>Ga0247713_1000001_pt1 | contig 404397 bp, 357 predicted proteins | sample 21E_NmetaG_FD_189936 | JGI IMG/M metagenome (GOLD analysis project Ga0247713, IMG submission 189936) | Soil microbial communities from hillslope of Landscape Evolution Observatory, University of Arizona, Oracle, AZ, United States - 2-1-E_N | ecosystem: Engineered > Artificial ecosystem >... | reverse complement strand
GGGGCCAGCCCCCTACCGCACCAGCCGCAGCCCACTCCGGCCCCGTCCCCGGCCGCGCAGCCTTCGAGTTCTCCCCGCCCTACCCGCTCCCCCGACGCCCAACCCGTGGGCAGTCCGTCGCCCACGCGACCGCCCGGGCTGCCAGAGATGGCCGAGCTGCGACAGCAGGCAAAGGAGATCCCGGTCGAGCGCCTGGCTGCAGCCCCCGCCCGCTATACGGGCGAGCTGCTCTACTTCGACGGCCGGGTGCTGAGCGTTCACGACCAGGGGAACGGCCGCTACCGAGCGCGCGTCGGCACCGGAGGAGGCGTGATCCTGCTGACATACGACGTCGAGACCTATTGGGGCCAGCCGCTGGTGGTGCAGGACAGGGTCCGGCTGGTGGGCTACTTCCGCGGGCTGTCCGAGCCATCGGGCGAGGATGGCCGTCTGCCGCTGATCGAGGTGTTCGACCTGCTCGTCCGATTCACTTAGCGGCGCGGCCACCGTGCCGGAAGGGGCGGCCGTTCTTCATTAGGAGCGGCGGGGCGACGGCGGCGGCTGAAGGTGTTTCGTCCCCGCGGCTGGCGTCCGCGTGAACCACCTGCGGCCAGACGATCTGGACCTGGTCGGCGGGGACAATCGCATCGCGCACGAACGCAGGCGAGCTGTAGGCGGCTGCCTCGTCAAGCGACAGAGGACGCCCCAGCAGGTACCCCTGGGCCAGACGAATGCCCAGCCTCCGAAGCGCCTCCAGCTCGTCGGGCTGCTCCACTCCTTCAGCGAGCACCTGGAAGCCGCTCGAGGCGGCGAAGTGCGACACACCGCTGATGAGCGCCTGGCGGGCGCCGTCGCCGGCGAGACCCTGGATCAGCGCGCGGTCGAGCTTCACCATCGCCGGCCTCACCTCGATGATGTGCCGGAGGCTGGCAAAGCCCGCGCCGGCATCGTCGATCGCCAGGCGCACGTGGTCGCCGAGGGCTCCGGCGGCCAGCCGGAAGGCGGCATAGTCGTCGATCGCCGAGTGCTCCGTGATCTCCAGGAGAACCTGACGGTCCGCTTCGGCCAGCACCTTGGCCAAGCGCTTGTCGCCGACCAGGCTGGGAGAGGCGTTGAGGCTGAGCCAGCTGCCTGCCGGCAGCCGCGCAGCATCCTGGACCGCCGCGCGCAGAAGTGCGAGCTCCAGATCGCGGTCCAGCTCGACGGCAGCCGCCTGGGCCAGCCGGACGTCCGGCGCAACGCCGTCATCGAAGCGGGCCAGCGCCTCGTAGCCCACGACCGAGCCGACTTCCAGGTCGAGGATGGGCTGGTATGCCATCCGGTACTCGCGCAGGCGAATGGTGCGTGCGATGAGCTCCCGTGCCACACGCCGCTCGTAGCGTTCAACGACAGCCGGTCCCGTCTGCGCAGAGACGATATCGGCGAACTCGAGCAGGGCGGGCAGGGCATCCGAGAGCACCTGCTCGGCGCCGTCGCGGGCGCTGCCGATGATCAATAGGCCCATCACCGCATCGCCGTTCTTCACCGGCGCGTACGCGCAGGCGCGAACACCAAGCGCGGCAAAGATCTGGGCGTAAGGGTGGCCCGAGGTCTGCTCCCACTCCTCGATCCACGGACCCCGCTCGGCACGGTCGCGCAGGTACTTAGACCGCGACTTGGGCAGCGCGTAGAGAGGTCCCTCGTTGCCATCGGCGACGGCGAACCCATATGGCACGGCTTTGCCATCCGGGCTGAACACGTATAGAGCGGCAAATGCGATCTCGCTGAGATTGGCGATCTGCCGGCAGACGCGACCGGCCGTCTCCTCGGGGGCCAGGTTCGGGTCCAGCTCGCGCAGCGTCTGGCCGATCACCGCGCGCTCCCTCGTCAGGCGATCGGCGCGTTGCGCCAGGCGTCGCTCCTCGGTGACGTCCCGCGAAACCGATACGAACCCATCGGTCTCGCCCGATTCGGCGCGGATCGGGGATATGACGGTCTCCGCCTCGTACAGCGAGCCGTCGCGGCGACGGTTGACCATGTCGGCCACCCATGGCTTGCCCGCCTGCAGCGTCTGCCACATCGCGCGATAGAAGGACTCCGATTGCTGGCCGCTTTTCAGCACGCGCGGGTTGCCGCCGACGATCTCGCTGCTGGCCCAGCCGGTAACCCTTTCAAAGGCGGGGTTGACGTACTCGACGGTCCCATCACGGCTGGCGATGAGCACCGCCTCCGATGACTGCTCGATGGCGGCCGCAAGTCTCTGCGTGCGGCGCTCCTGCATCCGCCGCTCGGTAACGTCAGAGGACACGCCGATGAAGCCGACGACAGAGCCGTCGGGCCCGTACATCGGCGAAGTGTGAACGTCGACGATGACGGTTGAGCCATCCCTGCGGCGCCCTTCCCAGTCTCCCTCGAACTCCTCGCCCGCCCCTATCGCGGCCAGCTCCGCCCTCATCTGAACTGGGTCGGCGTTGGGATAGACGATCGCCAGGCTTCGGCCGAGCATCTCCTCCGGCCGGTAGCCGAAGATGCGCGCCGCACCCTCGTTCCAGTGGACGACGTTGCCCGCCAGGTCGCCCACGATGACGGCCTCGCGGATGCTGCCCAGGATGCGGGCCTGCTCCTGCAGCTGGTGCATCGTCTCGCGCTGTAGGGTGACGTCCCGATAGTCGATGACCATGCCCGCCAGCGCGCGGGGGCTGGTGCGCAGCCTGCCGGACAGGCGCATCTGCCTCGGGGCGCCGCTGGCCGTGCGCAGCGTCAGATCTGCCTCGGCGCCGTCCCCGTTGGCGGCGACGGCGTCAAGGAACCGGTCGACTGCCGCCGGGTCCCTTGCGGCCTCGCGCAGGACTGAGCGAACGGACCGTCCGACCGGATCTTCACCGTCCAGCCAGAGGGCGCTTCCCGGCGGCGGGCTGTAATACGTCACGAGGCCGCCCGGGGAGACGAGCATGAAGGCCGTCGAACCGCGCGACAGGAGAGTCGCGTGGCGCTGCTGGTCGGCCAGCGCCGTTCGGGCCATGTCGTAGAGCCGCAGCATCAGCAGCCCCGCCAGCAGTACCTCGACGACGACCAGTACCTCGATGTCCACGTGGCCGTGCACCAGCAGCTGCACGGCGGCGAAGATCGGCACGAAGGCAAAGGCAAGGGCCGGCACGAGCAGGCGCCAGCCGGGATGTTCGCGGTCGGCTTGCGGCTCCGCCTGGGTCATCGAACGCATCGACGGCACGAGCGCGGCGAGCCCGAAAAGCACGTAGCTGCCCAGCCAGAAGGCGTCGGGCAGGCCGGCCCGATAGCCGACGTCAAGGATCATTCCCGTGTAGAGGACGTCGGCAAGGAAAAGGGCGATCAGCGCGAGGATCAGCAGTCGCTGGGCATTGTGGCGCAGGCCCCGAGCGGCGAAGAGCATGTACGTCGCGGCGGCCAGCAGCAGCACGTCACCCATCGGGTATGCCGTCAGGGCCAGCTTGTCGGACAGGGCCATGGACTCCGAGTGGATGAAACGCTCGAACAGGACCAGCCACAGCACCATCGCGAAGGCGATGCCGACGGCGAACGCGTCGATGGAGGGGACGAGTCGATAGCGCGGCCGGCGCATGCGCACGAACTGGAGCAGTGCGACGGCCAGCAGGGGGTATCCGGCCAGATACGGGATGTCCGCCATGCCGGGGAAGGAAGCGCCGTCCGTCGCCGCGTCGATGGTCCAGACGACATCGCCGACGAAGAACGCGGCTTGGCCGGCAGCGAGCAGCAGCCAGGGCCAGGCGCTGCGCGGCCGGAATATCAGCACACCAAGGGGGATTGCGACAAGAGGCAGGAGCGACACCAGCAGGTAGGCCAGGTCGGCGCCGAACCCGTCGGATGAGAGGCGGTAGGCGATCAGCCCGAGGCCGAGCAGCAGGTAGGTGAAGACAAGGACGCGGCCACCCCTCCCCTGGCGAGCGGCCGCAAGCAGCCCGCGCGCGCGGATCCTCATCTACCCCTCACTCCGCCGCCTGGCGGTACTTGACTCGGCGTCAACCTTTGCCGACGGCGCCAGCATGCACTACCGGCGACGCATACACCAGTGCCAAAGGCACCTCCGGCGGCCGTTCGGCCAACCGCATCAAGTCAACCGTACCCAGCCGATCCACTCCGGATAATGGCCCAAGAGTCGCCCGGGCCCATGACCGTTCCGGGTATTTCCACGCATGACTCCGGGGAATGCGTTCGGGCGACGCGGGAGCGGAACGGCGAACTGGCGCCCCCGGAGAGATTCGAACTCCCGACGCAGGCCTTAGGACGGCCTCGCTCTATCCACTGAGCTACGGGGGCGGGCCCCGATTCTACCCGCCGATGATCCCGAAGCCGACGAGTGCCAGGACACCCACGACGATCAGCGTCAGCACGCCGATCAGGATGGTCTCCCATTCGATGCCGGCGGGGCCTTCGCCGAGCGTGCCCGTGGCGGCTTCCTCGCGCGCGTCGGGGGCCGGCTTGAAGAGGATGTGCGAGAGCACCAGGAAGGCAACCACCGACGCACCCAGCGCGATGGCCATGTAGATCAGCACCTTTAGCGGCAGCCCGATCTCGGGTGGGTCCCACGCACCCAGGATGAGCGCCGCGAACCATGACACTCCTGACAGCGCGCCACTGACGGCGAATACCCAACGGCGGGACGTGCTGAGGACCTCTCGGCTGAGCCATTGATCGCGCTGTCTTGCCAGGAACGGCAGAACAAGTCCATGGAACAGCAGGCCGTTCACGAGCAGCACTACCACCACAACCATCTTGGCCTGGAACTTGGCGTCGTGGATCAGCTCCGGGCTCAGCAGCAGCAGCGCGACGCCGGTCAGCGCCACCAGCCCCAATCCGATCATCACCACATCGGAAACGGAGCGGATCAGCAGGAACTGCTCCGAGCTGATGTGGCGGTTGCGTATCGAGCGAAGGAAGACGGAGTCCGTTGCCATCGCGCCGCCCACGCCTATGGCGGCTCCGACAATGTGAGCGACGACGATCAGTGGCTGCAGGTCCATGGCTGGAGATGCTGCCCGATGCGCGCTTCAAGGCATGGAACGGCAGGCCGACAAAGTGCGTCAGCCGGCTTACGCCGGGCAGCCCGCCTACAATTGAGGCACATCTCCATGGACCGTCTCGCCCCATCCGTCACTCTCGAGTTCTATCGTCGTCGTGACTGCGCCGCGTGTGACGAGGCGCGCGCCACGCTGCAACAGGTCCTCGAGGACCGCGCGACGCGCGGTGAGCCGGTGCCGCGCGTCCGCTACATCGACGTGGACTCCGACGAGCTGCTGAGGACCACGCATGGACCGCGCGTTCCAGTCCTGGCCGCGTCCGGGCAGGAGCTGTCGCTGGCGGCCGGCTACCGCCGGATCGCGCGCTTCGTGGACATGGCGAGCGGGCAGCTGGCCTGAGAGCACGTACAGACGGATGGAGCTGACCCTGGCGGCGGCGGCCTTTGCCGGCATCGTCTCGTTCCTGTCGCCATGCGTGCTGCCGGTCGTGCCGGCCTATCTCGGTCAGCTTGGTGTCGCGGCCGCGGCGGTTGCCGTTGCGCCGGGGCACGCTGCCGTTGGCCGAAAGTCGCGCTGGCGCGTCCTTCCTCATGCCCTTGCCTTCGTGCTCGGCTTCGGCGCGATTTTCCTCGTGCTCGGGCTCAGCGCCTATGTCATGCGCCCGATCTTCGACCTGCCGCTGGTGCGCGTGCTCGGCGGCGCGCTGCTCGTCGTGCTGGGCCTTCACCTGATGGGCATCCTGCGTATCGGGCTCTTGAGCCGCAGCTGGCGGCCTGGCGGCCAGTTCGGCAAGTCGCCGCTGGGCGGAGCTGCAGCGCGCAACCCGCTTGCCGCGTTCGCGCTCGGGGCCATCTTCGCGGTCGCCCACACCCCATGCGTGGGTCCCACACTGGGGGCGATCCTGACGCTGTCGCTGGGGCTTGGCGCTGCGCCCGAGGTGATCCTGCTGCTGACGGCCTACACGGCCGGCCTCGGGATCCCCTTCATCCTCCTGGCCCTGGCACTCGATGGGACCGCGCGTCTGACTCGTCCGCTGCTGCGCCACGGGCGGACGATCGAGCTGGTCGGCGGCGCGTTCGTGGTCCTTATCGGCCTGGCGATCATGTTCGACTGGCTGAGCCTGCTGGCACGCACGTTCGCCTTCCTCATCCCGCAGGTGTGATGAGCGAGCAGGTGCGATGAGCGAGCCTGGCCAGCCCCGCGCGCCGCGCCGCACTGACCGCCCGCTGATCGGTCCATTCACCGTACGGCACGTGACCCTGCTGGTCGTGGCGCTGGCCGTCACGGCGCTGCTGACCGTCGCCTTGAACACGCCGATCGTCGGTGGTCCACGGCCCGGGCTACCGGTGCCGGGAAGCAGCTTCGTTCCCGTCGGTCCCGCCGTGGAAGGCCTTGGTCCGGGCGACCGCGCCCCGGAGCTGATCGGCACGGTGAACGACGAGCCGATCGAGCTGCGCGACCTCGATGGCAACGTGATCCGGCTGGCCGACCTCCGCGGCCAGGTGGTCTGGATCAACTTCTGGGCGTCCTGGTGCCCGCCGTGCCAGGAAGAGACGCCCGTGCTGCGCGACGTCTACGAACGCTATCGCGATCAGGGGCTCGCATTGATCGCGATCAGCGTCCAGGAATCCTCAGTCGAGGACGTGCGACGCTACGTGGACACCTACGGCCTGTCCTTCACGGTGGGCTTCGACGCCACGTCGGCTGTCTTCCAGAGCTATCGCGCCTTTGGGCTGCCGACGCAGTTCTTCATCGACCGGGACGGAACGATTCAGCACATCGTGCTCGGGCCGGTGACCCGTGACCAGGCGGCCAACCTCATCGTTCCGATGCTCGCCGACTAGTCAAACGGTTGGCTGGAAGCGGATCCTCCCGGCATCAGCGCTGAAGCGCCCGATCGGCCGCTGCGGCTCGTGCGAGAGCACCACCGTCCAACCCTCCTCCGCAGCCTGGCTGAAGAGAGACGCCTTCACTTCGACCGAGGTCAGCGGGAAGTCGTCGAAGCAAGGCACCCAGCGCGGGTTGGCGCTCCATGGGCGCATGCACAGATCTCCGAAGAAGCCCAGCACGCTGTGCGAGCCACGAACGACAATCGCCTGGTGGCCGCCCGAATGGCCGCCGGTGCGGATTACGTGGACGCCCGGCATGACCTCAGCGTCGCCGTCAGCGGCTCCTTCGCGCCCCCATCCCTCCGCGAGGCGCAGATCGTCCTGCTCATAGGAGGCCTGCAGACGTGGGTTCGCCCCCAGGGCGAACTTCCACTCATCGGCCTGGGCAACCAATCGGGCGCGCGGGAAGGCGCGCCTCCCCTCGGCGGTCAACAGCCCGCCGGCGTGGTCGAAGTGGAGGTGGCTGACCGCCACCACATCGACCGTATCGGCGCCGAAGCCGGCATCGCGCAGCGCAGGCAGGATCGGCTTGCCGGTAACGCCGCGCTGTGCCCGATGGTGCTCGTCCATCCGCTCCCCCACGCCTGTTTCAACGAGCACTCGGCCGGCGGGCGTCTCAATGAGCAGGCAGTTAAGCGCCTGGGTGAGGGTGTGGTCGGGATTGATCTCGGCCTCTACCAGACGCTGCCACATGCCCCTGGGCACGGGCCCGAAGACAGTGCCGGCGTCAGACGTGAAGGTGCCCGCCTGAACGAGCGCCACCGTGACGCCGCCGCCCAGATCGGCGCGCCAGTCGACCGTCTCGCTGAGCAGGCGCACCATCAGTCGCCGCCTGCCCTCATCAGCTGCGGCGCGGCCCGCCCCTGGCGGATGCGCGCTGCGCCCCCTCGAAGTCACGGTAGAACTGGGACTCGGTCGGACTCGACTGGCCCTGGTATTTGGAGCCCAGCTCACGCGAGCCATACGGGCGCTCGACGGGGCTAGACATCTTGAGGAACGAGATCTGTCCGATGCGCATGCCTCGGTAGAGCGCGATAGGCAGGTTGGCCACGTTGGAAAGCTCGAGGGTCAGGTTGCCTTTCCAGCCCGGGTCCACGTACCCGGCCGTCGAATGGATCAGGAGGCCCAGCCGGCCGAGGCTGGACTTGCCTTCGAGGCGGGCCACCAGGTCGTCCGGCAGCTCCACCCACTCGAGCGTCTGGCCCAGCACGAACTCGGAGGGGTGCAGGATGAACGGCTCGTCCTCCGCCACCGACACCAGCTCGGTCAGGTCCGGCTGCGGCGCACGAACATCGATGAAGGGGTACCGGTTGTTGCGGAAGACGCGGAAGTCACCGTCCAGGTGAAGGTCGACCGATGAGGGCTGAAGGCAGGCCGCGTCGTATGGGTCGATCCTGATCCGGCCGGACTGCATTGCTGCGCGAATGTCGCGGTCTGACAGGACGGCCATGGGCGGAAGGTTATCAGCGCTTGGGGAAGCGCCGGCTGTTCAGCCCGCCACCTCCACCGCGCAGCTGGGCCGAGGGGTCCTCCACCTCACGCTCGACCTCCTCGCGCTCGGCCAGCAGCGAGTCGACCTCGCGCCGTAGCTGCTCGATGTCCTCGAAGCTCTGATAGACGCTGGCGAAGCGGATGTAGGCAATCTGGTCCAGCTCGCGCAGCTTGGCCATCGCCATCTCGCCGATGGTTCGTGATGGGACCTCGGAAAGGCCCTGCGCGCGCAGGGCCGCGTCGATCTCCTCGGCTGCCTTCTGCGCGGCGTCGTCAGCCACGGGCCGTCGGGTCAGCGCCTTGGCGAGGCCTGAGGCGAGCTTGGCTCGATCGAACTCCTCGCGCCCGCCATCGCTCTTGACCACTGCGAGACGAGCCGACTCGATGCGTTCGTACGTGGTGAAGCGCGTCGCGCACAGGTTGCACTCGCGGCGCCGTCTAATGCTCGCAGCGTCGTCGAGGTCACGCGAGTCGACGACCCGCGTATCAGCCTGCCCGCAGCTGGGACATCGCACTGGCCCCAACCCTCCGTGTGCCACTACCACTTGTGGCGTGCTGACAGCGTACCACTACATGGGGTGCATTTCCGCCCTCTTGAACGATGCGCTTCAGCGTCGTCCGCCGGCCAGCAGCAGCGACTCTGGCCGCCGGCGCAGCCGCCACATGGCCAGCGAGCCTACCAGCGGCCCGAGGGCAAGCGACCAGAACGCCAGGCGCCATCCGTCGGCGTCGCGCGGGTTCAGCAAACCGATCAGCATGATCGAGACTGCCGTGAGGATGAAGCCGCCGGCGAGCTGCAGGGCCAGCGCCGAGCCGGCCGTGCCCGGCGGGGCGAGCTCGGACACGGCCGCCGAGAACTGCGCCGAGTCGGCCACGATCGAGATCCCCCACACAAGCAGCACCACCGTCAGGAGTTCAAAGGGTGCGCCGAACAGCGCGCCCGCCGCCAGCGCCGACAGTCCGCTCACCGCCATCGCGCCGATGGTCGTCGCCGTCCGCCCATATCGGTCGGCGACCAGGCCGGCCGCGACGCAGCCGGCGCCACCAAGCGCCACGACCAGGAACGCGATTAGAGCCGGGGTTGACACCCCGTCGCCGCCAACGGCGGCGAAGCTGGCCGCAAGGAAGAGCGGGATCCAGCTCCACATCGCGTAGAGCTCCCACATGTGGCCGAAGTAGCCGATGCTGGCCAGCCGGACCGCTGGCTGGCGCAGCGCCCGGAGCGCCACGCCCAGGCTGAAGCGGGGAGCGGGCTGGTCGAATGGGCCCTCGCGGGTGCGCCAGAAAACCAGCACGCCGCCGCCTGCTGCGGCAACGCTGCTCGCTGCCACGACCAGTCGCCAGTCACTGCCGCCGATGCCGCCCAGCGCGGCAACGAGATAGGGCAGCGCACTGCCAACGGTGATGCCGCCAATCAGCACTCCCACGGCCAAGCCCCGCTGACTGCGGAACCAGCCCACAACCAGCCGCAGCGCGACGGGGTAGACCGCCGCCAGGCCGAGCCCGGTGGCGAAGCGAAAGGGCAGCCCCGACGCAAGGTCAGTAGCCACGAAAGCAAAGCCAAGATTCGCCGCGCCGGCGATCAACGCCCCGGCCAGGAACAGGGTCCGCGTCGGCACGACGTCGGGCACGCCCAGGCTCGCCAGGGCGATGGCACCGATGGCGAAACCGAGTTGCACCCCCACGGTCAGCATCGGCAGCTGCATGGCGGTCAGGGCCCATTCGGAGCGCAGCGCGCCGGCGACCGCAGCCGAGCTCAGCCACGGCGCCATGGCCAGCAGGATGCCGACACCGACGACAGCCAGGGTGGCCCAGCGCCCCGTCGGGCGATCCCCGCTCACCGTCGCAGCATGGGTGCCCGCCGCGGGCCTCTGCTCAGCCCGCCGACTGGCGCGCCCTGATCGCCTCGATCAGTCGGGGCAGGATCTCGAACAGGTCACCGACCACCACCAGGTCTGCAAACTCGGCGATGGGCGCGTCGGGGTCCTTGTTGATCGCCACGATCGTACCCGCCGTCTGAACGCCGACCTTGTGCTGGATCGCCCCGCTGATGCCGCAGGCGATGTACAGCGACGGCTTCACGATCTTGCCGGTCTGGCCGATCTGCTGGCCGTAACCAACCCAGCCGGCGTCTACCACCGCGCGGGTCGCCCCAACCGCGCCTCCCAGCGCGTCGGCCAGCTCCTGGACCAGGTTGAAGCCGTCGGCGTTGCCCACGCCCCGACCGCCGCCGACGATGATCCGCGCCTCCTCGATGGCTGCCGTCGCGCCGGCTTCCTCTACGCGGTCCGTCACGCGCACGGCGGGCAGCTCCTCCACGCCATCGATCGAGATCGTTTCAACCTGACCCGGCTGCGACGCCTCCTCGGCCGCCACGCTCGCCGGGCGAACCAGGATCATGCCCCGGTCGCCGTTGAACGCGCTGCGCGTGACCAGTTTGCCGCCAAAGGTGCTCATCTCGACCTGCGGCCCGTCCGCCCACTCGATGCCCGCGCCGTTGGCCAGCATGGGCAGCTCGGTCAACCCGAGCATCAGACCGCACAGGTCCTTGCCGTCGCCCGACGCCCCGATCAAGAGGAAGTCTGGCGAGTGCTGCTCCACCAGCCGAGCCAGTCGGGGAGCCGTCACCTGCGCCGGCGGGCTGCCGCCGTCGCCGGCTTCCACCGCCAGCACGTCGGGCCCGTAGCGCGCTGCCTCCGGAGCGGCTCCCTCGGCTCCCTGCCCAATCAGCACCGTCCGTGCCTGGCCCCCCGAGGCCTCGGCCAGCTGCCTGGCCAGCGTGGCCAGCTCGAGTGTCAGACGGCTCGGGGTGCCACCGACCAGATCGCCGACCGCCCAGAACATGGCCATCAGATGAGCCTCCGCGCGCTGAGGAAGTCGACGATCTGGGCAACTGCGACCTCGGGCGACTCGCGGACGAAGGTGGCGCCGGCGCGCTCGGGAGGCCGCTGGGCATCGACGACCCGGTTGGTGGCTGCGCCGGCTCCGACCGCCTTCGGATCGACGCCGAGGTCGTCCAGAGACCAGGTCTCGATCGGCTTTGAACGGGCCTGCATGATGCCGCGCAGCGAAGGGTAGCGTGGGTCCCCGAGTAGCTGGGTTCCCATCACCACCGCTGGCGTGGGCGCTTCGAGCACGTCATAGCCCGCCTGACTGATGCGATGCACGCGGACCCCACCCTCCGTCGGCTCGATCTCCTGGGCGTACGACAGGTAGGGCAGGCCGAGCCTTGCCGCAACCGCGGCCCCGACCACGCCGCCCTGGCCATCGGAGGTATCGGCGCCGGCAAACACGAGGTCGTAATCGAGCTTGCCCAGGGCCGCCACCAAGACCTGGACCGTGGCCCGCATGTCGCTGCCGCGCAGGGCATCGTCGGCGACGTGGATGGCACGGGCGGCGCCCATCGCCAGCCCCTTGCGCAGCGCATCGGTGGCCGTTGGCGGACCGACCGTCAGCAGGGTCACCTCCCCGCCGTGGGCTTCGGTCAGCTTGAGCGCCTTCTCGAGTGTGTACTCGTCATTGCCGTTGGCCTCGAGCTGGGCCGACCTGTCCGTGAGGTGCTGATCGCTGAGTCGCTCCGTGCCGACGACCGGCACGGCCTTGAGCAGTACGACGATTCTCATGAGGCGTCCTCGGTTGAGTCGGAGTCGGCCGAGTTGGCCAGCGTGGTGAAGATCTCGGCCAGGTTGCCATCGGGGTCGCGGAAATGGGCCACGCGGATGCCCCAGTCCGGCTGGTCGGTCGGCTGGCTGGCGAACCTGACCCCGCGCCCTTCCAGCTCGCGCACACTTTCGTCGACGTCGTCAACCTGGAAGATGACCATCAGGTCGTCCGCCCCTCGGCCACCGCGGCCGGACGTAACGCCGGTCGTGTTGCTCATCTCCGCGGCCGTGTAGATGGCCAGGGTCGTCTCGCCGGCGTCGAACTCTGCGTACGGACCCTCGTCGTCGCCGTAGCGGACGGGCAGGCCGACGTTGTCACGCCAGAACTGGAACGACGCGCCGTAGTCGCGCACAAGCAGCCGGACATTGGTCAAGCGCATGGAGGAACCTCGATCGCCGGGAGGTGATCTGGCCGCCGGGCATCGGCCGCTGCTGGCAATGTAGCACCCGTGACGGGGGTTGAGCGGCGCGGGGCCTTCTTTTCAGATGCCGAGCCCGAGCAGGATCAGCCGCACGGTGATGCCCGTCACGACGCTGGTCAGCACGATCCCGGCGATGCGCTGCATGCGCTCGTCGAACGGCCACTCGTGGATGGACTCGGCCCCTTGGAGCAGTGCGGAGGCGGTACTCAGCGCCGAGCCCGCGCCGCCGTCGGGTTCGGATGCCGCCGTGCGGTAGGCGGCGGCGTAGCGCGCACGCGCGCCGGCCACCTCGCGCTCGCGAACGCGCACCATTCCCTGGTGCACCCGCCAGACAGCCAATAGCATCGCCGTCAGCCCCAGCGCGAAAACCGCGACCGCCGCGACGAAATCGGTCAGCCGGCCGGTGCCGAAGATGAAGATCGGCACGAACGCGGCAACGTAGAGCAGCAGGATCGTGGTCAGCGCCTGGCCGACCGGACGCAGGCCCAGGCTGCGATCGTCGGGAAACCCCACGGGCGGATCACGGCGGCCGACCTCGACCACCGCGAGGAGGGTCACCACCGACGTCCAGAAAGCAGTGGTCTGTGGAATTCGGATGAGCACGCCGAGCAGAAACGCGACGGCGAATGGGATCGGGGTGGCCGCCACGCGCTCGGCACCGAAATCCAGCAAGAGCGACGTGTCGGTGGCGACGGTCAGGACAAGGGCGATCAGCAGCGGTGCCGCGATCGATCCGGCGCCGCCGGTGACGGCACCGGCATCCTCAGCGGCGAGGGCGCGGACGCTGTGCAGCTGGCGGGCGACGATCGGCATGCCGAAGAGCACCACGAAAAGGATGTACGCGTTGAGCAACGCACCGGGGAGCCGGGCCGAGGCGAGCTCGTTGAAGTCGGGCGCCACGCCGAAGGCGACGCCCAACCCTGCGAAGGCAACCATGCGCACGAAAGGCAGCGCGGCATAGGCTGCGATGGCCGCCCCACGAGCCGGCCACGACGCGGGCAGGAACCGCTCGGTCAGCGGAACGTAGCCGCCGGCCACGCCGCTCAGCCCTGGCTGGCCAGAAGGTCGCGCGCGACGATCAGCCGCTGGATCTGCTGTGTTCCCTCGTATAGCTGCGTGATCTTGGCATCGCGCATCATTCGCTCGACGGGATACTCGGTCGTGTAGCCGTAGCCGCCCAGCACCTGGACCGCGTCGGTCGTCACCGCCATTGCCGTGTCGCCGCAGAACAGCTTGGCCATCGAGGCCCACCGCGCCGGATGGTCGCCGGCGCTGATGTGCTCGGCGGCGGCATAGAGAAGCTGGCGCGCGGCCTCGGTGCGGGTGGCCATGTCGGCGAGCATCGCGCTGACCATCTGGTGCTGGCCGATCGGCTTGCCGAACTGCCGTCGCTGCGCGGCATGGGCCAGCGCAGCATCAATTGCACCCTGGGCGATGCCGACCGCCTGCGCCGCGATCCCCGGCCGGCTGCGCTCGAAGGTCTTCATCGCCAGACGCCAGCCGTCGCCGAGCTCCCCTACGCGGTTGGCGTCGGGCACTCGGCAGTCATTGAAGGCCAGCTCGGCGGTCGACGAGCCACGGATGCCCATCTTGTGCTCCAGCCGGGGAACAGTGAAGCCGGGCGTGCCCTGCTCGACGTAAAAGCAGCTGATGTGGCGCTTGGCCTTGACTGCCTCTGGCTCGGGATCGGTCAGCGCGAAGACGGCGACGATGCCGGCAACGTCGGCGTGGCTGATGAAGCGCTTCTCGCCGTTCAACACCCAGGCGTCACCGTCGCGCACGGCCCGCGTCCGCAGGCTGGAGGCATCGGACCCGGCCCCCGACTCGGTCAGCCCAAAGGCACAGAGCATCCTGCCGGCAGCCAGCTCGGGCACCCAGCGCTGCTTCTGCTCGTCCGTGCCGGCATTCAGCAGCGGCAGCGCCGACAGCTCGTGCACGCCCAGGATCAGGCCCGTCGAGGCACACGCCCTGCTGAGCTCTTCGATCGCGACCAGCACGCTGAGCAGGTCACCGCCCAGGCCCCCGTACTGCTCGGGGAACGGCAGCGCCAGGATGTCGTGGCCGGCCAGCAGCTCGACCATGTCCCATGGAAACTCGCCCTTCTGGTCGATCTCCGCGGCCCGAGGCGCGACCTTGTCCGTAGCCAGCTCCCGCACCGCGTCGCGCAGGGCGGCGACCTCGTCGCTGAGCATCGTCACCTGCCGATCGTAGCGGGTGCGGCGAGTGGACGAAACGTGGAGTCCTCGGCCAGCTCTCGGCCGCTCAGGGCGACCGTCTCGAGTCGGCCTTCGCGGCCCGGGATCCCACGCTCGCTCACGGTGCGGTCCGATATGGCCAGCCCTGCACCGCGCCAAGCCTCGCCACTGACCAACAGCTCCCCGCCTGCCGCGACGGCGCCGAGTCGGGCGGCTGCGTTGACCGCGTCGCCGAGCGCGGAGAAGTCGAGCTTGGTGCCGCTTCCGAGCACGCCAACGAAGGCCCGGCCGGAATGGACCCCGACCCCGACCCGCGCGCCAGCCGACGGAAGCTCCGAGTTTTCCGTATCGAGCACCACGCGCCGAGCCGCCTCAATCGCGCGCAGCCGGTGGTTCTCGCCGGCGATGACCGGGATGAACAGTGCCATCAGGCCGTCGCCGAGAAGCTTGTCGACGATGCCGTCGCTGCGCTCGACAGCGGCTGAGGCCACTACGTAGAAGCGCTGCAGCAACCGCCGAAACCGCTCCGCGCCGAGCCGCTCCGCCAGGCCGGTCGAGCCGCGGATGTCTGCAAAGACCACGGACACGTCGATCTCGGCCCCGCCCGGACGCTTGGCCAGGGTGCCGAAGCACATGTTGCACAGCAGCAGGTTGTCTGGAGCCCGCCCGTGCATGATCACCCTCGTGGCTATCCCGCCCAGTCCCTGGAAAGGTGCGGCACACACTTTGCAGCGCGGAGCGGCGGGCAGATGGCGCCATAAGCGGCGTAGCTTCCTCAGGGAGGGATCGCTGCCCTCGAGCAGCGCCTGCCACTGGAGGGTCGCGGCATCCTGCTCGTCGATCGAGTCACTGCCTGCTGGCTCGTGCACCACGTCACCTGTCGGCTCGTCTTCGGCCGATCGTAGCGCAGCGCGGAAGCGCGCCGCCACCGATTGCTCGGGTTCGAGCCTAATGCACGATCGGCAGGGATCGCCCGTTGGCCGGGCGGCCACGCCCGTCGGCCGGCAGGGCACCGGCCAGGATCTCGGCGATGTCCTGGACCTGGACGTCCTGCCCGCGACGGCCCGGCGCGTCGGCCACGCCGTCACGCATCATGACCAGGCAGAACGGGCAGGCCGTGGCGACAGTCTCGGCTCCGGTCTCAAGCGCCTGGCGGGTCCGTTCGGCGTTGATCCGGATGCCGCGCTGCTCCTCCATCCACATGCGTCCACCGCCGGCACCGCAGCAGAAGGTCGATCGGCCCGAGCGCTCCATCTCGCGCAGCTCGACACCGGGCACGGCGCCAAGGACCGAGCGGGTCTCGCCGATGATCCCGTTGTAGCGGGTCAGGTAGCAGGAGTCATGGATCGTCATCGAGCGCCGCCCGCCCGGTCCGTCCGGCCAGTCGGGCCGCAGCCTCCCCTCCTCCACCAGCCGAGCGAGGAACTGGCTGTGATGCACCACCTCGTAATGGCCACCCAGCTGGCCGTATTCGTTGCCGAGCGAGTTGAAGCAATGCGGACAGGCGGTGATGATCGTGCGCGGCCGGTAGCGGTTGAGTGTCTCGACGTTGCCCATAGCCAGGGCCTGAAAGACGTATTCGTTGCCCATCCGCCGCGCCGGATCGCCGGTGCAGGACTCTTCCTGGCCCAGGACGGCATAGCGGACGCCGGCCGCTTCGAGGCACGTCACGACGGCCCGCGCGACGCGTCGGTTGCGATCATCGAACGAGGCCGCACAGCCGACCCAGTACAGGCACTCCAGCTGGCTGACCGCGTCGGATCCGCCCTGCTCCACCACCGACGCCGCGGTGGGCACCTCAAATGGCAGCCCCTTCGCCCAGTCGAGCCGGTTGGAATTTGGCTGGCCCCAGATGGAGCCATAGCGTTCCATGTTGTTGAAGGAGGCGGTCAGCTCCGCCGGGAAACGCGATTCCTCGAGGACCAGGTTGCGCCGCAGGCCGATGATCTTGTCGACGTGCTCGATCATCACCGGACAGGCCTCGACGCAGGCGCCGCAGGTCACGCAGTCCCACACCGCGTCATATGGGATTGCGGTGTCGACGATCGGCTGGGCGAGGCCGGCCGGCGCGGGCGAGACGGAAGTCTCGGGCGCAGCACGCGATGGCAGGTCGGGCACTCGATCGCCGGCCGGCTCACCGGCCCGCTCGGACCCGCGGATCCAGGGCAGCCGCGGCATGACGTTGGTCAGCCGCTCAGCCCCGGGTATCAGCGGAATGCCGTGCTCTGACTCGACGGCCATCTCGCGGAGGCCCATGATCATCGTCTTCGGGTTGAGCGGCTTGCCGGTGTCCCACGCTGGGCAGGCCTCCTGGCATCGACCGCATTCGGTGCAGGTGAAACCGTCGAGCAGATCCTTCCAATCGAGGTCCTCGATCGTCTTCAGGCCGAACCGTGCGTTCTCCGCTTCCAGGTCCATGGCCGGCAGCTCGCCGCGCGGCTTGAGCTTGCGCAGGCCGGCGTTGAAGAAGGCGGTGACGATGTGGAGGTGCTTGGAGCGCGGCAGGTAGACGAGGAACGCGCTCACGATCAGCACGTTGGCCCAGAACAGGCCGCCGAAGCCCACCTCCAGCAGCTCGGGCGGCAGGAGCGCGCCGGCCACGCTGGCCACGGGCGCCGAGGCGATTGCCCAGCCGGCGTCGGGGTCGCCGAAGCGCGCCAGGCGGAAGGCCTCGGCCAGCCACTCGGTTGTCACCACGGCGCCGATCAGCAGCAGGATGACCAACCCGTCACGCGAGAGCGTCATCCGGCGCGGGCTGCGCAGGACCACTCGCCGGAAGATGGCCCAGGCGATGGCTGCCAGCACGGCAATCACGAAGACGTTCTGGCCCAACACCACGAGGCGCCACGGCCAGCCATCGAGCACGCCCGAGAGCAGGGCGTGGACGAGGCCGAATGCGACCCGGTCGATCGTGCCGATGGTCAGGATCACGAAACCCCAAAAGATGGCCGCGTGCAGCAACCCGGCATCGAGCTCGCGGAACATGCGTACCTGGGCGATGGCGTAGACGAAGACGGAGCGGAGCCGCTCCGGCTCGTCCTGCACCGACGCCGGCTGGGCCCGGGCGAAGATGCGCAGGTGGCGTGCCATCAGCAGCACGAATAGGGTCAGCGCTCCGGCGAAGACCAGCGGTGCCAGCGGATACAGCGGCACGTGTTCGACCATCAGGCGTCATCCCCGTGGTGATCGGCGCTCCCGCGCTGGTCGGCAGCATTGCTGCGCTGACCCTCGTCGGGAGGTGGATAGTGCTCCGTCGCTCCGGCCAGCGTATCGAGGGCATGCTCCAGCAGCGGCTCGATCGCGGCCAGTGACTCGGTCGCTCCGCTGCGGCTGCCGGGCACGGCGACAACCAAAGTCCTGCCCAACACTCCCGCCAGCGAGCGGGACAGGTCGGCCAGCGGCGTCGAGGCCCGGCCCGCCGAGCGCATCACCTCGCCGAAGCCGGGGATCTCGTAGTCAAGCAACGACTGCAGCGTCTGGGGCGTGAGATCGCGCGGACCCAGACCGGTCCCGCCCGTCGTCAGCACCAACGCGGCCGAGTCGGCCGCCCGGGCCACCGCCATGGCGATCGCCTCCATCTCATCGGCAACCACCTCCTGGCGGCAGTCGAAGCCCAACTCAATAAGCCGCGCCGCCAGCTGCGCACCGCTCTCGTCGATGCGCGTGCCCGCAGCAACGCCGTCGCTGATGGTCAGCACCATCGCTGCACGCATCGCGCGCCTAACCGCGCTGCCTGGCCGCGCGTCGCGGCCGGCGGGCAGGTGGCTTGATCGCCGGACGCTCACTGCGCCAATCGCCCGAGCGGCCACCCGACTTCTCGAGCAGACGCAGCTCGCGCACGACGGCGCTGCGATCGACGCTCTTGACCATGTCGTAGCAGGTCAGGGCTGCCACGGCGGCGGCAGTCAGCGCCTCCATCTCGACGCCCGTCGACGCGACGGTAGCCGCGGTCGCGCGTATACGCAGCCCGCCTGCAGCGCGATCGGGGGTGATTTCGACAACCAGATCTGTCAGCGGCAGCGGGTGGCAGAGCGGGATGAGCTCGGCGGTGCGCTTGCCGCCCATCACTCCGGCGAGCTCACCAACTGTCAGCACGTCGCCCTTGGTCACCTGGCCGTCGATGATCTGGGTCAGCGTTTCGGGCTCCAGCTCGAGCAGCGCCTCGGCCACGGCCCGCCGGGGCGTCGGCGGCTTTTCGCTGACGTCGACCATGCGTGGTCGGCCCCCGCGGTCGAAGTGGGTCAGTCGGCGTCGTTCCCGCCTGTCAGTTGCCATCAGCCGCGGGCCTCCGCAACAAGATCACCTCCACGCTTGCGCCGGCCGGAAGGCCGGCGACATCCTCGGGCACGACGGCCAGGCCGTCGGCCGCTGCCAGCGCGGACAGGACATGCGATCCCTGGCCGCCGGCCAGCGACGCATGCCACTCGCCGGCCGCGGCGGTCAGGCGCACGCGCAGGAACGCGCGCCGACCCGGCGACTTGGTGACAGGCTCGGCCAGCCGGGCCGAGACGGTCTCACGTGCCGGTGTGCTCAGATGGCCCGCCAGCCTGGCCAGAACCGGCCTGACGAAGAGCTCGAAGGTGACGAAGCTGCTGACGGGGTTGCCCGGCAGGCCGAACAGCACCGCCGGCGGCCCTTCCCCATCCCGCCCTGCCCGAGCGAAGGCCAGCGGCTTCCCGGGCTGGACCGCGACCCTCCAGAGCTCCAGCCTGCCAAGCTCGGAGAACGCCTCCTTGACCACGTCGTGGGCGCCGACCGACACGCCGCCGCTCACGACCACGACGTCGGCGCGTTCCATGCCTCTGCGCAGCGCCGCGACGACGTCCGGCAGTCGGTCGCGGCTGATGCCCAGCGCGATCGCCTCGGCGCCAACGGCCATCGCCTGTGCCAGCAGACCGGTCGAGTTGCTGTCCGGGATCTGCGACTCCTCCAGCTCGCTGCCCGGCTCGGCCAGCTCATCCCCCGTGGCCAGCACCGCGACGCGCGGACGCCGGTGAACGGGCAGCGCGGCGTGTCCGCCCGCGGCGGCGATGGCTGCCTCAGCGGGCCCGATCGTGCAGCCGGAACGCAGCAATGTCGTGCCCGCCATCACATCGCTGCCCCGACTGCGGACGTGCGCTCCGGTCGGCACGGCGCGTCGGATCTCGACGGTTTGAGGCAGGTCCACCAGTCCGGGATCAACGTCGGTGTCCTCGACCGGCACCACCGCGTCCGCTCCCGACGGCATCGGCGCCCCGGTCAGGATGCGCACCGCCGTACCGGCGCCGACGGCAGCCGTCGGGGGGTGCCCGGCGGCCGCCTCGCCGACCACCGTCAGGCGGACGCCAGCCACCGGCTCGGCCGACGCGACGTCGATGGCCCTCACCGCGAAGCCGTCCATCGCCGAGTTGTCCCAGGGCGGAAGGGTGTGGCGTGCAACGAGAGGCTCAGCCAGGATCAGCCCCATAGCGGCCAACGGTGGCTGGCTGATCACGGGCAGTGGCTCGACCCCGTCGAGCATCCGCGCGAGGGCGTCCTCCAGGCTCAGCAACGAGCTGCTCGGCAGCGTGGCAGCCGTCATGGTGCGGCCGGCCCCACCGCTCCCCGTGCCGACCGGCGCGCGCGCAGGCTGAGGATCAAACCATCGCGCGTCAGCATCCCGACCAGCCGGCCGGGAGCCTCCTCGTCAACCACGGCCAGGGCCTCGGCGCGCGTCCGATCGAACGACTGCAGCGCGTCCAGGACGCTGGTCTGGCGGGTCAACAGCGTCAATTGGTCAGCCGATGTCATCACATCGTGCACTCGCGTCGTCGAGCGAGCGGCTTCCGGCATGCGCCTCAGCCGGCCGATGTCGACGGCGCCCACCAGCCGCTCCTCCTGGGTCACCGGGTAGACCGAGGCGTCCGGCTGCTGCTCGTGCTGGACCAGCAGCGCATCGACGGTCAGGCTCGGCGGAACGACCGGAAAGTCCTCGGCCATCACCTCTCCCACGTTCAGCCCGGCGACGAGCTGCTCGACCTCCATCCGGCGAGCATGCAGCCGATTCGACTGGGCCAGCAGCCAGCCCAGCACGACCAGCCAGACACCGTCGATGATCCGGCCGGTAAGGGCCAGCGCGATGCCAAATCCCATCATCGCGTACGACAGGAGTCGCCCAACGGTGACAGCCAGCTGGCTGGCGCGCGTGGCATCGCCCGTGCGCGCAAGGACGGCACCACGCAGCGCGCGTCCACCGTCGAAAGGGTGGCCCGGCAGCAGGTTCAGCCCGCCTATCAGCAGGTTGCTCAGGCCGACGAGCCACAGGGCTGCGCCGGCTCCGAGGAGCCACGGATCGGCCGAGTTCGCGAGGACCAGGCTGGCCAGCGTGACCAGAGCCCCCAGCAGCAGGCTGAGCAGCGGCCCGGCAAGAGCTATGGCCATCTCCCCACGGCCCGTAGCGGCGCGCTGCTCCAGCTGGCCCTGGGTCCCGATCACGGCCAGTCCGACCTCGGTCACCTCGACGCCTGCGCGCCTGGCGACCAGCGCATGAGCAAGCTCGTGAACCGCCAGCGAAGCGAGGAAAAGGGCGCCCACGGCCGCCGCCAGCAGCAACCGGCCGGGCAGCGGCAGCTCGGCCGGGAATACACCGAGCGCCTCCAGTGCGAACACGACGATCAGCAGCACGATCAGCCAGCTGAACGTGACTACCACGCGTACTCCGAGAACCGGCCCGAGCAGGACGCGCGGCCTCATCGAGACCCCCCGGGTGCCCGCGACCGCCGGCGGGCGAAGAGCCAGACGACCGTGCCCCCGGCTATGGCCAGGCAGCCGTAGGCCGCGGCGCTCAGTTGCCAGAAGCCGAGCGGATACATTCGTACGAGGTTGCTCTGCGCCGGGTCGAAGGCCCAGTTGCCACCGGGAAAGAGGACCCGGTGGAAGAGCTCGAAGGCGATACCGAAGGCGACCGCGGCAAATGCCCCGGCAACCAACAGCGCCACCACGAGCCCGGCCCCGCCCCTCGCCACGGCTCGCCAGCGGGCCCGTTCGCCGCGCTGCCCCAGCGCGAAAGCGAGCAGCACCGCCGCCGCGACAGCGGCTCCCAGGAACAGCCACAGCACCAGCCGCACGTTCTGCATGTGTGCGACCTCATCCGGACCGAGCAACGACCGCCCGCCGTCGTAGGTGATTGCGAATGTGCCCGGACCGAGCAGCAGCTCCGATACGACCGCGTCCGACAGCGCGAACGACCGGGCCTGGCCGACGCCCGCGGCCTGACCACCAGCGACCCCCATTGCAAGATGGATCCAGGCCGGCGTCAGCAACGGCAACAGGGCGAGCCCCATGATCACGAGTGCGGTGGCAAGCGACAGGCCTAACGAGGCCAGCGTGCCGAGCGAGGAACGCGTCTCGGCCGCGGTCGCTGAGCGAGATCGCGCCGGCGCGCTCAGCGTGCTCATGGCGCCATTGTGGCAGGCAGCTGCGCTACTCCTCGTGGAGCGTCTGTGCCTGTTCCCACCAGCCCTCGACCATCAGGTCATCAGGTGGCTCGCGGTCCAGTGCCCGTGCCGCGCGGTGGAGCCGATGGCGGAATTCGTCGAGCGGCAGCGCCAGCACGTCGGAGATTCCGACCAGCCGGCCCTGGGTGAAGAGCAGCTGCTCGTCGGGACCGAAGTTGGCCAGGTTCAGCAGCAGTGCCTCGTCGCGCCAGGCGCTGACGTCGCTGGTGGTGGCTCCGATCTGGTCGGCCAGATACTGGCGGCGAGTGGGGGTCTCCGAGACCTCGAGCAGTAGTCCCGTGGTGAAGACGCCCTGACGGAGCAGGTTTTCGACGTGGAACTCCGGCACACGCTGCAGGTGCTCGATGGGCGGCAATTGGTCCTCCGACGCGATCGCTCGGCTGAGCACTCGATTGAGCTCTGAATTATGCCGTCCTCGCGCGCGGCATCGGCGGGTCGCCGGCTGCCTCGTCCCCTCAGGAGGCCAGGCTGGAGTCGACGCTGAGCTCCACGTTGCCCTTGAGCGCCTGCGAGATCGGGCAGCCGTCCTTGGCTGCCTCAGCGGCCGCGCGAAACGCCTCGCTGTCGATCCCGGGGACGGTACCGCGCACAGTCAACGCGCTGCGCGTCACCCGCCAGCCGGCGTCCTGCTTGGCGAAGGTGACCTCGGCGCTTACCTCTAGCCGCTCAGCGGTGTTGCCTGCCTTGGCCAGGTTGTTCGAGAGGGCCATCGAAAAGCACGCAGCGTGGGCGGCAGCGAGCAGCTCCTCGGGGCTCGTGCGGCCGTCCACGGCCTCGGTCCGCGATGCCCAGCTGACGGGCAGATCACTGAAGTGGCCGGAGCTCCCGGCACTGACCGTTCCGGAGCCCTTGAATAGGTCGCCCTGCCAAACCGCCGTCGCCTTGCGAGTCGCGCTCAAACCTGTCTCCTTCGCCTGCATTGGTGCCCGCCCATCGTCGCACAGGCTGGCGTTTACCCTATTGCCCGGGAGGACCACTTGGCTTTGCTCGTACCACCCCTACCGGCATGACGTTCCGCTCCACATGAGAGCCAGCATGGGCGCCCTGCTGGCCCTTGCGGTGGCGGCCCTGATGGCGATCTCCTTCGCAGCAGGGCTTGCCGCCGGGACGCCGCCCCCGACGGCCAGCCCAGAGGCGCCCGATGGCACCGCCAGCCCCGCCCCGGCGACCTCAACCCCCCGGCCGACGCCGACGGCTTCGCCCACGCCGGAGCCTGGCATAGGAGCATCGGCCATCGTGGTGCCGCGGCGAAGCGCAGAGATCGCGCCGCCTTTCACCACGACCGTCGAATCGGTCTTCGTCCGTGAAGGCGAGGAGGTGTTGGAGGGGCAGCTGATAATCCGGTTGGAGACCTCGGCCCGTCGCGCTGCGGTCAATCTGGCTGAAGCAGAGATGCGCCGCGCGCGGGCGGCGGCCGAGCGCGCACGCGTGCTCCTCGAGCAGCTTCCGGACGACGCTCAACCGCAGACAGTCGAGGCAGCGCAGGTCGACGTCCGGCTCGCCGAAGCGGAGGTTGAGGTTAGCGAACGAGCACTGGAGGAAGCGCGCACGGCACTGCGCCAAACCGAGATCCGGGCACCCTTCGCCGGCACCGTCGCCGAGCTGGATATCGAGGCGGGAGAGCAGGCGGTCATCGGCCGACCGATGATCACGATCGCCGACGTCAGCGAGTGGCGCTTCCAGACGACCAATGTCAGCGAGATTGACATCGTCCGCGTCACCGTTGGCGACCGTGCGCTGTTGAGCGTCCCCGCCCTCGGGGGCGCGCGCGTGGAGGGGGTCGTCGAGCAGGTCCGAGTGCGCGGCGGGGCCGGCGGCGGGGACGTGCGCTTCGACGTCATCATTCGCCCCCGCGAACACCTGGCCGAACTGCGCTGGAACATGAGCGCCAGCGTGCGCCTGCTGCCGGCCCGTTGAGCGCGACGGCGCAAGGCCACTGATGCACCTCCGTCCGGCTGAGGAGGCTGACGGCCCCGCCTGGCAGTCGCTGCTCGAGGCCAGCACGACCGGCGATTTTCTGCACGACTGGGAGTGGGCGGCTGTGACCGCCTTCGACGGCCAGCCCCAGCGACGGTTCCTGCTTGAGGAGGACGGTCGCGTGACGGGGATCGCCGCCGCCCAGGTAAGGCGGATCGGCCGTGGCCGCTCGTTCTGGTACGTCCCGCACGGTCCGGTGATGGATTTCGACGGTCATTCCGCCCGGGATCGAGTCCAGGCCATCATCGGGGGCCTGCACGCCGCGGCCAGGGCAGACGGCGCCATCGCAGTCCGGGTCGAGCCCCGCCTGCCGGCCGGTTCGCCGGCCCTCGCGCATTTCGCGGCGGTTGGCCTTCGTCCCGTCGAAGGGCACCTCCAGGTCGGCCATACCCGGATCCTCGAGCTCGGCCCCGACGACGAGATGCTGGCCCGCCTTGACAAGGACACACGCTACTCGGTCAGGCGCGCCGAACGTGAGGGCGTGCAGGTGAGCACCAGCGGTGATCCGGATGATCAGGCTGCCATCGATGCGCTGTACGAGCTCTCCGCCATCACCCAGCAGCGAGCCGGCTTCCCGCTGCGACCTCGCGAGCGCTTCCACATCGCCTGGCGTGTCCTCGCCGGTGCCGGGCGTGCCTGGATAATGCAGGCATCCCACGACGGGCGCATGCTCGCCTCGGCCATGTTGATCCGCGAAGGCGTCCAGTCCTTCTACTTTCTGGCAGGCTCGCTGCGCGAGGAGCCGGGCGAGCGGAAGGTGTTCGCCAGCCATGCGCTGCAATGGGCACTGATGCGCCACGCTCGGGACCATGGCGCCCGGCGTCATGACCTGTGGGGCATCGCGCCACCCGACTCGGGCCCGGACCACCCCTGGGCGGGGGTGGGACTCTTCAAGAAAGGCTTCGGCGGCGAGCCGGTGGCGTGGGCTGGAATGTGGGACCTGGTCGTCGATCCCCTCGCCTACCGCCTGCGCGAACTGGCGCAGCCGCTGCTCGGCATGGCTCGCAGGCTGACTCGACGGTGACCCGGTTCCACGACCCCCGGTTGCACGACCGATGAGCAGCCATCTGACCGCCTGGCGCGAAGAGGACCCCGCCGCCTGGGATGCCTTCGTCGAGAATGCGCCCTACGGCACCTTCACCCAGCTGTGGGCGTGGGGCAGCCTGAAGGAAGGGGCCGGCTGGCGTGCCGTGCGCGTGTGCGTCGGTGAGCCCGGTCGGCCGTTGGCAGGCGCGCAGCTGCTCCTCCGTCGCGTGCCGATCGCCGGCTGGAGCTTGGCCTATGCGCCGCGCGGTCCGATAGGCCAGCTTGACGACGAAGCGGTGCGGACGCGGCTGATGGCCGCCTTTGCCGAGCTGGGGGCCGAGTGGCGCCTGGCTACCGTCCGCGCCGATCCGGAGACAGGACCGGACGAGGACTACGGCGCGGCGCTGCTCAACGGGCCATGGCGACGTGCCCGCGGGATCCAGGCGCCCTGGACCCGGCTGGTCGACCTGACGCAAGAGGAGGGTGACCTGAGAGCGGCGATGCGCAGCAAGCACCGCCAGTACGTGAGCCGCGCGCAGCGCCAGAACGTCGTCATCGAGCGCATCGACGGCCCCGAGGTGGATACGCCGGCAATCCGCTCAGCGCTGGCCGATTTCTACCGGATCGTGCACATCACGGCGCGGCGAACCAACTTCACCATGCGCCTGCCTGCGTACTACGAGCGCGCCTGGCGTGAGTTCGCGCCCGGCGGCCGGTGCAGGCTGTACTTCGCGCGGCAGGACGGCGAGCGCGTGGCGACCATCTTCCACTTCCTGTGCGGCAAACGGGCCGTAGAGGCATGGGGCGGGATGGTCGACTCCGCCGGTCCGAGCCGAGCCAACTACCTGCTCAAGTGGCACGCGATGATGGATCTGCGCGCGGACGGCTACCACACCTACGACATGTGGGGCATCGCCAACACCGGCATACGCCAGTTCAAAGAAGGCTTCGGCGGCCGCGAGGTGCGCTACGTCGGGGCGCGCGAGCTGCCGATCTCCCCCGTCGGCGACGTTGCCGTGCGGCTGGCGACCGGCGGCTACGGAACCATCCAGCGACTGCGGGCCCGGCTGCGCGGCGAGCGCGCCCCGGCGGGCAGCGAGGCAGTGTGATGCGGCCCCGCCGTTCCGCCACGCTCCGCTCAGTCGATATGAGGCCGGCCGGTCACTGACGATCGGTCAAGGGCGAGCAGCTCCACCGGCTGCGGGATGCCCTTCAGCTCATGCATGCCGTGGCTCGCGAAGCTCATGCCGGAGCCGCCGAGGAGCGCGTGCGTCGTCGAGGTCACCAGGATCTCGCCCGCACCTGCTGCTGCAGCGACGCGAGCGGCCAGGTGGACGGCGATCCCGCGGAGCTCGTCGCCGGCTCTCTCGACCTCTCCAGTGTGCACGCCCGCACGTTGCGCCAGGCCGAGCTGCTCCGCTCGCTGAGCCATGTCCAGCGCGGCCCGGACGGCGTTGGCGGGGCCATCGAAAACGGCGAAGGTTCCGTCCCCCGCGGTGCCGATCAGCCGACCGCGGAAGCGCTCGAGTGTCGGGGGCAGATGGCGCTGGTACTCGGTCAGCCGGTCGCGCCATCTGGCGTCGCCAAGGCGCGCCGCCACCTCAGTCGAAGCGACCAGGTCCGTGAAGAGCATCGTGACGAGCAATCGGTCTGCGGCAGCGTTGGAGGACTGGCCGAAGTAGCGCCGCCCGACCGAATCGATCGAGACCCACGGCTCATCACCGATCACGCACGCGTCGTGCCCGGGAGGGATCTCGTAGACGTCGTCAGGTCCAAGCTCGATCGTCGCGCCGTCGTTCATCTCGACCCGCAGCCGCCCCGACATCACGACGCCGACGTGGTAGATCTCGCACCACTGCGTGCCGACGATCGGCTTCACGTCCTCTGACCAGCGCCAGCCGGGCTCGTACCGGACCCGGCCGACGGTGGTGTCGCCGATGTCGACGACCTGGAGGCGGCCACGGCCGACCGGCCTCAGCTCGTCGGGTCGCGAGAGGTTCTTCTTGTGCAGCCGTGCCACTTCGTCAGCATGCAGCGCCATGTGCCGCCGGGCAAGCCCGCGCGTCGCCGTCAGACCGCTCGCGTCGCTTGTGTCGGCGGCTGCCGTTCGCGGCTGCCGCGGGATGCCCTACCGTCGCGTGCGCGGGCCCCACGCGGGCCGTCCTGTCAACGCCTTTCGGTTTCGACGCTGACGGCCTTCATCCAGCCCGGGGCACTGCGTTCAACCACCACCGTCACGACATCGTCGGTGTTCCAGTACGTTAGCTGGACGGTGGCGCGCAGCCCCTGGCAGATCCCAAAGAAGCAGCCTTCTTGATCCCGCTCGATATCGACGCTGGCGATCGTCCCGTAGCCGGCAGGAGCAGCACGTTTGGCAGCAAGCTCGGCGGCCTCGCAATCGTCCTGATCGAGGCCGCGACAGCTGCTCAGCCCGGCGACGCTCACGGCCTGGCAACCGACGATCAGGAGAGCCGCGACGAGAAGGGCAATGCGGTTCATCCCGCCGAACACTCTACAGCGCGACGCGTCCCGGTTGGTGCCGGGCACGGAGGCTTTGGTGCTGGGCACGGAGCCTGCAGATGCCGCGTTGGCTCCTCAGTCAGCCGCGAATCGAGGCGGTACGCAGACCCGCCCTGGTCGAGCAGCGCCCTGATTTCACCAAGGGATTTTGGTCGGGGCGGCCGGATTCGAACCGACGACCACCAGTCCCCCAGACTGGTGCGCTACCAGACTGCGCCACGCCCCGAAACCGGAGCTTCGAGTCTAGCAGAGGGTCGCGGTGTTCCGGCCGGCGGGCAGCTGATCGCCCAGCAACATCCGGCTGGGTGCTGAGGGGAATTGATCGGAGGGGCAACCGGGGGCCTGCCTCGACGCCGGCGGCGCATCAGCGCTCACGCCCCGACGGAGCGAGGCCGGAGCTGGTGTCGTTCCCGTAGGTGCGCGGCTCATCCGACGCAGTCGGTCCACGGCGCCGCGGGTACAGCTCCCACCTGGCCTTTATCCGGTTGCCGCCTCCAATCAATGGGTATGCCACCAGCCTACCCAGCGGCCGGCGTGCGACCAGATGACGAGTCGCCAAGGTATATCTGCGCAGGTACCAGCGCGGATGCGGAAAGGGTGGCTCTGGTGCGGTCCGGTGCGCTTAGGTGAGTCTTTCAGAAGCGTTGCAGGGGTCATCGTCCGAGCGACGACGCCGGTCTCACCTCGGCGGACGGCCTCGCGGCGCCCAGTCGAGCCCGGCCAGCTCGTCCTTCTGCTCCCTGCTGAGCAGGTCGATGACGCAGCGACGCACGTTCTTGCCCTCGAAGATGCCTGCACGCACCTCTTCCGCGATGGGCATCTGGACCCCCAGCCGAGATGCCAGATCGAGCGCTGCGGTGACGGTATAGGCGCCCTCGGCCACGCCGGGCAGGGTGCCCTCGATCTCGGCCCAACGCCGGCCACGAGCGAGCTCCACGCCCAGCCGATGATTGCGTGAGAGTGGCGAGAAACAGGTCGCCACAACGTCGCCCAACCCGGCCAGACCGGCGAAGGTGAGCGGGTTGGCGCCCGCTGCCATGCCCAGCCTTGTCATCTCGGCCAACCCGCGTGTGATCAGGCCGGCCTTGCCGTTGTCGCCGAAACCGAGCTGCTCGGCCGCTCCGGCAGCGATCGCGATGATGTTCTTGAGGGCGCCGCAAAGCTCCACACCGATCACGTCGCGGTTGCGGTACAGGCGGAAGGTGCGCGTGGCCAGCATGTCGACCACCCGTCCGCCGACGTCCTCGTCAGCAGCCCCGACGACTGCGCTCGCGGGCAAGCCGCGCGCGATCTCGAGCGCGAGGTTGGGCCCCGAGAGCGCTGCCAGTCGGTGTCGGCTTTCGGGCACCACCTGGCCGAGGACCTCGGTCATGCGCAGCAGGCTGCGGCGCTCTATGCCCTTGGCCACAGAGACCAGCAGGGCCTCGCGATGCACGTGGGCCGCGACACGTTCGGCGGCATCGCGCATTCCCGACGACGCCGCGGCGAAGATGACCAGCTGGTCCGCCGATGCCAGCGCCTCCGGGCGGTGGTCAACCTGGACCTGCGTCGGCAGGACGAAGCCGGGCAGGTGGCGCTGGTTCTGGCCCTCCTGGGCAATCTGCCGGGCATGCTCCCCGTCGCGCGTCAGCAGCAGTACCGGACCGGTTCGGGCCAGCTGGAGGGCCAGCGTCGTGCCCCACATGCCCGCCCCCACCACAGCTCTGCGCGGCTGACCGTCGATCGCCGCCTTCCTGCCCACCTGGCGCGTGATCCTCAGCGGGAGGGCGCGCGGGTCGCCCGGCCGCGGCGGCGGAGTGGGCGGCGCTCCATCTCCTCGCGGCTCCGCTCCCGGAAGACCATCCGGATGGGCGTACCAGAAAACCCGAAGGCCTCGCGCAGCCGGTTCTCCAGGTAGCGCTTGTACGAGAAGTGGATGTCGGCGGCCGCGGAAGCGAAGAAGACGAATGTCGGCGGCTCATTGGCCACCTGGGTGGCGTAGTAGAGGTGCGGCCGACGATTACGCACAGGCGGTGGCTGCTGGCGGAAGGTGACCTCCCGCAAGAGCGCGTTGAGCGCGGCGGTCGGCACTCGCCGGCGACGCTCGGCGGCTATCTCGAGGGCACTCTCGATCACGCGTGATACGCGCTGGCCGCTCTTCGCGCTGATGGCCACGATCGGCGCAAAGGCGATGAACGGTGCGTCACGCCGAATTTCCGCCGTGTACTCGTCGAAGGTAGAGGGCTCTTTCTCGACGAGGTCCCACTTGTTGATCGCGACGACCAGGCCGACGCCTTCGTCCAGCACGTACCCGCACACGTGCGCGTCCTGCGCGGTCAACCCTTCGACCGCGTCCAGGACCACGACTGCCACGTCCGCCCGACCGACCGCCTTGAGCGCGCGCAGGGTGGCGAAACGCTCGGCGGCTGGGCCCCCCGCCACCTTGCCTCGGCGGCGGATGCCGGCGGTGTCGACCAGGCGAACCTCGCGGCCGGCCCACTCGAGGGTGGTGTCGATGGCGTCTCGAGTCGTGCCGGGCACGTCACTGACGATCGCCCGCTGCTCCCCGAGCAGGGAGTTCAGCAGCGAGCTCTTGCCGACGTTGGGCCTGCCGACGATCGCGATCCGGACCGGGCGATCGTCGATGGCGTAGGCCGCCGACTCGGGCAGGTCCGCCTCGGCGGCCGCTGCAGCGGCCTCCTCATGCTCCCAGGTCGACTGCTCGTCCTCCAGCCGGCGCCGCTCCAGCTCAGCTTCGGACTCGGGTGGCAGAGCCCATACGAGTGCGTCGAGCAGGTCGCCGGTGCCACGACCGTGAAGCGCGCTGATGGCGTAGGTCTCCTCCCAGCCCAGGCGGTGGAACTCGGCTGCCTCCAGCTCGAGGCGCTGGTTGTCGGCCTTGTTGACGGCCACCAGCACGGGAGCCGCGGACGCCCGCAGCAGCTCGGCGGCATCGAGGTCTGCCGGCGTCGGGCCGGAAGCGGCGTCGACCAGCAGGAGGATCACGTCCGCCTCCTCGATGGCGAGTCGGGCCTGCTCCTGGACGCCTTCCTCGATCGCATCGCCCGGCCGCTGTTCGAGCCCACCGGTGTCGACAACGATGAAGCGCCGGCCATTCCACTCGGCCACGTCGTAGAGCCGGTCGCGGGTCGTCCGGGCGCGGTCCTCGACGATCGCGACGCGGTCGCCGACGATGCGGTTGAACAGGGTGCTCTTGCCCACGTTGGGCCGGCCGACGATGGCCACCACCGGCAGGCCGGAGGTCGGCTGGTCGTGCAACCGGCCGCGCGTCGGCCGGCGCGAGCGGCGGGGCGCCACCTCAGGCGGCGCCGGCGACGGACGACTGGCGCTGCCTGGGTCGACCTTGCTCGTCGAGTGAGCTGCTGCGATACGCCGGTTGGGCTACTGCGGTTACCGCCTGCCGGGCAAGCTCGTCGGCCTGGAGGCGCGCTGTCTCCGTCCCGGCCAGCTCATAGACGCGCCGAGCGACCTGCTGCAGGTCCTCGATCGGCGTTGACGTACCGCCGGTGACGCCGACCACACGGGCCTCGGTGAAGGCAGCGCCGTCGGCCAGGTCGCCGGCCCCCTCGATCTGGATGACCGGCTTGCCGGCTATCTGGCAGAGCCGCGTCAGCTCCTTGGTGTTGGCGCTGTTGCGCCCGCCGACAACGACCATCGTATCGACTCGCTCGGCCAGGTCCATCGTGTCCTGCTGGCGCCTGATGGTGACCGGGCAGACGGTGTTGACCACCTTCAGCTCATGGCAGCGGCTGACCAGAAAGGCGGCCAGCCTCTCGAACTTCCAGGGCGGCTGCGTACTCTGGCTGATCAGCGCCATGCGCTTGGTGCGCGGGATCTGCTGCCAGTCCCCCTCCTCGTCGACGACGATCGCGTCCGGCGCGAAACCGAGCATGCCAACCACCTCCGGGTGCCTCGGCGTGCCGAGCAGCACGATGGTGTAGCCCTCCTCCACGAGCTTCATCAGCTCGCGGTGCTCCTGCACGACCCAGGTACAGGTACCGTCGATCACCTCGAGACCCTTGTCCCTGGCACGGGACATCACCTCCGGCGTTACGCCGTGTGCGCGGATGACGACCGCCGCCCCCTCCTCCACCTCGTCGAGGCTATCGACGGTGCGGATGTTCTGGGACTGGAGCTGGCGGATCACGCCCTCGTTGTGGACAACCTGTCCAAGCGTGTGCGTCGGCTTGCCCTGCGCCGCCGCCAGCCTGGCGTAGTCGATTGCCTCGCGCACGCCGTAACAGAAACCGGTGCGGCGAGCGACAACGACCTGGTCAACGGATCCCATGACGTCTCAAGTATGGCACTCGACCGGCCGATGGTCGGCCAGGCGGTCCGGACTCCCTCAGTCCTCCGGCCAGGGCAGGTAGGCGCCCCGGATCGGCTCGTCGACCAACGCAGCAAGCCGCCGCATGATCTGCTCGCTGCCCCGGTGGATCGCCTCGCGCCTCGCGAGGGAGGAGTCCAGCGGTAGCCGGAAGGGCCGTCCTATCCGCACGACCACGCGTGCTCGAAAGCGTGGCAGAGCCCGACCGGGCGGCAGAAACCGCTCAGTGCCCGAGATGCCGACCGGCACCACGGGAACGTCTGCGCGCGTGGCCAGCAGCGCGACGCCCGGCTTGGGCTGGCCCAGCATGCCGGTCTTGCTGCGCGTGCCCTCGGGAAAGATGCACAGGACATCACCCCGGTCCAGCACCGCCTTGGCCGCCCGGTAGGCCTCTATGTCGCTGCCGCCCGCGCGAACCGGGGTGACGCCCTGGCTCCGCAGCAGCGGTCCGAGCGGCCCGACGAAGATGGTCGACTTGGCCAGGATGTGCATGCGCCGGCCCAGGGCCGGCGTGAGCCAGCCCACGATGATCGGCGGGTCGGCATTTGACAGGTGGTTGACGACGATGATCAGGGGCCCCGACCGCGGCAGCCTCTCGACGCCTTCGAGCTCGACTCGAGCCGCCACGCCGAAGACAACCCTCGACACGGCAGCTGCCAGACGAACGATGATTGGCGCGCGACGCCGAGGCTCAGCCACGAAGGGCCGCCTGCCTGATGAGCCCCACGACTGCCTCGACGGTCTCCTCCAGCGTGTTGCCCTCCGTGCGGATCACCAGTGCCCCCTCTGGCACGCGCAACGGCGCCGCCTTGCGGCTGCTGTCGATGCCGTCGCGGCGGCGCAGCTCGGTCGCGATCTCTTCCTCGGCCCGGTGGTCGCCCGCCACGCCCCGCTCGATCGCCCGCCGCCGCGTGCGCTCCTCGATGGAAACGTCCAGGTAGATCTTCAGGTCGGCGTCCGGCAGAACGACGGTGCCGATGTCCCGGCCGGCCATGATGATCCCGCCTCCGCCGGCCAGTCCGCGCTGTAAGGGCAGCAGGGCCGCGCGCACCTCGGCATGGCGCGAGACCTGGCTTACGTGCCGGTCGACCGCGGCGGTGTGCAGCTCAACGGTCACGTCCCGGCCGTCGGCCAGCAGGTGCACGTACCGCTCCCTGGCATCAGGCGCCAGCTCCATCCGCGGGACCAGGGCCAGGAGGGCCGCCGGGTCGTCCACGTCCAATGCGGCGTCGACTGCCAGCCAGGTCAAGCCGCGGTACAGAACGCCGGTGTCGCAGAAGCGATAGCCAAGCCGCGTCGCCGCGCTGGCACCGACGCTGCTCTTGCCGCTGCCGCCCGGTCCGTCGAGCGCGATCACGAGCCGACGCTCTGCGCTGCCGCTCTCACTACCACTCGCCGGTTGCGCTGGAGTCAAGCGGGCTCCTCGGCCGGCTTCGAGCTCGAGGCGAGATGGCCGACCTCGACATCCGACAGCTCTCGGATGTCGCCGAGGCGCATGCCGTCCAGGCGCAGGTGGCCGATGCGCACGCGAACCAGTCTCTCCACGGGCGCCCCGACGGCTCCCAGCATCCGCCGCACCTGCCGCTTCCAGCCCTGACCGAGCACGAGGCCGTACCAGGTGCCCGAAAGCCGCCCTGCTCGCAGCGACAGGGCCAACGAGCGCAGCTCCGAGGCTTCCAGCGGGCGCAGCCCAGAGGGGGTCGCTCGCCCCTCCTCGAGCTCCAGACCCGCCAGGAGCGCGCGTTGCTGCGCCGAGTCGAGGTGCGCGCGCAGCTGAACAGCGTATTCGCGCTCGACGCCGTGGCGCGGGTGGAGCACCTGCTCGGCCCATGGGCCGTCGTTGGTCAGCAGAAGCAGGCCCTCTGAATCGCGATCGAGCCGGCCCACCGGGTACAGACGCTGAGCCCGCCTGCGCAGCTCGGCCGGCACCATCTCGATGACCGTGTGATCGGCGTGTCGGTCACGCACGGTGCTGGTCACCCCGGCCGGCTTGGCGAGGAGCAGGTGGAGGCGTTCGGCGCGCGTGCCGATAGGCCGTCCGTCGACCGTTACCCGAGCATCAGTCGGGTCGACCCTCTGGCCGAGGGACGCGGGCACGCCGTCGACCGCGACGCGACCGGCCACGATGAGCTCCTCGGCTCCTCGACGTGAGGCCAGGCCGGCCTCTGCGATGAGCTTCTGCAGACGCACGCCCTCAGCCATCGGCCCCGTCCTCGTCCGGACCGTCGTTCGCATCATCTGACTCGGCCAATCTTGCCGCGACCTCGGCCTCGAGCGGTGGGAGCTCGTCGAGCGAGGCCAGCCCGAAGCGCTCCATGAACTCGAAGCCGGTGCCGTAGAGGATCGGCCGCCCGACCGTATCGGCTCGGCCCTGCTCGACTATCAGCCGGCGATGGAGGAGGCTGCGCAGCACGTAGTCCGAGTCGACGCCGCGGATTCGTTCCACGGCCGAGCGCGTGACGGGCTGGCGATAGGCCACGATGGCCAGCGTTTCGAGCGCGGCCGGCGACAGCCGCAGGCCGTCGGCGCCGACGTAGCGTGCGATCAGCGCACCTGCTTCGGGCGCGGTGGCCAGCTCGACGCGCTCGCCGACCGCGACCAGACGCACGCCACGCTCGCGCAGAGCCACTTCCAGATCACCCAGCCGCTCGTCGACGGTCGCCGAATCGACCCCCGCCAGGCGGCCGATCTCGCGCCGGCTGAGCGGTCGCTCGGCAACGAAGAGCAGTGCCTCGAGCTCGACGACAGACAGGCTGGCCCCCGACGGGCGATCAGACATCGGCCTCGATCGCGATCGCCACCGGCGCGCGTTGGGCCGATTGCGCGGCGCCGTTGGAGCGCACCGGACGGATCTGTATCGGGCCCCAGGGCTCTGCCTGCTCGACCGACAGCTCCCGGCCCTTGACGAGCTCGAGCATGGCCAGGAACGTGACCGCCACGACGACCCTGTCGCGCACGTCGCGCAACAGCTCCTGCAGGACCAGCTCGCGAGCACCCGCCAGGGCTTGCCGGATGATCGATGCGCGTTCCTCGAGGGTGACTGTGCGCGCCACCGTGACCGGCGGGGCGGGCGGCGGCGGAACCACCGCGGTCGCGGCCGAGAGCGCCCGGCTGAGGATGGCCGGGTCGAGCGGAGGGCCATCGGCGGGCCTGGCGCCGGCCATGCCCGCGGCGAGGGCGACCCCGGGCTCACGCCGGAACAGGGCCAGCGCCGCTTCCAGCCGCACCCCCAGCCGCAAGCCGGCGTCGCGGTAACGGCGGTACTCGATCAGCCGTTGCCGAAGCTCCTCCTCTGGATCGACACCGCGCTCGTCGGGAGCGTCGGAAGGCGCGCTCGCCGGCGCGCGCGGCAGCAGGGCCCGTGACTTGATGAGGATGAGCTGGGCGGACACCGCTACAAACGCGCTGAGCAGCGGGAGGCGACGCTGGTCGAGCTGTGCGACCGCCTCCAGGTAGGCGCCGGCCAGATCGCCCAGTCGCACCGTCAGCACATCCAGCTGGCGCTGCTCGATGAGCGACAGCAGCAAGGCGATCGGGCCGTCGAAACTCTCCAGCTTGACGAGGGTCGCTTCCTCGGGGCGGCGCGCGTCGTCGAAACGGACTCGCACCGCTGACAGCTGGTCAGCGGTCGGCTCGACCGGTGTCACGAGGCTCATGGATCAGCTGACCTCGTCGGCCAGGTAGAGGGCCTGGCCCATGCTGTCGCTACCCGGCTGGGATTGGTTGCGCACCAGGTGGGCCACTCGCTCACCGCAGCCGGCAGCCAGGCACAGCTCCGCCGAGCGATCGGCGTGCTGCTCCAGGTTGACGAACGCGGCGGCGAAGCCAGGCAGGCGGGCGAGCAGGTGACGAACGCCGTCGCCGTAGCGCTCCCCGAGGGACCAGGCGACCCGGTGCCAGAGCCCAACGGACCTGTCCTTGCCGCAGTCGTGCAGCAGGCCGGCCAGCAACAGATCGGGGTCTGCATGCCCCTGCCGGCGGAGCTCGGCCACGACGTCGAGCCCGTGGCGTCGGTCCGCGCGGTGCATGTCTTCGAACAGCCGACGCTGGGCCGGCGTCAGCCAGCGGTCGAGCTCGGCGCGTTCGGCAGCGGATACACGCCCGGCCAGGTGACGCCAGAACTGCCGCGCCTTGGCCGGCCACCACGCCCGGGCTGGTGAGCTGCCGGCGCTCACAGCCCCAACGGGACCAGTCGGGCCCCGCCGACGAAGATGCCGATGAACCCACCGAGCAGCTCGCCCAGCTGGCGCCCACCGAGCAGGATGATTGCCAGCAGGATCAGGAACCCGTACTGCTCGAATGCGCGCATCTGGTAGGCAAGCCGCGCGCTGACCAGGCCGCCGACGATCTTCCAGCCGTCCAGCGGCGGGATCGGCAGCAGGTTGAACAGCGCCAGGATGGCGTTGATGACGACGAACCAGAAGACGACGTTGTTGACCAGCGCCGCGATGGGGTTGGTGACGACCAGTGCGGCGAGGGCAGGATCGGCCCACACCAGCCGCAGCGCGACAGCGGCAGCCACCGCCATGACCATGTTCGAGACGGGGCCGAGCCCGGCCACAATCGCCTCCCCGCGCCGGCCGTAGCGCAGGTTGTAGGGGTTCACCGGCGTCGGCTTGGCCCAGCCGATGAAGAAACCCGTGGGCAGAATTGCCGTGGCGATCAGGATGAGCCCGCCAAGCGGGTCGAAGTGGACCAGCGGGTTCAGGGTCAACCGGCCCTGCCAGCGAGCGGTGGAGTCCCCCAGCATGTAGGCCGCCCAGGCATGGCAGAACTCATGCACCGGGAAGGCGATGAGAATGATGATGACGACGGCCAGCAGCGGGCCGATCAGCTGATCCACCGGCGCCTACGGTAAGACATCCGGACCGGCGGCAGGCGGTCCGCCTACAGCCGGTCGAGCAGCTCGCGCTTCTTGGCTTCGTAATCCTCGGGCGTGATTGCCCCCCGGTCGCGCAGATCGGCCAGGCGCGACAGCGTCTGCGTTATCTCGAGCGAGCGGTCTGGCGGCTGGTCCATCCCGGCACTGGCGCTGGCGCCGGCCGAGAGATCCCCGTGCCCGCCGCCGGCGCCGCTCTCGGCAGCGGGCGCGGGCAGCGGACCGGCATCCGATGCGACCACCTCGGTGGCGGCAGGCGATCCCGGTGGCGGCGGTGGCACGACCGGCTCGGGCAGCCGGTCGCCGTTCATGTCCATCGGTGCCGTCAGCGGAGGCGACGGGGATTCCCGGTAGTAGCTCATCTCGAGCGCGTGCTTCTGGGTCAGCATCACCCGCTTGAAGCCCTTGGGGTCGCTGATCATGTCGTAATCGTCCAGGTCCGTCTCGGTCGAGGCCGTCAGGATGTCGAGATGGCCGTAGTTGAAGATGCGGCCCAGGAGGCTCTGGTCCAGGCGGGCATCGTTGACCTTCTCGAGAGCGCTGTCGACGGAGCGCTTGTTGAACACGCCCCACACCTTCATCAGCCGCCTGTTGGTGATGAGGTAGTCCTGGGCCCACCACTGCCACAGCCGGATGGCGAAGATGACCAGGCCGATGGCAAACAGGGCCAGAACGGCGAGGCCGACGAGCTGCGCCGGCTGGGCCTGAAGGTTGAGCAACATGCCGCCCACCAGCAGCACAAGCCCGAGGATCCAAAGGGCGATCGCGTCACGCCCGGTGACGAGGAGTGCCAGCCAGTGCTGGCGGGTGCGCAGGGCAATCTGCTCACCATCGATCAGGAGCGTGTCTGCGTAGCGCATGGCCGGCCCTCCGACTGTCGCCTACGCGCGGGGGTGCGCCCGTGCGTAGACCTGCTTTATTCGCTCGCCCGTCAGGTGCGTGTAGAGCTGCGTGGTGGTGATGCTGGCGTGACCGAGCAATTCCTGCACGACGCGCAGGTCAGCGCCTCCCTCGAGCAGGTGGGTGGCGAAAGAGTGCCGCAGGGTGTGCGGCGTGACGTGCTCGGTCAGCCCGGCGATGAGGGCGGCGCGGCGCAGGCCGCGCCAGGCGGCCATCCGCCCCAGTCGCCGACCCCGCGAGGTCACGAACAGCGGACCCCCGCGCGGCAGGGCCCGCGAGGTATCGCCCGGACTGCCGAGCCAGCGCGGACGCACGTCATCGAGGTACCGACCGATCGCCGCCAGGGCGACGTCGCCGACAGGCAACAGGCGCTCCCGGTCGCCCTTGCCGATGACCCGCACGGACGCATCCCCCAGCGAAAGGTCGTCGCGGTCCAATCGGAGCGCCTCGCTGATGCGCAGGCCGCAGGCGTAGAGCAGCTCGAACAGCGCCCGGTCGCGGATGCCCGCGTCGGTGCCAGGGTCCGGTGCGTCCAGCAACGCCTCGACCGCCGCCACGTCGAGCGTGTCCGGCAGCAGCCGGCTCGCCCGCGGCAGGTCGATCAGGCCGGCGACGTCACGCTCCATCAGCCCCTCGCCGTGAGCGAAGCGGTAGAACGCTCGCAGCGAGGCGGCCTTGCGGCGATGGCTCGACGGTCGCAGGACCCTGGGCGGCCGCACGAGCGAAGCGAGGTAGTCGCGCGCCACAGCGGGGTCGTCTGCCCAGCCGCCTTTCGTTGACGCCAGCCACGCGCCGTACGCCCGCAGGTCGGCCGCATAGGCACGGATGGTGGCTTCCGACAGGCCGCGCTCGACACGCAGGAAGTCAAGGTAAGCCGCCACGGCGGTAGCCAGCGATGGGTTGACCCGCGGCGGGCCGTCACTCGAAGGCGGCGCGCCATCTCCGGTCATGCCGCTGCAGCCTGGTCATGTGCTTGCCGGGCTCGGTCGAGCAGCTCCACTGCGGCTGCCCGTGCCGCCGCGCCGTCGCCGCCGCCGAGCATCGCCGCCAGCTCCATGAGGCGGGCCTCCTCGTCGAGCACCTCGATGACGGTCACGGTCCTGCCTTCCCGCGACTGCTTGTCGATGCGCAGGTGCCTATCGGCATGGGCGGCAATCTGCGGCAGGTGCGTCACGCAGATGACCTGATGCGTGCGAGCCAGGCGCCATAGGCTCCGGCCCACGGGATCCGCGGAGCGCCCGCCGATGCCCGCATCCACCTCGTCGAAGACAAGCGTCGGAGTTGCGTCCGCGCGGGCCAGCACCCCTTTGATCGCCAGGGCGACACGCGACATCTCACCACCCGAGGCGATGCGTGCCAGCGGACGGGGTGGCTCGCCCGGGTTTGGCGCCAGCAGGAACGCGACCGCATCGGCGCCGCTCTCGGCCAGCGCCGCCGGCTCCAGGCTTACCTCGAACGCGGCCTGGGGGAAGCCGAGCTCGATCAGCGCATCCGTCACGGCCCGGGCCAAGCGCCGGGCCGCCTGGTCACGTGCCCGGGTCAGCCGTGCGGCCGCCTGCTGGGCGGCCTGCGCCAGCCGCTCGGCGTCGACCTGGCGACGAGCGCGTTCGCGGTCCAGGTCGCGCAGGCGCTCGACCTCCGCTCGCGAGGCCTCGCCGTGAGCGATCACGGCCTCCTCATCGGGGCCGTACTTGCGCAGCAGCCCGTACAGCACGCCCAGCCGCTCCTCGACGTCCCCCGCGTCCGATCCTTCGGCGACACGCTCATCCTGTCGCCGGCGCAGCTCCAGCGCCGCGTCTTCAAGCTCGGCAGCCAGCCCGGCCATGCGGTCGCTCTCCGGCCCAAAGGTGGGATCCAGGCGGGCGAGCTCGGCGGTAGCGCGGGCGGCGAGCGCGACGCGATCACGGGCCCCGCGTTCGTCATTGAGCAGAGAGTGAGCCTCGGCGAGCAGGCCTGCGATGCGCTCACTGCTGGCCAACGCGCTCAACCGCGAGCGCAGCCTCTCGACCTCGCCGGGCTGCGGGTTGGCCACCTCGATCTCGGAAGCCGCATGCTCGGCCAGCTCGATCCGACGAGCGACCTCGTCAGGCGCCGCTGCCAGCTCCGCCAGCGCGGCCTCATTGGCCCGCCACTCGGCAACCGCCACGCCGACGGTCTGTCGCAGGTGCTCGTGGCCACCGTACGCATCGAGCACGTCGCGCTGCCATGAACCGCTCAGCAGGCGCTGCTGCTCGTGCTGGCCGTGGATCTCGACCAGTGCACCGACCTCCCCCGCCAGCCGCGCGGCGGTGACCGTCTCGTCGTCGAGGCGCGCCAGGCTGCGCCCGTTGGCGGCAACCTCGCGGACGCAGATCAGCGGCTCTGGTTCACGCTCAAAGACAGCCTCCACCCGCAAGCGGTCGGCGCCGTGGCGGATGAGCCCGCTATCGGAGCGGCCACCCAGCACGAGCGACAGCGCATCGATCAGCAACGACTTGCCGGCGCCGGTCTCTCCGGTGATCACGGTGAGGCCGCGATCGAGCTCGATGCGCGCTCGTTCGATGAGGGCGAGGTCGCGCACGGCCAGCTCGAGCAGCGCCATCGGTCTCAGCGAGGAAGCAGTGCCGCCTTGCGTCGCAGCAGCTCCCAGAAGTCGACCGCGCCGCGCGGCTCAACCAGGCGCAGCGGACGCTCAAGGGCACGAACCACGACGCGGTCGCCGATGTCCAGGGCACGGTCTTCGCGGCCATCGATGCTGACCATGCAGTCCCCGCCATCAATGACACGCATGCTCACGGTGTGCTGCGGCCCGACAACGATCGAGCGTACCGCCGAAAGATACGCAGCAACCGGTGTCACGACCAGGTTTCGCGCCGTCGGATCGAGTATCGGGCCGCCCGCCGAGAACGAATATGCCGTCGAGCCGGTGGGCGTCGAGACGATCACCCCGTCGGCGATCCAGGTGGCGACGTGAGAGCTTCCAACGGCGACCTCGATGTGAACGACCCGGACCTGGGAGCCGCGCACGAGGGCCGCGTCGTTGAGCCCGGCGAACGCGTCGCTGGATCGGCCATCCGCGCCCTCGATGCGTGCTTCCAGCATCATCCGCGGCTCGAGCGTGTATTCACCGGCAGCGAGCTCGGAGAGCACGCGCTCGAGGCCGTCCGGCTCGGCCTTGGAGAGGAAGCCGACGCGGCCCGAGTTGATGCCGAGCACAGGCACGTCAACCTCGGCCAAGGCGCGGGCGGCGCGCAGAAACGTGCCGTCGCCGCCGAGCACGATGAGGCAGTCGGTCGACGGCAGGCGGCCGACAAGCGCCGGCTGATCGTTGGACTCAAGCGCCCATGCCTCCAGGCCTTGATCTCCACACCAGGTCAGGGCCCGGTCGCGCAGCTCGAACGTCGCCGGCCGGGTCGGGTTGAAGGCGAAGCCGAGCCGCCTCATCGGTTGCATGCTCAAGCCGGCCACCCGAGATGCAGCAGGTACTCGCGGTTGCCGGCCGGTCCGGTCAGCGGCGAATCGATGTGGCCCAGGGCATGCATGCCCAATCGCCGCGCGGCCTCGACCGCTTTCGCGAGCACCGCCGCGCGCACCGCCTCGTCGCGGACGACCCCGCCGGGCGCGTCCCGCGGGGACGCCTCGAACTGGGGCTTGAGCAGCGCGACGACGTCGGCGCCGGGCTGAAGGGTGGCGATGACGCCGGGCAGCACCCGGGCGAGGCCGATAAAGGACACGTCGATGACGGCCAGCGATATCGCCTCGGGCAGGCTGACGTGCTCGGCATGTGCCGGATCCAGCCGCGCAGCGTGGGTGCGCTCGAGCGAGACAACGCGCGCGTCGCCGCGCAGCGACTCGGCCAGCTGTCCGCGCCCCACGTCGAGAGCATAGACGCGTGCCGCTCCGCGCTGCAACAGCACATCGGTGAAGCCGCCTGTGGAGGCGCCAACGTCAAGGCAGACGCGTCCCGCCGGGTGGACTCCGAACGCGTCGAGTCCGGCGGCCAGCTTCTCGCCGCCGCGGGAGACGAATCGCGGCGCTTGGCGGAGCTCAATGGCCGTATCGGCCGGTACCAGCTCGCCGGGCTTGCGGTCCCGCCTGGCCGCGTCCCCGTGGCCGACTCGTATTCGGCCGGCCATCAGCAACGCTCCCGCCTCCTCGCGAGAGTCGGCCAGCCCGCGCTCGACGATCAGGTCGTCGAGGCGACTCCGCGGCCTTGTGGAAGGACTCAGGCGCTGCGTACCTCCAGGGCCAGCCGGTCGGGCCGGAGCCCGAGCGTCTCGGCAGCCTCGCGCACCTGCTCGGTAATGCCGGCCACGTCCAGCCGCAGGACGCGGCGCAGGTCGGTCACGGCGCCGTGATCAACGAACTGGTCGGCGGGGATGCCGATCAGCCGAACCGGCAGTCGCCGGAGCTCGTCGTCGGTCAGTCCCTCCTCGGCCAGCGCCTCGAGCACGGCCGCGCCGAAGCCGCCGACAACGACGCTCTCCTCGAGCGTCACCACCAGCCGCTTCCCCCGGGCCTGGTTGAGGATCAGCTCACGGTCCAGCGGCTTGGCGTAGCGTGCGTTGACGACGCAGACCGACCAGCCATCGGCGGCGAGCTGCCGGGCTGTCTCCAGGCCCCGCATGACGATCGGCCCGAAGCCGACGATGAGCAGGTCGTTGCCTTCCTGCAGCACCTCCGCCTCGCCGATCGGAATGGGTGTGGGCTCGACGGGCGGCAGGTCGAAGCCCGGATCGCGAGGGTAGTGCAGGGCAAACGGGTGCTCCTGACCAAAGGCGGTATGGAGCAGCCGGCGCAGCTCCTGTTCATCCTTCGGCGAGGCGACGATGAGGTGCGGCAGCTGGCGCTGGGCAGTGATGCTGAACATGCCCTGATGGCTCGTGCCGTCCTCGCCTACCAGGCCCGCGCGGTCGACACCGATGACGACCGGCGCATCGTTCTGGCAGACGTCATGGACGACCTGGTCGAACGCACGTTGCAGGAACGTCGAGTAGAGCGCGACGTAGGGCCGCATGCCGGCCAGCGCCAGGCCCGTCGCGAGCGTCATGGCGTGCTGTTCTGCGATGCCGACGTCGTACATCCGACCCGGGAAGGCGGCCTCGAAGCGCGACAGGCCGGTGCCCGTCGGCATGCCAGCGGTGATCGCGACGATGCGTGGGTCAGCCTGGCCGAGAGCGATCAGCTCCTCGGCCATCACGGCGGTGTAATTGGGTGGCTTGGATCTGGCCGCCATCGCCTGGGCAACCGAGGGGTCCGCATCGCCGTCGCCGCCCGGGGCCGCAGCCCCTGCCAGTGCGGCCGGATCTCCGGGCAGGACCGACATGGGTGGCAACGCAGCGCCATGGAAGCCGACCTTGTCGGCGATGGCCGGCTGGTAGCCGCGGCCCTTCTCCGTCCGCACGTGAACGAGCACCGGGCCGTCCATGTCATGCAGGGCGCGTCGGAAAGTCTGCTCGAGCTGGCGCAGGCTGTGACCCGGGACCGGTCCGACATAGGTGATGCCGAGGTCCTCGAACAGCTGGCCTGGCTGGGCGAAATTGACGACGGACTTGCGCAGTCGCCGTGACCACTCGAGCGCGAAGGGACCGACCACAGGCAGCCGCTCGACGGTCTCGTCGTAGATCCGCTTGGAGCCTCGCCACTGGCGCGAGAGCTTGATCCGGCTGAGATAGCGGCTCAGCGCACCGACCGTCGGCGAGATGCTCATCTCGTTGTCGTTGAGGACGATCAGCATGCGCGTCCCGCGGTGTCCGATGTCGTTCAGCGCCTCGAGGGCCATGCCACTGATCAGGGCGGCATCACCGACCACCACGGCCACCCGCTCCGAGCTGCCGCGCTGGTCCCGGGCCAGGGCCAGCCCCTCGGCAATCGACAGGCCAGTTCCGGCGTGGCCACCGTCGAAGACGTCATGCTCGCTCTCGCTGCGGCGCGGGAAGCCGCCCACCCCACCAAGCTGGCGAAGGGTGTCGAACCGGCTGAGCCGCCCGGTCAGCAACTTGTGCGCATAGGCCTGATGACCCGTGTCCCAGATGAGCTTGTCCTTCGGGGAGTCAAGCTGGCGATGCAGGGCCACGGTCAGCTCGACCACGCCCAGCGAGCTGCCCAGGTGGCCGCCGGTACGAGCAACGGTGCCGATGATCGTCTGGCGGATGTCGCGACAGAGCTCGCGCAGCTGTTGCGCGTCGAGTTCGCGCAGCTGCTCGGGGCCGGCGAGGCGCTCGAGCAGGGTCATCGGTCACTCTCGCCATCGTCGACGGACAGATCCAGCGTGCGCAGCCGACCGCCCGGGCCTTCCACCAGCCGCTGGAGACGCAGCTCCGCCTCGCTCAGCAGGCGGGAGCACCGTTCATGGAGCAGGACGCCCTGTTCGTACAAGTCGATCGATTCCTCCAGCGGCAGGTTGCCTGCCTCGAGCCGGCCCACGACGGCCTGCAGCTCGGCCATGGCGGCGTCGAAGGCCAGCGCTTCGATGCGCTGCCTTGCGCTGGACGTATCGGGCCGCTCGAGCGTGACGCGGCTCGGCCGTTCCGTCGGCTGGCTCATCGGCTCGAGTCTCGCACCTTCGTGACTTTCGCGTCGATCTCGCCTCGCGCCAGCCGGATGGCAAGCCCGTCCCCCTGTGCCGCGCCGGAGGCGTCACGCAGGACGCGTCCGTCAGGTCCGCGCACGATCGCGTAACCGCGCTCCAGGGTGGCATAGGGCCCCAGGGCCGCGAGCGAAGCGGATCGCGCCGACAGCTCGGCACGTGCTCCGGCGAGGCGCCCGGCAAGCAGTCCGGCCAACCTCTCCCCGGCGGCAGACGACCGTCCCCTGCGCTCGACCAACCCGGCCCGGACCACTCTCGCGCCGCGCTCGAGCAGCGCTCCCACTCGCTCGCGCTCGGCGGCCAGGACCGCCTCGGGTCGAAAGGCCTCGAGCGCCCGACGCTCGGCGGCCAGCCGCTCCGCCCGCTGCGCCTGGGCGCGCTGGCCGGCACTGGCCAGTCGTTTTCGCAGGATCGCGAGGCCGGCCAGCTCGTCTGCGCGAGATGGGACGACCAGCTCTGCCGCTACCGAGGGCGTGGGTGCGCGAACGTCGGCGGCAAGCTCGGACAGGGTGACATCGGTCTCATGTCCAACGCCGACCACCACCGGAATTGGATGGCTGGCGATTGCCCGCACCACCGCCTCCTCGTTGAAGGCCCACAGGTCCTCCAGCGAGCCGCCACCGCGAGCGACGATAACCACGTCGGCCCGCCGACCCGTGTCGGGGTCTGTCCACCGCGCCACGCGATTGAGCGCCGCCACGATGGTCGGTGCGGCACCCTGGCCCTGAACCTGGCAGGCAGATACCAGCAGGCGGGTCATCGGCCAGCGGCGCGCGAATACCTTGCGCACGTCGTGCAATACGGCACCAGAAAGGCTTGTCACCAGCGCGACGACCGTGGGAGTGGGAGGCAGAGGGCGTTTCCCCCCGTGGTCGAAGAGCCCCTCGGTCGCCAGCCTCGCCTTGAGCGCCTCCAGGCGCAGGGCGAGATCGCCGAAGCCGGCCGGCTGGATGCTGTCGACGTAGAGCTGGTACGCGCCCTGCGGCTCGAAGAGGTCAAGCCGGCCGTGGGCGACCAGGCGCAGGCCCGTGCGCGCCTCGAAGGGCATCATCATCCGATCATCGCGGAAGATCACGCAGCGCAGCTGCGCCCGCTCGTCCTTGAGCGTGAAGTAGCAATGTCCCGCAGCGCTGATGCTGACCTGGCCAACCTCGCCCTCGACCCACACGTCACGCAGCGAAGGCGCGGCGCGCAAGGTGTCGCGGACGGCCCTGGTCAGCTCGCCGACAGAAACGATCCGCGCGGCGGATGGACGAGCTGGAGAAGAGTTACTGGCTACCATGGCCTACCCGGTAGTGTGGCCTGGCCGGTGCCCGTGGCCACCCAGTAGACCTCATGGCGCCTAGACGCGAGTCAGGTACTCGCCAGTGCGAGTGTCGACTCGGATGGTGTCCCCCTCGTTGACGAAGAGCGGTACCTGCACGACGAGCCCGGTCTCGGTTGTAGCCGGCTTGCGCGCACCTGACTGCGTGTCGCCGGCAAAGCCCGGGTCGGTCTGCGAGACGGCAAGGTCGACCGTGATCGGCAGCTCCACGCCGATCGTCTCACCCTCGTACGTCGTGCGCTCGAGCGACATCCCATCCTTTAGGTACTGCGTGGCGTCGCCCAGCTTCTCGCTGTTCAACGAGAACTGCTCATAGGACTCGCTGTCCATGAAGTGGTACTCGTCGCCGTCGCTGTAGAGGAACTGGATCTGGCGCTTGTCGAGAAACGCACGGGGCCACTTCTCACCAGCCTGGAAGGTCCGCTCGACGGTCTGGCCGCGCTTGATGTTGCGCACCTTCATGCGTACCTGGGCCGAGCCGCGGCCCATCTTGATGTGGTGGTAGTCGAGCACCTGCCAGAGGTCGCCGTCGAGCTCGATCACGACGCCCTTGCGCAGCTCACCGGTGGAGATCATTGGCGCATGGTAACTGCGTACAGCCGGCGCCCGCCTTCGATGCCGCGCAGCTCGTGCTCGCCGCGATCCTCGAAGTGGAGGCCAGCGGCGCCGGCCAGCTCGCGGGTAAGGCTGGAGACGAGCACCTCGCCATGGCCGGCCAGGGCCAGCATCCGCGCGGCCTCGTGGATTGCCAGGCCGCGCACGTCCTCGCCAACCTTCTCGATCTCTCCCGTGTGAACCGCCGCGCGCAGTCGCAGGCCGTCGTCCTCATGGGGCCGAGCCAGCTCGACAGCGCAGCGCACCGCACGCGCTGCCCCATCGAAGACGGCCAGGAAGCCGTCGCCCGTGGTGTTGATCTCCAGCCCGCGGTAGAGCTGGAGCAGGTCACGGGTCCGTTCGTTGTGGCCGGCCAGGACCTCGCGCCAGCGTCTGTCGCCCAGGCCGGCAGCGGTAGTGGTCGAGTCGACGATGTCGGTCAGGACGACGGTTGCGAGCACCCGCTGGCTCAGCGACTCGAGATCGGGAATCCAGCCACGAACGCCGCTCCACTCAAGGACCACGACGGGCTCGTCGCCGATGACGTATCCGTCATGCCCCGGAGGCAGGACATACACCTCGTTCGAACCGATGGCGGCCTCGGCACCATCATCCATCAGCACGCCGAAGCGCCCGCTGAGCACGACGCCAACGTGGCGTGCCTGACACCACTCACCACCGACCAGGGGCCGAACATCGACCGACCACCGCCACCCCGGCTTCATCACCTGGCGCGCGACGGTGACGTCGCCCAGACTGAGCGTCTGCATCAGCAGCCGGGCGTGTTCCACGCGCTCGTCGGGCGACTCCAGGCTCTTGTGCAGCAATCGGCGCATCAAGCCAGCACTCCGTTCAGGCGACGACGGTGAGCCCCCGCGGGAAGGAAGTGAGCCGCGCGAGTCGGCCGGCAGCCAGGTCGAAGAGCACCAGGTCCTCGATGCGCACGCCGGTGACGTGGTCGATGTAGACGCCGGGCTCGACCGAGAAGACCGTCGGGCTCGGAAGTAGCGCATCCGGCGGAACGGATCGGCCCAGCGAAGGTGCCTCGTGGGTGGCAAGCCCGATCCCGTGACCGAGCCCATGCCCGAAGTGCTCGGCGTGACCCGCTGCCGCGATGATCTTCCGCGCCGCGCCGTCAATATCGCGTGCGGCGGGCGGGTCGCCTGCGGCAAGCGCGCGGTCGAGCGCCGCGAAGGCCGCATCCTGGGCTCGGCCAACGAGCTCATAGATCTCGACGTCCCGCTGGCGTGGCTCGCCCACGAAGAGGGTCCGGGTCATGTCCGAGCGATATCCGCAGACCTGCGCGCCGAAGTCGAAGAGCAGCACCTCGCCCGCTTCAAGCTGGCGTGAGCCGGGTGCGCCGTGGGGCAGCGCCGCGCGAGGACCGGACAGGCAGGCGACATCGAAGGCCAGTGCCTCCGCGCCTCTGGTACGCATCTCCCACTCAAGCTGAAGAGCCAGGTCGCGCTCGGTGACACCTATCCTGATCGCCGGCAGCAGGCGCTCCAGGGCTGCGTCGGCGACAGCGCAGGCGGAGGCAATGCGCTCCAGCTCGACCGACTCCTTGGTCGCGCGCAGTCGCTCCACCCAGCCCTCCGCCGGGACCAGCTCGACCTGGGGGGCAGCGGCGGCCAGAGCCTGCCACATGGCGTGGCTGACGAAGCCGGCCTCCACGCCAATGCGCCGGACGTCGCCGCGGACACCGCGCAGCCCCGACAGCAGCTCGCGCCAGCGACCGGCAAGGTCGTGATACACAGGTTCGATGCGCGCATCGCGGCACTGCTCCTGTGCCTGGACCGTATAGCGTGAGTCGGCCAGCACGATCACCTCGTCCGCTGAGACCAGGAACTGGCCTGAGTTGCCGGCCACCTTCTCCTCCCCGTCGGCCAGATCGAAGCCGGTCAGGTAACGGCTGTTCTCGCGTCGCACGCCGAAATAGGCGTCAACTCCCTCCTGGTCCAGGCGCTCGCGAAGGCGCTCCAGCCGCTGCGGGCGCGCCGCCTCGTCCGCGGCGAGCCAACGGTCAAGGTCCGCCTGCGTCGGCGGGCGTCCGGCCGCAACCGGCACGTCGGCGGCCTGATCCTCCGGCACGACCGTCACGGCGTGGGGCTCGCCCCGCCGCCACGGACGTAGCGCTCGATGTTGGCGAGGTGCTCCTCCCATGTGCTCGCAAACGCGTGGGTGCGCGTGCCGTCTGCCTTGGCCACGAAGTACAGGTAGCCCGAGTCGGTGTCCGGCTCGAGAACCCCCATGATCGAGGAGACGGTCGGGGACCGAATCGGTGCCTCGGGCAGGCCGCGCGAGCGATAGGACTGGTAGCTGAACAGGTCGTCGGGCAGGCGGACCTCGGCCATCGGCACACCCGGCGGTGACCAGAAGAGGTATTGGTCCCACTGGCCGATCGGGATCTCGCGCAGCTGGGCGGTGTCGTTGCCGTAGATGATCGTCGGGTCGGCGTTGAGCAGGCGCGTGGGCCATTGGACCGGATCGAGCCGGTTGAGGAAGACACCGGCGATGACCGGTCGCTCCTCCTCGACCGCCGCCTCGGCCTCGACGATGCTGGCCAGGGTCATCGCCTCGTAAAACGTCTCGAGTGGTGCCGGCAGCGAATGATCCACCAGGTCGCCGATCTCCGCCTGGCGGCGTGACAGGAGCGTGCGAAGTAGGCCTTCGGCGTCGACCTCGATCGGAACCTCGAACACGCCCGAGCCTAGAAAGCCTTCCAGGCTCCGGCCTTCTGGAATGCTGGCCAGCATGGGGTAGTCGTCGAGCAGGGCATCGGGCGGGTCGGTGGCCAGCTCATAGAAGGCGTCCGGGTCGATCCCCAGCCGGTCGCGCTCGTTGACGAGCTGAGCGGTGTACTGCTCGATTCGCAGCGTCGGCCGGAACTGGACCGTGAGGCGCGAGGGCGTCGCTGCCGGCGGCGGCTGCCGCAGAGCCTCCGCAACCTGGCGTGGCGACATCGTGCGGTCGAGCGTGTAGCTGCCTGCGCGCAGCTGGCTGCCGACTCCTTCGGTTATCAACAGGTACGAGAAGGCCAGGCGATCGGCAACGAGGCCGCGAGCCACCAGCTCGTCCGTGATCTGCCGCGCGCTGGCGCCCATCGGGACGTTGAAGGTTACCGGCGTGTCGTCAGTGCCGGCCGGCTCGTCGAGCCGCTCGTCCATGCCGTCGCTGACAGCGTCGGCAAAGAACGGCAGCCGAAGCAGGTCGGGGTTGCCTTCGACCATGCCCCGGGCCAGTCCACCGAAGAGCGGCGGCAGAACGAAGACGACGACGGCCAGAGCGACGGCGGCGATGACCAGCCAGCCCAGCCCTGAGCGGCCGCCTCCGCCGCGGTTGCGCGATCGGAAGCCACGGCCCTGCCGGCGCAGCTCCCCCCCGCTGCGCACCCCCCGTGCGTCCCCGCGGCGGGCCATCGCCGGCCTGCCGTCGCGTCGCCGCTGGTAGGTCATCGGCTGGGAGCCTGCGCGCGGGCGGCGAGCTCCGCCTCGAGGATCAGGCCGGCCGACTGACGGTCGATGGTCGCCCGATGGGCGGCCCGCCGCGCGGGCGAGGGCGCTCCCCCGGTCCGACCACGCCGCGGCGCCCGCAGACGCTCCTCGGCCCGCTCGCTGGTCAGTCGCTCGTCGCGCAGGCGCAGGGGCAACCCGAGCGGGGCAAGGACGCACTCGGCCCAGGCGCGCGTCAGCGCTGCCTGGGCGCCTTCGCTGCCGTCCATGTTCAGCGGGAGCCCGACGACCACCTCGGTGGCCGCCTGCTCGGCGATGATCCGCGACAGGGTCTCGCGCTCGCGCTCGGGGTTGGAGCGGCGAATGGTGGCGAGAGGCCGGACAAGTGCCGACTGCGTGTCAGCGACCGCCAGGCCTACGCGGCGAGTTCCGAGGTCTATGCCAAGCAGTCGGGTCACGAGCCCTCCGTAGGTGGAAGGATGGTCAGGTTGATGCGGGCGGGGCTGTCGGGCACCCGGTCGATGAAGTCTGGCCAGACCGACAGCTCTGCGTCGCCGTACCGGCTGATTATCGCGCGGGCCTCGCTCAGTGGCAGGCCGCGTATCTCGTCCACCAAAGCTTCGCGCGCCGGCTGGCGGTAAGCGCGCGCGTTGGCTGTCGCACTGAAGTCGATCGTGCCGTCGCTCGCCTCACCCGGCGTATGGCTGGCCTCGGTCGACTGGTCGAGGAGCGTTGCATCGGCGGGTACCAGTGCGCGGAGCTGCTCGACGAGCACCTCGTCCACCAGCGCCTCATTGACGGCCAGCACGACGGCCGTGGCGCTGACCGACAGCTCGAAGGATTCCTGTGCGCTGCCGACCACTTCCGACTCCGCCGGCTCACCGGTTACTGCACCCAGCTGCGCGGACGCCGGATAAAGGGTCAGGCCACGCGGTGTGTTGCCGGGGTCGGCGATCTGGTCGGCCAGCTGGCCCGGCACCTCGGCGCGCAGTGCCTCGAAGGCGGTCCGGTAATCCTCCTCGGTCACCACCGTGGTCGTCTGGCGGGCTCCGCCGCTGGTGGGTTGGGGATTGTTCACGAAGACGAGCTGCTCGGCGAGCGCGCGGGGCACGACGGTGATGGCGTTGGCCGGAACGTTGCCGCGCGGGCCGGGGCGCACCGCTCGCACCGGCGCATCGACCCGGCCTGGCGTGCCGGTGCCGAAATTCGCCCGTGGAACGGTCACCGCCGCGGTGGTCTCGAAGGCGACGTCGCTGTCTGTCGCCACCCGGGTACCAATCGGTATCTCAACTGGGCTGACCGTGTTCTCGCTGCGGAACCTGACCGAGCCCGTCGCGCGAATGGTCGTCACCTCGCTCCCCGTGGCGGGCACCTCGGTGCCGATCGCCACTCGCAGCTCGATCCGCTGGGCAGGGATCACCCCCTCCCCTGCGTCGACCACCGCCACGCGTGGGTCCGCCACCACGACGCCGCTGATCGGCCCGACGTCGATCAGATGAGGCCGCAGGGTGACCGTGGCTGTCGGGAGCAGGGCATAGACCCCGTAGGCACCGACGCCGACCAGGGCGAACAGCATCAGCAGGACCAGCAACGGGGCAATGCCGGTGCGTCGGCGGCGACGACGGCGAGCGCGGGACGGCTCATGGGATCGCTCCCGCTCCAGCTCTGCCAGCGGCATGACCAGCGTCGGCTCGGGCACGGACGAACGCCGCGACCGAGCCCGTGCGAGGTGACCGCCTTCCGCACGCGGGCCGGGCTCTGCCCGTTCCGACTCAGCCGGCGGCCCCGAGGCGATGCCGGCCCAAGCCTCAGCCGGGTGCCTGCCCTCCCGGGCGACCTCGCGCAGGCCCTTCTCAGCCGCTCCGACGGAGTCGTACGCTGCCACCCCGGCCGAGATGGCGAGGGCGCGCACGCCCGGCTCATCGCTCACCGCGACCACGCTCAGACCCTTTGCCCGCGCCTCCCGGGCAAGCAGGCGGAAGTTGATCCGGCTGGTGGCGATGCGCGATCCGGGTGGCAGGACGATGATCGCCTCGCCGTCCTCCACGGCGCGGATTCGGGCGACGGCTCCGGTGATCTCGTCTTCGGGGTCGAGGTAGCAGATGCTCACGCGCGGCTACACGATAGCCGGAGTCAGACCTTCATCGCGCGCAGTACCCGGCGCAGTGCCGCATCGAGCGGTGCCTCCGGGCCGCTCATCTCCAGCGCCTGGTGGGCCAGCCCCATCGGCGGCACGTCCTGCTCGTCAACCAGCAGCTGGGTCGCATCGCTGATCCGGGCGACCTGAGCCGGCGAGATCGACTCCACCTGGGGCGGGCGCACGAAGGGAAGTTGACGGCTGAACTCCACCGTCCGCAGCACCTCGCCGATCTGTGGCAGCCGCGCGCCTCCGCCGCACAGGTAGATCCGCCCCGGCAGGAGACCCTCCCTGCCGAATTCCTCCAGGACCAGCTCCACGCCGGCCGACCAGACGGCGATGTCGTCGGCGACCACCTGCCGAACTTCGTCCGCCCGTTCGACCTGCAGCCCACGGGCGAAGTCGACCTTGACCTGCTCGGCTCGCTGGAAGGGAAGCTCCAGCCGATCGGCCAGCGACTTGGTGAAGGCTCGGCCGCCAAGGGCAAACATGCGCGTGCCCTCGACCCCACCGTGGCGGACCAGCGCGACGTCGGTCGTGCCCCCGCCCACGTCGATGAACAGCGCACCCGACTGCTGGACCTGCTCATCCTCCATGCAGCGAGCAACTGCGTAGGGCTCGGCGACGATGGCCAACAGCTCGAGGTCCAGCTGGCTGGCAACGCTCTGCAGGGCACCAAGATGGATCAGCGGCGCGAAGGCATTGAAGATGCTGATACGGACGTGCCTGCCCTGGAAGCCGATCGGATTGGTGACGGCATAACCGTCGATCTGTGCACCGGTGACGGCCGCATGAACGAGCCGGATGTCGACGGTCGGCAGGCCCGTCTCCCAGGTGATCGTCCGCTCCGCCTCACGGAGAGCCTCGCGCTCCACGGCATCGATCATTCGCTGCAGCTCGCCTTCCGAGATGGCCTGGTCGGGCCGGCGGCGCTCCTGGCTGATGACCGTGGTGCTGCCCTTGACCAGCTCGCCGGCGATGCCGATGACGACCTGGCCGGAGCGGAAGCCGGCCATTTCCTCGGCTTCCTGCAGCGCCACCTGGCAGTTGTCGACCACCGCTGCGATGTCGGCCACCGTGCCCGACTGCATGTGGGCCAGACCCTGTCGCCGTCGACCGACGCCGCGTACGACTGCCTGTCCGCTGTCGTCGATCTCGAAGACGAGCGCCTTGGCGTACTCGGTGCCGACGTCGAGCGCAGTGCAGGCGGCCAATGGGCCGCTGTCGTCACGCGACAGGAAGCGGCGCCAGAAGGCCATCGCGGCGCGACTAGGCTGTTGAGCGCACGCGCAGCCGGTCGGCGACCGCTGCCAGGGAGGCCGGGATACCCTCGCGCCGCGAGCCACGAGCCTGCGCCATCTGCGGCCGACCGCCGCCGCGCCCGTCGATCTCTGGCGCTGCGGCGGTGACCAGCTCGGCGGCAGAGAGGCCGCGCTCGACCAGGTCATCGCTCACCGTCACGAAGAGCTGCGGCTCATCACTTTCCAGTGCGAGGGCGATGACGCCCTCGCCCAGCGCGCCGCGAACCTCGCGCGCCAGAGTCTGCAGCTCCTTCATCGACTCCAGCGGCAGGGCCGCGCTCACCAGCCGTACGCCATCGACGTCCTGCGCGTTGCGCACGAGATCGGCCGGCCGCTGCCCGCCACGGGCGCCGCCCTCGCGCAGTCGCCGTTCGGCCTCGCGCAGCCGCTGCTGAAGCTCGGCAACCCGCTCCGGCAACGCATGAACATCGCGCGCGCCGACCTCATCCACCAGGCGCTCGAGCGTGGCCAGCCGCTCGCCGATCAGCGCGTCGGCGGCCTCGCCGGTCAGCGCCTCGATGCGCCGCATGCCCGAGCCGATGGAGCGCTCGCCGGTGATCACGAACGCTCCGATCTGGCCGCTGGCGCGGCAATGGGTGCCGCCGCACAGCTCGCGGCTGTAGCCGTCGACGAAGACGACCCGCACCTGCTCGCCGTACTTCTCGTCGAAGAACGCGTCGGCTCCCGCCTCGACCGCCTCGGCCATGGTCATGAAGTGCGGCTCGACCGGCTTGTCCTCTCGAACGACCGCCCGAACCTCTGCCTCGATCATGCGCTTCTCGTCGTCGCTCAGGGGCCGATCCGATGGGTAGTCGAAGCGCAGGTAGTCTGGCGTGACCAGCGAACCGGCCTGACGGGCCTGCTCGCCGATGATGTTGCGCAGGGCACGGTGAAGTACGTGAGTGGCCGTGTGGTTTCGCATGGTCCGTGCCCGCCGAACGGCATCAACCTCCGCCGACAGCACCTGGTCGCGCCGGAGCGTCCCATGGAGCTGACCGCGGTGCACGATCATGCCGCCGGCAGGCCGCTGGGTGTCGGTAACCGTGAAAACCACCTGGCCGGCACTGTCGCGCAGAACCCCCTGATCGCCGACCTGGCCACCCCCCTCGGCATAGAAGGGCGTCCTGTCGAGTACGACCTCGGCCGCGGCCGAAGCCTCTTCACGCAGCTCGGCTTCGTCGACGGCCGTCAGCTCGTCGAATTCGAGGCCGTCACGCAGGATCGCCACCACGCGGCCCTCGGCGCTGGTCGCCTGATAGCCCAGGAACTCTGTGCTGCCCACCCGCCCTGCGATCTGGTCATAGAGGGCGGTCATCTCCGCCTGGCGCGCGATGTCCTCGCGGCGACCACCGCGGCTGCGGGCACGCTGCTGGTTGAGGGCATCGTCGAAGCCGTCTCGATCCACCTGCACCCCGTGCTCAGCGGCAAGCTCCACCGTCAGGTCGATCGGAAAGCCGTACGTGTCGTGAAGCCGGAAGGCCACCTCCCCGGGGAGGACCGGCGCGTCGGACGGCAGCTCCTCCGCGCGCCGCCCCACGCTCCGCTCGGCACCGGTCAACGGGATGAGCGCCTCCTCGAAGTGGACGGTCCCGGCATCAAGCGTGCGCTGGAACTGGCGCTCCTCGGCGGTGATGACGGAGCGGATCTCCTTCTGCCGCTCGGCCAGGTGCGGATACGCGTCGGACATCGTCTCGATGACCACCTGCGACAGATCTGCCAGGAATGGCTCTTCGCGGCCGAGCAGCCGACCGTGGCGGACCGCCCGACGCAGGATCCGGCGCATGACGTAGCCGCGGCCCTCGTTGGTCGGTCGGACACCGTCGGCGGCCAGGAAGGTCACCGCCCGGGCGTGGTCCGCGATGACCTGGTAGCTGAACCGCTCCGCCTCGAACTTCTCCGGGTCGTGGCCGAGCAGCCCGCGCATGTGCTCATGGATGGGCGCGAACACGTCCGTGTCGTAGTTCGTCGCCACCCCTTGCAGGACACTGGCCAGGCGCTCGAGGCCCATGCCCGTGTCGACGCTCTTGAAGGGCAGCGGCTCGCGACGGCCGTCTGGCTTCTGGTCGAACTCCATGAAGACCAGGTTCCAGATCTCGAGCCAGCGCGGACACGTCTCGGAGTGGTCTGGTACACAGTGCGGACCCTCGCTGTACTCGGGCCCGCGGTCGAAGTGGATCTCGCTGCACGGACCACACGGGCCGGTATCGGCCATGCGCCAGAAGTTCTTGTCGTCGCCGGCATCCACGTCGCCCCACTTCGCCATGCGCTCGGCGGGCAGGCCGATCTCGTCGCGCCAGACGGCCCACGCCTCGTGGTCGTCGGTGTAGGTGGTCGCCGCCAGCCGCTCCGGCGGGATCCGGTAGACCCTGGTCAGGAGCTCCCATGCCCAGTGGATCGCCTCGCGCTTGAAGTAGTCGCCAAAGCTCCAGTTGCCCAGCATCTCGAAGAAGGTGTGGTGGCGAGGGGTGCGCCCGACCTCCTCGAAGTCGTTGTGCTTACCGGCCACGCGCAGGCAGCGCTGGACGTCGACCGCGCGCGTGTACGAGCGCGTCTCGCGGCCGGTCAGGACCTCCTTGAACTGGACCATGCCCGAGTTGGTGAACAGCAGCGTCTGGTCGCCCTGCGGGACCAGGCTCGCGCTGGGCACGACCGTGTGGCCGCGCTGCTCGAAGAACTCGAGGAAGCTGCGGCGGGCGTCGGCCACGGACATGAAGGGAACCGGCGCGCCCTTCTCGCGCACCACGTCGCGGGACATGGGCTAACGGTAGCAAAGAGCGACGCTGCCGACGGTCCGGCGGCTGCGGAGGCTCGCGACGTCCGCCGCGCCGGCGTTAACGCCGGGTGGCGCGCTCCTCCATGCTCTGGCGCAGCCGGTCGGCGCCGCGGGCCAGGCCCTTGCCGGCGGCCGACACCGACCGCCGCGCGCGTTCCATCGCAGCCATCGGGCCGCGCACGATCTCCTCGGCCGCTTCGGAGGTGGCCCGTACGGCAGCCATTGTTGCCTCCCCTTCGTCGAGCAGGGCGTCGACACGCTCGAGCCGCGGCTGGAGCTCTTCCGACAGCCGGCGCAGGTTGGCCGCCGAGGTGCGCAGGTCGGCGAGCAGGGCCGGCAGCTCGCCCTCGAGCGCGGCAAGGCTGCGCTCCGCGGTCCGCGACAGCCGTCGCGCGCTGCTGGCCAGGCGCGCCACCGCTATTGCCAGCACCAGGGCAGACACGGCGAAAACCACCACCGCGGCGCTCAGCGCCAGCCCGAAGAGGGTGTCGAGGTCGATCTGCATCTGCGGCAATTCCTACTCCGTTCCGCCCCCGCGCGACGGCGCGAGCATGCTGGCCGCGACGATTATGCCGATGCCCAGCCAGGCCAGTGCCGATGCCCAGACCAGCCCGAAGTCGCCGATCAACAGCGGGTCGCCGACCCGTCCGCCAACCGCCTGGCCGCCGTAGGCACCGAGCACTGCGGCCAGCAGGACGAAGAGCAGCTGCAGTCCGGCGCTGCCGCGGATGAGCAGGTACAGCCCGGTGTGAAACAGGCCCACCACGAGCGCCAGGACCGGCGCGGGCGGGATGTCAGGCAGCGCCACGGCGCGCTAGTTGAGCTCCTCGCGTGGCGCCGCAATGCGCCCGCCACCGATCACCTCATCGCCGTCATAGAAGACTGCCGCCTGGCCGGGCGCCGGTGCCCATGCCGGCCGCTCGAGGTCCACCCGCCACCGCCGTGACTCGACCGTGCCGCCGTCGGCCATGCGCAGGCGCCCCGGGACGGGATCGGCACGATGGCGGATGCGCACCTCGGCCCGTGCCTCCCCGTCGGGCGGCGACCCGTTCACGAAAGACACGGCGTCAACGACGAAGGACCGCCGATACAGGTCCTCTCGCCGCCCGAGCTGGATCACGTTGCGCTCGCTGTCAATGGCCGCCACGTAGCGCGGCTCACCGAGGGCAACGCCAAGGCCGCTGCGCTGGCCGACGGTATAGGCGGCAGCGCCGGCATGCTCGCCGACGCGCCGGCCGTCGACGTCGAGCAGGGCGCCGGCTGCCGGCTGCCAGCCCGCTCGTTCGCGCAGCGCGGTGCGGTAGTCGCCGCCGGGGACGAAGCAGATTTCCTGGCTTTCGGGCTTGTCCGCCGTGACGAGCCCGTGGCGGCGCGCGACGTCGCGCACGTTCGACTTGGTCAGCTGACCGAGGGGAAACCTCACGTGGCGCAGCTGGTCCTGACGCAGGCCATACAGGAAGTACGTCTGGTCCTTCTCCCGGTCAACTGCGCGCAGCAGCCGGTAGCGCCGTCCGGCGGCGGCTGCCGGGTCGTCGACGGCGTCGATCCGGGCATAGTGACCGGTGGCGACGTAGTCGCAGCCGTATAGCTGTCGCGCGCGGCCGAGCAGCGCGCCGAACTTCACGTAGCTGTTGCAGTCGACGCAGGGGCTTGGCGTTCGCCCGTCCAGGTAGGCATCCAGGAACGGCTGCAGCACACCTGCCCCGAACTCACGCTCGAGGTTGAGCACATAGAATGGGATGCCCAGCTGGCTGGCCACCCTCCGGGCATCGTCGGCAGCGTCGAGCGAGCAGCAGCTCTTCTTGAACTCGCTGTAGGAGTCTGCCACGTCGTGCAGGCGCATCCACACCCCGACCACGTCCGTCCCCTGCTCGGCAAGCAGGGCTGCCGCGACAGAGGAGTCGACGCCACCGGACATGGCCACGAGCACACGACCGCTCACGCTGTGGTCACCCTTTCACCGAGCCGCTCCCTGGAGACCGCCGGCGCAATCGCGCGCAGCCGCGCGATGGTCGAGGGAACGATGCGCACGGCCGAATCGATCTCTTCCTCGATGGTCGCGCGCCCCAGCGTCAGGCGCAGCGAGCCGCGGGCCTCGTCCTCGGGGTAGCCCATCGCAGTGAGAACGTGCGAGGGCTCGAGCGAACCGGTGGTGCAGGCCGATCCCACCGACGCCTGGACCCCCTCCAGGTCGAGCGCCACGACCAGCTCCTGCCCATCGATGTCGCGCACGATGATGGACAGGTGACCGGGCAGCCGATGCCGCTGGTGGCCGGTCAGCTCGACGCCGGCGACGCCGAGCACAGCGTCGCGCAGACGGTCGCGCAGGCGGCCAAGCCTGGCAACGGTCGCCGGGCGCTCGGCCGCGGCGAGCTCGAAGGCGACGGCCATCCCGAGGGCGCCGGCGACGTTCTCGGTGCCGGCCCTGCGGAAGCGCTCCTGCGCGCCCCCGTGGACCTGCGGCAGGATGACCGTCCCACGGCGCAGGTAGAGCGCCCCAATGCCTTTCGGGCCTTCCATCTTGTGGCCGGCCAGCGAGAGCATGTCGAGATCCATCTGGCCGACATCGAGCGGCACGTACCCTGCCGCCGCGACGGCGTCGACATGAATGGCCACTCCGGCGTGCGCGCGGATCAGCCGGACGGCCTCGTCGAGCGGCTGCAGCGTACCGACCTCGTTGTTCGCCAAGAGCAGGCTGACCAGGATGGTCCGGTCGTTCATCGCAGCCGCGAGCTGCTCGAGATCCAGCCGCCCGTAGCGATCAACCCCGACGTGGACGATCTCAAAGCCGAACTTCTCGAGGTGGGCCAGCGTGTGGAGCACCGCATGGTGGTCGGCCGCGCTGGCGATGATCCGGTTGCCGCGCGCCTTGCCTGCCCAGGCCGCGCCTTTCAAGGCGAGGTTTATCGCCTCGCTGCCGCCACCGGTGAAGACGATCTCCCGAGGCTCAGCGGCAAGGACGCGGGCAAGGCGCTCGCGTGCCTCGTCGAGGGCAGCCCGCGCGCGCCGGCCGGCGGCATGGGGAGAGGAAGGGTTGCCGTAGTGCTCGCCGAGTAGCGGCAGCATCGCTTCCAGCGCCTCGGGGCGCAGCGGCGTCGTGGCGGCGTGGTCGAGATAGATCGCGGCGGTGGTCATGGCGCCGGCCAATCTTACGCTCCGGGACACCCGCCGGCCGGTGGCGCCGAGATCAGCGCGGCCTGGTACGCGACCGGACGCGGCTGGCCGCGACCGGGGCCGTGCCGTCCCGCAGGCGCGCATGTGAGGCCGCCCGCAGGACTGGGCGGATGCCCGTGGCCCACGGCCGGTCTCGGTCCTCCTCCTGCACGCCGCGCGGCCATGGATCAGGTCGCCAGCCGCCGACCAAAAGGGAGAAGGCCGAGGCTGCGCGCTCAATCGTCCCGCTGCCGATGAAGGTGATGATCGACCCCGTCACGGCGGCCAGCGCGAGCGCGAGGAGCAGCTGCGCGGTTGCTTCCAAGGGCTGATTCTATGCCCTTCGGCCGGTAGCCCGAGTGAGTCGCTGCCGCGGCCGGCGTGGCCGGCTACGATGGCCGGGTGACCGTTGCCGCCGTGATGCTCTTCACCTCGCCGGACGATGCTCTCGTCGACACGGCCGGACGTTCGGCAGTCCGGCGGATGGTCGAGTCGGCGTGGGCAGGCGGAGCGACGCCGATCGTGGTGGTCGCCGCGGACCCGAGCGGCAGCCTCGCTGCAGCACTGGCCGGCTCCCCCGCAATCCTGGCCGAGCCACCGGGCGCTGAAGCCGGTCAGGTCCAGCAGCTGCTGCGTGGAGCCCGCATCGCCTCCGAACGCGTGGTTGAGACCGATGCCGTCCTGTTGTGGCCCGGTCGTATGGCATGGGTCGACGCGGAGACCGTCACCTCGCTGATCGAGCGTCACGGCGTCGAACGTGAGTCGCTCCTGCGACCCGAGTACGACGGACAGCCTGGCTGGCCTGCACTGCTGCCGATCGACTTCGTCGTGCAGGCAGCCCACGTGGCGCCGGAGTCGGACCTGGGTCAGCTGATCGAGGGGCTGGCGGGTGTCCGGCCCCTCAGCCTATTCGACACCGGTGACCCGGGCACGCTGAACGACGCCACCGTGGCGCTGGATGAGATGCCGGTCTACGCCGGTCCACCCGAGCCGGCTCGCCAGGCGCCCGAATGGGGCATGGCGGCGGCCGACTCGCCCGAAGACCTGCCGCTCGAAGGCCCCGCCCTGGCGCCGTACAGCCAGGCGGCCGATCCCGAGTCCGACTAGCTGACCGAGGCGGCGCGCTCCTGCCGACGCCGCTCATCGTGCTCGCGCCCCGCCTCGCGACGACGGTCGTGCTGGCTGAGCAGTCGCTTTCGCAGGCGGAGGTGATTCGGCGTCACCTCGACCAGCTCATCGGCGGCGATGAACTCGATCGCAGCCTCCAGGGTCAGCGGCGGTGGCGGCGTCAGGCGGAGCATCTCGTCGTGCGAGTGGGTTCTGATGTTGGTCAGCTTCTTTTCCTTGGTCGGATTGACGTCCATGTCCGTCGCACGGCTGTTCTCGCCGACGATCATGCCCTCGTAGACCTCCACTCCGGCGCCGATGAACAGAGTCGCGCGGTCCTGCAGGTTGAACAGCGCGTATGCGTTGGACTCGCCTGCCCGGTCGCTGACCAACACGCCGCTGGTGCGGTGGGCAACCTCGCCCGCCCAGGGCCCGTACCCCGCGCTGATCTGGTGCAGCAGCGCCGTGCCGCGAGTCTCGGTCATCAGCTGGCCGCGGTAGCCGACCAGGCCGCGCGTCGGGATGAGGAAGTCGAGCCGGGTACGACCGTCGGCGTCGGTCGTCATCAGCTCCATGCGCGCCTTTCGCTCTGCCAGCGACTGGGTGACAGGGCCAATGAACTCGGGTGGAATGTCGACCGTGATGCGCTCATACGGCTCGCGAATCTCGCCGTCGACCGTGCGCAGGAGCACCTCCGGCCGCGAGACCTGAAGCTCGTAACCCTCACGCCGCATCTGCTCGATGAGCACGGCTAGCTGCAGCTCACCCCGGCCGCGGACCTCGAACGTGTCGGGCGACGAGGTCGGATGAACCTCGATCGAGACGTTGCCCAGGACCTCTCGCTGCAGCCGCTCCCCGATCTGGCGACTCGTAACGAACCGGCCGTCGCGACCGGCCAGCGGCGAGGTGTTGACGCCGAAGGTCATGCGCAGCGTCGGCTCGTCGAGCTCGAGGCGCGGTAACGGTCGCGGGTCGGTCGGGTCGGTGATGGTGTCACCGATGGTCACCTCGGCAAGCCCGGCGACGGCCACGATCTCGCCCGGCCCTGCCTCGCCGATCTCCACCCGCTCGATGCCCTGCGCAGTGGTCAGGCTGGTGACGGTGCCGGCGAGGGTGCTTGTCCGGCCGGGCTCGATCGATCCGTCGGGTGACTCGGCCTCGTCGCGCACGACGCTGATCCGCTGGCCCATGCGCAGCGTCCCGTTCCAGATGCGCCCGACGGCCATACGACCGACGTACTCGTTGGCGGACAGGTTGGTGACCAACAGCTGCAGCGGGTGACCTGCCTCGTGGCGCGGAGGCGGCGTCGTCGCAACCAGGGTCTCGAACAGCGGCCGGAGGTCCGTCCCCGGCTCAGCCGGGTCACGGGTGGCAGTGCCCGCCTTGGCGTTGGTATACAGGATCGGGAACTCGATCTGCTCCGCGCTGGCCCCCAGGTCAATGAACAGCTCGTAGATGTCGTCGAGGACCTCGGCCGGGCGAGCGTCGGCGCGATCGATCTTGTTGATCGCCACGATCACGGGCAGGCCGCGGCCCAGTGCCTTGGCGAGGACATAGCGTGTCTGAGGCAGCGGCCCCTCTGCGGCATCGACCAGCAGCAGGATGGCATCGACCATCAGCAGGGTCCGTTCCACCTCGCCACCAAAGTCGGCGTGGCCGGGCGTGTCGACGATGTTCAGGCGGCGACCTTCGAACTCGACCGTCGTCTGCTTGGCCATGATCGTGATGCCCTTCTCGCGCTCGAGGTCCATCGAGTCCATCACGCGGTCGACCAACGCCTGGTGCGCGGCGAAGGCGCCGGACTGGCGCAGCATCGCGTCGACCAGCGTCGTCTTGCCGTGGTCGACGTGGGCGACGATGGCCAGGTTGCGCAGGTCGTCGCGCGTCGCCGTCGCAGCGGCGGGCACGGTCGGCTGGGTGGAGGTCGTCATGGGAGGCGCGATTGTCGCACGGAAATTGGGAGCAGGCGCATGCAACGAAACGGCAAAGTCGCCTCGTCTAGATGGCAGGAGGTTGGGTGAAGCCACTTGAGGAGCTCGTGGACGAAGCCATCGCGGGGGATCGGTCGGCGTTTGAGCAACTGCTCGAAAGCGAGATGCACAACGCCTATCGCGCCGCGCTCGGCGTCCTCGGGTCGCCGGACGACGCGCGCGACGTCGTGCAGGATGCAGCCTTGCGCGCCTGGCAAAAGCTGCCGACCCTGCGCGACCGGTCCACGTGGCCTGCCTGGTTCCGGCGCATATGTGTCCGCATGGCCATCGACGCCAGCCGCCGTGTCCGACGGGTGCGCGAGGTGCGACTGCTGGATGCGTCCACCTGCGAGCAGCCCGACATGAGCGCACGCACCGATGAGGTTGTGGCCGTTCAGGTGGCCATGAGTGGCCTGTCGGCCGAGGACCGCATGCTCCTCTCGCTACGCTACGGAGCCGATCTGACCGTGCCCGAGGCAGCCGCAGCCCTCGGCATCAACGTCGGGACAGCCAAGGCGCGCCTCCACAGATCCATTCGCAGGCTGCGCTCGGAGCTGGACGGCCATGGCTGATCGCCCAGACCCGCAGATCGAGACTGCGGTTCGTTCGACACTCAGCCGGCTGGCGGCCGATGCGCCGCTGCCACACGGATTCGCCGCGTACGTCGCCCACAGCCTGCCGTCCAGGTCCGCACCGTCCCGCTGGCCGCGGCTCTACTTGGCTGCCTCGTGGACGGCAGCATCGCTGGTCGCCTTGATGGCGATTGCTGTGGCGATTTCGTCCCTGCAGCCGTCCAACACGCCAGCTGCGCTGTCCTCGCTCTCGCCCTCGCCGTCGGCCTCGCCCCGAGCCGAAGTCCCGGACCTAACCCCGGAGCCGACTCCCGGCCCGACGACGCCGGCGTCGTCCACTGCGGTCCCCACAGCGGAGCCGACGGCCGCCGGCCCGGCCGCCTGGACTCCGCCGCCCGGCCCGACGCCGCTGCCCTGGTTGGCCCGCGTGCCGCGCTACATGACAGAGGAGGAGATCGACTCCCTGGCCGCGCAGCTGATGGAGAGCCTCTTCGCGGCCTATGCCGCAGGCGGGGACGGGCTGGACGACCTGTTCACGCCGCTCGGCCTGATCAACGCTCGCGCGGCGGATCCGATGCTGGCCGCGATCAGTGACGGGCAGCGCCGGGTGCATCTCGACCACGAGATCGTCGCCGTCGTCGAAGGCTGGAGCGAGCGCTGGACGCAGTACCTGCCCGACAGCACACCGGTGTGGATCGAGCTGGAGGTCGTGAGCGATGTTGGGCGGGGCGCACGGATCGTTGACGGCGCAGGCCAGACGATCAGCGAAACCGACCTCCCGCAGCGCCTGGAGCACCGCCTCGTCGCCGTCTGGGACGGCGCCAACTCCCGCTGGCAGATTGACGAGCTGGCATCGCCTGCGCTTGGCGAGGTGATCCCGATGCCGGGCGGCACGCCGGCGAGCGGCCGGCCATGCCCATGGCGCGCGCGTGACCTGCCGCCCAGCCGCGGGTTCGATCAGGACGTCGACCGGGCGTGGTGCGACAGTCTGGGCCGGAGAGTTCCCGATCGGCACCTTGGTTTCGTGCGTGAGGCGCCAGGTCATTGCGGCTGGCAGTCTGCCTCGCTGCTGCACCTCGGACCCCAGCCCGGCTGGGAGATCGACCGCCTCCAGCTCATCCAGTTCGTGCGCGATCCGGAAGGCCTGTTCCAGGCGGGCTGGCTGGCCGAGTACGAGGTCGGAGTGCGCCTGCCCGAAGATGCGGTCGATACCGGGCTGACCAACGGCAACGTGCGCCTGTTCCACAGCCCGTCCGAGTACGACTCCGCGATCTACGCGGTGATCGGCGAGACCGTCGAACGGTGGCCCCGCATGCGCGAGTACGTCGCCTGCGAATGACTCCGCCCCGGCCGGGTTGCCGGGGTGCCGGTGAGCTGAGCCTGCGCAGGGGTCTCTAGGGGCGGGACGGCTTGAGCGCGAGGCCGAGCTCTTCGAGCTGTGCCGGGTCGACCGGCGAGGGTGCGCCGAGCATCAGGTCCGAGCCCGCGCCCGTCTTGGGGAAGGCCATGACCTCGCGGATGTTGTGCTGGTGCAGCAGCAGCGCCGCCCAGCGGTCGATGCCAAGCGCGATCCCGCCATGCGGCGGAGCTCCGTACTCGAAGGCATCGAGGAGCGCGCCGAACTTATCGCGCATGCCCTCGACGGTGTGGCCCATCAGCGCGAACGAGCGTTCGAGAAGGTCCCGTCGGTGGATCCGGATGGAGCCACCGCCGAGCTCCCAGCCATTCAGCGCGATGTCGTGCTGGAGGGCTCGGGCACGCCCCGCCGGATCGTCCGGTGAGGCTCGTGACGGGTCACCCGAGGACGTGGCAAGCAGCTCCTCGTCCTCAGGCATCACCCCGCTGAACGGGTTATGGGTGGCGTCCCAGCGACGGTTCTCCTCGTCCCAGGAGTACATCGGGAACTGGTTGACCCAGACGTACGACAGCTCCTCGCGGTCCTCGATCAGGCCAAGCCGCTCGGCCAGCGCGACGCGCAGCTCACCAAGCGCCTCCTGGGCGACGATGTCGCGGTCGGCGACGACGAGGACCAGGTCACCGACCGACCCGCCGGCGACTTCGACCACGGCCCGCGAACGCTCCTCGCCGAGTGCCTTGAGCACCGGCGAGTGCAGGCCGTCCGGGCGGACAGCAATGTGGACGAGGCCCTTGGCGCCGGCGCGCCTGGCCTGCTCGACCAGCTCGTCGGTCTGTGAGCGGCTGGCGTCGGCCATGCCCGGAACCGTGAAGGCCATGACCCGGCCGCCCTCGGTAAGGACCTGGTCGAATACCCTGAAGCCGCTCCCCTCCACCGCCGCTGCGACGTCGACCAGCTCCATGCCGAAGCGCACATCGGGCTTGTCCGAGCCGAAGCGGTCGAGCGCCTGGCGGAAAGTGAAGCGGGGGAACGGGCTCTCCCGGATCGGCCGCTCCGGGACGACGGCACGCGATACCTCGATGACCATCTTCTCGACGAAGGCCATCACGTCGTCCTGGTCGACGAAGCTCATCTCGAGGTCGAGCTGGGTGAACTCGGGTCCGCGGTCGGCGCGCATGTCCTCGTCGCGCATGCAGTGGGCGATCTGGAAATAGCGGTCGAAGCCGGCGACCATCAGCAGCTGCTTCAGCTGCTGCGGGCTCTGCGGCAGCGCGTAGACGTTGCCTGGCTGCAGGCGCGAGGGCACGATGAAGTCGCGGGCGCCCTCAGGCGTGGACTTGATCAGGATCGGCGTCTCCACCTCGACGAAGCCGTTGGCGTGATGGACCTCCGAGATTGCGCGCAGCAGCCGCGAGCGGGCCACCAGCCGGGCATTCAGCTGCTCGCGACGCAGGTCGAGATAGCGGTGCTTGAGGCGGAGAGCCTCGTCGACCTGCGCCTCCGGGTCGTTGACCGGGAAAGGCGGTGTCCTCGCGGCCGACAGCACCCGAACCTGGACCGCGCGCAGCTCGATCTCCCCCGTCGCCAGCCTGGGGTTCTCGGTGCCGGCAAGGCGAAGCGTCACCTCACCGGCGACGGCGAGCACGAACTCGTTGCGGACCCCGGCCAGTGTCGCGTGGGCTTCGGGTGCCTGGGCAGCATCGACGACGACCTGGGTGATGCCGTGGCGATCGCGCAGGTCAATGAAGATCAGCTGGCCCATGTCGCGGCGACGATGTACCCAGCCGGCGAGGCTGACCGTGCGCCCGACATGCTCGGCACGTGCCTCGCCGCAGGTCAGGTCGCGAAAGGAGGTGCGCAGGGGGGCAGGGTGGGCGGTCTGGTCGGTCATCGGGAAGGGCATCGTAACGGAGCCGGTCCGGCTACTCCTCCGCCGGTGCGCCCTCCCACACGCCCTTGCCCCGATGGCGGACCTTCACGTAGGCCTCACGCGCCTTGAGCCCGGCACTGAGCACTGCATTGCCGATCCGATCGGTGGCCAGCGACCACGCGCCGATGAAGGTGACCTCACGGCCCCCGAAGCCAGCCTTGAACTGGGCGATGCCCGAGTGAGGCAGGCCCCACAGGTCGTATTCGTGGAACCCCTGCTCCTGGCAGCGGACGAGCGCTTCCCACTTGAGCAGGTAGTTGGCGCGCCGCTTCTCGCCTTCGACGGTCGTGCCGCCGTACATGTCGAACGCTCGACCACCGGCCGAGGTCAGCAGCAGCGTCGCCACCGGCTCACCCGTGTCCTCGAGCTCGGCGAAGGACAGGTGGACCATGCTGCGCGGCGAAAGCTCGTCCCACAGCACAGAGAAAGTGTCGAAGCTGCGCGCGAACATGCCCGCCCTGGCGGCCGAGTCCTGGTAAACGCGGTGGTAGTCGGCCAGCCGCTCGCCGCCCGCGGTGACCACGCGAACACCCAGCCGGCGCGACTTGGTCACCGATTGGCGGGCCTTGCGATGCATCTCCTGCCACAGCTCCTCCTGCGGCCTGCGCAGGTCGACCAGCCGTGTGCGGTGCCACTGGACGCGCCTGACCGATCGCCAGCCGTGCGCCTGCAGGACCTCTTCGACCCCCTCGCCGGCGCGCACCTCCGGCTCCATCCTGACCTCGGCCAGCCGATGCTCGCGAGCCACTTCGCGCAGTCGCGCGGTGAACGCGATCAGCGCCTGGGCCGCTGCTTCCGGCTCGGCGGGCATGCCGACCGGTCCGCGCGGGATGTAGCCCAGTCCCCAGGGCAGGCCACGCACCCTCTTCACCAAAATCTGGGCGCCGACCGGACCCGAACCCGGCGGCGCGGCAAAGTCGACGGCGGCGCGCAGCGCCGACCAGCCGTTGGGACGCTTGACTGCCGCCCAGGGGGTGGCCTGCAGCCAGGTGGCCTGCGGGGCTGCCTCGACGAACGCGTTCCAGGCGTCGTCGTCCCTCTCGAGGTTGCGCGCGTCGATCGACTCCGGGACAGCAGCACCCGCGGGCCGTTCGGTGGCGAGCGCGGACTCGGGGGCAACTGTCGGCCGGGCGGTCATGGCGGGCTATCGTAACCGGGCATGGTCAGCTCTACAGGTACCGGCAGCTATCTGGGCCGCGAAGAACAGCTCGACCGCCTGCTGCGTCGGCTGCACGATGCGGCCGAGGGTCGCGGCGGCCGAGTTGTCGTAGCGGCCTCGCCGGGCATGGGCGTCTCGACAACGCTTGAAGAGATCGGCGCCCACGCCGCTCAGCAGGGGTTCGCCGTTCTGCGGGGTCAATTCGTCGAGGGGGTCGGCGGCCGACCGTTCGGCGCGTTTGCTGACGGCATCGATGGGCTGGCCGACTCGAGCGACCCGTTCGCGCTCTATGCCGACCTCGGCGATGCAGCGCCCGCTCTGGCAAGGCTCGCCCCCGCCCTGCGCCGCGCGCTGCCGGCGATTCCGCCGCCGGCTCCCCTGGAGCCGCCGGACGAGACGCTGCGCCTGTGGGAGGGTTGTCGCTCCTGGCTGAGTCGGGCGTCGGCGCGGCAGCCAGTGCTGATCGCGCTTGACGATGCCCAGTGGGCCGATGCGGACACCCTTGCGCTGCTCGACCACCTGGTTCGGGAGCCCGCCAATCTGCCGGTCCTGCTCGTTTTCGGGACATCGACCGTCGCGCGCGCGGCGCACGGTTTGGCCGGTTCCGCCGAGTTTATCGAGCTGCCCGGCCTGGACGATGGGGCCATCGGTGCGCTGCTCGCTCGCGAGTCAGTCGACCACGTGCCCCGGCGGGTCTCGGAGCTCGTCCAGGCTGCAACCGGCGGGCACCCCCTCGCGGCCTCGCAGCTGTACCGCCACCTGGTCGAGGAGCAGCTCGTTGGCAGGCCGGGCGGCAGCGACGTGCCCAGCGCCGACTCACTGCCCAAGGACCTCGCCGACATCGTCGCCTGGCGCCTCGCCCGGCTCTCGGCTGACGAACGCGGCGTTCTGGGAGTTCTCGTCTGCTTCCCGCGGGCGGTGGGCACAGCAGCCGTCTCCTCGGTCAGCGGGCTGTCCCGTGCGCGGGCGGCCAACGCCCTCGAGCGCCTGGCCGGGACAGGCTTCGTATCGTCGACCGAGGGCAGCGGCCGCTATCGGGTGGAACCTGCGGCACTGGCCAGCGCGATCAGCAACGGGCTCGCTCCGAAGATCCGCTCCGAGGCGCTGCTCCGAGCTGCCGAGGCCCTCGAGCTGGAGCTGGGAACCGATGCTCGCCGTCATGCGCCGATGCTGCTCGAGCTGTACCGCCGGGCGGCGAATGACCGGGACACCGCTGCGGTCTCCGGCCCACGCGCGGCCAGCGCGGCCCGCTTCGGCTTGATTGCCGCCGAGCAGGCGCGCTCCGCGGCGGCCTTCCGCCGTGCCGCTGACTGCCTGGCGGTGACACACGAACTGGCGGTTCTGGGGGAGCAGCCCGGCCAGAACGAGCTGCATGTGCGGCTGGCGCAGGCACAGGCGGAGGCCGGGCGCCCGTCTGACGCCCTTGCGAGCGCCACGATGGTCCTCGATCAGCTGGCCGACGAGCGGCCCGACGGGCCCACCATCGAGACGCTGCTGGCGACCGTGGATGCGCTGACCGGGACCCGCGCGGAGGCAGAGGCGCGGCAGCTGGCCGAGGAAGTCAGCCGCCGGCTTCGGCCCGACCGAGCGCTGGAGGCGCGCTTGGCGCTGCGCAGGGGGTCATGGCAACCGTATGAGGCCGGCTCGGTGCGTGCCCTCGTCTGGCACGAGGCGCAGGACAGGCTCGACGAGGTCATCCTCGAACGAGGCACGGAGGCGGACGCCAGCCGCCTGCTCGCGCCCCAGCGCCCGCGCTCGCACCAGCAGACGGTGACCCTTCTCGCAGCGGCGCGCGGCTGGCGCCAGCCATCGGCACTGCTGCGCGCGCTCGCCGGCGCTACTTTTGACCTGACCACCCGCCTGGGGCTGTTCCGCGAAGCAGCCTCGTGGGCCGGTGAGTACGTCGCGGCTGCCGAGCGATACGGCGCGCCGCGCGACCATGTGCGTGCGCTCCTGCTGCTGGCGCAGTGCCGAGCTGCGTCGGGCGATCTGGACGGCTCGGCTGAAGCGGTCGCGACGGGCGCGGAGGCATTGGCCCGGTTGCCTCCGGACGAAGACCTCGCGGTGGAGCTGCTGCTGGCCGAGCTGGTCCTCGCCTTTCATCGCGAGGGGCCCTGGGCGGGGCTGGCAGAGCGAGCCGCGGGCGCGCTCGAGGGACTGACCCCGGCCGGCTTGCTGCTGGCCGCCGAAGCATCGGTTGCCTTCGCACGCGATGACGACACGGGCCGCGCCGAGCCACTCGTGGCAGACGTGCTCCGGGCCTGCGCGGACTGGCCTCCGCTGACCCACCTGCGCGATAGCGCGCTGATGTCAGCTCTGAGCACGGTGTGGGACTGCGGCTGGGCACAGCACGCCGTCGCCGGCCGAGCGCTCGCCAGGTCTGCCCAAGCTGCGGGAGCCGGCGGCAACCACACGTCCACTCCCGTTCTGGCGCTGGCCCGCATGCACGCACTCGCCGGGGAGCTGGCCGAGGCGCACGATCACTTCGCCGCCGAGCGTGCCGCGCTGGCCGGAGCGGGGCGCCGCCCGCTGAGGGCGATCGTCGACTACGACGAAGCCATTGCGCTGGCCGCCGCGGGCCCTGCGCGCCACGCCGAGGCCAGCCAGCTGCTGGAGCTGGCGGCACGTGCTTTCGAGGAGTTGGGCATGGTCGGCTGGGAACAGCGCGCGCGGCGCCTGTTGGGCGACGGTCTCGAGGCAGCGGCCCAGCCCGGTGGCAGGCTTCACTTCACCTATCCGCGCGGGCTGTCGCGGCGGGAGGCCGACGTGATCAGGCTGGTCAGCAGCGGCTCATCTTTGGAAGATGCCGCGGCTGCACTCGAGCTCGACCCGGCCACGGCCCGACGTCACCTGGATGAGGCGTTGGGCAAGCTCGAGACGTCGCCAGAGGAGCTGCCTCGGCTCGCGCGCAGGCTCGGCCTCGGAGGTATCTAGCCGGTTCGGTCCGCGCGCTGGTCGGTCGAGCCGTGCCCATGACGGTGCGAAGCCTGGGCGCGCTGCAGCTCGCGGGCCAGGTCGGCCACGTTGACCAGGCGCTGCGTGCCGGCCTCCAGGTCGCGCAGCTGCACCTGGCCATCGGCCAGCTCGTCACCGATCACGACGGCGAAGTGCGCACCCTCCCGAGCAGCGCCCTCCAGCTGGCGGGCGAGCTTGCGCCTGCCCAGCTCGGCCGCGGCGGCGAGGCCTGCTGCCCGTAGTCGGGTAGCCATCTCGAGACGCAGGTCGGTTGCGTCCGGATCGGCGCCAACCACCACCGCCACGGGACCGGCCGCGTCCTGACCGGTGCGTGACTCGACCAACGCCGCTACCCTGTCGACACCGATGGCCAGGCCCACGCCCGGCGTGGGACGGCCGCCGAGCAGCTCGGCCAGGCCGTCGTAGCGTCCACCGCCCCCGAGCGCCTGCTGCTGGCCTTCGCGACCGGGGACGAAGTATTCGAAGGCCGTGCGGGTGTAGTAGTCAAGACCGCGCACTATGTTCGGCGCCTGACGGGGTTGAACGCCCAACCTCTCGAGATGGCTACGTACCGCGGCAAAGTGGCTCGCGCAGGCCGCGCACAGCTGGTCCGAGATTCGCGGCGCAGCGGCAAGCACCTCGCCCATCGCGGGATCCTTCGAATCGAGCACGCGCAGCGGGTTCTTCTCCAGGCGCGACCGCTCGAGCGCCGGCAGCCTGTCCTCCACACCGTGCAGATAAGCCACCAGCCGCTCGATGTACGCCGGTCGGCAGACGCCGTCGCCGATCGAGTTGAGCTGCACCTCGACGCCAGACGCGCCAGCCTCGAGCAGGAAGCGCAGGCCCAGCTCGATGACCTCGGCGTCGATGGCCGGTCCGGGGTCGCCGATCGCCTCGACGTTCCACTGCCAGAACTGTCGAAAACGGCCGGCCTGGGGTCGGTCGTAGCGGAACATCGGGCCGAAGGTCGCGAAGCGCACGGGCTGGGGCAGGGTGTGCATACCGTGTTCGACGTAGGCCCGGACGATCCCCGCCGTTGCCTCCGGCCGAAGCGCCCAGCGAGCATCGCCGTCCCCGCCGCTGACTCGGAAGAGCTCCTTCTCGACGACGTCTGTTGCGGCGCCGATGGCCCGCTCGAACACCGCCGCCTCCTCGAATATTGGCGTCTCGATCGGACGGTAGCCGTAACGACGAGCCAGGTCGGCGGCCAGCGCCCCGAGGCGCTGCCACTGGACCATCTGGCCGGGCAGGAGGTCGCGAGTCCCGCGCGGGGCCTGGTGCTTGGGCACCTGCGGAGTCTAAACGGCCGTCGGGTACAGGTAACGGGAGTCGGTCCAGCCGAGCCAGCCGTTCTCGGCCCGCACCAACAGCCAGTTGCCGTGATGCTCCATCACCTGCAGCGCCAGGCCCGGGACGAGCGCCCCTCGGCGCGGATCGTCGTAGGTCGGAGTGGCCCAGGCCCAGCCGCCGGTCGGCGCAACCCGCGCCTGCACCTTGAAGACGTCCGGCTCCGGCATCGCTCGGACGCGCTCGACCGTCTCCGCCGGCATGCCCAGCGCCTCGAGCACCCCGGGCACCCGCCACAGCTTGGTCCGGAGGTCATGACAAACAGCGCGACGGCGGCCGAGCTCGGCATGCTGCGGCGCGTGCAGCCGGTGCGAGGCGACGGCCAGGTCCAGCTGCGCCCGCTGGAGTCGAGCGAGCAGGCCTGCCGCGGCCGGGCCGGCCGCAGCCGCCACCCGCCTGACCGCCGCACGACGCCGCCCCGGATCACGCAGCAGCTCGATCTCCTCCGCCAGCAGCCCACCATGCGCCACCTCCGTCCGAAGAGCCTCGACCAGCGACGCATGCTCACGTGACCGGGACAGCCGCAGCAGGACCACCAGGCAGATGAAGAACGGCATGCCCTTGACGGTCATCGCCCCCAGGAAGCCGATCACGTCGCCGTCCTCGGGCCAGAGCCACGGCGCGTTCCAGAAGAAGTGAGCACCGATCGCCAGGCCCAACAGGCCGACGGCGACCAGCAGACGGCGACCGAGCGACCGCTCGCCGCCGCGCGTGACCAGGTAGGCAAAGCCAATCCCGGCCAGGCCGGTGAACAGGACGTGCCCGTACAGGCCCGCCGCGACGGTCCGCACGAAGAAACCAAACACCACGCCGCCGACATCACCGCCAAAGGCAGTCATGAAGTAACCGACGTCCTCGACAACGGCAAAGCCCAACCCGATCAACGCGCCATAGACGAAGCCGTCCATCAGGTCGTCGAGCTCATGCCGCGCGATCAGGAAGAGGACGGCCAGGCCCAGGTACTTGTAGATCTCCTCGACCAGCGGCGCCGTCAGTGCCGGGCTCCAGTACGCCGCCACTTCCGGCCCGGCCAGCCGAGTCACGACCACGCCCCAGATGCCGTTGTTGACGCCGGAAAACGGGATCGCCACAAGCGCGCCCCACAGAAAGGCGCCAACCATCAGCGAGGGCGGCTCTCGCTCGTACAGGTCCAGCCACAGCACGACCGCGACCACGGGCACGATGTACAGGCTGATCAGCACCCACGAGAGCACCCAGCCGGCGGGCGAGATGGCAATGAAGAGCAGCTGCTCCAACAGGAAGTAGAGCACTCCGGCGCCAACCAGGCCGAGCAGCAGCCAGAAGGCGGGCTTGCGCGGCTGGACCAGGCCGGTATGGGTCTGCCAACGCTGCCGTCCAGCAGGCACCAAGCCCGACGCACGGGGCGGCACCGGCGCCGGCGTGCCGACCGCGCTTGTGTCGGCGGAGCTCATGGGATCGTCGCTCCGGCCAACATCTGATCGATCTCGGGGCGGATCAGCTCGTAGCTGCCCACATCGGACCAGCTGACAGAGACGAGCACCACGCTCGAGCCTACGATGGCCACCACCTCGCCTTCGACCGGTACCGCAGCCAGCTCGGGCAGCGCGCCGGAGAACGCGAAGCGCCACCCGTTGCGACCGGGATGCACGTCGACTGCTTCGGTCTGGCCCAGGCTCACCAGCGAGCTCGTCGAGAGCTGACGGCGCAGCTCGTCCAGCTCGGCCTCAACCGAAGCGTCGCTCGTGTAGGCCAGCAGCGACCCGACCCCGCGCGTCAGCAGGACGCTGTCCTCCTCGCCGGTCGGAGCCTCGAAGCGCGACACGAAACTCCAGCTCAGCGGCGGCCGGATGCTCACCCCGGCCCCGATCACGACCGGCACCGCCGGGCGCTCGCTGAGGGCGTCGCTCGCCGCAACGCCGGCACCGACAATGGCGAACATGAGCAAGCCGATGGCAAACGTGGGCAGGCAGCCGCGCGGCTCCCGATCACGGCGCTCAGGCAAGGCGAACTCCTCCATCGGCCGGCCTGCCAGGGGCGCCGGCCGGGCCGCATTCTATGGTCGAACGCGCCATCGCCTGCTGGTGATCCCGTGGCTGCGCCGGCCCGCCCATCGGCTGCTGCTCGACAGCTGGCTGGCGATCACGATCGGGCCGCTGATGGTCGCCTGGCGCCCGCTTAATGAGATGGAGCTTGCCCACGAGCTGACCCACGTGCGCCAGTGGCGCCGCCACGGCCTGCGCTTCATCGCGCTGTATCTCCGCGCCTCGGCCGAAGCCGCTCGGCGAGGCGGCGACCGCTACCGCGACAACGCCTTCGAGATCGAGGCCCGCCGGGCAGCCGAAGCGGTCGCGATGCGCCGATCCGAGCCGGACTCCGGCTAGCCCGCGCCCAGGTCGCGTTGGACCGAGAAGACGTCCTTCAGCTGGCCGATGTGCGAGAGCACCTTGGCCAGCTGGGCCACAGACGACACCTGCAGGGTGGCCTGCACGGTCGCTGTCTGATCGGAGTTGACACGCACGTTGGCGGCGACGATGTTGACCTTGTTCTCGGCGACTACGTTGGTGATCTCGGACAAAAGCCCGGTTCGGTCGTAGGCCTCGACCCGGATGGCGATGGGATAGGTCTGAGTGACCTGGCCCTCCCACTCAACCTCGATCAGCCGGCCGATGTCACGCTCGTTGACCACCGTCGTGCAGGTCGGAAGGTGCACCGTCACGCCGCGCCCGCGGGTCACATAGCCGACGATCGGGTCGCCCGGGATCGGATGGCAGCACCGAGCGAAGCGGGTCATCAGGTCGCCGACGCCCTTGACTCGCACGCCACCCGTGCGCACCGGGGCGGGCGGGGCGATCTGTGGCAGCACGACCTCGTTTGTGTCGTCCGCGACCTCCATCCGGGTGACCACCGACTGGGCGCTGATGGCGCCGTAGCCGACGGCAGCAAAGAAGTCGTCGACGCTGGAGAACTTGTATTGCTCGGCAACCTCGGCGACCCGGTCGGTGCCAAGTCGCTCGAGCGAGGAGCGCGCCAGCCGGCGCAGCTCCCGGTCCAGCGCCTCGCGCCCGTGGACGATGTTCTCGTCACGTTGCTGGCGCTTGAACCACTGACGAATCTTCTCCTTGGCGTGGCCGGTCTGGACAATGTTCAGCCAGTCACGTGAGGGTCCGTGGGCCGCCTTGGTCGTGACGATCTCGACGATGTCACCGTTCTTGAGCTTGTAATCGAGCGGCACCAGACGGTTGTTGACCTTGGCCCCGATGCACGAGTGGCCGACATCGGTGTGAATTCGATAGGCGAAGTCGAGCGGCGTGGCGCCGGCCGGCAGGTCCTTCACGTCGCCGCGCGGCGTGAAGACGAAGACCTGGTCCTGGAAGATGTCGAGCTTGAGGCCCTCGACGAACTCGGTCGCGTCGGAAACCTCGCGCTGCCAGTCCATGAGCTGGCGGATCCAGGCCAGCTTGGCGTCGTACTCGCGGTCAGCGCGGCTGCTGGCATCCTTGTAGCGCCAGTGGGCGGCGACGCCGACCTCGCTGATGCGATGCATCGAGTGGGTGCGGATCTGCACCTCCAACGGCTTGCCATCGAGCGCCACGACGGCCGTGTGAAGGCTCTGGTAGCCATTCTGCTTCGGCATCGCGATGTAGTCGTCGAACTGGCCGGGAATCGGGCGCCAGAGGGCGTGGACGACGCCCAGTGCCGCATAGCAATCGTTCTTGTCGTCGACGAGGACGCGGATGGCGTGCACGTCATAGATCTCGGCCAGGTCCGCGCTCTTGCGCTGCATCTTCTTCCAGATGCTGTGGATGTGCTTTGGTCGGCCGGAGAGGTCGGCCTTGATCTGGTGCTCCTCGAGGGCCCGGCGGAGGACGGCCATCGCGCGGCGGACGTATGCCTCGCGCGACCGGCGGCGTGACTCGAGCTGGGAGGCGAGCAGCCTGTACTGCTGCGGCTCGAGGACCTTGAACGACAGGTCCTCCAGCTCCCACTTGATCTGCCAGATGCCCAGCCGCTCGGCCAGCGGCGCGTAGATCTCGGCCGTCTGCCGAGCGATGCGCTGCTGCTTGGCGGGCGGCAGCGCGGCAATCGTGCGCATGTTGTGCAGCCGGTCCGCCAGCTTGATCAGCACGACGCGGATGTCCTCCGCCATCGCCAGCAGCATCTTGCGGATGTTCTCCGCCTGCTGTTCCTCGTGGCTGCGCGCGCCGAACTTGCCCAGCTTGGTGACGCCGTCGACCAGGCGGGCGACCTCATCGCCGAACCGCTCCTCGATGTCGTGGAGTGAGTACTCGGTGTCTTCGGGTATGTCGTGCAGCAGGGCGGCCTGGATGGCAGCCGGATCGAGGCCGAGCTCAGCCAGCGTCTGGGCGACCGCCAGGGGATGGGTCACGTACGGCTCCCCGGAGGCCCGCTTCTGGATCGCGTGCGCCTCAACGGCAAACTCGAAGGCTCGGCGCACCGGCTCGATGTCGGCCTGCGGGTGGTGTGCCAGCAGCTCCTGCTCGACCTTTCGCTCGGCGGTCGTCAGGGCGCGCCGCGGATACGCCTGCGCAGGCTGCGCCGTCCGCTGACGGGCCCCGTTGCGCGCGGCAGTCGTTTCGCGGGAAGGCGTATCAATCGACATCTGCGATGCAGTGTAACTTGATGGTCGGCCCGCTCCGGCTGCCGGGTCGGGATCGGCTGACGCCGCTGTGGGCCAGCCTGGAGTGTCACGAGGGCCATGTTCGGCATTGATACCCGCCGCTCATTCGCGGCGCCCCTCGCCCCGCTCGCGCTCGCCCTCCTCCTGGTCGGCTGCGTAACGACGCCGCCCTCGCCGCCGCCGCTACCACCCGCCACCAGCCCGCCCGCCGCGACCGACCAGCTGCCCACGCCGACCAGCCAGCCGACCAGCACGGCTCACCCTTCACCCAGCCCGACCGCACCTGCGACGGCCAGTCCCACGCCGACTTCGCCGCCAAGCCCGTCGCCCAGCCCGACGGCCTCGCCTACGTCCACCGCGACGGCCGCGCCCTCACCGGCGGCGCACCACGCCGCCAGGCTGCAGCGTACGCTGGACAGACAGCGCGAGGCATACCTGATCCCCGGCCTGCATGCGGCCGTGCTCTTCCCCGATGGCACCCTGTGGACCGGCAGCTCGGGCCTGGCCCAGCTGGATGAAGGCGTTGCGGTCGGTGACGATACGCCCTTCGTCGTCGGGAGCATAAGCAAGACCTTCGTCGCCGCGCTGGTGATGCAGCTTGCCGAGGAGGGGGTCCTGTCGCTCGACGATCGGCTGTCGCGCTGGCTGCCCGACTATCCGGACGCGCAGAGCATCACGCTGCGCCAGCTGCTCGACCACTCCAGCGGCGTGTTCAACTACTTCGAGCACTTCACCTACCACCGGCGCGTATTCGGCCAGCCGTCGTACTCCTGGACGCCGCGCGAGATCGTGACTACCTTCCAGAGCGAGCCCTATTTCTCGCCGGGGACCGGCTACCACTATTCGAACACCGGTTACATCCTGCTCGGCATGGTCATCGAGGAGGCAACGGGCGGGACCCTCGGCGACGAGTACCGCGAGCGCTTCTTCGAGCCGCTGGGCCTGAGCCAGACCTTCTTCCAGGGCGACGGGCCGCCCCCATCGCGGGCTGCCCATGGGTACCTCATCGGCGACGCCGGGACGCGCCTGATCAGCGACGGCAGTGATTACCGCCCGACGACCTCGGCGGCGACCGTTGCCTGGGCAGCCGGAGCGGTCGTCTCCAGCGCCGGCGACCTCGCCACGTGGGGCGACGCTCTGTACGGCGGCTCGTTGCTCGATGATGAGTCGCTCGCCGAGATGGTCGACTTCACCTCGAACCGGTACGCCTTCGGTGCCTACGGGCTGGGCACCCGGACACGGCTGATCGAGGGACGGCGGGTGGTCGGACATACCGGCTCGCTGCGCGGCTTCGCAGCCGCGATGTGGCACTTCCAGGCAGAGGATCTGACCGTCGTCGTGCTGAGCAACCGGGGTCGTGTGGACGTCAACCCGATCGTCGACCGGCTGGCCGCGATCGCCCTGGAGTCGATCGGCTACTCGCGTCCGTAGCCCAGCTCGACCAAGGCCTCACGAGCAGCCTGCGCCTCGTCCCAGGGCATCGCCTCGTCGGCCATCTCGATCGTCGACTCGTGGCCCTTACCACAGAGCACGACGACGTCTCCCGGCCGAGCCGCCCCGAAGGCCTGATGGATCGCATCGCGCCTGTCGGGCACCAGCATCAGGTCCTGGTTCTGGCGCCGACCGACAGCCTCCGCGCCGGCCGCGATCTCGCGCAGGATCGTCATGCGGTCCTCGCCACGCGGATCCTCATCGGTCAGCACGATCAGCCGGCACCGCTCGCCGGCGACGCGGCCCATCATCGGACGCTTCAGCGTGTCGCGTTCGCCGGCCGATCCGAAGACGCAGACGAGGCCGCCTCCACCGGCTGCGGCCGACGGCGCCAGGTTGTCGAGCACCTTGGCCAGCGAGTCGGGCGTGTGGGCGTAGTCGACCACGACGGCGAACGGCTGGCCGACGTCGATGCGCTGCATCCGGCCGGGCACGCCCTCGAGCGACTCCAAGCCCGCCCGCATGGCCTCAGGGTCGAGCTGCAGCGCCTCCCCTACCGCCAGTGCGGCCATCGCGTTGTGGGCATTGAAGCGGCCGGCCATGCGCAGGCGCAGCTCACCTGCCCAGCGCGGCGTATCGATGCCCAGGATGAGGCCACCGGCCGTCTCGGCCAGGCGGGCAAGACGCACCTCGGCGTCGGCGGCGCCGTAGCCGATGACCGAGGCACCAGCCTGGCGGGCGGCGGCGGCGTATTCGCCCGCAACGGTGTCGTCGAGGTTGACCACGGCCCACTTCCCGAGGCCCTTCTCGGGATTGGAGTCGCCCACCGCCAGTCGCTCGAACAGGCTGCGCTTGGCCGCCTTATAGGCCTCGAACGTGCCGTGGAACTCGAGGTGCTCGTGGCTCAGGTTGGTCAGCACCGCGATGTCGTAGGCGACCTCAGCGACGCGCTGTTGAGCCAGGCCGTGCGACGTCGACTCGACCACCGCACAGCGGTCGCCGGCGTCCCTCATGGCTGCCAGCGACGCCTGCAGGACCGGCGCTTCGGGCGTCGTCGCCCGGCTGCCTCCGATGACACGGCCACCGGCGATCACGGTGACGGTGCTCAACAACCCGGTCGACCGGCCGCAAGCCTCGAGCATCCCCCGCAGCATGAAGCTGGTGCTGGTCTTGCCGTCCGTTCCGGTCACCCCGATGACCGTCATGGCGTGGCTGGGGAAGCCGTGCAGCCAGGCGGCCGACACGGCCAGCGCCGCACGGGCGTCGCTGACGACCATCTGCGGCACCTCCACTCCGACGATCACGCGCTCGCCGATCACCGCCTGGGCGCCCGCCGCCACGGCTGCCGCGGCGAAGTCGTGGCCGTCGACGCGCGCGCCAGCAACAGCCACGAAGAGAGACCCGGTTCTGGCGGCCCGCGAATCGAGCGTTACGTCGCGGATCGCCAGCGAGCCCTCGAACGCCGACGCCGCCGGAATGCCGCGCAGCAGCCCGCGCGCCTCCAGCAGTCGCACCAGCTCGCCGAGCGGGCGGGCCTGCGGGGTCACGCCGCGGATCCCGCGCGGCGGCGCATCGATCGAAGCAGGTCCAGCGTCTGGTGCAGCTCGGGGATGCGCAGCAGCCAGGAGTACAGCACGTAGGCCAGCGCGGCGGCTCCGCCGGCGGCGCCCAGCTGGACCACCTGCGCCAGCTTGCCCGGGTCGACACCGACATACAGCTCGCTCAGCCGCACGACCAGCAGCGCGACCAGCCCCGCGAGCACCGCGCCCAGCAGGTAGCCGGGGATCGGCCTCACCACCCTACCCAGGTCTGCCGCGGGAGTTCGGCGCCAGAGCAGCACGCTCAACACGATGGCTTCGAACCAGGCCCCCGTGGCCAGGCCCAGCGCAACGCCAGACAGGCCGAGAGTGCCGACCGTGGCCATCGCGACGGTGATGCTGACGATCACCTCCGAGACGGCGGTGATGACCGGCGTGCGCGTGTCCTGTCCGGCATAGAACGAGCGGGCCAGTACAACGACCAGCGAGTGACCGGCCAGGCCGATCAGCAGGAACGACAGGGTGTTGGCGGTGAGGTCCAGCGCCCGTTCGTCGAAGCCGAAGTCGAACAGCAGAGCCACGACCTGTCGGCGCAGCACGATACCGACCGCCGTGAAGAACAGCATCACGTAGAGCAGCAGCCGCATCGACCGCACCACAAGCGCGCCGAATTCGCGCAGCGAGCCGTTGGCGACCGCCCGCGACAGAGCGGGGAAGATGACCACTCCCAGCGGCATGGCGATGACGCCGAGCGGGATCTGGAGGATGGTAAAGGCGACGTTGTAGGCCGTAACCGCACCGACGCCGATGCCGGTCGCGAGCATGGTGTTGACCATGAAGGTGATCTGGCCGGCTCCCAGGCCGATCGCGCGCGGGGCCATCAGCAGCAGCGCCTGACGGGCGGCCTGGTCCCGGAGATCGATGTCCAGAGACAGCCGGAAGCGCTCACCGGCCAGCGAGGGAAGCTGCACCAGCAGGTGCAGCAGCGAGCCAATGACGGTGCCGACGGCGAGCGCTTCCACACCCATGAAGGGCGCCATGAAGACGGCGGCGACGATGATCGCCACGTTGTAGAAGATTGGCGCCATGGCGGCTGCGCCGAAACGGTGGCGTGCGTTGAGCACGCTCGAGGCGACCGCCCCGATCGCGAGCAGCACCGGCGAGAGGAGCATGATCCGGGTCAGCCGTACCGTGAGCTCCGTGTTGACCATGTCGAAGCCGGGCGTGACCAGCGGCACGATCTGGGGCGCGAAGATTGCCACCACCAGCGTCAGCCCGAGGAGTCCGACCATGAGCACGTTGAGCACCGTCGAAACGACTCGCCACGCCCGCGCCTCCTCGTCCTTGGCGAAGAGCCCGGCCAGGATCGGGATCAGCGCCGACGAGAGCGCACCGGCCGCGACAAGCTGAAAGAGCAGGTCGGGCACTCGGAATGCGGCGAAGTACGCGTCAAGGTCCGCACGCGCCCCGAAGATGTTGGTGATCACCACCAGACGGACCCAGCCCAGGACGCGCGACAGGAAGAAGGCGGCGGTGACGATCAGTCCCGCCTTGGCGATGGTCCGGCCGGTCATCTTCCGCTGGCGCGCTCGCTGCTGGCGGTAGAGCGTGGGTGCGCCTGGCTGTAGACCGCCCGCAGGCGCGATGGCGAGACATGCGTGTAGACCTGCGTCGTAGCCAGGCTGGAGTGCCCCAGCAGCTCCTGGACCACGCGCAGGTCGGCGCCGCCCTCGAGCAGATGACTGGCGAAGGAGTGGCGCAAAGTGTGAACCGACGCCCCCTCCGGCAGACCCGCCCGCAGCAGCAGCTGGTCGACGCGGTAGCGCAGCCCTCTGATCCCGAGCGGACCGCCACGCGCATTCAGAAAGAGGGTGCCGTCGTCTTCCGCCCTCGCCACTTCGCGGAGCGCCGGCCGCCCGGCGCCGAGGTACTCAGTCAGCGCGTCGCGGGCTGGAGCACCCAGTAGCCCGATCCGTTGCTTGCGGCCCTTGCCCAGGACCCGAACCTCTGCTCGCGCCAGGTCGAGATCGCTCAGCTTGAGGCCGGCCAACTCGCTGATGCGCAGGCCCGCGGCGTAGGCCGTCTCGACGATCGCCCGGTCACGCAGCGTCAAAGCGGCGCTGATCTCGGGTCGTGGCCCACGCACCTCGCCCGGATCGACGGCATCGAGCAGCGTCTCCACCTGATCCACGTTCAGCACCTTGGGCAGCCGGCGGGGCAAGCGCGGTGTCGCCAGTGAGGCGAGCGGGTCCACCTGCACCGCGCCAACCCGACGCGCGTGTCGGTAGAAGGAGCGGAGCGCCGCCAGCCGGCTGCTGATTGACGTCCGGGCGAGCCCTCTCCCCTGCAGCTCGGCCAGGTAGGCACGCAGCAGCCGACGGGGCGGCGCCCGCCAGTCACCGTCGCGCTCGTCCAGCCAGGCCAGGTACTGCTCGACGGCCGTCCGGTACGCACGCCGGGTATGGTCCGATGCGTCACGCGCGGCCAGGTTGCCGAGGAAGCCGTCGAGCGCCTCGGCGCCCTTCACTGGCTGGCGCCCCTCACGCGGCAGCCCGCCGCGGGCGCCGGCTGCCGTTGGCTCGACGGCCGCCACCGCCCTTTCTGGGCGATGCGAGGGCTGCGGGGTCGGGCTCCCCGCCCGCCAGCCGCTGGCCGGCCATCACGTCGCCCGGGGCGACGTCAATCGGGGCGCCGCAGCGGAGGCAGAGTGCCGCCTCGCCACGCTCGGCGACCGGCCCATCGTCTGCGTCATGCATCGCGCCGAGCGGTCGGTGCGAGGTCGTGAAGTCACACTTCGGGTAGCGAGAACACCCCCAGAAGACGTTGCCGGTCCGCCGCGCACGGCGTGCGACCAGATGGCCTTCGCCACACTTGACACAGCCGACCTCGAAGGGCAGCTGCTCTGGCGGCGGTGGTCCCGTCTTGTGGATGTAGCGGCAATCGGGATAGCGCGAGCAGCCGGCAAATGCACCGAAGCGACCACGCTTAGCCACCAGCGTGCCTTCGCCGCATTCGGGGCAGGTCTCGCCGACTCCCTCCACCGCCGGCGCCTCCTGCTCCTCGCCGGGCAGCGGCCGCGTGTCCTTGTGCTCGGGGTAGAGCGAGCAGGCCAGGAAGCGACCGTTGCGGCCGAGCCGGATGACCATCGGGTGGCCCTCCGAGCAGATCTCGTCCGTCTCTTCGGTGGTGAAATCGCGCCTGCGCAGCTCACTGCCCTTCTCGGCAACCAGCGCCGAGAACGGCCCGTAGAAGTCGCGCAGCAGTGGCACCCACTCGCGCTGGCCACGCGCGACCTCGTCGAGCTCCTCCTCCATCCGGGCGGTGAACTCGACATCGACGAACTCGCCGAAGTGCTCGACCAGCAGGTCGGTAACGACCTCCCCGACCGGCTCCGGACGGAGGCGCCGCTCGACCACGCTGACATAACCCCGATCAACGATCGTCGAAATCGTCGCGGCGTAGGTGGAAGGTCGCCCGATGCCGTGCTCCTCGAGTGCCTTGATCAGCGAAGCCTCGGTGTAGCGGGGCGGCGGCTGGGTGAAGTGCTGGGTTGGCGTGACCGCCCCGACCGCGACGGGTTCACCTTCAGCCAGCGCCGGCAGGCGGCGCTCGGCCTCCTCTTCGGTGTCGTCGTCGGTGCCCTCCGTGTAGACCGCTGAGAAGCCGTCGAAGACGGTCCGCGTGGCGCTGGCGCGCAGCTCGTACTCAACTGCGGCGAGCTCTGCGGTGGTCGTCTCCAGCTCCTTGGGTGCCATCTGGCTGGCCAGGGCACGCTGCCAGATCAGCCGGTACAGCTTCTGCTCGTCGGCCGCCAGCTGCCCGGCCAGCGAGTCGGGATCGCGCAGGAACGATGTCGGTCGGATCGCTTCGTGCGCTTCCTGTGCCCCTTTCGCCCTGGACTTGTGAGTGCGCCCGCCGGCCACCACGTAGGGCACGCCGAAGCGCTGGCCGATGACCTTTCGCGCCTCCTCCATGGCGATCTTTGCCATCTGGGTCGAGTCCGTGCGCATGTAGGTGATCAGACCGACCGGTCCCTCTCCGGTGTCGACCCCCTCGTACAGGCTCTGAGCCGCGCGCATCGTCCGGCGCGGGTTGAAACCGAGCCGCCGGCTCGCCTCCTGCTGGAGAGTGCTGGTTGTGAAGGGCGGCGCGGGGTTTCGCTTCTGGCGTCGGCTGGAGACGGAGCTGACGGTGGCCTGGGCACCGCTGAGCGCGTCGACGTGCGCGGCGGCCGTCTCTCCATCGGCGATCTCCAGCGCTGCCCCGCGGTGACGCACGACGTCGGCGCTGAAGTCCTCGCCGGACCCGGTCGCGCAGGCCGCCTGGAGCGTCCAGTACTCGCGCGCGGTGAAAGCGCGGATCTCGCGCTCACGCTCGACAACCAGTCGAACCGCGACCGACTGGACCCGTCCAGCCGAAAGGCCGCCACGGACCTTGCGCCAGAGCAGCGGGCTCAACGTGTAGCCCACCAGCCGGTCCATGATGCGACGCGTCTGCTGGGCGTCGACCAGGTTGCGGTCGATCGTCCGGGGGCTCGCAAAAGCCTGCCTGATGGCGTCGGCGGTGATCTCGGAGAAGGTCACGCGATGGGTCTTTGCCGGAGCCACGCCGGCGGCCTCGGCCACGTGCCAGGCGATGGCTTCGCCCTCGCGATCGAGGTCCGTGGCGAGGTAGACGGCATCTGCGCGGCGGGCGGCCTTCTCGATTGTCGCGAGCTGCCGTCGGCGGTCCTCGTTGACGACGTACTGCGGGGCGAAATCGTGTTCGACATCGACCCCAAGCTGGTTCTTGCCCGGGTTCTCCGGGAGGTCGCGCACGTGCCCGTACGAGGCAAGCACGGTGTAGTCGGGCCCCAGGTAGCGCTCGATCGTGCGCGCCTTTGCCGGCGACTCAACGACCACCAGGTTTTTGGTCATGGTGAGCGAGTGTAGCAGCGGATCTTTGCCCATCCGCTCGCCCCCGGAGGGGGCGGACCGGGTCCGGCAAGCGTGCGTCCGGCCCGGCTGCGCCGGACGCTCAGAGCTGCCGGATGCGCGCCAGCAGGTCCTCGTCCGGCTCGAGCGGGCTGGCGTCGGCCGGGGGAATGACCTTCTTCGGCGACGATGCCTCGGCCGGCTGCGACGAGCCCGAACCCGCTCGGGTGCGCGACAGGCCGGTAGACGACTGACGGCCGGGAGCCGGTTCTTCCGCGGCCGCAATCGCATCGCGCGGCAGCTCGATGGCCATCACCTCTCGGAGGGGCAGGATGAACCACGATTCGGACGAATCGGCGAATGACGGGCGCTTGCCGTCGCGCGTGCGCAGGTTCGTCGCCAGGACCGTCATGTCCGACGGAGCGGGCAGCGCACGCAGGTCGGCCACCATCGGCAGTCGGCCGCTGAAGTAGATGACCGCGTTCTTGATCACCCCCGGATGGTGCCGTCACGCTCGAGCCGGGCGCTACGGTACTGACGTCCCAGCCGCGCCGGCACTCTGCAGCAGCGCGCCCGCGGGGAGGTAGGCAGGTCCGACCGGCCGCAGCCAGCCGCGCATCAGCAGGAGGGTGACCGCGCCGGCAACGGCCGCCGGTTCAAGGCCCGTCTCCTCGACCAGCCGGTCGAGGCCGGCGGGCGCCCTGCAGATGGCCGCGGCGACAGCCAGCTGGGCGCCGCTCAGCGTCGCCAGCGCGGTAGATCCTGGTTCGTCTCCCTCGCGTCGAGGAAGCTGCCGCCGGTTGCGCCAGGGCTCCAGGCGCCACACCTCGTCGAGTAGCGCGTCCAGGTCGGGCACGATCGTCGCCGGGCTGTCGTGCAGCAGCCGCAGCGATCCCATGGTGGCCCAGTCTCCGATCCGGCCCGGGGTGACGAGCACGGGACGACCAATGGTCAGGGCGTCGCCGGCGGTTATAAGTGCCCCACTCCTGGCGGGCGCCTCGACGACGATGGTCGCCGCGGCCAGAGCGGCGATGATCCGATTTCGGCGCGGGTATGTGCCACGACTCGGCCGGGTCGCAGGCAAATGCTCGCTGACGATCGCCCCGCCGGCATCCAGCACCGCTCGGCGCAGGTCCGCATGAGCTCGCGGCCCGGGGTGCAGGTGGCCACCGCCGATGATGCCGACGGTCGCCCCGCCGGCCTCGATCGTTGCGGCGTGTACCGCTCCATCGATGCCGACGGCCAGCCCGGAGACGACCACCGCACCCGCCTCGACCAGGCGCGTCGCAACCCTGGCCGCCAGCGCTCGCCCGTACGGGGTCGGACGGCGTGTGCCGACCACGGCGATTGAGTGCGTGTTGAGTGCGGCGGACCGATCCCCCTGCCCGAAGAGCACTGTTGGCGGCTCGTCCAGATCGCCCAACCGGGCGGGGAAGTCCGCGTCGAGAGGCGTCACCAGCCACAATCCCAGCCGGGCAACCTCCGTCCGAACGAGGTCCAGCTGCTCGGGCCAGCGCCGTAGCCGATCAGCCACCGGGGCGCTGACGGGGACTCGACGAACACCTGGCCGCTCGCTGCGCAGCCATGATTCGAGTGCTCCCGACGAGGCCGCCGCGAGGACGTCGGCAGGTCCGCCGAAGCGGCCCAACAAGCGGTTCAACGTCTCCCCACCGACTCCCACGGTGGTCGCCCGCACCACCCACGCCTCGCGCTCGCTTGGCTGGCCCATCGGTTCAGGCAGCCCGGCCGGAGCGAGCCTCGTCGCCCGGCTCGCGCAGGGCAGCGGCAGCAAGCACGTCGCTTTCCGAGACGGAGGCTCGATCGGCGAGGTCGGCGATGGTGCGCGCGACGCGCATGACGCGGTGAATGCCGCGAGCACTCATGCCGCCGACCTCGGCAAGATCGACGAGGCGAGCCGCCGTCGCCCGGTCGACTGCGCAGGCGTTCTGCACGAGACCGCCCGGCAGCATCGCATTGACGATGCCCGGAGCACGCCGGTGCTGGCGCGCACGGGCCTGCGCGATGCGCGCGGCGACCAGCGCACTGGATTCGGCCGAACGCCCGGACAGGAGCTCGGCGGGCCTGACCCGGGCCATGTCGATGCGCAGGTCGAGACGGTCGATGAACGGGCCGCTGACCCGTGCCACGTAACGATCGGCGTCGCCGGTCGGACATCGACAGGGCCGCTCATCGGTGCCCGCCTGACCGCATCGGCACCGGTTCATCGCGGCCACCAGCTGAAAGCGCGCCGGATAGCGAACGCGCCCGTTCGCCCGGGCGATGGTGATGACTCCCTCCTCGAGCGGCTCGCGCAGGGCATCGAGCACGTTTCGATCGAACTCCGCCAGCTCGTCGAGGAAGAGCACTCCGCGATGGGCGAGCGACGCTTCCCCGGGCATCAGCCCGGGTCCGCCGCCAACCAGCGCCGCATATGAGCTGGTGTGGTGAGGGGCTCGGAAAGGCCGGCGAGCGCTCGGTCCGGCCTGGGTGAGGATGCCCGCGACGCTTTCGATGACGGCAACCTCCAGCGCCTCGTCCTGGTGCAGCGGCGGCAGCAGCCCCGGAATGGCCCGTGCCAAAAGGGTCTTGCCTGCGCCGGGTGGGCCGACCATGAGCAGGTTGTGTCCGCCGGCCAGCGCGACCTCGACCGCCCAGCGAGCGTGCTGCTGGCCCCGAACCTCGGCCAGGTCGACCGGCTCGAGGGTTCCGGCGAGTCGCATCGAGCCGCTGTCGCGAGCCTGCGACACGACCACCGTCGGTCGTCGCCGGGCTCGGGCTGCGATACGCCCGCGCGGTCCAGCCACCAGCCGGGCGGCGTCGTCAAGGCCGGCCAGGCCGACCACGTGTACCCCGGTGACCATCTCGGCCTCGGCCACATTCTCGAGCGGCAGCCCGATTCGCCGGTGGCCGGCCCGCACGAGCGTGCTGACCATGGGCAGCGCCCCGGCAAGCGTGCGCAGCTCACCCGACAGGCCCAGCTCGCCGATCAGCGCCCACGGACCGCCGCCGTTGCGGATCTGGCCGGACGCGAGCAGGACGCCGACCGCGATGGCGAGGTCATACGCTGCGCCGCGCTTGCGCCGATCGGCCGGCGCAAGGTTGACGGTGATGCGGGAGGCGGGATACTCGAAGCCGCTGTTGCGGATGGCCGCACGAACCCGCTCGCGCGCTTCCGACAGCGCCGCGTCGGGCAGCCCGACGATGTTGCACGCGGGCAGGCCGGGCGCCACGTCGACCTCGACGCGGATCAGCTCACCGCGCAGCCCGTTGACGACAGCGGTGACCAGCGTTGCCAGCATCAGACGATGCTGGCCGGCGGGTCTCAGCGCCGGCTGCGCGCCCGCTTATGCGCCGCTCACCGAGTCAGCCGGTGACAGCGACCAGCTTCTTGGCCTGCTTCGGCGTCTTCGTCGCGGGCTGCGCGGCAACCGCCTGGGCAAGCTCCCGGACTGCCTTGCCGATGGGCGAGTCCGCCTGGTTGAGCATGAACGGCGTGCCGTTGTTCAACGCCGAGATCGCGGTCCGGTAGTCATTCACCACCTGGTGGACGATGGGGCGGCGCAGGACCGACTCGGCTGACTTGACGCTGATCCCGGTGAACGCCTTGTTGCGATTCATGACCAGCTCCATACGCTCCGGGGGCACACCGATCTGGCCCATGGTCTCGAGCAGCAACCGGACGTTCTTGATGCACGACAGGTCGGCCGTCAGCGTGACCAGCAGCGTATCCGCCGCGCCGATGACGTCGAGCGCGTTGTCATCCAACCGCTGGTCCAGGTCGACCACCACGTAGTCGTACTTTGAGCGCAGCACCTCGATCACCTGCAGCAGGTGGTGCTGCTCGGCGCTGACAAGCTCGGCTGATTCGGGCTTGGTCGGGGCAAGCATCAGGTCGACGCCCGACTCGTGCGCGACCAGCACCTTGCTGATGACATCCGCGTCGATGGCGGTGGCAGTGCAGGCATCAACGATCGAGCGCTTGTCGTTACCCAGGTCGAGAAAGACCCGGTGGTCCCCGAACTGCAGGTTGCCGTCGACCAGCGCCACCGCCCGGTTGGTCTGGCGTCGGAGTGCGATGGCCGTGTTGATGGCCAGGGTGGTCGTGCCGACCCCGCCCTTGGCGCCGTAGAACGCGACCAGCCGTCCCAGGGCATCGCCGCTGCTGCCGAAACCGAGGCCTCCGCCGTGCCGGACCAGCAGGGCTCTTACGCGGGCCGTCAGCTCGTGGGGATGGATCGGCGCAGGCACGTAGTCGTCGGCGCCCGCGCGCAGGGCCTGGATCTTGGAGGGCATCTCGCCCGGCCCGGTCAGGACCAGCGGCATGCGGCGCCCGCCGGTTTCCTCGTCCCGGATTCGCCTGACGAGGTCGAAGCCGTTCACGCCGGGCAGGCCAACGTCAGCGACCATCAGGTCCAGCCCGCCCTCGTTCCAGCTGCGGAGCGCGTCGGCACCCTGGCCGGCGGTGACCACCTCGTGGCCCTCGCGGCGCAGTGCCGCCTCGGCGACGCGGGCGGTGGGCTCAGCTGCGGCGAGGAGGATGCGGGCGGGCATGGCTCTCCAATTGAACAACGCCTGTCGAGAGGATCACGGTGCCGATCCTAAGCGGGCAGAACCGGCCTCACCCACACCGCAGTGGTACTCCCCGCGTCGAGCCGGATGGGCCATGGCGGGGAGTACCGCCGGTGGGGACGGGGGTCTACTGCTCCGCGCCGGCGCGCAGGCCGCGGTCCGTGTACCCGGTAATTCGGTTGGCCAGCTCGACGAACTCGACCGGGATGACGAACTTCGTCGCCGGCCCCTGGCCCAGCGCCTTGAGTGACTCGAGGTACTGGAGTGTCATCGTCTTCTCGTCGACCTGGCGGGCAGCCGCGAAGATCCGCTCGAGCGCCTGGCCAAAGCCTTCGGCCTCCAGGATCTCCGACTGGCGCTTGCCCTCGGCGCGCAGGATGGCAGCCTGCTTCTCGCCCTCTGCGACGTTGATGTTGGCCTGGCGCGCACCTTCCGATTCGGTGATCACGGCGCGGCGATTGCGCTCGGCCGAGAGCATCCGATTCATGGCGTCCTGGACGTCGCGCGGCGGGATGATCTCGCGGATCTCGACGGTGGTCACCTTGCCGCCCCAGCGCTCGGTCTGCTCGTCCAGCTTCGCGCGCAGGACCTCGTTGATCTGATCGCGCTTGGACAGCACGTCGTCGAGCATGATGTCGCCGATGACGGCGCGCAGCGTGGTGGTGGCGATGCCCTGCAGCGCGCCGGCGAAGTTCTGCACGTTCACCTCGCTGCGCAGCGGGTCGACGATGTACCAGTAGATCAGGAAGTCGATGTTGATCGGGGCGTTGTCCTTGGTGATCGTCGTCTGGCTGGGGACCTCGATGAACTTTTCGCGAATGTCCACCTTGACGGGCCGGTCGACGACGGGGATGAGGAACCGCAGACCGGGCTCACGAACGAGGTTGGGGCCGGTCCGGCCCAGCCGGAAGATGACCAGCCGCTCGTACTGCTGTACGACCCGCACCGACAGGTAAAGCACGATCAGCGCAAAGACGACGATCGCCACCAGGACCGAGATGGCAACCGTATCCATGATTGGCATTGCTGCTCCTTCCTTAGCGGGCGGGCGCGCCCGACGTGTCGGCAGGCTCGACGACGAGGGTTAGCCCATCGCGCCCGACCACTTTGACATGAACGCCGCGCTGGATCGGCCGGTCATCGGCGCTGCGCGCGGTCCACTCCTCGCCCCCAGCATAGACAGAGCCGATCGGCACCAGCGGTCTACGAACCTCGCCCACCGTGTCAGGCGCTAGCCCGGAGCCGATAAGCCCATCCCCGGCCAGCGACATCTGGCGCGACCGCACGATGGCAAAGAGGATCACGATCATGAAGCCCGCGGTCAGGACGGTCATCGTGACGATGACCGGGATGGCTACCGATACGTCGGGAGCCGCGGGCGTCCCGGGTTCGGTGTACAGCGCGGCCGCGCCCAGGGCGAAGCAGACGATGCCGGCGATCGTCAGCAACCCGTGGCTGGTGACGCTGAACTCGAGCACGAACAGCACTATGGCCAGGGCGATCAACAGCAGGCCGGCGATGTTGAGCGGCAGGCTGCCGAAGCCGATGAAGGCGAGGATGATCGAGATCCCACCGAGGATGCCGGTCACGAAGTTGGGGTTCTGCAGCTCAAAGATGATCCCGTAGAAGCCGACCGTGAAGAGGATGAAGGCGATGTTTGGGTCGGACAGCAGGTGCAGAAATGACTGCAGCGGGTTCATCGGCAGCTCCTCGACTGAGGCGCCCGCCAACGCAAGCGTGACCGGCTCGCCCTGGACCTGGACGGTTCGGCCGTCGGCGAAGGCAAGGACGTCCGCGATCGTCGCCGCGACGCCGTCCACACCGTTCTCCGCGACGGCCTCGCTGGCCGTGTAGGAGCGCGCCTCGGTAACCGTCAGCAGGGCCCAGTCGACGTTGCGCTCGCGCAGCTCGCCGATGCCGCGCAGCAGGGCCAGCGTGTCCTGCATGACCTTTTCGCCGAGGGCACCCTCGATGTCCTGGCCCTCACCCGTGATCGGCGTCGCGGCGCCGATGTTGGTCCCCGGCGCCATCAGCGCCACGTGCCCCGCCATCGTGATGAACGTGCCCGCGCTGGCTGCCCGACCGCCTGACGGCGCGACCCAGACGATCGTCGGCAGGGGCGCCTCCAGCACCGTCTCGACGATGTTCCGCGTGGCGTCCAGCGAGCCGCCGGGCGTGTTGAGCCTGATGACCACCGCCGAGCGGCCTTCCCGTTCGGCCTTGGCCAGACCCTCGCGCAGGTAGCCGGCCATGACGTGGTCGACGATGCCGGTCGTCGGCATGACGTAGACGCTCGCGCCGCCGCTGCCGGTCTGGCCGAAGACGCTGCCCACCAGTACGGCCGACAGCCCCACGGCCATCAGCAGGCTGGCCACGTGCCGGAGCGGGTGACGTAGCAGCGACGAGCGGAGGCGGGAAGCGATCATCTGTTCGCAAGGATTATCCCACCCCCGGCTCGCGGCTCCCTTCGATGTGTTCGAAGAGCAGCGCACTCCACGTTTCCAGGCGGTCGGCGACGGCGCGTACCTCGGCCCGCCGGGCAAAGGCACCACTCAGCTTGTCGGTCTCGCGGATGGTCACCCGCCGCCCGGCGGCATCGGCTGCATAGACCAGTCCGAGGTGTACCGCGCCGACCGGATTCTCGTCGTCGTTGAGGACGCCCAGGGGCTCGAAGGCAGGGTGGAAATCGGCCGCCATCTCCTCCTGCCACTCGCGCATGAGCGCCGGAAGGACCCCGCCGTCGCCCGGGTTGACGTGGCCGCCGATGCCGATCGAGTACCGCTCGAACAGCCGGCTGTCACCACCGGCTCGGGTCCGGTGCATCAGGAAGAGCCGCTCGCCGTCACGCAGGAGCAGGTAAGGGATGATCTGTTTCCAGGACGGGTCCTGCTCCGCCTCGCCGCGCGGACGAAAGGTGGCCAGGCCACCGACCGCCGCCAGGTATGGCTGCAGATCCGTCGCGCGCACCCCGCGCCAACCCAGGCCCCCGGGTACGTCGTCCCTGGCAAGCCCCAGGACCATCTCGTCCTCGCGGCTCACTCAGCACTCCGCCGCTACGACGCCGACTGACGAGACGCTCAGGCGGGAACCGCCTCGCGCTCACCTTCGGGCGAGCCTGGCGAGAAGCCGAAGTCTTCCAGCTGGCCCGCAATGTACGACTCATATGCGCTCAGGTCGAAGTGGCCGTGGCCCGAGAGATTGAACAGGATCACCTTTGCGCGGCCCTCGTCACGAGCCCGCATTGCCTCGTCGATCGCCGCCCGGATGGCGTGGTTTGCCTCGGGCGCGGGAACGATGCCCTCGGTTCGCGCGAAGTGTAGGCCGGCCTCGAACGACGCCCGCTGATGGACGGCGCGTGCCTCGACAAGCCCCTGGTCGACGAGCAGGCTGACCAGCGGGGCCATGCCGTGGTAGCGCAGCCCGCCGGCGTGAATGGGCGGCGGCACGTATTGGTGGCCGAGCGTGTGCATCTTGACCAGCGGGGTCATCTGGCCGGTATCGCCGAAGTCGTAGCGGTACTCCCCGCGGGTAAGCGTGGGCGCAGCCTCCGGCTCGACGGCGATCACCTGGTAATTTGCTTCGCCCCGCAGCTGGCGCCCCAGGAATGGGAAGGCCAGCCCGGCAAAGTTCGAGCCGCCGCCGACGCAGCCGATGACGATGTCCGGATCCTCACCGGCCATCTCCATCTGCTCGATGGCCTCCAGGCCTATCACCGTCTGGTGGAGCAGGACATGGTTGAGCACGGAGCCGAGGGAGTAGCGCGTGCCCTCGTGCGTGACCGTGTGCTCGACCGCCTCGCTGATGGCGATGCCGAGCGACCCGGGGTTGGCAGGCTCGTCGGCCAGGATCCGCCGGCCGTACTCCGTGTCCGGGCTCGGGCTGGGCACGACCTGCGCGCCGTAGGTCTCCATCAGGATCCGGCGATAGGGCTTCTGGTCGTAGCTGGCTCGCACCATGTAGACCTTTACCTCGATCCCGAAGAGCGACCCGGCGAATGCAAGCGCGGAGCCCCACTGGCCAGCGCCCGTCTCGGTGGCCAGCCGCCGTATGCCGGCCTGGCTGTTGTAGAAGGCCTGGGCGATGGCGGTGTTCGGCTTGTGGCTGCCGGCCGGGCTGGTGCCCTCGTACTTGTAGTAGATGTGGGCCGGTGTATCGAGCGCCTTCTCGAGCCTTCGAGCGCGGACCAGAGGCGAAGGGCGGTAGAGGGCGTACGCCTGGCGGACAGGCTCTGGGATCTCGATGTCGCGCTCGCTGCTGACCTCCTGCAGGATCAGCTCCATCGGAAACAGCGGTGCCAGGTCTTCCGGCCCGACCGGCTGGCCGGTGGCGGGGTGCATGACCGGCGCCGGCGGAACCGGAAGGTCGGCGGCGATGTTGTAGTAGGTCCGCGGGATGCGGTCATCGGCCAGCGTGAAACGTGTTCGGTCAAGCGTCATCGGGTGCCCTCCTCGAGCCCGGCCATATCTGCTGGGCGGCAACCATACGTCAAAGGCCGCCCAGCGGGTGACGGCTCAGCGCCTCGTAGCGCGAGCCGCCGTGGCCGGTGTGACTGCGAAACAGGACGACGTTGTCGATCGGCCAGCCCAGACCGTCGCCTACAGACCCGGCGCGGAGATCGGACAGCAGCTGCCGGTCGATCCCCCGGGCGAGCGTCAGATGGGGGCGCGGCGCCACGTCCCTGAAGGCGCTCGCGCCGATCGCCTCGTCCAGCGCATGCGAGAGCCGGGCCGCCTCGTCGTACCCGTCGGCGACGCGCAGCCAGGCCACCCCTCCGCCGCGCCGACGCTCGGTGAAGCCATCGCCGCCGCCCATCGTGACGGCGAACGGCCGCCAGGAAGCGGCCACCCGGGCGACAGCAGCATCGATGCGGCCCACCTCCACCACGGGCAGGCTGCCCAGGAAGACGAGCGTCAGGTGGAGCTGGTCGGGTCGGGTCCAGCGCGCCGAGGGGTGCGTCTGGCGCAGATCATTCGTGGCGCGCATCACGCGCTGCGCGTCGGCATCGCTGAGGTCGGCCGCGACGAACAGTCGCCAGCGCTCGTCCTCTCGGCCTGCCGAGCCGCCGGAGGTCAGCTGGCCGCCCTGGCCGCGGGCCGCTCGAGCCCGAGATTCTCGAGCAGCTCGTACAGGTCGCGGACGATGGCCAGGTCGGGCTCGCCGCGCTCGTGTCTGGTCTGCTCCGGCTCCTTGCCGCTGCGGTCGATCAGCACGGGATGTATGCCCACGCGCCGCGCCCCGAGCACGTCTGCAGCATACGAATCGCCCACGTGCATCGCGTCCTCTGGTGACACCGCCATCCGCTGGAGGGCCAGCCGGAAGATGCCCTCATGCGGTTTCTGGAAGCCGACTCGAGCACTGACCACCAGCGTTTCGAAGTGGCGCGCCAGCTCGAGGTCATGGATGAGCTCCGGACCGCCCCAGACCCAGTTGCTGATCACGGCCAAACGCAGCCCGGCCTGCCGCATGGCCGTCACCGCCGGCTCGACATCGGGGTAGACGTACCACGCCGCGCGCCGAGCGAACGCCGCCTCGATGGCGCGGAAGACCTCATCCGACAGGTCGGGATAGCCGAGCCGGCCCAGCACCATCGAGTCGAACTCCTTGATCCGGGCGAAGGACTCCTCCTCGGTCGGATCGAAGGGCTCCTCGCTCAGCCACCAGCCGCCCTTGCTCGTCTCGGCCAGCAGCACCTGCTCGAGCTCCGCCTCCGTGACCTCGATGCCGCAGTCGAACAATCCCTGCCGATACACCGCGGCCCAGGATGGATGGGCACGGACGAGGGTGTCGCCGACGTCGAGGAAGACGACCTTGGGTCGCAGGGATTGGCTCACGAGCAGCCAGTCTAATGCTGGCCATGCTCAGTCGTTGTAGAGCCGCTCCTCGATCAGCTTCTCCTGCACCGCGCGACCGGTCGGGTCGAAGCAGGCGTGCGCGAAGTGCTTCTGGAACTCGAGGTCGATGCTGTGCTGGCCGCTGCGGTTCTTCTCGACGGTGAGCACGATCCAGTCGCGAAACCGCTGCGCCTGGTAGGGGTTGAACTCGATGTTCACCTTCGCGACGATGTTGTACTTCTCATTGAGGATCAGGATCACGTCCGCCTCGTAGTTGATGGCCGACGATCCGCGCAGGTGGTGGTTGCGCAGGCGCGACGCCTTGAGGCCTTCCTTGTCGGCCGCCACGATGCTGACGACGGCAACCCCCTGCGTCAGCGCGATGTCCTTCAGGCCGTTGACCACGGCCGTGACCCGCTCCGTCTCGTTGGGCGGGTCGGGCATCACCGGCACCTTCTGCAGGTAATCGACGAAGAGGACCAGTGGACGGTCCGGGGCGGCCCGACGATGCGCTTCCACGAGCCGGCGCATGTTGTCGATGGTGCTCAGGGTCTGCGAGCCACGCATCATGAAGAGGCTCTGGCCGTAGCGTCCGATGCGCTCTAGCGGGACGCGCAGGCGCGGGTTCCCGGCGAGGTCCGCCGCCTGGCCCGCTCCCTGCGCCATCCAGGTGGCCAGGATCTCGCGCCGGACGTCATTGAGCTTGATCGCACCGTTTGGTGTAGGTAGCGAGTCGATCGCCGACTCCAGCGCGATGAGCCGATTCAAGAGGTACTCGTCGTCATGCTCGAAGCAGATGTACAGGACGTTGGCCTGGCCGCCGAGGGCGATGTTGCGCGCGATTTGCAGCGACAGCGTCGTCTTGCCCGTGCCCTGCGCCCCGCCGATGAGGATCAACTCTCCGCCGCGGATGCCGCCGCCGAGCGCCTTGTCGAGCGGCGTCATGCCCAGGCCGATGGGCTGGTAGTCGCCGATACGGCCGCTGGTGACCGTCTCATCGAGCCCGGTCAGCACATCAAGCGCCGAGCGGGGGCGCAGCTGCTGTCCGTCGATCTCCAGCTCCCACTCGAGCCCGTGGCCTGCCGCCGGCAGGGCAGCCGGGGCTGAGCCCGCCGGAGGCAGCGGCGCGCGCATCCCGGGGCCGCCAGCGAGACCGTCGGAAGCCGCGTGTTGTCCAGCTGCGTCGTCCGGCGCTCCACCGCCGAAGACCGACTGGCCGGCCGGACGATCCCACTGCGTGCTCAAGATCCCCTCCTGTGGACGATGCCGCGACCGAGCCTACCACCGCCGACCAGCCCACCGACCCCCGCCGAACCTCCCAAGACCTTTCGTCCAGAGGTCCGGCAGGGGATCAGAGCCCGAGCGACGCCAGCTGCCGCCAATAGCGCACGACGGTCCGCAGCCCACCCTCATAGTTGGCCAGATACATGACTTCGTTGGGGGCATGTGCCCGATCATCCGGGTTGGTGAACCCGAGCAGCACGATGGGCAGCCCCAGCTTCTCGGCGAACGACGCAACAGCCGGGATGGAACCACCTTCGCGCAGGTAGACCGGCGGCTCCCCGAACACCTCTTCCAGGCAACGGGCGGCGGCCATGGTCGCGGGGTGATCGATCGAGGCCAGGCTCCACATGCCCGCGCTGAGCTGGCTGATGCTCACCTCCACCCCGGCGGGCGCGACGGTTCGAACGTGGTCGCGCAGGCGCTCGAAGGTGCGCTGCGGATCCATGTCAGCCACCAACCGGCAGCTGATCTTGGCGTGCGCGTGGGCCGGGATGATGGTCTTGCTGCCCTCGTCCTGGAAGCCGCCCCAGATGCCGTTCACGTCCAGCGTGGGCCGGGCCCCACGGCGTTCGAGCGGCGAGAAGGCCGGCTCGCCGACCAGCTCGCGCAGGCCGTGCTCTGCGCGGAACTCCGACTCATCGAAGGGCAGGCGCGCCAGCTCCGCGCGCTCGGTATCGGTCAGTGGCCGCACCTCGTCGTAAAAGCCGGGAATGGTGATCGTTCCGTCCATCGACTTCATCGACGCGATGATCGCCGCCAGTGCGTTGGCCGGGTTCTGTACGTTTCCCCCGTACGTTCCTGAGTGCAGGTCAACCTGCGGGCCGACGACGTCGATCTGGGTGTAGAGCAGCCCGCGCAGGCCGATCGTGATCGCCGGGCGGTTGCCTTCATAGAAGCTGGTGTCACTGACGACGACGAGGTCGGCCGCCAGGCGCTCCCGGTTCGCGTCCAGCCAGGCATCGAAGTTCTCGGAGCCCGACTCCTCCTCGCCTTCGAACACTACCTTGAGGTTGACCGGCAGCCCGCCGCCGGCCTCGAGCCACGCACGCGCCGCCCAGAGGTGCAGGTGCACCTGGCCCTTGTCGTCGGCGGCACCGCGGGCGTATACCCTGCCCTCCTCGACGCGCGGCTCAAATGGCGGCCTGACCCACAGGTCCAGGGGGTCTACCGGCTGCACGTCGTAGTGGCCGTAGACGATCACCGTCGGCGCGCCGGGCGCGCCGAGCCACTCGCCATAGACGATCGGGTGGCCGGGCGTCGGCTCGGCGCCAGCCGTGAAGCCGATCGAGTTCAGGCGCTCGACCAGAAAGGCTGCCGCCCTGGCCGTATCCGCATCGTGATCGGACAGCGCGCCGATGCTGGGGATGCGCAGGAAGTCGACGTAGTCGGCAAGGCGCTCGTCGGCCGTGCGCTCCAGGAACTCATCGATCGCGCCGATCGTCTCGCCGTCGTCCATGCTCGCCTCCCGTCTCATGCCCGCCAGCCGCCCAGCGCCAGGAGGTCCTGCACCGGCCTGGCTTCGCGCCGGATCACGTGGACGTTAACCCAGCCATCGGTTGCGTCCGGCCAGTCAGCGCGGATGCGGCGGCTGTGGATCAGCCAGCCATCGGCGGCCACGATGTCGAGGAAGCGCTGTGCCGTCCGGCGAACAGGCTCAGCCAGCCATAGCGAGCCGCCGGGCGCAAGGAGACGATCGATGACGTCCTTCAGCGGCTGTATGTCACGGTACTCGTACAGAACATCGGCGGCCAGTATCAGCCCGATCGGCGGGTGCCGGCCAAGTACCTGCTGGACCTGCTCGTCGTCGCGCCAGTTGAAGCAGATCGAGCCCGGCGCGCGGCCGCTGTTGAGCAGCCCGTTGAGGCGGCAGAAGGCCAGCGGCAGCAGCGCGTAGTCGGCGGTGACGAGCCGGGCACCTTCCTCGAGCGCCGCGATCGCCGTGACGCCGAGCCCGGCGCCCAGCTCCAGCACCTGTTGGCCACGCAGCTCGCGGGCGCGCTCCACGGCGACGTCGGCGAGCGCCACGCCGCTCGGCCAAACCTTCGCCCAGTACGGCATCTGTCGTTCGGGATCTTGCCGGGCCTGCTCGAACAGGCTGTCCCGCCCCTCCCCGCTGGGTCGCGCGATGGCGTATCGGCGGCCGCTGACGGGAAGCGCGACGTCGACCAGCTCGATCTCGACCTGGCGCTCGACCCACGCTGCCAGGCGAGAAGCGCGCGTTGCGGCAGGCTGCGGTTCGAAGGCACGCGGTGGCGGGTCGGCGTCCCAGGAGAACTGCTGCACCTGGTGGCGCATGGCGCGCAGCGAGTGCCGGTCGAGGCCGAGGATGGCCAGGCCGAGGAAAGCACCGACCGCCGCCAGGACGACCAGCGGGCCACCGACGCCGACGGGCTCGGTGCCGAGCGCGAGGACGCACAGGACGCCAGCCAGCTGGCCGACGAGCAGGGCGACCAGCACCCTGGTCATCCGCTCAGCCGAGCCCGCCTCGGCCCGGCGAGCCGCGATCAGCTGCTCGGCATCGAGGCTCACCGCCAGCGCGCCGACGGCCGGGAGCACGAGCAGGCCGACCAGCCACGGAGCGAGCAGTACCGTGACCCCCGCGGCAACCGACAACGCGCCGACCAGCGCCACGACCGGCAGCACGGCGGGCAGCCGGGAACGCAGGCGAATGACCGGCAGCGGGGCGAGGGCGCCGGCCGCGACGAGCGCAAGGGCGATGCCGGTCAGAGCTGGGTTCAGGCCCGCCACCGCCCCAACCAGCTGCGGCAGCCAGGCGTACAGGGCTGCGAGCAGCAGGCCGGTCACGAAGGCGGCGATCAGATAGCTCGAGGTACGCGGCTGGACCAGCGGTCGGAAGCGATGCTGACCGGCCTTCTCCGCGGCCCGGACCGGCCCATCGTCAGCGTGCTCGGATCGGCTCTGTTGTCCGGCCCCACTCGGATCGTGGTCCGGTGCCTGGGCCCCGGACGGGCCGGGGGACCGACCGCGCGCTGCCCAACCGACGACCAGCACGGCCAGCCCGATCCAGGCTCCCACGGCGGGCGACACGAGGAGCACGGGCGTCGCCGCGGCTGCGCCGACCACGGCGCCCCAACGGGAAGCGCGGTGGTCCTCGGCGGGATGGACGGAAGGAGCACGCCACCGGGCAGCGGCCATCAGCCCCGGTCCGGTTGCCGCCACGAGAAGGACACAGGCGAGCTGCCAAAGAAGATCGGCCGGGCCGCGCACCAGCAGAAGGCCGATCACGGCCATGGCAAGGACGATGCCAGTCAGGTGGACGGCCACACCAGGCAGCCGGGGAAGGGCCAGCAGTGCAGCTCGCCGCAGCAGCAGCCACGCACCCACCGCCAGTGCGGTCCGGGAAGGATCCAGGCTCAGCTGCCAGGCGGCTACCAGCAACCAGGCGAACAGGAACGATGACCCTGCCGACTCGAGCAGTGGCCCGATGTGTAGACCGGTCCGCAGCCGGTCAGTCGGCTGGCGCGCCAACAGAAAGGCCGAAGTGGTGTGGGCTCGAGATCGGCGTGCCTGCTAGGCGGGCTGAGGTGAGGGCGTCGGTGCGGTCGAGGGGGGCGGCGGTGCGTCGGGATCCGGCCTGTTCAATGGCCCGCCCAACGGCGCCGGCGTGATGTGGGTGTCCTTCTTTGCGTCGGGGATGTCGGCGAACATCTTCTCGAACTCGTCCTGCTCGATCGTCTCCTCGGCAACGAGGCGCTCGGCCAGCTCGACCAAACGGTCCTTGTAGGTCGTCAGGACGTCGACCGCCCGAGCGTAGGCGCGGTCGATGATCGCGCGAACCTCCTCATCGATCTGCTTGGCAACATCGTCCGAGTAGTTGCGCTGCTCGCCGATCTCACGGCCCAGGAAGACGAGCTCGTCGCGCTTGCCGAAGGCGAGCGGGCCCAGCTTCTCGCTCATTCCGAACTCGGTCACCATGCGGCGGGCAAGCGAGGTCGCTTTCTCGATGTCGTTCGAGGAGCCGGTGGTGGTATCGCCGAAGATCAGCTTCTCGGCAACGTTGCCGCCGAGCATGCCGGCGATCTTGTCCTCGAACTCGCTCTTGGACTGCAGGTACCGGTCCTCGGTCGGCAGGCCCATCGTGTAGCCGAGCGCCATGCCGCGGCTGATGATGCTGACCTTGGCGACGGGATCCGTCTTGGGCAGCACGCGCTGGACGATCGCGTGGCCGCCCTCGTGATAGGCGATGATCGCCTTCTCGGCGTCGCTGATGACCCGGCTCTTGCGCTCCGGGCCGGCCACGACGCGCTCCAGCGCCTCGCTGAACTCGGGCGTGCTGATCACCTTCTTGTTGCGCCTTGCGGCCAGGATCGCTGCTTCGTTGACCAGGTTCGCAAGGTCCGCACCGCTGAAGCCCGGCGACTGGCGGGCGATGGTCTGAAGGTCGATCGCCTTGTCGAGCGGCTTGCCCTTGATGTGGACCTTGAGGATCTCGAGCCGACCCTTCATGTCCGGCCGGTCGAGGATGACCTGGCGGTCGAAGCGGCCGGGCCGGAGCAGGGCAGGATCGAGCACATCGGGCCGGTTGGTGGCGGCGACCACGATCACGTTGGTGTTCGTGTCGAAGCCGTCCATCTCGACCAGGATCTGGTTGAGCGTTTGCTCGCGCTCATCATGTGAGCCGCCCAGACCGGCACCGCGCTGGCGTCCCACCGCATCGATCTCGTCGACGAAGACGATGCACGGGCTGTTGCGCTTGGCCTGGTCGAAGAGGTCGCGTACCCGGGATGCGCCGACGCCGACGAACATCTCTACGAACTCGGAGCCGGAGATGCTGAAGAAGGGCACGCCCGCCTCGCCGGCCACCGCTCGCGCCAGCAGCGTCTTGCCCGTGCCGGGCGGGCCCACGAGCAGCACGCCTCGCGGGATGCGCGCGCCGAGCTGGTTGAACTTCTCCGGGTACTTGAGGAACTCGACGACCTCCTGGAGCTCCGTCTTGGCCTCGTCAACGCCGGCCACGTCGCTGAAGGTCACGACTGTCTTATTGCCCAGGAACATCCGCGCCCGGCTCTTGCCGAAGCTCATCGCCTGGTTGTTCGTCCCCTGCGCCTGGCGCAGCATGAAGAAGATCAGCCCGCCGATCAGCAGGACCGGCAGCAGGGCGTAGATGGCGATGGTCCAGAACGCACCGCTGTCCGGTGGCGGTCCGCCGGCCAGGCTGGGCACCTGGGCACACTGCGGCGAGCCGCCACAGGCGGCGATCATGTCCGCCCGAACGTCGGTAGCGAACTCGCTCGGTACCCGACTGGAGGCGATCGCGTTCTTGCCCGTCGTCTGATCCGTCTCCGTCTTGACGATCTCGAGCTCGATGCCGCGCTGGGTGACCTCCTTGACCTCGCCCGCTGCCACCAGCTCCAGGAAGGACCCCGGGCCGTCATAGGGCAATGGCTGCCGCTGGTCCGGCTGGAATATGAACATGTACAGCAGCGCCGCGGTGCCGACGATCAGCACCAGCGTCACCACCCCATTGCGCAGGAAGCGGCTGTTCAAGGGACGGTCGAGGCCTCCGTTGGTCAGGCCAGCCGATGGCTGGCGCGCGACTCCGGTCGCGCGAGGGGATTATAGGTCGCCCGGCGCGTGCCACCCTGCTTGGCTCCGGGCACCGGCGCGCGACAGCGACGCGACAGTGCCGCCAAGGGGAAAGGTGGGATGGTAGCGGAGGGCGGATTCGAACCACCGACCAAGGGCTTATGAGTCCCCTGCTCTACCACTGAGCTACTCCGCCGCCGGACGACCGATTCTAGCGCACCGGCTGCACGGGGGCGAGCGGGTGCCATGGGCGTGGATAGGTAGCCGCGAGGAGGGTCAGCCGGGCGTACCATCCGGGCGCCGTGCCGGATCGATCGTCCCGCTGCAGGGCGCAGGCGAGCCCCGTATCGTTATGCAACCGGCGCCTGGAGCGCGGGCCGGGTTCGGGACTGGGGGACTGATATGCAGAATGCCCACGACGAGAGCCGTGACGGGCGGCCTATCGCGCTGGTTCTGCTCGACGAACACCCGCTGACGCGCGCCGGCGTGCGCAACGTGCTGGCGCAGGAACGGGACATCGAGGTCGTTGCCGAGGCCGACACCGTCGAGCAGGCACTGCGCGCGTGCGCAACTCAGCAACCGGACGTGATCCTGGTAGACGTCGACCTGCCACCGACGGAAATGGTCGAGTCGATCCGGCGCCTGCGCGAGGAGTGCCACGACCCGGCGGTCGTGGTGATGAGCCATGCCGCGTCAGACCGTGAGGTCTACCAGTCGGCGGTGGCCGGCGCCGCCGGCCACGTTGCGGACGTGGTCGAGCCGGCCGAGCTGGCGGCGACCATCCGCGAGGCGGCTGCCGGTGCCGACCCCATCAGTCGCGTGCTCGCCGAACGGCCCGCCGTCGGGCGTCGAGTGCTCGAGACCTTCCGCGATCTGGCCCACGATGCCGGCGAAGATGACGCATATGCACCGAGTCCCCGCCAGCGCGAGATCCTCGAGCGTGCCGCGCTGGGTCGGACCAACCAGGAGATAGCGCGCGAGATGGGCGTTTCGTCGGGCACGGTCAGGTCCGAGCTGTCGGACCTGCTGCAGGCCCTCGGCCTGCGTCATCGCACGCAGGCGGTCGTCCACGCCATCAGCCAGGGCTGGATCGCCCCACCGAGCCTGGAAGGGCGAGCCGACGACGAAGAGGCGCCCGGCGGAGGGCCCTAGAGCGCGTCCTCCCCCTGGGCGCGCGTGTAGCCGGGCACGCCGGCGAACGACTGCAGCTTCTCCAGGTGCATCCAGCGATGACGGGCTCCGATCCGCCCGACAAGCTGAAGCAGATCTTCGTCGCTCGTCCGTCCTGCGTCGCTGTCGACAACGAAGCGGCAGCGGTAGTGGTCCACGAGCGAAGGGGTCACGCGGCCGGGATACACCATCGTGCCGCGATTCGAGATCATCTTGAGCCGCAGCGGTGATCCATCCGCGGCCTGCTCCAGCGAGCTCGCCAGCTCATCGAGGGGCCCCTGCCACTCGACGAAGACGTCCAGGCCGTCGAGCGTCCGTCCGACATCTTCGCCCGCTCGCGCCTCGATCCCGGGCACGACCAGTCCACGGCGCTCGGTGCCCGGCGCAGTGCCTAGCCCTTGATCCAGCCGCTCGATGATGGCGTCGGTGTAGGCGGTCGTGGAGACCGGGTCGCCGGCCGGCACGTCACGCGTGTGGATGCCATCTGCGAGCGTCGCCTGGACCGCCGACTCGACCCGCTGCGCCTCGCCGGCGAGCCCCATGTGGCGCAGCATCAGCGCGGCCGACAGGATCACAGCGGTCGGGTTGGCCACGTCCTGCCCGGCATACTTCGGCGCCGATCCGTGGACCGCCTCGAAGATTGCGATGTCGGGGCCGAGGTTGGCCGATGGGGCGAAGCCGAGCCCGCCGATCAGCCCGGAGGTGAGGTCGGACAGGATGTCGCCGTTCATGTTGGTCGTGACGATTACGTCGAACTGCTCGGGCCTGCGTACCAGCTGGTGGGCACAGTTGTCGACCACGAGGTGGCTCGCCTGAATATCCGGATATGAAGGGGCGATCTCCTCGAAGACCCGCTTCAGAAGGCCCTCCGTCAGCTTCATGATGTTGGCCTTGGTGGCACAGACGAGGGAGTGGCGGCCCTCAGCCCGGGCGTACTCGAAGGCGAGCCGCACGATCCGCTCGCAGCCCGGCCGACTGATCAGCTTGAGGCACTGGGCGACCTCGGGCGTCTGCTGGTGCTCGATGCCGGCGTACAGGTCCTCGACGTTCTCTCGCACCACGACCAGGTCGATGCCGCGGCCCGAAAAGGCGGTCGGGACGCCTCCGAGCTCGCGCACCGGCCGGATGTTGGCGTACGTCTCGAACAGCTTGCGCAGGGTGACGTTGGCGCTCTTCTCGCCATAGCCGACGGGCGTCTCGAGCGGACCCTTGAGCACCAGCCTGGTACGTTCGATCGACTCGATCGTCTCCTTCGGCACGCCGGAAGCGACACCCTGCCTGAAGACGCTCGCGCCGGCGTGAACGGTCTCCCACTCGATCGGGGCGCCGACCGCCGCCAGCACCCGCTGCGCTGCGGCGACGACCTCCGGCCCGATGCCGTCGCCCGGGATGAGCGAGACGACCCTGCTCTCGGTCACGTTCTGCTCCTGCTGTCCATGGCTCGGAGTGTAGCCCGGACGGCAGGCGCTTGACGATACTTCAACACTTTAGTTAACTGATGCGGTGAAGACCCCCGAAACGACGTCGCCGACCGCTCCGGCCGTCGCCGCCGAAGAGCCATGGATGACCGACGAGACGCGTGACCTTGCCCGCGCCGTCCTCGTCCTGCGCAGCGAGGAGGAAGCCCTCCGCTTCCTGCGTGACGTCGCCACCGTCTCCGAGCTCAAAGAGATGGGTGAGCGGTGGCACGTCGCCCGGCTGCTCGACGAGGGAGTCAGCTATGTAGAGATAGCCCGCCAGACCGGGGCATCGAGCGCGACCATCAGCCGGGTCAGCCAGTGGCTGCGCTACGGGCGAGGCGGGTACAGGCTGGTCATTGATCGTCTCGCTCGACGGAGCCGCGGACGATGAGCGGGAGCGTCCTCACTGGCGGTGTGCTCCGCCTGGCGCTGCCCAACAAGGGCCGGCTGGCCGAGCCCGCCATTGCCCTGCTGCGCGATGCCGGTCTCGACTTCGAGACCGCGGACCGCCGGCTGACCGCCAGCGCTCGCAACTTCCCGCTCGAGATGATCTTCGTCCGCACCGATGACATCGCCGAGTACGTCGCGGATGGCCTCGTCGACCTGGGCGTCACAGGGCGCGACCTCGTCGCCGAGCGAGGCAACGGGCTGGAACCGGTGCTGGACCTGGGCTTCGGTGCATGCTCGCTCGTCCTGGCGGTGCCGCGCGCGTCGACTGCGCGCGACCCGGACGACCTCGCCGGCTGCCGCATCGCCACCGGCTTCCCGCGCCTGACCGGGGCCTTCCTGGCTGAGCGGGGCGTCGAGGCACGGCTGGTCGAGGTGCACGGTGCGGTCGAGGTCACGCCGCAGCTCGGCGTGGCCGACGCGGTGGTGGACCTGGTGGCAACCGGCTCCACGCTGCGGCTGAATGGCCTGCGTCCGATCGCAACGTTGCTCGAGTCGGAGGCCATCCTGGTCGGCCGACGCGACGCGCAAGCCGTGACGGCGATCGAGCCACTGGTCGGGATGCTCCGCAGCGTGCTCGATGCGCGTGGCAAGGAGTACGTGATGATGAACGCACCGCGAGCCTCGCTCGACGCCATTCGCGAGCTCACACCGGGCCTGTCCGGGCCGACGGTCATGCAGCTGGCCGATCCGGAGATGATCGCCGTCCACTCCGTCGTCGAGCGAAGTCAGCTGTGGCGGATCGTGCCGGCGCTCAAGGCGGTCGGCGCACGAGACATCCTGGTCGTACCGATCGAGAAGGTGATCCCGTGACGGCACCCGTGATCGGCATGCTCTCACGCGTCGACTGGACGGCCATCGACGAACGGGCCCGGCGGGAATGGCTGTCCGCGCTGCGGCCGGCCGAGCCGGCGACCGACGTCGCGGGGATCATCGAGCAGGTCCGGCAGGACGGAGATGCCGCCCTGCGCCGGCTGACCGAGCGTTTCGATGGCGTGCGCCTGGGCGAGCTGTGGGTTAGTCGCGACGAGTTCGACGCGGCCGACGCGACCGTCGATGACGCTCTGCGTTCGGCCCTGGTGGCTTCGGCAGAGGCCGTTCGTCGCTTCCACTCCGAGCAGCAGCGCGCCCTGCTCGAGGCCCAGCCCGTCGAAACTCACCCCGGAGTCCGAGCGCGCCGTCGGTTCCGGCCGCTGCGGCGAGCGGGCGGATATATCCCCGGCGGCCGCGCGCCATTGGCCAGCTCGGTGGTGATGCTGGGCGTCCCCGCCGCGCTGGCCGGCGTGGGTGAGCTGGTGCTGGCCACCCCGCCGCGCAAGGACGGCAGGATCGAGGCGGCCATCCTGGTCGCCGCGCGGCTCGTCGGGGTTCGCCGGATCCTGAAGGTCGGCGGGGCCCAGGCGATCGCCGCGCTCGCGTATGGCACCGAGTCGGTCCCCCCCGTCGATCGCATCTTCGGCGCCGGCAACGGCTGGGTGACGGCGGCGAAGCGGTCGGTGTCGGCGGACGTGGCGGTCGACCTGCCAGCCGGGCCGTCCGAGGCGGTGGTGCTGGCCGACGCAGACGCCGAGCCACGACTGGTGGCGATCGACCTGCTGGCGCAGGCCGAGCACGGTCCCGATTCGATCGGCGTGCTGGTCACCGACGCGCCCGAGTTGATCCGGGCGGTCGAACGGGAGCTGGAGGCGGCCGTTCACCAGCTGGCCACCGGGGCGGCGGCCGCGGCGACGCTGCGCCGGCACGGCTTCGCCGTCCTCGTCGACAGCCTCGACGAGGGCCTGGCGTTGGTCGACGAGATTGCACCCGAGCACGCGTCGCTGCAGTGCGCAGGGGCGCCCGAGATGGCCGAGCGGCTCAGCCGTGCCGGGGCCGTCTTCGTCGGCGGGGAGACGCCCATCGCCGCCGGCGACTATGCCGCGGGCACCAACCACGTGCTGCCCACCGGCGGCGCTGCCCGCGCTTGGAGCGGCGTGGGCGTGGAGGCGTTCGGTCGCTGGATGGAGGTGGTCGAGGCCAGCGCACAGGGAGTTGCAGAGATGGCCGACACGGTTTCGGCGCTGGCCGAGGCCGAGGGCATGGCGGCCCACCGGGCCTCTGTGCTGGCGCGCCTGACAGGCGCATCGCGATCTGAAGTGGAGGTCGAGTGATGGGGCGATTCGGTGCCGCCGAGCGGTCAACCAGCGAGACGAGCATTCGCGTCGCCATCGAGCTGGATGGAGTCGGACGGGCAAGCGTCGACACTGGCGTCGGCTTCCTGGACCACATGCTGCAACTGCTGGCGCGCCACTCGCTGATCGACATCGAAATGTCCGGCCAGGGTGACCTGCAGGTCGACGACCATCACACGGTGGAGGACTGCGGGATCGTCCTGGGCCGCGCCCTGGACGCGGCGCTCAATGATCGAGCCGGCATCCGCCGATACGGCGACGTGCGCATCCCGATGGACGAGGCACTGGCGGAGTGCGCGATCGATGTCAGCGGCCGGTCGCTGGCCGTGATCCGGCCGCGCCCGTCGGCGCTTGAGCAGGCCGATCCCTGGCTCGAGCTGGTCCCGCACATGCTCGAGTCGCTGGCCCGCGAGGCGGGCATCACCCTGCACCTCGAGGTTCGCGGCGCACGCAGTCGGCATCACCACTGTGAGGCGATGGTCAAGGCATTCGCACGGGCGCTGCGCCAGGCCATTGAGCCGGACCCCCGCTTGGCCGAGGCCGGCAGCGCGGTCGTGCCCAGCACCAAGGGCAGCCTGCGTTGATCGGAGTGATCGACTTCGGTGCCGGCAACACTCGCTCGGTGCTGCGCGCGCTGCGCGCCGTGGGCGCCGACGCGCGCCTGATCGCCGATGGTGCCGAGGTGGGCAGCTTTAACCGACTGGTGCTGCCCGGTGTCGGCGCCGCCGGCTCCGCGGTGGCCGAGATGCGGCGGCGCGGGCAGTGGGACCTCGTCGGCGACTGGGCCCGCGCCAGACGGCCGCTGCTCGCCATCTGCCTGGGCGCTCAGCTGCTCCTGGACCACAGCGAAGAGGACGATACGCCCGGCCTGGGCCTGCTCGAGGGCACGTGTCGCGCCTTTCCCTCCCCCGACCGGGGCGGCCCCGCGCGCGTTCCGCACATCGGCTGGAACGCCGTCCACCTCGCCGGGGAGCGCAGCGCCGAAGCCTATTTCGTCCACGGGTACTGGCTCGACGCGACCGATCAGCGAACGGTCGTCGGCACAACCGAAGTGGACGGATTTCACTTCCCGTCGCTTCTGCGCCGCGGTGCGTTGACAGGTACGCAGTTCCACCCGGAGAAGAGCGGGCCCTTCGGCCGCGCCCTGCTGGCTGCCTTCGCGACCGGCCTGCTCGACGCTTGATGCAGCTGATCCCGGCAATCGATCTCATCGGCGGCCGCGCGGTGCGGCTGGTGCGCGGCGATTACAGGCGCCAGATCGAGACCAGCGCCGACCCGATCGAGCTGGCTTGCGCACTGGTCGCCGGCGGCGCCCGTCGGCTGCACGTGGTCGATTTGGAAGGCGCTCGCTCTGGCAGGCCCTGCCAGATCGGCGTGATCGGTCAACTGGCGTCGGCGACGCGCGCCGTAGTGGCGGGCACCCGCATTCAGGTCGGCGGCGGACTGCGCAGCGTGGCAGCGATCGAGGCTGTGCTTTCGGCCGGCGCAGATGACGTCGTGCTGGGAAGCGCGGCGCTGGCCGATCCGAGTTTCGCGGCCGACTGTGCAGCCCGCTGGCCCGGCCGCATCGGCGTCGCCCTTGACCTGCGTGGCGGACGCCTCTCAGTCGATGGCTGGCTGCGCGAGCTGGACGACGAGCCGGTCACTCTGGCTGAACTCCTCGTTGACTCGGGGGCGGCGCGGCTGGTCGTCACTGACGTCGAGCGCGACGGCACCGGTGCCGGTCCGAACGTCGAGCTGATCACTGCGCTTCGCCACCGCCTGCCGCCTGTTGAGCTGATCGCCTCAGGCGGCGTGGCAGCGACCGGCCACCTGCGTCATCTAGCACGGGCCGACGTGGACGGCGCGATCGTCGGCCGCGCGCTGCTCGAGGGGACATTGGACCTGGCCGAGGCCCTCGCCGCCTGCCGTGCGCAAGAGACGCCGGCATGACCCTGCGTCGTCGGCTGATCGCCTGCCTCGACGTGGCCGGCGGCCGCGTGGTCAAGGGGACGCGATTCAGCGACCTGGTCGACGCCGGTGATCCGGTCGAGCTGGCCGAGCGCTATGCCGTCCAGGGCGCCGACGAGATCGTGATCCTCGACATCGGTGCGACCCGCGACGATCGACCCGCGTTGATCGATCTAATCTCGCGCGCGGCAGCGCGGCTTGATGTGCCGCTCGCGGTCGGCGGCGGGGTGCGTAGCTTCGCCGACGCGGCGGCCCTGCTCGAGGCCGGCGCGGACAAGGTCAGTGTCAACTCGGCTGCCCTGGCCGAGCCGTCTCTCATCTCGGCGATCGCCCGACGGATGGGCTCCCAGTCGGTCGTCGTGGCCATCGACGCGACGCGGTCTGGCGACGGCTGGACAGTTCGCTCCGTGGCCGGCAGCCGAGACACCGGTCGCGACGCCATCCGCTGGGCAAAGGAGGCGGTTGAGCGCGGTGCAGGCGAGCTGCTGCTGACGAGCATCGACCGGGATGGCACCCGCAGCGGCTACGACCTGCGCCTGACCCGGGCCGTCGCCGATGCGGTTGAGGTCCCGATCATAGCCTCGGGCGGGGCGGGAACGGCGGATGACATCGCGGCGGCGCTGGACGAAGGCGGTGCATCGGCCGCCCTGCTCGCCTCGCTGCTGCACTTCGGAATCGTCTCCGTGCCGGAGCTCAAAATGGCGTTGCACGCGCGCGGCATCCCGGTACGGCTCGAAGGCACGCCGCCATCGCCAGAGGAGGTAGCCGGGTGGCTGACCAGCGCGGCGTGAGCAGCGCGGCGGATCTCCGGCCGGTGATTGTCCAGGATGTGGCCGACGGACGAGTGCTGATGTTGGCCTGGGCCAACGATGCAGCTCTCGAGGCATCGCGCCGGACGGGCGAGGCCCATTTCTGGTCACGAAGTCGGGCGGAGCTGTGGCACAAGGGGGCGACCAGCGGCAACCGTCTGCCCATCGTCGATATCGCCACGGACTGTGACGGCGATGCCCTCCTGTACCGCGTCAGTCCTCTCGGGCCTGCCTGCCACACCGGCGCGCGGTCGTGCTTCGACGCCGAGAGCCCGGAGACCGAGGAGCGCGCGGCGGCGACCATGTCGCTCGAGCGACTGGAAGCGATAGTGGAGCGTCGGGCAGATGCACCGGCGAGCGAGAGCTATACGGCGCGGCTGCTGTCATCCGGGCCGGGCCGGCCGGCTCGCAAGGTCGTTGAAGAAGCCGCCGAGGTGGCCACCGCAGCGCTGGCCCAGGATGCGGACAGGCTGGCCGCGGAGGCCGCCGACCTGCTCTTTCACCTGCTGGTTACGCTGCGCTCACGGCAGGTGAGGCTGGCCGATGTCCTCGCCGTCCTGGCCGCGCGGCATAGACCCGCCGGATGAACGAGCTCCGGCCGATGACCCTGCTGCCCTTCGTCGATCGCCTGCTCGATTCCACGGACGAGCTGCTGCTCGAGCATTTCGGCCGGCCCGTGCCGACCACGCTGAAGGCAGATGCCACGCCGGTCACCGCCGCCGACACCGCGGTCGAGGAGCGCCTGCGCGCAGCGCTAGCCGAGGCCCTTCCAGGGCATGGCTTTCTGGGCGAAGAGATGGGCGTCGAGGCCGGCACGACCGAGGCGCGCTGGATCATCGATCCCATCGACGGCACCTACAACTTCGCTCGCGGGATACCCATCTTCGCCACGTTAGTGGCCTACGAGCTGGAGGGTGAGCTCGTCCTTGGCGCCGTCTCGGCGCCAGCCCTGGGCCGCCGCTGGAGCGCCGTTCGCGGCGCGGGCGCCAGGCTGCGCTTTAACCGCCGAGAGCGACCCATCAACGTCTCCTCCGTTGATCGGCTGGAGGACGCGCAGCTGTGCCACTCCTCTATGCGCGACCTGGCCGAGGCGGGCCTGCTCGGCGGCTGGCAGGCGATGGTGGCACGCGGCGGCCGCGACCGGGGCTTCGGCGATTTTTGGGGCCACATGATGGTCGCCGAGGGCAGCGCTGAGGCGGCCGTGGAGTACGGCGTCCGAGCATGGGACCTCGCCGCCCTGAAGGTGATCGTCAGCGAGGCCGGTGGCCGGCTGACTGACCTGGAGGGCGGCGAATCGTGGAGCGGGCCCGGCGTGCTCACCAGCAACGGCCGGTTGCATGAGAGGCTGCTGACCGCCCTGCGCGGCGAGTAGTTTCGGGGCCGCGCTGCTCCCCAGAAGGGCAATGGCGCGACGAACCTGCGGTGGAGCGATCAACGCTGCTGATTGGCCCGCTCCTTCCGTACCAGCGTTAGCCCGACGCCTGCAAGCAAGCCCAACAGCACTCCGACGACCGCGGCGCTGGCTGGCTGCAGTCCGAGCAGGACACTGCCAGCGAGCGCGCCGACTCCGAACGTCAGCATGACGAGAGCCATCAGCGCCATCCGCACGGGACCATTGCCGGCCCGCGGCACGGCTCGGTCTCCGAAAGCGGCGGGCAGGGCGTCGAGCTCCATCGCCACCAGCATCAGTAGAGCCCCCACGGCCACACACGACGCGAAGATGGTGTTGGCCAGGTCGATCGTCAGCGTGCTCCCTCCACCGCGATCAGCCTGTGCCCGACAAGTTGGCGACCCGGACCGCGATCGCGTTGTCCGAGCGGCCGCCCAGCGAGTCTACCGGAGCCTGCTCGTCGCGCGTGCGTATCCGATGCAGGCCGGTCACGGCCGGCGCCCGTACGGATCGAGGGAAGCGGACGCCCATTCGATCAGCAGCTGGATGGGGCCGGCGGCGAGCACCGCCAGGGCGAGTGCAAGGCCGAGCGCGATGGCCACGACCAGCACCAGATCGCGTGCTCGCGCGGCGGCCCGCCAATCGGGCCGCAACGCAGCTCGGTCGCCGCGGCGCAGAAACGGAATGGCAGCCAGGGCGATGGTCAGCCCGTGGACCCAGATGATCGGCAGGGCCAGAGTCGCGGCGATCGGCACGGTCCACGGACGGTCGGTCCGTGCGCCCCAGACGACGAGCAGCACAGCCAGCGGCAGCCGAATGGGCAGGGGCGGCGGAACGCTGTAGTGCTGGGGCTGGCCGATGTTGCTGGCCGTCGCGGCCACGAACTCGACCCAGTAGTCCGGGTTGTAGGCAAAGCTCGCCAGTGAGATCAACGCCGTGGCCCCTGCCGCAATGGCGAGGGCTCGCCACTCCCGACGGACCGCGAACCAGAGCAGGCCGACTGCCGGGGTCAGCTTGGCCAGGGCAACGAACGACCACGCCCATGGGTGACGGAAGCCTATTGCGACGGCGACCGCCATCAACAGATGCACGTTGCCGTGATAGAGCTCCAGGGCGACGGGGGGCAGGGCCAGCAGGACGAGCGTCCAGCGGCCGCCGATGAACAACAGGCAGGCGATCATGAGGGCCAGGTAGAGCCAGACGAACAGCCACCAGGGCAGTGCGCCGAACGGCCCGAAAAGAAGCGCGATGGGCGGCGTATAGCGGAAGCTGCCCAGCGCGAAATTGTTGGCGTAGGTCCGTCCGTAGATGTCGGTGAAGTCGAGCGACCAATAGGCGTAAGCGTCGTAGGCGAAGCTCTGGTTGATCGGCACGACCATCAGCGGCACGATGGCGCAGGCCAGCCAACCGGCGATGATCAGACCGTCACGGACCGCGCGTGAGCGGACAGCCCGCCGCGCCAGGGGCAATGGCTCGAACGGTGGCACGCGACTCAGCGGCAGGAGGCTCACCGGCAAGAGGCTATACGAGCCCGCCGGCCGCTCGCGGGCAGGATGAGGCGGGCTAGACTGCCGCCGTGGCAACCGCGCCCCAGCCGCCGTCCGACCCCTCCATCGGCCCGCCCAGCTGGCCGACCCCACCGGACCCGGCGCCCGCCTCTGCTCCGCAGGGGGCCATCCATCCCCTCTCCTTTGGTCGTGCGCTCAACGTCGGCTGGAGCCTCTACCGCTACCGCTGGCGGGCGATGCTCGGCGTTGCAGCTGTCTTCATGGGGCCCGCCTATCTGGTCGCCGCCATGTTGAACGTCGCTTACGGCGAGTCCTTCCTGCGCTGGCAGCGAGACCTACTGCCCCGTTTTGGGCAACAGCCGCCGCAGCTCGCCGAGCTGGTGCCCTGGGATGCACTCGCGCTGGCGCTGCTGTCCTCAGTGCTCCTGGGGCTGGGCGCCGCGCTGGCCGCCGCGGCGATCGTCCACCTGGTCGGCTGGACGTACGGCGGCGGTCGGCCGTCGGCGGCGCAGGTCATCGCACGCACGGTCGCTCGGGTGCCGAGCCTGCTGGGCGGCATGCTCATCGCGACGCTGGTGCTGATGTCCGCGCTGATCGGCGGGGCAGCACTGGTGGCGATCGTCGTGGCCGTAGGTGGCGGGGGATTGACGATCTTCCTGGCGTTGCTGGTGGCCGTATCAATGGTCGCCGTGGCCATCCTGCTCACCGCCCGGTGGGCACTGCTCAGCCAGGCGATCATGCTCGACGGACGCGGTGCGGTCGGCGCGCTCGGCCGCAGCTGGCGACTCGTGCTGGGCTCGACCTGGCGTGTGATTGGCTACATCGTCGGCCTGGCCCTGATCGGCCTTCCCTTCAGCCTGGCCGCGGGCGCTGTTGCAACTGTCCTGTTCGGCACCGGCATCGACTGGCGGACGCTCGAGCCGGTCTGGGACCCGCTGGCGAGCGCGGCGCAGGTGGTCGCCGCCGGCGTCGCGGTCTGGCTGGTCCAGCCATTCGCGGCGGCCGTGATGACGCTGCTCTATTACGACCTGCGCCTGAAGCAGGGCGAGAGGCTGGCCCCGCCGGCGGGCTAATCTCCCAGGAGGATCTGCAGCCACGCCTCGAGGGGCGTGTCGTCGGCCGCGCCGGCTCGACCGCCGAGGGGCACCACGGCCGGCGGCGGCCCCGCGTCGGGCTCGAGAGCAAAGGCCTGCTCGCCGGGCATGCCCATGCCGAAGGAGCGGGCCAGCATCCGCTGGAAGGCCGGCGTCTGGGCCAGCTCCATCTCAGCCTGGCCCTGGGCGATGCGGGTCTGGAGCGCGACGGTCTCCGCGCGGACCTGCTCCAGCCGCTCACTCGACTCGTTCAGCGCGCCCAGCGTGCGGCCGAAAGAGAGCACGACCCAGACGGCGATCAACAGGCCGACGAGCACCAGCAGCGGCGTGCGGCGCAGGCGCGCACGACGGGATGCGGTCAAGAGCACGGCACCGCTCGACATGATCGGACGGTAGATGGTGCGAATCGTGCATGTCAAACCGGCGTGCAAACGGGCCCGTGCGGCCGTGCTCCAGGCGGGACCTCCGCTCGCTGCTAAACTGCGCAGCGAATAGAACGCCTGTGCTAAAGGAGCGACCGATGCGCATCTACCAGCCTGGCCGCCCTGCCGAAGTGCTCGAGACCATCCTCGCCGACCCCGCACTGGCCGCCAGCGTCGTCGAGCGTCGGTTGCTTCCGGCCCGGTCGGCGCGTCACGCCCCATTCCCCGCCTGGCTGGACGAGCGGCTGGCCGGCGCCCTGCGCGAGCGCGGCATCGATCAGCTCTACGTCCACCAGGCCGAGGCCCTGGCCGAGCTGCGTGCCGGCCGTGACATCGTGGTCGTCACGCCAACCGCTTCCGGCAAGTCACTGTGCTACGACCTACCCGTCCTGCAGTCGCTGACGGAGGACCCGGCCTCGCGGGCGCTGTACCTGTTCCCGACCAAGGCTCTGGGGCAGGACCAGCTGGCTTCGTTCCGCGAGCTCGCCCGCGCCGCAGACCTGCAGGTGGCTGCGGGCATCTACGACGGCGACACGCCCGGACCGATTCGTTCGACCATTCGCGCTGCCGGCCAGGTCGTCGTCACGAATCCGGACATGCTGCACGCGGCGATCCTGCCCCATCACACCAAGTGGTTCCAGCTCTTCGAGCAGTTGCGCTACGTCGTCGTCGACGAGGCGCACACCTATCGCGGAGTGTTCGGCAGCCACGTCGCTGACGTCCTGCGCAGGCTGTTGCGCCTGTGCGACCACTACGGCAGCCGGCCGCAGATCATCTGCTGCTCGGCGACGATCGGCAATCCGGGAGCACTGGCCGAGACGCTGACGGGTCGCACGGTCACCGTCGTCGACCGAAACGGCGCGCCGGCCGGTGCGAAGCACGTGGTGGTAATGAACCCGCCGGTGGTGGACCCGCGCCTCGGTGTGCGGCCCGGAGCGCTGGGCATGGCCCGCCGCGTCGCCCTCCCCTTCCTGCGCGCCGGTCGCCAGACGATCGTCTTCGGCCGCTCGAGGGTCGGGGTCGAGCTGATGCTGACCGGCCTGCGAGAGGCGCTGCGCGAAGGCCGTGGCCCTCTCGGCCGCGTGCGCGGCTACCGAGGTGGCTACCTGCCCAGCGAGAGACGCCAGATCGAGGCAGGACTGCGCAGCGGCGAGATCCTCGGCGTTGTATCAACCAACGCGCTCGAGCTGGGCATCGACATCGGGCGGCTGGACGTCGCCGTGCTGGCCGGCTACCCGGGCACGATCGCCTCGACCTGGCAGCAGATCGGCCGGGCGGGGCGACGTCAGGACGAAAGTGTCGCAGTGCTGGTCGCCGGCCCCGGTCCGGTCGATCAGTTCGTGGCCAGCCATCCGGAGTACCTCTTCGACTCGTCGCCCGAGGAGGCACGACTCGACCCGACCAACCTCCACGTGCTGCTGGCCCACCTGCGGGCGGCGACCTTCGAGTTGCCCTTCGAGCCGGGCGCCCGGCTGGCCGGGGTGGCGACCGACGAGCTGCTGGCCTTCCTCGCCGAGGAGGCCCACGTGCGACAGGCAGACGATGGCCGGTGGTACTGGGCCAGCCAGAACTTCCCCGCCGCGGAGGTCTCCCTGCGCGTCGCCGCCCCGGAGAACGTGGTCATCATCGACACATCGGGGCCGCGACCGCGGGTGATCGGCGAGGTGGACCTGTTCGCGGCTCCAACGCTGGTACATGAGAACGCGATCTACCTGCACGAATCGCGCCAGTTCCACGTCGATCGCCTGGACTGGGAAGAGCGGCGCGCATACGTCAGACCGATCGATGTCGACCACTACACCCAGGCCGAGCTGGCCGTCACCCTCAAGCCCCTCGAGATCTTCGCCGCCCGGCCGGCAGCCGCCGCCGACACGGCCCACGGTGAAGTGATGGTCAGCAGCATGGCCACGATCTACAAGAAGCTGCGGCTCGAGACGAACGAGAACCTGGGCTGGGGACGCATCCACCTGCCCGAGATAGAGCTGCATACGACCGCCTACTGGCTGGCCCTCGACGGCGCTTCTTTCAGCGGCTGGCGACGCGATGCCCTGGATGCAGCGCTGGCAGGCGCCGGGCGCGCCCTGCAGACGGTCGGCTCCGTGCTGCTCATGTCCGACCCGCGCGACCTCGGGCTGGTCGCGCAGGTGCGCTCACCGCACCTGGAGCAGCCGGTGATCTACCTGTACGACTCGGTGCCGGGTGGCGTGGGCCTCGCCGGGCGGCTGTTCGAACGCCACGCCGAGCTCATCGCGGGTGCCATGGCGCTGGTCGACGACTGCCCGTGCGCCGAGGGGTGTCCGGCGTGCACGGGCCCGCGGCTGGAGGGGGGCGGGGACGCCAAGCGCCACGCGCGCCGGCTGCTGGCCATGCTCGACGGCGCGCCGCTCGACGCTCGGCATCCGGCATCGGTCAGCGCCGCCTGAGCGCGCGTGACAGCAGAGCTGTCACTTCACCGGGCGAGCCTGCGCCCGATGAATGGAACCACGGAGCAGGGCCTGCTTTCGCGCCGGCTCGACCGGCTGCGCCTCTCCGCCCCGTCTCGTTCGGTGGCCCCGCGGACATCCAGCGGGGAGCACGCCGCCCGGCTGGCCGCAACGCTCGGTGGCAGAGCGGATGGTCCGCTGGTCATCATCGAGACGGCACACCAGCTGCCGCTTGACAGGGGGGCCCTCGCCGGGCTGCCGTTACCAATCGACCACTCACTTGCGCTCACCTGTCTGGACCTGGAGACGACGGGACTGGCGACCGGCCCGGGCACGCTGGCTTTCCTTGTCGGAATGGGGAGCTGGCACGGCGACACGCTCGTCGTACGCCAGCTGCTGCTGCCGGATCACGCCGACGAACAGATGCTGCTCGAGGCCATCGGGCAGGCCCTGCCGCGGGATGCGGCGCTGGTGACCTACAACGGACGCTGCTTCGATTGGCCCCTGCTGGTAGCCCGGTTTCGCCTTCACGGCCGTCCGGCTCCGGCCGTCAACGGTCATCACGACCTCCTGCCCCTGAGCCGTCTGCTCTGGCGCGCGCAGCTCGGCAATGCGCGACTGGCCACCATCGAGGCAGCGGTGTGCGATGTCATGCGCGACGAGGACCTGCCGGGGGCGCTCATCCCGCAACGGTACTTCGACTACCTTCGCGACCGGCGGCCGGAGCCTCTGCGTGCCGTGGTCGAGCACAACCGGCAGGACATCGTGTCCCTGGCCCGCCTGCTGACGAGCATGGCCGAGCTGGCCTCGAATCGAGGCGGCTGGCCACGAGCGCACCCATCGGTCCTGGCCGGGCTGGCCCGGGCTCATGCTCGGCAACGCCGATGGCAGGAAGCGCTCGAGGTTGTCGAGGCCGCCCTGGGGTCACCCGCCTGGCACCGGGGCGTCGTGGGCGGCGGCCCGCTCTGGCGCGGTCTCGCGGCCGATCGAGCCCGCCTCCTGCGCCGCCTCGGACGGCTGATGGAGGCAGCCGAGGCGTGGCTGGAGATCGCCAGCCGCGGCGGACCGGGCGCCGCGCAGGCGTGGCTTCACGTAGCTCGTTACCGGGAGCACCAGCTACGCGACCTGGATGGTGCGCTGACGGCGTGTCACGAGGCGCTGGCGGCGACGGAGCGTGCCCGTATGTGGGGGCGTACGGTGCCCGCCGTGGAGCGCGACCTGGCCGACCGGATGAGGCGACTTCGTCGCCGTCGAGCGCGCGGCAATGCCCGCGCCGGCCGGCTCGTCAGCCGGGCCGCGTGAGAAGTCGGCGGCAGATCGCTCCGAGATCGGGCACGCCGTCAATCCCCTCGTTCTCCACGTGCAGGCTGGCAGCCGTCACGGCCACTGAAAGCTCCGCCCCTCGGCTCACCTTCGCCTTCCGCTGCCCGCCCAGCCGCGCGGCCGCGACGCCGGCAACCCAGGCCGCCAACAGCACGTCTCCGGCACCGGTCTCATCGATCGGTTGGCTGGCCGGCCGGACCGGCAGCAGGCGGACGCTGAAGCCTTCACGCTCGCGGCTGAACCAAACCGCCGAACGCGGCCCGTTGGTCACGACCAGCTGCTGGCCCGGCCGCGACAGCAGCTCGGCCAGCGGCCGCCCGCCGGCGACCGCGTCTTCCGCACTGACCACGTTGAGGTCCGCTCGGCCGATCAGCGGTCGTGGGCTGATCGGCAAGGCGGTGACCCGCTCGCCGGGACGCAGGAGGCGCAACAGCCCCTGCCAGCCCAGAGCCACGATCATCTCGCCGGGCAGCCCTTCGGCCCAGTCGTCCTCCAGCTCACCGGCCACCGGCGAGAGCACGGCCGCATCGCTGCTTGCCCATTCCCGCGGCAGCTCCTCTGCCGGGATGGCCTCGGCCACGCCGTGGGCATGCTGCACGCGCCCCCCACCGGGCAGGCGCCGATTGTCGAAGACCGGACCCGCGCTCAGCCGGTGAAGCCGCACGTCGATCCCTTCTCGGCGCAGGTACTCCAGCTCCCTGGCCGACGCCGCCCGATCGTCGACACCGATCAGCGCTCGCGTCCGGACGCCCAGCCTCGCCAGCGCCACTGCGCCGTAGCTGACGCCCCCACCGAGGCGCCAGCCCCGCGGGTCGGTGCTGTCCACGTCGCGGCTGGCCGCCCCGACGATGAGCACGGTCGGACGGCGACGCGCGCCTATACTCGGCGCTGCCACCAGCAGCACCCGGAGCACGTGTGTACTTCTACGAGATCCATGAGTCCGACGACGAGCTTTTCGCCGACGCTCTCCTCGCCCATGACAGCGAGTATGACGAGCAGGAGTTCTACGAGATGGTCCTCGAGGCTCGACGCGCCGTGCTCGACAGCTTCACCGAAGATTCGCTGATAGAAGCGGTGGCCAACCATCTGCAGCGCACGCACGGCTTCATCCACATCGATGACCGCCAGCTGCGCGCCGCCGTACGCGTGTCGGCCGACGAGGAGGACACCCAGATCACTCCCGTCGACGAGCTGGCCGCCGCATCAAGCCGCCCAGAGGACGACGATTTCCGCACGCTGCTCGTCGACATCGAGCCCGAGGACGCTCCCTGGCGCGACAACTGACCGCCGCCAAGCCCGCGAGGGTCCGACGTCAGACGTTGAACAGCACCTTGACCACGTCGCCGTCCTTCATGCGGTAGTCCTTGCCCTCGCTGCGCAGCAGGCCGCGCTTCTTCGCCTCGGCCTCGGAGCCCAGCTCGAGCAGGTCCTGCCAGCCGATGACCTCTGCCCGGATGAAGCCGCGTGCCAGGTCGGTATGGATGGCGCCCGCTGCCTCGACCGCGGTCGCGCCGGCCGGGATCGTCCACGCTCGCGTCTCGTCGGGGCCCACCGTGAAGAACGAGATCAGGCCGAGCAGCTCATAGGACAGCCGGATCACCCGCTCCAGGCTCGGCTCGGTCAGGCCCATGTCGGCGCGGAACACCTCCGCCTCATCCGCCTCGAGCTGCCCGACCTCCATCTCGATGCGGGCCGAGAGGGCCTCGACGCGAGCATGGCGGTGTCCGTAGGCGTCCGCCACCTGCGCTGCCAGCTCGCGGGCGCGAGGGATCGCATCCTCGCCGATGTTCAGCAGCACCAGCACCGGCTTCTCGGTCAGGAACCGAAATCCGCGCAGCCTCTTGCGCTCGCCCTCGCTCAGCTCCAGGTCCCGGATCGGCCGTCCCTCGCGCAGCGCCGGGGCAATCGACTCCAGCAGCTCGCGCTCCTGCTCATTGGCCTCGCGCTCGGCCGGTGACCCATGGCGACCGCTGGTCGACAGCTTCTCTATCCGTCGCTCGACCACGGCAAGGTCGGCCAGGACGAACTCCAGGTCAAGGCGCTCGATGTCCCGCTGCGGGTCGACGCTGCCGTCCGGGTGAGCCACCGCCGGATCGTCGAACGCGCGCACCACGTGCAGCAGCTCGTCGGCATTGCGCAGGCGGGCCAGCTGGTCGGCCGGGATCTCGCCGGGGGTGGTGCCGTCGACGCTCGTCGGCGGCGCCGGCAGGTCCGCATAGGTCACGTCGGCCGGCACCTCACGCCTGGGCCGGTACAGCTCGGTCAGCCGCCGCAGCCGGTCGTCGGGGACCTTCACCACGCCGACGTTGACGGTCATCGCACCATAACCGCCGGTCTCTGCCTCGCCGCGCGTCAGGGTGTTGAAGACGGTCGTCTTGCCGGCCCGGGCGAGGCCGACGATGGCGATCTCCACGCTGGCTAGTAGCCCGCTGCCGGGTCGACCAGGTTGAGCAGCGGCTCGCCTCGGCGGAAACGCTCCAGGTTGTCGCAGAACAGGCCGATGCTGCGGTCCAGCGATCGCCCGCTCGACCAGGCCGTGTGCGGCGTGACGATGACGTTGGGCAGCTGGTAGAACGGAGACCCGGGCGGCAGAGGCTCGTCGACGAAAGTGTCCAGCACCGCCCCGCCCAGCGGTCCCTCCCGCAGCGCACGTAACAGCGCACGCTCGTCGATCAGGCGGGCACGGGCGACGTTGACCAGCCATGCGCCGGGCTTCACCTGGCGGAGCAGCTGCTCATCGAAGAGGTTCTCCGTCTCCCGCGTCAGCGGCAGCGCCAGGACGATGTAGTCGCTCGCCCCGAGCAGGTCTGGCAGCGATTCGGCGGGCAGGATCTGCGCGGTGACCCGCTCGGCGTCGCCCTCGTCACCGGCGCCGCTTCGGCGCGTGGCCATGACGCGGGCACCGAATGCCTCGGCCAGCTGCGCCACACGCCGGCCGATGGAGCCGAGCCCGACGATGCCGATTGTCACGTCGCCCAGCTCAGTGCCCTCGAGCGGCTGCCATGTCCGCTCCCGCTGGAGCTCGAGCTGCTCGGGCAGGCGCCGGGATACGGCCAGGATCGCCATCATCACGTACTCGGCGATGGGATCGGAAAAGACGCCGCGCGCATTCGTGATGGCCAGGCCACGCTGCAGCGCCGCGGGTGTCAGCACCCGCTCGACGCCCGCCGTCGCCGAGTGCACCCACTTGAGCCTCGGGCAGCGAGCGATCAGCCGGTCGAAGACCGGCGCCAACATTGGCCCACGCAGCAGCACCTCGACGTCCGAGAGATCCGCATCGGCCAGCCCCTCGAGCGAGACGTTTACCAGCCGCGTACCCGGCGCGGCAGTGAGCACGCGCTCGAGGTCCGCTTGGCGGTATCGCGCCGACAGGATCGGTGAGAGCGCGACGGCGGTCGGACTGCCGTCGGGCCCCGAGCCCGGTCCCGTGAACATGCGCGCGGAGCCAAGGCTCACGCGCTGTGCACCAGGCTCTGGGGAGCAACCCGCTCCACCCATCTGCGCGGTTCGGCCATCTCCTCCTCGGTGGGCAGTGCCCATGGGCCCTGCCACAGCGCGCTGACCGCCTCCCGGCCACCAGCCTCGGCGACGCCGGCCACGAATCGCTCGCCGCGCCGGTACTGCTCGAGCTTCAAATCGAGGCCGGTCAGCCGAGCGATCACCCGTTCCAGGCCCTGGCGCCGAGCACCGCGGCGGACCTCGAAGCGACGGCGGATCTCGCCGACATTGGGCAGGATCTCGGCTCCGGCCTCGTCCATGACCCAATCGCTGAAGCCCTCGAGCAGGCTCATCACCACCTGCGTTTCGCGGAAGAGCTGGCGCTGGTCGGGATGGAGCAAGGTCTCGAGCGGATGCTCCGCATCGCGCATGCGACGCAGCAGCTCGAGCACGCCACCGGCCTGGATCGAGCGCGCCTGATCGAGCACGCCGCTGAGCTGCCGTTCCATCCGCTCGGCCAGATAGGGCCGAAGCCAGTCGTTGGCCTCGAACTCGAAGGCGTGCGTGGTCTCGTGCAGGCAGATCCAGGTGCGAAAGTCGCTCAAGGGCACGTCCAGCAGAGTCGCCGTCTGACGGACGTTCTCCTCGACGAACAGCAGGCGTCCCGGCTTCGCTTCGGCGGACAGCAGCGCAACGTCGTACTGACCGAGCACTCTGCTGCCAAGGAAGCCGAGCAGGAAGCCCACCTGCTGCGTGGTCACGAAGCGGTTGGCCAGCCGTGCCACTCCCGAAGCCAGACCGCCGTCGCCGCGTGGCATCGGCAGGTGAGTCTCGAGCCGACCGACGATGTGCTTGAAGGTGTCCACGTTGGCCTGTGCCCATCCCTGGCGGCTGACGACTGCGTGACGCTCGACCACGCCGGGCAGGGGCAGCCCGAGGCGCTGCTCGAGCAGCGGCACGACCAGCGACATCGCCCGCTCGTAGTCGGCGGCGGCCGCGTGCAGCTCATCAGCAGGCAGCGCGCCCGGTGCTCGGGCCAGCCGGCCGGCGGCGATTCGCTCGGCGCGGCGCCAGTCGACGAGGCCACCCTCTGCGGCACGATGTGCGCGGCCGGCCAGGTACCGCGAGGCGACGGCCACACCGGCGGCGCCGATCGCGAGTCCGACTCCGACTGCACGATCGTCGAAGCGTCGACCGCCTCGACCTCCCTGGCGGGCCCCCGGCCCGGACCCACGGGCACGCTCGGCCGGGCTCACGCGGCACCCGCCAGCGCGACCGGCTCAACGGGCGGGAACAGGTCTCCGAACAGGCGGCTGGCGATACCCTGAAACCTGGCCACGTCGCCGGTGGTCAGCTGGACGTGCGTCACGCCGTGGGTGCCGTTGCCCGAGCCATCAGCGCCCGGCGCCGCCAGTCCATGCACCTCGAGCAGGTGCGCCAGGGCGCTGGCCGCCGAGCGAGCCGAATCGATGACCGCCACGTCGGAGCCAATCACCCGCTCGATGAGCGGCGCCAGCAGCGGATAGTGGGTGCAGCCCAGCAGCAGCGTGTCCGGACGGTGGTGACCATCGCGCAGTGGCGCAATCGATCGCTCCACCGCGGCCTCGACCACCGGCCCATCGAGCTGGCCGGCTTCGACGAGAGGTACGAGCTCCGGGGTGGCCAGCTCGATCACGTCGATGAAGGGGTCCTCGTCCTTGATCGCCTGGAAGTATGCCCGCGAGCGAACGGTCGCCTGCGTGGCGATGACTCCGACACGGCGCGTTCGCGTGGCCAGGGCAGCCGCCGTTGCCCCGGGCCGCACCACGCCCAGGATGGGCACCTCATGGCGCAGGCGCAGGTCATTCAGCGCCACGGCACTCGACGTGTTGCAGGCAACCACGATCGCCTTCACATCGCGCCCCGTGAGCTCATCCAGGCACTCGGCCGAGAAACGCCGGACCTCCTCGTCGGAACGAGGGCCGTACGGAGCCCGCGCGTTGTCGCCGAGGTAGACGGTCGACTCGTTCGGCAGGCGCCGGACGACCTCGCGCAGGACCGTCAGGCCGCCGACGCCTGAATCGAACAGCCCGATGGGCCGGCTGTCGCCCATCACGCGGCAGCCGGCACGCCGGTCGGGTTGCCAACACTTGTCGCCACTTGAGCGACATCGCGACTGATCTGGGCTGCCGGCTGCGACAGCACGAAGGCCTCCCCGCGGTTGTTGGCAGCCAGCACCAGCTGACCGTCACTGACCACGGCGAAGTCCGGGTGCCGGCCGAGCAGCGCGTCGATGGACTCGGGCCGCAGCCCGCCGGCGCTGTCGCTGCGGTTCAGCAGGAAGCGCAGCTTGTGTGGCTCGTAGCCGATGTTGATGAAGGTGGCCAGCATCGCGCGCGTCTGGCGCAGTGTGGCCTCCTCGTAGGCGAGCACCATGACGACCTGGTCGGCGCTGTCGAGCAGTGCGAGGTTGACCTCCGTCAAGCTGGTGGCGGTGTCGAGCAGGACGATGTTGTAGACACGCCGCAGAAGCGCCATCAGCTTGGCCAGGTCGGGCGCGGTCACCATCTCGGCCATCTCGGGCCGGGGCGGGGCGAAGTACACATCCATGCCGGACCGGTCGCGCCAGGCAACCTCCTTCAGGTCGTTTGCGCTGAGCTTGGTGGTCGGAAGGTCGACCAGCGAGGGAACCGATTCATCTACCCGCAGCAGCGCCCTCAGGTCAGCGAACTGGAGGCTGCCGTCGACCAGCGCCACCGACTGGTAGCCGGCGGCCGCGATCGAGGCGCCGATGTTGTAGGCCAGCGTGCTCGTGCCCACGCCTCCCTTGGCGCCGAAGAGGGCGATGACCCGCGAGACGGCGCTCGGCGTCACCTGCAGGTGTTGCGCGTGCAGCTCCTTGATCAGGTTGATGAAGTCGAAGCCCGAGAACGGCATCGACAGAACCCTCGCGATGCCCATGCCCTGCCCGATCGAGACCGGTTTCTGGGGAACGGTCAGGCAGATGATCGGTATGTCGAAGCCGGCCAACCGGATCGCCTCGGCGACCTGCAAGCCACTCATCTTGCCGCGCAGCAGAGCGTCGACCACGACCACGTCCGGGTGCAGCTCGCGCACCTGGTCCACGACCAGCGAGCCGTCACTGATCACGTCGACCAGCTTGATCTGTCCCTGGGCGTCGAGCAGGCCCCTGACGAATTGGCCGACCTGCGCCACGTCCTCGACGAGCAGCAGGCGGATCTGCCCAGCCGAGTGTGAAGAACCAGACACTCGGCCGACTATAGCAAGGCAGCCACCAGCACGATCCGGCTGCTGTCTGGCCCGAAGGCGCCCATCTCGTGATCGCCGGCGACCGTCTCGGGCTGCAGCCCCGCGCGCTCGGCCAGGGCGATGAGCTCGTGCGCCCCGAGCAGGTGCATCTCGTCCGAGCGGCTGATACGACGCAGCGGGCCACCATCCAGCGGCCAGCAATCGAAAAGCGTGGTCACGCTGGCCATCGCGGCGGCCGGCTGGTATTGAGCCGACCACATCTTTGCGACCATCTGCTGGCCCTCATCGTCACGCCGCAACCAGGCGACCTCCAGCCGGCCGTCGTAAGCCGACAGGTCCTCCGCCGAGGGCAGTACGACGTCGATCAGCGCGCGGCCTTCCGGCGCGAGGTGCCGTGTGATGACCTGCAACGCCGCCAGCTGAGCCTCGCGACCGGGCAGCATGAGCAGACTGTTCAGGGCCAGGATCACGAGCCCGAAGCGACGGCCGAGATCGAGCCGGGTGATATCGCCGTCGACGAGCTCCAGCCGGCCCTGGTCACTGTCCACGGCCCAGGACCTCCTCGCCCGTGCCAGCATCTCGGGGTCGCGGTCCACGCCGACGACATCGTGGCCGGCCCTGGCCAGTGGCAGGCAGATGCGCCCGCTGCCACAGGCAAGCTCCAGGATGGGGCCACGACCGGCCCGGGCCAGGGCCAGGATCAGCTCGACGTCCGCCGAGTGATCGACCATGTCGAGATCGTAGAGGCGGGCCAGCTCCGCGCCGGCGGTCATCCGAGACGCGGGCCCTGAAGGATCAGCCGCCACGGAACTCCTGCCAGGCGGCCTCGACCAGCGACGGATCGCTGAACAGGTCGTAGGCCGTCTGGGCGACCAGGGTGGCAGCGAGCAGGGTCGCCCGATCTCCATGCGGCGTGGCAGCAGCGTCACGGAACTCCGTCGAGTGGCCTGCCACGCCCTGCTGGCAGATGGCCAGCTGAGGGTGAATGGTGGGTAGGTGCTGGCTGACGTTGCCCATGTCGGACGATCCCATCCGGCCGTAATCGAACGGCACGTCGGGCACGTCATAGGCGGCCGCGTTGGCCAGCCAGAGCCGCTTGAGAACCTCGTTGTCCTTCATCGTGTCGGACCCGCCGGAGAAGACGGCCTCGCCCTCGCAGTCGGCCGACAGCGCCGCCGCCTCGACCAGGCGCGCGAAGCGCTCCTTCATCCTCTCGAAGTCAGCCTGGTCGTCGCTGCGCACCATGAACCGGGCGCGGGTGATGTCAGGAATGATGTTGGCGGCGGTGCCGCCTTCGAGGATGATGCCGTGCACGCGAGCGCTCGGCCGCAGCTGCTGGCGCCACAGGCCGACCGAATGGAACAGGGTGATCAGCGCGTCGAGCGCGTTGCGACCCATCCACGGGTCCGCCGCGGCATGGGCCTGCAGTCCCCTGAAGGTGACCTCCACATCGACGCTGGCGAGCAGCGCACAAGTCGCCGAGTCCACGTCCGACGGGTGGAACAGGAGCGCCGCATCGACGCCCTCAAAGAGCCCGTCGTCGAGCATGAATTGCTTGCCCGAGCCACGCTCCTCGGCCGGGGTCCCGAGGAAGACCACCTCGCCCTTGATCTCGGGGGCGACCTTGGCCAGCGCGATCGCGGCACCGACCCCGCTTGCGGCCATGGTGTTGTGGCCGCAGCCGTGACCCAGTCCGGGCAGGGCGTCGTATTCGGCGAGGATGGCAATGCGCGGGCCGTCTGATCCTCTGCCGCCGGCGAGCCGGCCGCGCACGGCCGTGGGCAGCCTGCCGGCAGGGTGCTCGACCTGGTAACCGTGACGACCGACCGCTTCGGCCACCCATGCCGCGGCCCGGTGCTCCTCGAATGCAGGCTCCGGGTTGGCATGGATCCGGTGTGACAGCTCCAGGATCTCGTCGCGCGCCTCGTCCACTGCGCCTGCGAGCCGTGTCTTTGCCTCCGAGTGCGGCTCCGCCGCGGCCCTGTTGGAGAGTTCAACTGGGGTGTCGGTCATGCCGGCTGCCTCCTCCGCTACGGTGGTCGTGCCCGGTTTCCGCTCAGCCGCCCGCGCCCGCGGCCTGGATGTGCGGCCCAGTGGGGGGCACGTCGATGTGCTGCGGCTCGAAGCGGACTGCCTTGCCGTCGCGCTTCTTGACGGCCAGCGCGCTGATCGCCTCCAGCGCGCAGCGGTGGGCGGCCATAGCCGTCACCTCGGCGTGGTCGTACGGCGGCGAGACCTCGACCACATCCATTGCCGCCAGGCGCACCTTGCCCACGATGCGCCTGACGGCGCGCAACAGCTCGCGGGTGATCATGCCGCCCGGCTCCGGCGTGCCGGTGCCCGGCGCGCTGCCCGGATCGAGCACGTCGATGTCGATTGACAGGTAGATCGCATCAGGGCCGTCAAGGGCCTCGTTGATGGCATCGTCGATAACCGCCTCCGCGCCACGCTCCTCGATCTCGCGCATCAGGTGCCAACGCATGCCCTGCTCCTTCATCCAGGCCATCACCTCGGGCGGCGGCCAGTAGCCGCGCAGCCCGACCTGCACGAAGTTGCGACCCTTGACCGCGCCAGACTCGATCAGCCGCCGCATAGGCGTGCCGTGGCCGTGCAGCACGCCCCAGTCCTCATCGGCAGTGTCGGCATGAGCGTCGAAGTGAACGATCCCGATGCTGCCCGGGGCGCGCACCTGGGCGACGGCCGTGGCCGAGGGCCAGGTGATCGAATGATCGCCGCCGAGGATGACCGGGACGGCTCCCGAGCGGGCCACCTCGAGGACCTTGCGGAAGATCATCGCGTGACCGCGCTCGAGGGCAGCCGGCACCACATTGGCATCACCCGCATCGACCACATCGAGGTACTCGAACGGTTCGATGTCGAGCTGGAGCGAGTGTCCGCCCTGGGTGTACGTCGCCTGTCGGATCGCTCGCGGCCCGAAGCGCGTGCCCGGACGGTAGCTGACGGCGTCGTCGAATGGCGCTCCCACGATCGCGACGTCGGGACGTCGGGCGACAAGCGCCTCGGCATCCTCGACCACCGGCCGCTTGCAGAAGGAGACGGCGCCAACATAGTTGGGGATCTCGGGTGGCTCGAAGACCACGTACTCGCGATCCCAGCCGTTCTGTCGCGCGAAGTCCGGGGCGGATTGCTCGTCGGGCATGAAGCACTCCGAGGCGGGTCGCCGCCGGTTCCGTGCCGCGGTCCAGCAGGGCGCGCGAGAATCCTACACGCGCCGATTGCTACCGGCCGCCTGCTCCGTCAGCGGCGGAGCGAGAGGGTGACCTCGGCCAGGACGGCCATCGCCAGGATGAACAGCGTCAGCGGCAGTCCCAGCTCGCCCTGCCCGCGCAGGACGACGAGAAGGCTGACCACGAACGCGACGAGCAGGCCGCGGCGTGCCGCGCGCCACCAATCGCCGCGATAGGCGATGCGACGCGATCGAGCGAACTGGCCCAGCCACAGCATGGGGGTCAGGGTCAGGGCGATCGCGGAACCGAGCAGTAACGCCCCGCTGAAGAGCACCGCTGGATCCCCTCGCGGGTCCAGGTTGAGCACGACGAAAACGACGGCGATCCAGGCAAGCGCCGCGCCCGCAAGCAGTGCGGCATTGGCCAGCCGATCGCTTCTGTTCATGCGCGTTCGCCCATGGTTCCGCTCATCCCAGCGGCCGGACTCGCCTGAGCAGGTCCGGCCGCGGGGCCCCCGTTGCACACGCTGCCCAGCCGATCAGGTCCGGCCGTGGCCCGAACAGCACGAACACCCACTCGGACCGGCGTCGGGCCGGGCGCAGGCCGCCGTCGGTGCGCAGTCCGGAGCCCGTAGCTGGATCGACTGCCGCGGACGGAGCCATGAAGCCCGCCGCTCCATGCTCGCGCAGGCGCCCCGCCTCGCGACGACAGGCCTCGTATGTGTCCGGGCCGCCCGTCATGGTCCGACGCTCGAGGCGGGCTCGCTCAGCCGGTGGATCTGCCAGCTCAACCGCCCACAGCGCGCGCTCGATGCCGGCCAGGTCGGCCGGGTCGGTGATCTCCTCGTGCCGCAGGAACTCCGCCCACGCCGCGTCCACCGTCGACGAGAAGTAATGGGTCGGTCCCTCGCCCGGGCCGTGCCAGCGCGCCGGAGGCTGTTCACTTGACTCCCACAGGAAGGGAAAGCGCGGGTCCGCGTGGCGAAAGACGATCATCTCGGCGTCGCGATCACGTCGGCCCCGCACTACCGGCCGTGGCAAAGCCGTTCAACTTGCACCCCCGGGCCCGGCCAGAAACGCGGCCAGGCGGCCGACAGCCTGGGCCTGCTCTCCGTCCGGATCCCAGTCTCGGCCGAGCAGCTGACGGGGCGTCCGCCCGTCAAGCTGGCTGCGGGGCCGGTCGAACCAGCGGCGGATACCAAAGCGGTTGTACGCGCCGGCAAGGTCGGCAGTGACGAGGGCCAGCCAATGAATGCGCGCGGCCAGCGCATCGGGCACCCGGCGTGTGCCGGCCGCGTACCGGCGCAGGCTCACTGCCGAGGCCCCCACGAGCCGGGCCAGCTCATCGGCCTCGAAGACGTGGAGCAGCTGTTCGAGCTCGCGCTCTGGAAGCGGAGACTCGGCCAGAGCGTGGCCCAGCCGGTCGATCGCGCGACCGAGTCGCGCTCCGGGCTGCCTGCCCAACAGCTCGAGCGCAGCGTCCTGTCCGATACCCGCGGAAGAGGCCTCTCGGGCGATGCTGCGCAGCAGTTCCATGTCGAGCCGCTCGACGCTCCCCCGGTCGCGCAACAGACCCGCCGCCAGGGCGCGGCGGACCAGAGCGACAGCCGGGCCAAGCAGCGCCGGCCTATTGAGCGGTGCCTCAACGGTTGCCAACCGGATCATCGTCATGATCCAAATTGTATCCGATCAACATCGATCGTCGCGGCGGTGGCCGGATGTACGATCACGGCCATGACGACCTCCATGCGTGACAACCTCGAGCTGCTGCGCCGCACGCCGGACGTCATCCGCGGCCTGCTGCGCGCCCTACCGGACAGCTGGACGGCGACGCCGGACGTGGCCAAGGACGGCTGGACACCGAAGGATGTCGTGGGTCACCTGATCACGGGCGAGCTGAGCGACTGGCTGGAGCGTACGCAACGCATCATCGACCACGGAACCAGCCTGCCCTTCGAGCCCTTTGAGCGCTTTGCCCACCGGCAGCGAGATGAAACCGCCACCCTCGACGACCTCATCGAGCGCTTTGCCGAGCTGCGCGCTGCCAACGTAAGCCGGTTCGAGGCGCTTGTTTCGGAGGGCGACCTCGGCCGAATGGGGATGCACCCTGCGCTCGGACGGGTCAGCCTGGGCAATCTGCTGGCCACTTGGGCCGTGCACGACCTTGATCATCTGGGCCAGGTTTTCGTCGCCATGGCGGCCAGCCGCGACGCCGATGTCGGACCGTGGAAGGCGTACCTGGGAATACTGCTCCGACGCGACGACCCGACGGCAGTGCCAGGCTGACCGCTGACGTCCGGCCGGCCGGCGGCCGTCATGCGGCACTCGAGGAGCAGATCTGCCGGAATGGGCAGTAGCCGCACGCCACCGGGTTGGGCTTAGCCTTGAACTCGCCTCCTCTGATACCCGCCGCCGCCGCGGCCATCCGCTCGCGCGCGCGAGCCAGCCGGTCTGGATCGGGCACCGCGCGACCGACCGTGCCGCTGTCGAGGAAATGCAGTCGCACCTCGCTTGGGAGCTGGCCGGTCTCGTGCTCGTGAGCAAGGGCATAGATCTGCAGTTGCAGCGAGTCCCTGGCTCGGGCATTCGCCTTGGCCGGATCCGTGACGCTTGACGACTTGTAGTCAACGATGACGGCTCCCTGCGCCGACGCGTCGACCCGATCCATGCGGCCGCGTACGACATCGCGCCCGACGGGAAACGCGAACGGACGCTCGATCGCCACGGTTCGCGGCTCGCTGGCCAGCTGCTCCGTCCGGAACCTGATCAACGCCTCGCAGCCGGCGCGGTAGCGCGCCTGTTCGTGCTCGGCAGACAGGTAGCCTTCCGGCGACCACGCCGTCCGAAAGGCCCCGACGAGCTCTTCCTCGCTCATCGCCACGCCGGCGGCTCGACGAAGGTGGAAGGCAGCCACGGCCTGGTGCATGGCGCTGCCGTACGTGAGCGCATGGTGCGTCGGGGTGGGCACGCCGATCACGTAGCGCAGCCGGTAACGCTCGGGGCAGGACAGGTAGTCGTCCAATTGCGAGAAGCTGAGGGTGAGCGGCTCCTCGATCCCACGTGGCGCGGTGGACCCCGTGGCCGCAGGCTCGACCGGCGGGTCCGGTCGCAGCGTCAGCTGACCGCTCTGAGCGGCCGCGACAGGCGCATCGACCGCCTCGGCCAGGAATGGCGACGGGCGGCGCCGACCGCGGCCGCCAGGCCCGCTCGAGTGCGTGCTCAGCCAGAGCTCGTCTCGTGCCCGGGTCATCGCCACGTAAGCCAGCCGGCGCTCCTCGGCGAGCGGATCCTCCTCGTCCACGCTGTCGCGCAGGGCAAGGAGCTCGGCCGGCAGTGTCAGCACAGGCGGACGGCCGTGGGCCGGGAAACGCCCATCGACCAGCGCGCAGACATAGACACAGCGGAATTCAAGGCCCTTCGCCCGGTGCACCGTCAGCACGGACACGCGATCGTCGTCCAGAGGCCCCTGGTCGTCGCCGCCCACCGGGACGTCGTCGAGCGCGCCCAGGTGCGGCACCAGCAGCGCTACGCGATCCTCGGCGAGCAACGAAGCCCGCCCTCGTACCAGCTGGAAGAAGCGCACGACGCAGCGCAGGTCGAACGACTCCGCCGAGTCCGGCTCCGTGCCGGCCAGCTTCTTGAGCATGCCGGTCCGGCGCAGATGGTCGTACAGGATCTCGCCAGAGGTGCGCCGTGCGGCCTGTTCGAGACCGCGACCCACGTCAGCCAACAGGCGCCGGACGGCCACCCGCCCGGTAGCGGACAGCCGGGCATTTGGAGCACGGTCGTCGGACAGCGCGCGCCACAGGCTGGACTGGCGCCGCCGCGCGTGCTGGAGCATCAACGCGAGGTCGGCCTGGCCCATGCCATAAGGCTGAGCGGCTGCCAGCAGGTACAGCTCCGGGTCGTCGTCGGGGTTTGCCACGACGCGCAGGTATGCCAGCAGCGCTCTGACGGTCGGCTGCTCCACCAGCCGTCCCGGCGCGGAGCCCTTGCTCGGCACTCCGTGCATGCGAAGACTGCGCAGGAAGCTCTCTGCGTCGGCGTTGGTGCGCACCAGAACAGCGAAATCCCTCGGCGCGTGGCCGGCGGCAATGCGCTTGGCGATGGCCTCGGCGATGCCATCCGCCTCGTGCTCGGGAGTCGCATAGGTGAGCTGCCGGACAGGCGGCGCCGCGCTCGACCGCCGGTGCGCCACCGGACCGCCATTGGCCGTGAGGAACAGCGGCAGGGCGCCGTGACCGTTGTGCTCGATGAGCCGACGGCCCGTTTCGATGATCGGTGGGCGCGAACGGTAGTTGCGACGAAGCACGACGCAGCGAACATCCGGATGGGCGGCGACGAACCGCCTGATGTTGCTTACCGCCGCCCCCCGGAAGGTGTAGATGGCCTGGTCCGGGTCACCAACGACGGTCACGTTGGAAGTGCGGTTAGTCAGGGCGAAGACCATCTCGAGCTGGACGGGGTTGGTGTCCTGGAATTCGTCCACGAGCAGGTACCGATAGCGGTCGCGGACCGCTCTCTGGATGAGCGGTCGGTCCTGCAGCAGGCGCAGGGCCAGCCACACCTGGTCGCCATGATCTATCAGGCCGCGGCCGGCGAGCAGGCGCTGGTAGGCAGCGTAGGCACCGGCGACCTCCGTCCGGGCCTGGGCGAGGTCCAGCAGCGCCGCCGAGTCTTCGGCCCCGACGCCGCGCGCCCTCTCGGCCAGGTCGCGCGCATGGGCGATATAGGCCTCCGGCGTAATGCCCTCGTCCTTGGCGCGCTGGAACAGGTCTACCAGCGCGGAAAGGAAACGAGTCGGGTCCCCCAGCGGCAGGTAGCGCTGCAGCCCAAGGTCGAACAGGTGCTCGCGCAGCAGCACCACAGCCTCGCTGCGCGTGACCAGCCGCACGTCGCCGGGCAGGCCGAGCTCGAAGGCGTGTTCTCGCAACAGTCGGTCGCCCAGCGCGTGGAACGTGTGGATGGCGGCATCAGCCTGCCCGTAGGGCACCAGCTCATCGACGCGGGCCTGCATTTCCTCCGCCGCCGCGTCGGTAAACGTGAGGGCGAGGATCTCGCGCGGTCGGGCGCGCTTGGTCTCGATCAGCCAGGCGATGCGCCGGGCGACGACCTCGGTCTTGCCGGTGCCAGGGCCGGCAATGACCAGCTGCGGCCCCTCGCGATGGGTGACCGCCCGCCGCTGCTCGCGGTTGAGCCCGGTCAGCAGCTCCTTGATCGAGGGCAGTGAGACGGGAGCGCCAGCGTCCCGTGACAAGGGCGTCGTGCCGGCGGCCAGCTGCGCGGTGGAACGTGCCATGGCCACACCGTGCCAGCCGTCCGTGCCACGTTTGGTGACACAGCTGAAAAAGCCCGCCCGGAGGTCAGTCGGCCCCGGCCCGGCGCAGAGCCTCCGACTCCTCGTCGGAGAGGGCGGTCTCGCTCCTGCCGCCGCTGATCGGCTTCAGGTAGACCCGCGTCGACTGCCGTGAGTGCAGGCTGGACATCACGACACCGTCGCCCCGGTCATCGAGCAATGCAACGGCAAAGCTCTGGTTGCCGCCGGTGTCCTCGAAAGGATTGAAGCGCACCACGCCTACCCGCTGCAGAGCCCCCCGGCCGCGCTCCCCAAGCTGAACGACCTGCCGCTCGAGGCTGCCGATCCTCTCAAGACCGGCCGCGACGGTCTCCTCCAGCGTTGCATCGACAGCTGTCGCTCGCGCCCTGCGCTTCAGCGAGCGCCCCGTCCGAACGAGCGCAGCAAGCGCCACCACGAATGCGAGGGCGGCCAGCACCAGGGCGGCGGCGGCGAGGATCGTGGCGGCGTCCTGCGGCATGGGCTCTCCCGGGGCTGAGGTGGCGCTGGCATTCTAAGGCGACTGCTAGACTGCGGCCCGATGAGCAAGCGCACCCGCGGCTCCGCCCGCGCCCACCGTCGTCCGGGCGCCCGACCACCGACCAGCCGGCCGGCCGGCGCCCGCCCGGCTCGTCCGGCACCGGCTACTGCGCCGATCGAGCCACAGCGCCCGAGCTCGCTCGAGCGTGCGCCCGAGCTGGCTGAGGCCATGGTCCGGGGCGAGGCCGCCTCCACCGACGTGGCGCCATCCACGACCGAGCGGCGCCAGCTGCGATCCGCCCACCCGCGTCCACGGGCCAAGCCGGGCAGCCTGCTGGCCGCTCGGGCCGCTACCGAATACACCTACGTGGCACACGACCTGCGCCGCATCGCGATCGTGTCGGTGATCCTGCTGGCGATCATGCTCGCGGCCTGGCTGGCCATCGCCGTCCTCGGCATCATCCCGCTCGACTTCTACTAGCGGCGGCTCGTCAGCCCGAGGAAGGTCCCTTCGCGCGCGCCTCTCGGCGCGCGGCCATGCGCTCACCGATGAGCCGCTCATGGCCCTCGCCCGAGGGAGTGTAGTAACGGCGGCCGACGAGCTTGTCGGGCAGATACTGCTGCTCCACGTCATGGCCGGCGAAGTCGTGCGGGTTGCGATAACCGCGGCCATGGCCGAAGTCGCGCTTCTCGCGCCAGCTCGCGGTCCGCAGATGCGACGGCACGGGCAAAGATCCGTGGCGCTCCACATCGGCGAGCGCCTCCCAGTAGGCCGCCCCTGCGCGATCCGACTTGGGTGCAGCGGCGATGAAAGTGGTCGCCTGGGCCAGCGCGTACTGCGCTTCCGGCAGGCCGACCCACTCCAGCGCCTGCGCAGCCGCGACGGCCACCTGCAGCGCACGGGGGTCGGCATTGCCGACGTCCTCCGACGCGCTGATGATCAGCCGGCGACAGATGAAGCGCGGGTCCTCGCCCGCGGCCACCATGGTGGCGAGCCAGTACAGCGCAGCATCGGGATCGTTGCCGCGCAGGCTCTTGATGAAGGCGCTGACCGTGTCGTAATGGCCGTCACCCGCTCGGTCGTAGGCCAGCACCCGCTGCTGCGCGGCAGCCTCGATCTCCGCCAGAGTCGGCTCACCGCTCATCGCCGCGGCCGCCTCGAGGATGTTGAGCATCGTGCGCGCGTCCCCGCCGCTGATGTCGAGGAGATGGCTTCGGGCCGGCGTGTCGAGTGTGACCGCGCCGGCCAGGCCACGGGCGTCCGACAAGGCCCGATCGAGGACGCTGGCGAGGTCGCCCTCCGAAAGCGCCTCCAGGCGAAATACGCGCAGCCGGCTGAGGAGCGCCGAGTTCACCTCGAAGTAGGGGTTCTCGGTCGTCGCACCGACCAGGGTGATGATCCCCTCCTCCACCTGCGGCAGGAGCGCGTCCTGCTGCGCCTTGTTGAAGCGATGGATCTCGTCGATGAACAGGATCGTCGAGCGTCCTCCCTGCTCGATCCAGGCGCGCGCCTCGGCCATCCGCGCGCGCACATCGGCCACGCCGCTGCCCACCGCCGAGAGAGTGACGAAGGGAGCGTCGATCAACTCGGCCAGCAACCGGGCGAGGGTGGTCTTGCCCGACCCGGGCGGGCCCCACAGGACCATGGATGAAAGGTGGCCGGCATCGATAATGCGGCGCAGCGCGCCCTTCTCGCCGACGAGGTGGCGCTGGCCGACGAACTCCTCGAGCGACTGCGGGCGGAGACGCGCGGCGAGTGGCTGGTGGCTAACGGACCCCTGCGGCAGCACGCTCGCGTCGGGTCTGGCCTCGTGCTTCGGGCGACGAGCTGGCATGGCCATGAGTATCGCCGACCCGGAGTCGGCGCCGCCTATCCCCGCCCCTCTGCGAGCCGGTCGTTGAGCGCTGCCAGCTGGGCGCGAAGCGCGGCGATCTCCTCGCGCAGGTCCTGCCCGCCGTCGCCGTCCGGAGCGACGGCCTCTTCGTGCTGGGTCGGCGACCCACTGAGGCCGAAGAAATGGCTGGCGATTGTCGCCGTCACGTAGCCGAATACGCCGAGGGCATAGACCGACAGCAGCCAGGCAAGTAGCCGCCCCTCCGCCGTCACCGGCGCGTACTCCGACCCGACGGTGGTCATCGTCATCGCCGTCCACCACAGCGCCTCGCCGTAGCTGGTGATCGGGGCCGCCCCGCCCGCCGGCGAGCGACCGGCAGCAGCCTCGAAGAAGAGCATTCCCGACGCTCCCACGACGATGACCAGCACAGTGATCGCCAGCACATAGGCGAACCGCGCGCGGTCCAGCGTGCGCCCGATCGCTCCAATGCCCCGGTTGACGGTGGTGATGAGGCGCAGCAGGCTGGCTGAGCGAACCACCTGGGCCGCGCGCAGGAAGCGCAGCGCGGTCAGCACGCGCAGCGCGCGGAGGGCCGGGATGGCCAACGAGGCAACCTTCAACCAGTTGCCGCGCAGCCACGCGGAGCGGCTCGGCGCAATGATCAGCTTGATGACGACTTCGACGATGAAGACGACCCAGAGGGCGTAGAAGACCAGGTCCAACCGCGCGTCGGTGCCGATCACGAACTCGAGCAGAAGTACGGCCAGCCAGGCGAAGGACAAGGCCACAAGCGGGCCTTCCATCATCTGGTCGAGCGTTCGCAGGAGCTGCCAGCGCTCGTGCTGCTGGGCCTCTGCGAGCGCCTGCTCGGTGTCGGTACGAGTCTCGTCAGTCATCGGCAACCTCCCGCGCGTTTGACCGGACGGTATGGCCGACGACCGTGCGCGGGCCAGCCCCCGCCGCCTCGCTCGGATACCATCAGCCTGCCAGTCCGCAGCGCAGGGGAGCCAACCAGAAGTGTCCGATCGCATTCACCTCCGTGTGCCCGGCCCGACGCCGCTGCCCGACCAGGTTCGCGAGTCCGGCTCGCGCCAGATGATCAACCACCGCGGGCCTGAGTTCAGCGAGCTCATCGGCCGCGTCACCAGTCGACTGCAGGGGGCGTTCGCCACGCAGAACGAGCTGCACATCCTCACCGCTTCGGGCACCGGTGGGATGGAGGCGGCGGTGGTCAACCACCTCTCGCCGGGCGATCGAGTGCTGGCTGTCAGCATTGGCTCCTTCGGCGATCGGTTCGCCGCGATCGCCAGCCGCTACGGGGCCGAGGTGCAGAAGCTGGACGTCGAGTGGGGCCAGGCAGCCGACGCGGATGAGGTGGCCGCCGCGCTGCGCCGCATGCTGACCGAAAGCGCGCCGGCGAAGGCGGTCCTGCTGACCCACAACGAGACCTCGACCGGCGTGACCAATCCGCTGGCCCGGCTGGCGGCAGCCTCACGCGAGGCCTCGCCCGACGCGCTCATCATCGTCGATGCCATCAGCGGCCTCGGGGCGGTGCCCTTCGAAACCGATGCCTGGGACCTTGACGTGGTCGTCACCGGCTCGCAGAAGTCCTGGATGGTTCCGCCCGGCCTGGCCATGATCTCCTCGTCAGCGCGGGCGCGCGGGGCCGAGCAGCAGGCAACCATGCCGCGCTACTACTTCGACCTGGCCGAGGCGCGGAAGTACGCGGCCAAGGGGGAGACACCCTGGACCCCGGCGGTCAGCGTGCTCTTCCAGCTCGACGTGGCGCTGGACCTGCTCGAGCGCGAGGGGTACCCGCGGATCTTTGCCCGTCACGCCGCCTGCGCGGAGGCCGCGCGCAGCGGCCTGCGACGGCTCGGCTTCCGCCTGCTGGCGGACCACGAGCACGCGTCCGACACGGTCACCGCGGCGTGGGTGCCCGAGGGCATGGACTGGAGCTCCTTCAACGCTTCGCTGCGCGAGCGCGGGCTGGTGCTGGCCGGGGGCCAGGGCAAGCTGACCGGAAAGATCCTGCGCATCGGCCACCTGGGCGCTGTCGAGCCGGCCGATATCGAGACTGCCATCGACATCATCGAGCAGGCCCTGCGCGTGGCCGACCTGCCCACCGGCGCGGGGGCGGTCAGCGCCGGAGCGTGAAGGTCCTCGTCGCCGAGCCGCTGGCCGAGGAAGGACTCGCCCCGCTTCGCGAAAGGCACCAGGTCGACGTCAGGCTCGACCTGTCGCGTGACCAGCTGCTGGAGATCCTGCCTGACTACGAGGCCCTGCTCGTGCGCAGCCAGGTCAGGGTCGATGCAGAGGCTCTGGAGGCCGGCGGGCGGCTGTTGGTCGTCGGTCGGGCCGGGGTCGGCACGGACAACATCGACCTGGCTGCGGCCACCCGGGCCGGCGTCACCGTCGTCAATGCCCCGACGGCCAACACCATCGCCGCCGCCGAGCACACCCTGGCGCTGCTCTACGCGCTCGCCCGCCGGGTGCCGGCCGCTGATGCCTCGGTCAGGCGGGGCGAGTGGAAACGAGGCGCGTTCATGGGCCAGGAGCTTCGCGGCCGCACCCTCGGCATCGTCGGGCTGGGGCGGATAGGGCTGTCCGTTGCCGACCGCGCCCGCGCGATGGAGATGGAGCTGCTCGGCCACGATCCATTCGTGACCGAGGAAGCGGCGGCCCAGCACGGCGTGCGGCTGGTGTCGCTCGACGAGCTTCTCGCTCGAGCGGACGCGGTGACCCTCCACGTCCCGCTCAGCCATGCCACCCGCGGGCTCATCGGGCAGCACGAGCTGGACCGCATGAAGCCGGGCGCGGTGCTCGTCAACGTCGCCCGCGGAGGGGTCGTGGATGAGCAGGCGCTGGCCGAGGCGCTGCGTGCCGGCCGGCTGGCCGGGGCCGCGGTCGATGTCTTCGAGAACGAGCCGCCGACCGGTTCGCCGCTGCTTGACGCACCGGCCACGGTGCTCACGCCGCACCTGGGTGCTTCCACCGAGGAGGCCCAGGCACGCGTCGCGATGGAGACGGTCCAGCAGGTGCTCGACGTCCTGGACGGGCGTTCAGCGCGCTACGCGGTCAACGCGCCGCTTGTGCCGGCCGAGACCGCGGCCGACCTTGCCCCGTACCTGCCCCTGACGCGCGCACTCGGCATGCTCTACGCGCAGTTTGCGCCATCGCTCGAAGGCCTTACGCTGGAGCTGGCCGGCGAAGTGGCGGGGCTCGATGCGAGGCCGATCGCCGCCGCCGCCCTTTCCGGCCTGCTGGAGCCCGCAACCGAGGGTCGCGTCAACCAGGTCAACGCTCCGCTGCTTGCCGCCGAGCGAGGCCTGCAGCTGATCGAGCGCCGCACGCCGGAGAGCTCGCGCTACCAGTCGGTGGTGTCGATCAGCGGCTCCACTACGGTCGCCGGGACGCTGAGCGGCGGCGAGCCGCGGATCGTGCGGTTGGCCGACTACTGGGTCGACATGCCGACCTCGCCCTGGATGCTGATCACGCGCCACCGGGACCGTCCCGGGACGATGGGCCGAATCGGTCTGATGCTCGGGCAGGCGGACGTCAACATCAGCGCCATGCACCTGGGTCGGAGCGCGCCGCGAGCCGATGCGCTGATGGTGCTGGCGCTGGATGACCCGGTACCGGACGCGGTCGCCGGGGAGATCCGCCGCCATGAGGCCGTGCTCGACCTGTGGCTCGTAAACCTCGCCCCGTGAGCGAGCCGTCGCCAGCCGGGGTGATCCCGGCCCGGCTCAGCGCGGCGCTGGTGCTCGTTCGTCACGGCGAATCGACGTGGGTCGCGGAGGGCCGCTTCCAGGGCGGCCAGGATCCGCCGCTGTCCGAGCTGGGCCGTCGTCAGGCGGAGCTGGTGGCCGCCCGCCTGGCCGCGCGTGACAGGGGCACGCCGCTGCCGATCCCGCTCGGGCCGCCGGCGGGCATCTGGCACTCCCCGCTGGCTCGCGCTCGGACGACGGCCGAGGTCATCGCCGCCGCCCAGCCCGGGTCACCGCGGATCGGGTCGGTGGCCGCATTGACCGAGATCGGCCAGGGCGCGTGGGAGGGGCTGCCCGCGGCGGAGGTCCAGGCACGCTGGCCGGCCGAGCTTGAGGCCTGGCGCCGATCACCGACTGCCAACAACGCGCCGGGCGGCGAGCGCGTGCTGGACGCCGCAGTCAGGGTCAGCGGCGCCGTCGAGCAGGTCATCACCGCGCTGGCCGCCGAGGGCGGGTCGCGCTCCGGCGCCGGTCAGGGCGCAAGGCCTGCCGGCCGCGGCGAGCCTGTGCCCGGCTATCCGTCACCTGAGCCATCACCGGTGCGGCCACCCGACCCGTGGGCAGTCTTGGTCGCCCACGACGGCATATTCCGACTGATGCTGCTCGCACTGCTGGGGGTGCCCTTCGAGCGCTTCTGGTCGTTCCCATTCAACCTTTGCGGCATCACCGTGCTGGCGCTGAGCAACGGTGTCGCCACGCTGCGCGCGCACAACCTGGCCGAGCACCTCAGCCCGCTCGCCGACGAAGAGCGCGCCGCGGCCGAGGCGCGCGGCGACAGGCGCGGAGCGCTCTAGCCGGCGCTGTCAGCCATTGCGCCGCCGGCGAAGCTCCGTCGGCCCGCGCAGCCAGCCGGGCCTTCGGACCAGCAGGCGGAGGAGGCTCATCCGAACGCGCCGGTAGGCCAGGCCCAGGCGGTGACCCAGCGCCCAGCTGGGCGTTCGGCGCGCATAGGTCGCCTCGACCTTGGCGGTGGCCAACAGCTGGAGGTCGCCAGCCGCCGCCGGGACGAGCCGCGATAGGCTGCCGGTGTACTCGAAGATCGTCTGGGTGGGCTTCGGGCCGTGGCCGAGCCGCGTCGCCAGCCTGGTCAGTCCGTCGTAGGCGCCGACCGCTTCCATGGGGCCTCGCCGGCGCAACCTCGCGCTGAAGAGCACCACTCCGACGCTGCCGGCCAGCAGCACGAGAAGCACGAAAGGCAGGCTGGTCGCCGGGCCCGCTGCGCCACCACCCTGCTCGATCGGAGCAAAGGGCGGAAGGCTTGCCAGGTCGCCGGGGTCCTCCTCGAAGATGCGATCGTTCGGTAGCGGTGGCGGCACTATCGAGCCGCGCGGAGTCGGCATCGGCGGGCCGTCGGCAAGCTCGGTCGGCTGCTGGCCGTTGTCGCCGTTGCCCGGGGTGGGGTCGAAGCGGAACCAGCCGTAGCCCGGAAAGTACGCCTCGACCCACGCGTGGGAGGCGGAGCGGTCGACCTGCCAGGTGCCGGGTGACAGCTCCTGGCCGGGCAGATAGCCGACCACGTAGCGGGCCGGAATGCCCTGCGTGCGCAGCATCATCGTCATCGCGGTGGCGAAGCGCTCGCAGAAGCCGGTGCGAACCTCCAGGAAGCAATCGACGACGTTCTCCCCCGCGCACAGGCCGCTGACGTCCGTTGTGTAGCTGAAGCCGCCATCTCGCCAGAACCAGTACTGGATCGCCTCGGCGATGTGATAGGGGTTGCGCTGTTGCCGGGGCAGCTGCGCCACGATGTCGTCGGCAAGCTTGTAGGTCGACGGCCCGATCGAGCCCGGCCGGACCTCCAGGTAGCGACTCAGCCAGGGGGCATAGTCGGTGCCGGCCGCGGCCAGCTGGCCGGCCGTTACCTGCTCGCCACCGGAGTCCTGAGGCACCAGGGCAATGGCTCCGTATGAGGTCCCTTCGCGGATGCCCTCGGCGAGCCGAAGGGTCACGAAACCGCCCTCACCGCGATGGGCCAACAGCTCGGTCCTTCGATCGACGAGCAGTGGGCTCTCCGGCACGACCGCGACATCGCCCCCCAGGCTGTGCGAGGTGACGCTGACCGCGATCTGTCGCCTGCCCTTCAGCCTGCCCAGCTCCTCGGCCGTGCCGCCCAGCACCGAAGCGCCAGGCGCGACAGGGCTGGATACCGCGTCGAGCTGCTGCCAGGTCCTGCCGTCGAAGGAGTCATAGGTGGCCCCGCGCCAGTAGTAGGCACCGGTATCGGCCACCATCGCGGTAAAGACGGGCTCGGTCGAAGACTCCCAGACCTCGCGCAGCGTCTGCGTGGGCCCGAACAGGTTCGCCGAGCCGCGGACCGGTCCGCTCACGCCGCCCAGCCAACGGTTCACCTCGTAGCCGAACTCGAGCAGTCGGCTGTCCATGTCGCGCCAGGCACGCGAGAGCGGTGCCGAGCTGGCCGTGCCGGCCAGGACGAGGGACATGACCACGGCCAAACCGATGAACACCGCGCCGCGGCTGAGGAACAGCTCGCCGGCCTGGCCCATCTCGACCAGCCGGCGCGAACGCCAGCCCACTTCCTCGTGGAGCAGGTTCAGCCGGACCACCAACAGCATCGACCCGGCTGCGAAGACCACCAGGTGCAGCAGCTGCTCCTGCGTGGTTAAGGTCATGTTGAGCAGCAGCGCCGTCGCGCCGAGGACGATCAGCGGCAGCGGTCGCTGGCGCCGGAAGACGCTGAAGGCGCCCAGCTGACCCATGGCCCAGAGCAGCGCGCCGACCAGCAGCAGGAAGACGGATGTCTCGTCAGAGCGGATGCCCAGGACGAACGAGTCCCAGGCGTAGCTGTTGATCGACCAGGCGGTGTAGCGCAACCGGTCCTCGAGCAGTGGTGCGCTTGAGATGGCGCCGGCAACCGCATTGACGAGGAACAGGCCGCCGACCATCGAGCCGAGTAAGTGCGCTTTCAGCGCGCCGATTGGAAGCCGGGCCAGCAGGCCGCCAACAATGGCCGCGAGGATGACGGCCAGGGGGAGGAAGGCGGTCTGGGTGGTGCGCGTGCCGGCGACGTGGCCCACCCACGCCGACTGGTCGACCGCCAGACCGACGACGAAGACCGTTGCCAGCACGGCCAGGATGCTGGCCAGTCCCTCCGGCGGAACAGCGAGCAGCCGGTCCTGCTCCGCGTCTGCCGTGCGCATTGGCTCGGATCGTCGATTCAAGGGGGGCCTCATCGCACGGCCACCCGGGAGCCGCGCGCAGTGACCAGCTGCTCAGCGAGCGTCCGCCCCGGTCCAACGGTCACCACCGGCAGGTCGTGCTCGGCCAGCGCATGGCGCACGGCGCGCAGGGCACGCCGCCCGGCGTCCTCCGCTGCTGCGTCAGGGACCTCGGTTGCCAGCTGGGCGAAGGCGTGTGCGTCGAGCAACACGACCATCGTCGACACTCCCCTGCCCCGGAGGCTGCTGAGCGGCTTGACCCAGTCGGTGCTGGTCGACGAGGTCACGACCACGGCGGTCATGCCACGGCGCAGCCTGGGCAATGCCTCGATCAGGACGTCCAGCAGTGGCTGGCTGCCGTCAGGCTGCACTGCGGCCAGCAGCTGCAGCATCTTGAGGTATTGCCGGCGGCCGCGGTCCGGTTGCAGCACGACGTGCCGGCCGCCGTTGGCCGTCAGCCCCAGGGTGCGGTTCTCGATCAGCGCCTGGGCACCGACGGCGGCGGCCACGCGCACCGCGTACTCGATCGTCGACTCGTCGCCCTCGCCGGCATGTGCTGAGCGGTCGAGGTCAACGTAGAGCCAGAGATCCGCCGTCTGTTCCAGGTCGAATTCCTTGACCTGGAGCTCACCGGTTCGCGCCGACGTTCGCCAGTGGATCCGGTTGTACGAATCGCCCGGCTCGTATGGTCGAATGCCGGTCGCGTGCGGGGTCGTCTGGGCGGTGCGCACCGGATGCGCATGTGCGCCCTCGATCTGGGCCGGGGCCAGCCGCCAGCCCGGGATCGCCTCCACCCGCGGATGCACCAGCAGCGAGGTCGGTGTGCCGACGGTGGCCGATGACTCGAAGAAGCCGAAGGGGTCCGCTGTGCGCAGGGTCAGAGCATCAACGCGGTACTGGCCGCGGCGGGTGAGCCGAACATGTGCGGCCCATGAGCGCTCGCCGCGTGGCCCGAGTGACAGGGCCCGACCGGGAAGCGGCACCGGCAGGGTGCTCGGGTTGTACGCCTCGAGCCACAGTTTCGGGATGCGGCTGAGGTTGCGCACGGTGTAGGTCACTCGCAGCGTCTGCCCGACTTCCGCCTGTTGCCGGTCAAGCACGTAGCCCGCCTCGAGATCCGCCAGGCCGAAACGAGCGAGAAGGTACGCGCCGCCGACCACGACGATGGCCAGATAGAGCAGGAAGAACAGGTAAGGCGCACCGGTCGACAACGCGGCGACCACCAGGCCCAGCGCCAGCGCCCCCAGCTGGAGCCGTCGAAGCACGATCGGGCCTAGGCCGCAGGCAGGCCGCTGGAGCGGCCGGTCGAGCTCTGCTGTGCGGTCGGCACCTCCACGGAAACGGTGTCGAGCAGCTCGTGGACGAGCGATACGGAGTCGACGTCGCGCACCGTCGCGGCGGTCTTCACGATCAGGCGATGCGCAAGGGCGGGTACTGCCAGGGCCTTGATGTCATCCGGGATCACGTAGTCGCGGCCGTTGAGCGCGGCATAGGCCTGACCGGCGCGATAAAGGGCCAGCGAGCCGCGCGGCGACGCGCCCAGGTAGATGTCGGGGTGGCGGCGAGTGGCATTGATCAGGCGGACGATGTAGTCGCTGATCGCCTGGTCGACGTAGACCTCACGAACACCGAGCTGCATCTGGCGCAGATCCTCGACGGAGGTCACCGCGGCGAGGTCGTCCAGGGGATGGATGCGCTTCTGCTCATCGAGGATGACTATCTCTTCGAGCGGCTGCGGGTAGCCCATCTTGATGCGCAGCATGAAGCGATCGAGCTGTGCCTCGGGCAGCACAAAGGTGCCCTCGTACTCGATCGGGTTCTGGGTGCCCATGACCATGAACGGCTCGGGCATGTGGTGGGTCACCCCGTCGATCGTCGCCTGGCGTTCCTCCATGCACTCGAGCAGCGCGGACTGGGTCTTGGGGGTGGCCCGATTGATCTCGTCGGCCAGCACGATCTGGGCCATGATCGGACCCGGACGAAACTCGAACTCCTGGGTCTTCTGGTTGAAGATGGACAGGCCGGTCACGTCGGACGGCAGCAGGTCCGGCGTGAACTGGATGCGCCTGAAGGTGCAGCCGAGGCTGCGGGCGATGGCCTTGGCCAGGACGGTTTTGCCTGTGCCCGGCACATCCTCGATCAGCAGGTGGCCCTGGCAGAGCAGCGCCACCATCGCGAGACGCACCTCGTGGTGCTTGCCGACGATGACTCGCTCGACGTTGGCGATCAGCTTCTCGGTTGATTCCTGGATCGTTGCCACTGGCCCTGCTTCCCCATCCTGCGACGAGCTGTACCCCTTCACTCCGTTGGGCGCGGCGCAAGCGGCGTCCCGAGATAGTACGCCCGAATGTCGAATCGGTTGCCCAACGGCACCGCTCGCTCAGGGCTGCAGGCGCAGGTATCGCTCCATCAGCCGGCCGGCCACCGGCGCAGCCAGCTCGCCACCCGAGCCGCCGTTCTCCACGATCACGGCGATGGCGATGCGCGGCTGGTCGGCCGGCGCAAAGCCGATGAACCAGCTGTGCGGCTCTTCGCCGGCCCCGAGCTGGGCGGTACCGGTCTTTCCCGCCACCGGAACTCCGTCGATGCGCGCGCCGCCTGCGAAGCGGCGCCCGTACGGACCTTCGACCGCCAGCCGCATCGCCTCACCGACGAGGCGCGCCTCGGCCCCGCCCAGGACCTGGCGCCACGGCTCAGGCTCGACCCGCGTCACCTGTCCGGATGCGCTGCGCACCTCATCGACGAGCTTCGGCCGCATGGCCAAGCCGTCGTTCGCGATGGTTGCGGCGACGCAGGCCATCTGCAGCGGCGTGACCAGGATCTGACCCTGCCCGTAAGCCGCGTTGGCCAGCTCTACCCGGTCGCGGAAGCCGGCCAGTGGCCCCCCTCCGCCGGTCACCTGGCTGGCCGAGGTCGGCAGGTCGAAGGGAATCCGCTCGCCGAAGCCGAACCGGGCAGCCCAGTCAAGCAGCCCCTGCGCACCGATGTCGAGGCCGGCATGGGCATACCAGATGTTGCTCGACACCTCCGTCGCCTCGAGGAAGTCGAGCGGGTGCTCGGTCTGCACGGAACGCGGCGCGTCCCGTATGCGGAAGCCTTCAATGAGAAAGCCGGTCTCGTACTCATCGGGCTGGCTCTCATACCTCGTGTCGCGGCCGATCGCGCCCGATCCAAGTCCTGCCGCGGCAGTGACGATCTTGAAGACCGAGCCCGGCACATACCTTCCCTGCGTGGCCCGGTTGAGCAGCGGTGAGTCCTCGCGTTGGCGCAGGCGCGCGACGTAGCGCGACCCGCGCTCGGGGTCGACGATCCTGTTGGGGTCGAAGGTGGGGCTCGTGACCATGGCCAGGACGCGACCCGTGGAGGGCTCGATCGCGACCACCGCCCCGCGGCGCTCTTCGAGTGCCTGCAGGGCGGCCTGCTGCAGTCGAACGTCCAGCGACAGGTACAGGTCGGCCGGGTCGTACGGATCAGCTCGGAACTTGCGCAGGAGCTCGTCGCCCGGCGCCATAGAGCGCAGCCCCGTCAGCTGGGCGTCGTACGTGCGCTCCAGCCCTGCCGTGCCGAACACGACGCTGCGGTAGCCGACGATGGGAGCGGCCTCGGGGGCCGGATAGGATCGTTGCGACTGACCGCCTGCCCCGCGCACGTTACGCGCCAGGACCACTCCGTTGGCGTCATATATCGCCCCGCGCGGCGCATTCCGGGCGGCGGCAATGACGAGCGGGTTGCGCGGGTCAGTCGAGAGGCGCTCGGCCTCGACGACCTGCCAGTAGGCAAGGCCGGTGGCCAGCGCCCCGTAGCCAATGACGATGGCCAGCGCGAGGCGCATGAGGCTTCCGCCGATCTCCGGCGAGCGGCCCGGCGGGGCCGCTGGGGCCCGCGGGGAAGGCGGCCCAGCGCGGCTCATCGCTGTCGAATGCTCATGAGACTGCTTCCTCGACGCGCCCGCCGAGGCCGCGTGCGCGCCGGCCCAGCCTGCGCCAGAGGGACCCGCGGCGTGACGGCAATGGCGGCGGGTCAGCCCCTCGGTCGGAGAGCGCCAGCAGCAGCCCGACGATCGCGCCGTTGACGAGCAGCGACGAGCCGCCGTAGCTGACCAGAGGCAGGGTCACGCCGGTCAGTGGGATGACGCGCAGGTTGCCGCCGATGATGATCGCGGCCTGGACGACGATCACCAGCGTGAGGCCGGTGGCCAGCAGCGCCCGAAAGTCGTCGGAGGCGGTCGCCGCGATGCGCAGGCCGCGCTGGGCGATGATCCCGTAAAGAGCAAGGATGGCCAGACCACCGAGAAGGCCCAGCTCCTCTGACAGTGCAGCGAAGACGAAGTCCGTATGGATGGCCGGGATTGCCGGCGCCCCGCCGACCTGGGGCAGTCCCGCCCCGAGGCCAGTGCCCAGCACGCCGCCGCGACCGAAGGCGTACATCGCGCGCAGGACCTGGTATCCGGCCCCGAGCGGGTCGGCGGCCGGGTTGAGCCAGATGTCGACCCGCTGCTGAACGTGCCAGAAAAGCTGGTACACGACGTAGCCACCGGCAGCGAAAAGGGTCAAGCCGGTTATGACGTAGGACGCCCGGCGCGTGGCCGCGTAAAGCAGGGCCAGGAACACGAGGAAGAACAGCAGAGCGGCGCCAAGGTCGCGCTGGACGACCACGATCGTCAGGGCGAGGCCCCACATCACCAGCATCGGCAGCAGGTAGGGCACCGGTGGCACTCTGATCGGGCCGATGCGGCTGCTTGTCATCGTCAGCAGCGCCCGGTTCTCGGCCAGGTAGCCGGCAACGAACACGACCAGGATCACCTTCAGCAGCTCCGATGGCTGCCCGCTCAGCGGTCCGAGGCGCAGCGTGAGCAATTGGCCGCCCCGGCCGTCGCCAAAGATGAACACGAGCAGCAGCAGCCCGATGCCGGCGGCAGCCCAGGTGTACTTATAGCGTCGCAGCCAGCCATCATTGCGCACGAAGACGGCGACGATGCCCAGCAGGCTGAACCCGAGGACCAGCCAGACCAGCTGCAAGGGGGCGAGCGGCAGCAGCGTACCGAAGAAGCTTTGCGATGCCATGCCCTGCGGCAGCCGGCTCATCAGCAGCAGCGACAAGCCTCCGAGCAGTGCCGCGGTCGGCAGCAGCAGCTCATCCATCCGCCGACCGGTGATCACAAAGGTGACGTGGATGATGCCGATCGTGCCCATGTAGACGGCCAGCAGGGTCAGGTCCCCGATCTCCAAGGCGCCAGCGCGGTGCGATTCAAGGCTCGCCCATCCGGTGACGAGCGCCAGGCCGACCAGCAACAACAGGCCCATCTCGCGCCGCCTGAGGCGCGGCCGGATGCCGACCCGGTGCAGGGCGCCGCGCACGCTGCTCACGCCACCCGTGGGCGTTCCAGGCGCAGCCTCACCTGTCCGACCTGGATCTCATCGCCGTAGCCAAGCGGCAGGTATGTCTCCACGCGCTGCCCGTTCACCCACGTGCCGTTGGTACTGCCGCGGTCCTCCAGGTACCAGGCCCTCCCGCGAAAAGTGAGCATCGCGTGCTCCGCCGAGACGAACGTGTCCTCGACCACTATCGAGCTGTTCACGTCGCGCCCGATCGAGTTGACGGCATCGAGATCGAAAGATGTTCCAACCGCCGGCTGGCCTTCCGGCGCGGACACCACCACCAGCCGGCCGATGGCCTGGCCGGCGGTGACGATGCCGGAGCGCAGATCGCGCCACAGTGCTCGCACGACAACGAGCAGGAAGAGGTAGATCAGCAGCACGAAGGCGAGGCGCAGCGCCCACAGTGCGATGGTGAATGTGTCCACGACGCGGGCCTCTACTGCGCCGTGGGCTCGATGGTCAGCGTCGAGCCGCCGATCTGGATCACATCGTGCGGCCCCAGCGCTATCTCCTGTACGCGGCTGCCCTGCAGGTACGACCCGTTGGTGCTGCCCAGGTCGGTATAGATGAGCGTGCCCAGCCGGACGCTGATCTGCCCGTGGTGGCGCGAGACCCGGCTATCGGCGAGGACGATGTCATTGTCGCCGGCCCGGCCCACGCGCAGTGTGCCGCCGTCCACGGCCAGCCGGGTCACCGGTTGCCCCGGTGCTCGTACGGCGATCGTGGCCCGTGGCGCCGCCGGCCGGGCGGCCCGGAAGATCGACGTCTGGCCTCCGTCCTGCCACTGAACCTCCGCCTGTCCGGCCACCGCGCCCTGCTGAGGGGACGGCGATGCCGACTGACCGACGGCCCCGCCCGCAGGCCCCTCCGAAGGCGGAGGCTCTCTGTATGCACGCTCCGGCTGCCGCAGCCCGGCATCGTCGGTCGTCACCACGACGTCGCCCGGGCTAACTCGTTGCGAAGCCTCCATGCGCACGGACGGCCGCGCATCCAGCACATACGCCCGCCGACGGGCGTGTTCGCGCAGGCTTTCGGCAAGCTCGGCAGGCAGGGCCTCGCGCCCGGACAGTGCCACGAGGTCGGAAGGATGCAGGAGGAGGCGGTAGCGGCTCTGCACGTGCCATTTGCCGTCGCGTCGAGCGCGGCCGCTCTCCATTGCTCGCTCCAGGTGGCGCTGGAGGTGCACGGCTTCGAGTCGCGGTGCGAGCAGGCGTGCCGCTGGACGCTCGAAGATGCGCTCGAAGAACCGCTCCATCGCGGCGAGGGGACCTGCCATCCGGTGGCCGAGTCTAGCAAATGCCCTGTCGCGGCCCGCTGCCACGGCCACCTCAGCGCTTCCCGCGCCCCATGGGGCCATGCCGACCAGTACTGCTACGGCAGTGACTTGACAACGCGGCAGCCCTAGCCTGCTCGCACGATCGCAACGGAGGCGATCCAGCTGGAGCCATATTGACCACTCTCACGAGCAACTCGTTCTGCGAGCGTTGCGGGACGCGGACGGTCACCGAGGAGGCCGCCACCCCGCTCGGGGGGTTGGTTGGGCGCGTCCGCTCGCTGGCCGGTCGCCCAGCCGAGACGACCTCCGACAACCTGTCCCTGTGCCTGGGCTGCCGCGGATACGTCTGCGCCGGCTGCCTCAATGACCGGGCCGGCCTGTGCATCGACTGCGCGCCGCCGGTGGCCGTTGACGCCGGCGCGTGGCCCGCCGTGGAGCGCGCGCTGCCCCTGGCCGCCGCAGATGCGGTTGTGGACATTGAGCCAGCGCCCGAGCTGAACCCCGCGCCGGTGGCGGAGGTTGAGCCCGAGCCGGAGCTCGCGCCGGTGCCGTTTGCACAGGTCGAGCCGGAGCTCGCGCCAGTAGCCGAGATAGAGGTCCCTGTCTTCCAAGCACCGCCGGTGCCCGAGTGGGTGGACCTGTCGCCGCCTCCGCCGCCGATGGCTGTCTCCCCGGCCGGCCCTGTCCCACCGCGCCCCGACAGCCCACGGCCAGTGCTGCCCGCCAACTTTGTCCTGCCGTCGCCCCCCAGCCCGCCGCCGGCGGTCGACTTCGCGCCGCCGCCCTCGGCTCACGCTGCTACCCCCGCAATCACCGACGACAGGACAGTCGACGGCGCCGATGCCCAGGCGGGGGAGCATGTCCAGGCCGACCAGGCCGTCCTACCAGACGTCGAGCCTCATCCGGCACCGCCCCTTGCGACTGCGGACCACGGAGTACCCGCCATACCGGGCGAGGTCCAGCCGTCCATCTCCCACGTCATCATTGAGCCCGAAGCTTCGATGCCGGCCGTCGACCCTCGAGCAGAGCTGGCCAGCCGGCTGATGGAGACCGCGCCCATGTCGCCGGCGGCCAGCAGGCTTGCCGCGATGCGCGCGTTGGCCAGGGCGGGCCGCGCCGGAACGCCGTCTGTGCCGATGCTCGAGCCGGCCGCCCCGTCGTCGCCGCAGTTGGGCACGCCACCGACTCGGGCCATGCCACCGGGGGCGCGGGCCTGCCACCACTGCGATCTGCCGATTTCCACCCGCGCTGGGTTCTGCCGCCGCTGTGGCTCCCCTCAGCCCCGCGCTGCCTGAGCAGGCACCCTAGGGCAGCACCACGGGCCGGTCTTCCAGCCGCATCGAGTCACGGCGATAACGCGCCCAGGCGGCGCCATAGAGCAGGATCTGGTAGGCAAAGTTCAGCCAGATGAAGGCGGCGAAGACAGCCGCTATCACGCCGAAGGCCTTCAGGCCGCCGACCATCAGCGGTGCCAGCACCGTGAACAGGTTGGTCAGCAGGCCGATCCCCACCCCTGCCGCGACGGCGGGTGGCAGGGCTGCCCGCCAGGGGGGTGGCGCAGTCGGCACGAAGCGATAGACGATCAGCACGACGACCGTCATGACCAGCATCGACAGCAGCGGCATGAGGAGCGAGAGCACCGGGCCGAGCTCCTGCAGGGTGGTCTGGACGACCGCCCACAGCCCGCTGAGCGCAATCGTTCCGACAACCACCGCCACCAGCACGGTCACCGCGACCACCCCGCGTACACGCCGTGACACGAACCCGCGCATGTCTCCGCCTGGGAAGAACCGGCGCATGACCTCATCGAGCGCGGCATAGAAGTTGCTGGACCCCCAGATGAGTCCGAGGAAGCCGACGATGGAGAGGGTGTTGCGTTGCTCCACCAGAGAGCCCAGCTGGTCCTGGAACAGGTTCTCAAGCGGCGGCACGGCCGCCACCAGCTGGGCCAGTACCTCCTGCTGGCGTTCTGGATCCGCAACGAAGAACCCCAAGACGCCCGAAAGGAGCAGCAGCAGAGGGATGATCGCGAACATGGTCGTAAAGGCGAGCGCCATCGCAAGCAGTGGCAGCCCGACTGCGCCCGCGGAGCCCATCACCGCCTGAGCCAGCCGCACGATTCGGGTGCGCTTGACGCCTTCGACCAGGCCGGCCAAACGCTCCTTCATCGTTCTTCAGTCCTTACCGCTGCCCCCTTTGCCGGCCGACTCCGGACCGGCTGCCGGCGAATTGCTCGCGCCCGTAGCTTTCGCGCCCGTAGCTTTCGCGCCCTCGCCCTTGCCGTCGGCGCCCTTCGCATCGCCGGCTTTCTCACCGGCGCCTGCATCACCCTTGGCGGCAGCGCCGGCACGCTCCTTCTTGGCCCAACCCGAGCCCTTGAAGACGATCGCCGGCGGTGACAGCGCCTTGCGCATCGGACCACCACAGCCATTGCATAGGGTGGGACCGGATTCGTTGACTCCATGCATGACCTCGACCCGCGTTCCACAGGCCGTGCAAACGTAGTCGTAGATCGGCACTCCTCAATCTCCCTGCCGCATGCCGCACTTGGGGCAGTAGCGGGCGGCTCGGTCGAGGGTCGGAAAGCCGCAGTGCCCGCACGAACGCGCGCCGCCGCCGGCCACGGCACGCTCCGTCACGTAGAGGCCATGAGCGCCCTGGCTGGCCAGGATGTTGCCCATCAGCCTCGTCAGCACGCGTTGGGCGTTGCGGTCAATGTCGCCTCGTGCTCCGTCACCGCCCCAGGCAACCACCGGCCGAAGGATGAGGTCCCCGCTCGTCTCATCCCAGTAGCTGATGACCCCTCCCACGAGCGCGTCGAAGCGCGGCATCCCCTCGTGGTCCACGTCGCCTGACAGGAGCGCCACGGCAATCGTCTCGTAGGCGGGGTCAATGGCGTTCAGCGATTCGAGCACGAACAGCGCGTGACGCGCGATGGGGCTCAATTGGTGACGGGCGTTGATCCATGCGAGCGCGCGGTCGGGATCAAGCAGGCGGGGTTCGGCGTTCTGCGCCTCGGGCGTGACGGGCTCGACGAGCTCGACCGGCGAGATCGCGATGCCAGCCAGGAGGTTGGGCAGCTCGGCGGGCTGTGCCGAGCCCGCATCCATGCGCACCCCATCACCGGCCTTGACGTTGTACGACAGGCGCAGGTGCATGTCATGGGTGGAAAAGCTGTCCGGGGCCAGAGGGCGCGGGGGTGGTGTCGGCGCGTTGGCTTTGTCCTGCTTGCGTGTGAAGGGCAGACGCATATCGGCGCTAGCCTGCCACGCGCGCGGCCAGTCGCGCTACGGCTTCGCGCAGCTCTTCGGCCCGACGTCGTGCGCCGTCGACGACGTGGGCGGGGGCCCGCGAGGTGAAGTTCGCGTCCGCCAGGCGGGCCTCCGCCTGGGCGAGCTGGAACTGCGCCCGCTCGAGCTCTCGGACGAGCCGGGCGCGTTCGCGCTCGAGGTCGCCGCCGGAGCGCAGGAGACGTGCCTCGTTGTCGCCGGCGATGGCGACCAAGGCCCCTTCCAGGCCGGCGTCCAGGGCTTCACGAGACTCGACCGCCTGGGGCCTGATCCGGGCCAAGCGGGCCACCGCATCGCCCAGCCGCTCGAAGGCGAGCCCGGCCGGCCGATCATGCAGCCACAGCCTCGCCTCGAGCCATTCCCCCGGCTCGATGCCGGCCTCGGCCCGTGCGGCGCGGACCTGGCGGACCAGGTCGATCAGAGCCTGGGTGCCGACCGCTTCCGGCCGGTCGGCAGCGCCCGCCTCCATCGCGCCGCTCGGCCAGTCCGCGATGATCAACTGGTCCGGGTCGGAGGGCAGGTGTGGCAGCCGCTGCCAGATCGCCTCGGTCAGGAACGGCATGATCGGGTGAAGCAGCCGCAGGTAGCGGTCGAGCACCCAGACCAGGACCTGCCAGGTCGCGACGCGCTCCTCCGCCGGTGCGGCCTCATTCGACAGATTGACCTTGGCGATCTCGAGGTACCAGTCGCAATAGTCGCTCCAGATCGCCTCGTGTAGCAGGCGGGTCGCCTCGCCCAGCTGGAAGGAGCCGTAGGCGGCCTCCACCTCGGTCACGGTCACCGCGCAGCGATCCAGGATCCAGTGCTCGGCCGGCCCCAGCAGGGCCCGGTCCGGCAGGCTGAGCGGGGCCGCGTCCGGCACCGCATCCGGTCGCGCACCGAGTACGAATCGAGCCGCGTTCCAGAGCTTGTTACCGAAATTCCGCGCGCCCTCCAGGCGGCTCTCGCCCAGTCGCTGGTCGGCGCCTGGCGTCGTGCCGTTGATCAGCGCGAAGCGGAGAGCATCGGCGCCGATCTCGCGGATCACCCCCAATGGGTCGACGACGTTGCCCAGGGTCTTCGACATCTTGGCGCCATACGGGTCGCGCACCATGCCGTGCAGGTAGACCACCGAGAACGGCTCCCGACCTGTCAGCCACTCCCCTAGCATCATCATCCGGGCGACCCAGAAGAAGATGATGTCGTAGCCCGTCTCCATCACGGTGGTCGGGTAGAAGCGTCGCAGGTCCTCGGTGTCGTCTGGCCAGCCGAGCGTCGAGAACGGCCACAGCCCGCTCGAGAACCAGGTGTCGAAGATCTCCTCGTCCTGGACCAGCTCGCTCGCGGGCCGACCGCAACCCGCGCACGCCGATGGGCCGGCCTCCTCATCGGAGACGGTCGTGTGGCCGTCGATGCAGTACCAGGCCGGGATGCGGTGGCCCCACCACAGCTGGCGGCTCACGTTCCAGTCGTGGATGTTCTCGAGCCAGTCGAAGAAGACCTTCTCGAATCGCTGCGGCACGAACCGGGTGCGCCCCTCGCGAACCGCCGCCAGCGCCTTCTCGGCCATCGGCTTGACGTTGATGAACCACTGCGTCTTGAGGCGCGGCTCGACCACGTCGTCGCTGCGCTGGCATCGACCCAGGACCATCTCGTGCGGCATCGCCGCGACGAGGTCCCCACGTTCCTCGAGGGCGGCCACGATGCGCTGCCGGGCTTCCTCCCGGCTCAGCCCGGCGTAAGGACCGCCGAGCTCGTTGATGCGACCGTCGTCGGTCATCACGTCGATGACAGCCAACCCATGTCGACGACCGGTCTCGAAGTCGGTCTGGTCGTGCGCCGGCGTCATCTTGACCGCGCCGCTGCCGAATTCACGCTCCACGACGGAGTCGGCGATGACCGGCACCACCCGCTCGACGAAGGGGATCATCACCCGCCGGCCGATCGCCTCGCGATAGCGGTCGTCTTCGGGGTGGACCGCCACGCCGCTGTCGCCCAGGATCGTTTCAGGCCGCGTGGTGGCGACGGTCAGGGTCTGATCGGGATCGATCGAGCCGTCGTCGCGCACGAAGTGGTAGCGAACGTGCCACAGCGTCCCCTCGGTCGGGTTGGCAACCACCTCCAGGTCCGACAGGCTGGTCCGGCAGCCCGGGCACCAGTTGATCAGCCGCTCGCCGCGGTAGGCGAGCCCATCGTCATAGAGGCGCTTGAAGGCAACGCGCACGGCGCGCGCCGAGCCTTCGTCCATCGTGAAACGCAGCCGGCGCCAATCGGCGGTCACCCCCAGGCGGTAATGCTGCTCGGCGATGACGTTGCGCGTCTCGTCCATGAACCGCCACATCCGCTCGAGGTACCGCTCCCTGCCCAGCGACTGGCGCGTCTCGCCCTCTTCGGCGATGACCTTGTCGAGCACCACATGCGCTGCGATGGAGGCGTGATCGACGCCGGGCACCCACAGAGCTGGGTGGCGCTGCATACGGGCGCGACGGATGAGTGTGTCTTCGATTGCCGCTGTCAGGGCGTGGCCGACGTGGAGCGCTCCGGTGACATTGGGCGGTGGCTGGGTGATGACGAAGGGCGGCTTGGACCAGTCGGCTCGACTGCCCGCGCCATCCGGATCAAAGACGTCCGCCTCCAGCCAGCGCCGGTAAATGCCGGGCTCGACCTCCGGCGCGCGGTAGGCAGTCGGCATGTCGGTCGCTGTGCTCGCCCTTCCGGCGCTGTCGGCTGTCCCGGCCATCGGCTTGTCTCCGTCGCATGAAAAGACCCGCTCGCCCAGCGGACGAACGGGGTCGTGGTACCACCAGCTGGTTCAGTGCCCGAAGGCACCCTCTGCGGCGCGCTATCGGGCGCCACCCGTGCGGCTCGCGAGCGACCTTCGCCACCCCTCGCCTCCCCGGCTCACAGCCTCAGGGCCGGGGTCTCTGCAAGGCAATCCGGGGCGCTACTCCTCTCGGTCCTCGCCGCGAGGCGCGAGTGTAGCACCGCAGTGTTCCGCGATCACCCCGGCGTACGGCACGGGTCACGGCCGCTGCAGCGGCCGGCAGGCGGGTGCGGGATAGCATTACCCAATGTGCTTCGAGCCCGGAAGCGGGCCGCCGATCGCCCCGATCGCCGGCGGCGCCGTGGACGGACGCCGCATCGAGCTGACCTCCGGCGACTACACGCCGTTCGCGGGGTTCCTGGCGCGGGCCGAGCGCCCGACAGGCGCGGCAATGCTGGTCCTGCCCGACGTTCGCGGGCTGCACGCCTACTACGAGGAGCTGGCACTGCGCCTTGCCGAAGCGGGGGTCGACGCCCTGGCGATCGACTACTTCGGCCGCACCGCGGGCACCGATGATCGACCTGCCGACTTCCCATTCCGCGAGCACGTCGAGCAGACTGCCTATGCCAACCTCCTGCTCGACCTTGACGCCGCCGCCCGGCGGCTGCGCGAGGAGGCAAGGCCGGAGCGCGTGTTCTCGGTCGGCTTCTGCTACGGCGGGCGGTTGGCGTTTCTCTCGGCCGCCCGGCCCGAGCTCGACCTAGCCGGCGCGATCGGCTTCTACGGTGTCGTGTCCGGCCCCGGCCGAGCAGGGATGCCCGCGCCGGTCGACTTGGCCGACGAGATGCGTTGCCCGGTGCTCGGGCTGTTCGGCGGCGCCGATGAGTCCATCCCGGCCGAGACGATCGCGGCCTTTGACGCTGCACTCGGCCAGGCCGGCGTCGCGCACGAGCTGGTCACGTACGCCGAGGCGCCCCATTCGTTCTTCGACCGCAAGGCCGCGCAGTATGCCGATGAATCGGCCGATGCCTGGCGGAGGGTGCTCGAATTCGTCAGCCGGCCGGACTGAAAAGCGCTGCGGCGAGCTCGCGGTAGCCCTCGATCGCAGGGTCCGCCGACTTCTCCTCGCGCAACTGGACGCAGACATGGTCCGCGCCGGCCTCGAGGTGAGCCCTGGCGCGCCCCACGATGTGGTCGACGTCGCCGATCGCGATGACTGCCTCGAGCAGTCGATCGCTGCCGTCGTTGGCGATATCCGCTTCCGGCCAGCCAAGCCGGCGCAGGTTGTTCGCGTAGTTGGGCAGGGCCAGGTAGTGCTTGCCGAACGCTCGAGCGATGTCCAGGCCGGCTGACAGGTCGGTCGTGAGGACGGCAGTCATCTCGACCGCCAGGCACGCCTCGTCGCCGAGGTAGCGGCGGGCGAAGGGCGTGTGGTCGACCGGCACGAAGTAGGGGTGCGCGCCGTCTGCACGTTCGGCGGCAAGCTCGAGCATTCGCGGGCCCAGGGCGGCCAGCACCAGCGGCACCGGTTCGTCGGGCATCGGCGCCGCGTACTGCGCGTCGGCCATTGCATCGAGATAGTCCCTCATGCCGGTCAGCGGCTTTGCGTAGTCGCCGCCGCGGATCTTGACCGATGGTGCGTGGCTTACCCCCAGTCCGAGCACGAAGCGGCCCGGCCAGGCGTCACCGAGTGCGCGCGCCGCGTTGGCGGTGGACATGGGATCGCGGGCATGGATGCTGGCAATCCCCGGCGCCACCATCACTCGCTCCGTCCCCGCGAGAAGGATGGCCGAATGGGCCATCACGTCCTTGCTGCCCACGCTCTCGGGCATCCAGACGATCGGATAGCCCTGTCGCTCGATCTCCCGCGCGGCGGACAGCTCATCGCGGGCGCTCAATCGCTGGAGCGCGAAGCTCCACGCGCCATAGGGGCCCAGCCGCTGGGCCAAGCGGCGGCCGCCGAAACCGCCGACGCCGGCGATGCTCTTGTGGTCACTCATGCCGGCGATGATCGCACGGCTATCGCACCGCCTAGGCGCTGGTGCGCTCCAGCAACTCGGAGTAATTGGTCTCGTCCACGCCGCGATCGACCTCGGCCTTGGTCAGCAGCAGCGGCGCGCGACCTGTGCGGATGGTCTCCTCGGTGATGATGCACTTGCGCACGTCGGTCCGCTCAGGGATGTCGTACATGACCTCGAGCAGCGCCTCCTCGACGATCGAGCGCAGTGCCCGGGCGCCGGTCTTGCGGTTGAGGGCCAGCTCGGCGGCGGCCTCGATTGCCCCCGGCGTGAAGTGCAGCTCGACCTTGTCGAGCTGGAGGAACTTCTGGAACTGGCGGGTGACGGCGTTCTTGGGCTCGGTCAGCACGCGCATGAGGTCGTCGCGGGTGAGCGCGGAAAGCGAGACGATCACCGGCAGTCGGCCGACGAACTCCGGGATCAGCCCGAACTTGAGCAGGTCCTCCGGCATCATCTGCTCGAGGATCAGCTCGCGCTTTTCGCGCGGCGTGCGCGCTTCTGAACCGAAGCCCATCGAACGCTTGCCGACGCGCTCCTCGACGATCTTCTCCAGGCCCTCGAACGCGCCGCCGCAGATGAACAGGATGTTGGTCGTGTCGATCTGAATGAAGTCCTGGTGCGGATGCTTGCGCCCGCCCTGCGGCGGCACATTCGCGACCGTCCCTTCCAGAATCTTCAGCAGGCCCTGCTGAACCCCCTCGCCCGATACGTCGCGGGTGATCGACGGGTTGTCAGCCTTGCGCGCAATCTTGTCGATCTCGTCGATGTAGATGATCCCGCGCTGCGCCCGGGCCACGTCGAAGTCGGCCGCCTGGATCAGCCGGAGGAGGATGTTCTCCACGTCCTCGCCGACGTAGCCGGCCTCGGTCAGCGAGGTCGCATCCGCGATGCAGAAGGGCACGTCGAGGACCTTGGCCAGGGTCTGGGCGAGGAGCGTCTTGCCGGAGCCGGTCGGCCCGACCAGCAGCACGTTCGACTTCTGGAGCTCGACCTCGTCGACCAGGTGGCCGGCGTTTACCCGCTTGTAGTGGTTGTAGACGGCGACGGCGAGGACCTTCTTGGCGCGGTCCTGGCTGATGACGTATTGGTCGAGGGCGGAGTTGATCTGGCGAGGATTGGGCAGCTTGGCGGCCTGCGGCTTGGGCCGCGGCGCCTCGAGCATCTCCTCCTCGATGATCTCCTGGCACAGGTTGATGCACTCATCGCAGATGTACACCCCCTGGCCTGCGATGAGCTTGCGGACCTGCTCCTGGCTCTTGCCGCAGAAGCTGCAGCGATAGGGCACCTTCGTGCCCTTGCCGCTTCCGGTCGTCACCCGAGCTACGTCTCGTTCCTTTCTGTGCCGGTCTGCGCTTGCCTGCTCAGCCCTTGGCCGGGCTGGGCCCGTCTTCCTCCCCGGCGGGGGTCGCGCTGCCCTCGCCGCCCAGTGCGCCGCGGGAGCGCGCCTCGCTGATCAGGGACTGATCGGGCGCGGCGTAGACCTCATCGATGATGCCATACGCCTTGGCGTCCCATGGGGACATGAAGAGGTCTCGCTCGGTGTCCCGAATGATCTTCTCGACCGGTTGGCCTGTGTGGCGGGCCAGGATTTCGTGATTGAGGTTGATCAGAGCCTCGAGCTCCTTGACCTGGATCATCACGTCCGGCGTGTTGCCCCGGAAGCCGCCCGAACCCTGGTGGATCATGATCCGGCTGTTGGGCAGGGCGTAGCGCTTGCCCTTGGCGCCGGCGGCGAGCAGCACCGACGCCATCGATGCCGCCATGCCGATGCAGATCGTGTTCACCGGTGCTCGCAGGTACTGCATCGTGTCGTAGATGGCGAGGCCAGCGGTGACCACGCCGCCAGGCGAGTTGATGTAGAGGCTGATGTCCTTCTCTGGATCCTCGGCCTCCAGGAACAGCAGCTGGGCGATGATGAGGTTCGCCATGTGGTCCTCGATCGCGTCGCCCAGGAAGATGATCCGGTCTTTGAGCAGTCGGCTGTAGATGTCGTAGGCGCGCTCCCCACGGCTCGAGCTCTCGATGACCATCGGGACGAGCATCAGCGGTTCCCCTTCTTTCGGCGTTGCTTCTGGCGGTCGGGGCCTGGGCCAGCGGCGGCGGTCGGCGGCTGGTGGTCATGCCCCGAGTGATCGTCATGCAGGTGCTGGACGTGGCCGAACTCCGGGTGCTGCTCGATCCAGCGGTCGACCAGCATCTCGACGGTCTGCGACCGCCGCAGCAACGAGCGAGTGTAGGCGCGCCCACGCGCCGACTCCAGGTAGTTGAGGAGGGCCTGGTTACCGGCGTAGCGCTCGCGGGAGCGGCCCAGCTCGGCCTCAAGATCCTGTTCGCTGACCTCGACCTTCTCGCGTTCTGCGATCTCGGACAGGACGAGCAGCGTTTTGACCCGCTTCTCGGCGTCCGGCTTGAACTCACGTCGGAGGTCCTCTTCCGAACGCTCGGTGGCGCGCAGGTAATCCTCATACCCGATGCCCTGCTCGGCCACGCGCACACGGAGCTCGTCGAGCATCACCTCGACCTCGCGCTCCACCAGCAGGTCGGGCAGGTCGACGGTGGCGTTGGCGACGGCGAACTCGATGATCCGGTCGGCGAAACGGTGGCGCGCCCGGTCAAGCGCGTTGCGCTCCAGCCGGCGGCCGATCTCCTGGCGCAGGTTGGCCAGGTCGGCGTAGGCGCCGAGCGATTGGGCAAAGTCGTCGTCAGCCTCCGGCAGGCGCTTCTCGCGCAGCTCGCGCAGCTGAACCTCGAAGTCGACCAGCTGGCCGGCCAACTCGGCCGCCGGATAGTCGTCGGGGAAGGTACGGCTGAAGGTCTTGCTATCGCCCTCGCGCAGACCGATCAGCTCGTCTTCGAAGCCCGGGATCATGTTCTCGTTGCCGACCACCAGCGGCAGCCGCTCCGCCTCAGCCCCCTCGACCTTCTCGCCGTCACGGCGGCCGACGAACCCGATGACCGCGTAGTCACCCTTCTGCGCGCCGCGATCCTCGACCGGCACCAGGCTGGCCTGCTGGTCACGCAGCTGCTCGATGACCTTGTCGATCCGCTCGTCGTCGGTGTCCTCAATCTCGATGGCGAACGGGTAGTCGCTGTACGCGCCGAGCTCGACCTTGGGCCGAAGGGAAAGGGTCACCCGGTATGAAGCGCCACTCTCCTCGGCGAATTCGAGCCACTCCGGCTCCGGGATGGACAGCACATCGAGCTCCTCCTGCTCGACGGCCTGGAGGACGGATGATTCGAACAAATGCTCCTTGGCGTCGTCGTAGACCGGGTTTGGCGCGTCCGGGTCGTCGCGCCGGACGCCGAGTGCGCGCTCCAGCAGCGGGCGGGGCGCCTTGCCGGGGCGAAAGCCGGGAACCTTGGTCCTGCGCGCGAGGTGGCGCACGGACTCGTCGACGGAGCGCCGGACTCGATCCGGCGGCAGTTCCACCTCGAGCACGACAGAGCGGCGCTCGGCCGGGCGCGCGGTGACCTTGAGTTCCTGAGTGGGGGTGCTTGACATGGGAAGGCCAGTATATGAAGCGCCACCGGCCAGCGCATTTGGCCCGCGCGTTCTAGCCTTTCAGCCGCTCGTGTTCAACTTCCTGCGCTTCGTCATCTTCTTCGCCGTCATCGCCGCATTGCTGGCCGTAGTCGCCGTGCCCGCGCTCTCAGCTCCTTTCGTTACCCAGACGGTGCGCGAGGCCGGAGTGCGCGGCGGCGAGCTGAAGGCGAGCATCGGCTTCTTCGACCCGGCGCTATTCACCGGCCGTGCCCGCCAGCTCCGCATAGAGGGCCGCGACCTGACCCTGGGCCCGGCGACGGCGGGCGGCGTCGACCTGACGCTGGAGGACGTGAGCGTGTTCGAGCGCACCTTCGGCGGCGTGCGCGGCAACCTGCGCGATGTGGACATGACCGCCGGCGGGGTGCGCGTCCAGGCCGCGCGGATCGAGATCGACGGTCCCTCGTCGGCGGCAAACATCGCCGGCCACTTCACGCCCGACCAGGGCGAGGAGATCGTCCGCCAGGCAGCCGCTCATGCCGGGGTCCGGCTCGACGCCGTTGAGCTGGTCGATGGCGGTCTCCGCGTGACACTGGCGGGGTTGACCACGGGCGCGGGCGTCGCCGTGGAGGGCGGCGGTCTCGTGCTCCGGCCGACGGGAGGCCCCACGATCCTGCTGCTCGCTCCAGTCCCCACCGACCCCTGGCGCCTGACCGAGGCCTGGGTGTCGCCGCAGGGAATAACGGTCCGCGGCGTGGTCGACGCGGCCGTGCTCGCGCGCAGGGCGATCGCCAACCCCTGAGCTGGTGGGCGAGGTCGGATTCGAACCGACACGCCGCTCACGCGGCACCAGCTCCTAAGGCTGGCGTGTCTACCGTTCCACCACTCGCCCCGGCCGACAAGGATACGGCCGGCGCGCGGGCAGCTACACGGCGGGTGACTGACTAGAGGCCGAGTCCCTGCTCGTCCGCAGGCGGACCCTTGCGCGTGGGCGCGGCGTTGCGGTCCGCCGGTGCGTCGATGAAGCGCTTGACCAGTTCGCGCAGGGCGGCGCCGCCAAGGATGCCGAAGGCCAGGTCGTAGGTGTTCCACAGCGAGTGCCGAGCGCTTGGCTCGGCCCTGGGATGCTCCTTCCTCAGGAACGCTGCGAACTCTCGCTCGAGGCGGTTGTGCACCGCCTCCCGATTTTCCTCCGGCAGCCGATCGATCGTCTGCTGAACCTCCTTGGGCGTCAGGCGATCGACCTTGGGTCGCGGGAAAACGCGCTTCTCGACCGCGCGGATGACTCGCTTCGGGCCGTTGACGCCGAGGAAAGCGACTCCCGCCCCGATGGCGCCATAGCGCAGGGGGTCGCGCTTGATCTTGCTCGGGATGTCGACCGCACTGCGCACGGCCGTGCCCATCTCGTTGAGCTCTGACTCGGCGGCCAGCCGAGCGTTGGCTACTTCCTGCCGCGCAGCGGCGACTTGGTCTGCCATTGCTCCTCCAGCCATTCCCTTGTCTCCGCTACTGCTTCCATCGTCTGCTGCGGCTTGAGCCGGGCGAAGTGGGCCTCAAGATCGAGCCGCGGCCAGGTCAGGGCGATGTTGACGACCGGCCAGACGATCAGGCCAAGGGTGATGCCCAAGCCGACCGCCGGCCCCCATGTCCACTCGTCGACTGTCATGGCAAAGCCCAGCAGAGCGCCCAGCACCGCTCCGATCACCAGCCCGGCGATGGCCCCGGCCACCCCACCGACGATGGCCAGGACGAACAGCATCAACAGGCCGAGGATGAGCGCGCCGGCGATCGCGCCGACGGCACCCGGAGTGTCGAGTGGCGCGACCAAGTTCTGGGCGAAGTAAGAGGCCGTCTGCCAGGCGATGTTGAAGCCCAGCAGCACGGCAACCGCGACCGCCACCAGCACACCGACGAGCAGGCCGATGAGCGCTGGGCTCCGCGTGCCGCCGACGATGCCCAGGCCGAACGCGACGATGAGTGCGAAAGGCAACAGAACGCCGTGGGCAAGGCCCCAGCCGATCGAGCCGAAGAGCCACTCACCGATGAACAGCAGCCCTCCGACGTAGAGCATGATCATCATCAGCAGGCCGAGCGCGAGGACGATGCCGGCCTTGGCGGCCATGCTGCCGAGGAAGCCGAGGATGGCCCCGAGCTCCGCGCGCAGCAGCGTCCAATGTGCGCGGGCCAGTCGCTGGAATGAGCCTCGCGTGCGCCGGAACTGCTCGGCGAGACCGGGCGCCTCGGGTGCCACGCGGCCGGGCCGCGCGTCAGGCCACGTCTTCTCGGGTGGGGTGTTGCTGGTCGTCAGGGCTGGCCTCGCTGGCTTGGGCTACCGCGGCGACTGCGGTCCTCGGGGGTCGGACCGCCGGCCGGGTCGGGTGAGCTCTTCCTGCGCAAGATAGCAGCCGGTCGCTCAGTCGAGCATGAAGCCCCGGCCGACGAGCCTCACGGCAGCATCGAAGAAACCATACGTTCGTCGATAGCGCGCATCGCCCAGGCGGGGCGCAGATCCGGTTGCCACCCGCCACAGGCTCGACTCAAGCTCCTCGATCCGCTCGACCAGCTCGGATGGCCTCCGCGGCGGCGTTATGTCGGCATAGGTCCGCCGGCCGAGGGGGTAGTGAACCTCGGTGGCCGGGGTGGCCGGCAACATCGCAAAGACCAGCCGCGCAAGCTCAAGCGCGGCCAGGGAGTTTGCAGGCGCGGGCTGGATCTGCTGGGCGCTGCCACGGCCAGCAGCCGCCTGCATCGCCTCGATCAGCGCCGCCCGGCGTTCGGCCGAGGTCGCCGGCTGGGGTGCCACGCCAGCGCGGGCGACCATCGCCCGCAGCTCGGCCAGATCGGATTGACTGGCGCGCAGCCAGATCCGAAAGCCGGTCTCCATGTCCTCGACGTGGGGCAACGTCTGCGTCGCCAGCACCTCGGACCCGCCGGCCGGCAGGTCGCCGGTAAGCCACAGCTCATCCAGCACCTGCAGCGTCCGGCGATAGAGCAGCACCAACCGGTCGAAATCGGCGAAGCCGCTGGCCAGCACCTCAGCCATGGTCCAGACAGTATGCCGAGCCGGAAGGCCCCGGCGTCAAGCGCCGGCGCAGCCTCGTTGCGAAGCTGCGCCGGCTAGGAGCTGCGGTGGACGCTAGAAGCCGCCCATGCCACCCATGTCGGGCGGCATCTGCGGTGCAGCGGCGGCCTTGGGCTCGGGCTTGTCGGTCACCATCGCCTCGGTGGTCAGGATCATGCCCGCGATCGAGGCGGCGTTCTCGACACCAGTGCGGGTGACCTTGGCCGGGTCGACGATGCCGAACTCCAACATGTCCCCGTAGCTCTCGGTGATGACATTGAAGCCGACGTGGGTGCTGCCTGCCTCGGACTGGCGCCGGCGGACGTTCTCGAGCACGACCGAGCCCGAATGGCCGGCGTTCCGGGCCAGCTGGCGGAGGGGCTCCTCCAGGGCCCGCCGGACGATCTGCGCGCCGGTGAGCGCATCGCCTTCCAGGCCTTCGAGCTCGTCGACAGCCGACTGGACGGTCAGCAGCGCCACGCCCCCGCCCGGCACGATGCCCTCCTCGATTGCCGAGCGGGTGGCCGACAGCGCGTCCTCGACCCGATGCTTCTTCTCCTTCAGCTCGACCTCCGAGCCGGCGCCGACCTTCAGGATGGCCACTCCGCCGGACAGCTTGGCCAGGCGCTCCTGCAGCTTCTCGCGGTCGTAGTCCGAGGTGGTCTCCTCGATCTGTGCCTTGATCTGCTTGACGCGGCCGTCGATCTGGGCCTGGTCCCCGCGACCCTCGATGATGGTCGTGTTGTCCTTTGTCGCGACCACCCGGCGGGCGCGACCCAGGTCCTCGAGGGTGACCGAGTCGAGCTTGCGACCGACCTCCTCGCTGATGACGGTGCCGCCGGTCAGGATCGCGATATCGCGCAGCATCTCCTTGCGCCTATCGCCAAATCCCGGCGCCTTGACGGCGAGGGCGTTGACAATCCCGCGGAGCTTGTTGACGACCAGCGTCGCCAGCGCCTCTCCGTCAACGTCCTCGGCAACGATGAGGACCTCCTTCCTGCCGGTCTGGAGGACCTTTTCGAGGGCCGGCAGCATGTCCGGCACCGCCGAGATCTTCTTGTCGGTGATCAGGATGTAGGGGTCCTCGAGGACGGCCTCCATCCGATTGGTGTCGGTCACGAAGTAGGCGCTGGAATAGCCGCGGTCGAACTGCATGCCCTCGACGTACTCCGTCTCGAAGGCCATCGAGCGCGACTCCTCGACGGTCACCACGCCTTCGCGCCCGACCTTGTCCATGACGTCGGCGATCAAGCTGCCAATCTCCGGGTCCGCGGCGCTGACAGTCGCCACCTGGGCAATCTCGTCGCGCCCCCTAACCGGCTGGGCGGCACGCCTCAGCGCATCCGAGACGGCTGCGGCGGCCCGGTCGATGCCGACCTTCATCTGCATCGGGTTTGCGCCGGCGGCCACGTTCTTCAGGCCGTCGTAGACGATCGCCTGGGCCAACACGGTGGCGGTCGTGGTGCCATCGCCGGCAACGTCCTCGGTCTTGGTGGCGGCTTCCTTGACCAGCTGGGCGCCGATGTTCTCGAACGGATCCTCGAGCTCGATCTCCTTGGCCACGGTCACGCCGTCGTGGACGACCTGCGGGGCGCCGAACTTCTTGTCCAGCGCGACGTTCCGGCCCTTGGGACCGAGCGTCGTCTTGACCGCGTCGGCAAGCGCGTCAACGCCGCGCTTGAGCGACTCTCGGGCGTCCTCGTCATAGGTGATCAGCTTGGCCATTGGTGGGCATTCCTCTCTCTTTGGCTGGGCCGGCGGTGCGCGAAACTGGGGGCGACCGAGCCGGCATCAGCGTTAGCACTCTCGGTAGGAGATTGCTAACACAACACCGCAGGGATCGTCAACACGGGCGCGCGAGCGGTTCTTGTTGCGTATCGTTGGCGGATGGCCCCCCACCCGATCGCAACCGCCGTCATCCTTGCCATAGGCAGCGAGCTCACGACCGGGTCGACACGCGACACGAACTCCGGAGAGCTGGCGGCCGAGCTGACCGGGCTCGGCGTGGAGATCCTCGGCACACAGGCTCTCCCCGATGACATCACGCGCGTCCGGGATGCCTTCTCGGCAGGTCTGGCGCAGGCTGATCTGGTCGTCTCGACCGGGGGGCTCGGGCCAACGCCCGACGACCTGACCCGCGAGGCGATCGCCGCGGCGACCGGCCTGCATCCTTCCGTCGACCCGACCCTCGAACGCTGGCTGCGCCAGCTGTTTGCCCGTCGCGGCATCGACATGCCCGCGACGAACCTGAAGCAGGCCTGGCTGGTGCCCGGAGCAAATGCCCTTCACAACGGCCATGGAACCGCGCCGGGCTGGTGGCTGGAGGTGGGCGACAGGCTGATCGTGGCGCTGCCCGGGCCGCCGCGCGAGATGTGGCCGATGTGGCGAACACAGGTGCTCCCCGGGCTGGAGCGGCGGGGTGTCGGCGCGCAGATCGTGCACGAGACGCTGCGCCTTACGGGCATCGGCGAATCGGCGCTGGCCGAGCTCCTCGGCGACGAGCTGCGGCGGGGCCGGGACCCGGAGGTGGCCACCTATGCCCGGGCTGATGCGGTCGACGTTCGCATCAGCTCGCGGGGGGACGGCGCCGCCCAACGGGTAGCGGCGACGCTGGAGCGGGTAACCCCGCGACTGGAGCGCTACGTCTTCGCGCGCGGTGGCGAAGGCTGGCCGGAGGTCCTCGGGCGGTTGCTCGACGGCCGCACGCTGGCGACGGTCGAGGCGAGCAATGGCGGCCAGCTGATTGCCCTGCTCGGGGAAGCCCCCTTCATCGTGCGCGGCGAAGTGCATCCGACCGGTGCCCCGGCCGCCGAGCTGGCGGCCGAGGTGCGCGCCGGCAGCGGCGCCGACATCGCGCTCGGCCTGCGGACGCATGAAGGGGCACACGACATCGACGTCGAGATCGCGATTGCCTCCGCCGCCGGCCTGCACAGCGCCGAGCGCAAGGCATTCCTGACCGGACCCGAAGGCCACCGGCGAGCGGCCCTGGCCGCCTGCACCGAGCTGTGGCATTGGCTGCGCCGGCCTGCAGCGAGTGGCGGAGCAGGCGCCGCGAAGGCCCCTAGCTGATCGTGATCGCCGGCGCCTGCTGTGCGGCCCGGACGCTCATCCGGGCGGCCACGATCCGGGCCAGCTCGCGCAGCACATCGGCCGCAGCGCCCGGCTCCCGCTGGGCGACCGCCGGCACCCCGGCATCGCCACCCTGGCGGACCTTGACGTCGATCGGGATTCCGCCGAAATACTCGAGCTCGTTGCGCTGGGCGAAACGCTCCCCTCCCCCGCGTCCGAAGATCTCGGTCGCCTCGCCGCAGTGCGGGCATACGAAGGCGCTCATGTTCTCGACCACCCCCATCACCGGCACGCTCATGCGGCGGAACATCGACAGCGCCTTGGCGACGTCCTGCAGCGCCACGTCCTGCGGTGTGGTCACCAGCAGGGCGCCGCTGATCGGCACCGCCTGGGCGAGGGTCAGCTGTGCGTCTGACGTGCCGGGCGGCAGGTCGATGACCAGGTAATCGAGCTCGCCCCACGCGACGTCCCGCAGGAACTGCTGGATGGCGCCGCCGACCAGCGGGCCGCGCCAGACGATCGGTTGGCCTTCCGGAACGAAGAATTGGATGCTGATGACCTTGACGCCGTGGCGCTCGAGCGGGGTGATCTTGCCTTCCGGGTTTGCGGCCGGCTGTCCCTCGACGCCGAGCATCAGCGGCACGTTCGGCCCCGTGATGTCCGCGTCGAGCAGCCCCACGCTGGCGCCTTCCAGGGCCAGCGCCACGGCCAGGTTGGCGCTGACAGTGGTCTTGCCCACCCCGCCCTTGCCAGAGGCGACCGCAATGATGTTCTTGACGTCGGGCAACAGCTGCTGCGCCTGCGCCGGCTGCGCTCGGCGGACCATCGCGCCCCAGGTCACGGTGACCTCGGCGGCCCCGAGGCCAGACAGCGCGGCATGGACGTTGCGCTCGATCTCGTCCTTCAACGGGCAGGCCGGCGTGGTCAGCTCGATCTTCAGCGAGACGTCGCTGCCGCTCACCTCCACGTCCTTGACCATGTTGAGGGTGACGATATCGCGGCCGAGCTCGGGCTCCTGAACGGCGCGCAGGGCCTCGTAGATGTCGGCTTCGGCCAGGCGGGGCGCAGCCATCAGCTGGCCACCGCCACGCCGTTCGACACCGGTTCGCGCTGGGCCATGCCGGCAGGGTTGAGCGAGCGGCGCTGTCGGTACGTTCGCCCCTTCATGCGGTTGCCGCACACCGCCATCGAGCACCAGCGGGCCGACCGGTTGCGCGAGCCGTCGTAGAAGACGCGTCCGCAGGAGGAGTTGGCGCAGGCCTTGAGGCGTGACCACGTGCCGTCGCCCATCGCGCCCATTACCCGCACGAGCAGGTCGCCGACGGGGCGATCGACGCCGATGCCCTCGGCCATCAGCCGGTAGCCCTCCTCCGGGTGCAGGCGCACGCCGAGCCGGACCCGGCGGGCAGCCTCGTTGAGGATGGTCACCGGCCGCCGCGGCACGCCACCCGAGCCGTTGACGGCGACGAGGCTGGCCAGGGCATCGCGCACCTCTGTCAGGTGGCGCCGATCGCCCTCGTCGAACTCCGTTTGCGGAGCGGCCAGCCGGTGCTCTACCAGCCAGCGGCGCATCGACTCGGTCGTGCCGAGCTCGTCTGTGCCGCGCTCGAGGTCGCGGCTGTTCAGGAACTGCTGGACCACCGCCAGCCGGGCTGGCGGCAGCCGATCACCCGTCGTCACGGGAAGGGCTCACCTCGCGAAGGGGGCCTGGAGGGCCGGTTGTCGTGTCGCCTTCCAGTCTACAGAGGCCCGGCCGATCACTCCGCCGCGGCGCTGCTCAGCTGGCGCAGGCAGTCCGGCAGCGGCTGGGACCGGCTTCGCGCGTGGATGTGGCGTTGGACCATCTCTTTCGAGCCGGCGATGCCAAGCTGCTCGAAGAGGTAGCGCATCTTGGACTGCTGGTCGGCGAGGATCTCCTCCTTGACCGGCAGCTCCCAGAGCTGCCGCTTGTAGGGCCCGAGGGCCTTCTTCCGCGTCTTGTAGAGGAAGACGTCGTCGCTCTCCCCCGCCTTGCGCTCGTCGGCCGTGTTGGCGAAGCACCAGCCCTCGATCTCCGACCTCAGGTCGGATGGAAAGGCCGGATGCTCGTAGAGCAGGTTCTGGAACCCGGTCGCCAGGTGGATCTCGGCCGTCTCGACCTGCGGGAAGCGGTGGAACAGCTCATCGGGCAGGGTCGACGCGCCGTGCTGTACGGCGCCGGCCATGCCGTACTCGCGGCACACGGCAGACAGTCGCTCGAGGGTGCCGAAGTCGAGCTTGACCTCGGCGACCCCGCCGCCGGGCACCGGCACGCCGCCGTGGCTGGTGCCGGTCTGGACACTGACCTTGGACAGCCCCGCGACGCCCTGATCCGCGAGCGCCTCGAGCGACCGCCCGAAGCCGTCGAGGTACGCGCGGAGCTCCTGTTCGGTGGAGTTCTGCTTGCCGACCTCGCCTATCTCGCCGCCGATGCTGATGGTCATGCCCTCCGGCTCGTTGGCGCGGATCAGGGCAGCGAGCTCGGCAGCCCGCTGGTAGTTGGTGCGCTGCTGCTCGTCGACCGTCTGGCGCGTCAGGTCCACCAGCGTCGAGGAGTCGATGTCGATGTTGCCGTAGCCGACCGCGATCGCTTCGAGGGCCAGCCGACGCAGACCTTCGCTGACCGCGTTCGGGTCGGCGGCGTACTTCTTGGCGTTGAACTGGTAGTGGTCGCCCTGGACGAAGACGGGGCCCCGCCAGCCGGCGGCGATGCAGCCGGCCAGCACGCTGGTGATGTACTCGCCGGGCCGCTGGAAGGTGTACTCCTGCTCGCTGCGCGCCAGCTCGAAGATGATCGTCCCGGCGTCCAGCGAGTCGGCAGCACGGCACATCGCCGCGGCCATGTCCATCACCTGGGTGCGGATATTGACCGCCGGCACGGTGAAGCCGCTCACCTCCCCGCGGCCACGGGCCATGTACAGGTCGTGGATGCTCCACGATGGCGCACCGAGCACCTGCGACGCCTCCCATATGACCCACCGCGCCGCCTGCACGACCTCCGAAGACTCGCTGAAGGTGGCCGACCAGGCCGCCAGCTTGACGGCCCTGTCACGAAAGGCACGCTCATCGTCGATGACTAGGCGCTCACCTTCGACATGACACGCTCCGGCCAGGCCGCGCATCAGCTCATCGACGGAGCCGGCGGGGGTGGGGTGGGCCATCCGTTCCTCCTTCTCAGGGTCTCGAGACACGTCCGCGAATGTTACGCCGGTGCGGCCTCAGCGCCGCCGTGGGCGGCTCGGGCGGCTTGCAAGCTCTACACGCTGCCATGCACCGGCTGTGGTGCCTCTGCAATGCCGCAGGTGTCATCTTTGCCACTGGCCGCGGGCGTCCGCCATACCGCCTGCGCGGCTAACCGAGTGAAGGGAGGAAACCCAGTGGGAATCATCGGGCTCATCGTAGTCATCATCCTGGTCATCCTTCTCCTGCGCCTCCTGTAGGCCCCCCTCAGGAGCAAGAAAGGAGTAGCCCATGACACAGCCACGCGACCGCACGACGGTCGATCAGACACGTCACGACGACGTACGGGGCACGGACGTGCGCCGAGACGAGCCGCGCACGACGGTATTGGGCCGCGATGACGCGGTCGCCGCGCCCCCGACCACCCGCACCTCCGTCGTCGAGACGGTAGAGCCGGTCAACCGCCCGCTGACCTGGGGTCCGATCTGGGCCGGCGTGGTCACCGCCTTCGGCCTGTTCGTCCTGTTCAGCCTGCTGGCCCTGGCCGGCGGCCTGGCCGTCGTCGAGTTCGGGGAGCCCGGCGCAGGGGTCGGCCAGGATGCACCGGTCGACCTGATCGCCACCATCCTGACCGGGCTGCTGCTCGTCCTCGGCTTCTTCGCCGGTGGGTTCGTCGCCTCCTGGTCAGCATGGGAGACCGACCAGGGCCGGGGCATCCTGAACGGGTTCCTGGTCTGGGCGCTGGCGCTGCTGCTTCTGCTGGCCTTTGCCGCGTTCGGCCTGGGGCAGTGGTTCGGCGCCGCCGGGCAGGTCTTCGGTGGGCAGTTCCAGCCGGGCGCCCTGCCCGACGTGGATCCCCAGCAGCTCGGCGACGCCTTCGAGGATGCCGCCTGGCAGTCAGTCTTTGCGATCGTGCTGGCGATGACGGCCGCCGTTCTCGGTGGCCTCGTGGGCACGCGCGACGAGTTCCACGACAGGTTCCCTTATCTCCGCAGCGCTCGCTGAGCGACGCGCCTAGCGTGCCAGGAGCCGGGTGAGCCGAAAGGCTCGCCCGGCTCTTTTTCTATCCCCGCCGGAGAGCAGGGCGGCGCTACACCGGTGCGCTTTGACTCGGCGCCGGCTCACCTTCATGCGCGGAGACGGCGGTTCCGGCGCTGCGGTCGGCCAGGTCGTCGAGCAGTGCCAGGAACGGCTTCGCGCCGAGCTCGGCGAGGATCGCGCGCGTCGACTGGGCAATTGACTGAGTGTCGCGGCCGGCCGGATCCAGTACGGCGACTGCGGACAGCCCCGCCTTGGCTTCTTCCCAGGTCATGTTTCCGTCCCGCCACTCGCGCAGGGAGTCGCGGTACATCGCGAGCGCCTGCTCCTGGCGACCCTCCAGCGCGGCGATGCCGGCCCGCACCGTCTGCCGGCGTAACTCTGCGATACGGCCGTGGATGCCGGTCGCGTCAAGCGCTTCCAGTTCGGCCTGCGCACCTTCGACGTCGCGAGCGATCAGCGCCGCTATGGCCGCATCGTAGTAACTGGGTGAGGCCTGGCCGGGGTCGATCTGGGCTGCCGCGCGGTAGAGCCGCCGACACTCTGCGAAGTCACGGCGCGCAATTGCCTGCAAAGCACCCACTTCCAGCGAAGGTCGCGCAGCGTAGGAGTTTTCCCGTGCATCGGACAGTGCCACGAGGTCGGCCAGCGGGGCTGCGACATCCTCACCGCGACAGACGCGAATGTTCAGCGCGTTCCCGGCCAGGAACCTGCGCTCGCCCGGCTCCAGCTCCTCCTGCAGCGTGGCCTCCAGCTCAGCCAGGGCGAAATCCCAATCGCCGGCGATGAAGGCGGTGTAGCCGATGTTGTTTATCAGCAGACGCGCCCGCGGCCGGTTGCCCAGCCGCCGTGCGATGGCCAGCCCTTCGCGATAAGCCTCGAGCGCGGCCGCCTGGTCGATCTCTCCCAGGTGGAAGCCCAGGACCAGCAGCGCACTGGTGAGGACCTCGTTCAAACCCTGACTGCGGGCCAGCTCCTCAGCGCCTCGGACGAGGGCTATGCCCTCGCGCAGCCGACCCGTGGATCCGTAACCGGTCCCCTTGGCCAGCAGGCTCCAGGCCAGCAAGGGTGCCATGTCGCCACGGTCCGCCACCGCAGCGGCGTCGTCCGCCGCGGTAACGGCGCGCTCGTACTGTCCCGTCCCGACCAACGCCCGCGCCAGAACGCGACCCTTGAGCTCGACCATCACCGGGTCCGGCCACAGATCCTCGAACTCCTCGACAGCGCCTTCCACAAGCTCCGTCGCGCGGGCGAAGTGCTGCGCATCACACAGCGCCCAACCGAGCAGGCTGACGGCCCGCGCGACTCCACGGCGATCCCCGATCTCGCGGCGCAGCTCGATGGCCCGCTTGTAGAACTCCGCCGCCGGGCTGGATCGGGCCAGGGCATTGGCAGCCCTGCCCGCCCGTTCGAGCAGGTCCGCCTGCTCGGCCGGATCCCCGGTCACCGTCAGTGCCTGCTCGACGAAGCTGATCACCTGCTCGTGCGCGCCCAGCGCCGCAGCGCGGTCGGCCGCGCGCAGGGCGACTCGTGCCTGCGCGGCCAGTGCATCGGCCTCCGCCCCCTCACCGGCGTTGGCATGGGCGGACAAATAGTGGCCGGCCAGCGCGCCGGCCAGCTCCTCAGAGCCGAGCTGCTCGAAATACCGCGCGGCAGCCAGGTGGCGCGTTTTGCGGTCGCGGCGGGCGAGGGTGTTGTAGGCCACCTCGCGGATCAGCGCCTGGACGAACGCGTACTGGCCGCGGTCAGGCGAGCGGGGATCCATGTGCTGACGCAGCAGCTCCCGCCGCACCAGACGCGCCATTCGTGGCTCGAGCTCCGGTGGCGAGGTCTCGGTGACAGCAGCAAGCGCAGCCAGAGTGAATGACTGGCCCAGCACCGACGCGTCGTGGATGATCTGTCGATCGGACGGCTCGAGGCTGTCGAGGCGAGAGGCGATCAGCGCTGTGAGAGTCTCGGGAACGGCCAACGACTGCAGGTCCCCGACAGGCGCGTACGCGCCGCCCTCCTGGACCAGCTGGCCCTGGGCGACCAGCATCCGCACCGTCTCGACGGCATAGAGCGGGATGCCGTCGGCACGCTCGGTGATCGTCGCCACGACAGGCGCAGGCAGGCCGGGAACCAGGCCGCCAAGCAGCTCGCCCATGTGCGCGTCGCTGAGTGGCTCGAGGTAGAGAGAGGCGAAGTTGCGCTTGCCGGCGCCCCATGCCGGGCGTCGCTCGAGCAGGTCCGGCCGGGACAGCGTGACGATGAACAGCGGCACGTTCCGGCTCCACTCGAGCAGGTGCTCGATGAAATCGAGCAAGCCGGCATCCGCAAAATGGGTGTCCTCGAAGATGAGCGCGACGGTGCCATGCTCGGCGATGCGTTCGAAAAACGTCCGCTAGGCGCCGAACAGCTGGTCCGCCGGCATGCCCGCTTCGGTGCCCAGCAGCGTCAGCAGCGCACGCTCGATCCATGCGCGCTCGTCCGCGTCGGCGGCCCACTGGGCGACCGCCGCGGCAACCTTTGCGCGGGTGGTGTCCTCGTCGTCGCTCTCGAGCAGCTCGCAGCGTTGGCGGACCATCTCGCCCAGCGCCCAGAACGTTATTCCCTCGCCGTAGGCGGGTGAACGGCCGGAATGCCAGTAGACGGTCTCGACCAGGCCATCGGTGTACTTGGAGAACTCCCAGCCGAGCCGGCTCTTGCCGATGCCGGCCGGGCCCATGATCGACACCAGCCGAGCGCGCTGCTCACGGCCCGTCGCGTGATAGAGGTCCTTCAGCAGGCGCAGCTCGTCGGCTCGACCGACGAACGGCGCCTCCAGGCTCTCGCTCCGGTTGCGTCCACCCACCTCCGCCACGACGCGCAGCGCCCGCCACGCCGCCACCGGCGCGGTCTTGCCCTTCAGCAGCTGCTCGCCGGCCTCGGCGAAGGCGATCGCGCCGCTGGCTGCCCGATAGGTCGCCTCGCCGACCAATACGCTGCCCGGCGGTGCAACCGACTGCAGCCGGCTGGCCGTGTTGACCAGGTCGCCGGCGACCATGCCCTGGTTGGTGGCTCCCAGGGTGACGGCCGCCTCGCCCGTCAACAGGCCGGCCCGGGCAGTGACACCCGAACCCAGCGTGCTGACCGATTCGACCAGGTCCAGGGCGGCGCGCACGGCTCGCTCGACGTCGTCCTCGCGCGCGGTCGGGGTGCCCCAGACGGCCATCACGGCATCGCCGATGAACTTCTCGACGGTGCCGCCGTAGCGGCCGATGACCTCCGAGGCGAGGTCGAAGTAACGCGAGAGCGTGTCGCGCACCTCTTCCGCGTCGCGCTCCTCGGCAAACGGCGTGAAACCGACCAGGTCGGCGAACAGAACCGTGACGAGTCGCCGCTCGGCCACGACGGGAGCCGGGCCAGATGGCGCGACACCGGGACCAGCAATGCCGGGCCATTCACCCAGGGCCGAGCCGCAGTCTGAGCAGAACCGCGCACCGGGTCGGTTGACCGCGCCACAGGCGGGACAGCCGGCCTCGATGCGAGCGCCGCACGCGCTGCAGAATTTGGCATTGCCCTCGGCAGCCGTGCCGCAGCTGGGACAGTTCACTGCGCCCCTCCTGAGCCCATCTTAAGGACCGCTCCGGCGGTTGAGGTAGTCGACCAGCACGTACTCGCCGAGCTGCTCGGGCGAGGCATAGAAGGCCCGTCCGCGGTTGAGCCGGGTCAATCGGTCGACGAAGTCGGTCAGTCCGCGCGAGCGCTCCAGCATGAACGTGTTGATGGTTATGCCCTGGCGCGTGCACCGCGCCACCTCGCGCAAGGTCTCGTTGATCGTCCGCCGCGTGGGCGGATAGCTGAACTCGACCTCGCCGTCCTCGAAGTGGGCGGTCGGCTCGCCATCGGTGACGACGATGACCTGCCGGTTGGCAGCATGGCTGCGCGCCAGCAGGCCACGCGCGAGCATCAGCCCGTGCTGGAGGTTGGTGCCGTACTCGTATCCATGCCACGACAGCCCGGCCAGCGCACCGGGTCGGATCGGCCTGGCGTAGTAGGCAAAGCCAACCACGTGGAGCTCGTCGTGCGGGTAACGCGCACGAATCAGCGCATCCAGCGCGATGGCCACCTTCTTGGCCGCCAGGAAGCAACCGCGCAGCAGCATCGAACGGCTCATGTCAACCAGCAGCACGGTGGCCGCGCGGCTGCTGGCCGAAGTCTCGTGGACCATGAAGTCTTCCGGCTGCAGGTGCAGCCGGAAGGGCGCGCCGCCGGGGTCGACCATGGGTCCCTCGCGTGCCAGTGCGTTGGCCAGCGTTCCCGGCAGGTCGACGAGGAAGGGCCGTCCGAACTCGTACTGGCGGCTCGTCTGTTCGGCCTCCCGGCCGAGGCCGCCGTCCTCGCGCTGGTGGCCGCCGAACACGTCCCGGCGGAGCCGCCGGAACAGCTCGTCCAACACGCGTTGGCCGATGCGTCGGGTGCCGCGCGGGGTCAGCCGCAGATGGTCGCCCTGGCGCTCGACCAGCCCGCTCTCTTCCAGCCGACGGGAAAGTGCCTGCAGCGCGCGCAGGTCGTCCGCTGCCTGCTCGTCGAGCAGCTCCTCGACCGCGCCTGGATCGATCGCCTCGAGCGCCGCCGGCGAGCGCGCATCGCCGACCTGGGCTGACATGCTCTCCAGCTGGTCGAGCCGAGCGAGCTCCCCGAGCGCGCCGTCCAGGTCCAGCGCTTCGCTGCCGGTGAAGTCGTAGCTCCGACCGAGGCCATCGGGCATCAGCTGGTCGAGCGTCGCCGCCAGCTGGGCAAGATCCCAGCGCAGCCGATCGTCACGCAGGAGCGAATCCATCATCTCCTGCAACTCACGGCGCTGGTCAGGGCCGAGCGACGACAAAAGCGACTGCATGGCGGCCATTCGTCCGGCCAGCTGCTCGATCACGTCATCGAGCGTTCGCGCGCCGGGGAAGAGCGGACCGTGCCGCGCCAGGAAGTCCGATGCATCGGGATTGCCGCCTGCCAATCGGTCCTGCAGGAGTCGGTTCAGATCGCGCACCATCTCGCGGTTGGCGGCCAGCGCCTCCGGGCTGGTGCCGCGGATGGCCTCAGCCAGGCCGCTGAAGTAGGACTCCACCACGCGCTGGCGGATTCGGTCGAGCAGCTCGCCGAACAGCCGACGAGCCTCGGGCTCCATGAAGTCGTACTCCTGCAGGCCGCGCAGTCGGCCGCCCAGTTCAGCCGGCAGGTCGTCCAGCTGATCCCTTCGCCGGGCAGCCAGCTGACTTGCCAGCCGACCGATCTCGTCCTCCGCCGGCGCCCCCAGTCGCCGCTCGAGGCCACGCCGCTCGGCGGCAAGTATCTCGTCCAGTGCCTGCCGCAAACCTTCCATCACCCCGGCCAGGTGGTAACGCGACAGCGACTGCTCCCGTGCGCGCGCCAGCCGCGCGCCCAGGTCGCGCAGCCCGACCATGCCCTGGTGGCTGCCGTCGGCGGCGCGACGCAGCCCGCGAGCGTAGAGCCTGCCCAGCGCCGACCCGACATCGCCGTCGGCCAGGAGATCGTCGCCGAGGGCATCGAGCAGCTGGCCGGCATCCAGCTCGGGCAGGCGCTGGCGGCCATCCCAGCGGGCATAGCGGAACGGGCCGCCGCTGACGAGCCCTGCCGGAGGCCGCAGAAGATCGCCTGCCCCGCCCGGCGGAGCGTCCATCCTCTCGGCGTCCCCCGGCAGCGGATCAACCACGATAGCGAGCGCCCGCGACGGTGCGATCCTTGTTCAGGCGGCGGTTGAGGTGCAGCCCCTCGAGCATGAGTTCGACGGCAGCCGCCAGGTCGGCGTCCGAGCTGGCCGCCCCCAGCCCGCCGATCGCCTGCCCCAGACCGTTGACCTCGCGCGCCCAGCGCGCGTAGTCGGATGAAGGCACGAGGTCACCCGTCTCCAGGACGAGCCCAGCGTCAAAGGCTTCGACGACCGCGTCAAGTTGGTCGATATCGATCGTGCGGGCGAAGACGTTGGCCACCGCCCGTGCAAGGAGGCGGTCGACAACGCGCTCCTCGGCGACGTCGTCGCCGATTGACTCGAGCTCGATCTTGCCCGCTGTTGAAGCGACGAGCGCGGGCAGGTCGCTGATCCTCGGCACGCCGCGGGGCTCCCCCAGTCGGACAGCGCGCTTGAGCGCGGCCGCCTCCAGCACCTCCAGGTTGGCAATGCTGACGCGCACGCTCACGCCCGAGCGCTGGCTGATGTCCGGCGAACGACGCGCAAGCTGGGACAGCTCGGCCACCAGCTCGAGCATGAAGTGGGGTACCTCAACCGCGGGCTCATCTGCCTGAGATTCGCCCACGAACACCGCCCGCTCCTGGCGCATGATCGCGATCTCATCATCGATCGTCCGAGGGTAGTGCGTCCGGATCTGCGAGCCCAGACGGTCCTTGAGCGGGGTGATGATCCGACCGCGGCTGGTGTAATCCTCGGGGTTCGCGCTGGCCACCACGTACAGGTCGAGCGGAAGGCGGAGCGTGTAGCCACGCACCTGGACGTCACGCTCCTCGAGGATGTTGAGCAGGCCAACCTGGATCCGCTCGGCCAGGTCCGGCAGCTCGTTGAGCGTGAATATGCCCCGGTTGGCACGCGGGATCAGGCCGTAGTGGATGGTCGCCTCGTCGGCCAGGTAGCGCCCCTCGGCCACTTTGATCGGGTCCACCTCGCCGATCAGGTCGGCGATGGTGATGTCCGGCGTGGCCAGCTTCTCGCTGTAGCGGCGGTCGCGCGGCAACCAGTCGATCGGCGTGGCGTCGCCCTGCTCGGCGACGAGCGCACGTGCCGTGGGCGAGATGGGGGCCAATGGGTCGTCGTTCAACTCGCCGCCCGCGACCACCGGAACACGCTCGTCGAGCAGGTTGACCAGCATCCGGGCCAGGCGCGTCTTGGCCTGACCGCGCTCGCCGAGCAGGCACACGTCATGACCGGCGAGGACGGCGTTCTCCAATGCCGGGATAACGGTCTCGTCGTAGCCGACGATGCCGCCGAACACCTGCTGCTCCGAGGTCAGCCGACCGATCAGGTTTGCTCGCAGCTCCTGCTTGACCGAGCGCGATCGGTAGCCGCTGGCGCGAAGCTCACCGAGCGTGGTCGCCGACCGTTCCATCGAGTGACTCTAGCGCCAGCGGCGGCTGAGCGCCGCCGGCCAGCCCGGAGACTGCATCGCGGACGGTCAGCCGGCAGGACCGCGGCCGACGAGCGCCTCGAGCCGCACGCGTCGCTGCTCATCGAGCTCGCGCAGGGTCAGCCCGGCGCGCTCGGCGAGTTCGGCCTCGACTCCCCACGCAAAGTGCTCCCACGACTCTCGATCCTGGTCGTAGACGGCCAGCACGGCCGGACCGCGCCGCTGAACGTGCCCGCCGGCATCGCGCTCGAGCGGACGGACGTAGTGCGCGGCTGCAATGCGCGCGATGCCGCCCATCTGGCGCACCACGATGACGATGCCGAGGTCGCGCAGCTCGTCGGGCAGGCCGTGCGCGGCTGACCCGCCGCCCAGCCGGGCGACCTCGTCAAGGGACTCCGCCGCTAGCGTGCCGCTCACGCCGGGCAGGGCAGAGGCGACGACATCGGCAGCCAGCGGCTCGCGGCTGGCCAGCACCAGCGGCACCCCGTGGTCGCCCAGCAGCCAGAGCAGGGCGGCCAGCTCGGCGTCGGCCAGTCCGTCGTCGACCATCTTCCGAATGGAGCCGGCGCGGTCAGCGCTGATCTGGTCGACCATCTCTAGAAGCCCGTCGGCCGGTCCGGTCGGCTGGTGTCGACCTCGTCGGGAGTCACCGGCACGTCCTCCTCCGGCGCCTGAGCGCCGCGCCGTCGGCCGCCAAGCCGTCGTCGCGCGCGCTCGCCACCGGGCAGCATCTGGCTCGCCACGTGCAGGACGTCGCCCAGCAGCGACCGATCGAGGACCACGATGACCGCCGTGTAGACGACGGCCCCGGTGACGACCGACAGCAGCAGCAGCGGCAGCACGCCCAACTGGTCGTCGAAGAGCAACCGAACACCGATCACGGCCAGCGCCATGAGCACTGTGGCAACCGTCGGCACCGCCAACCGGCGCAGGTACTCGCCCGGGGGGATGTCCGCGTACCTGCGCTGGAGGTACAGCTGCAGCGGCACCATCAGATAGCCGCGGATGACGAACGAGACGGCCATGGCCACGATCCCGAAGGGCACGGCGATGGCAAAGCCGATCACCGTCGTCACCATGTTCACGAAGCGGAAGCGCAGGACGACGTCTGGCCGACCAGCGGCCATCAACAGCGACGTGCCGAAGCCCTGGAAGCTGTAGGCCGGCCCGACCAGGAAGAGCACCGCCGCGACCGGGCCGCTGTCGGCCCATTGAGCGCCGAAGATGAATGGGATCAGCTCCGGCGCGACGAGGGCGAGCCCGATGTAGGCGGGCAGGATCAGCGTCGCGCTCAGACGAGTTACCCGGAGGTAGGCGCGCTTGGCCCGCTCGGGATCGTGCTGCAGGCGCGACAGCGCCGGGAAGGTGATCTTGCGCGCAATGCCCACCAGCAGCGAGTTGGCCGAATCCAGAATTCGGTAACCGACGCCGTAGATGCCCAGCTCCTGCGTGGTACGGAAGACGCCGATCAGCAGGTTGTCCGTGTAGCGCGTGATGTACAGCAGCAGGTCCGACGCAACCACCTTGGCGCCGAAGCCGAACAGCTCGCGAAAGTGCTGCGTCGAGAAGCGCCGGCTGGGGCGCCAGCCGGTGGCCAGCCACAGGGCAACGACCGACAGTGCGGCCGCCGTGACCTGCTGGCCGACCAGCGCCCAGGGGCCGAAGCCCATCACTGCCAGGGTGATGCCGACCACTCCCCCGCCGGCGATCGAGAAGAGCGTGCGCAGGGCCAGGCTGCGGAAGCGCAGCTCGCGGCGCAGCATCGCCATCGGCACCGTCGAGGCGGCGGTCAGGACGAACGTCAGCGAAAGGACCTGGAGCAGCGGGGTCAGGCCGGGCTCGTTGAGCAGGCCACCGATGACGCCGGCCAGCAGCATGCCGGCCACGGCCAGCAGGCTGCCCAGCAGCATGGCTGCCCAGAAGGCGGTGTCGAGATGCTCACGGCCGACCTGCCCGCGCTGGACCAGCGCATCGCCCATGCCCTGGTCGACGAAAAGCTGGGCGAGCATGACGAAGACCATCGCCAGGGCGACCAGGCCGAATTCCTCCGGCAGCAGCAGGTTGGCGATCACGGTGAAGACGGCCAGCTGCAGGAACTGGCGGCCCCAGTTGTCGACGATCGTCCAGGTAGCGCCGCGCGCTACGCGACGCTGCAGGTTCTGGTTGTCCGTGCCGTGCTCTGTCGGCAGCCAGGGATCAGCCATTCAGGATGCCAGGGACCCCTGCCGCTGCTGCGACGAAGGCGATCACTGAAGCTCTCGCCAACGAGCCACGGCGCCGACAATGACCAGGACCGCCAGAACGCTGAGCAGCGGTGGATCCAGCGGCGAGCCGCCAAGGTGTCGATCGGCCCAATGAGCCAGCGCATGGGCCGTCGCCCCGACGCCCACACCGGCAAGGGCGACCAGCAGTGCATCCCTCCACACGAGCGCAAGCAGCAGGACCGCGCCCAGCCCGAGGCTGAAGGCACCGATGTCGTGCAGCAGGTGGTGGTTGTAGGGCGGGTAGGTCGCGACCATCTCGAAGAAGGACGGGGCGTCGAAGAGCGCCCACAGCCCAACGCCGACCGACAGCAGCCCGACGATGGCTGCCACGACGCGCGAGATGCTCACTCCAACCTCCAGCTGACCGCGGCGTGACGAGCGCCGACCGTGCGCCAAGCCATCGCAACCCTAGCGCAGAGGAGTATGCGGGCAGCCCTGGATTGACAAGGCCACGCAGCCGGGCATATGCTCCGCCGGCCGTGCCCACCGAGGGCCAGCCGTGCCTGCACGAATAACAACGGAGACGCCGCGCAGATGACACTCGCGATCACCCGGACTGCCGCAGCTCGCCTGCGGCTCGGCGTGCCCTCCGGCGCGCCCGTCGCGGGACATCTGTGCCCTTCTGTGACCTGATCCTGGCCTGAGCCAGACAGCAGGAGCCGGAGGGCCAGATGGGGCCCCCGGCTTTTTTGATGCCCTCAGCGCAGGCCTGCCGGCCGACGAGGGCCGACGAGCCGCCCGCAGGAGTAGAGGGCCCTGTTCATGGCAAGTCACACCACCCAGGAGCACACAGAAGTGGTTACCACGCTGGAACGACCGGTCTACGCAGACATGTCGGTTGAGGTCGCGCCGGACCCGGCCGTGCCGGCCCTGCTGATCGAGCACCTGACCAAGCGGTTCGAGGTCGGCAACAGGCGCAAGCGCAAGACGGTCATCGCCGTCAACGACGTATCGCTGCGCATGGAGCGGGGCGAGATCTATGGATTGCTGGGCGCCAACGGGTCGGGCAAGTCCACCTTCATCCGGCTGGTCAGCACGCTGCTCTCCGTGGAGGAAGGGCGCGTCGAGGTCTTCGGCCACGACATCGCCCGCGACGAGATGGCGGTCAAGCGACTGATCAATCGGGTCAGCGTCGACGCGGCCTTCTTCAAGAAGCTGTCGCCGGCCGAGAACCTGATGTACGCCGCTCGCCTCTACGGGGTCGACGCGCGCTACGCCCGGTCCGAGATGGTCAGGATCCTCAACCGGCTCGGCATCTCATCGACGCGAATCAACCGTCCGCTAGAGCAGATGAGCCGGGGCATGCAGCAGAAGGTGTCGATCGCGCGCGCCTTCCTGACCAGCCCCGTGTTGTTGCTGCTCGACGAGCCGACAACCGGCCTGGACCCCCGCTCGAAGCTCGAGGTGCAGGAATTCGTCGAGGAGATCCGTGACCAGCACGACGCAACCATCGTGCTGACGACACACGACCTCGAGGAGGCCGAGCGCCTGTGCTCCCGGATCGGGCTGCTCAACGAGGGCCGCCTGGTAGCCGAGGGCACCGTTGAGGAGCTCAAGGCCGGCGTGTCCAACGGCCGACCGGGCGGCGCGACGATGCACGACGTGTTCATGGCCTACACCGGCCGCTCGCTCGACGACGACGTCGAGGAGCCGGCCAACGACGACGAGTAAGGAACGAAGCAATGGCTTTGCTGACGCGCGAGCTGAGGGCGTCCTACGCCTTCGTCGAGCGCAACTTCAACCTATCGAAACGCTACTGGGGCTGGGAGGTCGCCTTCCTGGTCTACTCGGTGGCCGGTGCGCTGGCCGTGACGCTCATCGGGCTCGACCAGGACAACGCCCGGTTGATCCTCTCGCTGATGATCGGGGCGACCTTCTGGAACTACCTCTCGGTGGTTTTCTCGGTGGTCGCCGAGCAGATCAGCTGGGAGCGCTGGGAAGGCACGCTCGAGTACACGATGATGGCCCCCGTCCGGCGCGTGTCGCAGCTGTTCGGCTCGACCGTCTTCGCCGTGCTGTGGGGTCTCCTGCACACCAGCGTGGTGCTGATCGTGCTGGTGCTGTTCTTCGGCATCGACCTCTCGAGGGCGGACTTCTTGACCGCCGGCGTGCTGATGGCAGTCGGCTCGCTGTCGATCATCGGTATCGGCATGATCGCGGCGACCCTGCCGCTGATCTGGGTCGAGCGCGGCGACCAGATGGTCTTCGTGCTGCAGTCACTGCTGCTGCTCATCAGTGGCGTGTACTACAGCGTGACCATCCTGCCCGAGTGGATGCAGGTCATCGCGGCGTTCTCGCCGGCGACCTACATCCTCGATGGCATACGGCTCGGCCTGATCGACGGCGCGCCGGTGACGAGCATCGGCTTCAGCCACCTGCTGCCGCTGGTGGTCATGGCAGTCGTGTTCATCCCGCTGGGTGCGTGGATCTTCGCGCGCGCCGAGGCGTACGCAAAGCGCACTGGCAAGCTCAAGAGGGTCGGCTGATGGGCGCCATCGAGCCGGCCCTCGAGGGCCTCGTCCTGCGACCGTATGCCGGTGAGGGCGACGTCGCCCACACAGTCCGGGTCGCCAATGCCGAGATGGCGGCCGACGGCATCCGAGAGCACGTCACCGTGGAGGAGCGGTTGGCGCACTACCGGCACGCCAACGAGCTGTTCGACCCGCGTCGCGACGTCACCCTCGCCGAGGTTGACGGAGTCGTGGTGGCCTACGGTGTGCGCGAGTGGGTGGACACCACTGATGGCGTTCATCGCGAGTACCGCATTGACGGCAGCGCCGACCCGGAGTGGCGACGGCGCGGCATAGGAGCCGCGCTGCTGGCGGAGAACATCCAGCAGGCGCGTCGGCTGGCGGCGTCCCACGACACGGGCCGCCGGAAGGTGCTCGGTTCCTGGTCTGGCGCGACCCAGACCGGTGACATCGCACTGCTGGAGCGGAGTGGCTTTCGGCAGGTGCGCTGGTTCTTCGAGATGACCCGCCCGACGCTGGACGACATCCCAGAAGTGCCTATGCCTGACGGCATCGAGGTACGCGAAGTCAAGGCGGCCGATACGAAAGCTGTGTGGGACGCTGACGTCGAGGCCTTCCAGGATCACTGGGGCGGCTTCGACGGGTCAGAGCAGTCCATGCGACGCTTCATGGACAGCCCGGAGTTTGACCCGAGCCTGTGGGTCATCGCCTTCGACGGCGAACAGATCGCCGGCGGGGTGATCAACGGCATCTATCCAGAGGAGAACGAGGCGCTCGGCTTGCGGCGCGGCTGGCTCGACAGCGTATTCACGCGCCGCGCGTGGCGTCGTCGTGGCCTGGCTCGAGCGTTGATCGCCCGCTCGCTGCTGAAGCTGCGTCAGCGGGGCATGAGCAGCGCCGTGCTGGGTGTCGATGCCGACAACCCCACCGGCGCTCTGGGCCTCTACGAGAGCGTCGGCTTCCGGGTCAGCCATCGGGCGATCGCATGGCGCCGGCAGCTGGACGACCGGGGATGAGCGCTTCGAACGACGATGTGCTCAGGCGCTACGGCTGGACTCCGGCGGTCGCACGGCTGTTCGACGAGCATGTCCCGCCAGACCTGGCGCCCGCCCGCGTCACTTCCGAGGAGCGCGGCCGCTGGCTGGTGATCGGCGGACATGGCGAGGCGCTGGTCTCGCTTGCCGGTCGGCTGCGTCACGAGGCGGCGAGCCGCGAGGACCTGCCCGCCGTGGGCGACTGGGTCGGCCTTGCGGCAGGCAGCGATGGCGGCCATGTCATCCAGGCGGTGCTGCCCCGGCGCAGTCGCGTTGCCCGGCCTGCTCGCGGCGACATCCCCGGCGCGCAGGTGGTGGCGGCCAACATTGACCTGGTCCTCGTCGTCGCGGCACTTGACCATGACTTCAACCTGCGGCGCCTCGAGCGCTACATGGCTCTTGCCTGGTCGAGCGGCGCCGAGCCGGCAATCGTCCTCAACAAGGCGGACACCTGCACGGACCTGGTGGCGCACGTTGACGCGGTCCGCTCGGTTGCTCCAGGCGTCCCGACGGTGGTCATCAGCGCTCGCGCGGAAACCGGCCTGGACGCGCTTGCGGCCATGCTCCGGCCCGGCAGCACGGCTTGCCTGCTCGGTTCGTCGGGCGTCGGCAAGTCGTCGATCGTCAACGCCCTGCTCGGCTGGCAACGCCAGACCACCGGGGACGTGCGCGCTGACGACCAGCGCGGCCGGCATACGACAACCCGTCGCGAGCTTCTGCCGCTGCCCGGAGGTGCGCTGCTGATCGACAGCCCGGGCATGCGCTCGGTCGGCATGTGGGACGCCGAAGACGGCATCGACGCCGCTTTTGAGGACGTCGATCGGCTGGCCGAGACATGCCGCTTCAGCGACTGCCGCCACGAAAAGGAGCCCGGATGCGCGGTCCAGGCCGCCATCGACGGCGGCAGCCTGACCGCCGACCGGCTCGAGAACCGGCGCAGGCTGGAGCGCGAGCTCGCTGCCATAGAACGCCGACGCAGCGCCGCCGGCCGGGCCGAGCAACGCCGCCAAGGGCGTCGTCTGGAGCGTTTCGTGCGTGGCCACATGCGCGCCAAGTACGGCAACGAATGAGCCCCTCCCCGTCGCCCGCGCCACACCGGCCGCGCCGGGAGTAGCATCCGGACAGAGGGACACCGGCACTAGAGGTTTCATGCCACCCGTCATCCAGGCCGAGGGGCTGACCAAGAGCTACGGTCGCCACCGCGGCATCATCGACATCGATCTGACCGTCGAGGCTGGCGAGATCGTCGGCTTCCTGGGCCCCAACGGCGCAGGCAAGTCGACCACCATCCGCGTCCTGCTCGACCACATCCGACCGACGCGCGGTGTCGCCCGCGTGTTCGGCATCGAGACAACGGTCAACCCGGTCGCCATCCATCGGCGAGTCGGCTACCTGCCCGGCGAGTTCGGACTGTATGACCGGCTCACCGGCGGCCAGACGATCGAGTACTTCGCCAACCTGCACGGCGGCGTGGATCGGGCGTATCAGCGCCAGCTGATCGAGCAGCTGGACCTCGATCCCAGCCGGCGCTACCGCGAGTACTCACGGGGGAACAAGCAGAAGGTCGCCCTCGTCTCGGCCCTCCAGCACCGACCGGAGCTGCTGATCCTGGACGAGCCCACGGCAGGTTTGGACCCGCTCGTCCAGCACTCGTTCTTCGGCTTCCTCGACGAGGCCGCGCGCGAGGGTCGGACGGTCTTCCTCTCCAGCCACATCATCAGCGAGGTCGAGCGCATCTGCCAGCGCGTGGCGATCATCAGGGACGGCCGGCTGGTGCAGGTCGATACCGTCGAGGCGGTGCGCCGGATGGCCGTCCACCATGTCGAGCTGCGCTTCGCCGAGCCCGTCCAAGCCGCCGAGTTCCAGCATCTCGAGGGGGTCAGCGACGTGGTCGCCGAAGGGCCGCTGGTGCGGATGCAGGTGGCCGGCCCGATCGGCACCGTGATCAGGGTGGCCAGCCGTCACGACCTGCGCGACGTGGTCAGCCGGGAGCCGAACCTCGAAGACGTCTTCCTCGCCCATTACGGCCGCACCGGCCCTTCCTCCCCCACCCCTTCCGGGCGGCCGACCGGCTGATGTCCGGCTCCTCTTCGGAGCGGGCAGCGGCCGAGCGCTTGGTGCCATCGGCGCTGTCGCGCGTGTACGGCCTCGGCAGCGTCTTCGGCAAGCACCTGAGCGACGCCGGCCGGACCATGGTCATCGTCGGGCTGCTGCTCGGTGGCGTGGTCCTGGCCACTGCCTCGCAGGTCGCCCTCGAGTTCGACACGCTCCAGGCACGCCAGGGACTGGCCGCCCAGATGCAGATGCTCCCGCCGCTGTTCTCAGGCCTGCTGGGTGAGCCGATCAACGTCCAGACGCTGGGCGGGTTCATCAGTTGGCGCACGCTGGGCGCGATGCCGCTGCTGATCGGCATCTGGTCGATCAGCGCGCTCAGCGGCACTCTCGCCGGCGAGGCCGGGCGCGGAACGCTCGAGATGGTCCTGGCCGCACCGGTCAGCCGGCGCAGCCTCGCGCTCCAGAAGCTGCTCGCGCACGCCGCGGCGCTGGGTGGTGCCCTGTTCATTGCCGGCGTGCTGATCTGGCTGAGCACTCTCGTGTTCGCCGTGCTGCCTGGCGACGAGGCCGGCCTGGTGACCGTGCTGTCGGAGCTCGCCTACACGTTCGCGATCGCGCTTCTCTTCGGTGCCATCGCCTTCGCTGCCGGCACGCTGCTGACGCGCGGCATGGCCGCGGGCGCGGGAGGTGCGGCCCTGTTCGGCAGCTACATCATCAACGGCTATGCCGACCTCGTGCCGGGTTTCGACGTGCTCCGGCTCGGCTCGCCCTTCTACTGGACCACTCAGCACCGGCCGCTGGCGGGAGTGACCGACTGGCCAGCGCTGATGCTGGTGCTAAGCCTGGCCGCTGCCTTCGGCCTGCTCGGCGTGCTGCTCTTCCAGCGGCGCGACCTGGGGGCGACGGTGGCGTTTCCAACCGGGCGCGCTGGTCGGCTGGCAGTCCGCTACGGGCTTGGCTGGAGCCTTCGCGGCCCGGGTCGTCGTGCTTTCGCCGAGCGCCTGCCGGACGCCATCGGTTGGGGGGCCGGCCTGGGCCTGTACGGCCTGGTCATCGCCCTCTCCGCCGAGCAGTTCGCGGCGATGATCGAGTCGGTGCCGGAGATAGGCGCCATCATCCGCCGCTTCTTCCCCGACGTCGACCTGGCGACTGCCGGCGGCGTCCTGCAGATGACCATGTTCAGCTTTGCCACGCTCATCTTCGGACTGGCCGGCGCAGCCCTGGTCAGCGGCTGGGCGGGCGAGGAGACCAATCGGAAGACCGAGTTGGTGCTGGCGGCGCCGCTGCGGCGGTTCGGCTGGGCTGTCCGCACGAGCCTGGCAGTCATCGCGGCGATGGTGGTGATGAGCCTGCTCACCGCCCTCGGCACGGCCGCCGGGGCGGCGCTGATGGACGACCCCGTAGCCGGCCCGATCGCCGGATCGCTCGCGCTGGGTCTCTACGGGATGGCGCTGATGGGCGCGGGCTTCGTCATCGCCGGCCTTGGCTGGCCCCGGCTGGCGGGGGTGGCTACCGCTGGGCTGACCATCGGTCTCTACCTGCTCAATCTGATCGGCGGCGCGCTGCGCCTGCCAGAGGAAGTGCTCAACCTGGCGCTGAGCAGGCATCTCGGCCAACCGATGGCAGGGTCGTACGATCTCGCCGGCATCCTGCTGTGCGCCTGCCTCGCCCTGGGCGGCCTATTGCTCGGTGCGCTCGCCTTCACGAGGCGCGATCTGACCTAAAAGGGCAGACGCCCATCGCGCGCGACCATGGCGAGCCAGCCCTGCTCCTGTTCGATGGTTGAGGTGGCACCGTGCCCGGGCAAAACGCGCAGGTCGGAAGCCATGGTCGACAGCCGGGCGAGTGACTCGACCATCGCGCGATCGTCGCCACCCGGCAGATCCGTCCTGCCCCAGCCCCTGGCGAAGAGAGTGTCCCCCGTGAGCAGGAGGCGCTCGGATTCAGACAGCAGGCAGACCGAGCCCTCGGTGTGGCCGGGCGTGTGAAGCACCTCCAGCTCGATCTCACCGAAGCGGATCCGGGAGCGCTCCTCGAGGTCCACCGCTGGCACGCTGGGCGGAACGGGGAACGGTGCAGAGAGAGGATCGGGTTGCTCCAGGCCGTGGCGGTCCGCTACGTGCGCCGCGATCTGCGCGCCGGTTGCCTCGGCGACGGCGGCATTGTCGCCGATATGGTCCCAGTGACGGTGAGTGCTGACGATGAGCTTGAGGCTCCAGCCTCGCTCCGCGAGCGTCGCGGTCAGCCACGCGACGCAGGGTGTGGCCGTGTCGATGGCGATGGCCTCGCGGCTGCGCTCATCGGCGAGGACGTAGAGGTTGGTGGCAATGGGACCGACAACCCGCTGCAGCAGCCTCATCGGTCGGCCTGTGGCGTCGGGCCGGCGTGGATGCGGAAGAAGACGCCCGCCGCCCGGACGCGCGAACGCCCCAGCCAGTAGATCACGTTGCCCGGGAAGGGATGCTGGATGGTGGCGCGTATCGCCCCCTCGCGCTCCCGGCCCCTCGGCACCCGCTCAGCGCGCACGCGGACGCGGCGCCCGTCGGGCCAGCGCAGCTCGGCTTCCCCCGCCTGTTCGAGGTCGCGCGTCCAGCCGGTGTGGCCGTTGGGATGACCGACGTACCAACCTCGCCTCGTGCGCAACAATCCGACCAATCGCGACCTGTGGCCACCGCCGGCACGTCCTGCGACTTGCAGTTCGAGCGTGTTGCCAAGGCCGAACCGGCGCCATATCGCCCGGACCAGCGGATCGACGGCGGCCAGAATGCGATAGAGCAGGTTGAACGCGCGGCGCCAGAATTGGGACATGCCGCGAGCATGGCAGCAAGGAGCGCCAGATGGATAAAGAAGCGAGGTTCACGTGGTACGGCCACGCGTGCATTGAGCTGGTCACGGCAGCCGGCAAGGTCGTCCTCTTCGACCCGTGGTTCGGCAACCCGACCTCGCCGCGGCCGGCGGAGGATGTCGACCGCTGTGACGTGATGCTGGTCTCGCATGGCCACCACGATCACCTGGGTGCCTTCCCCACGCAGATCGACAAGGCCGATGCGCTCACGATCGCCCGCCGCACCGGCCCTGCCTGGCCGTGCATCCACGAGATGAGCCTGTGGTTGGACGAAGTGGGCGCCGGGGACGCCGAGGTGATCGGCTTCAACAAGGGCGGCACCGTCGAGGCACGCGGGGTATCGGTGACCATGGTGCAGGCACAGCACTCCGCCGGCGACTGGATTGGCGGCGGCGCTACCGCGGGCTCGGTCTACCTTGGCGAGCCGGCCGGCTTCGTGGTCGAGCTGGAGGACGGGCGGCGTATCTACTTCGCCGGCGACACCGACGTATTCGGTGACATGGACCTCGTTCGCCAGATGTATCGGCCAGAGGTGGCCTTCCTGCCGATCGGCGGTCACTACACCATGGGCCCGCGTGGAGCAGCGCGAGCGGCCCAGATGCTCGGCGTGAGGGCGGTCGTGCCCATCCACTACGGTACGTTCCCGGTGCTCGTCGGCACTCCGGATCAGCTCCGTTCCGAGCTTGCCCGGCTCGGCGCGGATGTGCAGGTCGTCGCGCCCGAGCGGGCCGAGGAGACGACTCTGCCATAGGAGCGGGCCTGGGAGAGCGCGCTGCTCTGGATCCGCCCTATGGTCCGGCCCGCAGCGTCACATCTGGCACGTCGCCTGCCCAGCGCGAACCGCCTACCTCCCGCCGGAAAGAGTGGCGGCCGCTCGGTACAGCGTCCGACGAGGCCCGCAGCTGAAAGTTGACGTGAGCGGCCGGTTGCCCACCAGTCTCGCGGAATACGTCACCGGGCCACAGCCGGATCTCGAAGCGGCCATCGCCATGGGCGCGGTAATCGCGTTGGAACCGGCGCCCGGCCGCGTTACCAGCTGAAGGCGCCTCGCCGCCCTCGACCGCGTCGCCTTCCGAGCTTCGGTCGCTGACCTGGAGCTGGACCAGTGCCCTGCCAACGGGCTGGCCGGCAGCGTCGAGGACCACTCCGCGAACCAGCACCGGCGCGACAGGATCGCCCTGCGGCGGCGTGCCCAAACACGCCAAGCACAGAGCGAGCGCGCCTAACAGTGCGGCCAGCCGGACGGCCGCGATCACGTCCTGGGCTGCCAGGTCACCACGCCGATGCGCGACCGCCCCTCGTCGAATGTCACCTTGCCGCCGGGGGCCGGCCGGAGAGCGCGAGGCACCCACTCCGCCAGACGACGATCCTTGTCGCTTCCCTCCCTGACCCATAGCTGCCGCCGGGCCATCGACAACGCCTCCTCCACCGACTCGAACGAGGCTGGCGGCCGGTCGACCAGGCGCACCTCGGGCAGCCGGCCACGAGCAAGCAGCAGCATCAGCAGCTCCGGCAGCGCCGGCAGGCGCACACGCGGCTCGCCATGCAGGCCGTGCCAGAACAGCCGTGCCACCGTCGTCATGGCCGACTCGCCCATGACCGCAATGCACAGCCGCCGCGTCGAGCCCTCCAGCGCGTCCAGGAACGCGCCGATCTCGGCGATGTCGTAGCCGATGTGGGCGATGAGCGATACGTCGGCGCCCGACGGCCGTTTCGCAAGCGGCCACCGCTCGCTCACCACGCGCACGTTGCCGATACCGTGCTTGCGAGCGTCCTCTCGAAGCGCCGTGACCATCGACCGGGACGGCTCGACCGCGATGACCTCTCGGACGCGCAGCGCCAGCGGGAGCGCATAACGCCCGCTGCCCGCGCCAACGTCGATCCAGGTTTCCTCTACGCGCGCGTGGGAGAGCAGCAGCTCGAGCACATCGTCGTCCGGCCGGCGCGGATTGAGCCGAAAGCGGTCGACGACAGGTTCGTAGAAGTCATCCCCATCGTCGACCTCACGAGAGCGGGCCACCTGCTCGCGGTCGGCATGGACGCGCCCGGCCCAGTCGGTCTGCAGGCGCTCGGGGGAAGGCCGGAGGGAATCGCTCACACGCGGAGGGTAGCGGAGCAGCCTACACTCGCCGCCTGATGAGTGACCCGGGACCGGTGCGACCGGTCGACGAAGCCGCGCGCCAGCAGCGCCTGGAGCGTCTGCCCGATCTGCTGCGCGAGCGCATCCTCGTGCTCGATGGCGCCATGGGCACGGTCATCCAGGGCTACCGATTGGGCGAGCAGGACTTCCGGGGTGAGCGCTTCGTCGACCATCCCGCCGATCTTCGCGGCGCGAACGACCTCCTGGTGCTGACGCGGCCGGAAGTGATCGGTGAGATCCACGGCAGATATCTCGACGCCGGCGCGGACATCATCAGCACCAACACCTTCAATGCCAACGCGATCTCGCTGGCCGACTATGGCCTTCAGAGCCACGCCGAGGAGATCAACCGCGCTGCTGCTGCGTTGGCTCGCAGGGCAGCCGACGACGCGGAGGTGCGCGACTCCGGCCGGCCACGCTTCGTAGCCGGCGCGCTCGGGCCGACCACCCGAACCGCCTCCATCTCGCCCGACGTCAACGACCCGGGCGCCAGGAACGTGACCTGGGCACAGCTCGTCGCGGCATATCGCGACGCCGCCCGTGGCCTCATCGGGGGCGGCGCCGACCTGCTGCTGGTCGAGACCATCTTCGACACGCTCAATGCCAAGGCAGCGATCTTCGCCCTCGAGGAGCTGTTCGAAGAATTGGGCCTGCGCCTGCCTCTGATGATCAGCGGCACGATCACAGATGCGTCCGGCAGAACGCTGAGCGGCCAGACCGTCGGCGCGTTCTGGAACAGCGTTCGCCACGCCCGACCGCTCAGCGTCGGGCTCAACTGCGCTCTCGGCGCCGAGATGCTGCGGCCATACCTGGCCGAGCTCGCCTCGCTCGCCGATGTGCCGTTGTCCGCCTATCCGAACGCCGGGCTGCCCAATGCCTTCGGCGGCTATGACGAGCAACCGGCGGAGACCTCGCGCGTCCTTGGCGGGCTCGCCCAGGACGGCACGCTCAACATCGTCGGCGGCTGCTGCGGCACCACGCCCGAGCATGTCGCCGCCATCGCCAGCGCCGTCGCCGGGATCGCGCCGCGCGTCCCTCCCCGGGTCGAGCCCCGGCTGCGGCTGGCCGGGCTGGAGCCGCTCAACCTCGGCCCCGACAGCCTGTTCGCCAACATCGGCGAGCGGACCAACGTATCTGGCTCGAGACGCTTTGCTCGACTCGTGCGCGAGGGCGATTTCGGGGCAGCGGTCGAGGTCGCCCGCCAGCAGGTCGAATCGGGCGCCCAGATGCTCGACATCAACATGGATGAGGGGCTGCTCGACTCGGTCGCGGCGATGACGCGCTATCTCGACCTGCTCGCCGGCGAACCCGACGTTTCCAGGATCCCGTTCGTCATCGACTCGTCGAGCTGGGAGGTGATCGAGGCCGGGCTGCAGCACGTCCAGGGTCGGCCGATCGTCAACTCCGTCTCGCTGAAGGAGGGCGAGGAGCAGTTCCTGCGCCAGGCCCGCCTCGCCCGGCGCTACGGCGCGGCAGTCATCGTGATGGCCTTCGACGAGCGGGGCCAGGCCGACACCGTCGAGCGCAAGGTCGACATCTGCGCGCGGGCCTACCGGTTGCTGACCGAGGAGGTCGGCTTCGAGCCGATCGACCTGATCTTCGACCCCAACATCTTTGCCGTCGGCACGGGCATCGAGGAGCACGCCGACTACGCCATCGCCTACATCGAGGCCACCCGCCGCATAAAGGCAGAGCTGCCCGGCGCGTGGATCAGCGGCGGCGTGTCCAACGTCTCCTTCTCATTCCGCGGCAACGACCACGTGCGCGAGGCGATCAACGCCGTCTTCCTCTATCACGCCATTGCCGCCGGCATGGACATGGGCATCGTCAACGCCGGTGTCATGCCGGTCTACGACGAGATCGAGCCGGAGCTGCGCGAGCGCGTCGAGGACATGCTGCTCAATCGGCGCTCGGACGCGACCGAGCGGCTGCTCGAGTACGCCGAGGGCCTCGACCCGGCCGCGCGCATCGCGGCCGGACGTGACCTGGCCTGGCGCGATGCGCCCGTCGAGGAGCGCCTGAAGCACGCCCTGATCGAGGGCATCAGCGACTGGATCGTGGAGGACACCGAGGAGGCTCGGGCGAAGGCGGCCAAGCCGCTCGACGTGATCGAGGGGCCACTGATGGCCGGGATGGATGCGGTCGGCGACCGATTCGCCGACGGCCGGATGTTCCTGCCGCAGGTGGTCAAGTCGGCGCGGGTGATGAAGCAGGCCGTCGGCCACCTGGTGCCGTACATCGAGGCCGAGAAGCGCGCCCAGGCTGCGGCCGGCGGCAACGGCCACGCCCCGGGCCGCGGCGAGCCGCGCTCGGCCGGCCGGATCGTGATGGCGACCGTCAAGGGCGATGTTCATGACATCGGCAAGAACATCGTCGGCGTCGTGCTGGCGTGCAACGGCTACGAGGTGATCGACCTTGGCGTGATGGTGCCCTGGCCGAAGATCCTGGAGACGGTTCGCGAGCAGGACGCCGACCTGGTCGGCCTGTCCGGACTGATCACCCCCTCCCTCGAGGAGATGCGCACCGTGGCCCAGGAGATGGAGCGTGCCGGCTTCACGCTGCCCCTGCTGATTGGCGGCGCGACCACCTCGAGGGCACATACCGCGGTCCGGCTCGAGCCGGCCTACTCTGGCCCGGTGATCCACGTCCAGGACGCCTCGCGCGCAGTGGGCGTGGCCGGTGCGCTGCTCAACGAGGTCACGCGCGCTGAGTTCCTGGCTCGCACGCGCACCGATTACGAGCAGCTGCGAGTGCAATACGCCGAGCGCGACGAGCGAACCGGCTGGCTGACCGTCGAGCAGGCACGCGCCAACCCCGTGCGGATCGAGCCGACCGAGGCGCCACCTCCCTCATTCCTGGGCGCGCGCGCGATGCGCGGCGTGGACCTGGCCGAGCTGGTCGAGCTGATCGACTGGACGCCGTTCTTCGCCGCCTGGGAGATCGCCGGCCACTACCCCGAGGTGCTGCAGGACGAGCGGCGCGGGCCGGCGGCGCGGAGCCTGTTCGACGACGCCGAGCGGATGCTTCAGCGGATCGTCGACGAGAAGCTGCTGACGGCCGACGCTGCGGTCGGCTTCTGGCCCGCCGCCGCCACGCCGGATGACGACATCGTGCTGTATGCCGATGAGTCGCGAGCGACCGAGCTGGCCCGCCTGCACACGCTGCGCCAGCAGATGTCCAAGCGCGACGGGCGGCCGAACGTCGCCCTGGCCGACTACGTGGCGTCGGTCGAATCGGGCGTGCGCGACTACGTCGGGGCCTTTGCGGTCAGCACCGGCGGCGGCCTCGAGCGCGCCCGGGCCGAGTTCGTGGCCGCCGGTGACGACTACAGCTCGATCCTGATCACCTCGCTCGCTGATCGCCTGGCCGAGGCCTTTGCCGAGTGGCTCCATCGCGAGGTGCGCCGCTCGCTGTGGGGCTACGCGTCGGACGAGGCGCTCGACAACGCCGGCCTGATCGCCGAGCAGTACCAGGGCATTCGTCCGGCGCCGGGCTACCCAGCCCAGCCCGACCACACCGAGAAGCGCACGATCTTCCGGCTCCTCGACGCCGAGCGCAACGCCGGCCTGCACCTGACCGAGTCGATGGCGATGGTGCCCGGGTCGGCGGTCAGCGGGCTCTACTTCTGGCGGCCCGAGGCGCGCTACTTCGGCCTTGGCCGGATTGGTCGCGACCAGCTCGAGGACTACGCCCGGCGCAAGCGCTGGTCGATCGCCGAAGCCGAGCGCTGGCTGGCCCTCAACGTGGTCGAGGAGCGCCCGTCGGCGACGACCACGACGTCCGGCGCCTGACGGCGGGTGGCCGCAGCGGTGCTGTCCGAGCGGCGTAGCCCGTGAGCGACCGGCCGCTTTCCCACGCGCAGTCGGCGCAGGGTGCGCGCGGCGCAGTGGCCAGCCCGCACTTCATCGCCACCCGGGTGGGCCTGGATATCCTGCGAGCCGGCGGGTCCGCCGTGGATGCCGCCATCGCCACCAATGCTGCGCTGTCGGTAGTGGCGGCACACTCGTGCGGACTGGGCGGTGACGCCTTCTGGCTGGTGTGGGACGGCAACCAGGTTCACGGTCTCAACGGCAGCGGGGCCTCGGCCGGCGGTGCGACGCTCGAGGCGGCCGGCGCCGCGGGTCTCGAACGCATGCCGACCAGGGGGCCGTGGACTGTGACCGTCCCCGGCGCGATCCATTCCTGGGGCGAGGCGCATGCTCGCTTCGGCCGGCTGCCGTGGGCCGATCTGGTGCGACCCGCCGCCGAACTGGCCGACGGCTTTGCTGCTACACAGGGCTGGGTGGAGGCCATCGAGCGGTCAACAGCGGTCTTCGGCACTGCAGGCGACTGGGCGCGGACCTTCCGCCCCGCCGGCCGCCCCTGGCAGCCTGGCGAGCGCGTGTCGCTGCCGGCCCTGGCCGCGAGCCTGCGCCTGCTCGCCGAGGAAGGACCATCGACGGCCTACGGCGGCGCTCTGGCGGCAAGGGCAGTCGACTATCTGGCGGATCGCGGCTCGCCGCTGCGGCGCCGAGACTTTGACTTGCACGGCTCGGAATGGGTCCGCCCCATCTCAACCACCTACCGGGGGCTGGAGTCGATCAGCCTGCCGCCCAACAGCAGCGGTCCAACCGCGCTCGAGCTGCTGGCGCTGCTCGACCGCTTCCAGGCCGACGACCCGGCTCGCTGGATCCACGTTGGCCTGCAGGCGGCCAAGGTGGCGCTCGCCGATCGAGAGACCTACTTGACCGATCCGCGCCACATGGATAGCGGGACGGTGGATCAGCTGCTCAGCCCCCGGCGACTGGACCGCCTGGCCGGGTCCATCGACCCCGATCGGCTGACGAGTCTGCCCACCTCCCCTGCCCTCGGGGGCGACACCATCCACCTCGCCACCGCAGACGCCGACGGCGGCGTGGTCAGCATGCTGGAGTCGAACTACGCGGGGTTTGGCTCGGGGCTGGTCGATCCGCAGACCGGCATCGCCTACCAGAACAGGGGCGCGTTCTTCAGCCTCGACCGGGGCCACGCCAACGTGCTGGCGCCGAACAAGCGGACGGTCCACACGCTGGTGCCGGGCCTGCTCATGCGCGACGGGCGGCCGTGGATCGCTCACGGGTCAATGGGTGGCGAGATACAGCCACTGATCTATGCCCAACTGGTCTCGGCGCTCGTGGACCGTGGCCTTGCCGTGGCTGAGGCGGTGGCGGAACCGCGCTGGGCGACTCACCACGCCAGCGACGACGCCGACCCTGCCCTGGCCGTCCTGGAAGGGCGCTTCGACGCCGACATCAGGGAGGGCCTGCGCCGGCGCGGGCACCGGCTCGAGGTGGTCGAGCCCTACTCGTCCGCGCTCGGCCACTGCCATGCCATCGAGGTGGGCAGCGAGGGCTATCGCGCCGCCAGTGACCCGCGCGTGGAAGGAGCTGCGCTGGCCCGGTGAGCAGGCAGGCGTTGGCTATACTCGGGCTCGGCCGGTCGCGCCGCGCTCACGACCACGCGGTCGGCCATCTTCCCCCGGCATGGAGGTCCCATTGAGCGGCACGAACGTGTCCCAGAGCTACCCATACGCCAACGAGACGGAGGCCGAGCGGAGCGCTGCCGTGACCGCCGCCGTCAATCGCTTCGAGGGCCTGGGCGACAAGATCGCTGCCGAGTCGAGCCCGATTCCGGAGCTGGGCCCCGAGGAGCCGGGGCAGCCGCACCTCTGGTGGGTCTTCGTCTGCCCCGCCGACGAAGACTTCTCGGGTCGCCTGCACGTCGCCGGGTACGCGGGTGAGCGGCGCGGCCTCTACACCGTCTGCGACACCTGCGGTAACACCTACCTGCGCTGAGGCGCCGAGCAACCCGACGCTCAGGCGGAAGGCGGCTTCGCGCCCCGCCGCCCCAGGTCCAGCATCAGCGCCGCCAGCAGCGCCACACGCGGCACGATCGAGTCGAGCTCGAGGTACTCGCCCGGAGCGTGGTCATTGCCACCGATCGGGCCCAGCCCGTCGAGCACCGGGACGTCCAGCCCGGCGATGGTGTTTGCGTCGGAGGCTCCGCCGGTGGCGACGTCGCGCAGGTCGAAACCGAGCCGGCCGGCCAGCTCGATCGCCCGCTGGGCCAGCTCCGCCGTGCCGCCGGACCTCTCCATCGGGGCGAAGCCGTTGCCCCGGATGACCTCGCAGCTGACGTCGGGGACCGTGCTGCTGCCCGCGATGCGCTCGATCTCACCGATGGCCTGCTCGAGGTGTGCCCTGGTCGTCGCTCGCAGGTCGAGGTGGAGCGTGCATTCCTCGGCCACCACGTTCGGCCGCGTTCCGCCGGCCACCACCCCGACGTTTACCGTCACGCCCGGCCAGCGGCCATTCAGCCCGGCGAGCGCAAGGGTCTTGTGGGCCGCTTCGACGACGGCGCTGCGGCCCTTCTCGGGCTCCACCCCGGCGTGGGCTGCCCGGCCGCGCACCACCAGCCTGATGTCCAGCACGCCCTTGCGCGCCGAGACGATGTCGCCATTGGCGCGTGCCGATTCCAGTACCAGCGCGAGATCACTCTGCTCGGCCTCCCGGCGGATGATGGGCGTGCTCTCGGGCGAGCCAACCTCCTCGTCCGGGTTGCCGACGTAGGCCAGTCGGCGGAAGGGCAGCCAGGCCGTGGGCTGGGCGGAAGCCTGCTCGGCGGCGGAGGACTCGGCGGCCAGCGCGCGCAGCGCGCGCAGCGCGTAGACGCCCGCGATCAGGCCGCACTTCATGTCCGACACGCCGGGGGCGTAGGCTCGCGCGTGATCGGTGCGGAAAGGTCGGTCCGCCACCGTCCCGGCCGGGAAGACCGTGTCCATGTGCCCGACCAGCAGCAGCGCCGCGCCCTCGGGGGCACCCGCGAGCCGGCCGACGACGGTATCCGCGAAGCGGTCGCCCGGAATCCTCTCCACCGCGGCACCCAGGTCGCGCAGCTGCGCCTCCAGCCAACGGCCGACCTCGTCCACGCCCTCCGGCGTGTAGGTGCCGCAATCGATGCTGGTCAGGGCGCGCAGGTCGTCCAGGTATTGAGGGAGGCTCTCCGAGACAAGCTCCGACAGCCGCTGCAGCTCACTGTCACCGATCACCACGCCAACTTAAGCCATGCAGCACGGCTGCGCCCATATACTCCGGCCCACCGTGCGACTCGTCGAAGTCCGGCTGCTCGACGGCCCCAACGTCTACCGGCTCGAGCCTGCCGTCAAGCTGGAGCTGGCCATCGGTCGTCGGCGGACCTGGTACGGCCAGCGCCGGCCCGAGCGGCACTCGGTCGTGCGGCTGGGAGCGCGCGTGCGCCTGAGCGACGTTCCGCCATCGGTTGCGCGCACCGCCGCCTGGGTCCGCCGACTGCACACCGTCGCCCTGGGCGAGCCACGCAAGGACGTCGCCGTCCACCGGACGAGCGAGCCGGGCCACTGGGTGATCTCGTTCACCTGGCGCGAGCGCGGCCGCTCGGAAAGGCTCGCCACGGCCGCCTTCCGGCTGGCCGAGCGCGGCCTCGAGCCCGCTCGGTCGTCGCCGCCGCCACATGTCGTGCGGCGCATCCGGGACGCTGACACCAGCCCGCCCGAGTGGGTCACCGACGACCGCCGGCGAGTACCCATCGTCAGCATCAGCGGCACCAACGGCAAGAGCACGACCACGCGGATGATCGCCCACATCCTGCACACCTCCGGCAGGCGCATTGGCATGACCACCACCGAGGGCGTCTTCGTCGACGGTCGCAGCGTCGAGGAAGGCGACCTGACCGGCCCATACGGCGCGCACTCGGTGCTGACCCGTGACGACGTGGACATGGCCGTGCTGGAGACCGCCCGCGGTGGCATCGTCCTGCGCGGCGTGGGATACCAGTCGAATGAGGCCTCCGTGCTGACCAACGTCAGCCCCGACCATCTCGACCTGCACGGGCTGCACACCGTGCCCGAGCTGGCCGAGGTCAAGTCGGTCATCTGTCGGGTTACCCGGCCCAGTGGGGCCGTGGTGCTGAACGCGGAGGATCCGCTGGTTGCCGCCGTCGGACGTACCGTGCAGGCGACCGTCGTGTTCTTCAGCCTGCGGCCCGGCAACGCGCGCGTCCGGCGCCACGTGCGCAAGGGCGGCCGAGCCGTGGTGCTCCAGGACGGCTGGATTACCGAGCTGGAAGGGGACCGGCGGCGGCGGATCGTTCGGGCTTCAGAGGTGCCGGCGACAATCGGTGGCCTGGCCAGGCACAACATCGCCAACGCCCTGGCTGCAGTCGGTGGAGCGCGTGCGATGGGGGCGACTCTGACGCAGGTCGCGGACGGCCTGCGTGATTTCCGGCCGACGTCAGATCAGATGCCCGGTCGGATGAACATCTACCGGCTCGGCCGGCGCGTCGTGGTGGTCGACTATGCCCACAACGAGGCGGGCCTCGAGGCTCTCTTCGACCTCGCCGAGGGCCTCGTCGGACCGCGGCGGCGGCGGTTTAGAAGGGCAACCATCAGCGCCATCATCGGCGCGGCCGGGGATCGGCCCGACGACGTGCTGCGGGCGATCGGTCGCATCGCCGGCTCCCGCGCCGACGAGATAGCCATCCGGATCGGCCCGCGCTACCTGCGCGGACGGACCGAGGCCAGCCTGACCGGCACCCTGCTGGGCGGCGTGCGGGAGGGCGGCGGCGACCCGAGCGCGGTGCCGCTGTACGAACAGGAACATGACTCGCTCGAGGCCGAGCTGACGACGGACGGTCGGCTGGCGGCCAGCGACGACGGCCCGCCACGGGTGGTGCTGCTGATGTGCCACACGAACCGCGAGAAGGTGCGCGCCGTGCTGGATCGCCTGGGCGCAACGCCGATCGAGGAGCCCGGCGGTCTGGCCAAAGAGATGCGCTCGGGACCGCGGAAGTGAGGCCGGCTCAGGGCTCGGGGGTGACCCAGCCGATCACGTAGCGCGCAGTCCCGTCGTCCTCGCGGCTGACCGTGGCGGCTCCCCGCACCCTCACCGGCGAACCATCGCTGCGCAGGACCTCGAAGCTCGATTCGGGCGAGGCGGCATCGCCGCTGAGCAGACGCGGAAACTGCTCCGCGTACTCGGCGGCTGCACCGGGATCGAGCAGCTCGCCGACGTGTCGCCCGACGAGCTCCCCCTCCTCGTAGCCAAGCAGTGCCCGTAGCGACCGGTTGGCTTTGAGAATCAGCCCGTTCGGCATGATCATGTACATGCCAACCGGGGCGTGCTCGAAGGCGAGCATGCCGTCGCCCAACGCGTGCGCTATCTCGGCGAGCTCGTCAACGTGCTCGTCAGCCATGGTGGAGGCAGGTTTACGGCTGCTTGACGCCCCGTCAAGCCGGCGCGTCGAGGACGAAGGCTATTCCGCGCCGTCTGGCGGGCGCTCCAGGTCCGACAGGGTCAGCCCGAGTGCCAGTGCGATCTGTATGACGTGACTGATCGACGAGTCCGTGCCGGTCAGGAACCCCCGTACAGTGCCCGGGGAGACTCCGGAAAGGGCGCCCAGGGTGGCCGCATCGAGCTGCTCGCGGGCCATCGCCCGGCGCACGTTATCCCTGATCCACTCCACGCGCGCATGCGCGCCGGACCGCATGAGGTTGCGCATCTCACCCAGCAGCTGGAGGTGGTCGACCTGGCTCATCTGGGCATCATAGCCGGGCGGCGCAGGATCTTCAACAGTGCCCTGATTTACTATTGACACTTAGATAGTTGGTTTATTATTCTGCGTCGGCGCCGCATGGCAGGTTGCGTGCAGCGTGTCTGGCGGGAGCCGGACCGCGCCCCCACATGTCGGAGGCCCGCGAAGCGTGCTGCACGCAACGACCCCGCCAGTCATGCCGTCGGCGCATCTGCCGCTGCGTGCGCAGCTCGCCACGAGCGAGAAGCTGCTGGCCAGCAGCCGCGAGACGACCGCCCTGCTGGAGGCGATCCTGACCAGCACCGGCGACGGAGTCGTGGTCGTGGACGCGGACGGTCGGAGCCTGGCCTGGAAACCCGCCGCGCACGACCTGCTCGGTCCGCCACAGGATGACATTGCCCTTCACGAGTTCCCCGCTCGCTATGGCCTTAGGCGCGCCGATGGAGATGAGATCGACGCGTCGAGTTTCCCCCTGGCGGCGGCAATGAAGGGACAGGCGGCCACCGACCATCAGGTGTGCGCGGGCCGTGAAATGCTCAACGTCACCGCCAACCCGCTGGTCAACGACTCGGGCGACACCATCGGCGCAGTGCTCACGTTGCGCAACGTGACCGCGCTGTTCGAGCGGCAGCGCATCGCAGAGGAGTATGCATCCGAGCTGGAGCGCTCCAACCAGTCGCTGACCGAATTCGCATACGTGGCCAGCCACGACATGCGCGAGCCGCTGCGCATCGTCAGCGCCTTCTGCGAGCTGCTCGACAGCCGCTACTCGGATCGGCTCGATGAGGACGGTCGCCAGTACGTCGCATTCATTGGCGGTGCGGTCGAACGGATGCGCTCCCTGGTCGATGACCTGCTTCACCTCGCCCGCGTGCGAAGCGCACCGCTTGCGCTGAGGCGCTTCCCTGCGGGGGAGGCCGCCTGGGACGCCGTGACCGACCTGGCCATGGGTATCGAGGAGACCGATGCCGAGGTCGAGATCGGCCCGTTGCCGATGGTCACTGCAGACCGCCGACTGCTCACCCTCGTTTTTCAGAACCTGCTGGCCAACTCGCTCAAGTTCAGCACGGGCCGCCCCCAGATCAAGGTATCGGCCGATGAGGACGGGGGCGAGGTCACGTTCTCAGTCGCCGACCAGGGGATCGGCTTCGATGCCATCCATGCCGAGCGCATTTTCACCATCTTCCAGCGCCTGCACCGCGAGGAGTACCCCGGAACAGGCATGGGGCTGGCCATCGTCGCCGAGATCGTTCGGCGCCATCGCGGCCGTGTCTGGGCCGAGCCTGGTGTCGCGGGCGGTACGACCGTGCGCTTCACCACCGCCACTGAGGAGGCCGCCCCATGACCGCGATCAACATCCTGCTGATAGACGACAGCGCAGCCGACGCCGTGCTGACCGCCCATGCCTTCGACGCGACCGGGACGGAGCCGACACTGCGCGTGATCGCGGAGGGCGAAGCCGCGCTCGAGTGGCTCGGGTCGGATGAACGAGCCACCGCCGATCCGCTGCCGGACCTCATCCTGCTTGACCTCAACCTGCCCAGGCTGTCCGGCCACCAGGTCCTGGATCGGCTCAAGGCGGATCCCGGGCTGCGCCAGATCCCGGTTGTCGTGCTGTCGAGCTCGGACGACCCGAGTGACGTCGCAGCAGCCTACGCCGCCCACGCCAACAGCTACATAACCAAGCCGCACAACCTGACCGATTACGTCGCGATGGCGCGCGCGATCGACGACTTCTGGCTGACCCTCGCAGCGCTGCCCGAGCCGGGCACCCGGATATCGTGATGCTCGACCCACGCCGGCTGCTGATCGTAGAGGACGACCCTGCGAACGCGGCCCTGCTGCGCGAATGGCTTGACGGCCACGAGGTCGTCCACGCCTCGCGCATGTCGCTCGCCGAGCGCCATCTCTCGGTCACCCGGTTCGATGCCATCGTGCTTGACCTGGGGCTGCCCGACTCCCAGGGGAGCGAGACGTTCCGCCGCGCGCGCATGGCCGCCCCCCGGACCCCTGCCATCGTCCTGACCGGCGGTCACGAGGCGGAGCGTGCCGCGGCGCTGGGCGGCGGCATCCACGAGTTCCTGCTGAAGTCGGAGGCCACCCCCGAGCTGCTCGAGCGGGCGATCCACAACGCCACGGTCCGGGCACGCCTGGCGTCCGAGCTGGAGCACTCGGCCGGGCTCGCCCTGGAGGTGTTCGACGGCCTCAGCGAGGCCGTCGTCGCAATCGACAGGGCCGGCTTGCTGCGCTACGTGAACCGTGCCGCCGAGGCATTCGGCGCGCGGCTGCGGGAGGAGGTCCTCGGCAGGGACATCTTCGAATCGTTCCCGGCCATGGAGGGCACGGAGTTCGAGACGGCGCTCCGCGCCGCGATGGCCACCGGCGAGGCGCAGTTCTGCCGCGACTTCTACGAGCCGAGCGGCGTATGGCTGGAGGCGCGCTTCATGCCGAGCGCGATCGGCGTGGTCGCCTTCGTGCGCGACATCACCGCCCAGCGCACCGCCGACCGCGAGCTGCACCTGCGCACCGAGCTCCTTTCGCGCGTTGCCAACGCGGTGATCGCGACCGATACGGCTGGTCTCATCACCTTCTGGAACGAGGCCGCCGAGAAGCTGTACGGCTGGCAGGCGGCAGAGGTGATCGGCCGGCCGATCGTCGACGTCACGCCCGTCGATGTGGACGCCGCCTCGGCGATCATGAAGTCGCTGAGCGAAGGCAAGCCATGGGCCGGCGAGTTCGAGGTCGTGCGCCGCGACGGCACGCGCTTCTGGGCCTCGGTCATCGACGCGCCGATCATCGGATCGGACGGCGAAGTCGCCGGCATAGTCGGTGTGAGCACGGACGTCAGCGATCGCCGCGCGGCCGAGGAGGCCGCTCATGCGATGGATGTTCGCTTCCGCGCGCTGGTGGAAGGATCCGCCGACGTCATCGCGGTGCTGGACGCGGACAACCTGGTCACATATGTCAGTCCCGCCGTCACGACCATGCTCGGCTTTGAACGCGAGGAGCTGCTCGGCGCCTCACCGGTCTCGCTCATCCATCCGGAGGACACGGCCAAGACGGTCGCCAAGCTGGACCGGGTTCGGACCGAGCCGAGCGGCTACGTCGAGGGCCAGTTCCGAGTCCGTCAGCGCGACGGAGGCTGGCGCATCGTGTCGTGTCGAGCCACGAACCGGCTGGATGACGATGCGGTCGCGGGTGTCGTGCTCAACCTGCATGACATCACTGCTCGGCGCCAGGCAGAGCAGCGGGAAGAGCTGCAGCGAGTTCTGCTCAGCAGCATCGCGGAGGACAGGCCCCTCGCCGACACCCTCACGCTGATGGCCGAGCACCTGCAGCGGATGCTGGAGGTGCAGGCGGTCTCCGTCGTGGCAGCCGATGAATCGGGCGAGCTCGCCGCCGCGGGCACGGCCGGTCTCGCCAAGGGGCTGCGCAAAGCGATCGTGGCCAATGCCCAGCGCGCCCTGGCCGGCCCGTCAGAGGCTCGCAGCGGATTGGAGCAGGTCGACGTCGCCAGTGAGATCCCCGACCCGGCCCTGGCCGCCGAGACGGTGCGGGCCGGCTTCCGCGCGCAGTGGCGTGTGACCGTGCCGAACCATGTCACCGACCTTGGCTTGATGGACGTGTTCATGGACCAGGCGCGTGAGGCAGGAGAGGAAGAGCGCCGCACGCTCGACGTTGCGGTCGGCCTCGCCGCGGTGGCCATCGAGCGCGATCGGATCCAGCGCAACCTCAACTTCCAGGCATTGCACGATCCGCTGACAGGGCTGCCCAATCGCTACCAACTCGAGCAGCGCATCACTACGCTCCTGGCCGAGGACAGGAGCGGCGGCCAGCACGTCGCGGTGCTGCTACTGGACCTCGACCACTTCAAGATCCTCAATGAGAGCGTCGGCCACCCGACCGGCGACGCCCTGCTCCGCGCGATAGGCTCCCGCATGCGCCGAGCCCTGCCCCCGGCAGCACTGGTCGCGCGCTTCAGTGGTGACATGTTCGCGGTCGTCACGCCGGGCGTGGTCAGGGATGAGGAGGCAGCACAACTGGGCGAAATGACCCGCAGCGTCTTCGGGCGCCCGTTCCGCGTCGAAGGCAGGCTTCTCAGCGTGACGGCCAGCATCGGCGTCTGCCTCGGGCGGTCAGGCGAGACCACGGCGGAGGAGATGCTCCAGCATGCCGACAGCGCCGTGTACCGGGCCAAGGAGACCGGCCGAGATCGGTATGAGGTCTTCGACTCGGGCATGCGTGAGCGTGCGCAGGCCCGCTTCGAGATGACCAATGGCCTGCGCCAGGCGATCCCGTTGAGCGAGCTGGCGGTGCACTACCAGCCGCAGGTCGAGATTGCCACCGGCCGCATCGTCGGCCTCGAGGCCCTCGCGCGCTGGCGGCATCGGGCCGATGGCTATATCCCGCCGAGTGAGTTCATCCCCCTGGCCGAGGAGGCCGGCTTGATCGGCTCCATCGGTGAATGGGTCATGCGCCGCGCGTGCGACGACCTCGCCGCCTGGCAGGCCAAGGGCTTCGAGCTGCCGATGTGCCTGAACGTCTCAGGCCTCCAGCTTGCCGACCCGGCCTTTCCCATGCTCGTGCAGTCGGCCCTTGATGAAAGCGGCATCGATCCCTCGATGCTGACCGTCGAGGTGACCGAGAGCGTTCTCGTCGAGGACGGTGATGCGCTCGCCAGCTGCCTGGTGGAGCTGCGCCGCCTGGGCGTCATGCTGGGGGTGGACGACTTTGGCACCGGCCACTCGTCACTGCTCTACCTCAAGCGGTTCCCCGTCTCCATGCTCAAGATCGACCGCTCATTCGTGAGCGACCTTGATCGCAGCACCGACCGGGCCATCGTTCGAGCGATCGTCGCCCTGGCCGCCGAGTTGGGCGTGACCACCGTGGCCGAGGGAGTGGAGACGACGGAGCAGGCGCGGCAGCTGACCGAGCTCGGCTGCACCGTGGCACAGGGTTATCTGTTCGCTCGGCCCGCTGAAGAGGCCACCATCAGTGCCCTGCTGGAAACCGGCGATGTCGGGCGCAGCACGCCTAGCGGTGGGCCGAAGTTGCGGCTGGTCGAGTCGGTGGCCAGCTAGCCCTCTTCGACGTCGAGCTCGCCCGGGTCGGCGATGGCCGTTCCGCGGCGGCCGGACCGGCCGGCGGAGATGACCGACCGGTACACCCCGGCCGCGTCGTCCACGCACATCACGACGAGGTCGCCGACGTGGGCCGCGCCGATGCCCGCCCGCGCCGCCTCGGCTTCGTTCGGGATGGCCCTGGCGTCGGTGCATCGCGCGCCCTCGGACTGTGCCAACCGGACGCCCTCCAGCACATGCTCCGCCGTCTCGCCCGGCTGCCGCCCGCGCAGGTTGGCATCCTCGCGCACGTAGATCGTGTCGAAGGCCTTGGCAGCGAGACGGCCGTACTCGCGCATGTCCTCGTCACGCCGGTCGCCGGGAATGCCGATGACCCCGATCGCGCGGCCCTCCGGCTCCGTGTCGTCACTGGCCGTCAGCAGCCCCACGAACTCGGTCAGCCGGCGCATGCCGTCGACGTTATGGCAGTAATCGAGGATCACCTTGGCGCCGTTGACCTCTATCTCGTTCAGCCGGCCGGGCGCCTGGAAGAAGGAAGTTGTGAAGGTGCGCAGGCCCTGGCGGATGTCGTGCAGGTGGGCACCGGCAGCCCAGGCAGCGGCGGCCGCCGCCAGGGCGTTGGCCACGTTCATTCGAGCCCGGCCACCGAAGGTGGCCGGGATCAGGTGCGTGTAGAGCAGCGGCATGGTCCGGGTCCCGTGGCGGAGCACGACCAGCTCACCTTCATCGGTCGGCTGCACAACGAGCGCGGCGCCACCCCGACCGCAATGGCCGTCGACACGGTCGAAGCCCTCCTCGCCCTTCTCGGTGGCCATCGAGAAGTAGACGAGCTGGCCGCGGCAGCGGCGGGCCATCCTCGCCACCCGCGGGTCGTCGGCGTTGAGCACCGCGGAACCTGCCCGTGGCACCGCGTCGACCAGCACGCCCTTGACGTGAGCCAGCTGGTCGAGCGTGTCTATGCCGTGCAGGCCCAGGTGATCGGCGCTGATGTTGGTCACGACGGCCACGTCATTCCGGTCGTAGCCCAGGCCCTCGCGCAGGATGCCGCCGCGGGCGACCTCGAACACGGCGGTATCGATAGATGGATTCTGGAGGACCATCTGGGCCGAGCGCGGGCCGGACATGTCGCCCTTTCGGATCAGCCGGCCATCGACCACGATGCCGTCGGTGCTGGTCATGCCCACCCGCCGGCCCATCAGCTTGAGGATGTGGCCGATCATGCGCACCGTCGTCGTCTTGCCGTTGGTGCCGGTCACGGCAACGATCGGAATGCGCGCGTTCGAGCCGGCCGGGAAGAGCATGTCGATGACCGGCCGGGCGACGTACTGCGGCTCGCCCTCTGTCGGGTGGGTGTGCATCCGGAAGCCGGGCGCCGCGTTGACCTCGACGATTGCGCCGCCCTGCTCCCGGACCGGCACGGCGATGTCGGGTGCGACGAAGTCGATGCCGCAGATGTCGAGGCCGATGACCCGCGCCGCCGTCTCGGCGACCTGGATGTTCTCTGGATGCACCTCGAACGTGCGGTCGATCGCCGTCCCGCCGGTCGACATGTTGCCGGTCAGGGCGAGCTGGATGCGAGTGTCCTTGGGCGGCACGTCATCCATGGCGAAGCCCTGCCTGGCGGCCAGCTCCTCGGCCGCTTCGTTGAGCTTGATCCGGGTCAGCACCTTCTCGTGGCCGATGCCCCGGCGCGGATCGCCGTTCTCGATATCAACCAGCTGGCGGATGGTGTGCCTGCCGTCCGCCGTCACGCCGGCCGGTACGCGCTCTGCGACGGCAACGAGCTTGCCGCCGATGACCAGCATCCGGTAGTCGTTCCCGTTGACGTAGCTCTCGACGACCACGTCGCCGGCGCGGCTCTGGCCGCGGGCAATGGGCCAGGCACGGCGCACTTCCTCCTCGCTGCGCAGGTCCAGGTTGACGCCACGCCCATGGTTGCCGTCGAGTGGCTTGACCACGACCGGGAAGCCGATCTGGAGTGCCGCCTCAACCGCGTCGTCCTCGCTGCGCACCGTGCGGGCGCGCGGCACGGGCAGCCCGGCCGAGCTGAGCAGCTGGTTGGTAAGGCCCTTGTTCGAGGCGACGTCCACCGCGATGGCCGAAGTCTGGGAGGTCATCGTCGCCCTGATCCGCCGCTGGTGCACGCCCTGTCCCAGCTGCACCAGGCTGTGCCGATCCAGCCTGATGAACGGGATGTCGCGTGACTGGGCTTCGTCGAGGATCGCCTGCGTCGAGGGGCCGAAGGCCTGCCGCTCGGCAAGCAGGATCAGCTTCTCGAGCTCGGCGGCGAAGTCGAGGTCGGCCTCCTCCGGGGCGACCAGGTGGTTCATCAGGTCCACCGCCAGCCGGCCGGCAGCGATGCCGACCTGCTCCTCGCGGTACTCGAAGATGGCGTTGTATCGGCCGTACTCGCCGGTGGAGCGCGTCTTGCCGATGTGCACCTGGGTCCCTGCCAGGTCCTGCAACAGCAGCGCGGTGTGCTCTGCGACGTGACCCAGCCAGGTGCCTTCCTGCAGCCTGCTGATGAACCCGCCGCGTCGGCCGAGCGAGCAGGCGTGGTCCTCCAGGCCCGGCAGCAGCTGGGTCAGCGCCGTGTTGAAGCCCGGGATCTTGTTGGACGGCCACTCCTCCAGCACCCCCAGGTCGACCAGCATCTTCACCACCGGCACGCGGGCCCAGATGTTCGGGCCGCGCAGGACGCGCGTGTCCAGGATGCGCATCGTCGGCCGCGGCCGCTCCGTCGCGGCTGGCCTGTCGGCGGACGTGCGCGTCCGACGCTTCTGTGTCGGCTTGGCGGGGCTGGTCATGCCGATCCCCTCTCTGCCCTGCCCGTCAGCTGGAGGCCATCGAGTCGAGCGCGCGCAGCACCGGTGTCGTAACGCGCTCGCGGTTCTTGAGGTGGAAGCGGTATCCGGCCGGCAGCGAATGGAGGACGACGTTGCTGATCATCAGGGGCCGATATGCCTTGACCTGCCAGGCATCGGTCTCCGAGTGCGCGCCATCGATGATCGTCACGCTGCGCTTGCCGATGACCTCCATGACCAGGTCCGGCCCGACGACGCCGGCCGTGTCCTCGTCGATGCCGATGCCGAGCAGCTGGGGGCTCTGCGAGATGATCGCCAGCAGCCGGCCCATGCGGTTGCGCTGCTCGAAGTGCTGGTCGACGATCACTCCCGGCAGCAGACCAAGCCCGGCAGACATCTGGAACATGCGCTGCTTGGGCGTCGCGCCGCTGGCCCCGAAGGCGACCATGTGCGTGCTCATCGCCGAGGCACCGGCGCTCGTGCCGGCCACCACGGACCCGTCGTCATGCCGGCTGAGGATCGCCTTCGCCACGGCCGTCCCGCCAATGGTGGTCGAGAGTCGAAGCTGGTTGCCGCCGGTCATGAACACGCCGCTTGCCCGGTGGATGATGCGCGCCGCCTCAGGGTCGTTGGCTTGCGCGCGGGTCACGGCGCTGATCGAATCGACGCTGCGCGCCCCGAGCTCCTTGAAGATGCGCCGATACATCTCACCGGCCAGTGGACCGAGGGATGAGGCCGAGCAGATCACCGCAATTCGCGCATCGCGGCCCCCCGCGAGCTCAATGAAGCGGGTCAGGATGACCCGCTCGCGTACCTTGTCCTCCGCGCCGCCAATGATGATGACGGTTCCGCCGCTCATCCGGCGGAGTATAGGCGGGCGCGCTTGCGGCCGCCCGGCCGCCCCGTATCGAGTCCTTGCGGACAACCGCTAGGATTGCCCCTGGGCGGGGGCGCCCAACGCGTTCGATCGGAGGAGGACGGACGAAGCCCCGCCCAATCCCCAATACTCGGCTCGTGCGCCAGCTCGCCCATCGCCTGCGCCAGCCAAGAGTCCTGCTGGCGATCACGCTGCTCGGTCTGACCGGTGGCCTGATCCTCGCCGCCCTCGTCGCGCGCGGCGACCTGGTCGGGGCCGACGCGCGTGCCTACTGGGGCGCCGTCCGCCTGTGGCTGGGCGGCGGCGACCCGTACGCGCCGGGCGGCGTCTACCTGCCGTACGCCTACGCGCCGTGGACCCTGGTCATCTTCCTGCCCTGGGCACTGCTGCCGTGGGAGGTGGCCTGGTTCAGCTGGACGGTCATGAACGTGGCGTTCTTCGCCTGGAGCGTCGGCTGGGCCTATCGCCGCCGGCCACTGGCCACCGCCGTGCTCGTGGCCATGCTCGGCGTACCGCTGGCAGCTCACCTCGATACCGGCAACGTGGGGCTGTTGCTGGTGCTCGCCATATGGCTGAGCTGGTTCGCCAGCCCGCGAGTCGGTGGCCTGGCCTGGGCGATCGCCGCGGCGATGAAGTGGGCGCCGGCGTTGCTGATCTTCTTCATCCCGCCGCGTGCCCGGCTGTGGGGCGTGGTGGCGCTGGGTGTGATGGCCCTGCTCACGCTGGCGACTTTCCCCGACATGCTGCGACAGCTCGACGTGGTTCTCAACTTCCCGCGTCCGGTGCGCGTCGACTACCTGCTGCTGGCCTGGGGCGCGGTGCCGTGGCTGTGGAGCCAGCCATCGCCCGCCTGGTGGCGCAACCGGGCGGAGCTGGCCAGGCGCTGGCGGGAACGCCCGTCCGTGATCGAGTGGGCGCACGCCTTCTTCGGGTTGGACCACCTCAGGCCGGCTGGCACTGCGGGCACCAGTACGCACGCCGATTCGCCGCGTCCATCCGACTGACCACGGCCGTGCCACAGCGCCGGCAGGGCCGTCCCGTTCGGCCGTAGACGTAGAGGTTGCCCGGCGTGCCGGGCGTCGTCGTCACGCGGCGCCCACCCTGGACGTTGGCGCGCAGCAACCGGGCGCCGGTCTCCAGCAACCGGCGCAGCGTCGAGCGATCGAGCGCACCCACCGCCAGGCACGGGTTGACGCGCTCGATGAAGCAGACCTCGCTGCGGTAGACGTTGCCCAGGCCCGCCACGATGCGCTGGTCCAGCAGCGCCTCGCCGATCGGCCGCTCGGCCGTGGTGGCCAGGGAAAGCCGATCCAGCGCCGTGTCCTGGTCGAAGTCGCGCGTCGAGGCGTCCGGGCCCAGGCCGGCCAGCCGCGGGTGGAGCGCGACCGCGCGGCTGTCCAGCAGCTCGACGGTCGGTGCGTCGAAGGCCACCGCCACGACGCCGGGCGTCTCGATGATGGCCGCCGCCCTGGCGCGCGGCCGACGCCAGCGCTCACCGGGCCAATAGCGATGCCATGAGCCGTGGAGGCCGAGGTGCGTGTGCAGCGTCAGTCCGTTGTCGAAGGCGATCAGCAGGTGCTTCCCGCGGGCCTCCACGCTGCCTACCCGGGCCCCTGCCACGCGATGCAGGGCCGCAGTGCCGGGTCGGGCCTGGGCCGTCGTCACCACCTGGCCGGTCAGGGCCCGGCCAAGAACCTGGGCGATCCGCGCCAGCGTGTCGCCTTCAGCCAAGCGACCGCAGGGTCCAGCCCCGGTACGACTGCTTGAAGCCGGCCTCGGCGAGGATCCCTCGGTGAGCCGACTCCGCGACCGGCGCTCCGTCCACCCGCTCGAGAGTGAGTGAGCGGAGCCGGCCGTCCTCGACCAGGCTGTTCAGCGCGGCGACGGCGGTCGCCATGACCGCTGCGTCCCCGGCGGCAGGCAGGGTTTGGAGGGAGCGGCCACCACGCTCGAGGTAGAGCACCGGCTCGCCGGCGTGGAGGACGACGTAGGCCCCGGCAGCGCGCGGCAGCGGCCGCCGGTCCTCCTCGTCGCGGCGCGGCCATGCGAGTGTCGCGCCGTAAGGGTTGGCCGGGTCAGCGGCGGCCAGGACGAGCGCCTCACCGTGCCCATCGGCCGGCCCCGCCGACGGGTCACCGCGCTCTGCGCGCAGGCGGTCCAGCGCGGCGGGCAGGCAGAACTGGGCCCCTCCCAGACCCTCCACGAAATAGCCCCGCCGCACACGCCCACGCTCCTCCATCTCGCGCAGCACCGGGTAGACCGCAGAAAAGCCGCCGGCCAGCCCTTCCGCGGCAACTCCGTCGCGGGTCACGACGCCGTGAGACTCAAGCAGGCGAGAAGCGAGCGCATGCCGCCGCTCGGTGTCAGACGGCGGCCGACCGCCAGCCAGCGACACGGACGTGGCAACGGCGTCGGCCAGCAGCGACCAACGACCGGCCGCTTCCGGCGGGCCCATGCGCGTCGTCGCCAGCAGCCGCGGGCCACCGGGGCCAGCCCGCTTGCGGCCCGTACGTGGCCAGCGCAGCGCGCGCAGCGGAGCAAACGTGTCGTTGGTCACCTCCCCTGCCCAGACGAGGTCCCACAGCGCGTCAAGCACGTCTCGCTCGCTTGGCGCCGAGCGTCCGCTCTCCGCGCACGCGCGAAGAGCCGCGGCCAGCAGATCGCGGAAGAACGATGCGCCGCGGCGACCGAGATGCTCGCGCAGGCTCTCGTGCAGCGGGTCGCCCGGCCGGTTGGCCTCGTCGGCTGTGGCCGGAGCGAGCAAAGCCAGGCGATCGGGTCGATACAGCGCAACCCGGCCATCGTCACGACCGAGCGATCCCATCCCCAGCCAAACCACCTCGCCGGCCGCCCCCAGCTCATCCAGCAGGCGCGGCGCGTAGCCTCGCACGCGCGCCGGCAGCACGTCCCTCTCGAGCACGCTGGCCGGCAGCGGCACCCCTTCGAGCTGCGCGATTGCCTCGGCCAGACGGCCGGTGCCACCGCGATCAGAGGCCACGCCGTGCCATCGCGGCAGGAAGCGGGCCAGAGCCTGCGGCTCAACGGGCTCTATCTCGCGCCGCAAGCGCGCAAGCGACCGCCGCCGGAGCAGGCGCAGGACGTCCGGATGGCACCACTCGCGCTCCGTGCCGCCCGGACGGAACTCCCCGCGCAGCAGCCCGCCCGAGCCCGCCAGCCCTTCCAGCGCAGCTTCCACCCGCGCAGCTGGCGCGCTCCAGCGGCCGGCCGGCTCAACGGCCACGAACGGTCCGTGGTGCCGTGCCCAGCGCAGCAGCAGTGAGCCGAGCGGATCCTGAGCCGTCGCCAGGAAGGGCGCGGGGACCCCCGGCGGGGGCTGAACGCCCAGGCCGTCCCGGTATCGGGCCATGTCCTCGATGGCGATCCAGCGCTGCTCGCCGGCCAGCCGGATGCGCACGGCGCGCCGATCGGCCGCCAGCGCCTCCAGCCACTCCCCGGCAGCGGCCGCACGCGAGCGCTCATCGGCGCCCCGCACACGCGCGGCGACCTCCTCGCTGGAAAGATCGCCCAAGCGGCGCAGCAGATCGTGCACCGCGTCGGCGGAGCCGGCCGCACGCTCGGGCGTGAGTGCCTGCAGCTCGAGCTCGAGCTCGGCCAGGGCATCGGCGTCGAGCAGCTCGCGCAGCTCCTCGGCCCCCAGCAGCTCGCGCAGCAGGTCGCGGTCGAGGGCAAGCGCCTGTGCCCGCCGATCCAGCAGCGGCGCGTCGCCCTCGTACATGTAGACGGCGATGTAGTCGAACATCAGCGAGCTGGCGAACGGCGATGCTCGCCGCGTCTCGACCGACGTCAGCCGGATCTCGCGCCGCTCGATGCCTCCAAGCAGCTCCCTCAACGCCGGCAGGTCAAAGACGTCCTGCAGGCACTCGCGATAGGTCTCGAGGATGATCGGGAACGAGCCGTAGCGGCTGGCCACGGCCAGCAGCTGAGCCGACCGCTGGCGCATCGCCCACAGCGGCGTCCGCTGGCCGGGACGGCGGCGAGGTAGCAGCAACGCGCGAGCCGCGTTTTCGCGGAAGCGGCTGGCAAACAGGGCCGAACCGCCGAGCGCCCCGATGACCAGCTCCTCCACATCCGCTGACGGGATGAGCACCGCCTGCTCTGCCGAGTCGACGGTTGGCCCACTCACTCCCCCCTCATCCGTCGCCGGCAGGCGCACGACTATGCCGTCGTCCGACCAGATCGGCTGGACCTCCAGGCCGAGCTGGTCGCGCAGGCGAGCCTCAATCGCCAGCGCCCAGGGAGCGTGCACGCGGGCGCCGAAAGGCGATAGCAGGCAGATGCGCCAGTCGCCCAGCTCGTCGCGGAAGCGTTGCAGGACGAGCGTCCGGTCGGTCGGCAGATCGCCCGTCTGCTCGCGCTCCTCGGCCAGGTAGTCGAGCAGGTTGCGCGCTGCGAGCGCGTCGAGGTCGTGCTCGGACGTGAGCTGCTTTTCCGCCCGCCTTCGCCCGGCAGGACCCTGGGCGACCATCTCGCCCACGGCGCGCGTGAACTCACCCAGCCGTCGGCCGAGCTCGACCGGCCGGCCCGGGCCGTCGCCCTTCCAGAAGGGAACCTTGCCCGGCTCGCCGGGTGCGGGGCTGACCAGCACGCGATCGTGGGTGATCTGCTCGATGCGCCAGGCGCTGGCACCGAGCAGGATGACCTCGCCCTCGCGGGACTCGTAGATCATCTCCTCATCGAGCTCGCCGACGCGGCGGCCACCGCTCCGCGCCGAGCGAGCGCGCGAGGTGCGTCCGGGTGCATCGGGATCCTCGCTGTCGACCAGGTACACGCCGAACAGGCCGCGGTCAGGGATGGTGCCGCCCGAGATCACCGCGACCGTCCGGGCGTCGCGCCTGCTCTCGACCGTGCCCGCCGTGCGGTCCCAGACGATGCGCGGCCGCAGATCGGCAAACTCGTCGGCCGGGTAGTGGCCGGCAAGCATGCCCAGCGTGGCCTCGAAGGACTCGCGGCCGAGATCGGCAAAGTTCTCGGCCCGCCGCACCAGCGAAAACAGCTCTTCCGTCGTCCACCTGCGCTGGGCAGCTGTCGCGACAAGCTGCTGGGCGAGGACGTCGAGCGGGTTGCGCGGCACGACCGTCTGCTCGATCGCGCCATCGCGCATGGCCCGCGTCACGACCGCGCACTCGAGCAGGTCGCCGCGGTACTTGGGGAAGATCACGCCGCGCGAGGGCTCCCCGACACTGTGGCCGGCCCGGCCGATGCGCTGCAGGCCGCGCGCGACCGAGCCCGGCGACTCGATCTGGATGACCAGGTCGACGGCGCCCATGTCGATGCCCAGCTCGAGCGAGCTGGTGGCCACGATCGCCGGCAGTCGGCCGGCCTTGAGTGCCTCCTCGATCTGGACACGCTCCTCGCGAGCGAGGCTGCCGTGGTGGGCGCGGACGATGTCGGCATCGGCGAGCTCGTTCAGGCGCTGCGCCATGCGCTCGGCCAGACGGCGACTGTTGACGAAGACGATCGTGCTGCGGTGCGCGCGGATCAGCTCCAGGACGCGCGGGTGGATCTGGGGCCAGATCGAGCTGCGCTGCTCCGGGCCGGCGGCGCTGCCACCGGCCTGCTGCTCGGGCGGCAGGCTGTCGCCGAGCGCGGCCATGTCCTCGACGGGCACGACTACCTGGAGCTCCAGCTGCTTGGCCGTGCCGGCGTCGACGATGCTGACCGGACGCGGATCACCGGTTGCCTGCCCCGGCCCGGGCTCCAAACGGCCGCCCAGGAAGCCTCCCACTACGTTGAGCGGACGCTGGGTGGCCGACAGCCCGATACGCTGCGGCGCCCGCCGCGTGATCGCCTCCAGCCGCTCGAGTGACAAGGCCAGGTGCGCTCCGCGCTTGGTTCCGGCCAGGGCGTGGATCTCGTCGACGATGACCCACTCAACCCCCTTCAGCACCTCCCGCGCTGCCGACGTCAGCAGCAGGTACAGCGACTCTGGCGTCGTGACCAGGATGTCCGGCGGTCTGCGGCCGAGCTGGCGTCGCTCGTCGGCCGGCGTGTCACCGGTGCGCATCTGGACGCGGACTTCCGGGGGCTGCTCGCCGCGCGCCTGGGCGGCCAGCGCAATGCCGGTCAATGGAGAACGAAGGTTGCGCTCGACGTCGTGCACCAGCGCCTTGAGGGGCGATACGTAGAGGACGCGCAGGCGAGCCAGCGGATCGTCAGGCGGTGGTGTGGCGATCAGACGGTCGAGGCACCACAGGAAGGCGGCCAGCGTCTTGCCCGAGCCCGTGGGCGCGCAGATGAGCGTGTGCCGGCCGGCGGCGATGGCCGGCCAGCCCTGCGCCTGGGCCGCGGTCGGTTCACTGAACGACGCGCTGAACCAGTCGGCTGTAGCCGGCGAAAAGGGAACCAGCGGCGGGGTCGTGGAAGCGGCTCGGCGGGGCACGGGCGGCGAGTTTACTGCCGCGGTCCGATTAGAACAAACGCTCGGTTAGGAGTGGCTGCCAGCCTCGACCTCGCGAAGGAAGTCGGACACCAGCCGATTGAGCTCGCCCGGTCGCTCCATGTTGACCATGTGCGCCACGCCGTCGAAGACGTGCCGCCGGGAGCCCGCGACCGACCGCGCCAAAAGCTCGCCGGAGTCAGCCGTGCTCGCCACGTCGAGCGAGCCCCATACGACAAGGACTGGAACGCTCACCTCGGCCAGGCGACCGACCGCCGGCGGATCGAGCGGCTGGGCCTGCCCCGCCGGTTGCCCGGCCAGGTAGTTCTCCATGTTCCAGGCGACCATCCGCCGCCGCACGTCCGGGTCGACGCGATTCGTCGGCTGGTTCAGTCCATCGACCCACATCCGCGTCTCGGCTTCGACGAGCTCGGCCCAGCGCTTTTCGTCCTCCAGCTTCTCGATGGCGTCCCAGTCGATTCCGTCATCGGGCCCCTCGTGCCCGCCCACGCCACCGGCAATCCAGACCAACGAGGAGACGCGATCCGGCTGCTCGATCGCGAAGTCGAGCGCGATCTGCGCGCCGCGCGAGAGGCCAAGCAGGTGGGTCCTTTCAACGGCGAGGTGGTCGAGCAACCGTCGCAGGTCATCACGGTTGGAGTACGGCACGTCCTCGCTCAGCGTCCGACCGAAGCCGCGCGTGTCGTAGCGGATGACCCGCCAGCGGTCTCGCCAGGCGGCGACCTGCGCGTCCCACATCCGCAGGTGAGCGACGCCGGCATGGATCAAGGTCAGCGGAGGGCCCTCGCCGTCGACCTCATAGTGCAGCCGGCCGCCGGGGACCGCCACGTACTCACCCATTGTCATAACCTCCAAGCAGGTCCAGCGACTGGCTCAACGATCGATCGGCCGTGCGCCGGTTGGCATCGATCAGCTGCTGCGGTTCATGCGCGGCCGATCCTTCCGGGTCGAGCATCGCCTCGGGTAGTGGCGCCTGGCCGTATCGCTCGGCCTCGCTCGCCCATGCTGCGCGCCACTCGCCGGGCAACTTGTCCGGAACCGCGCGGTGTGCCTGCGCCAGCCAGACCAGCGACCACGAGCGCGGCACGACCCGGTATGCGTCGTAGCCTCCCCCGCCGGTGGCGAGCCAGCGGCCCGCGCACCACTCGTGAGCGAGGGAGTCGAGCAGACGGGTCGCCCGCTCATACGCTGCCGTGGTCACGCGCAGGTGGGCCAGCGGGTCGAGCAGGTGGCTGTCGCAGCCGTGCTGGCTGACCAGGAACGTCGGACGAAAGGCCTGCGCGAGGGCAGGCACCATGCCGCGCACCGTCGGCCACCAGGAGGCATCGCCGCTGTATGCCTGCAGGGGTACGTTGACCGACGTCCCCCGCGCCTCCGGCCCCCCACTCTCTTGCACGAAGCCCGTGCCGGGAAAGAGCGACTGCCCGCTCTCGTGGATCGAGAACGTGAGCACGGCCGGGTCATGCCAGAAGAGCGCCTGCGTGCCGTCGCCGTGATGCACGTCCAGGTCCACGTAAAGCACGCGGTGCCCCGCGTCGCGTGCCCGCGCCACGGCAAGGGCCACGTCGTTGTAGATGCAGAACCCGGCAGCACGGTCCGCCATCGCGTGGTGGAGGCCGCCGCCGGGGTTGAAGGCGTGAGTCACTTCGCCGCGCAGGATTGCCTCGACCCCATCGACCGACGCGCCAACGACACGCGCCGACGCCTCGTGCATGCCGCTGAACGGCGGGCAATCCCCGTAACCGATGCCGGCCGCCGGCGGGTGCCCCGGATCGGCGCCGATCGCCTGCACCGTGGCAACGTAGCCAGGCTCGTGCAGCCGTCCGATTTCCTCGACGCGCGCCACGCGCGGCTCGAGGAATCGCTCCGCGCCGCAAGCACGCAAGAGGTCAATCGAGGGCCGAAAGCGGCGCGGCGTGAGCGGATGCTCGGGCCCAAAGTCGTACTCACGGATCGCGTCGCCGTAGATCAGCAGCGGCTGATCGCTGGTCGGCTCGCTCACTCGTCGGAGGCTGGCGGCTCGGTGTCCTCCACGGACTGGAAGCCCGAGCGGCGCACAGCCGACGCCCACGCCTGCTCCGGCGATGCGCCCCGGCTGACGGCGACGGCGTAGCTGGCCACCAGCTGCGAGAACGCGCCATCGCCCTGCTCCGGCCGCTCGAGCACGGTGGCGTTCGCCAGCAGCCCGCTTGGCGGCGCCTGGCCTGGATCGATGACCACGATCAGGGGAGCCCCGTGATAGGTCGCCGCGTCGGCACACTCCTGCAGCACCTCGTCGGGCAGCGATTCGGCGACAACCAGCGCCGAGCAGTCGACGAGGTAGCTCAGCCCGAGGCCAACGTCGGCGGGGTCGAGCCGCGGCAGGGCCCCACCGGGGCCGCCGGCCCGTGGCGTCACCCCGGCCGGGTCACGCAGCAGCGCGGCGTGGCCGACCTCGGCTCGACCGAGGGCCAGCGCCACCTCCTCGCCGTCGACGTCGTCACCGACGCTGCCGACCAGCTCCACCTGGGTGCCCGTGGCCGCGATCTGCCGGGCGACGCTGCCGGCCAGGCGGTCGAGTCTGTCGTGCTCGTCGAGTCCGGGCCGACCGACGACGAGGATCACTCGTCGAGCACCGTCTGCAACGGGGGGAGGTCGGAGTGGCGCAGCTGGCTCTCGAGCGTGGCCGCATCTCCGACCACCACGATCGACAGCTCGTCGGGGTGGATGTGCCGCTGCGCGGCGGCAAGCACTTCCCCCCCGGTGACGGCGGCGATGGCCGGTCGGTAGCGATCCAGCTCGTCGTCGGGCAGCTGCTGGATGACCAGCCCGGAGAGAGCGGCGCATACCTGTGCCGGCGATTCGAAGCGAAGCGGGAACACGCCCACCAGATAGTCGCGCGCCGTGCTCAGCTCGCGCTGTTCGAGCTCGGCCTCGCGCACGCCTCGGACCACGCTCATTGCGTCCAGCAACGCCGGCACCGTCGTCTCACTGTGAACGGCCGTCCTGATGGCGAAAGGCCCGCGGGCGCGGCGCATCTCGAAGCTCGACGAGATCGAGTAGGTGTAGCCGCGATCCTCGCGCAGCAGCCGGTTGAGGCGTGAGTCGAAGGTGCCACCCAGGACAGCGTTGAGGACGGATACGGCATGGAAGTCGGCCGTCCGGCGGGGCAGGCCCAGGTGGCCGATGCGTACCTCTGACTGCGGCGCGCTGCGCTTGTTGACCAGCACCGTGCGCGGACCGGCCGCGTGCTCGGCTGCAGGCGGGACCGTGACCTCGCCGTCGGCGATCGCCCATCCACCGAGGTGCTCCCTTGCCAGGGCCGGAACGTCGAGGCCGTCCACGTCCCCGGCCACGACCAGGGTGGCACCGGGGACACCGAGCAGGGCACGGTGCCGACTCAGCACCGCCTCGCGATCGAGCCCCGGCACCGTTGCCTCACTGCCCCCCAGCGGACGACCGTAGGCAACCGAAGGATCGAAGATGGTCTCGGCGAACACGCGCTCTGCGCGACGGCGGGGGTCCGCCCTTGCCTGCAACAGGTCGTTGATGCGCTCTTCCCGCAGTCGGTCGACCTCCGGCGCGGGGAAGGCCGGCTCGAGCAGCATCTCAGCCAGCAGCCCGATGGCCGGCCCGAAGCGCGAGCGTGGCACCTCGAGGCTGACCACGGATGCGTCCCAGGTGGTGTCGGCATGGATCTCGGCTCCCAGCCTCTCCGACGCCTCGATGAACTCGATCGCATCGAGTCTCTGCGTGCCCTCAGTCAGCGCGCGGCTCATCAGGACGCTGACGCCCGCCTGCTCCACGGGCTCCGTCGAGCCGCCGCCAGGCAGCAGCAGGCTTGCCGCGAGCAACGGCCGGCCGGGCATGTGGCACGTCACCACGGTCAGGCCGCTGGCAAGCAGCGTCCGCTCGAACGGCGGGAAACGGTACTCGCGCGGCTGGCCCGGACTCGGCCGAACGTCGAGAACGGAGAGGTCCGGGCCTTCCTCGGTCAGCACGGTCGCCGACGCGGGCTCGTGCTCCAGCAGCTCGGTCTCGGGCTCTACCACGTCAGCCAGCGGGTCCTGGTCGGTCGTGAAGCGCGACTCGGGCGACTCCTCGTGCTCGGTGCCTCGGCCTCGTCGCTCGTCGGTCACGCGGCGGCCTCGTCGACGACTTCCGGGACGAAGGTCAGCACGACTCGATTGTCGGCGCGGAAGATCTCGGCGCAAGCGGCTCGGATCTGTTCCGGCTCGACCGCAAGGTAGCGCGGCAGCTGTTCGTTGATCATCTCGGGGCGATCGAACAGCGCCGTGTACATCGACAGGCGGTCGGCAACCTCCTCCACCCGGCCCAGCGCTCCGAGCTCACCCGATTCGATCAATGCCCGTGCCCGGGCAAGCTCGTCCTCGCTGACGGGCTCTCGCCCCATGCGCTCCAGCTCCTCGAGGTAGAGCCGTTCGACGGCCTCCGCGTCGCTGCCTGGTCGCGCCGTCGCCCAGCCACCGAAGACGCCCGCGCCGGCGACCAGGGGCAGGCCGAAAGCGGCGACGTCCTGGGCCACCCGCTCCTCGCGCACCAGCCGGCGGTACAGGCGACTGCCCTTGCCCCCGCCCAGGATCTGCGTGGCTACCTCAACGGCGTCGTACTGGGGCGTGCCGAAGGGCGGTGTCCGAAAGCCGAAGTGGACACGGGTCAGTGGCACCGCATCGGGGATTACCTCGCGGTATTCCCGCCCGATCGGACCAGCCGGCGGCTGCGGCGGAGGCTGGCTGATGGACGGGTTGGCGGGGATGGGCCCGAAGTATCGCTCGGCCGCCGCATGCGCCTGGTGCTCGTCGACGTCGCCCGCGATCGACAGGACCGCGTTGTTGGGCGCATACCACTGCCTGAAGAAGCTGACAACGTCCTCGAGGGTAGCCGCATCCAGGTCCGTCATCGAGCCGATCGGGGTGTGGTGGTATGGGTGGCCGACTGGGAACAGCGCCGCCATGATCCTTTCGTAAAACGATCCGTATGGCCGGTTGTCGTAGCTCTGGCGCTTCTCGTTCTTGACCACCTCGCGCTGGTTGTCGAGGTTTTCCTGGTCGAGCGCGTCGAGCAGGGTGGCCATCCGGTCGGCTTCCATCCAGAGCGCCAGCTCGAGCTGGTGGGAGGGCAGCGTCTCGAAGTAGTTGGTCCGGTCGAACCATGTGGTCGCGTTGTTGACCCCGCCCGCGCCCTGGATGATCGAGAAGTGCTCGGCCTTCGAGACGTGGCGCGATCCCTGGAACATGAAGTGCTCGAAGAGGTGGGCGAAGCCTGTCCGCCCCGCCTGCTCATGAGCCGACCCGACCACGTACCAGAGGTTGATCGCGACCACCGGAGCCAGGTTGTCAGGGGCGACGACCACGCGCAGGCCATTCGACAGCCGGCGACCGCTGAAACGGATCCGGGGCAGATCGGCACGGGCTGACACGCGCCGATTGTGCCATCCGCGCGGGGCCCACCACCGCCCGCCGCGGCCGCGCATGTTGCATCCGATCGTTTTCGAACGCCGCAAGGCCCTCGGCCGCTTGACGCCCGTTCGATATCTGTCGTATATTAGTGACGTACGAAAAGGCTCGTACAGACGAACGCTCCCGCACAGGGAAGGAGGCCGGCCGTGATGCCGTTGAATGACATACACCTAGAGCTCCATCGGCTCGAGCGCCAGCGCCCGCCGCAGCCCTGGTCAGACTCGTTGGCCGCGCCGCACCGAGCTCGCCGGACGGTCGGCGGCCTGCGCTACCGGCTCGGCCAGGCGCTCATCGCCGGGGGCATGGCCCTGAGCGGCCCGGCTTCGGGGCACGCGCGGACGAAGACCACGCGACCGGTCTCGGCTCACCGCTGAGACCGGTCGTAGACTGTCTGACCATGCCGCGCCTCAGCCGCGAAGGCGGCAACCCGACACTCGCCATCGAGAGTGGCGCCGGGTACGAGTTCCTGATGTCCCTGGCGACGATCAGCGAGCTCGACAACCACAGCATCGCCGAGGTTGGCCCTCAGTGGCTTGCCGCCACGCGCGAGCGCGCGGGCGAGGGGTTGATGAAGAGGCTGGAGCAGTTCACCCAGGGTAACGGTGACTTCTTCGTTCACCTGGTGCCGCTCGCCTACGATGCCCCCGAACGAACCGTTGCCGCCCTCCTTACCCACCTGGCCACGGTTGACGCGCGCGACATGCTCCTGCTGATCGTCGGCTACCACGACTACCACATGCGCCGGACCACACGGCCCGAGACCCTTCGGGCCGCCGTCGAGGGGAATGCGGCGGCGGCACGCGAGGTCGTCAGCTCGTGCGAGAGCTACCCGGACTGGCAGGCCTTCCTGGAGCACCTCTTCGCCCGCCGCCCGGAGCAGGTGAAGCAGGAGCTGCTCGAGCTGCTCGACGCGTGGAACAAGCGGGTATGGCAGCCCGAGGAGCGACGAATCCTGCCGATCGTCCAGCGTGACGCGGAGGCGAAGCGTGCTCTCGCCCTGGACCTGCCCTTCGATCGGTTCGTGGAGGTCGCCACCAATGGTGTCCACTTCGTGCCACACGCGGGCGTCGACCGCCTCGTCCTCGTGCCCAGCTGGGTTAACCGGCCGTGGGTCTCCTATGCCGAGTACGGCGGGGCGATGTTCCTCGTTTATCCGGTAGCCGACGAGAGCCTCAGCGCCGAGGACGACGCGCCGCCGCTGCGCCTGGTGCGCCTTACCAAGGCGCTCGGCGACGAGAAGCGGCTGCGCATCCTGCGCGTCCTGACCCAGGGACCGCGATCCCTGGTCGAGCTTGCCGAGCTCCTGGAGGTGCCCAAGACGACGATGCACCACCACATGGTCACGCTGCGCTCGGCTGGGCTGGTTTCGGTCGGTGCCGGCGCCAAGGAGTATCGGCTCCGCGCCGACGTGCTGCCCAACCTCGCCCAGATGCTGGGCGGATACCTGAACCAGGACGCCGGCCGCGGCGAGGAGTCCCGCGCCGGCGACGAAGATCAATCGAGGGAGCCGGGAAACCGTCGGCTGCGCCGGCCAGGCCAGCTGGCAACGATCGGGAGTCGCCGCCGGGCGGAGGGCTGAACCACAGACGGCCACATTCGGGAGGGTTGGCTGGCCTCCAATCTGCGGTACTGGTCAGTCAGCGAGCCGCTCCGTCCGTCCGCTTGACGAGCCGCTGGCGCAGTCGCGCTCGGGCCCGGCACTGGCGCGTGCGGAGCGCGCCCTCGCTCACGCCCAGCGCTAAGGCGATCTCCGCTCCACTGTAGCCCTCGGCTGCCATGAGCAGGGCCTGCCGGTCAATGGCGCAGATGTCGGCCAGCGCCACGCGCACCTCGTGACCGGCCTCGGCGACGAGGTACATCTCCTCGGCCGAGGAGCTGATCGAGCCGTCGGTCAGGCGTCGCTCAAGCTGCGCCCGGACCTGCCGACGCCGGCCGCCGCTGACGGCCAGGTTGCGCCCGACCCGAAAAAGCCACGCACGCGGCTCGGTCGGTACCTTTCCACGCTCCACTTCGCCGACAAGCCGGACGTACGCCTCGTGCACCAGGTCGGCAGCATCTTCACGATCGCGCGTGAGCGATGTGACGTAGCCGAGAAGGGAGTGGAAGTGACTCTCGTAGGCGTGAGCGACGACTGCTGCTTCCATTGCCGAACTCCTCGTGGCGGCCCGCGGCGGACGGGCATCACGAAGAGGCTCCGGTCAATGGCGTCCCGGGCGCATCTGTTCCGCGTCCCGGCCGCCCGGGAAAGAGAGCCGGGCGAGGACTAATCGAGCTCCGGGTTCTGCTCGCCCATGCCGGCATCGCGGGCAACCAGCATCGCGGCCGCCCGATCCCGCACGGCCAGCTTGGCCAGAACGACGGAAACCGCGTTCCGAACGGTCTTCGTGGACAGGCCAAGGACGCGAGCGATGGCTGCGTTGTCTTCGCCGCGCGCCAGCCGCTCAAGCACCTGGCGCTCCCGTGGGGTGAGGGTAGGAAAGGTGCGTGCTGCCCGGTCGGTGGGGTGCGCCAGCAGGCGGGCCAGCCGGCCAGAAAGCCGGCCACTGAACACAACGCCTCCTGCAGCACAGGTTGCTATCGCTTGCGCGAGCTCGCTCCGGTCAGCGCTCTTCGAGACGTAACCGCGGGCGCCGGTGGCCATCGCGGCCACCAGCGAAGGGTCGTCCTCATGCATCGTCACCACGATGACTGCAGTGGCCGACCCTGCGTCACGGATTGCCCGCAGCGCGGCGAGGCCGCCGCCAGCAGGCATCTCGAGGTCGAGCAGCAGCACATCGGGCTGAACGCGCGCGACCAGCGCGGCAGCGCCGTCGCCATCAGCGGCCGCACCCACAAACTCCAGGCCCGGCAGTGACTCGATCATCGTGCGCAGGCCATCCCGATAGAGAGGGTGATCGTCGGCGATGCCGACCCGGATGGCGGCGTCCATGACTCCACCCTTCTCCTTCGGGCGATTGAACGGCTCGTGCTCCTGGGCTGCCACGGCTTACCCGCCTACCCCAGCACTATGGGCAGCATAGCCTCGACCTTCGTTCCGCCGCCCGGGACGCTCATCGCGCTCAGCTGCCCGTCGAGCTCGTCGACCCGCTCGCGCATCGCCTCGGTCCCTACCCCGGGCCGCATGTCGGCGGCGTATCCAATCCCGTCGTCGCGGACCTCGATCCACAGGCTGCCATCGCGGACCTGAAGTCGGACCTCGCAGTGCCGCGCGCGCGAATGGCGGACCATGTTGGTCAGGCACTCGTGGACTATGCGATACGCGGCAACCTCAACCGCCGCCGGCAGCGTCGGCAGCTCCTCGCCAGAAACCCATATGGTCGGCGCATCGTCCATTCCCGTGGCGAACTCGGCAGCGGCAGTTCGAATGGCACCCGCCAGGCCTTCGCTGTCCAGCGCCGGTGGGCGCAGGCCTCGGACGAGCCGTCGGGTCTCGGCCAGAGCGCCGGTCAGATCCGTGCGCACCTCGCCCAGCAGGCGCTCGGCTGCCTTAGCGTCCGTGTGCAACCAGCTGGCAGCGGCGTCCACCTTGAGCCCTATGGCAGCCAGCGTCGGCCCCAGGCCGTCATGCAGGTCTCGCCGCAACCGCCGTCGCTCTTCTTCCCGAGCGTGAAGCATCGCCAACCGGCTACGCCGCAGCCGATCGATCCGGAAGCCCCGGTCTCGCCAGAGCGCCAGTGTCAGCAGGACCGGAATGGGCAACCCAACGAGGACCACCACGCTGCGCGGCACCAGCGGCGCGAGTCCCAGCATGATCGGAACATCGATCAGAAGCAGTGCTGCTCCGGCAGCCAGCACCACTGCCACAGCGACGGCACCGACCTCCCGACGCTTGCTCACGCTCACCGCCATGAGGCGAATCAGGATGCCGGCGATGGCCACCACCAGCAGCAGGCTGACGATCGCCGCATGCACACGTGGCCATGCGTCCAGCCAGTCGAGCGAGCGAGGTGCCAGCGCACCGGAGAAGCCGACTCCGATCAGCAACACCAGCTGGGGGACCACGTATATCGGCACCACCCACCAGAGCCCACCGCGCCGCCGCTGACCGGTGAGCGGGAAGACCAGCACGAGGTGAACTAGGCTTGACCACATCACCAGGGTCAGGAAGCCGGCGCCGATGAACGCTGCCCACGAAGCGGAGGCGTAAGCCAGCTGATCCGGCCTAACGTGCGCACTGAGCCAAATCGCAGCGACGTTGGCCGCTGAGCCGGCAAGCAGTGCCTGCGCGATCCCGCTGCGCGCAAATCGAAGGAAGGCGGCCACTCCGAGAGCAAACAGTGAGGCAGCGAAGAGCACCAGCGCTTCGCTTGGAGCGCCAGGCCACCACGGCCAACGGACAAGCGGATCAAACGGCCACTGCGCGGGATCCGAACGGGGCATGACGAGGGTCGCGGCGGCAATGGCCATGGCTGCCCCAGCGACGGATATCGCGGCGAGCACACCGGCGTTCCGTCCAGCCAGGGCTGCCGCTCTCTGAAGTGCCAATGTCCCTCCGCCGTCGCCGCCTCCACTCCCGAGTGACGTGCTCGGGCTCGCAATGTTGCACAGAGTGTTCTTCGGGCGATGCCGCGTCAACTGGTTGTCAACCGGTGGCTGATCGACTCGCTGTAACGCCGCCGGGTGCCACGCGTCGTAAGTGGTGTAACCGTCATCACGAGGAGACGCGAATGAGCGAGATCACGGGCCGGCTGGCCCGGCGAATGCACCTGCTGCTGGTCTGTGTCGTTGCGCTATTCGGCTCAGGCATCCTGGTCTTCCTTCTTGGCATCAGGCTGCTCAGCGCCGACAGCTATAGCGGCGACATGGCCATCCTGGCGCTGGCTTTCACGTCCCCCTTTTGGGGTCTCGGATTGATCGCTGCGATCGACGCCTATTCCGTGCTGCGGGGACGGCCGGTCAAGGTGGCGCGCGCAGCCGCCTGGAGCCTGCTCATGCTGTTGAGCGGAATTCTCTTGGGACACGTCATGGGTCTCTGGTATCTACGGGCGCCCGTAAACGATGCCGGCTTCTGGCTGCCGCTGATTGCGCTGGCCCTCGGACTTGCCTCAATGACGGCACTGCTGATCGAGTGGCGCCGGCGCCGGCCGCGAGGAACGTCGTCTCGGCCTGAAGGCGCCGGGAAAGCACCGCCCAATGTGCGGACAGGCCAAGCGCGATGAGCGGGACGGCTGTGCTGCTGGCGCGGGTGGCCGGTGTGGCATGGCTGGCTGGCTTCAGCCTGTCGGTCGCATTTGCGGCGCAGTTCGCCATGCGCGATATCGGGGCGATTGCGCTGATAGCCATCTCGTTCCTGATCTACGGGCTCTGGGCCTTGCTGCTTGGGGTGTCGCTGGTCCGTAAGCCGAGTCGGCGGGTGGTGATCTTCTCGTCACTCTTTGGCGCCCTGCAGCTGTTGTGGCTGTTCTCTTACCAGGGCACGAAGGACCCGGCCGAATGGTTGCTGTCGGCGCCGGACGTGACGGCGGCCATTGCCTCGTTCGCGGCCCTCATCGCCTGGCGCCATACCTCGGCTCCTTCGGGCCTGTTGACCTTGATCGCGACCGTGACCCTGGCACCACTGATGGTGGGCTGCACCTGGGCCAAACCGACGCCGTCACCTTCCCCGATGCCATTCGCTCCGGACGAGCTGGGGGCCACCTTGCCCGCTGACGTCCGCGGCAAGCCGCTTACGCGCATCGACCTCGACGTGTTGTTTGCACGCATGGCCAACGAACCGACGATGGTCGCCTTCCTGAACGATCGGGAACTCGAGCTCGACGATGTGCTGGTAGCACAGGCAACCTGGGAGCGCGAAACGGCGACCGGGCACGAGGTCGTGTCTATCGGAGCGTTGCGCGTGCCGGGCGTGCCGGCCGAAGAGACCGATAGCGCCTTGCCGACGCCGTCTGCGACTGAACTGGGAGGTCGGCCGGGGCGCGCAGCAATCCAAGACGGCAAGGCCGTCTTCTTCTACACCTGGGCGGACGGCACGCTCACCTTCAAGTATCCGAAGGGCGAGGTGCTCTACGTCGTGGTGGCAACCGATCCAATCGACGCCAGGGCCGGCCTGGCTGCTCTGCCGTAGACCACCAGCAGGAGAAGTTGGGGTCAAAGATGAAGAGGGATTTAGGTAAGGTCGCGAGCAGGATGTACTTGTGACGCACCTTCACGAAGCAGGCGCAATCCCGGGGGCCGTCCAGCGGCCCACGCGCCATCTGCCGTGGGCGCACCTGTTCAACCTGTCGGTCTACTGGCTCGGCATCAACGTCATCTGGGCGGGCCTGGGCAACGTCACATATCAGGCCCGCTTTCGCGAGATGTTCGGCGATGCGTACGCGCCGACCTACACGGCCCTGATGTTCAGCCTGCCGATCGTCATCGCCATCCTTGTCCAGCCGACGGTGGCGATGATCAGCGACTACACGATCACTCGCTGGGGCCGGCGCAAGCCGTACATCCTGATTGGCACGCTGCTCGACGTCGTGTTCCTGTTTGGGGTGGCGACGGCCAACGAGTTCCTGGTCATCTTCTCGTTCGTCATCCTGCTCCAGATCTCGTCCAACTTCGCCCAGGGACCATTCCAGGGCTACGTCCCGGATCTCGTGCCGGCCAGCCAGGTCGGCATCGCCAGTGGGCTGATGGGCGTGATGATCGTGCTGGGCAACGTCCTCGGGGTGGGCATCGCCACCCTTGGCCTGCACCAGCTCGATGCCCTCATCCAAGCCGCCGGTCCGGGCTACGCCCAGGGCACGCCGGAAGCGGTCGAGATAGCCCGCCAGGCATTCCTGCTGCCGACCATCGGCCTCGGGCTGATCGAGCTGGTGACCATGATCCCCATCATGCTGTTCATTGACGAGGGCCGCGGCGCCCCAGACCGCGGCGGACGCTCATGGCTGCGCATCGCGCTGGCCGCCTGGGGCACGGACCTGCTGCGCCAGCGCTCATACGTCTGGCTGCTCGTGTCTCGCCTGTTCTTCCTGATGGTCCCCTCGCTGGTCACCGGCATCGGGCTGTTCTACCTGGTCCAGGCGCTCGGCCAGTCGAATCGCGACGCCGCCGATTCGCTGACCGTGATCGCCGCCACGATGGGGGGCATCACCGGCCTGACCACCTTCCCGGCTGCGCGGCTGTCTGATCGCATCGGCCGAAAGAGGACCATCTACGGCGCCATCGGCCTGGCCATCGTCGGGATGACCGGCATCGTGCTTGCGCCGGACTTCGGCGTGACCGTCGTCTTCCTCGTACCGCTGGGAATCGCTCTGGGTGCGTTCCTGGCTGTCGACTGGGCGTTGATGACCGACATCATCCCGAAGGCCACGACCGCCCGCTACATGAGCATCTCCAATGCCGCCACCGGGATCGCCGGCCCGCTGGGCCTGCTGCTCGGCGGCACACTGGTCACGGCCCTTGTCCTGTTCGGCCTACCGCCCGAGCTGCGCGGCCTGCCCGTGCCGCCCGCGGAGCAGAGCGAGCTGTACGGGCTGGCTCCGCGCGCGGCCCTCGCGCTGACCCTGCCTGCTCTGCTCATCAGCGCGCTGACCCTGACCCGCGTCGACGAGACGCGCCGCGAGGACTAGCGGCTAGTACCGCTCCAGCTCCACCTCCGCCGCCGCGACCTCCGCCGGCGAGCGCAGCACCCACAGCCCATCGAAGCCTTCGTCGGCCGTGTCGGCCATTGCCCGCCGCATGCGCTCGGCCTGTGCCATGACCACCTCCTCCTCCACCTGCCGTTCGGGTCGGGCTCGATTGAAGGCGACGTAGTCCTCGAGCGACAAGTCAAAGCAGATCGCTACGGCAGGCAGCCCGTAGCGCCGGGCCATCGAGCGCCAGCGGCGGCGGCTTTCGGGCCGCAGGTTGGTCGCATCGACCACCGTCAGCAGCCCTCGCCGGAGGCGTCCGTTGATGAGCATGGCGAGCACCTGGAAGGCCTCGGCCGAAGCGCCCTGGTCGTTCGGATCGCCCGACAGGATGCCGCGGAGCTCGTCGCTGGAGAGCACGGTCCCGGCCGGGAAGCTGCGTCGAGCGAAGGTCGACTTGCCACCGCCTGAAGGGCCGACCAGCAGCACCAGTGACGGGTCGGCGATGGACATTCGCACTGCGCCATCGTGCCCGCCGCCGGGAGAGGCCGCAACCCTACACTCCCGGCGTGCATCAGCCAGCGGCGTCCGATCCGCTCGAGGTCCAACCGCTCGAAGTTCCGGTCAGCCCGGCCGCCGTCGCCGAAGCCGTGGTGCCGCCAGTGCTGTCGTCGACGGACCGCCCGACCGAGCGACTGCCCCTGCGCCAGCTCCTCAGCCTGTCGATCTACTGGCTCGGGATCAATGCCATCTGGACCGGACTGCATGTGCTCGTGCTGCCCAAGCGGATGGAGTCAATCTTCGGCCTGGGCAATGCTGGGCTCGGGCTGGGATTGGTGACGCTCGCCGGCGTGGCGACCGCGATCGTCGTCCAGCCGACGATCGGTGCCATCTCGGACTATACGGTCACCCGCTGGGGCCGGCGCAAGCCCTTCATCGTGATCGGCGCCCTGTTGGACGTGCTCTTCCTGTGGGCGCTCGCCAGCGCAGAGACATACCTCGCGGTCCTTTTCGCGCTGGTCCTGCTGCAGTTCTCGTCGAACTTCGCGCAGGGCCCCTTCCAGGGATACGTCCCTGACCTCGTCCCGGCGCGCCAGGTCGGGATGGCCAGCGCCTTGATGGGCGTGATGATCATCCTTGGCGGCATGGCCGGCGTCGGCGCAATCGCGCTCGGCTACCTGCAGCTTGACCCGCTGGCCAGCGAAGAGGCCGTTCGGCTGGCCTTCTTCGGGCCGACCATCGCGCTCGGCCTGCTGCAGCTGGTGACGATGGCCGTGATGGTGGCCACGGTCCGCGAAGGCCGCGCGGCGCCTGACCGCGGCGGCAGGTCGTGGCTGCGCATCGCCGGCTCGGCATGGGGCACGGACATCCTCGCCGAGCGCTCATACATCTGGCTGCTGCTCTCGCGGCTGTGCTACCTGGCGATGCCCGGCGTGGTCACCGCCTACGCCGTCTTCGTGCTCGAGCGCTCGTTCGGTCTGGCGCCGGCGGACGCCGGTCCGCTCCTGTTCGCGACCGGCGGGCTGATCGCGGCGTCCACTGCAGCGGCTGTCATCCCAGCGGCCTGGCTGTCCGATCGGCTCGGCCGCAAGCGGGTCATCTACGGCGCGTTCGGCCTGGCGGCCATCGGTGTGGCGCTGCTCGCCGCGGCGCCGGCAGTCGAGGTCGCCCTGCTCGCGCTGGTCCCGATCGGCCTGTCCGCCGGCTCCTACCTGGCCGTCGACTGGGCGCTCATGACCGACATCATCCCGAAGGCCACCGCCGGCCGCTACATGGGCATCGCCAACGTCGCGACCGCGACCGCCGGACCCTTCGGGCTCACCATCGCCGGCGTAGTTCTGGCAGTGGTCACCGCGGCCGGCCTGCCGCCGGGCGCCACGACGGACCTGGAAAGCACCCTGCTCGGCGCCGCGCCGCGGGCGTCCATCGCGGTGATGCTGGCTCTCATCGCGCTGGCGGCGCTGGCGCTGATGCGCGTCGACGAGCGCAGGCGCGAGCACTAGCCGTCAAGAAGTCCGCCGGTGAGGGGAGGGCGCGGCAGCCGCACGACGCTCAGCGCATGGCTCGGAAGTACAGCCCCAGCGGGCCGAAGGCGCCACGGACACATCATCGGCCTCCCGCGATAGTGACGTCGCAGCCGGGACCGGGCCCGGGACTACGCGGGGAGAGGCCTTGCACAACGTCATGGGTGAAGCGGTCCTGCGCGAGGGACTGCCTGCGCGGCTGCGCGGCCGAATGGCTTCCTCGTCCCGCCGCTTACTCGGCGGGGCCGGGAAGCGCTTGCCGCTGGGCGGGATGCGCCGGCGCGACTTTCTCGGCCTGCTGCTGTTCGCGGTGCTGCTTGGCAGCGCATCGTTGGTGCTCGACAGCGCGCAGCGTGGCGCCCGGATGCACCTGGAGGATCGCTTCGAGCTGAGGATGTCGCTCGCCACCGGCTTCATACGTTCGTTCCTGGACGACGTAGCAGCACGAGCCCGGGCCGTCGGCGAGGCCGAGCTGGCCGGGGCCGAAGTCGGCGCGTCCACCCTCGAGCGCACCACGACCTTCCTGGGCGGCAACATCGCCGTTCTGCTCGATGCAGACGGTCGGCTGCTCCAGGCGATGCCGCCACCGGACCCGCAGATGATCGGGACGAACCTGGCCCAACGCTACCGCCATCTCGCCGCCGCCGTGGACGGCCAGGTTGCGGTCTCTGATGTGGTTCCATCGGCGGTCCAGGGTGTGCCCATCCTCGGCGTCGCGACACCCTTCGAGACGACGCACGGAACGCGCGTTCTGAGCGTCGGCTACCCGGCAGGCCAGACCCCATTGAGGGCACACCTGCGGGCGGCGATCCCGTTCGCCACGGCCGCCGTTTTCCTCGTCGATGGCAGCGACGCGATCGTCGCCAGCAATCATGCGGGCGACACAGACCAGTTGACCATGTCGCCGGCGCTCGTGGCCGCGGCGTCGGGGAGTGCCAATGGGACCTACGAAGAGGGAGGGTCGGCGAGGTACTTCGCGGTGACGCCGGTCGAGGGCACCAGCCTTCGCCTCATCGCCGCCGTCCCCACGACGGCGCTGTACGCCCCGCTCAAGGGCATTGCCGAATGGATGCCCTGGCTGGTCCTCGTGGCCCTGGCGTTCGTCGGCCTCTATCTCGCCCGCGTGCTGAGCGCCCTGAGCCGAAGCCAGGCAGAGCTGCGCCTGACCGCTCTCGAGCTGCAGCGCAGCAACCGGGAGCTGCAGGAGTTCGCTTCTGTTGCTTCGCACGACCTGCAGGAGCCGTTGCGCAAGATCCAGGCGTTCGGCGAGCGGCTGGCCGACCGCTCCGGGGACAGGCTCGATGAGGAGTCGCGTGACTTCCTGGATCGAATGCAGAACGCGGCCCAGCGGATGCAGACGCTCATCCATGAGCTGTTGGCCTACTCGCGCGTCCAGAGCCGTCCTTCCGAACCAACGCCTGTCGTTTTGAGCGACCTCGTGGCAGACGTTCTGGAGGACCTCGCAGCCCGGATCGCGTCTTCGCAGGCGGCCGTACACGTCGGTCCACTCCCGGTCATCAAGGCCGATCCCACCCAGATGCGCCAGCTGCTCCAGAACCTGATCGCCAATGCCCTGAAGTTTCGTCGGCCGGACGCGGCGCCGGTCGTACGCATCAGCGCGCTGATTGGACGGGCGATCGAGATCACCGTCGCCGACAACGGCATCGGCTTCGACGAGAGGTATCTCGACAAGATCTTCATGCCGTTCCAGCGTCTCCACGGCCGAACCGAGTTCGAGGGGTCGGGCATGGGCCTGGCCATCTGCCGGCGGATCGTGGAACACCACGGCGGAACGCTCACCGCCAGCAGCCGCCCGGGCAGGGGCTCCACCTTCCTGATCTCGCTGCCGCGTGAGCTGTTGATCGAGAGCCGCGCGAGTCAGTCGCGCAGCAGCTAGGGCGAGGCGGGTTCTCCGCCCGGGCTCGGCGCCGCGGCGCGAACCACGTTGGCATTGACGAACGACCGTCCGCCGATGGCTCGATTGAGCGCAAGCGCCACCCCGAGTCGATCGGCGATGACGCGCACGCCTCGCGCGCTTTCTTCGGTCGCCAGCGAGTCGCCGCTGATCGCCACGTTGAGAATGCCCAGGCACTGACCTTCAGCGATCAACGGAACGCAGTACTCGAGCGGATCCGCGCCGCTGCGTGCCGACGGGTCGGTGGTCAGGTTGGGCAGCGTGCCTGGTCGACCGCTCTGGATGATCGCGCCGAGCCGGCCGCTGCGAGGGTCGATCGCATGGGCCGGATCCTGGTAGCCCACCGCCCCCGCCAGGCGCAATATCCCGTCCTCGACCAGGTAGAGAGAGGCACGCTCATGGCCGAACTCATCGGCCAGCAGCCTCATCACCTGCTCGAGCACGTCGGGCGTGGGTCCGTTCTCGGAGAGCTCACGGCCGAGCGCCTCCAGCGCAGACACCTGGCGCAGGCTGCGTCGCAGCGCGTCGGCCACCCGGGCCTGACTGATGGCGTAGCCCAGGGTGCGCTCGAGGACCGTCGGCGCGTTGCGCCCCTTCTCCACGAAGTCCGTTGCGCCTGCCTGGAGGGCGGCGCGATCGACGGTGTCGCTGCCGTGTCCGGTCAGCATCACGATCGGTCCCACGCAGCCGGCTTCGCGCGCGGCGCGGACGAGCTCCACGCCACTGTCGGCGCCCAGCCGATAGTCAACGAGATAGGCGTCATAGGCGTTGGCGCGCATGGCTGGCAGTGCCTGCGCCGGGTCGCCGACCCAGTCGAGCTCACAGTCCATCGAGCCGGCTCCACGGAGCTTCGACCTGAGCAGCATGTGCTCCTCGCGATCGTCGTCCACGAGCAGGACGCGCACGGCGGCATCGCCGGCGGACTGGCCGGGATCATCCGGCGAGCCCCATAGCGAAAACCTCACGCTCGCTTCCCTTCGGGTAGGCGGACGGTCTGGAACCAGTAGCGCGACAGCTCTTCCAGCACGCCGATCAGGCCGTCGTAGCTGAGCGGCTTGACGACATACGAGCTCGCGCCTTCGTCGTACACGGTCGCGACGTCGCTCGTTGCGCTGGAAGTCGTCAGCACGACCACCGGGATGGAGCGGAGCGCCGGATCTGCCTTGATCTCCCGGAGTGCCTCGCGCCCGTCCTTGCGTGGCATGTTCAGGTCGAGGAGAACGAGAGCCGGCGGCGGGGCCGCGCTGCGGTCGGCATATGGCCCGTCGCCACGAAGGTACGCCAGCACCTGCTCGCCGTCTTCGACGAAGACCACCCGGCCAAGGCCACACTCGCGCGCCGCGTCGGCCAGCAGCAGCCGATCATCCGGGTCGTCGTCTGCGCACAGCACGACCGGTTCCGGTGATCGGCCGCCATCGCGGGAGCTTTCTGTTCGCTGCACCAGCGCAACGTATAGAACGGGCCCACGGGTCGCCACGGTACGAATAGGCCACACCGCAGTTCTCTTGTCCCGTCAGTGCCGCAGCGCCCCGCCTCCCCGGACGCTAGTTACCGGGCGGCGGCCGCCACTCCGACCAGCCACTCCTCGAGTGGCCTGACGTCGTCCAGCCGCTCGACGACCCGGGGATCCAGGGCCGCCGCGGCGGCCAACGCCGTATCGATCGCGGTCAGGCAGGCGATGCCCTCGGCCAGCGCGGCCTTGCGGATCTCGCCGGCGTCGCGTACCGGGCCAGCCCCAGGTGATGGCGTGTTGACCACGAAGAGCACGTCGCCCGCCCCGATCGCCTCGAGCACGCTGCGACCGTCGCCCTCCTCCCCCACTCGCAGCAGCGTCTCCACCTCGAAGCCGATCTCGGCCAACGCCCTTGCCGTCCCGGAGGTGGCGCAGAAGCGGTAACCGGCCCGCGACAGGCGTTCGGCCAGCTCGCCCAGCAGGTGCTTGTCGCGGTCGGCGATCGAGAGCAGCGCCACGGCCCCGTACCGCCCGGGCAGCGGCGCGTTCAGCGACGCGGCGACCATCGCCTTGGCCATCGCCACCGACGGGTCGGCGTGAAGGCCGATGACCTCCCCGGTCGACTGCATTGCCGGCCCCAGCATCGGGTCCACGCCGCGCAGCTTGGCCGTCGAGAAGACCGGTGCCTTGACCGCGACCAGTGCCCGACTGGGCCGCAGCCCGTCGGCCCAACCCATGTCGGCCAGCCGCTCGCCCAGCGCCACCCGCGTGGCCAGCTCGATCATTGGCACACCGGTGACCTTCGAGATGAACGGCACGGTGCGGGACGCGCGTGGGTTCACCTCGATCAGGTAGACGCCGTCGTCGCGCACGATGAACTGTGCGTTGACCAATCCGCGTACGCCGATCGCCCGCGCCAGCCGACTCAGCGATTCGACCACCAGCTCCTGCTCAACCGCTCCGATCCGCTGCGGCGGAAAGACGCCGATCGAGTCGCCCGAGTGCACTCCCGCCCTCTCGACGTGCTCGATCAGCCCCGGCACCAACACGGTCTCGCCGTCGCACACGGCGTCGACGTCCACCTCCATCCCTTCGAGGAAGGCGTCGAGCCGGACGGGCCGCTCCTGATCGACTGCGGCTGCGCGTGCGAGCAGTCGAGCGAGGTCTTCGGGGCCGTAGGCGAAACCGATCGCCAGCCCGCCGATGACGTATGACGGCCGCACGATGACCGGATAGCCCACCCGCTCGGCGACGACCAGCGCCTCGTCGAGCGAGGCTGCCATGCCGCCTTCCGGCTGGTGGATGCCGAGCCGCTCTACCAGGCCGGCAAAACGCGTTCGCTCCTCGGTCACGTCGATCGTATCGAGGTCCAGCCCCAGCAGCTCTGTCCCCTCCTCTGCCAGGGCCTGCGCCAGGCCGAGCGGCGTCTGGCCGCCGAACTGGGTCATCGCTGGCGGCCGCTGGCCGGTTTCGGGATCCGCCTCGGCGGCAAAGACCTCGCTGACGCTCTCGACATCGAGCGACTCGAAGTAGAGCCTCGACGACGCGTCGAAGTCGGTCGAGACGGTCTCCGGGTTGGAGTTGACCATCAGCGCCTGCCAGCCCCTGCGGCGCAGCGCGTCGGCCGCCTGCACGGCGCAGTAGTCGAACTCGATGCCCTGCCCTATGCGCACCGGCCCGGACCCGATCACCACCGCCGCCGGACGCTCGACCGGCGGTGCCTCAGGTGGTGACCCGGCAGCCGCGTAGGTCGAATAGAAGTAAGGAGTCTCCGCCGGAAACTCGGCGGCCGAGGTATCAACCATCGCGAACCCCGGACGAAGGCCGATGCCGTAGCGGTGTGACGTAACCTCCGTCTGGGCGATGCCGGTCAGGGCGGCGATGTCTCGGTCGCCGAACGACGCCCGCTTCGCGGTGGCCAGCAGCTCGTCGCTCAGCATCTCGCCGACCTCACGCAGCCGCTTCTCGAGCCCGACAAGCCGGCCCAGCTCAGACACGAACCATGGCGCGATGCCGGTCGCCCGCTGGATCTCGTCGGGCGGTACGCCGCGGCGCAGGCAGGCGAGCAGTCGCCAGAGCCGGCTGTCCGACGATCGGAGGAATGAGCGCAGGTCACCCGCCGCGATCTCCGCCGCCCAGTCGGCCTCTTCGGCCAGGAAACCCGATCCCGACTGCTCCAACCCGCGCAGCGCCTTGTTGAGCGCCGCGCCGAACGTCCGGTCGATCGCCATCACCTCGCCGGTGGCCTTCATCTGGGAACCGAGCCCGCGGTCGGCACCGGGGAACTTGTCGAACGGGAACCGGGGAAGCTTGACCACGACGTAGTCGAGTGCCGGTTCGAAGGCGGCGACGGTCGTGCCGGTGATCGCATTGGGTATCTCGGCCAGCCGCCGGCCAATCGCGATCTGAGCGGCCACCCGGGCAATGGGATAGCCAGTCGCCTTGGAGGCCAGCGCGGACGAGCGCGAGACGCGCGGGTTGACCTCGATGACTGCGTAGTCGGCGTGATCGGCGGACAGCGCGAACTGGACGTTGCAGCCACCCTCGACCCCGAGCGCCCGGATGATCGCCAGGGCTGCCGACCGCAGCCTCTGGTTGACCGCGTCGCTCAGCGTCTGGACCGGTGCCACGACGATCGAGTCGCCCGTGTGAACCCCGAGCGGGTCTACGTTCTCCATCGAGCAGACGGCGATGCAGGTGTCGTCGGCATCGCGCATGACCTCGTACTCGACCTCCTGCCAGCCGTCGAGGTAGCGCTCCACGATGACCTGGCCGATGGGGCTGGCGCGCAGCCCCGATCGGACACGGTCGAAGTACTCCGCTTCACTGCTGACGATGCCGCCGCCCGAGCCGCCGAGGGTGTAGGCCGGCCGGATGACTGCGGGGAGTCCGATCGCCTGAAGCGCCCGGCGGCTGGCCTCCTGGCGCTCGGCCGGCGTCGATCCCTCGACGATCTCCGAGCCGGGATACGGCTGGCCGATGGAGTCGAGCAGCTGGCGGAAACGCTGGCGGTCCTCTGCCATCTCGATCGCGGCCAGCGGGGTGCCGAGCAGCCTGACGCCGTGACGCTCCAGCGTGCCGGCACGGTCGAGCGCGACGGCCAGGTTGAGGGCAGTCTGGCCGCCGAGCCCGCACAGGATCCCGTCAGGCCGCTCGCGCTCGAGGATGCGCTCTACGCTGGCGACGGTGATCGGCTCGAGGTAGACGACATCGGCCACGCCGGGGTCGGTCATGATCGTGGCCGGGTTGGAGTTCAGCAGGATCGTGCGCACTCCTTCGTCCCGGAGCGCTCTGCAGGCCTGCGTACCGGCGTAGTCGAACTCGGCCGCCTGGCCGATGATGACCGGTCCGGAACCGACGATGAGCACCGACTGCGGGCGCTCCGAGTCGGTCAACCGGGTGCCTCGCGCCGAGCGACAGCCGACATGAAGCGGTCGAACACCGCCAGCGCGTCCAGCGGCCCCGGGGATCCCTCCGGGTGGTACTGGACCGTCTCGATGGGCAGACGGCTGTGGCGCAGGCCCTCCACCGATCCGTCGTTGAGATTGCGCTGGCTGACCTCGAAGCCGCTGCCGGCGGGCAGTGTCTCGCCGACCACCTCCACCTCGTGGTTCTGAGCCGTAACCTGCACCCGCCCGCTGGCCAGGTCGCGGACCGGATGGTTGGCGCCGTGGTGGCCGAAGCGCAGGCGCCTCGTCTGGGCGCCCGCCGCCCGACCGACGATCTGATGGCCAAGGCAGATGCCGAGCAGCGGTCGACCGTCGCCCATCGCCCGGCGGGCCACCTCCACCGGCAGGTCCAGTCGGGCCGGATCTCCGGGGCCGGGCGAGAGGACCATGCCGCGCACCTCGGCTGCGAGGGCGGTGGCGGCGTCTGCGACGTGCGGCAGCACGCGCACGCGGGCGCCACGCTCGACAAGGTTGCGCACGATGTTGCCCTTGAGGCCGTAATCGAGGACCGCCACCAGAGGGCCGTCCGCCGGCCCGACCTCGTAGGGCGCCTCGGCCGAGACCTGGCTGACGAAATCCTGGTCCTCCCAGCGCGGCAGGCTCCGAGCTCGCTCGACGGCCGAGTTCGGATCCAGCTCGCCCGGCGCGGTGATGTAGACCCGCTGCGAGCCGGTGTCGCGCAGCCGGCGAGCCAGGCTGCGCGTGTCGAGCCCGCAGATTGCCGGCACTCCGGCACGACGCAGCAGCGTCACCAGCTGCTGCGCAGGCTCCAGGACGGCGGCCGTGGCGTGGGCGACGATCAAGCCGTTCAGCCAGGGACGGGGCGATTGGTCGTCGCGCTCGAGGCGACCGTAGTTTCCGATCAGCGGGTAGGTCATCAGCACGACCTGGCCCGCATACGACGGATCGGTGCAGATCTCCTGGTAACCCGTCTGACTGGTGTTGGCGACCAGGTCACCACCGCCGCCGACCGGCGCGCCAAAAGCGATGCCGCGCTGAACGGTGCCATCCTCGAGCGCCAGCAGCGCGGGGCCGTGGGAACCAATACGCGGATCGACCACGGCCTCCGGCGGCAGCATCGGCGCGGGTGAAAGAAGACCACCGCTCGCATTCGAACGGTGGTCTGGTGGCGGCATCTTCCGATCGTCCTCCCTGCCGGCCCTCTCGGGGCCGCCCCGTGCCGGCCTCACTGGACCGGTGCGAAAGGGACTCTCGTCAGGTTAGCACGGCGGATCGGGCCTGACGGCCGGCCGCCGCTCAATCAGGCGATGGTCTCGCGTCCGTTGGGTCGTCCGGGATCGTGGCTGAGGTCACTGTAGTCACCGGCCGCCGGGCCGGTGGTGCCGCTGCCGCCGACGGCCACGGCCACGGGCTCGCGACCGACGGTCGCGCCGCTACCGACTCCGACCTCGTGCTGGCCGGCATCATCAGTGCCGCCTGCGCCCTTGCCGATCGCCGAGCGGGCTTCGTGGATCATGCCCTGGCTGCGGTTGCGCAGATCGACCGCCTTGCCGCGCGCCTCCCTGCCGGCAACACGGCTCCACTTGCCGAGCTTGTCCATGAGGACCGTCCGGCGGCGCTTGCCATCGCGCGGGTCGAAGAGGAACATCCCGACCACGCCGGCGATCGCGCCAAGGACGAGGGCGACACCCGGCCACGGATCGCGCCCTCGGTCACGCGTGATGCGCAGCGATCGCACGTCCTTGATCGCGTGGTCGACATCCTCGCCGAGATGGCGAGCGCGGATCGCTGCGTGGGCCGCAGCCCGCTCGGCGCTGTGGGCGACCTGCTCGCTGCCCTCGGTCAGCGACTTGACGGCATGGTCGATGGACTTCCGGGCGCTGCCAACGGCGCTCTCGATGTTGACCTGCGGCAGGCGGAGGGCGCTCAGGCGGCTCGAGGGTCCGTCGGCCGCGCCGGGGGTCCTGTCGGGAAAGGTATCGATGACCAGACGACGGTTCAGCACGGGGATGTTCAGATCGATTGTCATAGGGCTTACTCCTTTCGGTCGCGCGCGACGCGCATCGGCGGGTCGCCGTGACGGCAGTGCCCATTGTCGGACAGTGCCGATGACGCCCGGACAAGCACCTGCTGGTGCCGGTTGCAGATGTGTCGCAAGCGGCTTATCGCAGCGCGCACGCAAGATCAACGTCGGCATGGAGTCCTCCGCGCCGCACCTCGGAGGCCGTATCCTGTGCCGTTGACAGGGCGGCGAACAGCCCTGGCACAGGAGCAAGGAGATGTCATGGCACGCGCGATGTGGCGCGGCGCGATCCAGTTCGGACTGGTGACCATCCCGATCAAGCTCTACCTGGCCACCGAATCCCGCGGCGGCCTGTCGTTCAATCTGCTTCACAAGGAGTGTGGCCAGCGCATCCAGATGCGCGTCCACTGCCCCGAGCACGGCGAGATCCCGCGCAGCGAGACGGTTCGCGGCTTCGAATATGCCAAGGGCCAATACGTCCTCATCGACGAGGAGGACTTCGAGAACGTGCCGCTCAAGACGGTGCGCTCGATCGAGATCGACACCTTCGTCGAAGCGGACCGCGAATCGCACGACCAGACGTTCATCCGCCAGGCCTATTACATCGAGCCGGAGGCGGTCGGTCGGAAGGCCTTTTACCTGCTCAAGTCGGTGCTGGCCGACGAGGGCCTGTCGGCGGTCTGCAAGATCGTGCTCAAGGACCGCGAGCAGCTGGCCTCGCTCAACCCGTTCTCGAACACGATGCTCCTGACAACGCTCTACTGGCCCGACGAGGTGCGCTCGCTCGAGGATCTCGACCTGCCGGCCAAGGAGCCCGATTTCAAACCGGCTGAGAAGCAGATGGCCAAACAGCTCATTGCGGCCATGCGCGGCGAGTTCGAGGCAAGCGAGTACCGCGACGAGTATCGTGAGGCCTTGATGGGGGTCATTGAGGCAAAGATCGCCGGCCAGCCGGCCGAGGCGCCGCGACCGGTTGCCGCCCAGCCGACCAGGATCACTGACCTGATGAGCGTGCTGGAGGCGAGCGTGGCGGCCGTGCGCGAGTCACGCAGCGCTCGCGCTCCTGCCGACGCCGAAGACGATGCCGCCGAGCAGCCGGCCGCTGCCAAGGCGGCCCGTTCGGGCACCCGCGGCCGGCGCGCCAAGGCCACGGAAGAGCCCGAGCCGCTCGCTGCCCGGCGCAAGGCCAGGACGGCCGACAAGTCGTCGGCCAAGCCCGCCGCCAAGGCCGCGACCATCCGCCGCCAGCCGGCTGCCGCCGGTCGGCAGGAACGTCGCCGCAAGACCGCCTAGTGACAGTGGCGGCAGCCGCCGGCGAGCAGCTCTCGCTCGAGATCGAACCGGCTGCTTCATCCGCGCTTCCGCGGCTGGCGCCCATGCGGCCCACGCCGGGGAGCGCGCCTTTCGACGACGACAGCTGGTTCTTCGAGCCATGGTGGCCGGGCACCCCCGTGCTGGCCTACGTCGACGATCAGGGCCTGCGCCTGCAGATCGAGCACCTTGCCGATCCGGACGCCTGCTTCCCCGAGCTGCGCTCCGTGGTCGACCAGTTCGCGCCGGGCAGGCTGGTCGCAGAGGCGACCCTGCTGATCCTCGACGATGAGGGGCGGCCGGACTCAGAGCTGCTGCGCCGACGCCTCACCGATCCGGGCAGCAGTGCTGGATGGCCCGCCCTGGTCTGCTCGGACCTCCTCCAGCGCGGCGAGCGGTCGCTGCTGAGCCGGCCCTTTGCCGAGCGACGAGCGGAGCTGGGCCGAACGCTTCGCGACGGAGACGCCTGTGTGCTCAGTCGTGGCCTGCGTGGCGAGGGCACTACTCTGGCCCAAGCCGTCGCCCAGATGGGGCTGACCGAGATCAGTGCGCGCCGGCTGACGGGCCGCTACCGGCCGGGCGCCAGCGATGATGGCTGGCTCAGACTTCCCGTCGACGAGGAGCCGGCGCCGGCGACCCGCCCGCTGCTGGCGCTGTTGCAGAGGCTGCCGCTATGAGCGGGCGGGCGAGCGTGCTCGGCGACGACCAGCCACGAAGCCTGACCTGGGCGATCTATCGCCACACGGCGATCATGGTGGTGGCAGCGCTCGTTCTGGTGGCTCTCGGCTACACCATGCCAGTAGGCGAGCAGCCTCTCGTGTGGGTCGCCGCGGCGGTTGTCCTGGGTGTGCTTGCCGGTCTGCTCAGCGGCTGGTACGGGCTGATCTTCCTGGTGAGCGGGCTGGCCATGGGCACCGTATTTGACCTGGCCATCCACCGGCCGGGATCGGACCAGGCCGCGGACCAGCTCGCCGCGACCGGCGAGTGGTATCTCGCAACGATCGTCGTCGGGACCGTGGCGTTTGCCCTGGTCCGCCTCGTCGCGACCCGGCTCCGCGGGCGCTAGCTGCCCGCCGTCCGCCCGCGCCGCCAGGCCAGTCCGCCAGCACCAAGCGCCAACAGCATCGCCCCGACCAGGGCGACTCGGGTCACCCGCTGGTCGGACACCTGGCCACGCCCGACCGTCCATCCGCCCGAGATTGCGGCATACTCCCGCATCGGCTCCAGCAGGTTGCCCATGGTCCGGGGCGCCTCGGCATCACCGAAGTGATCGGCCTCGACCTGCATCGCGAACGTCTGCTCATAGGCAGTCGTGGAAGCCTGCCTCAGCGCGGCAACGGCCTTGGCCGCATTGCCCGCGAAGACCTCCGCCTCGGGCTTGCGCGCACAGGCGACGATCGCGCGAGCGGCATCGCCCGCCTCGTACACCGGGTTCAGCGCCTTCAGCGCGCGGCCGGAGAAGTTGGCCGCCTGCTGGAAGATCGGCGTGTCCATCGTCGCCGGCATGACCGTGCAGACGTGGATGTCCTTCTCGCCGAGCAGCTCCATGCGCAGCGACTGCGCGTAGCCGATCACGGCGTGCTTGGTGGCGGCGTAGTACGAGAGGTACGGTGCGCCTCCCTTGCCCAGCACCGAGGCGTTCTGGATGAGCACGCCCCGGCCCCGCTGGCGAAAGTGGCGCAGCGCCGCTCGGCTGCCCCAGACGTAGCCGAGGAGGTTCACGTCGATCAGCCGCCGGATGGCTTCCGATGGCACCTCATCAGCACGGCCGACCGCATAGACCGACGCATTGTTGACCCACACGTCGAACCCGCCGAACTCTTCCTCGGCGCGCCGGGCGAGGAAATCGACCGCCTCCTCGTCGGCCGTGTCGGTCGGCACCGCGATGGCGCGGCCCCCGCGCCGCTCGCAGTCCTGCGCCAGGGCCTCGAGAGCACCGCTCCGGCGACCGGCGAGCACCACGCTGCTGCCGTATGAGGCGAGCTCCAGGGCGGTGGCCCGGCCGATCCCGCTGCTCGCACCGGTGATCACGACGGTGGCTTTGGAGAGGTCTGTTGGCATGGTCCGTCCCCCGCGCTGCGATCGCCGGCTGACATGGAAAGCGGCGACGCCAAGGCGCCGCCGCTGTGAGATTTCGAGCCGCCCGGATGGGCGGCTGAAGCAGGCTAGATGTTCTCGCTGCCGCCCTGGCCGCCGTGACCGCCCTGGCCGCCCTGGTTCTGGCCGCCGCCCATCTCGCCGCCCTGGGTGCCCAGATCGCCCTGCTGGCCGCCACCCTGGGTGTAGTCGGTCGAGCCGGACTGACCGCCCCAGTCGCCGCCCTGCTGCTGGCCGCCCTGCTGCTGGCCGCCCTGGTCCTGGCCGCCCTGGCCACCCTGGTCCTTCTGCCAGTTCTGGTTCTCGTCCATGGATGACCTCCTTGGATGCTTGGCCGGATGGCTGTAGCGCCATCCCCATCCCAAGGCTCGCGCGACGGGCCATCAGTCCAGCAATCAGCCGAGCGGCGCCGCATTACACATGCGCGAAACCGTCGCGTTACCCGCGCGTCACCGAGTCGCACCCTGCGTCAGTGCACGACAGCGCCGCCGCCGGCCGTCCCGTGCACAAGCCGTCCCGTGCACAAAAGGAAAGCCCCTCCGGGAGGGGACCGGAGGGGCCAGGTAATCTCGATTTGAGTGGTGAGCCGCGAAGGACTCGAACCTTCAACCAGCTGATTAAGAGTCAGCTGCTCTACCATTGAGCTAGCGGCCCATGCCCTGGATTCTAACCGCTGGCCGGTATTGGCGCCAGCGGTGCGGAGTGGATACCATCGGCCAATGACTGACGACCAGCCCGCCGCCGACGACCGCCAGGACGCCCAGATCACGCCCGACGAGCAACCACGGGATCACGAGGACCTCGTCGACGAGGCCTCGGACGATTCCTTTCCGGCCAGCGATCCGCCCGCCTGGACCGATAGCACAGCCACCCGCGAGCCCGAAGACCCGCAGCCGGCGTGAGCGCCACGCCGCTGGAGCCGCTGAGGGCGCGAATCCTCCGCGGCGAGACGACGCTGGGCACGTTCCTGAACCTGGGCTCGCCCGTAGCTGCCGAGCTGTGCGGCCAGGCAGGTTTCGACTGGCTGATCCTCGACATGGAGCACGGCGCGCTGACCGAGGCCGGCCTGCTCCAGATGCTCCACGCCGTCGCCGCGACGCCCGCCGAGGCGGTGGTGCGCGTCGAGGAGGGCACTCGGCTGCGCATCGGCCGAGCCCTTGACCTCGGCGCCCGAGCGCTGATGGTTCCGCGCGTCGACACGGCGGAACAGGCTCGCCAGGCAGTCAGCTTCGTGCGCTACCCGCCCTCGGGCACGCGCGGCATCGCCCTGCCCACGCGCTTTGCCGGTTACGGCCGCCTGACGCATGCCGACGTGGCGACGGCCCATGAGGACGTCACCCTGATGATCCAGGTGGAGAGCCAGGCAGCAGTCGACGCCGCCGACGAGTTCGCGTCGATCGACGGCGTCGATGTGCTCTTCGTCGGTCCGACCGACCTGTCACACGACCTGGGCGTCCCGGGCGACATTGGTTCCGGCGAGTACCGCCGCGCGGTCGAGCGGGTCGGCCGAGCAGCCAACGACGCCGGCAAGGCAGCGGGCGTCCTGCTCTGGACGATTGACGACATGGCACTCTACGCGGACGCGGGCTACCGCGTGTACGCGCTCGGCTCGGACGGCGGGTCAGTCGTGACGGCTGCCCGCCGCCAGGTGGCGGAGTTCAGGGAGCGCGCGAAGGCCTGACGCTCCGCTGCGCGATCAGGGGCCCAGGATCAGGAACGCGTCCAGGTCGGCGCGCGGTCGACGTGCGGTCCCGCGGGGGCGCAGCTCGATGGTGTGGCTGCTCGAGCTCGCCCAGCTACGGACGAAGACGAGCCGGCGCGGTGAGCCGGAGGCTGCATACAGGTCGACTGTGCCCGCCGGCACGCCGTCGATGTATACGTCCACCACCCCTCGCTTGGGCCCCCGATGCGCAACCCAGCCGATGCTGGATCCGGTGAAGCTCATGCTGGCGGCTGCCCCTGACGAGCTCGTGTAGGCAAGCGCGCCGCCCATCGCGTTGCTGAGCGACACGCGCTGCCAGGCACCGCTCAGCGTCAGTCCGGAGTGGCCCTCCTGGCGCGCGGTCAGGCGGACCGGGCTGCTCGTCGCCCACGGCCCATAGCTGCCGCCGGCGGCGGCCCGAACGCGATACTCAAGGGTGTTGCCCGGCGCGCGCAGCAGGTTGACCGCCGTGGCCCTGGCCGAGGGCAGGCTGAGCGTGGCCCAACTGCCGCCGTTGCGCCGCTGCTGGAGCTGGAAGGAGGTGGCGCCAGCGGCTGCGCCTTCAGACCACTCCACCCGAATGCCTACCTTGCTGGTACCCATCTGCGCGCCGGCTGGCAGGGACACCCTGGGCGCCCCGGTCGCCGGACCGGCGGTCGGGCACGGCTGGGCGTATGGCTCGATCTTGCCGGCCAGGGTCGCGGGGTCGTGCCGCTTGCTGACGAACAGGCGCGGCGCAACGAGCGGCTTGGCCGACGAGATGGTGAAGGTGGGGTCGGCCGTGAAAGCCAGCTCGAACCCGCTCTGGCCGGCACGCTGTCGCGCGTTGGCGTCGTGGGTGCCGTTGGGATAGGCGAACGTGCGCGGTCGGTAGCCGAGCTCCTGGGCCAGCTTCTGTTGCGCCTGCTCCACCTCGCGATCGAGCTGGGCCTGTGTCCGGCCGACCAGGTCGAGGTGGGTCATCGAATGGTTGCCCACCGCGTGCCCGCGCGCGACAAGTTGGCGCATGTGGTTGAAGCTGAGCGCGTTCGACTGGCCGGCCAGCCCGACGACGACGAAGTAGGTGCCGCGCATGCCGAGCTTCTCGAGAATCGGGGCCGCCTGCGTGTAGCCGAACAGCGCCGAGTCGTCGATGGTCACGACCATCGTCCGCGGAGCTGGGCAGGTGCGGTTCTTGACGTGGTCAGCCAGCTGATCAGCGGTGATCGTGCGCCAGCCACGATCCTTCAGGTGCTTGAGCTGCGCCTCGAAACGAGCCGGGCAGATCCAGATCTGGGTGTTGGGAAGGTTCGACGGTTGGTCGCAGGTGACGTGGTGGTAGATGAGCACCGGGACCTGGATCTCGAACGCAGCCGCGGCCGCCGGCGAGGGCGCGGCGAAGGCCGCGCCGGCAGCGATCACGACTGCGAGCAGGCTCGCCCCGAGGCGAAGCATGATGGCGGGCACACGGCTGCTCGTCATGTCAGCGAGTGTGGTCAATCCGCCGCCGCGTTCACACCCGCCAATCAGTCCTGCCCCGCCTGGCCGGATGGGGGTCCCGCCGCGGGAGCTGAGCTGGCAACCGCCTGGCCGGCGAGCTGCTCGACGTACTCACGGATCGCGGGCAGCGCGATCAGCCGCTCGCGGAAGTACTCGTTGACGACAGACATGGTGTGGTCGCGCACGCCGCTGACGCTTTCGGTCCTGTCTCCGTCCGCCTGTCCCCCGACCTGGTCGCGCAGCTTGAGGAGATGGGCCACCACAGCGGCCTCGGACGGACCGCTCAGTGCGCCGATCGCCGACATGATCAGCTGGTCGCACTGCTCCACCAGTTCCTCGCGGGCAAAGGGAGAACCGGCGCTCGCCGCTTCGTCGATCGTCCGGATCAGCGCGGCCACCCGGTAGAGCACGGTTGTCGGCTCATCGAAGAGCTCGCGGATGTAGGCGGCCTCCGGGTAGTGGCCGGTGAGCCTGAATATGTTGTACAGCCGCCGTGCGACCTTGCCCCAGTTCGGATCTGTGGTGGCGTGCTTTCGAACCTCCGTCTCGAGCTGTTTGACGTATTCATCGACCGAGTCGTGCGACAGCTCGCGGATGATCCGCTCGAAGAGGGGCAGCGAGGCGCTGTCCAGGTAAACCTCCTGGAAGTACGGGTCCAGGAAGCCGTCGAGCGGGACGATCGTGCCGTCGGGGGCCTCCCACGTCGGGTCGAGCATGTTGCTCGCGTTGGCCAGCGCACCGCGCTCGGGGTCCGCCACGACCCAGTCGATCTTGCACCAGCCCGGATCACGCGCCGCTTCCTCCCAGCCGACCGTGCGCACGGCCCCGTCATGGCTGACGGTCATCGACCCGGCCGCGACCTCGGCGGGTGACCAGCTCATCGGCGAGCCGGCGCGGAGAGTGCGTCCGTCCTTGATGACGTCGGCGTCCCAGGTGCCGAACTTGACCTCCCACAGTCGGTAGGTCGGGCCGGTCATGGTGGCCAGGGCCTTCTCGCGGATGACATCGGCCAGGATGGCGCAGGCCGCTTCTCGTGTCGGCGCGGTGATGTGGACCCGCTCGAAGAAGTCGGCGTCTGCCGGGTAGGAGTGAATTCGGTTCTGGGCCGCCGAGCCGGACATGGCCAGCGCCGTGGCTACCTGCCCAGGACGGCTGGGCAATCCGACGATGCGGCCAATCCGCCGAAAGTGGGCGATATCGGCCGCGTCCAGGTCGAGCATCGTGGCGCGGTGGCCGAAGACGCCCGAATCCACGTCGATAACGATGTCCCCGCCGGCGCTTTCCGCGGTCATCGCCGCGATCCAGTCGCGTGCCTCCTGCTCGTCCAGCTCGATGCCCAGCCTGGCGGCCGAGTCGATGACGCGTTGGATGCCTTCCTCGTGGGGCATTCCTGGCTACGGCACGTCCTGGTTGTCGATCTGGGCGCGCTGCAGCCGGCCCGAGTAGTCGACGTAGATCGACTTCCACTCGGTATATGTCTCGAGCACCGCATGGCCGGCCTCGCGGTGACCGTTGCCCGTCTGCTTCATGCCGCCGAAGGGCAGGTGCGTCTCGGCACCGATCGTCCCGGCATTCACGTACACGATGCCCGTCTGGAAGTCGCGCATGGCCCGGAAGGCCGTGTTGGTGTCGCGGGTGAAGATCGACGAGGAAAGGCCATACCGCGTCTGGTTTACCACCGTCGCGGCTTGGCCGTAATCGGCCACCCGGATGACCGACAGCACCGGGCCGAAGATCTCTTCCTGCGCAACGCGGTCCATCGGCTGCACGCCGTCAAGAATGGTCGGGCTGAAAAAGTGGCCGTGCTGCAGGCCGTCCCGGTCGGTTGCCACCGAACCGCCGGCGGCCAGCCGAGCACCTTCCTCTTGGCCGACCTCGACGTAGCCGCCCACTCGCTCCAGGGCGCGCGCGTTGATGAGCGGACCGACGTCGGTGGAGCCTTCGAGGCCGTTGCCGAGCCGCATCTGGCCGGCCCTGTCGACCAGCCGACCGAGCAGCTCATCGGCGACCTGCTCATGCACGACCAGCCGGCTGCAGGCGGTGCAGCGCTGGCCGGTGGTGCCGAAGGCCGACCAGAGGATCCCCTCGACAGCCAGCTCAAGGTCCGCGTCGGCCATCACGACAATGGCATTCTTGCCGCCCAGCTCGAGGCTGACCCGCTTGAGCCGACGCGACGCCCGCTCGCCGATGTCGCGGCCGGTGGCGGTGTTGCCGGTGAAGCTGATCACGTTGACGTCGGGGCTTTCGACGAGCGGCGTACCCACGTCCTCGCCCGAGCCGGTGACGAGGTTCACCGTCCCCGGCGGGAAGCCGGCCTCGTGCAGCAGCTCGACGAGCAGGGCCGCGCAATGTGGCGTGTCCGACGCCGGCTTGAAGACGACGGTGTTACCGGTGATGAGTGCCGGCATCATCTTCCAGCAGGGAATGGCGATCGGAAAGTTCCAGGGCGTGATGATGCCGGCGATACCGACCGGCTCGCGCACGCTCATCGCCCACTTGCTGGGTAGCTCGGAGGGGGTCGTATCCCCGAACAGACGACGGCCCTCCCCGGCCATCAGGTAGGCGATGTCGATGCCCTCCTGCACGTCCCCGCGGGCCTCGGCCAGGACCTTGCCCATCTCGCGCGTCATCGCCCGCGAGAGGCGTTCCTTGTGCTGTGCCATCAGGTGGGCGAAGGCGTACATGATCTCGCCGCGCTTGGGCGCCGGCATCGGCCGCCAGGCCGGCAGGGCCTCCTCTGCGGCGCGGATGGCGGCAGCGACATCGGCGGCATCGGACTGCGCGAAGCGGCCGATCAGCTCGCGCGTGTCGGCCGGGTTGTGGGAGGCGAAGGTGGCGCCGGACTGGGCAGGTCGCCACTCCCCGCCGATGAAGTTGCCGTAGGTCGGTGCGTCGCTGGGCGACTGGGCCTGACTGGGGTCGGCGGTCTGGGTCATGGCAGCGATTGTAGGCTGGGCGCAGCATGCAGCCCCGCCTGGCAGCCCGCGGGCGCGGTCCCGGCATCGTCGGCCGGGCGATGGTAGCCTCGCCGCTCGTGAGCACCGTCACCGACCACACACCCGGCCGGCCCCTGCGCGTCGGCATAGTGGGAGCAGGCCTCATCGCCCAGGTCGCTCACCTGCCCTACCTGCGCGAGCTGTCCGACCGGTTCGACACGGTTGCCCTGTGCGACATCGTCCCGGAGACGGCGGCGGCAGTCGCCCAGCGCCATGGCGTGCCGCACGTATTCACCGACTGGCGCCAGATGCTGGCGCATCCGCTCGATGCCGTGATCGTCCTGACCACAAGCAGCCACGCTCCGATTGCTGTCGAGGCGGCGCGTCGAGGCCTGCACGTGCTGGTCGAGAAGCCGATGTGCCTGTCGGTCGAGGAAGGCCGGCAGATGGTCGCGGCCGCGGACGAGGCAGGGGTCGCTTTGATGGTCGGCTATAACAAGCGCTACGACCCCGCCTACGAACGCTTCCGCGAGCTGGTCGGCGAGCTGTCCGACCGGCGCTTCCTGCGAGTGACCACCTTCGAGGCACCCTACCTGCCCTACGTCGCCCATTACGGGCTCATCCGAGGAGGACAGCCCCCCACCCGGGCTGTCGAGCGGCTGGCTGTCGAGACGCAGCAGCAGGTCAGCCTGGCCATCGGCGAAGAGGCGTCGGACTTCGAGCGCCGCATCTACCGTGCGCGGCTGCTCGATTCGCTGATCCACGAGCTCAACGCGCTGCGCGGCCTGCTCGGCGAGCCAGATAGCGTTGACCACGTCGACCTGCGCGAGACGAGCATCAGCGTGATGCTCACCTTTGGCGGCCTGCCCGTGGCGATCCACTGGGTGCTGCTCACGCCGGGCATCACCCGCTATCGGATGGAGTTCGCGATGATCGCCTGCGAGCGTCGCGTCAGCATTGGCTTCCCGTCGCCCTACCTGCGCAACGTGCCGACGCTGCTGCAGACCGAGGAGGGCGAGGCGGACAAGCCCGGGTCGCGGGCGAGCGACGAGATCATCACCTTCGAAAGCTCCTTCAGTCGAGAGCTGGTCGCGTTCCACGAGGCCGCGACGGAGGGTCGCCAGCCACCGACCACCGGCTGGGACTCACTCCGCGATGTGGCGCTGTGCCAGGCGATCGTGGAGTGCTTTCGCAGCAGGCGACCGATCCAGCAGCCCAGCGAGCTGCGTTGACCATCCACCTCGCCAACGCTCCGGTCTCCTACGGCGTGTTCGAGATGACCGTCGGCAGCGAGCGCTTCCTGGCGCCGGCCGAGCGAGTCCTGGACGAGGTAGCGGCGGCAGGCTACGCCGGGATCGACCTCGGGCCACTGGGCTACCTGGGCGAGGGCGACGCGCTCGGTGAGAGGCTGGCGGGTCGCAGCCTGGCTCTCTCCGGGGCATACATCGAGCTGCCCTTCCACGACCCATCGGCGCTGGACGAGGCGATGCCGGCGCTGGAGCGGACTCTCGACGTGCTCGATCTCGCAGCAGGCGGCGGCAACCCCCCTCCCCCTCCCACGCTGGCGGCCGCGGGCAGCCCGGAACACCGGGCTCGACCGGGACAGGCAGAGCACGACCCGACGATCGGCCTGGACGAGGCCGGCTGGGCGGAGCTGGCGCGTGGCCTTCAGCGGGTCGTCGACCGCTGTCGCTCGCGCGGCCACGAGCCGGCCTTCCATCACCACGCGGCGACCTATGTCGAGGCCTCTCGAGAGGTGGACCGGCTGCTCGGCATGACCGACGTCAGCCTGTGCCTCGATACCGGCCACCTGCTTGTGGGCGGTGGCGACCCCGTCGCCGCGCTCGAACGGTGGGCGGGTCGGATCCGCCACGTGCACCTGAAGGACGCTGACATGGGGCTGCTGGGCCAGATCGTCGACGAAGGTGCCTCGGCCGACGAGATCTGGTCCCGCGGCGTGTTCCGCCCGCTCGGCCACGGGGCACTCGACGTGGCCACATTCCTGCGCGGGCTGCAGGCGATGGGGTACGACGGCTGGATAGTGGTCGAGCAGGACGTCCTGACCGGCGCTGCTGCGCGCTTCGAGCAGGCGGTCGCTGACCAGCGCGCCAATCTGGAGCTCCTGCGCGGCCTGGTCAGCTGAGCGTTCGCTGGCGCTCGCGCGCTCGTTCGTACTCCGCCCGCGCCGAACGCACTGCCTCGGACCCCGAGACCTCCGCGACCGGCACCTCCCACCAGGACTCGTAGCCGGGCACCCTCAGCGACGGGTCTACCTCGGCCACGACGACGCTCGTGTGCTCCGCTCCACGCGCCTTGGCCAGGGCCGCGTCCAGCTCGTCCGCCGTCCGCACACGCGTCGCGTGCGCGCCCATGCTTGCGGCATGCGCGGCGAAGTCCACCCGCAGGACATCGCCTTCCAGGCGGCCGCTGCGTGGATCGCGGGCGACGAGGTCGTTGAAGCCGTTCCGGGCGCCCATCGACCGCGCCAGGCTGCCGATCGACGCGTAGCCGTGCGAGTCGACCACGACGATCGTCAATGGCGCGTGCTCCTGCAGCGAGGTCACGATCTCCGAGTTCATCATCAGGTAGCTGCCGTCGCCGACGAGCACGATGACGTGGCGCTCCGGGTCGGCCAGCTTGACGCCCAGCCCGCCGGCTATCTCGTAGCCCATGCACGAGTACCCGTACTCGACGTGATAGTCATCGGGTGAGCCGGCCCGCCACAGCTTGTGCAGGTCACCGGGCATGCTGCCGGCGGCATTGATCACCGTCCCGCTGCCCTGCGCCGCCTCGTTGACTCGCGCGATCAGCTGAGCCTGGCTGAGCAGGCCGTCGTTGCCGACCATCGTCCGCAGCCGGTCGACCTCGACCTGCCACTCGTCGCGCAGCGCATCCACGCGGCGGCGCCGTTCGGCCAGGCGGCCGGTCCGCTCCTCGGCTGACGGCTCGCCCAGCTCGCGCCGCAGCGCCCGGAGTGCCTGGCGCGCATCGGCCACGATCGACAGTCGAGCCTTGCCCGCGTCGGCCTCGCCGACGTTGACCGCCACGAGCCGCGCATCCGGCCGCTGCCAGACGGTGCCGCTGGCCGTGGTGAAGTCACCCAGCCGAGTGCCCAGTGCGATGACCAGGTCCGCCTCGCGCGCCCAGCGGTTGGCGGCCAGGCCGCCGGTCGACCCAATCGGGCCCAGGTTGAGGGGGTGGTCCCAGCGCAGGCTGCCCTTGCCCGCCTGCGTCTCGACCACCGGCACGCCGTACAGCTCGGCCAGGTCGCCAAGCTCCTCCTCCGCCTCGGAATAGCGCACTCCGCCGCCGCAGACGAGGAGCGGTTGGTCCGCCTTTCGGAGGAGGCCGGCCAGCTCGGCGATCAGCGCCGGCTCGGCCTCGGGTCGCGCGACGCGCCACGTCCGGGGCTCCAGGAACTGCTCGGGCCAATCAAAGGCTTCTGCCTGGGTGTCCTGCGGCAGGCAGATGGTGACCGCACCTGTCTCGGCCGGTGACGTGAGCACGCGCATCGCCTCGGGCAGCGACGCGAGCAGCTGCTCCGGGCGCTCGATGCGGTCCCAGAAGCGGCTGACCGGGCGGAAAGTGTCGTTGACCGTGGCCAGCTGGCTGCCGGGCGTCTCAAGCTGCTGGAGCAGGGGACGAACGTGACGCGCGGCAAAGACGTCGCCCGGCAGCAGCAGCACCGGCAGCCGATTGATGGTTGCGCCGGCCGCGCCGGTGACCATGTTGGTTGCGCCCGGCCCGACAGACGTCGTGCACGCCAGCGCTCCGAGTCGGCGCCTCCGCCAGGCGTAGGCGGCCGCGGTGTGGACCATCGCCTGCTCGTTGCGAGCGGTGATGAAGCGCACCCGATCCTGCGCCGCCTCCAGCGCCTCGCCAATGCCGCCCACGTTGCCGTGGCCGAGGATGCCCATCACCGGCCCGAAGAAGGGCGTCGCTGCACCGTCACGCTCGACGTGCTGGATTTGCAGGAACTCGATCAGGGCCTGGGCCGCGGTCAGGCGGCGCGTCCGTCGTTTCACTGCCACCGATTGTATGGTTAGCACGCCGTGAGCCCCGTGACGATTCATCCTTCAGTCGTGCCCAGCAGCCTCCCCGCCGAACAGCTGCGCCTGGCATCGGACATCCGCGATCGAGTGGCAGTCGACCCGGCGCGCGCCGGCTGGCGTTATCTGTCCTTCCAGGCCGCGCGGCTGGTCGAAGGTGAGCGGCTGAGCCTTTCGCCGGAGCTTGAGCACGGGCTTGTCGTCGTCGAGGGTTCGGCGGTGGAGGTCGAGGCGGGTGGCCGCCAGCTGCAGGTCGAAGGTCGATCGAGCCCGTTCGAGCAGTTGCCGTCGGCATGCTACGTCCCTGCCGGCCGAGGAGCGACGGTCAGCGGAGCTGGCGCCCTGGTGGCAGTCGGGAGCGCGCGGCCCTCCGGCAGGGATGGCGCGGCCGGCGAGGCCCTTGTCGTGGGACGGGACGGGGTCCGGGTCGAGGTACGTGGCGCAGGCAACGCGACCCGTCAGGTCAACCACATCATCGACCCGTCCTTCCCGGCCGACCGGCTGCTGATGGTCGAGGTGCTGACGCCTTCGGGCAACTGGTCCAGCTGGCCACCCCACAAGCACGATGTCGACGAGATGCCCGTCGAGGCAGTCCTGGAGGAGACCTACTACTACCGCTTCCGCCGCGCCGACGCCTGGGCCATCCAGCGCCTGTACCGCCCGGACCGCAGCAGGGATTGCCTGTGGGAGGTGCGCAGCGGAGACGTCGTACTGGTGACCGACGGCTACCACCCCTTCGTGGCGGCGCACGGCGACGACGCCTATTACCTCAATGCGCTGGCCGGCGACCGGAGGACCATGGCCTGCTCGTTCGACCCCGGCCTCGATTGGGTGAGGGCGGAGTGGGCCGCGATGGAACCGGACCCGCGCGTGCCGCTGGCACGCCGATGAGCGCGCCCGTGGCCGAGCAGACGACCACCATCCACCTCGTCCCGCACACGCACTGGGATCGCGAGTGGTACGAGCCCTTCCAGACCTTCCGCATGCGGCTGGTCGAGCTCGTCGACCACGTGCTCGACCTGATGGAGCGAGAGCCCTCTTTCCGCTTCACGCTGGACGGCCAGCTGGCGACGGTCGACGACTACCTCGAGATCCGGCCTGACGGCGAGGAGCGCATCCGCCGCTTCGTCGGGGAGGGCCGGCTGGCGATCGGGCCGTGGCAGATCCTGATGGACGAGTTCCTGGTCAGCGGCGAGACGATCGTGCGGAACCTGCAGCTGGGCACCACTCGCGCCGACCAGCTGGGCGGCGCGATGCCCGTCGGCTACCTGCCCGACATGTTCGGCCACATCGCCCAGATGCCCCAGATCCTGCGCCGTTCAGGGCTGGACCAGGCCGTCGTCTGGCGCGGCGTGCCGGCCAGGATCACCGCCAATCGCTTCCGCTGGCGGTCACCAGATGGGTCGGAGGTGGCCACGGAGTACCTGCTCGGTGGCTACGGCAATGGAGCGCACCTGTTCGACGTTCCGGCAGAGGCGGACGCGACAGTCAGCGCATACGCCAGGCACATGGGCCCTGTATACGGGAGCGACTCGGTGCTGGCGATGTACGGCACCGATCACATGCTGCCGACCGGCGACACGGTCGGGCTGGTCAGGGCGGTGAACGCGTCGGCCACCGGCGTGAGCATCCGAGTTGCCACCCTGGCGGAATACATAGCTCACGCTGCCGAGCGGGACGCCGGACGCGAGCTCGAGCTGGTCGAGGGGGAGATGCGCTCAGGCGCCCGGGCCAACATGCTCATGGGCGTCAACTCCGCCCACATCGACATCCGCGCCGCAGCGGCTCACGCCGAGCGCTGGCTGACCCGTTACGCCGAGCCGCTGGCCGCGCTGCACGGCGGGGATTGGCCGGCAACGAGCCTGGAGCTGGCCTGGCGGCGAGTGGTCGACAACTCCGCTCACGACTCGATCTGCGGCTGCTCGCTAGACCCCGTCACGCACCAGGTGCTCGTCCGCTTTGCTGAGGCAGAGCAGGTGGCCCGCGGCATCACCGAGCGCGCAGTCGGCTCAATCGCTCGCCAGGTGCCGCACGGCTGGCGAGCGGTGATCAACCCCAGCCCGCGGAGACGCACCGGCCTGGTCCAGATCGACGCCCTGGTACCGGAGAGTTGGTCCGGTGTCGCGATCCAGGCGCCCGACGGCCGGCTGTTCCCGAGCCAAGAGGTATCACGCAGCGAGCCGATGCTGTTCGAGCAGCACATGAGCGGCTCGGAGGCGGTCCTGTTCCTCCGTCGCCGGCCGCATCGCCGCGAGCTGTTCGGCAAGAGCGTCAACGGCGCCCGGCTCGAACATGGCCCGCGCCGGCTGGTCATCGAGCTCGACGACGATCCGGATCCGGAGTGGCTTGACCTGCAGGCGCTGTGGGAACCGATCATTGCGAGCTTCGAGGCCGAACCGGACGAGCAGTGGCTGGTCCGGCTGGAGGCCGCTCCCCGCCGCAGGCTGTGGGCACTGGCCGACGCGCCGGCCCTCGGCTGGACCAGCGTTCGGCCGGTCCAGGGCAGCGCGCCCATGGCCAAGCCGGTCGCTGTGACCCGGAACGAGCTGGACAACGGCCTGCTCGCGGTCAGGGTGACCAGCGACGGGACGTTTCACCTGGCCGGTAGCGAAGTGCAGATCGAGGGGGCCGGGCGGCTGGTCGACGGCGGCGATGCGGGCGACAGCTACAACTACGGGCCGCCCGCCGAAGACCGCCTCGTCGACCGACCGATCGATATCCAGACGCGTATATCGGCAGCCGGACCGCTGGTCGGCGAGCTGGTTGTGGCGCGGCGTTACGAATGGCCGCGCAGCCTCTCCCCGGACCGCCGCTCGCGTTCGAGCGACGTCGAAGCTACGGACGTGGAGATGCGCCTCGAGCTGCGCGTCGGAGAGCCGTTCGTCCGGGTGCGGCTCGACTACGACAACCGGTCGGACGACCATCGCCTGCGCTTCCACGTGCCGCTGCCCGAGGCGGCTGACAGGTCCCACGCCGAGGGCCAGTACGCGGTCGTCGAGCGTGGCCTGACGATGGAGGGCGGTCACGGCGAGGAGCCGCTGCCGACCTACCCGGCCTATTCCTTCGTCAGCACCGGCAACGTCGGCGTGCTGCTGGACCACATCACCGAGTACGAGCTGGTGGAAGGCCGGGAGCTGGCGCTGACCGCCCTGCGCGCCGTCGGCTGGATCAGCCGCAACGACAACCCCTTCCGCGAGGAGCCGGCCGGGCCGGAGCGCCAGGTGCCGGCGACCCAGATGCGGGGTCGCCAGTCGATCGCCTTCGCGCTCATGCCTCATGGCGGTGACTGGCAGGCCGCTGGCCTCGACCGCCTGGCCGAGGACTACACGCTCGACCTGCTCACGGCTCCCGGTCGCTCTCGTGATCAGGAGTCGCCTGCGCCCGCCTCAGGCCTGGAGCTGGAGGGCGATGGCGTGGTCCTGTCGGCGCTGCTGCGCCGTTGGGACTGGCTCGAGCTGCGCCTGGTGAACCTTCGTCCGCGGCGGACGACGGCGCGGCTATCCGGTGGCGTCAGCACTGCCCGGCAGGCGGATCTGCTGGGCAGGCCCGGCGAGGACCTGCATGTCGAAGCGGGCAGTCTGCTGGTCGACCTGGGTCCCGCCGAGATCAGGACTATCCAGCTTCAGCGAGGCTGACCCGAGCCAGCACCGGCAGGTGATCGCTTGTGTCGCCAGCCTCGCGCAGAACCCGGCAATCCAGCACCTGCACGCCATCGACGAGCACGTGGTCGATTCGAGATAGACCACATGACTGGCGCCGCCCGTCGCCGGCCGGGATGCCGGCCGCGGCAAACGCGTCGCCCAAGCTCGCCAGAGGCGCCAGCTCGTCATCCTCGACCGCCGCGTTCAGGTCGCCGGCAACGATCAGCGGCCGGGGCAGGTCCGTGGCCAGCTCGACCAGCCTCTCGGCCTGGGCCCGCCGGACCCGCCGGCCGCGCCAGCCAAGATGCGTCGACGCGAAGGAGAGCTGCCCGCTGGGCAGCTCGACGCGAGTGACGAGGACACAGCGTGGCTCCGTGTCCTGCGGCTCGGCCGGATCCTCGTCGGGCACCAGTGGCAGGGCATGTGTCTCGGCGGCCACGATCGGGTAGCGTGACAGCACAGCGTTGCCCCACAGCGCGGCACCGGCGGCCAGGCCGGACTCGGGCGTGACCAGCGGGAAGCTCCATACCGCGCCGTAGCGATGCTCCATGCCGGTCAGCCGGCCGAGCTCGGCGGCCTGGTCCACGGCGCGCCCGTCGATCGAGGCCAGGGTCACCTCCTGCAGGGCGACCACGTCCGCTTCGACCTCGCGCACCAAACTGCCGACAGCGTCCAGCCGGCTCCGATCGACCTTGCGCCACCAGGCAGCAGGGAAGTCGCCCGGGCCGATGCCGGCCCGGACGTTCCAGCTGAGTACGGTGAGCTCTATTTGACGGAGCCGGCCAGCAGGCCCTGCACGAAGTAGCGCTGCAGCGCGAAGAAGACCAGCATCGGCACGACCATGAGCAGGAAGGCGCCGGCGGCAAGCAGGTGCCATTCATTGCCGTACTGGCTGAGCAGTGCCTGGACCGCCCTGGTCATCGGCCATTGGTCGCCCCGCTGGACGAACACCAGCGCCATCAGCAGGTCGTTCCAGACCCAGAGGAACTGGAAGATGCCGTAGGCGGCGATCGCCGGCACGGACAGCGGCACCACGATCGTGCGGAAGATCCCCCACGTGGAGGCTCCGTCGATGCGGGCGGCCTCGATCAGGTCCTTGGGCAGGGTGATGAAGAAGTTGCGCAGCAGGAAGATGCCGAAGGGCAGAGCGAAGGCCGTGTGAGCGAGCCAAACCGCGCCGTAGCTCTGCAGCAGTCCGGTCGGCCGGAACATCGTCAGCAGCGGAATGAAGGCGACCTGCACCGGGATCATCAGCATCGCCACCACGACCAGGAAGAGCGTGTCCCTGAACGGGAAGCGAAGCCACGAGAACGCGTACGCACCAAAGGCACAGAACAGCACCGGCAGGATCGTCGAGGGAATGGTGATGATGACGGTGTTGATGAACGCGTCCCCGAGTCCCCGCGCGGCCAGCACGGTCTCGTAGTTGGCCAGCGTGAAGCGCATCGTGAAGATGGCCTCCCACCAGCCCGTGGCCCGCATGTCCGCGGCCGGTCGGAAGGAGGTCACCAGCAAACCGACCGTCGGCACCAGCCAGATGAGGGCGATGAACGCCAGGGCGATGTGGATCGGCGCGCGGTTGAGCGCGTTGACGATGCGGCCGCTGAGGGTCTTTTCTCGTCTGCGCTCCTCGGCGCTCGCGGTGGTCACGGTCATGCGGTCACCCTGTCGCTTCGGAAGCGCCGGACGTTGTAGATCATCACCGGCAGGACCAGCAGCAGCATCACCACGGCCACCGCCGCGCCCTTGCCGAACTGGCCGCCGGGGAAGGTCTCCTGGTAGTAGGTCAGCGCGATCACCCGGCTGGCCGTCCCCGGCCCGCCATTGGTCATCACGAAGATGAGGTCGAAGAGCTTGATCACGTTGACGGTCAGCGTTACGGCCAGCACAGAGATGGGCAGGCTGACCATCGGGATGATGATTCGGAAGAAGATCTGGCGCTCAGTCGCCCCGTCAACCCGCGCCGCTTCCATGATCTCCGTGGGGATGCCCTTCAATGCTGCCGAGAGGATGACGGTCGCGAAACCGACCGAGCCCCAGATGCCGGCCGCGATGAGGGCGTAGTTGACGATCGAGGGATTGCCGAGCCAGGACACGGGCTGCGCGAACGGATTGATCATCGCGTTCAGCAGGCCGATGTTCGGATCGGGCGCATACACGTTCCGCCAGATCACGGCCAGCGCCGTGGCGGCGATGGCCATGGGCAGGAAGACGATCGCCTTGATGATCGCCTCGTAGCGCACCCGCGACGCGAGCACGGCCACGATCAGTCCCAGGAAGATCACCAGCGTCACGTAGCCGATGATCCAGAGGACGTTGTTCCACAGTGCGCCCGAGGGCGGGAACGTGGTCAGGTTGATGAAGGAGCGGTCGTTCAGCAGGTTGATGTAGTTCTGCAGACCGACCCACTCGGTGAACTCGCCGCGCCGGCCGCGATTGAAGCTGAGCAGGAAGTTGTAGATCGCCGGGATGAGCACAAAGACGATCAGCATGGCCCCCGGCAGGCCCAGGAAGAACAGTACCGATACGTCCCACTTGCGCCCGGTGGGCAGGGGCGCCACGGGCTTGGCCGGGTCGCCCGGTCCGCCTAGCCCAGTGGGAACGGGCGTGGGCGTCTGAGCCATCGTCCCTCCTCAGCAAATGGGACGCGGGCGGCCATCAGGCCGCCCGCGTCCCTTGAGTCACTGGGTGTTGCTCGAGCCTTACTCGGCGTCCCAGCCGGCCTGGACCCGCTGGTTGAACTCCGCCCAGTCGATCGTGTCGCCGCGCAGCGCGCGCTGCAGGACGGCACCCAGGCTCTCGCCGGAGATGCCGGCGGGCAGCAGGTCCGATCCGTCGAAGCGGATCTCGTCCGCACCCGACAGCTGCTCGGCCTCGCGGACGACCAGCTCGTTCGGATATGCGTCCGTACCCACACCACGATGCGGCGAGACGATGGCGCCGGTACCGGCCCAGACCTCGTTCGCCTCCTGCGTGATGATGTACTGCATGAACGCCTGAGCCTGCTCCGTGTCGGTGAACGCACCGACGACGTCGCCGCCGAAGGTGGCGTAGTTGGCGTCACCACCGATGCTCGGGAACGGGAACCAGTCGATCGTCTGACCGATCTCGAGGTTCGGGTTCACCTGGCCCGTGGCGATGCCGCCCACAAAACCGCCCTCGTAGAACATGGCTGCCTCGGGGTTCTCCCCGAAGACCTGGCCGATGGCGTCAACGAAGCCGCGGCCGAGAGCGGCATCAATGCCACCGACGACGTACTGCTCGTTGAGCACCTCAAGCATGCGGTCGACCGCGGACTGCACGGACGGGTCAGTCCAATCGCCTTCGGCGCTGAACAGCCTGTCGTAGGCCTCCGGGCCCGCCTCGTTGAGGTAGATGATCTCGAACCAGTCGGTCAGGGTCCAGTCGTCGGCCGCGCCCAGCGCCTGCGCGCCGGGATTGTCCTGAAGCGCCTCATGGGCCGAAACGAAGGCGTCCCAATCCTGGGGCACTTCCACGCCGGCATCCTGGAACAGGTCCGGGCGATACCAGACGGTGGCCTTGCTGTTGTACTTGGCCGGAACCGCGTACAGCGTGCCATCGACCGTGCCGGCATCGAGGAAGCCCTGCGGATACTGCTCGCTCAGGCCAGCGGTATCCACGCCCAGCTGATCGACCGGGATCAGCGACTGGTCAGCCGCGAAGCGGCGCAGGAAGCCGATGCCCGGGATGATCGCGATATCGGGCGGGTTGCCGCCGGTGATGCGCGACTGCAGGACGGTCGCGTAGTCGGTGCGCACGCCCTCGTACTGGACCGTGATGCCGGTACGCTCCTGGAAATCATTGAGGACGGCCTGGAAGGCCTCCTCCTCGCTGCCGCCCCAGAGCGACAGGACGGTCAGCGTGCCGCCGACCTGGCCCGGGGTCTCACCCGTGCCGGGGGTCTCGCCGGTGCCGGGGGTCTCACCGGTGCCGGGGGTCTCGCCCGTGCCCGGGGTCTCGCCGGTGCCGGGGGTCTCACCGGTGCCCGGGGTCTCGCCCGTGCCCGGCGTCTGGCCGGTACCCGGGGTCTGGCCGGTGCCCGGCGTCTGGCCGGTACCGGGGGTTCCTCCTGGTGCTCCACACGCGGTGGCAACCATCATCAGGGCGATGAAGATTGCCGCGAGCGTGAAGAAGCTGGAACGTGGTCGAACCACTGCTTCCTCCTCTGCGTTGGCGGTGCGGTATTGGGGCACACCGCCGGGTTGGTAGGTGCTCGCCAGTTGGCGCAGCACCAGGGCTGACAGGCTCTCCCCGCCGCAGGCTGATGCCTCCGGCGACTCCCTAGTCGCGGAAGGGTAGCGGGCGCGGGGCTGCGAGGCAAGTTTTTGCGGCTTCGGGAGCCGCGCGCTCGGCCGGAGCGGCCTCTCATAGAATTCGTTTTCTGTCTCGGTCGCCTGCAGGAGATGCGTTGGAATTCGGGATGATCCTGCCCAACGGCTGGCGCGGCGAGCTGGCCGACCTGGCGCCCCGCGCTCGCTGGGACGCAGTCCTGCGGGCCGGCGCGCTGGCCGAGGAGCTCGGCTTCGACTCGATCTGGGCGTACGATCACGCGCTGCTCGAGCCGGGTACAGCACCTGCGGGCGAGGCGAGTGCGGAACTCGTCTTCGAGCCGTTCGTGCTTCTCGCGGCGTTGGCCGCTCGGACGTCGCGCGTGCGGCTCGGCCAGCTGGTGAGCAACGCCGCGTTGAGGCCGCCCGGCTACCTGGCACACCTGGTCCGGTCGCTGGTCGCTGTCGCCGGCGGTCGGGTTGTGCTGGGCATTGGCGCGGGCTGGAACGCCGACGAGCACGAGCACCTCGACGTGCCCTTCCCATCGGCGCCCGAGCGCGTCGAGGCACTCGATCGGTCCATAGCCCGAGTCGTGGGCCGACTGGCCGGGCAGGAGCGCCCCACTGTCCTGGTCGGGGGCGGCGGCGAGCGCGGCACGCTGCGCGTCGCGGCCCGCCTAGCCGACTGGGCCGACTTCGGCGGAACGCCGAGCCTGGCCGACTTTGAGCACAAGTCGCGCGTGCTGGCCGACCACTGCACCGCCATCGGGCGCGACTTCGACGACATCGTGCGGGTGGCGCACTTCGACTGCCTGCTGGCACCAGGCGAAGCCGAGCTGGCCGACCGGCTGGCGGCCGTGCAGGCAGCCGGTTACCGGCGCGATGCCGCCACGGCGGCGCTGATCGGCACGCCGGACGAAGTTGCCGAGGCGCTCCGGCTCTGGCAGGGGGCCGGATGCCGCTACGCGATCCTGTACTTTGCCGATACGATCTCCGGCAACTCCCCGCGCCTGTTTGCCAGCCAGGTCGCGCCGCGCCTCCGCGCCGCCTGATCCATTCCGGTCGCACCACTCCCGAGGACCCGCCGATGCATCCGCTCGATCCCCTTGCGCCCTCAGATGTCGAGGCCACCATGCAGGTGCTGCGCGATTCCGGCCTGGTCACCGCCGATCGGCGGGTGGCCCGGCTCGAGGTGCTGGAGCCAGCGAAGGAAGCGCTGCGCGCATTCGAGGCCGGCGGCCTGCCCCCCGAACGGCTGACCCGCACGGCCCTGTTCGACCTTTCCAGCGGCGTTCTTGGCGAGGCGGTCGTCTCCGTCGATGGGCAGCGGCTGACGTCGTGGACCGAGCGCCCAGGGCGCGCGCCCGGGCTGCTGGCCGAGGAGCGTGCCGCCATGGAGCAGCTGATCAAGGCGGACACCCGCTGGCAGGACGCCGTCCGACGGCGCGGCGTGGAGGACCCCGACCAGGTTCACTTCGAGTTCATGGCTGCGCCCGACCTGATCACGGAGCCCGGCCAGAGGCGAGTGAGGGCAGTCGGCTTCCTGCAGCGTCATGCCCGGGACAACTACTACGCTCACCCGATCGACCGCCTGGTCGTGCTCTGTGACGTGACGGCCAACCGGATCATGGACGTAGAGGAAGACGACCCGGCACCGCCGGTCCCCAAGCAGTCGGGCGACTTCAGCCCGGAGGACATCGGCCCGGCGCGCGCGGATCTGCGGCCGCTCGAGATCATCCAGCCGGAAGGCCCCTCCTTCGTCCTGGACGGCCACTTGTTGCGCTGGCAGAAGTGGGAGATGCGGGTCGGCTTCCACCCGGTCGAGGGCCTCGTTCTGCACCGCGTCGGCTACCGCGACGGCGAGCGCCTGCGTCCGCTGCTGTACCGGGCAGCGCTGTCGGAGATGATCGTGCCCTACGCCGACCCATCGATCAGCCAGTGGTGGCGGGCGGTCTTCGACGCCGGCGAGGTCGGCCTCGGCGCCCACACCGACAGCCTCGAGCTTGGCTGCGACTGCCTCGGCGAGATCCGCTACCTCGACGTGACCGTTGCCGGGCCCGATGGCGCCGCACGGACGATCAGGAACGCGATCTGCATCCACGAGGAGGACTACGGTCTCGCCTGGAAGCACGATGGCATGTTCGTGGCGACCACCGAGAGCCGCCGCCTGCGCCGCCTGGTCGTCTCCTTCTTCGCCACCGTGGGCAACTACGACTACGGCTTTTACTGGTACTTCTACCCCGACGGCTCGCTCGAGGCAGAGGTCAAGCTGACCGGCATCATCTACACCGGGGCGGTGGTCGACGGCGTCGAGCCGGAGCACGGCGGGCTGGTGGCCCCGAACCTCTACGGCCCGAACCATCAGCACCTGTTCTGCTTTCGCCTCGATACGGAGGTCGACGGGGAGCGCAACAGCGTCGAGGAGGTCAACGTCGACCCGATGCCACCCGGACCCGAGAACCCGTGGGGCAACGCCTTCGCCGTAAGCACCACGCGCTTCGGCAGCGAATCGGAGGCACAGCGCCACTCAGACCCCGCGCGCAGCCGCTACTGGAAGATCGTCAACGACCACAGCCGCAACCGCCTGGGCAGGCCGGTCGCCTACAAGCTGGTGCCGCAGTACTCGCCGACACTGGTCGCCGACCCGAGCGCGCACGTGTCGAACGTGGCCGCCTTTGCCAGCCGCCACCTCTGGGTCACTCCCTTCCAGGCGGGCGAGACGCATGCGGGCGGGGATTACCCCGCGTTCGGCGACGTCGGTCTGGCCGAGTGGGCCAGCGCCGACCGGCCGATCGATGACCGTGACATCGTCGTCTGGCACGTGGTCGGCTCGACGCACATCGTGCGGCCGGAGGACTGGCCCGTGATGCCGGTCGAGCGGGTCGGTTTCGCGCTCAAGCCAGTCGGATTCTTTGATCGCAATCCGGCCCTGGACCTTCCCCCGTCGGACCCACATTGCGCGAGCGACGCCCACGCCGGTCATGCGCAACACGCGGAGCATGGCCCCCACGATGATCCCTCAGCCGTGCAGCAGGAGATGCCCGGCCGCTGGTCACCGCGGGAGGGGCACTGAGGCGATGACGCCGCTGCACCCTCAGGTGCGGCTCGCGCTGGACGCGGGCTCGGCGGAGACGCCGCACTACCTGCTGCCGATCGAGAAGGTGCGGCGACTGGCGGATGCCGGGGCGCTCGCCTCGGGCGGACCGCCGGAGCCGATGGCCTCGATCAGCAACGTCACGATCGGCGGCGACCCGCAGCCCCTGCCGGCAGTCCTGTACCGGGCGACGCCCGAGGCGGCAGCCGGCGTGCTGGTCTACTACCACGGCGGCGGCTTCGCCTCGGGCAGCGTGGCCGGCTATGACCGCCGGCTGCGCCGCCTGGCGCGGTGGACCGGCTGGGAGGTGCTCGGGGTCGACTATCGGCTGGCGCCTGAGCACCCGTTCCCGGCCGCCGTGGACGATGCCGAGCGCGCCTTTCGCTGGGCGCAGCGGGTCCTGTCGGAGGGTCGCCCGGTGGTGGCCGCCGGCGACAGCGCCGGGGGAGCCCTGGCCGCCGTGGTCAGCCGTCGGCTGCGCGACGCGGATGGCCCGATCCCGGCCGGGACGGTGATGCTGTACCCCGTGACCGACATGGGCCACGGACCGCGATCGTTCGCCTATGACTCGTACGAGCTGTGCGCCACCGGCTACGGCTTGACCCGGGCACACATGGACTGGTACCGCTCGATGTACGTCCATGGTGGCACGCTGGCGTCCGTCTCCGATCTGTCGCCGGTGCTGGCACCCGATCTTGGCGGGCTGCCGCCGGCCCTGGTCATCACCGCCGAGTACGACCTGCTACGCGACGAAGGCGAGCTGTACGCCAGGCGACTGGCCGAAGCGGGCGTGCCGACGCGATTGCGTCGGTTCGAGGGCCACGTTCACGGCTTCATCGGCGATCCGAGGCTCGACGACAGCGCCGTCGCTCTCGACGAGATCCGCCGCTTCCTTGCCGAGGAGGTCGGTCAGGCCACCGGCTCGACGTAGGCTTTCGCCACCCGACGCGACCCACGCGCATCGGCCCGCAGCCGATAGCGGCCAACCGAGGCCGGCACGACCAGAGTCTCGGCATAGGCGAGCGCGTGGCTGCGACCGTCGGCGGTCGCCACCTCGATTGCCTCACCCTCCACCAGGTTCAGTACATGGAAGCGTCCGTCGGTGTCGTCATCGGCCGTTGCGCCCGGATCGATCTCCACGCGGCGAACGACGAAGAACAGCTCAGCATGGCGGCCCAGCTCGAGCTCGCGGAACCCATCGCCACGACGCACCTCGCGCGGCTGCTGGATCAGCTCCTCGGCGACGCGAACACCACGGCGCTCGAGGTTCAGGTTGGCGAAAGCGTGGCCCAGCTGAACCGGACGCAGCTCGCCGGCGAGGTCCGCGCGCAGCCAGTCATAGAAGCGCAGGCTGTACAGGTACGGCGTCGCGCTGATCTCGAGCACCACGTTCCCCGCGCTGCTGGCGTGCGGCGTGCCCGCCGGGATCAGGTATAGCTGGTGTTGCTCCGCGGGATGGACCTGCACGAACTCTTCGATGTCGAGCGGCTGCGCCGCCGCCAGCGAACGCGCCGCGGCGGCCTCGAACTGCTCGGCGTCCAACTGATCGCGCAGGCCGAGGAAGATGTGCGAGCCGGGCGTCGCGGTCATCACGTAGTAGCTCTCGTGCTGCGTGTAGCGCCAGCCGAACACCTCGCTCATGTACTCCGCTCGCGGGTGGCAGTGGACGGACAGGTTGCCGCCATCCATCGTGTCGAGGTAGTCGAAACGGATGGGGAACCCGCCGGCGAAGCGATCGTCCACCTCGGCTCCAAGCAGCTGCCGACCTGCCACACCCAGAAGCATCTCGAAACCCACCTCGAGCGCCGGCTCTTCGCCCAGCAGCACGCTCGCCTCCGGAGCGATCAGCTCGTACGACCAGGCCAGGTTGGGGCCGTCGGTCTCTATGCCCAGCTCGCTGCGAAGCCACTGGCCGCCCCACGGCCCGGGCGCGAAGGTGGGCACGGTCCGAAACGGGCCACCGGCAAGTGCCACCAATGATTGACGGAGGGCTTCGCCGGCCAGCGAGCCCGGCGCGGCGGCATGGCTCAGGTCGATGTACCGGTCGCAGCTGCTCACATGCCCTCGCCGGTGACGGTCGAGCACAGGCCAGTCCACGAACATCAGCCGACGCTCCCCGTCGGGGTCGCCGGCCGGAGTGGACAGCGTGGCGGCTCGGCCGTTGCGCACGGCGGCCAGCGCGATGCGCTTGGGATGGTCGACCACCCACATCAGGTCGTGTTCGGCGAGCGCGGCACCCGGTCCCGTGAGCAGGGTCACAGCCCCGTCGCCAGCCGCCACTTTCGGCCTGGCCGTCATCAGCTCGTCGAGCTCGCCGTTGAAGATCGGAGCAAATACCGGATCGTCGCGCAGCGGACCGGCCAGCGTCAGTTGCTCGACCTCGCCGCGTGGCCGGACGAAGGGAAGCGTGCTCTCGACGCGCAGCTCGATGCCGGTGCCGGCCAAAGCCGTTCGGAGCTGCTGCGAAAACTGACGCCAATCGATTGTCGCCGGCCCGTCGGCGGCCACGATCATCGGCCGCCGTGCGGCGATCTCGCGCGCCAGCGGCGCGTACCCCCGCTCCAGCTCGCCCCCGATCGCCGGGTAGCGCGGCCGAGCCTGGTAACGCGTCACGGCACCGTTTCGTGGGCGTCCGCGTGCGCGTGCTCCGGGTCGTGGGCGGGGGCGTCCTCGGGCGTTGGCGGTTGATGACCACCGGGACCTGCAACGAACTGGTGCTCATAGGCGCGCAGGTGGGCGAGCGGCAGGATGGCCATTCCCAGCAGCGCGACGGTGGCGATCAGGATGCCGGTGATCGCGGCCCATTCGGAGGCAAAGCCCCCCAGAAGCGCACCGATGATCTGGCCGATGGCCAGGAAGACGCTGTACAGGCCCATGATCGCCCCGCGGTCGTCCGGGTAGGTCTCTGAGATGTCGGCCAGCAGGCCCAGCGCGGCCGGTGTCGCCCCGGCGAGCACGAACAGCCCGCCGACCGCCGGCGCGAGCAGGGCCAGCTGCAGGGGCAGTGGCCAGCCGGCGCTGTAGTTGAAGACCATCACGGCCGCGACCAGCACGGCGCCGCCGATGATCCCGTAGAAGATGATCGTCGTACGGCGGAACTGGGCAAAGCGATCACCCCAGTAGATCAGCCCGGCCACGAAGACGACGCCGGCAAAGATGAGCCCCGCCGTCACCTGCAGCGGCTCGATGCCGCCGGCCAGCAGCTGGTCGGCGAAGCGCGGGTCGGGCGTGCGGACGAGAGCGAACAGCGTCTGGGTCGCGTACAGGCCCAGCGCGGCGTTGATGGCGATCCACGTCGGCGCGAGCAGCCAGACGTGAGAGGTGGTGACCAGCCGCCAGTAGCGTGCGACACCGTACATCGGATGGTGATGCGGGCCGGCCGGCCGCTCGGGCGCGGCTACCCCCCAGCGATAGATGGCCAGCGAGATCATGTAGAAGATGCCGTTCAGGAAGAACGCGGCTGCCGGTTCCAGTCCGAGCTGCCGCCAGGGGATCCCCTGCCAGAGCGGCCCGGCGGCGACAATGCCCGCGCCGATGCCGACGATCGTCACCAGCTCGAAGCGGGCGGCGATGCGACCACGGAGGCTCTCGTCGTCCGAGGTGGCGAGGGCGATGAAGCCGAGCACGCTGGGCACGCTGGCCGCCGTCGAAGCTCCCTCCAGCCATCGCGTGAAGGCGATCACGATCAGTCCTATGGTCGCCAGGCTCACCGTCATGAAGAGCAGGTCGAAGGTCTCTCCCGCCCGGAAGATCGGCGGCACCAGGCCGGTGATGAAGACGGCCACAGCGCCGAACAGCGGGCCGTACTGCATCACCCGGTGGAAGCTCTGCCGGTCGGACAACAGGCCGAACAGGGGCGACAGGGTCAGCTCGGCGAGGTAGAAGAGGGCGGCGAAGATGCCCACCACCAGGGCGGTCACCTCCGGGCCGCCATGACCCGGCAGGTCGGCGACGAAGTAGACCAGCATCGTGCCGGTCAGGCCCGTGCTGAAGCGCAGCAGGAACGTCCCGACGAGGACCGCGCTCAAAGACCGATCCATGTGTCCCCTCGCTTCCCCCTCAGAGCCAGAACGGCCTGATCGACAGCGCCAGAAGTATGACCGCGGCCAGCGCCAGCACACCGGCCAGCTGCAGCACCGGCGCCAGCCCCTGGGCAGGCGCCTCCACGCCCTGAGTCGGCTCCCGACGCCAGAAGTCGGCGAGGCGGGCGGCGCCGCGCGGCACGACGATCAGGCCCAGCCAAGCGCCGGCGGCAAGACCGCCAAGGTGGGCGGCATTGTCAATGTTCGGGAACGTGAAGCCGATGACGATGTTGAGCAGGATGAGGAAGCCGATCTGCGTCGACAACCCGCGCGCCCGCGTCCCCAGCGCCGGCTTGTGCACACGGGCGCCGACCGCCAGCAGACCGAAGAGGCCGAACACCGCCCCGCTCGCCCCGACCGAGGTGACCGGCAGTACCAGGTAGCTGGCGGTCGAGCCGGCCAGGGCGGCCAGCAGGTAGAAGCCGATGAAGAACGGCCTGCCGTACATCGCCTCGACGAGCGGACCGACGATGTACAGCGCGTACATGTTGAACGCGAGGTGGAGCAACCCCCCGTGGACCAGTGTCACGGTCAGCAGCCGCCACCATTCGCCGGCCAGCACCGCCTGTTTGTTGAGCGGCAGGTACTGGTTGACGAGCTCCGAGGTCTGGGGCACGAACAGCTGGGCGGCGGTTACGGCGACCGTCACGGCCAGGATCGCGTAGGTGGCGGTGGGCGTGAAGGTGCTGGCCGCGCGCGCCCGGCCGAAGTAGCGCTGCGAGGAGGCGGTGTCGCCCATCTCCTTGTTCAGCCAACCGAGTCGCGAGGCGATGGCAGGACGCTCGTCCGCCGGCGCGCGACGCTCCGCCTCACGATACGAGCGAGCCGCACCGGTCAGGTCGCCCTGCCGCACACGCGCGCCGGCAAGGGCGACCCAGGCGCGCCAGGTCAGCGGGTTCTCTGGGGCCTGGGTGGCGGCCAGCCAGGCCTGCAGAGCGCCCTCCTCGTCGTCCAGTCGATAGCGCGAGTCGGCCAATCCGAGCAGGGCTGCCACATGGACGGTCGGATCCGGGTTGCCGGTCAGGCGGGCGAACAGGCCCGAGGCCAGCTCGTAGTCGCCACCCTGGGCTGCCTCGGATGCCCGCTCGAGCACCTCGCGCGCCTGCGCACCGGTCAGCGGGCCGGCAAGCGACCCGGGATAGTCAGACATCAAGCTCCGAGGAAGCGTGGTTCGTGAGACGGTAGATGTTGGCGCGCCCGGCAGGATTCGAACCCGCGACCTGGTGGTCCGAAGCCACCCGCTCTATCCACTGAGCTACAGGCGCCGCCGCACCCGAATTGTAGGGCCTGGTGCCCGACCGGGGCCTCTTACGGTCGCGCGCGGAAGCGGTGGCACTGCCAACGCCGGCCACGGCATCGGCATCGTGCAACTGCACTGCAACGAGCGGCCGCCCCGCGTGCGCATGGCGCTCAATGGGAGCTGCCCGATCCTTGGGCCATGGCTGTTGGAGACCCCACCAGTCCGCGTACCGGCGGAAGGGGGGACGAGCCCACGCCGGCCGTGTTCATCGACCTGGATACCGTGATCCTGGCGATGCATCAGGGGCGGCGTGGGCTCGAGATCGGACTGCAGGCTGACCTCCCGGACGCGATCGAGCGTCTCCGGGTGATAAGCGATCGCGTGGTCGTGCTTGTCGACCCGCCGCCGTCCGAGGGCGCCGCCGGGCGCGACACCGAGCACCGCCTGGAGGTCGCCCGCGACCAGCTGGGCGACGCCGCCGATGAGCTGACGTTCGTCGTGTGCCCGCACGGAGAGCAGCGTACCTGCGCGTGCGCCAAGCCGGACAGCGGCCTCATCGATTTCGCGCTCTCTGACCTGGGCCTGCTACGTCGGGGATCCTGGTACATCGGCGGCGATCAGGAGGGCATGCAGGCGGGGCGCGGGGCGGGGCTTCACACGGTCCGCATCGGGCCGGCCAGCGACGACCACCTCGACGTCGTGCATCGGGCCGACCACGAAGCGCGCGACCTCCTCGACGCGGCCAACCGGATCATGCTCGAGGCGCTGACCGTCGACTAGAGGTCGCCCGACCGCCTCCGCACGAGCCACCACCCAACCGGCAGCAGCCCCGCCGCGACGGCGACCTTGAGCAGGTCGCCCAGCACGAACGGATAGAAGCCGCGCCCGATGGCCCAGCCCAGATCCTGTCCAGCGGCGAGGGCCAGCCACGGCACACCGACCGCGTAGATGACCAGGCTGCCGATCAGCATCGCCAGCGCCGACGCGCCGATGCGGCGATCCCAGCCCAGCTCGGCCAGCCGGCCGACGAGCCCACTGGCGACAAGGAAGCCGATGATGTAACCGCCGGTACCACCGAGCACGAAGCCCCCCTCGCGAATGCCGACGATGGTCGACATGCCGGAGCGGTACGTCTCGGTGGCGGCGTCCCACGCGAAGACCGGGAGCCCGGCCACGCCTACCAGGATGTACAGCCCAACTGCTGCCAGGGCACGCCTGAAGCCGAGCAGCGCTCCGCCGAGCAGCACGCCGAACGTCTGCAGCGAGACGGGCACTTCGGGGTATCCGGGCAGGTAGAAGCTGATCCGTGCGCCGAGGATGATCAGCAACGTGCAGGCGGCGATCATCAGCAGGTTGCGCTGCCAGGTGGCGGCGCGCTCGCCCAGACGGACCGGAACGAGGAAATCGCCGAGCGTCAGTCCCCGCTCGAAGGGCGGCACCCGGGCCAGGCGCGTGGCAAGCATCATCGAGTGGCATGCTACCAGCCCGCCGGAAGATACCGGGGCACCTTTGCAATGCGCACGCAAGGTCGATGCCGACGTCAGCGGTCGGGTCGGACCGGTGCATTTCGTCAAACTTGCCCCACCGGCACATGCCCGGGCAGCCGTCGTCGACCTTTGGGAGGGAAGCATGGGCGCCTATGTCCGGCGCGTTCTGGTCGCTACCTTGGTGGCCGTTGTCCTGACGTCCCTGCCGGCCGCGCCGCCGGCGACGGAGGCCTCGTCGCAGAATTACCTCAACCCCCTGACCGTGCGGATCCCCGGCAACGGCCTGGTCGAGACCTGCGCGGATCCGACCCTCATCCGCGGCCAGCAGTCGGGCGACACGCGCTGGTACATGTACTGCACGATGGACCCGCTCAACGAGGCCGACAGGGACGAGGCGGGCAACCTGCGCTTCCGCATGATCCCGATGCTCAGCTCGACCGACCTGGTCAACTGGACCTACGAGGGCGATGCCTTCACCGAGCGGCCGACCTACGCCACCGCCAACTCCGGGCTGTGGGCGCCCGAGATCCAGTTCTTCAACGACCGGTACTACCTCTATTACACGGTCACCGAAACGACCTTGCCCGGCGGCGGGAGCGCCATCGGGGTGGCCACCTCAGACGGCCCACTCGGGCCGTGGACACATCACGACTCGCCGGTTATCGAGCCGCACCCGGCTGATTGCTGTCCGGACTCTCGGCGGTGGGTCTACGACCCGGACGTGATCGAGCACAACGGCCAGCGCTACATGTACTACGGCAGCTACTTCGGCGGCATCTCTGTGCGCGCCCTCTCGGCCGACGGGCTGAGCACTGCCCCCGGCAGCCAGACGAACGTCGCCATTTCCAACCGCTATGAGGGCGCGGAGCTCGTCTGGCGCAACGGCTACTGGTACATGTTCGTCTCGGCGACCGACTGCTGCCGCGGCGAGCTGACCGGCTACAGCGTCTTCGTCGGTCGCTCCGAGAGCCCGCTCGGGCCATTCGTCGACCGCGACGGTCAGTCGTTCATGGACGGACGAGTGGGCGGCACACCGGTGCTCACGATGAATGGCAACCGCTGGGTGGGCACCGGCCACAACACGGTCTTCCAGGATCTGGACGGGCAGTGGTGGACGGCCTACCACGCTATCGACCGGAACGACCCCTGGATCGAAGGCCCGCCTTTCCGCGTGCCCAAGAGGCCGGTGCTGCTGGACCCGATCGACTGGATCGGTGGCTGGCCGACCGTCCGCGGCGGCCAGTGGGCGTCGGACGAGCCGATGAAGCGGCCCGCCGCCCAGCCCGGCCAGGTCAGCCGCTACCGCACGTTCGGACCTGTCGGCCACACCGCCCGGCAGGTGCTCTACCAGGACGACTTCAGCGGCAACTCCCTCGGCGCCGAATGGAGCTGGGTGCGCGAGCCCAGCTCGACCACCTGGAGCGTCGGCGGCGGCGTGTTGCGCTGGGACACGCAGAATGCCGACCTGTTCGAGGACAACAACAGCGCCTCGGTGCTGACCCGCGACCTGCCCGAGGGCAACTGGATGATCGAGACGCGGATGCGGCTCAACCTGCCGCCGGAGGGCTGCTGCTTCAACTACACCCAGGCTGGACTGCTCGTGTACGGCGACGACGACGCGTACCTGAAGCTGGTCCACGTCTCGATCTGGGAGACACGCCAGACCGAGTGGGCGAAGGAGATCCCGACGCCCATCGTGACCGGCCAGCGCTACGGCAACACCGTCGTGGCGGCCCCGAACGAGTGGACCTGGTTCCGCATCGCCAGCTGGACGCGCGGCGGCGAGCGGCTCTACCAGGCCTACACCAGCCGCGATGGCCAGACGTGGACGCGGGGCGGTGTCTGGACGCACGACCTCGACGACCCGTCGGTCGGGCTCGTCTCGATGGGCGGCGCCGGCTTCACCGCCGAGTTCGACTACGTCCGGGTGTACCGGCTGCAGGTGACGGGTTCGCAGCCGACGCGCTGATTGGCGGTGGTCAGCCGACCACCTGGTCGCGGATCTTGAACGACAGCCGACCGAGGCTGACCTCGTAGAGCGTCACCTCCAGCTCGTGCGAACCCGGCTCGAGCTGCTCGCCGTCGACCTTCAGCACCACCCTGTCGCCGATCCGGACGGGGATCGGCCGCTCCCTGGTGACGTCGTTGGCGCGGATCGCCTCCTCGCCGGGGCGCTGCGCGCTGACACCGGCCGGGTCGATGTCGCGGCCGTCCACCCGCAGCCGGCCGACGCCGACCAGCGTCCCGTTGCCCATCGGGTTGTGGGCCTCGAGCTGGAAGCCGTTGTCGGTGTTGCGCAGGCTGCCGGCGACGTAAAACTGGCGGGCGATGAAGTCGGGCACGTTCATTGCGCGCTAGGGTAGCCGGCGCCGGCCGAACCGGCGCGGGCGGCCTGTCCGTCGATCTCGGGTAGAATCGGCACCGCCTCGGCGCGCCGTCACCACGGCGCCGAGCCTTGGTGGCCTTAGCTCAATCGGCAGAGCATCGGATTGTGGCTCCGAAGGTTACGGGTTCAAGCCCCGTAGGCCACCCCACCTCCAACGCCGTTCACGCGTGGATTCCTGCGCAACCGTGCGATTCTTGTGTGGAATCGCAAGTGGTAGGATGGGTGTCCGTTCGGCGCCCATGCGGGCCAAGCCCTGGCAGCAGCCAGTCTCGTCCCGCACGTTCAGGCTTCGCGGCGACTCGACCAGCGCGCCGGGTCAGGAAGCGGGCATGGCCGAGCAGCACACTCAACCATCCGGTGACTCGCGCAGCGAAGAGGAACTTCAGCGCTCTTCAGATGAGTTCCTCCGTGAGTTGGAGCGCATCGACGGGATGGAGCGCCGTAAGCGCGCGATGTCTCCCCGCGATGAACAGCGCATCGACCTGGCGCACGAAATCGAGGACGCGTCGGTCGGACTCGTCGGCTTGAGCCGTTATCAGACGCGACTCATCGAGATGGCTCACGAAGCTATCATCGGTGATGGCCAGACGGTCAGGAAGCCGAGCGAGATCCTCGAGGACTGGCGGACTGCCGAGCGCGAGCTGCGCGGCGCCCGCGCTGCGATGGAGCGCGCTCTGGATCTCGCCGACGGCCTTCGAGCTGAGCACCGCCGCTCACTGCGCCAGCCGGGTGAGTAGTCGCGCGAGCTGTCAAATCAATGTTGCTCGCCACCCAGCATCCGTCGCGGTAGACATACCAAACTTCGGTCTGCTCGCCGTCGAGGTCGCGAGCGCGGACAACAGCGCGCGGATAGGCGCTGCGCAGACGGCGCTGGAGGTCGGTCGGGCTTCTCGAGGTGAGGGATGTCGAGTCGACGAGCGCCAAGAAGTTGACGTCATCTCTCGGAAACACTCGCTCGATGGGTCGTGGCATGCGGTCCTAGCCCTGGCCGGCAACACCCCGTGACCAAGGCACCTAGCCTAGGCGAGCCGATGTTCCCCCGCGACCCCAGAGAACGTTTTGTCGGACCCCTGCAACGAACTCCGGGTATGAGGGCGCCCTCTGTCGCTGGGAGGGCGACCGAGGAGCTCCGACCCCCGGGCATCGATACAGTGCCCGCGGTCCCTAGCGCCAGAAGACGAAGGCATCCAGCTCGACGAGCGCCCTGCCGGACTGCGGTGGCTGCGACACCTCGATCCGGATCGATCGGCTCGCCGCGCTGGCCCAGCTCTTGCTGAAGACAAGCACGCGGTGGCGCACTGTGGGGGAGTACAGGTCAACCGTCTCCACGTAGGTGCCATTCACAAAGACCCGCGCGGCTCCGTAATGGGGCCCCGTGCTGGTCACCCACCCTATCGCCCCGGTATTCACTGTCGTGCCTGCCCATGCACCAGACTGGCGAGAGAAGCGCATATAGCCGCCGAAGTACACGGATGCCGCGTCTTCACCCCAGGGGGCGCTGTAGGTAACCGCCGTCGACCGCTCTTGTCGGGCGCCAACGAAGAACGACGGGCCGTCGGCCCAGGCGGATGTGCGGCCGTCTCCGTCGACCGCCCGGACGCCGAAGCGATAGTTGCGCCCGGGCTTCAGGCGCCGAATGAGCGCGGACTGGGTCAGGCCGGTGGCAACGGTCGTCCATGCGCCGCCGTTGATGCTCCGCCGGACCTGGTAACGAACGGTCCCGGGCCGCCCGCCGCTGCCCGACCACCTGAGCTCCATGGGTGCTCCGGCGTAGCTCGCGGTCACGCCGACTGGCGCGATGGCCGGCTGCGGCGAAGTGACCGTTGGCGTCGAGAATCCGCAGCCAACGGGATCTGGGACATCACGCAGCGCGGCCACGCTGTAGCCGGCGCCCGTCGGATCGTACTGGCGGTGCTCGCGGAGCACAAAGACGCGGGAACCCGCTCTAACGATGCCGTGGTAAGCCCATTCACCACCGGACGAGCTGCCGCGCTGCTCGAAACGCCAGCGTTCGTTGCCCGAGGCTCCGATGCCGAGGGCGCGGCCACCGAAGTACTCATCGCTGCCCTGGAAGACGGCGGCAATAAGAAAGCCGGAGCACTCTGCGGACGCACTCGCGACCCATGCACCGGTCGTCCAGCCGGGGCTCCCGTCATAGTTGAACAACCGCGCGAACTTGGTCGAGCTCGATCCAGCAGGCAGCCCGCTGGGTGGGATATTGCCCGAGCCGCCGGCCAGGACGCCTGAGCTGCCCGACGCCAGCACGTCGATCTGCCCATTGAGCTCCATGGGCTCACCGTTGTCTGGATTGATGCCGTCCGTGACAAACCGACTCCATTGTTGGGCGCCGGCGAAGTTGTAGCGCGCGACCCACGGGTTCCCGCGGTAAGCCGTAGGCGCGTACTTCAGCGCACCGCCCACGGTGAAACCACCGTCGTCAGAAGCGACTGCGTGCAGCCGCCCGGATACCTTCTGCGTCCACACGACGCTCCCGGTGGAGCTGTACCGCCGGACGAAGTAGCCGCGGTACTCGGGCGTGCGGTCATTGGCCTCGCCGATCACGATTGCCGATCCATTGGGACCTGTGGCGACGGCATGAAAGTACGCCCACCATTCCCGCTCGTAGTTCTTGACCCACAGCAGGCTGCCGGCCCGACTGAGACGTGCGATGAAGGCGCTTGGACGTTCCAGCGCCTGACCGGTGTCGAACGAAGCCGACGTGCGCCCGACGACGTACAGGGACGTCGCGTCCCCGGCGAGCCCTTCGACGGAGTCCCCGCTCGCCGTCCCAAACTGGCGTACCCAGAGCAGGGAGCCATTGGCGTTGATGGCGGCTACGAACGCGTCGCTCGAACCCATGCCCACCTGGCCGTTGATGACGCCGTGCGCGGTTCCGGCGACGATCACTCCGGTTCCGTCGGCAACGATGTGCGTGATCTGCACCGGCCCATCGGCGCCGATCGATGTGGCCCACTCGATGCTCGGGCCCGAGGCGCGTGCCGGCGGCGCAGCGGGGACGGCGGCCGCCACTGCAAGGAGTAGCGCGAGGGCCATGCCGGCTAGACGCGGTAACGGTCGAGTCAATGCAGGTCCCTGCTTTGCGCCGGGGCCCCTCCCCCGCGTCGGCGCAGAGTATGCGCTCCGCTGAACCGGAACTCAAGTCCAGCTGGACGCAGCCTGGGGGCGGGTGTATGGTCGCTTCGCCTTTGAGTAGAGGGGTGCGAGGGGCTCCTCGAGGGGAAGGGGATGAGGTGGAATTTCGGTTTCGGTCAGCGCTGCCGCGGGTCGATGGTCGCCGCTGGCTAGCCGGGCTGCTGGTGGCCGGCTTGGTGGGGCTTCCCCAGCCGGCACTCGCCGTTGCCGCAGAAGTTGGCTCCGTGACAAGTGCGCAAGCCGATCTGTCGAGTGCTCTTGCCCAGGATGGGACCTTCACCGGCAACGATGACGTGAACGGTGTCGTCGACCTGACTCAGTGGGCCCTCGTCAGCAACATCACTCGGGGTGACGCTCCACGCTTTCAGCGAAGCAGCCAGCCAGCTCCGGCGAGTGGCGCGAACCTGTGGTCCGGGGTCGGCGAGTACGGCGCCAACGGGGCGCTGAACGGCGGGGTCAGCGCGCTGGTCGTAATCGGATCGGATCTGTATGTCGGTGGGAGCTTCACCAATGCCGGCGCCGTGCCGGCGGCGGACCATGTCGCTCGCTGGAACGGCACGAGCTGGGCGGCGCTCGGCTCCAACGGAGCAGGCAACGGCGCGCTGAACTCTGAGGTCGAAGCGATGGCCGTTGTCGGCGGCGAACTATACGTCGGAGGATGGTTCACCGACGCAGCCGGCCTCCCAGAAGCAGATCACGTCGCGCGTTGGAACGGCACAGCCTGGTCGGCGCTCGGCTCGAACGGTGCAGGCAACGGCGCGCTCAACGCTCGTGTCCATGCCATATCGGCGGCTCCAGATGGCTTGCTCGTGGGGGGCAACTTCACGAACGCAGGCGGACGCGCGGAAGCCGACCACATCGCTCACTGGAACGGCACGGCATGGGGGCCACTCGGGTCCAATGGAGCGGGCAACGGAGCATTGAGCGACAGCGTTCGGGCCATTGCCGTCGCCGGCGCTGACATATACGCCGGGGGCCTTTTCACCAATGCCGCTGGTGTCCCTCAAGCAGACGGCGTTGCGCGCTGGAATGGCAGCGCCTGGTCGGCGCTGGGCGCCAGCCCCGCCGGCACCAACGGAGCACTGCTCGGGGACGTGCACGCGCTCGTCGCTCGCGACGGCGAGCTGTACGTGGGCGGCTCTTTCGAAAACGCAGCTGGCCTCGCGCAAGCCGACTTTGTCGCTCGCTGGAACGGCACCGGCTGGTTCGCGCTCGGCTCCAACGGAGCCGGTGGGGCCCTCAATGGCGGAGTGGGGGCGCTCGTGTTCGTTGGCACTGACCTTTACGTCGGCGGCGGTTTCACCTTTGCCGGCGGGATAGCCGGCGCCCACCATCTGGCGAGGTGGAGCGGGGGCAGCTGGTACGGTGTCGGCGTCACTACGCCGCACGATGCTCTGAACGGCGGCGTCCGGGCGATCGCCCCTTCGGGCACCTCGATCTATATCGGCGGGCACTTCACAGATGTCGACGACCGTCGCCCATCTGACTACGTGGCGCGGTGGAATGGCAGCATCTGGTCGGGCCTCGGGACCGATGGAGGCGAAGACGGTGCGGTCAAAGGGGATGTGTATGCAGTAGCAGTGCTGGGTGGGAGTGTCTACGTAGGCGGCAGCTTCGGAGCAACCGCAGGACTCGGCCGAGCGTCGTGGATCGCTCGCTGGGATGGCAGCCGGTGGTCTGCGCTGGGCTCAAACGGTCCCAACCCCAGCCTGAATGGCAGCGTGCACTCGCTCGCCGTGATCGGCTCCGACCTGTATGTCGGTGGCTCGTTCACGAACGCCGGCGGCGTCGCGGCTGGCGACTACGTGGCGCGCTGGGACGGTACTTCCTGGCATGCCCTGGGGTCTAACGGCGCTGGAGACGGCCCGTTGAACGGGACTGTCTCGTCGCTTGCCGCCTCCGGCACAACCCTCATCGTGGGGGGAGGCTTCACCAACGCCGCCGGCATCTCTGCAGCAGACTACCTGGCCCGGTGGTCCGGCAGCAGCTGGTCGGGACTGGGCTCGAATGGGTCAGGCAACGGCGCACTCAACAGCTCGGTTGACGCCATCGCCACGGACGGCGCGAACGTCTTCGCGGGTGGGGGGTTCACCGACGTTGCCGGGGTCGCTACCGCGGACCACGTGGCCCGCTGGAACGGCACCAGTTGGTCCGCGCTGGGATCGAATGGTGCGGGAAATGGCGCGATCGGGTCGCCGGGAGCGGTGGTCTACGCCCTGGCGGCATCCGGCAGCGACTTGTACGTGGGCGGCTACTTCGAGAATGTGGCCAGCCTACCGACGGCCGATTACGTCGCCCGCTGGAACGGCACCAGTTGGTCCGCGCTGGGATCGAATGGTGCCGGCGACGGCGCGCTCAAGCAGGGCCCGAGCCAAGCGGTGCATGCACTGGTCGTGTCAGGCAGTGAGGTATACGTCGGCGGCTGGTTCCGCGACGCAGCCGGCATCGCGACGGCCGACCATCTCGTCCGCTGGAACGGGACTTCGTGGTCGGCCGTTGATGGGTGGCTGCATGACAATGGCAGCAACCCGAGTCAGGCAGTGGCCGCCCTTATCTCTGCCGGGAACGACATGTACGTGGGTGGAAATTTCACCAATGCGGCCGGGGTGCCACAGGCCGACTACGTCGCTCGCTGGGGCGGGCTCAAGCCTGGCTCGGTCGACACATCGGCGCCTGTGGTGCAAGCGCCGACCCAGGTGCTGATTGCTCCCCAGAGCCTGGGAAGCACCGTCCGAGTTCGACTCAGTTGGCCCGCTGCCGCTGATCCGAGTGGCATCGCCCGATACGACCTTCAGATGAGCAGGAATGCCGGCAGCTGGGGGGCGGTTGCTCTCTCTCCTGCCACGACCACTGCGGTCGACGTCTCCCTCATGCCGGGCAGCAGCTACCGTTTCCGACTGCGCGCACGCGATGGCGCCGGCAACATAGGTGCCTGGGCGACCACTACTAACCGTACGGTGCTGCTACGCCAGGAACTACACAGCTCGATCGCATTCAGCGGCAGCTGGAAGCGAGTAGCGCTCGCCGGCGCCTCGGGCGGCTACGTCCGGCGCTCGGTCGTCGCGAACTCATCGGCAACGTGGATGTTCAGCGGGTCCGGCGCGGCGGTCGTATCCACACTCGGCCCTAATCGTGGGGTCGCAGAGATCTGGCTGGATGGGTCCAAAGTCGCCACAGTTGACCTGTACGCGCCGAGCCGCAGGGCCGCACAATTGGTGTGGTCGGGCAGCTTCCAGCCCGGCAGCCACCGGCTCCAGGTCAGGGGTACCGGCACGAAGGCACCCGCGTCGACCGGCGTACGCGTCGACGTTGACGCCTTCCTGTCATATCCATAGTCCAGCCGCTATGACGTGGCTCACCCTCACCGTTGCCGGCGCACTCCTGGCATCAAGCTGCATCTGGCCGATGAAGGGCGCGCGCCCAGACGGGCCAGGCTGACCGGCGACCCTCCCCTGCTGCTCAACACCTACCCGATCGCGTTCGGTAAGCACTCCACGCCGGGCATGCACGGGCCTGACGAGAAAGCCGTTAGGCCGGTACCTGACTCTTGACCCGGCCGCAGGCAGCGGTCATCCAAAACTTTGGGCGATCACTCACCCAGGTCGTACTCAGGCGGCGCGCGGCGTTACCCTCGCCTCCGGTTGGTCTGGCCGCCCGATTTGTGCGGAGCGCCGTGGTATGCCGACGGTGGCGAGTGGGCGCCTGAGCTCAACCTGCGAAACGTCAGCAGCCTGGTAACCCTCAGCAACGGCTCGGTCGGCACGTTGATGATGAGCGCCGGCGACGGGGTCCATGGCCGCGAATTGTGGGGAGCCACGACGGGCGACTAGCCCCACCGAGCATCGCCCGCTGGCCATCCCCCGGACCGATCAGAACGCGTAGCGGACGCGGCAGTAGGGCAGGCGCCGCTCGGAGGAGCTCGAGGAACTGGCGCACCATGCGGCCCTTGTAGCCGGTGCGGTAGCGGATGTTGTGGCCACCGCCCTGCGAAACCTTGGCCTCCTGGTTGCCGGGGGACCACAGCAGGTCCTCGGCGGTCGGGTGCCAACCGAGGTTCACCTCGTGCAACCGCTCGTTGTGGGTCAAGAAGATGACCTCGCAGGCCAGCTGCCTCTTGACTCGCTCAGGGATCGTGTCGTCGATCTCGCGAAAGAGCTCGTCGTACCGCTCGAGCCAGCCATCGACGATCACCACCGGGCTGAAGTTGATCTGGACTTCCCAGCCCGCGTCGTGGAACGGCGTCATTGCTGCGATCCGTTCCGACATCGGGCTCGTCCGCACGTCGAGCAGCCTGCCCGTATCAGCCGGCATGAGGCTGAATCGGACGCGCATCTTCCGCTGCGGGTCGTAGTCGAGCAGCGCGGGGTTGACGAACTTCGTCGCGAACGAGCCCTTCGCGTTTGGCAGGTCACGGAACAGCTCGACCAGATCGCGGACGTTGTCCGACAGCGCTGCGTCCACCGAGCAGTCACTGTTCACGCCGATGTCATAGACCCATCGCGAAGCGTCGACCTGGTTCGGCTCAGTCTTGGGGCCCAGCTCCGTCGCGTGTCGACGGATCGACTGGGCGATCTGGTCGATGTTGACGAAGACGCTGATCGGGTTCGCATAGCCCTTGTTGCGCGGCACATAGCAGTAGGCGCATGCCATCGCGCAGCCATTGGCGGTGGAAGGCGCCAGGTAATCGGTGCTTCGACCGTTGGGCTCGTTGCGAAGGCCCTTCTTGACGCCCAGGACGAGCACGCTCCGCTTGATGCGGTTCCAGCGCTCGACATTGCCTTCATTGCCGAAGAGGCCGGGGATCCGCCAGTGAGAGCTCACCTCGATCCGCTCGGCCTCGGGGAAGCGGGCCAGGATCTCGCGCCCGCGCGCATGCTCTTGAACGGCCGGCTCGAGGTAGATGGTGGAGACATCCAGCAGGCGTGCAACGGGATCTGCAGGGCGCCGCGCGACAGGCGCGGCCGACTGCGGCAGGGGCACGGGGATCACCCCTGAATTTTACCCCGGCGGGGCTGTTGGCTCGGTCCCCGGCGCCTGACGGCTGCGCCTGCCGGAGATCACACGCCGCCAAGGTGGCCCGGGTATCCTTGACGCCTGCCAAGGTCGCCCGCAGCTCTTGCGCCGGCCGCGTCCTGGCGGTCCCCGAAGCATCGAACGGAAACACAGATGTCGCTGCCTGCCCTCGACCAGTCGAATGAGAATCCGCCCCGCGTCGGAAACACCGGGACATCGGGCGTCGACCGACGGCGCACGTTCGCCATCATCAGCCACCCGGACGCGGGCAAGACGACCCTGACGGAGAAGCTGCTCCTGCATGGTGGCGCACTCACCGAAGCTGGATCCGTGCGTGCCCGTCGCCGCGCGCGCTCGACGGTCAGCGACTGGATGGAGATCGAGCGCAGACGCGGCATCTCGATCAGCTCGACGGTCCTGCGCTTCGACTGGCACGGCTGGCTGTTCAACCTGGTCGACGCGCCCGGCCACGCGGACTTCAGCGAGGACACGTACCGCACGCTCTGGGCAGTCGATGCGGCGCTGATGGTCGTCGACGGCACGCGCGGCCTCGAGCGCCAGACGCTGAAGCTGTTCGAGGTCTGCCGCCGGCGCAACTTGCCCATCGTCACGTTCATCAACAAGTGCGACCGACCGGGCATCGAGCCTCTCGCCATGCTTGATGAGATCGAGAGCCGCATCGGCCTGCCCGCGGCCCCGGCGACATGGCCGGTCGGCACGGACGGTCAACTCGACGCGATCGTCGACCTTCGCCGCCGAATGGTCTGGCAGGTCGATTCCACCGCGCACGGCGCCACCGTCGGTGACCGCGGAGCCACCCACGTCGACGAGTGGCATCCGGCCGCTGGCCGCGACCAGGTGTGGCAGGCGGCTCGCGAGGAGATGGAGCTGCTGCAGGCCGATGCCCCCGCGCCGGATAGCGAGACCAGTCTGCACGGTCGCCAGACGCCGGTCTTCTTCGGCAGCGCAATGGCCAACCACGGCATCGACCTGCTGCTGGCGGGCCTGACCGAGTTCATGCCACCCCCGCGCCCCAGGCCGTCGGCGGAGGGCTCGCCAACCGCGCTCGAAGGGCCCTTCAGCGGCCAGGTGTTCAAGGTGCAGGCGAACCTCGACCCGCGCCATCGTGATCGGATCGCCTTCCTGCGGGTCCACACGGGCACCTTCGAGCGGGGCATGAGCGTCTACAACAGCCGGACCGGTCGCCGCCTCTCGCTGTCCCACGCGCACGAGATGTTCGGCCAGCAACGGGAGACGATCAGCCAGGCCAGCCCGGGCGACGTCGTCGGCGTGGTCAACGCGTCGGGCCTGCTGCTCGGTGACACGCTGGCCGAGGACCCGGGCCTGCGTTATCCGCCCATCCCGGCCTTCCTGCCCGAGCACTTCGCCTACCTGCGCAACCTCGACGGCAAGCGCTACAAGCAGTTCCACAACGCCCTCCAGCAGCTCGACGAGGAAGGCGTCATCCGGCTGCTCGAGCCGGTGTCGACTGACGGCGAGCGCGTGATCGGCGTGGTGGGGCCGCTGCAGCTCGAGGTCACCAGCGAGCGCATGGCCAGCGAGTTCGAGTGCCCGGTGCGGGTGGACCCGGCACCATATGAGCTGGCTCGCTGGATCAGGCCCGCGGCGGTTGACCTGGTGCCCGGCCGGCGTGGCGTGCTGGTCGTCCGCGACATTGCCGGCCGACACCTCGTCCTCTTCGGCAACCGATTCGCGATGGAGAGGCTGGAGCAGGATCAGCCCAAGCTGAAGCTCCTGGCAGAGGCGCCGGCGGACTGACCGAGGCCCACATGGAGCGACCGCGACGCAGCCCCCGCGCGATGGCGTACCGCGCGCGGTCGCCCGCCCATTGCGGTCCCGCGCCCTGACCAGTACATTTCCCGCTCAGTCTGTCGATCACTGGGAGGGACCGCGCTGAGCGCAAACAACGACGAGACGCTACCGACGCTGCTTGAGGCGTGGCGCGAGGCTGATCGCGCGGCTCAACGGGCCAAGGTGGCAGCAGAGGCTGCGAAGCGAGCCGCGGCGGCCGCGGCGGCAACCGCGGAGGCAGTCGCCGACACCGCCCGTAACGCCGAGGCCACATTGGAAGCTGCCGAGCGAGCTCGAACGGTGGCCGCCCAGGCCGCCAACCACGCCCTGGCGCTGGCCGGCCTGGCAGGCGAGGAGATCACTTCAGCCGATGACGCGCTCCGTTTGGCGGATCGAGCGGCCAGCGAGGCTCGGAAGCGCTATCAGGAAGCGTCCGAGAAGCGGGGTCACAGGAAGGGTCAGCCCGAAACCTGACCAGGGGCGCGGCTTCCGAGCTAACACACCTGCAGCGACCAGCGCCGCCCGCTAACGGGACGGTGCCCCCGCAGCGTCGTGGTGCGACTCGCAGGCCACGATGCGCCGCGCTGCGATGAGCATGCAAGTCTCTGGACGCGCTGCCGAACTGCGTGCGATCCGCGGGCTCCTAACCTTCGACGGCGCCCAGCGCTCGAGTCGATGTCTGGGCCGCACCACCCCCAGCCGCGCAGCCCAGGAGCACCCGATGACCGAACGCCCGTCGAACACCACCCAGCTCGAGGATCCACGCCAGGACGGCGCCACGCCGCCCTTCAACGAGCAGGAGCAGGACCTGCCCGGACGCGAGCGCGACATGGAGCCGACCGCCGACCACGGGCAGGAGTCCTACATCGGCACGGGCCGCCTGGCTGGCCTGGTCGCCCTGATCACCGGCGGTGACAGCGGCATCGGCCGGGCGGTCGCACTTGCCTACGCGCGCGAGGGCGCCGATGTGCTCGTTTCCTACCTCAACGAGGACGAGGACGCCCGCGAGACCTGCCGGCTGGTAGAGGAAGCTGGCCGCCGTGCCGTTGCCGTCGCCGGCGATATCGGTGACGAGCAGCAGTGCCAGGCGCTGGTCGAGCGCGCCATCAGCGAGTTCGGCCGGCTCGACGTGCTGGTGAACAACGCAGCTCACCAGAACCGCTTCGAGTCGATCGCGGACATCGCCACCGATGAATGGCGGCATACGTTCGCCACCAACATCGACGCGATCTTCTACCTCTGCCGCGCGGCGATCCCGCACATGCAGGCAGGCGCCTCGATCATCAACACCTCGTCCGTCCAGGCGTTCACCCCATCGGCATCACTGCTTCCCTACGCAACCACCAAGGGCGCGATCGTGACCTTCACCAAGGCGCTGGCGAAGATGGTGGGTGAGCAGGGCATCCGCGTGAACGCCGTCTGCCCCGGGCCCGTCTGGACGCCTCTCATCCCGGCCACGACTGAGGGCGAGCAGGTTGCCGAGTTCGGCCAGCAGTCTGTCTTCGGCAGGCCGGCCCAACCGGCCGAGCTGGCCGGCGTGTTCGTCTTCCTCGCGTCGCCCGAGGCAAGCTATGTCAGCGGCTCGGCCTATGGCGTCCACGGCGGCATGGACATGCCCTGATCGGAGCCGCACCGCTGATCAACGGGCCGTCAACGGCAACAGCTCGAACGGCCCGGTTCGCTGCGGTGCCGGGCGCGCGGATGGGCCATGTCAGCAGACCCGGGGCTCGGCGCTCGGCCGGGCCTCGTCGAGGGCGACCGTCTCGCTGTCGGCGAGCTCGGCGGCGACCTGCAGCTTGGGCACGGTGCCCTCGGGGCCTTCGCTGGTCTGGATGACCAGCCGCCGGTCCCCCGGTCGGACCGAATCGGCCAGGCGGTAGTCGGTCGCATGGCGCTGGACGGTCAGGATCTCGTACCGGTAGCGGGTCCCGTCGGTGGTATAGACGTCGACCGGCAAGCCCATCAGCTCCTGCCCGTTATCGCGCTCGGATGCCGTCAGCAGCGGCAGCAACATGCCGCGCTGGGCGTGGGCGTACAGGTACGTCGTGCCGGGCTGCGAGGGCTGGCGATAGGCAACAAGGTATTGCGCCACGTCGCACAGCGGCATCCCGGGTCGATTGCCGGCGACCTCGAGGGCACCGCTCACCACTGGCAGGTCGACGCCCAGGGCCTCGATGACCAGGCGGCTGACGACCGGCACGAGCGACGGTGCCGAAGCCGGCCCGGATGGCGACGTCGTGCCGGTTTCCGCGGGACGTTCGGTCGCCGGCACCTCAGGGGCCTGTGGGCGCAGGGTGGGGACCGTGTCAAGACCGGCGGCAGGGGACGAAGGCGACGGCCGAAAGTCGGTAGCGTCCGGGAGCGCTGAGCCACTGGCACTACCAGAGCACGCGGAAATGAGGCACGCGACGAGCACGGTCCCCACCAGCCTCCGGAGGCTCATGGCTGGACGACGATCCGCGCCGTCATCCGGGGGTGCAGGTCGCAGTAGTACTCGTACACGCCGACCTCTGTGAATGTGTGCTCGAAGGACTCGCCCTGCTCCAGCGGGCCTGAGTCGAAGCGGCCGTCCGGCTCGTCGGAAGGACCGGAGGTGACCGTGTGCCGCGATGCGTCCTCGTTCGTCCAGACGACCGTGGTGCCCAGCTGAACGGTCAGGTCGCTCGGCTGGTAGCTGAACTGGACGACCGCGACCGACTCCTCGCGAGCAGCGGCGGGCGCAGCGGTCGCCGGGGTGCCGCGCGGCGTCGGCACGACGGTCGTGGGGAGAGCTGTCGGCGGCGCCGGGGTCGGCGTCACGACTGCCGAAAGCGCAGGTGTCGACCGAGGGCTGGGCGACACCATCGGTGTCGGTGCCGGGCTTACGGTCATGGCGCCACCGCATCCTGCCAGGAGAACGGTAACCAGGATCGACGAGGGAAGGATGGGTCGCATTTCGGTGTCTCCGCTGCCGGGGGAAGTCGTGCAGGCCGACCCGTCATCGGGCCGGCCTGCACGGATGGGTACGGCGCGACCCTAGTCGCGCCGGATGAACTGGCCGGCAAACCGGCCGGTCACCACCACGCCCACGGCCAGGGCCAGGGCGGCCACCAGCGCCGGGACGACGCTGGTTGGCTGCTGCGACGCCTCCGTGTGAGAGTCGGGCATGGCCGGGCTGAACAGGTCGGGGAACTGGGCCGCGATGCCTGCTGCCAGCGCGTCGCCGGTCATCCACAGGTGCATGTAGGCTTCCCGCTCGAGCTCGTAAGCGGCGGCGAAGTCGTCGTCCGCATATAGCTCGATCTGCTCGACCAGCTGGTCGACGTGAACCTGCAGACCGGCGGCGATCTGGTCGCCGTCGAAGTTCGGGTTCGCGCCGGCCAGGAACTGGCCGAAGTCCTGGCGGTACTGGTTCAGGCGCTCAAGCGCCTGCTCCTTGGCATCCTCGTCACCGGTGGCCAGGCCGACGGTGTAGTCCACGAAGAAGCCGATGTGGTCGCGCCAGAGCTGACCGAAGGCCTCGCCGGCCTCCGCGCCGTAGACGCTGGTGATGGCGTCCTGCAGGTCCTGCGTGTTGCCCTCCAGGGCATTGGCAGCAGGCTCGAAGGTTGCATCGCCATTGAGGCCGGCACGCATCGCGCCCAGGGCAAGCGTTCCATGCTCGCCCAGCAGTCGACCCAGCAGCGAGCGCAGGTCGGCAAGCGGCGAGTTCGTCGCGCCGGGGAACTGATCGGGGAACTGCTCGACGATGGCCCAGGCGAGCAGATCGCCGGTCATCGTCAGGTGCATGTACGCCTCACGCTCGAACTCGTACGCTCGTGCGAAGTCGTCCTCTGCATAGGCTTCGATCTGCTCGACGAGCTGATTCACGTGAACTTGCAGGCCCTCGGCCAGCTCAGCCGCATCGAGGTTGGGGTTGGCACCGGCGAGGAACTGGCTGAAGTCGGCCCGGTAGTTGTCGAGTCGCTCCAGCGCCTGCTCCTTGGCCGGCTCGTCGCCGGTGGCCAGGCCAACGGTGTAGTCGACGAAGAACCCGATGTGGTTGCGCCACATCTCGCCGAAGGCGGTCCCGGCATCGTCGCCGTACACGCCGGTGATGGCGGCCTGCAGATCCTGGGTGTTGAGCTCGAGCGCATTGGCCGCAGACTCGAACTCGGGTGCGCCATCAACTCCGGCGCGCATGGCCTTGATGGCCAGGGTGCCGTGCTCGCCGAGAAGGCGGCTCAGCGTGATGCGCAGGTCGGCCGCCGCGGAGCTCGTGTTCGAGTCGTTGGCCGACACGGGAACGGCAAGACCGGTAATGAGAAGGGCGCCGAGCAGAACCGGCACCAGGCGCGCCAGACCCCGCCGAAGTGGGGATCGTGAAATCATGCTTACCTCCATGTGGGACGATGGGGCCGCGGAACTTCCGCCGCCCTTTTGCTCACATCGGGGCTTTCGCAGTCGGCCGGCGGGCGGATCATCGCGATATGGAGTTGAAACCGGCGCCGGTTTCACCTCACAACTGACTCAGGGAGTGGATCGGACGAGATCGAGTGATCCGGCAACGACTTTGGAGCGCATAGGAAGGTGAGCACCGCTGACGGCCGCGACGAGATCGCCTCGGCCGTAGTCGTCGAAGCTGACAAGGCTCTGCTTGATCGGTTGGCGGGTGGCGAGCTCGAAGCGCTCGAGGAGCTCTATGACCGATACAAGTCGCTCGCCTATGGAATCGCGCTGCGCATCACCAGGGACGAGGGGACGGCAGAAGACGTCGTCCAGGAGGCTTTCCTGGGAGTGTGGAGAAATGCGGCACGGTTTGACCCGGGGAGGGCCAGCGTGAAAACGTGGCTTCTCTCGGTCGTACATCATCGCGCCGTCGACGCACTGCGGCGCCGACGACCCGCCACGGAGCTGCCAGCAGCAGAGGAAGCCCCGGGGACACTCTCGGTCCCCGATGTATGGGGCGAGGTGGCGGCCAGGCTGGACGCGCAGGAGGTGCGCGCAGCCCTGGCCACTTTGCCGCAGGCACAGCGCGAAGCGGTTGAGCTGGCCTATCTCGATGGCCTGACGCAGACCGAGATAGCGGTCAAGACGGATGCACCGCTCGGAACCGTCAAAGGTCGCCTGCGCCTCGGGCTGTCGGCTCTTCGGCGGGCGCTGGTCGAGGGAACGCTCGAGGCAGACGGTGCCGGAGGCAAACGATGGGTCAGCTGATGTCTCTCAACTGCGAAGACGTGCGAGACCTCGCGGCCGGCTATGTCCTCGACGCGCTGGACCACGACGAGGCGAGCGCGGTCAGGGCGCACCTTGCTTCATGCACGGCAGCACACGAAGAGGTCTCCGAGCTGGGACAGGTCGTCCCCCACCTTGCCGAGCTTGTCGAGCCGGTCGAGCCGCCGGCGCACCTGCGGGCGCGCCTCCTCTCCGCGGCATCGGCGCATGTCACGTCCGCGGCATCGGCGCATGTCACGTCAGCGGCATCGGCGCCTGGCGCGCAGCCTCGCTCGTCCTCCTTCGACACCGCGGACGGGTCAGCCACGAGCGGGCCTACCACGAGCAGGCCGTGGAGCATGGGCGATTCGGTGGGCAACCGGGCGGTTCTGCCATCGCGCAGCTCACCGGTTGCCTGGCTGGTCGCCGGCCTCGCTGCCCTCGCGCTGGTCGCCATGGGAGCGTTCACCTTCGTGCTGCAATCCAACCTGGACGCGGCGCGTGAATACGAGCGTGGCGTCGCGGCGGTCGTCGAGGTGGCCGGCCAGGAGGGCAGTCGGCTGGCCATACTCACCTCCGAGCAGCCGGGTGGCCCGCGTGGGCTTGCAGCCGTCGGCGCGGACGGAGAGATCGTCATAGCCATGCGCGACCTGCCGGCTACGACCGGTGAGCAGGTGTACGAGGCCTGGATCATCGCTGGCGATGGGCCACCGGCGCCCGTCGGCGGGTTCCGGGTTGGTCCCCAGGCAACCGGCACGCTGTACGCGGTCCACCCGCCGCCGGCCGAGGACCTGGTCCTGGCGCTCACGCTCGAACCAGGGCCGGGCGCGACCGCACCGAGCGGCCCCGTGGTCGTGGCCGGGCCGGCCGCACCGCCGCCCTCTTGACGCGAGGCTTTCCGCATTGGCGGCCATGAGCATCAAGGCGTGCCCTTGAGGGGAGTTTCTGCCTCCGTGCTCGCCGGGCTGATGGAGCGCGAACAGCGCGCCTTCGTCCAGGCCCATCCCCGATGCGCCGAGCTGGCCGCCGAGGCCAGGCATGCGCTGCTCGGCGGCGTGCCGATGAACTGGATGAACAAGTGGCCCGGCGCGTTCCCGGTCTTCGCCAGCGACGCTTCCGGCGCGCACTTCAGCTGCGCAGACGGCACCGACTTCGTCGACCTGTGCCTGGGCGACACCGGGGCGATGACCGGCCATAGCCCGGCCGCTACCGTAAACGCCATCAGGGATCGCTCGGCCAGGGGGATGACCCTGATGCTGCCCACCGACGACGCGATCTGGGTCGGCCGCGAGCTGGCCCGCCGCTTCGGCCTGCCCTACTGGCAGTTCGCACTGACCGCCACCGACGCCAACCGGTTCGCGATCCGGCTGGCGCGCATGGTCACCGGGCGCCCAAGGATCCTCGTCTTCAATTACTGCTACCACGGCACGGTCGATGAGACGTTCATCTCAATCCGACCCGACGGCTCGGCGGGCCCGCGCGACGGCAGCATCGGGCCACCGGTCGATCCGGCAGTGACGACACGCGTCGTCGAGTTCAACGACGTCCCTGCGCTGGAGGCCGCGCTGGCCGAGGGCGACGTGGCAGCGGTGCTGGCCGAACCGGCCATGACCAACATCGGCATCATCCACCCCGAGCCCGGCTACCACGACGCGTTGCGCGAGCTCACCCGCCGCCATGGGAGCCTGCTGATCCTGGATGAGACGCACACCATCTGCGCCGGTCCGGGCGGCTACACCGCCGCCGAGGGCCTCTCGCCCGACATGCTGGTCATCGGCAAGCCGATCGCCGGCGGATTGCCCGCCGCCGCCTACGGGCTGAGCACCGAGGTCGCCGGCCGAATCCGCATTGAGCTCGAGCACTGCGACGTCGGCGGCATCGGGGGCACCCTGGCCGGCAATGCGCTGTCGATGGCGGCCATGCGGGCGACTCTTTCCGAGGTGCTGACCGAGGCCGCGTTCTCGCGGATGATCTCGCTTGCCGAGGCCTGGACGGCGGGCGTCGAGGCCGCGATAAGTGAGACGGGCCTGCCCTGGCATGTCACCCGCCTCGGCTGCCGGGCCGAGTACCTGTTCTCGAAGCGCCGGCCCCGCAACGGCAGCGAAGCGGCAGCGATGGACGACTTCGAGACGCAGCGCTTCACCCACCTCTACGCCCTGAACCGCGGCATCCTGCTCACGCCTTTCCACAACATGGCACTCACGTCGCCGGACACCACCGCCGCCGACGTTGATCACCACACCGCCGTCTTCAGTGAGATGGCCCGCGAGCTGTGCCCGTGACTCGACCGTTCCGCTTCGGGATGCTGCTGGAGCTTGGCCCGCGCACGAGCATGGCGCAGGTCCTCGATACGGCCAGGCGGGCGGAGGACGCCGGCTGCTCGATCGTGCTGGGCACCGACCACTTCAACCGCCTGGGCGTGCTGCCGATCCTGCAGGCGGTGGCCGAGCGCACCTCGCTGCGCATCGGCACCCTGGTCATGAACGACGACATGCGGCACCCCGCCGTGCTGGCGCAGGACCTGGCCGCGATTGATCACGCCACCGACGGCAGGCTGGAGATCGGCCTTGGCGCCGGGTGGGACAAGGGCGAGTACGACGCGATCGGCGTGCCCTTCGACCCTGCCGGCCGGCGTGTCGATCGTCTCCAGGCCTCGGTGCGGATGCTCAAGCAAGCGCTGGAGCATGGTCGTTTCGAGCATGCGGGCGACGACGCCTACCCCGCCATGGGGCTCCGCGACATGCCCCCTTCACTGCAGCGCCCACACCCGCCCATCCTGGTCGGCGGCGGCAGCCCGCGTGTCCTGCGCTTCGCCGGTCGGGAGGCCGATATCATTGGTCTGGACACGCGCGCGCTGCCCGACGGCACGCACGACGGCGCCGACCTGACCGAAGAGGCGAGCGAGCGCAAGATCAGCTGGATCCGCGAAGGGGCGGGCGAGCGGCTGGCCGATATCGAGATCAGCACGCTCGTCTTTGGCGTCGTGCCGGAGTACCCCGCCCAAGCCGGCTCACTTTCGGCCAGCGCGGGGGGCATCCCCGAGGAACAGCTGGTCCACAGCCCCCACTACCTGACCGGCGATACGGCGCGCATGATCGACGCGCTCGAGGCGCGACGGGAGCGCTGGGGCATCAGCTACCCTGACGCTGCGGCCCGAGCACCTCGGGCCGATGGCAGGTGTCATCACGAACCTGGCCGGCCGCTGAGCTGTCCGCCTGGGGTCAGCCCGTGGCCCCGCGCCCCGAGCGTGGTTACTTCCGCGCCAGACAGGGCGACGCTAGATCAGCGAGGCTGCCTGTGAAAGCATCCCGTCTATCGCGCCTCCCAGGAAGGTCACGGCAAGCACGGCCGCCAGCGCAATGAGAGCCAGAATGAGCGCGTACTCGGCCAACCCCTGCCCTGGCTCGTTCCCTGTGACGATGGACCTGTCGCTCATCACGCTCCCTCAAGCATGGGCTCACCCGAGCCGACTGGCAGTAAGGTGCAATTTAACGTGCCGCGCAACTATGGGAGAGCAGGCCCACGGTGTCCCGCCGGAAGGACCACTCCGAGCACGATCGCCCGGGCGGTCCACCGGGTTACACGCGGTTGGTGTCGCCTCCCGGCAACGGACTTGGCACGGAACACCTCGAGGCAGCAGTCGACCCCCGCGGAGTTGCGGGAGGTCCGCTAGGTGCTCTCGCGTGCCGTGCAATACGGCCTTGATGCCAGGCGACCCATGCTGCCAGCGCCATGCGCAACGAGGAGCTTCGCGCGGTCAGCGACAAGATGCTCGCCATGCTCGAGCGACTGACCGCGGTTGAGCGGGCCAAGCAGCAGCTGACGCTGGGCAGCGGCGAGTTCGTCACCCTCGCCCGGGAAGCGGACCACCTCGCCCGCGTCGTGCAGGGCTTGGCCAACCAGCAGCTGGGCCACGCTTACGAAGCGGAGGAGCGCCGTCAACGTGGCGAGCTGGACGACGTGCGGCTGGCAACCATCAAGCCGCGCCACCTCGATCGGATCCTCGCCGACTGGCGCGAGGCCGAGTTGCGGCTCAGTACGGCGGAAGCCGGCTCCGATGCAGAACGGCAAGCGCACACCGATGTCGAGCGGTTGCGCCGCGAATACCACGAGGCGGAACGCGGCAAGCAGGAATCGTAGGCGTCGGACTTCTGTAGCAAGGCTGCAACCCGCCCGGGCCGGTTCGGAGGTTGACGCCACGGGATGGCAGGCTCAGCCTTCCAGCGTGCGCGCATTCGTCATCAATCCGCGCCGCGACGCGGACTTCGTGGCGGCGGTAGAGGCCGAGGGCCCGAACTCGGTCACGCCCGCTGCACTGGAAGCGCATTTGCGAGAGACTTACCCCAAGGCCGTTGTGCGGCCGCGCCAGCTGGAGGGTGAGCGCGCCGAGGTCTGGTACGTGTACCGCGAGGGGTACTGGGTGTCCGAGTGACGCTTCCGGGGGGAAGAAAGTGAGGGACCAGTGTCGGATAGCGAGCAGATGGAGGACCTCCGGGCAACCGCCGAGGACTTGATCGGCGATGCCGAGCGGCTGAAGCAGATCGAGACGCAGAAGCTGACGCTGAAGCCGGGGGATCCGCTCCTGACGAGGCTTTCCGAGGAGGCAAGTGCAATCGTCGCGCGCATGCGACCCAAGACGCAGGTCCAGGAGGAGCTCGTCGCCAACGGCGAACCTGCCTGACGCTTCCGCCTCTCCCCTCAAGACTTGCTAGAGGCGCTCCTGCTCGCCTTCGGCGTCGTGCTCGTCGCCGAGATGGGCGACAAGAGCCAGCTGCTGACGCTGGCTTTCGCAACTCGGTATCCCGCCTGGCTTGTGCTCCTCGGAGTGGGCCTCGCCGCATTGCTCATGCAGGCCGGCGCCGTCGTCGTTGGAGCCGCCTTCGCCATGGCGCTGCCCACCGAGCCGATCCAGATCGCTGCCGGGATGGCGTTTCTTGCCTTTGCCCTGTGGACGCTGCGCGGCGACGACGATGATGACCACGAGGCCGGCCTGGCCCGCCGCGGAAAGGTGGCGCTGCTCACCATCGTTGCGGCGTACGTTGTCGCCGAGTTCGGGGATAAGACGATGCTGGTGACACTCACGCTTGCAGCCACCAACGATCCGATGGGCACATGGCTCGGCGCCAGCGCCGGCATGTTCGCTGCGAACGTGGCCGCCGTGGTGATCGGCGCCGTGATGGGTGCCCGACTGCCGCGCCGACCGGTGCGGCTATTGGCCGCGGGCGCCTTCGTGCTCTTCGGCGCGCTGCTGCTGGTCGAGGGACTGGGCATCATCTGAGCCGTAGGCCAGCCGCGCTGGCTCGGACCAGGCGCTCCAGGGAGATCCCGGCCCGTAGCGCACGCGGACTCGCCACGAGTACGACTCACCGGGGACCAGCTCTTCGACGGGCACGAGCCATTGTTGTTGACGGGCCTCGTCGCCACGGATCACGCCTGACCTGACGCTCACGCCCCGCTCGGGCTCGACGATCTCCACCTCGAAGCGCCACTGCTCGCCAGCCACCGCGGGGTGGGTCCAGCTCAGGGCCCCGTCCCAGCCCGCGCCCGCAACCGTATCCGTGGCCGAGGGTCGCAGACCCGCCCAGTGAACCACCAGCCGTGGCTCCAGCGCACCGGCGTCGGCGGCGCCGGGCGCGGCGATGCGCTTCCAGCCGCGAGCACCGACCTCGTTGGCGTGCAGCAGGAAGCCGTGATCGGGCTTCTGGCGGGCAACCACGGCGCGCACATGATCCGTCACGTCCAGCTCGGACCAGCTGCCCGGCTTGGAGGTCAGCGAGCCGAGCTCCGTGCTGGCGGGTCTGCCGTGCCATGTCAGCGTCGTCGGATCCCAGTCACCGGTAGGCGTGCCCACCCAGGTCCCGCCTCGCGAGGCGTGCTGCCAGTAAGGGAAGATGCGCAGTGTCGCACGCAGCAGCTCCACGCCGGCCAGCTCGACCAGCGGATCGGCGAAGCGCAAATAGGCTTCGGTGTAGGCCTGCCGGCCGGGCAGCCGGCCATGCCAGAGCTCGGGATAAGCCGGCCATTCCGGCCGCTGGAAGCTGGCAAAGGTGGTGTCGGGTCGGCTGCTCAGCACGAAGGTCGAACCGAGGCGTTCCGCCAGGCCCTCAGCGCGCAGGGTCAGGTCGACGTAGAGCGGGTAGCTGGCCCGGCCGAGGTAGTCGCGGTCGAGCGTGACGACGAGCAGCCGCTCCTCCTCCGCGCCGGCAAGGGTCAGGGCAACGGCATCGGTCGACACCCCTCCCCCGCGCCCATCCTCGTCTCCCGAGTCGAGCACCAAGGGCGCGTCGAGCCGCGCAACCACGTCGCCGGTATGGTCGACAAGCTGTACGCCGCCGCCGGCTTCGCGAGCCCCCAGCGGGGTGGCCTGGAGGCGCAGCTCGAAGCGGTTGTCCGTCGGCTCATGCGGCAGGACCAGGAACGCCTTGAGGCCGTCAGAGAGCGGGAAGAGCCTCAGCCCCGCTCGGCCGCCGAACAGGCCGGAGTAATCGACGTAGCGGCCATCCGCGCCGGGCACCGGCTCCACGTGCGCGCCGCGCGGCAGACCAGTGGCGCCGAGCCCGATCACGTGGCCACCGGTACCGAGCTCGGCCAGGCTTCCCCGTCGACGGGCATCGTGGACGGTCAAGGCCACCGGCGCGCCGGCCAGCGCACCGTCCTCGAATCGGAGCTCGATCGGCGCCCACGCGCCGCCGCGGACAGGTTGGTAGTGGATCGGGCTGGCAAAAAGCTCGGTTACGAATGAGCCGTCGCGTTGCTCGAACGTCCGCGAGGCCGCCGTGCGCATGTCAGCCCGTTCGACCCCAGTCGGGCGGCCGCCCCGGCGGGCCGCCTCGTCGAAGCTGGGTGCCCAGGCCGAGTCGGGGACCAGCTCGGCGGGCTCCTCCTCGGCCATCTCGGCTGGGGCTGGCAGCAGCAATGGGTCACCTGCCTCCGCACCGTCCCGGTTCCAATCGACGCGCAGGAAGCCGGTCACCTGCTGGGTCAGGCCGTGCAGTCGGTGGATGCTGACGCCGCTGAGGACCGCGCTGAGTGCCATCCCGTCGCCGAGGTAGATGGCGATGTGCTTGCCGTGGTCGTACATGACCAGGTCGCCCCGGCGGAGCCGCTCGGGATCCGTCGTGAACCGTCCGTGGCCGGCGAACCAGCGCATGTAGGCGGCAGCACGGATCCGGCGGCCACCGATCAGCGAGGCCTGGCCAGCGTCTGAGAAGGCCCGGAAGATCAGGCCGGAGCAATCGAACCGATCCGGCCCCTCGGTCCCCAGCTGGTAGGGCAGCCCGACGTAACCCTTGGCCGCCTCGATGACGGCCTCGGCGGCGCGCGGAGAGCCCTCACGAGCGGCGGTTGGCGGTGCTCCGCTGGCGAGGACGAGGGCGAAGGACAAGATCGCGGCGAACACGGCCAGCGGCACAGGCCAACCGACCACTCGCGCCTGCCCTCTCCCTCCGCGGGCCATGTCCGTCCCCCTTCAAGTGCGGCCTGCTGGGGGCGGCCGCCCGTAGACCGACCAATGTGACACAGGAATCGGGGCAGTCAAGCCCTCACGAAGCACGAGTCGTCCCCGCACTTGCCCTGCTGCGGGCAATGGCGGCTCATCGGGCACCTTTTACAGTGCGGCGGCGTCAATGCCGCCATGAAAACCATGTCCGTGATGATCACCTTGTTCCTCGGAGCCGCCTGCATGTCCGCGCCCCCGCTCTCACTGGAAAGCCGCGAGCTGCTGCTCACCGGCTGGACGGCCGGCGGGCAGGCGGTCGCCCTGGTTCCGGGCACGCAGGTCCGTCTCTCCTTCGCCGATGGCAGCCTGAACGCGCACGCGGGCTGCAACCACATCGGCGGCAGCTACGCCATCAGCGACGGGCGGCTGCAGGCGGCGTCGTTGGCGATGACCGAGATCGGCTGCAGCCAGGAGCTGCATCAGCAGGACGAGCGGCTGGTGGCATTGCTCTCTTCCAATCCGACCGTCCGGCTGGATGGTGGCCAGCTCGTCCTCGATGGTCCCTCGGGCACCGCCGTCTTCGCTGACCGGGAGGTGCTTGAGCCGGACTTGCCGCTGGTCGGGCCAACATGGAGTTTGACCACGCTCATCGATGGCGACGCTGCCAGATCGGTGCCCGTTGACGTGCGCGCGCTCATCGAGTTCGCCGACGACGGGACGTTCACCGTCGAGCCCGGCTGCAACTCGGGCGGCGGAAGCTACGAGCTCGGCGATGGCGTCGTGGTGCTCGGCCCGATCGCGTTGACCCGCATGGCCTGCCCGGGCGATCGAGACCACGTGGAACGAGCCGTCCTGGCAGTGCTCCACGGCGAGGTCGAGTTCGAGATCCGCAGTGGGACGCTCACTCTGAGCTCCGGCGACCTCGGACTGCAGCTGACCGGTCGATGACCGGCACATGGAGCCAGCTGCTCAGGCCCCGCTGAGGGCCCGTTGCGGGTTCAGCGTGACCATTCGCCGGATGAGATCGGGTGCCAGGCCGGCTCGCTCGAGGCGCGGCAGGAAGGACCTCAGCACGTAGCCGTAGCCCGGGCCGCCGCAGGCTTCGAAATCGGTGAACAGGCAGACGTCCTGCGAAAGCAGGATCCGATCAGCGAAGCCGGCGTCCACCAGCGTCAGGATTGCGCGCTCGGTTCGCGTCAGGAGGTATTCGTTGCCGGGCTGGATGGTGTCGAAGCCCAGCCAGGCACCGCGCTCCGCCACTCGGCGGTGATAGTCCCTGTCGGGCACCAGACCGCAGTGGCCGATGATGACGCGGCCCGCCGGCACGCCCTCCGACTCGAGCACGTCGAGCTGGGCCAGGCCGACCGGCCACCTGGCCGCGTGCGTGGTGATGGTCAGGCCCGTGGCCATGTGCGCCCGCGCGGCGGCGCGGAAGGACTTCTCCTCCGCCGAGCTCATCGCCCGGTCGCAGCCCACCTCGCCGATCACGCCGGCCCGGACGCCCGTGTCGTCGATGCCCTCGCGAATGTCGCTGACGATGACGTCGGTGACCTCATCGACGGAGCGGGCGCTGAACCAGTCCTCGTCGAGATAGGGCCGTCGGTAGAAACCGGTACCCATGATGATCGTCACGCCGCTCTCCTGCGCCACGCGCCGGGTCAGCCCGGGATCGGGTTGCAGGCCACGCGAGGTGCAGTCCACGATCGTCGTCCCGCCGGCGGCGCGATAGCGGCGCAGCTCTTCGGCAACCAGCTCGGCATCGTTGATCAGGCCGTTCCCGCGGTACTCACGCAGCAGGTCGATGAAGGTGTGCTCGTGTGCCATCACCACACCAAGGTCTGCAACTGCCACCGGACCGGTGACTGACTGGACATCGCTGAGCGGCATCGACGCAGGATAGCCGCGGATCGGGCTAACCTTGACCGGGTGAACGACCAACCGAACGACTCCCCCGAGATCCGGGACACCCCCGACCGACGTCGCTATGAGGCGCTGCTCGACGGACAGCTGGCGGGCTTCTCCCAGTACAGGCTCGAGCCGGGCACGATCACCTTCACGCACACTTTCGTAGACCCCGCCTTCGAGGGACGCGGAATAGGCAGCCTGCTGGTCCAGAGGCAGCTCGACGACGTACGGGGCCGCGGCCTGAAGGTCGTCCCGGTCTGCCCATTTGTGCGCACCTACATCCAGCGACACGCCCAATATCAGGGTCTCCTTGCCGATCCGGGCGACGCGACCGACGAGGCTCGGTGAGAAACGGGGAGTCGCGCCTGACGTGAGCGGCAGCCACTCACGATCCGGCGGAGCTGGCCCGGAGTCGACGCTGTCCTGCGCCGCATGTGGCAAGCGGAACCGGATCCGGCCTTCGCCACGCGGTGTTCCCCACTGCGGGGAATGCGGCAAGCCATTGCCCTGGCTGGTCAATGCCTCCGACGCGACCTTCGACGTCGAAGCCAGTGCCACGACCGCCGTTTTGGTCGACCTCTGGGCGCCGTGGTGCGGACCATGCCGCTTCGTCGGGCCCATCCTCGAGCAGTTGGCGAAGGAGCACGCCGGCCGATTGAAGGTGGTCAAGGTCAACGTCGATGAGAACCCGGCGCTTACCCAGCGATTCCAGGCCTCCAGCATCCCGACGCTGGTGGTCATGCGCGATGGGCGTGTCGTCGACCGCGTCGTCGGCGCCATGCCGAAGGCCCAGCTCAGCGCCAGGCTGACGCCCCACCTCCTGAAACGAGGCTGACTACCTACGCGCGCCGTTCATCCACGTGCGAGATCATCCGCCCACCCTGGCTGCGAATAGCCTCCAGGGCGGTGCCGATCCCGTCGTAGGGCACTCGTCCGGCCACAAGGGTCAGCGGTGAGTCGGGCGTCGCACCGGCCGCACTGGCGATGCCGCCCACGAAGCCGACCAGCCCGCGCAACGATCCCAGCGCGTTCAGGGCCGGGTCCGGGCCGTCGAAGAGAGCGGCGATGATCGCCCTCTCTCCGCCTTTGGTGACGGGCAGACGCCACTCCTCGCGATCTGCCTCACGGCTCAGTCGTTCGCGCGCCTCTGCCGGCAGCTTTGCGCCAACAACGAGCGCGTCGGCCTGCATCCGCGGCTTGAGCACCGACCGGTCTACCGTGCCCGGCAGCGGCTGGATTACGAAGAAGTGCAGGCCGCGCACCGGTCGGTGGGCGAAGCCGACATAGGCGAGCCGGATCAGCCTGCCGTCCGAGCGCTGCGCCGCGTAGTCGCCCGAGGCACTGCCGCGCAGCAGGAAACCCTGCCAGGCAAGCGGATACAGCTGACGCGCAACCATCGGCATGAAGTCGTCCGCCCGCCTGCCGACCAGCTCGTCGGCAGCCTCGCCGAGCATCTCCGCCGCCGGATCGTTCGCCGCTACCAGGACCCGCCGGTCATCGAGCAGCAGGACGCCGGTCGTCTGGCTCTCCACCGTCTCCCCGCCCCCGTCGCGCTCAGCGCCGGTTGGCGAACTCCAGCAGCCAGCGGATCAGCAGCGCCCCCAGGAACGCCACCACGAACGATCCGATCCAGCCGATGGTCTGCTCGCGGCCGAACAGCTCTCGCGCGAGGAACCCGCCGACGATGCCACCCAGCACGCCGACCAGTATGTTGGGCAGGCAGCCGCGTGCGGTCCTGCCCCCGATGACCGCGCCGGACAGCGCGCCGGCGAAGAATCCGATGACAATCCAGCCGATGATCCCGAGGTCGGGCACTTCGTCCCTCCGCTATAGAAAGCGAAGGCATCCTAGCGCGGCGCGGCGGCTCATGAACAGCGAATCCGGCTTGGTGCGGATGCTACGATCGCGCAAACCCAAGCGGTCGAGCCGCATTGGCCCGAAGCCGGGCCCGGCTTACGACGTTCAGGGAGGAGATAGCGGCATGGCCAACGTCACCTTTGACCACGTCTGGAAGCGCTACGGCGACGTGGTCGCGGTCCAGGACCTCAGCCTTGACATCAAGGACGAGGAGTTCCTCGTCCTCGTCGGGCCCTCCGGCTGCGGCAAGACGACTGCGCTGCGCATGATCGCCGGCCTGGAGGAGATCAGCGAAGGCACGCTGCGCATCGGTGACCGCGTGGTCAACGACCTCGCCCCCAAGGATCGCGACGTGGCGATGGTCTTCCAGAGTTACGCCCTCTACCCGCACATGAGCGTGCGCGACAACCTCGCCTTCGGGCTCAAGCTGCGAAAGGTCAAGAAGGACGAGATCGATCGCCGCGTCACCGAAGCGGCGCGCCTGATCGAGCTCGAGAACCTGCTCGACCGCAAGCCCAAGCAGCTCTCCGGCGGGCAGCGCCAGCGCGTCGCGCTCGGCCGCGCGATCGTCCGTGAGCCGGCCGTCTTCCTGATGGACGAGCCGCTGTCGAACCTCGACGCGAAGCTGCGCGTCCAGACCCGCGCCGAGATCGCGCGGTTGCACCAGCGCCTGCGCACGACCATCGTCTACGTCACCCACGACCAGGTCGAGGCGATGACGATGGGCGACCGTATCGCGGTCATGAACACGGGCGTGCTGCAGCAGGTCGGTGCCCCGCAGGAGCTCTACGAGCACCCCGTCAACAAGTTCGTCGCCGGCTTCATCGGCAGTCCCGCGATGAACTTCCTGAACCTGACCGTCCAGCGCGACAACGGCACCCTGCTCATGCGCGACGAGAATGTTTCGCTGCCCGTGCCGGACCGCCTCCGCCCGGCCGTCGAGTCCTCCGGTGGAGCCCTCACGGCCGGCATCCGGCCGGAGCACTTCGAGGTGGGCAGCGCGCGCACCGATGGCGCCGTTGGTCTGAAGGCGCGCGTCGACGTGGTCGAGTTCCTGGGCAACGAGGAGCTGCTCCACGTGCGGATGGGCGAGCACGACGTCGTGGCGATCGTCGGCGCCGCACACCGCATCCGGCCCGGTGACGAGATCGAGCTGCACGTGCCGGCCGAGAAGATCCACCTGTTCGACCAGGAGGCGGGCTCCTCCCTGCGCGGGGAAGCCGCGCGCGCCTAGCAGCCGCTGACGGTCGGGGCGGGCAGCACGGCCTGCCCCGACTGGGTCGTCTGTGCCTCGGAGGCTGGCCCCGCTGGAGGGACGAGCTAAGCGCGCAGTGAGCTGGCCGAGGGCGCGGTTGAGCCGGCCGCGATTGGGGATGCCGGCTGGTCGGCGCCGCGCATCGTACGAACGATGAACCAGACGCCCCCTGCGCCGATCAGGACGTCGCCAATCGAGAAGACGTTGGCGGCCGGGAACGGCGGAGGCAGCACAAAGATGTCACCCAGGAAGGCCAGCGCAGTGCCGGGCCCCGCGACGACCGAGTTCGAGAAGTGGTCGACCGGCACGTTGGGGGTGCCGAAGACGGCCTGCAGCGCTTCGGGCGACGCCGGCATCTGGCCGCCGTTCAGGCCGACGACAAGCATGTTCAGGAGTGCGCCGGCAAAGATCAGTCGGAAGCCGGGCTGGCCCAGATTGGCCAGCAGGGCCACGAGGACCACAAGGGTCGAGCCGACATAGAGAGCCGGGCCCGCCTCGCCCACAACCGACGCTACGGGGCGGCTGAAGAGGACCAGCTGGAACAGCAGCCCGCCTATGGCCAGCGGCCACCAGCGGATACGAACCTGCCCGAGGAGGCCCAGACGGCCTCCGGCCGCCAGGCCGATCAGCAGTCCAATTGGGATCGCGTACAGCAGCAGCATCGGACGGTTCCGCTCACCCACTCCCTGCGGGGCACGAGGTGGCGCTCACGCCACTGACGCGCTCATGACCCTCCGAGGGGAGCGCCAGGCGCGTCAGCTCCGAAGTCAATATCCGAGACGGGCGTCGGGCGGTGGGCACTTCGCCCGACGCTCGTCGCGGGCCCGCTAGAACCAGCGGAAGGGAGCGGCGAGAACGAGAAGGAACGAGGCCAGGATCGTGACGCTGATGACGATGTTTCGGATGTTCGACATCGCTGTCTCCTTTGGGCGGTGGGCAACGCGCGGAGCGCGCCCCGCCGGTCGAACCGGCAGGGGCCGATCCTAGGTGGGAAGCGACCCGAATCTCTATGGGAGAGTCGTACCAGTCCGTTGACCCGATGCACAGGACCCCCCGGGACCTCGGGTGCGATACTCGAGCCATGTCCAGCCGCGATCCCTTCGTCGAGCAGCTGGCCCGGCGCGAGGTCCTCGTCGAGGGACGCCTGCTCACCTTCCACCTCGACACCGTCACCGACGCCGACGGCATCGAACGTCGAAGGGAGGTGGTCGTCCACCCGGGCGGGGTGGCGATCGTCGCCCTGACCGACGACCGGCGGGTCCTGCTGGTACGCCAGTACCGGCACGCGGTCGGGCGCATCTGCCTGGAGGTGCCGGCTGGCACGCTTGACCGCGATGCCGACGGTGGGCGGGAAGACCCCCAGCTGGCGGCCCGTCGCGAGCTGGCCGAAGAAACCGGCTACCAGGCGGCGGAGTGGCGCCTGCTGGCGCGCTTTTTCACCGCACCCGGCTTCACCACGGAGGAGATGCACCTGTTTCTGGCAACCGATCTGAGCCCGGCGGGCGAAGGCATCGGACCGGAAGCGGACGAGCGGCTGGAGCTCTTGGAGGTGCCGCTGTCCGAGGCGCTGGCACTCGTCGAGAGCGGCCAGGTCCAGGACGCCAAGACCCTGATCGCGCTGCTGGCCCTGGCTCGTCTTCAGGAAGTGACGGGCAGCAGCCCCAGCTAGGGCCACTCCAGCTGGGCAGTGAGCATGATCGCCTCCTCGGTCACCTCGGCCCGATTGGCCAGGGTCACCAGGTAGCCCCGCTCGGCCTGCAGCTCGGTGACCTCGTGCAGTGAGCTGCCCTCGCTCTCGGCAATGAACGGCTGCGATGGGCCCCCGCCGGTCGCCTGGATGACCAGTCGGTAGGGGTGCATGCCACCCTCGCCATCGTCCAGGGTCGCGCTGACGGACATCTCGCCGGGGCTGCTCGTGCGGACCTCGGCGCTGAAGCCGTTGTAGTTCTCCATCCCGTGGCCCTGGAAGCGAAAGCCGTCGAGGCGCAACCGATTATCGTTGGTGGGGAAGGTCAACCGAAGCGTCGTGCTCGGGCTGCCGCTGGCCTGCGCGCCGATCAGCGACACCGTCCAGTCGTTCGCTCCGCCGGCGTCGATCGAGCGCTCGAAAGCGCCGCTGCGCAGGGAGCGACAGGCTTCGTCGGTCATGTGCCCGGGCACGCCGGGCCAGATACAGACATGGACGAGACCCGTCGCGCTGGCAAGCTGGACCCTGATGACGCCCGGTCCTTCCGCGTTGAAGGTGAAGAAACGAGGAGTGGTCGGCTCCGCGACGTCGACGCCTCCGCTGTCCAGCCCGAGCCCGTTGAAGGTGACCTCACGCACCGGCACCGAAGCGGTCTGACCGGGCACCGCGGGGGCGGGCGATGCGTCGGGCAAGGGCGGTGTTTCAAGGGCCGGTTGCGGGGCAGGCGTCGAGGACGCGACTGCATCGACCGGCTCGGCCGGCGCCTGGAGCGTTGCTGAGGGCATCGTCTGTTCGGCGGCCTCGCCGGTCGCCGTCCCGCTCGGCAACCCCGGTCCCGGGCGCTGTTGCGCATCCGTGCCGACCGATGGCAGGACGCTCGGTGCCCATGGGCCATTGACCGCGCGTGGACCTGCGAGATTGCCCGTAGGCCGTGTCGCGAGGACAGCCAGAATGCCGCCGATGAGGACGACCAGCGCCAGCCCGAAGACAACCGTCAGGTAGCGCATGCGCTGGCCGTGCATGCTCAGCCGAGCCTTGACAGCGCCGAGCGATACAGCTTGCTCTCCGGCGCCATGGCGCAGGCCAGCCGCAGGTGAGCACGTGCCTCGTCCCGGCGGCCAACCTGCTTCAGCGACTGGCCCAGCCCGAAGTGGCCGTAGTGTGCGCTGGGGTCGATGCGCAGCAGCTCCTCGAACGCGTCTACCGCGCGCTGGTGTTGGCCGCTGTTGTAGTAGGCCCGAGCCAGCGCCTCGACGATCGAGCCCTTACCCGGCTCCAGGCGGGCGGCACGCTCGAGCAGAACCGCCGCCTGGGCATGATGGCGCCGGCTCATCAGCTGCTGGCCGCGCTGCAGCAGGCCGTAGGCAGTCTCCCGTTCCGCCAGCTCCCCAAGATGGCGTTGGAGCTCCCCGCTGCTCTCGTCCATCTATCTATGCTGCCACGCCGGGCTGCGGACGGCCGGCTAGCTGCCGGTGCGCCACTCCGCCAGGTCGATCGGCTGCAGCCTGGGGCTCTCGGTCAGCCCCGGGATGCGCCCGCGCTTTGCGATCGGGTGCCCATCGATCTCCTTGAGATCGCCGGTGAAGTCGATCGGCCGGGCGCCGGCGATGTGCGAGCCGACGGCAAACGAGTCGACCGGCGCCCCGGCATCCTTGAAGGTGCCGATCCGCTCGGGACTCAGGCCGCCGCTGACGATGATGCGGACGTGACCGAACCCGGCCTGGTCCAGCCGGGCGCGGCACTCCAGAACGAGCTCCGGCGTGACCCGCCCGCGCTCCGCTGGGGTGTCGAGGCGGATGCCGTACAGGCGATCACCCAGGGCGCGCGCAACGCGCAGCGCCTCCTCCGCCTCGTCGCGGAAGGTATCGACAAGCACGATCCGCGGCACGTCCGGCGGCATGATCTGGTCAAACGCCTCGGCCGCCTTGACCGTATCGCCGAAGATCAGCACGAGCGAGTGCGGCATGGTGCCGGAGGGAGAAAGCCCGGCCAGTCGGGCGCCTGCCGGCGTCGAGGCGCCGACACATCCACCGACGATGGCCGCGTAGTCGAGCGCATCGGCCACGTGCGGGTGCACGTGGCGCGCCCCGAAGCTGATCACCGGGTCCGGCGCCGCGGCATCCACGCACTCCCGGGCGGCGGTGGCCCAACCGGTCTCCTGTGCCATCACCCCGAGGATGGCCGTCTCGTAGAGGCCGAAGGCGCGGTACCGGGCGCGGATCCGCAGCACGACCTCCTTCGGCGAGATCTGGTCACCGTCGGCCAGCCCCTCGACCTGGACACTGCCGGCGGGCTCGTCGGCCAGCACGTGGGCAAGCAGTGTCTTGGCCTCGTTTATCCCGCACAGCACCGCGTTGCGTCGCGAGAAGACCTCCATCACGACGACCGGGTCCAGGTTCGCGCTGGCCAGGATCTGGCTGGCGCGCTTGAAGTAGACGTCGGCTGAATCGCCCGACAGGACGGCGCTGGAGGGGAACCGCCGCGTGACGCTCATGGGCGGCCGAGTGTAGCAAGCGACGCCGCGCGAGGGGTTCGGTGGGTCGATCGCGGCTGGATCAGCTGCTCGCGACGCCGTCGGTCTCCGGCAGGATTGCCAGCTCGCCGAGCTGGTCGGCATAGCGCTCGATCAGTCGACGGCCCACCGGGCCGGCCGCGTCGCGCGGCGTTCCCACGCGGTCGACCCAACCCTTCGATTCCTCGTACAGAAGGTCGCACACGGCGAGCAGGCGGGCGATCATCAGCCCCAGTGCATCCGCGCTGAGCACCTCGAGTGAGAGCTCGGAGGCGAGCACCGGCCGCTCCTCGTCGGCAAGGGCGAACTTGACCAGGGGCAGCTCGTCGTTCCAGCGCAGCATTTGGCGGTACGTCTTGCGCACGCTGTCGGTGAGCGGGGGAGCGTAATGCACCCAGGCCACGAGAGCGAGGTCCGGGGCCAGGATGAGGGTGACCCTGAGCCGCTTTCGGCGGCGGCCATCGAGCACCAGGTCCCACGAGTGGATGCCGTCACGTTCGGCCCGCTCGACCGGGCGGAGCGAGAGGTCCTTCAACCAGCTGTCGATCTGCCTGGCCGACGGATGCTCGGTCAGCGGCCTTCCCCTGATGCCGAGACGGGCAGGCCGGCGGCGGTTTCGGGCGGGACTGGCGCACCCCTGCCCTGCTGGCTCCGTTCGATGCGTTGCAGGCGCGCTTCGACCGTCCCTCCGCTGGCAATCGACCGCCGCCGGCCGAAATCCGCGGCCCTGACCCCCTCCCCTATCTTGACGTTGCGACCCAGCCGGACACCGTTGGGGACGATGGCGCGCTTGCCGACGACGGTGATGCCCGTATCGAGGCGCTCGGGCTCGGAGCGGTTGGGAGTGTCGAAGTCGGCGCCGTGCCCGACCACCGCGTTGGGTCCGATCGAGACCTCCTTGTCGATGATCGCGTGGTCGACCACCGCGCCCGCCCGAATGACCGTGTCGAACATGATGATCGAGTCGCGCACCACCGCCCCAGGGTCGACCCGCACGCCCGGCGAGAGAACCGAGCGCTCGACCGTGCCCCAGATCTGGCAGCCGTGGCTGATCAGCGATCGGTGGACGTTGGCAGCAGGCGCGATCCGGGCCGGCGCCCGCTCCTCCGATCGAGTGTGGACCAGCCAGTCCCGGTCGTAGAGGTCCAGCCCCGGGTGCTCCTCGAGCAGCTCCATGTGCGCCTGCCAATACGAGTGGACCGTGCCGACGTCCTGCCAGTAGCCGTCGAAGCGGTAGCCGAAGACGCGCGCGCCGGCGTCGAGCATGGCCGGGATCACGTGGCGCCCGAAGTCGGGCCGCGACTCATCGAGCCAGTCCTCGAGCGCCTTTTTCGAGAAGACGTAGATGCCCAGGCTGGCCAGGTCGCTCTTGGGCTGCTTGGGCTTCTCCTGCCACTCCATCACGCGATCGTCGTCGCCCAGCGCGAGGATGCCGAAACGGCTTGCCTCGCCGATGGGCACGCGCTTGACGGCGACTGTGACGTCGGCACGCCGCCGCCGATGGGCCTGCACGAAGGGCTGGTAGTCCATCTTGTAGATGTGGTCGCCGGCGAGCACCAGCACCACGTCCCCCGGCGCCTGGCGGATCACGTTGATGTTCTGCAGCACGGCATCGGCAGTGCCCTGGTACCACTCCGACGGCCGACCACGCGAGATGTACGGCTGGAGAAGCTGGATGCCGCGCTGGTTACGGTCGAGGTCCCACGGGCGGCCCGCACCTATGTGGTCGTTGAGCGAGCGCGGGTTGTACTGGGTCAGCACCAACACGTTGTCGATGTCGGAGTTGACGCAGTTACTCAGCGTGAAGTCGATGATCCGGTACTTGCCGGCGAAAGGGACGGCGGGCTTTGCGCGCAGCGCCGAGAGGATCGACAGGCGCTCTCCCTCTCCGCCAGCCAAAACGACTGCGAGCACCCGCTTCACGGCGCGATCCTACACCGCTATGCGATGAGCATGGCCACGAAGGCGGCGCCGATCAGCACCGGCCCGAAAGGCACGTGACTGCGCCGGCCGAGGCGCCTCAGGGCCATCAGCACCAACAGGAGCAGCGCGAAGGCGACGCTGGCCACCAGGAAGCCGATGAACATTCGAGTCACTCCGGCCAGCAGGCCGATGGAGATGGCCAGCCACAGGTCCCCGCGGCCGAGGTCGCCGCCCAGAAGCCTGTCCGTTACGAGCAGCAGCAAAGGTGCGCCCAAGCCGGCCGCCAGGCCGCTCAGCAGGGCCAGCTCTCGATCGGCCAGCAGCGGCGAGAGGTCCAGCACCAGGAGGACCAGCGCATAGGCAATCAGCGGCAGCGTCACCACGTTCGGCAGGATGCGCTGGTCGAGGTCGGTCGCCAGCAGCAGGACGAGCGCGGCGGCGAAGAGGAGCAGCAGGATCAGATCCAGCGCATCCGGCCAGCGCAGCACCAGCGCGGCCCCCATGCCCGCCCCGGCCACGGTTGTGACTGCCGTCCGCCAGCCGACGGCGCGCCGGTGGTAGTCCGGCTCATGCGCGGGCCAGCGGACGGCCAGCCGATCGGCGGCGAACCCGAACCCTCCCCCCAGCAGGGCGACCAGCACCGGGAACGCTTCAGTCAAGGTAAGAGCCCGAGTGCCTCGTTGATGGCGCCGCGCGCGGACTCGATTTCCACCAGTCGCTCGGTGACGGCCACGGTGTCCCCCGCGGTCCCCGCGTCCACCAGCTCGGCCCATACCTGCGAGAGCTCCGACGTGCGACCGATCGCCTGGTCCACTGCGGCCAGCCGGCGGCGGCTGGCATCACCAAGCCGCAGGTCGTCGATCACCGCCTGCTGCCGGTATCGCTGCGCGCGGAGCCCATCTATGGCTCCGGCCAGGTCGGTGACGATCGTGTCGCCCTCGGCCACGGCCGCCGAGATGCGGTCAAAATTCTGGCTGGCCGCGCCTATCAGCACTTCTCGCCCGGCGCCCGACAGCTCGGCGACCTGCTCGTCGATGTTCTCCAGCCAGGCGCTCATGGCCGCGGTCCATGGATGTGCCGCGCGCTCGGCGCTCCAGGTCAGCTCCGGCCGGGCATCGTCCGTCGGTGACCGGTCAGCCGCTGTCGCCAACCCGGCCCCGCCCAGGGCCGCCAGCACCAGGACAACCATCCACAGCACCCGCCGGGCACTGCTCAGCTCCGGTGGGCCGTCAGCGATAGCCATCGTCCACGCTCCCCATCAGCCGCGAGTCTAGGCCGCCGACCCGCCATCGCGCTGCCTTACGATCGGATGGCCCGCCCCACGGCGGTGGTGCGAGCCGAAGGAGGACAGGTGCACTTGCATGACGAGACGGCGCGACTGATCGCTCGTATGCCCAAGGCCGAGCTGCACGTGCACCTTGACGGCTCGCTGCGGCCGGAGACGGCCTTCGAGCTCGCCCGGGAGCGTGGCCTGGCCGACGGCATCTCGGATGTGTCGGCAATGCGCGACCGGCTCGTGGCGCCGGAGCGGTGCGTGGACCAGACCGACCTGCTGCGCGCCTTCGATCTGCCAATCGCGATCATGCAGGACCGTGAGTCGATCGCCCGCATCACCCACGAGATGGTGCTCGACTGCGCCTCGGATGGCACGCGATACGTGGAGATTCGCTGGGCGCCGGCTCTTCACCTCGAGCGCGGGCTGACCATGCGCCAGTCGATCGGGGCTGTGGTCGATGGGGCCCAGTCGGGCATGGTCGCCGCCGCTCTCGAGCAACCACCGGGCATCGAGGTCCGACTCATCGCGGTCGCTCTGCGCTCACATGACCCGGAGGTCAGTTTGGCCGTGGCGCGCGAGGCACTCGCTTTCGTCGGGCGAGGTCTGGTCGGCTTCGATTTTGCCGGCCGGGAGGCCGACTTTCCCGATCCGGGACCGCACCGGGCGGCGTTCGAGTTGGCTCGCGAAGGCGGCCTGGGGATCACCATCCATGCCGGCGAATGGGGCGGGGCAGCCCAGGTATGGAGGGCACTCTCTGTCGAGCCCTCGCGGATCGCGCACGGCGCGCCGGCGGCCGACGACCCGGTGCTGATGGGCGAGCTCCGCGCGCGCGGCGTAACGCTGGACCTGTGCCCGACGAGCAACGTGCAGGCGGCCATCGTGTCCACCTTGGCCGACCACCCCCTGCCCTACCTGCTCCGCTCGGGCGTGCCGGTCACCCTCTCGACCGACGACCGCACCGTCAGTGATCTGACGCTGGTGCGCGAATACGAGCGGGCACACGCCGTGCTGGGAGTGACCGTGCCCGAACTCTGGCGGATGAACTTGCATGCGCTGCGAGTTGCGTTCCTCCACCAGGAGGAGCGCGCTCGCGCCGGGCTGATGGCCGAGCTCGAGGCGTTCGCCTCTGCCGAGGGGCTGCCCGCCTGACCGACCCCCGACCCTCCGTATACGGAACGGGCTTTCCGTACTGCTGACGTCCGACCCGATGGGACACTGCGCCGCGCGCCTGCATCTACTGACGTAGCGCCGTGAGCCGGCGCCCGCTGCGAGGTGACGACGATGAAGATGGGCGCGCTGGGGCTCGGGGGGCTGCTGGTGGTGATGGCGGTCGCCATCGCCGGGGCAACGTTGCTTGATGGCGTCTCTCCGGCCAAGCAGGACGCGACGGCGTCTGCCAGGCCGACCCCCACCGGCGTGGCGGAGCAGTCGGCGACGACCACGCCGGCGCCGATCGTCTCGCTTGCCCCGACGATCTCACCCACTGCTACGCCGGGTGTGCCCGTAGCGCCGTCCCAGGAGCCGGAGCCCACGAGCGAGCCACTCGCCTCCCCAGCTCGCTCGCCCGACCCCTCCCCAACCGCCACCCCACCTGCCTCGCCAACAGACTCGCCACCCGCGGCCGCCAGCCCGAGCCCGGTTGCCCACGGCTGGCAGCAGGCAGCGGTCTTCTGGAACGACCGCGACAGCTGGAGCCACAGCCCCGACCTGCGCGCCGTGCTCGATCGCGGCCACGGCGAAAGGCTCGCGCTGAGCGTGCCGTCCATCGCCGTTGGCCGCGAGGGCAGCTTGCACGTCGTGTGGACGTCGGTCGGCTACGAACGCGATCACGAGATCGGCGGCGTGCTGTACGCGACCAACGCCAGTGGTTCGTGGAGGCTGACCGAGCTGACCAGCCCGCGCGCCGGGTCCTATGACACCGCCGCTCAGATCGCCATCGACCGCAGCGGCTCAGTGGCCATCGCGTTCTCGAGGTACGAGCCCGACGGTATCGACAACGAGGCCATGTACCTGATGGTCAATCGCAGCGGCAGCTGGTCAGAGATGATCGAAGTGCCCTATCGCTACGATTCGTTCTACAACGGCACGCTCGCAGTCCATGACGGCGTCGCACACCTCACGTACGTCACCGGGCGAAACACGGGCGGGCCATGGCAGGTCTGGCACGCAGCCTACGACGGCAGCTGGACCTCGACCGAGATCGCCGAGTTTGCCCAGGGCCACGGACCGCGCGCGCACTCGATCGCGGCCACTGACAGCGGTGAGCTGCGGATCGCCTTCATAGTGGGCAACGCCATCTACGTCGCATCCGGGGCCACCGGCTCGCTCACTCTCGAGGCACCGACCACGAGCACCGCCTCGCTCAACGCCCCGCTGCTGCTTGCCTTCGACGGACATGGCGACCTGCACCTGGTGTCCGGCCGGCGGTATATGCGTCGTGTCGGCGGCGGGCTCAGCGACCCGCAGCAAATCTTTCCTCGAGTCACCTGGACCGACGGCTGCGACGAACGGGTCGGCGACGGGCCATCCGCACAGACGCTGCGCATCGCACCGGACGGAGGCGCCCACGTCGTCTCATTCTTCGACGGGCCGTTCATGGAGTCCCCGTGGTACGCAACCAACCGCGACGGCACCTTCCAGGCGATCAGGCTCTACGAGCCGAGCAGGACCTACCAGCCCGGCGACCGCGTGAAGCTGCGCATCGAGGAGTGCCTGGAGCACCTGGCGATCGACTTCTTCGATCCGATCGGCCTGGACATGGCGGTCGACAGGCGCGGCAGGCCGCACATCCTGACCACCAACCGGCAGTACTTCGTCGGGCCCGAGCGCTGACCTTCGCCGCCCGGCTCATGGGGGTGGCGCGGACCGGAGCAGAGAACCTCAGCTGCTGCCGAGGTCCCGCAGCCGCGCCGCGAGCTCGCCTGCGTCGGCAGCTATGGCCGTCGGCCGACGATCCGGCGGCGCCGCCTCGGCCTCTTCGGGGGCGGTGACGCCCGTCAGCATCAGGATCGAGCGCGCACCGACGGCATGGGCCGCGCCGATGTCGGTCAGCAGGTTGTCCCCGATCACCACGGCATCGCGGACGTCCATCCCGGCGATCTCGGCGGCAGCCTCGAACAGGCGCGGCTCGGGCTTGCCCACGACCAGGTCCGGCTCACGACCGGCCGCGGCGGCGATGGCGGCCACCATCGCGCCGGCGCCGGCGGTCAGGCGCGCTTCGGCCGGAAAGAGAGGGTCGCGATTGGTGGCGACGAAACGGGCGCCGCGGCGCACAGCCTCGACGGCAATGCTCAGACGCTGGTAGGAGAGCTCGAAGTCGACGCCGACGACGAGCACGTCCGGATCCTTCGCAAGGCCCTCCTCGACCGGCCCCACCACCTCGAGGCCCGCGTCACGCAGCTCCTGCGCCAGGCCCGGCCCGCCGATGAACATGACCACGCGCGGAGCCGGGTCCAGCTCGGCGACGAGCACCGCCGTCGCGCGGGCCGCCGTGACGACCGAGCGTTCGTCGAGGGGCACGCCCATGCGAGCGAGCCGGGCGTGATACTCATCCCGATGCGAACGCGAGTTGTTGGTCACGTACATCACCCGGTCGCCTGCCGTCGCGCGCGCCTGCAGCACCTCGGCCACACCGTCCACAGGTTCGGATCCGCGGTACACAACCCCGTCAAGGTCCACGAGCAGCAACACGCGCGGATGGTAGGGCAGTGAGCCAACGCGATGCGCTGACCGGCGTTGAGCTGCTGCTGGTCGACGGCAACAACCTGCTTCATCGCGAGGCCGGCGGCCCGGGGGCCGGCCCCGTCCGCAGCCTGCTGGCGCGCCTCCAGTCGGCCGTCCGCGAACCGATCCACACCACCGTCGTGCTCGACGGCCACCCCGCGCCGGGCAGCCGCGCGGTGCAGAAGGTCAGCCCGCGCCTGGACCTGCGGCACGCCGGCTCGCGCTCTGCCGATGACCTGATCATCCAGCTGGCGATGGCGCATTCACCGGTCGCGCGGGCGGGCGTGGTGGTGATCAGCGACGATCGCGCGCTGCGCGACCGCGCCCGCATGGCGGGCTGCCAGGGCCGCCGCCTCGACTGGCTGCAGGGACTGATGGGCAGCCGCCGGCCGCCGGCGCGGGCACCGGCCGGTCAGGCAACAGCCGCACCGGGTGACGCGGCGATCGAGGAGCCCGACGAGCCGGATGGCTGGCGGCCCGGTCGGGGGGCGACGCGCAAGAAAGGAAACCCACGGCGCAATCCTCGGCGCGGCCACCAGCCGCGCAGCGGCTAGCCGCTGCTACGTCCCCGACACGGGCGGCTCAGCCCCGGCGCGACCCCGCGAAAGTGCGCCTGATCGAGACTGGTCCCATGAACGAGAACAAGGTTGTAGTGATCACCGGCGCTTCGGCCGGTGTGGGTCGCGCGATCGCCCGAGCGTTCGCGGACGAGGGCCACGACCTGGCCCTGATCGCCCGTGGCCGTGCCGGATTGGAGGCCGCCCAGCGAGAAGCCGAGCAACGCGGCGTGCGTGCCATCGCGATCAACGCCGACGTGGCCGACGCCCAGGCGATGCTCGACGCCGCCGAGCGCACCGAGCGCGAGCTCGGCCCGATCGATATCTGGGTCAACAACGTGATGACCTCGGTCTTCGCCCCCTTCTGGAAGATCGAGCCTGACGAGTTCCGTCGGGTCACCGAGGTGACCTATCTCGGCTACGTCTACGGCACCTACGCGGCGCTGCGCCACATGCGCCCGCGCGGTCGCGGCACCATCGTGATGGTCGGGTCCGCGCTGGCCTATCGGAGCATCCCGCTGCAGTCGGCCTACTGTGGCGCCAAGGCGGCCATCGTCGGCTTCACCGACTCGATCCGCTCGGAGCTGCTTCACGAGCAGAGCGAGATCAAGATCTCGGCCGTCCACCTGCCGGCGGTCAACACTCCCCAGTTCCGCTGGGTGCGCAGCAAGCTGCCCAAGGAGGCCCAGCCGGTGCCGCCGATCTTCCAGCCCGAGCTGGCCGCCGAAGCGGTGCTGTGGGCGGTCGACAATGACCGGCGCGAGATCCACCTGACCGCGTCAACCGCGGCGGCCATCTTCGGTCACAAGCTTGCGCCGGCGATCATGGACCAGTACATCACCACCGCCTGGGACGGCCAGATGACCGACGAGCCGCTCGACACCAGCCGGCCCGACAACCTCTTCCAGCCGGTCGACGACGACTACGACCACGGCGCACACGGCGTCTTCGACGATGAGGCGCGCGACACCAGCCCCTACTGGTGGTACGACCGTAATCGCTACTGGGTGACCGCGACGGCAGCGGTCGCGTCGGGCATCGGTGCGGCGCTGGTGGCCGCTCGCTCCCTGCGCCGCGGGCGTGGCGGCGGCGACGGCTCGGCCGGCTCGAAGGGCTCGAACGGGAAGAGCTGATCTCCAGGCGGTCACACCACGGCCTGGCAACAGGTCGGCCGACCGCCTCTCGCGCGACCGGCCTATCATGGCCCCGTGCCAGAGCAGCCGATGGACCCCGGGTCCGCCTTCCTGGAGTGGCTCTCGACGATCCTGCTGCCCGACTGGGGCGGGGTCATCGGCCTGCTGCCCATCCTGGTCATCCTCGGGCTGACCGGACCGGTCCTCAGCCTCCTCGCGCTGTACTGGCTGTACCACCTGATCACAGGGCGCCGCGGGCGCGTGCGCACGGAGGAGCCGGAGCCAACGCCGGCGCCGATCGGCGAGGACGGCCAGCCAACCTTTCCGGCCAACGTGCCGTACTGCGCCCCACATGCGCTGATTTACCCGGCCACCGCCCGTACCTGTGACGTCGACGGCGGCGAGCTGCTCGTGCGCTGCCCGGTCGACGACAACGCCCGCGTCGCCAGCCAGCAGCTGTGCCGTGTCTGCGGAACCCGCTACCAGCTGGGCGCGTCGCTGGCGCCGGTGGCGGTGCGCCGCCGCGGCCACCCGCCTGAGGGTGGCGCCGCGATCGCCTGACGTCGGCTTAGCGCGTTGAGGATCTGATGGAGAAACTGTCCTACTACCTGGTCGACGGAGGCAGCGTGGCTGTCGGCATCTCGTTCGTGCTGCTGGTCGTCCACACGAGCCTGCTGGCGCTCGGCGCACGGGTGCCGGCGCGCGAGCTCGCGGCGGCCGGCGTCGGCCGTATCACGAGCCCCGCCGGTGCCACCGTCGGCGGACCTTTGAGCAGCACCAGCCCAACGCCGGCCGGCAGCATCGGGCAGGGGCTTGCCTGGGCTGGCTTCGCGATGATCGGCCTGGGAATGCTCTTCCGCGGCCTGGTCGTCGGCCGCGGGCCGTGGGGCAACATGTACGAGTTCAGCGTCGCCTTCGCCTTCGGCATCCTGCTCGCCTACCTGCTGCTCGGGCGGCGTTACCCGATCCGCACCATCGGCTTCCTGCCCGTGGGCGTTGCCCTGTTCCTGCTCGTCTACGCGTTCACGCTGCCCCACCAGATCACCCCACTCGTACCAGCGCTGCAAAACCCACAGCTTCTGACGGTCCACGTCGGCATGGCGATGCTGTCGTATGGGATCCTGGCCGTCAGCTTCGGGGCCGCCGTGGGATATCTGGTCCAGGGCCGCGAGAACCGCGTTTCGTGGCTGCCGCCCGCGAAGATCCTCGACGAGGTCGCGTACCGCGCCGTCATCATCGGCTTCCCCATCTTCGCCACGATGATCATCCTCGGCTCGCTGTGGGCCTCGATCGCCTGGGGCCGCTACTGGGGCTGGGATCCGAAGGAGACCTCGGCACTGGTCACCTGGCTCATCTACGCGGTCTACCTGCATGCACGCAGCCAGAGGGGCTGGGCGGGCCGGCCGTCGGCGCTGATCCTGGTTGTCGGCTTCGGTGCTGTCCTGTTCACCCTTTTCGGGAACCTGTTCTTCAGCGGACTTCATTCGTACAGCGGCCTGTAGGTCGCACCACGCGAGCCTCATAGCCTCGCAGCAAGGAGCCTCATCACGTGCCCGACACCCGACGCATCGGCATCCTGACGGGCGGCGGCGACGTCCCCGGCCTGAACCCGGTCATCAAAAGCGTCGTCTACAACGCGACCGAGATCGGCTGCGAGGTGATCGGCATCCGGCGCGGCTGGGAGGGCCTGACCCACATGCGCGCCGGCGCCGAGCTGGACCGCGAGTACCTCGTGCGCCTGGACCGCAACAACACACGGACGATCGACCGCACCGGCGGCACGATGCTGCATACCTCGCGCACCAACCCCTCGAAGACGAAGGCACGGCGGCTTCCGCCCCATTTGCCCCCCGACCAGGCAGACCGCTTCCAGGTCTCCGACGACCTCTATGACCTGACCCCGCTGGTGCTCGACAACATCAGCTCGCTCGGGCTCGACTACCTCATCACCATCGGCGGTGACGACACGCTTTCCTACTCGAAGGTGCTCGACGGCCACGGCGTGCCGCTCATCGCGATCCCCAAGACGATGGACAACGACGTCCAGGGCACCGAGTACTGCATCGGCTTCTCGACGGCGATCACGCGGGCAAAGGACGCCATCAACCGCCAGCGCTCGACGCTCGGGTCGCATGAGCGGATCGGGGTGTTCCGGATCTTCGGCCGCGACGCCGGCTTCAGCGCCCTGTATACCGCTTATGTAACCTCCGCCCGCTGCGTCATCCCGGAGGCTCCGTTCAAGCTGGAGCGCCTGCTGGACGTTCTCCTCGAGGACAAGCGCGCCAACCCGTCGCGCTACGCCATCGTGATTGCCTCCGAAGGGGCCATGTGGGAGGGTGGCCAGCTGGCCGAGTTCGGCGAGGCCGATGCCTACGGCCACCGGCGCAAGGTCGACGTCGGCTTCGCGCTGGCCGAGCAGATCAAGCAGCGCACGGGTGAGGAGGCCGTGAACTCCGAGCTGACCTATGACCTCCGTTCGGGTGAGGCTGATTCGCTCGACCAGATGGTTTCGATCACCTTTGCCAACATCGCCGTTGACCTGATTCGCGACGGCGGGATCAAGGGCCGGATGATGGCCATCGTTGACGGCAAATACGCCCACGTGCCCATCCCCGAGCCGGGAAACCCGCGCAAGGTCGACGTGGCCACGATGTACGACATCGAACGGTTTCGTCCGCAGTACCACGACCGCCTCGGACGGCCGTTGTTGCTGGGCGCGAGCGTCGGTTCCCCGGTTGGGGTGACGTAGTCCACGGTGTTCGGCGAGGGCCGGTAACTGGCGCGCGCGCGCAAGATCGGGCAGCACCCTGCTACTTGGCGGAGTCGGCAGAGGGTGCCCGATAATCCGGGCGGATGAACAGTCATGCCGCTCTCGTGCGGCGCCCCGTGGACCCCCGACAATGACCTTCCGGCGTGGCGCCCGGCTCAACCCGGGCCAGGTGCGCGACCTCCGAGGACGCGGCGGAGGGGGTCGTGGCTTCGGCTTTCCCGGCGGCCTCGGAGGAGGCGGGGGCCGACGCGGCGGCGGGATGCCGCTGCCGTTGCCCATCGGCGGAGGCCTCGGCGGAATCCTCCTGCTGGTCGTCGTCTTCGTCCTGTTCAGTGGCGTGCTCGACGGCGGGCTCGGGGGCGGGAATGCGGGCCTCGGCGCGTACCCGATGGAGGACGCCCGCGGCGGCGACACGCTCGAACGCGAGTGCCGGACGGGTGAAGACGCCAACCGCCGAAGCGACTGCGCCGTGGTCGGCTTCGTAAACAGCATCCAGGCGTACTGGACCGATGTCTTCGAAGCATCGGACCGGACATACCAGCCGGCGACGACGACGATCTTCGATGGCGTGGTGCAGACGGGTTGCGGCTCGGCTGATCCACGGGTGGGGCCGTTCTACTGCCCGGCCGACCATGGCGTCTACCTTGACCTCGGGTTCTTCGAGCAGCTGCGCACGCGCTTCGGCGCCGAGGGCGGGCCGCTGGCCGTGGCCTACGTGCTCGCCCACGAGTACGGGCACCACGTCCAGAACCTGACCGGCACGCTCGGTCGCGCGCGAGACGGCGACACCGGGCCCGACAGCAACGCCGTTCGGGTCGAGCTGCAGGCCGACTGCTATGCCGGCGTGTGGGCGGCCAACGCCGTCGACACCGAGTTCATCGAGCCGCTGTCCCAGTCGGATATTGCCCAGGCGCTGGACGCCGCGGCGGCGGTCGGTGACGACCGCATCCAGGAACGTGCCGGTGGAAGAGTCACGCCGGAGAACTGGACGCACGGCTCGTCCGACCAGCGACAGCGCTGGTTCAGCACCGGCTATCGAAGCGGCGACCCGGGCGAGTGCGACACGTTCGCGGTGCAAACGCCCTGAGCTGACGGCGTCGCTCGCCGCTCGTAGAGGGCGGCGGTCAGCCGCCCGGCGGGCGGTACTCCGCAGATCGCTGCGTGGCCTGATCCACCTCGTCCGCTGTCATCAGCACGACCGTCTTGATGCCGACCGCACCCGAGGCGGCGACCCGCAGCGCCGCTGCCGAGGCGGCGACGTTGTCCGGCATGTCGGCGACGACGTAGAAGTCGCCTTCGCCAAACGCCCAGTGGATGGACTCCAAGCGGCCCCCCACTGAGGCCAGGACTTGCTCGGCCGCCTCGCGCCGCTTGGTGCCGCCCTCCTTGAGCACACCCCGAGCACCCTCCGGGCTGTAGCGTCCGATGAACAGGTATTTGGGCATCACGCACTCCTTTCAGCGCGACCGCGGGAAGCGGTCGTCGGGGGCTACCGTACGCCTTCCGGGCAAGCGGGATCATCGTCCACCGACCGTCCCCAGGGACTCCACCGGGACTCCACAGCCTGGCCACGGTCACCCGCATGCAAACACAAGCCGTTGTGGTGCAGATTCGTGCCCAGCCACCAGATGTTGTGGTTTTGGCCTTGACAGTGCGCAACACCAGTCGTACAGTCAGGGGACACGGCAGGCGCCGCCGCAGCCATTCCGCAGAGGCGTCAGAGCGAGTGGGAGAGGGAAGCATCGATGGCCCGAGCGACGGCCGGCAGCGCGCCGACAACCACATCCAGCGACGGCACCAGGGTGCTTGCGCGCAACGCACAGCTGCGCGCCGCTGAGGGCGCCATCGACGCGGAAGGGCGCTTCACCGGCAAGGGCGCCAAGGGCCTGCCATTCGAGCGTCGCTGGACAACGCCGGACATCCATCCTTATGACGAGATCGCCTGGGAGCTTCGCTCGGCCGAAATCAAGAACGAATCTGGTAAGACCGTCTTCGAACAGAAGGACATCGAGGTCCCGGCCTTCTGGAGCCAGCTGGCGACCAACGTCGTCGTTTCGAAGTATTTCCGCGGCCACATTGGGACGCCGCAGCGCGAGCGCTCGGTCAAGCAGCTGATCGACCGCGTGGTCAACACCATCGCCGCCTGGGCGGAGACGCAGCGCTACTTCGCGACGCCGGACGACCTCAAGGCCTTCAAAGCCGAGCTGACCCACCTGCTCGTCCACCAGAAGATGTCCTTCAACTCACCGGTCTGGTTCAACGTCGGCGTGGAGGAGAAGCCGCAGTGCAGCGCGTGCTTCATCAACTCCGTCCGGGACGACATGGGCTCGATCATGGACCTGGCCAAGACCGAGGCAATGCTGTTCAAGTACGGCTCCGGCGCTGGGGTCAACCTGTCGCCGATCCGTGGCAGCAAGGAACGCCTCAGCCGCGGCGGCATCGCATCAGGCCCGGTGTCGTTCATGAGGGGCTTCGATGCCTTCGCCGGCGTGGTGAAGTCGGGCGGGACCACGCGCCGCGCGGCCAAGATGGTGATCCTCGATGCGGACCATCCGGACATCGTGGAGTTCATCGACTCAAAGGCCAACGAGGAAAAGAAGGCCTGGGCGCTAATCGAGCAGGGCTATGACGCGTCGTTCACGGGCGAGGCCTACGGCTCGGTCTTCTTCCAGAACGCCAATCACTCGGTCCGCGTGACGGACGAGTTCATGCGGGCCGTCGAGCAGGATCGGGAGTGGGTCACTCACGGCGTCGTCGACGGCCAGCCCACGGGCAGCTACAAGGCGCGCGAGCTGATGCGCAAGATGGCCGAGGCAGCGTGGATCTGCGGCGATCCGGGAATCCAGTACGACACCACCATCAACGACTGGCACACCAGCGCCAACACGGACCGGATCTACGCCAGCAACCCGTGCTCGGAGTACATGTTCCTCAACGACACGGCGTGCAACCTGGCTTCGCTGAACCTCATGAAGTTCGTCCGAGAGGACGGCGAGTTTGACGCCGAGGCGTACCGCTACGCCGCGCGGCTGACGATCACGGCGCAGGAGATCCTGGTTGATAACGCCAGCTATCCGACCCCTCAGATCGAACGTAACTCGCACCTCTTCCGGCCGCTGGGGCTGGGCTATGCCAACCTCGGCGCACTGCTGATGAGCCGTGGCCTGGCCTACGACTCTGACGAGGGACGCGCCTACGCGGCGGCGCTGACCGCGATCATGACCGGCGAGGCGTACGCCCAGTCGGCAGCCATCGCGCGCGACCATGCCGGCCCGTTCGCCGAGTACAGGCGGAACGAGCAGCCGTTCCTGCGAGTGATCAAGAAGCACCGTGACGCCGCGTACGCCATCCCCGAGGGGCAGGCGCCGCGGGAATTGATCGACGCGGCACGGTCAACCTGGGATTCCGCACTCGAGTTGGGCACGCAGCACGGGTTTAGGAACTCCCAGGTGACCGTGCTCGCGCCGACGGGCACGATCGCGTTCATGATGGACTGCGACACCACCGGCGTCGAGCCCGATATCGCGCTGATCAAGTACAAGAAGCTGGTCGGCGAGGGCTTCCTCAAGATCGTCAACCGGACCGTCCCCTCGGCCCTCAAGAAGCTGGGCTACACGCCGGAGCAGGTCGAGGAGATCGTCAGGTACGTCGACGAGCGTGAGACGATCGAGGGCGCCCCCGGACTCAAGCCCGAGCACCTGCCCGTCTTCGACTGCGCCTTCAAGCCGGTCAACGGGGAGCGCTCGATCCACTACATGGGTCACGTCCGGATGATGGGCGCGATCCAGCCATTCCTCTCCGGAGCCATCTCGAAGACGGTCAACATGCCCGAGTCGGCGACGCCAGAGGATGTCGCCGACGTCTACCTCGAGGGCTGGAAGCTGGGCCTCAAGGCGATCGCGATCTATCGCGATGGCTCCAAGCGCAGCCAGCCACTCTCGACGGGCAAGAAGAAGGACAAGGGAGCGGCAGAGAACACTGCGGACCGGGCCGCGGCGCCGGCAGAGGCTGTGCTCGCTGGGGAGCCCAAGCCTTATCGGCGCCGCCTCCCGGACGAGCGGCGGGCCGTCACCCACAAGTTCCAGGTCGCCGGTCACGAGGGCTACATAACGGTCGGCCTGTATCCGGATGGCCAGCCCGGGGAGATCTTCCTCAAGATGGCCAAGGAAGGCTCGACCGTCAGCGGACTGATGGACTCGCTGGCGACGATGACCTCGATCAGCCTGCAGTACGGCGTGCCGCTGCGCGACCTGGTCAACAAGTTCTCGCATATGCGCTTCGAGCCGGCCGGCTTCACAGGCAACCAGGAGATCCCGATCGCGAAGTCGATCGTGGACTACGTCTTCCGATGGCTGGGGTCTCGCTTCCTGTCGAAGGACGACCGGGACGCGCTCGGCATCATCACCCGGGAGGAGTCGGTGGTGGCCGAGGCGCCCGCCAGCTCGACCGGACCGGCGATGGGCGGAGCTGCCGTTCCATCGACGTCGGCCGCGCCGATCGCACAGCCGGCATCACCAACTCAGGGTAAGGTGAACGACAGCGGGGAGGCCGGTGGGCCCAAGGCGTCGACCGGTTCGGCCGAACCTCCTCCGGCTCCGGCCGGCGGCACCGACCTCCCCGTCCTGTCAAACGGGCACGCGAACGGGAACGGCCACGCCAACGGCAACGGTGGCAGCTCCCACGCTGTCAAGCCGCTCGACCTGGGCGGCGGCACCAAAGTCAGCTTCTCGGTCTCGGCCGACTCCCCGTCCTGCGCCGACTGCGGCTCGATCATGGTCCGCAACGGCAGCTGCTACAAGTGTCTCAACTGCGGATCCACGAGCGGCTGCAGCTAGCGCGCGGTTGAACCTACGCTCGCCGATGCATCAGCACCAGCATCGCGACGGGTTCCTGGCCCGAGCCATCGGCCGCGTTGAGGTCCCTGCTCAGGGCCTCGATTCGACCGACGAACCGGAGCACGTCACCTGGGCTGAGCCGAACTCCTAATCGGGTCATCGTCAGCAGCGCCTGAGGTCCTGCCTCGAGAAGCTCGGCGCGCGTCGCGTCGACCATCGCGATCTCGCCACTGGCTGAAAGGCCCAGTTCCAGGGTGAGCGACTTGCGCGTGCTGAGGTACGGGATCTCGCGCGAACCGCGTCGGCCGCGGCGCTCCGGCTGGCGCAGGAGGAAGCCGTTCTTCTCGAGGGTGCGCACGTGGTAGAGCACGGTGGCCGGGTCCGACTTGAGCGCCCGGGCGATCTCGCGGTTGGTCAGCGGCTGATCCAGGCAGAGGCGAATGATGCGCAGACGCAGAGGGTGCGATAGCGCACGCGCCTCGGCCTGCGTCGCCGGTCGCTTGCCCATCACCGTCCCCTTCTTCTGAAACCATCAACATGACTGATTGACAACCGTCGATCAGTTAGCGGACACTCCGGCCTGATCATTGACAGCTCTCAATCAGTCCGAAGGGTAGCAGGCGATGCGGCTCGGTCTCCCGATCAACTACTGGCGCTTGTGGGGTGCGTCGGCGATCTCCAACCTGGCCGACGGCATCTTCTTCATTGTCCTGCCGCTGCTCGCTGCAAGGTTGACCGACTCTCCCCTCCTGGTCGCGGGCGTGGCGATAGCCGGCCGCTTGCCGTGGCTGTTCTTCGTCCTCATCGCGGGCGCCCTGGCCGACCGGCTGGAGCGCCGGCTGGTGATGCGCAACGTCCAGCTGCTGCGCGTCGCGGTCATGGCCGTGCTCGCGCTGCTGGCGCTTGTCGACGGGCTCTCGCTGCCGGTGCTCTATATCGCCGCCCTGGTCCTGGGCGTGGGAGAGACGCTGTTCGACACGTCTTCGCAGTCGATCATGCCGGCGGTCGTCGAAAGGGATCAGCTGGCACTGGCCAACGGTCGGCTGTACGGCGTCGAGCTGGTCATGAACCAGTTCGTGGGGCCCCCGCTCGGCGGCCTGCTGATCGCCATCTCGGTGCCCCTGGCACTGGGCAGCAGCATGGCCGGGTACGCCGTGGCAGCGCTCGGACTTGCGTTGATGGTGGGCTCGTTTCGCGCTCGGCGCGAGGGGCCGGCCAAGCGGCTGACGGCCGACATTGCCGAGGGGCTGCGCTACCTGACCGGGCACCGTGTCCTGCGCACGCTGGCGCTGATGGTCGGCGTGATGAACCTCGGCTCGGCGGCCATCTTCGCGGTCTTCGTGCTGTACGCCGTCGCACCCGGACCGATGGGCCTGTCCGAACCCGAGTTCGGCGTCCTCGCGACTACGTTCGCGCTGGGCAGCGTCATCGGATCGATCGCCGCGGCGCGTCTGGAGCGCCGGTTCGGCCGCATCCCGCTGCTGTTCGGCTGCGTTCTCGTCTCGGCCGTGGGCTTCGCCGTCCCGGCATTCACGACCGATCCGATCGTCATCGGCGCCGCATGGGCACTTACAGGGTTGGTCGTCGTGGTGTGGAACGTGATCACCGTCTCACTGCGCCAACGCATCATTCCAGACCACCTGCTGGGACGGGTCAACTCCGCCTATCGGCTCTTCGCGTGGGGGTCGCAGCCGTTGGGCGCGCTGATAGGCGGCCTGGTGGGCGAGCTGGTGGGCCTGCCGGCGGTATTCCTGCTCGCCGCACTGCTGACCATGGCCCTCGTGGCAGCCCGCACCGTCATCACCGAACAGGCGCTCGTCGATGCTGAGAGGGCGCCGGCGCAGGCGCCCGCCTAGAGACGCAGCAGCCGACCAGCGCGGCACGCAACACGGCGATCAACACCACCGCTGCCGGTCAGCTGCGTTGGCTGTGCTCATCCTGAAACCCGCGCAACCACTGGCTTGAGCGGCTCGGGTGCGTGCATCGTCGACGATGGGGCGATGACCGACGAGAAGGTCGCCGACCGCAGCGAGCAGGTTGCCGCGACGTCCCCGGGCGGCTTTGCCGGCCTTGGCCTTGACCCACGCCTGCTGGCCATGCTCGACGAGCTGGGCTACGAGGAGCCAACCCCCATCCAACGGGAGGCGATCCCAGCCCTGCTGGAGGGCAGCGACCTGCTCGCGGAGGCGCCGACCGGCACCGGCAAGACGGCCAGCTTCGCGCTGCCCCTCCTCCACCGACTCGCTGCGGAACACGGCCGCCCGAGCCACGCCGATGGGCGAATTGCAGCACTGGTTCTCGTGCCCACGCGCGAGCTGGCGATGCAGGTCGCCGACGCGGTCCATCGCTACGGCGAGCGCATGCGCTTCCGCGTCCTGCCGATCTATGGCGGCCAGGCGATCGGCCTGCAGCTGCGCGCGCTGCAGCGGGGAGTCGACATCGTCGTAGCCACTCCCGGCCGAGCGGTCGACCACGTCAACCGTCGCAGCATCCAGCTCGGCGAGGTCCGCACCCTGATCCTCGACGAAGCCGACGAGATGCTCGATATGGGCTTCGCGGAGGACCTCGAGACGCTCCTTGCGGCGACACCGGAGGCGCGCCAGACAGCGCTCTTCTCCGCCACCATCTCGGCGCCCATCGCGCGCATTGCGCAGCGACATCTGCGTGATCCGCAGAGGGTGACGATCCAGGCCGAGCGGGCGGCGGCCGACGGCACGGCCCGCGTCCGCCAGGTCGCCTACGTCGTGCGGCGGCCGGACAAGCTGGCGGCGCTCGGCCGCATCCTCGACCTGGAGGACCCGCCGTCAGCGCTGGTCTTTGGGCGGACCCGAACGGAGGTCGAGGAGCTGGCCGAGCGGCTGGGCGGGCGAGGCCACGAAGCGGCTGCGCTCCACGGCGGCATGGACCAGGCACAGCGTGACCGGGTCATGAACCGGTTCCGCGATGGCGAGCTCGACGTTCTCGTCGCGACGGACGTGGCCGCGCGGGGGCTCGACATCGAGCATGTCTCGCACGTCGTCAACTACGACGTGCCATCGAACCCCGATGCCTACGTCCACCGCATCGGCCGGACGGGGCGGGCCGGCCGGGAGGGCGTGGCGATCACGCTGGTCGAGCCGCGCGAGAGCCGCCTGCTCAAGAACATTGAGCGCACCGTCCAGACACGGCTGGAGCTGGGCCACGTACCGACCACGGCGGACCTGCGTGAGCGGCGGCTCGATGTCCTACGCGCCAACCTGCGCGAGACGCTGCTCGAGAACGGTCTCGACCGCTACCGCGCGGTGGTAGAGCCGCTCGCCTCGGAGTTCGACGTGATCGACGTCGCGCTGGCCGCGGTGAGCCTGGCCGAACGCGCCGCCGGCCGCGACGAGCGGGAGGAGCCCGACATCGCGCCAGCCACACTCAATCCCACTGCTTCACCTCGCGCTGCGGGCGCATCATCGCGCGCACGTCCGGGGCCCCGTGCCGGCGGTCGGCCTGCCGGCTCCCCGAACCGCACGACCCGAGGCCGCCAGCAGGATGGTCACGGTTCCTGGTTCAAGCTCTTTGTCGGGGGCGGCCGCCGAGTGGGCATTCGTCCGGGAGACCTGGTCGGCGCGATCACCGGTGAAGCTGGAGTGGAAGCGTCATCAATCGGCGCGATCCAGATCGCCGACAGCTACGCCGTGGTCGAAGTCGACCAGTCGGTTGCCGAGGAGATAGCGCGAGCGCTTGGCTCGGCCCGCATCAAAGGCCGGCGGCTCGAGGTCCGCCCTTACCGCGAACGCTGACGAACAGCACCTCCGAACCTTGCGTCCTGGCGGCGTGTACGCTGTGCCGCGAATGAGCGAGTTCCGCGCGCGTGCCTGGGAAGCCTAGTACGCCACCATCTCCAGACAGAACGGCTGATCGGCCCCTTCCGCTAGCTGCGTCAGAAGAAGGGGCAGGGACGGACGCACGCCGCCAGCGCCAAGATTCGGCGCCGCGCTCGCTCGTGCCCGCCCTGCGTGATCGTCGAAGGAGATGAGAGATGCCGATGCCGCATCGGACGTTCGCCCAGGTGGCGAAGCGCCGGCTGGTAGGCAAAGAGGGCAAAGAGCGCATCCGCGAAGTCCGTGCCCTGCTGGCCGAGCTGCCCGACTACAGGAACGGCCCGTATGCCGACCTGCGCAAGTCGCTGCTGGCCGAGATCGAGGACGCGCGCGTCAAGGCAAGGGCCGTCCATCGCGACTCGATTGCAGTCCGGCGCGAGGGCGCGGCGCAGGTGGCGCTGGTCGGCCCGCCCAACGTCGGCAAGTCGTCGATCCTGCAGGCACTGTCCGAGATCCAGATCAAGACCGGCGACTACCCCTTCACGACCCTGCGACCTGTGCCGGCGCTCACGCGGATCAAGGGCGTGCTCGTCCAGCTGGTCGAGATCCCAGGCCTGATTGGCGGAGCCGGGGAGGATCGCGGTGGTGGACGAGCGCTGTTGGGCGTGCTCCGACCGACCGATGCCATCGTCTACTGCGCCCGCGCGTCGGAGTCACCCGCCGACCTGGATGTCGTGCGAGCTGAGGTAACCGCCGCAGGCATCGAGAAGCCGGCCGTCCTGGCGGCGACCCGGGCCGATGAAGCTTCCGACGACGAGCTGGCCCGCCTCGGCAGCGCTTACCCGGACCTGGAGTTGGTGGCTGTATCGGTCATCGACCCCCGCAGCCTGGATGCGCTGCGTGACGCGATCTGGCAGCTGACGGGGCTCATCCGGGTGTTCCTGCGCGCGAGCAGCACGACCGACGATGAGCCACTCGCCCTGGCCCAGGGCGCGACGGTCGCCGACGTCGCCGAGGCGCTGCACCACGATCTCAGGGCCTCATCCAGCGGCGCACGAATCTGGGGGCCTTCGGCGCGCTTCGCGGGGCAGCGCGTCGGCCGCGACCACGTCGTGCAGGACGGAGACGCGGTGGAAATCCTGCGCTGAGCAATCGCTCCCCGGCCCTAGCTGCCGGCGTCGTCCCCGCTTTCCTCCTCTACCGCTTCGTCGGCGGCGTCGACCGTGATCGGCGGCGCCATGCGTCCGCTGTCCAGGCCGCTCGCCCCGCTGCCCGGCATCTGACTCATGCCGGCGACCACCGAGCCGCTCTCGGTGTCGTCCTGCCCCTCCGTCAGGGAAGGATCGTTCTCGTCCGTGTCCTGAAACAGTGGTCGTTCTTCCATCGGTAAACCTCCAGTTGGGGCAAAAACTAGCGCGGCCGTGGAGACATGGGGTCGGCTGTCCGCGAGGGTCGCCCATACGACAGCGTTGCAGGACGAGTGAGGCTCTCCATCGAGCGGCCGGCGAGTGGCGGAGGCAAGGTCTGGCGCACCGGTACGAACGAGCCAGGACCAATGGGGGTGGTCGACGGCGGGCGATCGGACTTTAATGAGTGCAATGCAGTCGATTGGCCGCATGCGAGCAGCAAGACCGTCAGGTCGCTGGGCGCAGGCGGTACGACAGGCGCCGGGCCAGCTGGCCCTTGCGGCCCGCCTCGCGACCGGCCGGCCGACTGTGATGCTCGCCGTGGTCGCGGCAATCGTTGCGCTGAGCGCCCTCGCGTACCTCATTGTCCGTGTCACGGGCGGCTCGCCGAGCCCGCTCAACCACCTGAGCTATGCACCCATCCTGCTCGGCGCGTACTTCTTCGGTTGGCGCGGCGGCGCCGCTACCGGTCTGCTGGCCGCCTTCGTCATGGGCCCCTTGGCCGGCTACATTCCTGACGGTGGCTCGGTCGAGCAAGCAGACGCCTGGGCGACCCGCGGCGCGTTCTACATCGCCGTCGGGACGGTCGTCGGGCTGCTCTTTGATCGCTCGCGTACGGCCGAGTCCCGCTGGCGGGGAGCGGCCTTGCAGGTCATCGAGCGCGAGCGCGAAGGCATGACGGCCCTGGCGCGCGGGGTCGCCGCCAAGGACGGTCACACCGGCGACCATGTGACACGTGTGCAGACCCTCAGCGAGGACCTGGCCCTGGCGGTCGGCTTTTCGCGCAGCGTGGCCCATGAGATCGGCTGGTCGGCAATGTTGCATGACGTGGGCAAGCTGCACGTTCCCGACGCCGTCCTGCTCAAGCCCGGGCCACTCGACGAGGAAGAGTGGTTGATCATCCGCCAGCACTCAGCCTGGGGAGCAGAGATCCTGGCCAACGGCGCCGGCTTTGAGCTCGCTCGCCGCATTGCCCGCTGGCATCACGAGAACTTCGACGGCTCGGGCTACCCGGACGGGCTGCGCGGGGAGAGGATTCCGCTGGAGGCACGGCTGGTCCGCATTGTCGATGCCTTCGATGCGATGACCCACAGGCGTCCTTATCACGATCCGCGCACCTTCGACTGGGCCATCGAGGAGCTCAAGCGCTGCAGTGGTCGTCACTTTGATCCGGAGCTGCTCGGGCTCTTCGTCGACCTCGCTACCTCGGGCCGGCTGGAGACCGTCAACCGTGAGCTGGCATCGGGGGCGACGCGCCGAGAGCACGCAGGGGCAATCGTGCTACCCTCGTCGGACTGAGATCGTTTCCGTAGGGCGCCACCGGTCTGCGCCCAACCACATCGTTCGACCAGCAGCCCACCACCCACGCCCTGACCGGACCCCGCTGCGGCGGGAGGGCCAACGTCAGGAGCACGCACCCATGTCCTTCGATCGTCTCGGGCTTACGCCCGAGCTCGTACGCGCAGTCGAGCAGCAGGGCTATACCGAGCCCACGCCCGTCCAGCGCGAGTCCATCCCGCTCATCCTCGAGGGCCGCGACCTGCTGGCCGGCGCGCAGACGGGAACCGGCAAGACGGCCGCCTTCGTGCTGCCCATCCTGCAGCGGCTCAACCAGTCGGCGGATGCCGGCTCGATCAACCGGCGACGAGTGCGCGCCCTGGTGCTGACGCCAACGCGCGAGCTGTGCCTGCAGGTCGAGGAGAGTGTGCGCACCTACGGCGTGCAGCGGCCGGTCAGCTCGACAGCGATCTACGGCGGTGTTGACTACGACAAGCAGGTGCGCCGTCTGCTGCAGGGAGCACAGCTGGTGGTTGCCACCCCCGGGCGATTACTTGACCACGTCCGCCAGCGCACGATCGACCTGTCCGGCGTAGAGGTGCTCGTTCTCGACGAAGCCGATCGGATGCTTGACATGGGCTTCATCCCGGACGTGCGCCGGATCATCGACCTGTTGCCGCGGCAGCGCCAGACGCTGCTCTTCTCAGCCACCATCTCCGAGCAGGTGCGCCGGCTCGCTGCGGACTTTCAGCGTGAGCCCAGCGTGGTGGAGGTGACCCCGCGCAACTCGGCGCCCGACCTGGTCCACCAGCTGGTCATGCCGGTCGAACGGCTGCGCAAGCGCGAGCTCCTCCTCGAGTTGATCCGCTCCGGCCGCATCAACCAGGCAATCGTTTTCACACGCACCAAGCATGGCGCGAGCCGCCTCGCCCAACAGCTCGAGCGTGACGGTCTGGCAGCCACGGCCATTCACGGTGACAAGTCGCAGCCGCAGCGCCAGCGAGCGCTCAACGAGTTCAAGGAGGGCAAGGTGACGATCCTTGTCGCCACTGACGTCGCTGCCCGCGGCCTGGACATCGACGCGCTGCCCCACGTGATCAACTTCGAGCTGCCGACGGTGGCCGAGGATTACCTGCACCGGGTGGGACGCACCGGGCGTGCCGGCGCGGATGGTCACGCGATCGCCTTCGTGGCCCCCGACGAGCTGCAGCTTCTGACCGCAATCGAGCGCCTGCTCGGGCGACAGATCGAGGTCGAGCTGATGCCCGGCTTCGCCAGCGAGGCGCCGCGCAGACAATCGATTGAGCGCGGCAGACCCAACGCGGCGGCCGGCGTATCCGGTCAGCGCAGTGACAGCGGCCGACCCCGGCGAGGCAGGAGCGGCGGCCGCTCCGCGCCGCAACGCCCGACACCAACACGCCCGACGGCCGGTCCCAGTCGCCCCGCGCGAAGTGCCTCGCCGACGAACGCGCCGTTCACGACCATGCCGGGCGAGCGGTTCGCCCGCCGTTGAGTTTGTCCCTGCCCACCCTGGGGCAGGCCCTGCTTCCGGCCGGCGGGCGGACAGGCGCGTCTCAGGCCGGATCGGAGGAGATCTTCGAGCGCCGCTTGGCGCCGTACATCGCCGCGTCGGCTCTGTTAAGGAGCTCGGGCGGGCTGAGCGGCCGCCGGGCGATGGCCACGCCGACGCTGGCGCCCAGCCTGGAAGGCTGGCCGGCTATCTGAAACGGCCGGCTGAATTCAGCCACAACGCGTTCTGCGACAGCCTGCGCGGCCGCGTCACTGGTTGGCACCTCGAGCAGCACCGCGAACTCGTCGCCGCCAAAGCGAGCGATGGTGTCGGCCTCGCGGGTGGCCTGCCTCAGCCTTCGGCCAACCTCCGCAAGGACGGCATCGCCGACCGCATGACCGTGGCGGTCGTTGACCAACTTGAAGTCATCCAGGTCAACAAACAGCAAAGCCACCGGGCGATCCGAGGACGCGCCACCCAGTGCCTGTTCCAGCATCTCCAGGAGGACCGTCCGATTGGCCAGGCCGGTCAACGCGTCGATGGTCGCGCGGTGCTCGAGCTGCAGCTCGTGCTGCTTGCGCTCGGTGACGTCCTCCACGATGCCCTCGTAGTAGACCGGCTGGTCGTTCGCGTCGCGCACGAGCCTGGCGCTGTCGCGCACCCAGAAGACCCGACCATCGACGCGCCTGGCGCGATATTCGATCGAGCGCACGAACCCAGCCTGGCCCACCGCGCTCTGGAAGCCGACGCGATCGGCCGGGTCGGCGTAGAGGGCGGTCGCGTCGATGGCCGTCAGCTCATCTCCGGACTGGTAGCCGAACATCTGGATGAAGGCGCGGTTGACGTCCAGGAAGCGCCCATCCGGCGTCGTACGGTACATGCCTACGGGAACCCTTTGAAACAGGTCGCGATAGCGCTGCGCCGCACCGGTGAGCCGGCCGCTCAGGTGGTAGACAACCGCCAGGGCTATGCCGGTCTGGAGCGACACGCCCACCACGCGGACGAGTATCTCTGAGAGGGCAGATCGGTCACCGCCGAGCACTGAGCTCAGGCCGACAAAGGTCGCCACCAACCAACCCGCCACGCTCACGCCCAGCAGCGTCGATCGGTCGACGTAGGGCACCGCGACCAGCACCGCCACGAGCGTCGTCAGCGCCAGCGCCGGGTTGGCCTGGCCCGCGAGCGAGACGACGACGACGAAGGTCAGGATCGCCGCCGAAAGCCAAACCGCCGAGCGAAGCACGTTCCCCCGGTCCACGAACAGTCGGCCAACGATCATGCCCAGCCCGAGCAGCACCAGTCCGACGGCACTGAGGAGCTGGTCAGGGCGCTGCATCGCGTTGTGGAGGAACAGGTAGCCCAGGGCGATGCCCAGCCCGACTGCCACGATCCCGACCCTGTTCAAGAGCTTCCGGAGATGGCGCGCATCTGCATCCGTGGCCGGGGCGCTGCTCGATTCCCGGGATCCGGCATGCTCGGTCGACGCGAGCTGCGCGACCGGGCGGTATTCCGCCAAAGTCGGGCGCACGCTCGGCAGCGGGAAGTCCGTGACGAAGTCGACGCGCGCGTTCACGTGGCCGATCCTATGGCCCTGGCCTGTCGGTGACTGCGGGACCTTAGGACCGCTGCGGCTGGTCCTGCCCTCCTACCTGCTCTTCACAGCAAGTGCTCGCCGGCGCCAGCGCGACGCAGTTCCTGGGCGACCGGTCAGGTGCCCTCGGCTGTTGAGGGCTCCGCGGCGCTCGTCGAAGACTTGGCCGTGGCGGCGCTCGATCGCGCCCCGCCGCGTTTGCTCGGCGAGGAGCCGTTGCCGGACGATGCGTTACCCGTCCCGCTGTTGCGGCCGCCCGTCTTGCGCGCCGGCGACTTGCTCTCCGCTGCCTTGGCAGAGGAGCTCCCGGTGCCGGAGCGGCGGCTTCCCCTGGCAGTGGTTTGTCCCGAGGAGCGCTTGCTGGTGCTGGCCGCCGGCTTTCGCTCGCCGCGCGGCGCCGTCACCGGAACCGGGGGGTTCTGGTTGGCAGCTGCCTGGGGGCCGCCGCGGCGGCGGCGCGCGATACCAACCAGCGCGGCCACACCGGCGCCGGCGATCGCCACCGGTGCGAGCCAGCCCGGGCGAGCTCGTTCGTCCCCGCCACGACCGAGCGCCCGGCGGATCCGCGAGATCGTTGTGTCCATGGTCAAGGCCTCCGCGAGCGTACGTCGCCAGCATGCCTGCCGGCTCCACAAGCATGCACGTGGCACGTGCGCGTCGGCGTTGCGGCTTCGTGTAGCAGCATATGCTGGGGCGAAGGAGGTCTCATGACCGTCGAACGCTCGGTGATTCAGCTCCGGCTGGTCGTTGAGGCCGAGGACTACGAGTCGGCAGTGCACTTCTACCGCGACGTGCTCGGCATGCCGGAGGAACTCGCCGTCTCCGGTCCCAATGGGGCGCAGGTCATGATTCTCGACGCCGGCAGGGCGACGCTCGAGTTGGCAAACCCGGCACAGAAGCGGTACATCGACGAGGTGGAGGTGGGCCGACAGGTGGCGCCCAAGTTCCGCCTGGCCCTTCAGGTCACCGACGGCAGGGCAACGACCGAGCGGCTCGTCGAGGCCGGCGCCGAGCTGCTGGCGCCGCCCGCCGAGACACCCTGGCGCTCGCTCAACTCGCGCCTGCAGACACCCGGCGGCATCGAGCTGACGCTGTTCGAGGAGATCGCCGACCACCCCCACCTCGGCGGCGGCGAACATTCCGAGGGTTAGGATGAGTCCACCGTGACGTTCATGACCTCGGCCAGTTCCATGCGTCGCCTCCGTTGGGTGCGTCACGCGGCCCTGGTCCTCGTGGCGCTGTTTGTCGCCCATGAGGCGGTCTATCTGGCCCTGCATGCGAGTCCCTCGGGCGAGGGAGCCACGACCGATCCCTCGGCCGGCCATGCCTATTGGCCCGCCTTCCTGACCGTCGTCGGCCTGTCGCTGTTGCTGCTGGTCGGGCGTGCGGCCTGGGGTCTGACCGCGGGCGCTCGGCAAAAGGCGGCAACCGAGGAGGAGTCGGTGGGACCGACCAGCTGGGCCGGCGAATGGCGCCAGCTGTTCGGTCGGCTGGCGCCAATGACCGCATCCCTTTTCCTGCTGCAGGAGAACCTGGAGCACTTCCTCGGGCACGGCCACGTTGAGGGCCTCGCTGTCTACCTCCGGCCTGGCTCGGAGCTGGCGCTGCCCATCGTGCTCGGCGTCGTCGCCGCCCTTGCCGCCCTTGGAGCACTGGTCCGCTGGCACGAGGCAGGCGTGGTGGCGCGCCTGCGAGCGGCACGCCAGCGACACCCCCGGCCGGCTGCCAGCGCGCCTGCGGCGGGCTGGGAGGTCGTTGCCGCGATCGCCCGTCGCCGTCTGCTGCTCGCCGACGACCTGCGCGGTCGAGCTCCCCCGGCGCTCCTGACGGCCTGATCGCCGGGCGGCTGCGGCCGCCTGTCAGTGATTCCCCGAAGGAGTGAATCCCCGTGTCCATCTCGAAGGTGCGCCGAGCGTTGCTCATGGGCGCTGCCCTGACCATCCTCAACTCATTGCTCATCACGCCAGCGTTGGCCCACGAACATCGCCACGTCGGCGGTTACGAGATGGTCGTAGGCTTCATCGACGAGCCGGTTTACACCGGCCAGAAGAGTGGCCTCGAGTTCCTGGTGGAGGACCATGACGGGCAGCCCGTAACCGGCCTGGCCGAAACGCTGGAGGCCGAGGTCATCTACGGCGACCAGCGCATGGACCTGCCGATCAGCCCGCGCTGGGGTGCCGACGGCTGGTACCAGTCGATTTTCTTCCCGACCGCCGCCGGCTCCTACACCTTCCGCATCCACGGCACCATCGCCGGCGATGCCGTCGACGAGTCCTTCACCTCCGGCCCGGACACCTTCGACGAGGTCGAAGAGCAGTCGGCAGGGCACTTCCCCAACATCCTGCCGACGACCGCCGAACTTGCCGCGGATGCCCAGCGGGGAGCCGACGCCGGACGGCTGGCTTTGCTCGCCCTCGGGCTGGGCGTGACTTCACTGCTGCTCGGCCTCGTGGCGCTGGGCCTGGCCCTGGCGACCCGACGCCGGGCCGGCACGCCTCGGTGAGCAGGCTGGCCCGCGCGATCCTCGCGGCAGCGGCACTGCTGCTGGCCGGCCCGGTCTTCGCCGGGCCGGCGGGCCAGCCTGCGCTCGGCCATGCCGAGCTGATCAGCAGCCTGCCCGGCGCAGGACAGGCGCTGCCCGAGGCGCCGGCCGAGGTCGTGCTGGCATTCACGGAGAGATTGGATCCGCTCGGAACGAGCGTGGACATCCTGGACGCCGACGGTCGTGTGATCGTCCGAGCCGGTGGCGGGCCCGACCCGGCCGACGCCCGCCGTCTGGTGGTGCCCGTCCCGGATGGCCTTGGCGAGGGCCTTTACACGGTCGCCTGGCGGTCGCTGTCGGCCGACGACGGTCACTCATCACAGGGTTTCTTCAACTTTGGCATCGGTGACGCGGCCGTACCCGGAGCCCGTCCCCATACCGGCGATGTACACGGCGGCCACGGCGCCGGACAGGCCCTGGCGGAGACCATCTCGCGCCTCCTCGGCCAGGCTGGATCCCTGCTCGCCTTCGGCCTGCTCGTGGCCGCCCTCGCCTTTGGCCGGATGGTCGGCGCCGATGTGCCGCGGCGCATCCTCGGGTGGGTCGGCATTGCCCTGCTCGTGGCGGCTGCCGGCGCGGCCATGCTGGTGCCCCTGGCCTCGTCATGGGCGGCGGTGTCGATCAGCGACTATGCGCTGGCTACCGCGCCCGGCAACCTTATGGTTGGGCGGGCCGTGGTCGGTGGGCTCGCCGGCCTGGCGGTGCTGTTGCTGTCCGATCGCGCGCCGCGACTGGCGTGGGTGGTGGCCGGCGTCGCTGCTGTGGCGCTCATCGTCTTGCAGGCGGCGGCCGGCCACGCTTCGGCCTTCGCCTCGCCGGCACCGGTGGCGATGATGGCGGCCCACATCGGCGCGGCGGGCTCCTGGCTTGCCGGCCTCCTGGTGCTGCGCTGGATCGTGGTCGCCGACGAGGGCGCCCGCCGGGGCATGCTGGCGGTGGCTCTGCCGCGCTTCTCGGCCATGGCGCTGGTGGCCGTGGGCCTCTTCGCCCTGACCGGCGTGTACACGACGTGGTTGATGAACGGCCAGCTCGCCGACCTGGGCTCGCCGTACGGCGTGCTCCTGGCGGCGAAAGTGGTGCTCGCATTTCTGGCCCTATCAATCGGCGCCCTCAACTACCTGGGCTGGCGGGCCGATGGCCGGATCGGGATCGCTCGCCGCCTGGCACCGGAGGTTGGCATCGCCCTGGCCGTCGTCGGTGTGACGGCTCTGCTCGCGAGCGGGACGCCACCCGGTCCGCTTCGACCCATCCCTATTGCCGAGGCGATCACTACCGCGCCGACCCGACTCGAGTCGAGCCTGGGCCTCCTGCCCGGGCGTCCGGGGCCCAATCGCGCCTTCGCGACCCTGGGTGCCGGCGCGCCGGCTCCTTCGAATGCCGGCCTGGAGTTGGTGCTCAACCGCCTCGACCAGGCTGGCCAGACCCGCATAGCGATGCAACCGCTCGAGGATGATGCGACCGGGAAGACCTGGACGACTGACTTCCTCGCCCCGACGGACAGCCGCTGGGACGCAAGCCTGAGGCTGCTGGTCAACGGCGCCGAGCAATCGAGGACCCGCTACGTCTTCGGCTTCGGCCAGGATCGGCTGAGCGAAGGGCGGGCGGTGCCGCTGATCCACCCGCTGACAGTGGTGGCGTTGATATTCGCCGGCCTGGCGGTGCTGGCGGCGACGCTGGCGCTGGCCGGCGGCTACCCCCCGCGCACCCACGGGCCGACGGCGCGCCGGGCCCTGCTGGCGGGTGCCGCTGTAGCCGGTTCCCTGGCGGCCGTCGCACTCATACTGCCGCCACCGGTCTGAGGCAAGAACGATGCACGTCGTGTTCCCACCGCTGATCGACCTGCCGCTGTTGTTCGGCCTTCTGGCGCTGGCCCTGGGCACGGCCGGCTTCCTGCTTGGCGGGCGCCTCGGGACGAACTCGGTCGGCAGGGCAATCGTGACGCTGCGCCTCCCGGCGCTGGCAGTCGGGGTAGTGCTGGCCGCATCCGCTTTCTTTGCTGCGACGCCGCAGACGCAGCTGCCCAACCCCATGCCAAGGACGGTCGACTCCGTGGCCATCGGTTCGGAGCTCTACCTCAACAACTGCGCCGCCTGTCACGGCATCGACGCGCGCGGCGGCGGCCCGATGTCGGACACGACGCCGGTCAGGCCGCCGCCGCTGGCGGGACGGGGCAGCCATCTCGACGACCACAGCGACGGCGACCTGCACTACTTCATCAGCTACGGAATGCCGGGCGGCATGCCCGCCTGGCAGGGCACGCTGCGGGACGAGCAGATCTGGCACGTGGTCAACTTCCTGCGGGACCTTCAACAGAACGGCATCCGATAGGGCCCTGTCCCGGTCGTGATGATCGCGTCGAGTTAACGAACTCTCAATCAGCGGCGCGGGGCGGAATACAACCGTGGCGACGGCCAGGCCGATAGTTTCGGGCAATGTTGCGACGGGTGGCCCAGGACCCCGCGCGGGCCGATCCGCGCAACGCGTTCCGGCGCCCATTCACCCACCTTCCGCGCCGCCTGAGAGCCCTGTTCCTCGTTGGCCACCGGGTCGGCTTCGGGTGGCTCAACCACGACGGCATGTCCTGGTCGGCAGCGATGGCCTTCTGGCTGGTGCTGTCGCTGCCTCCGCTGGTGATCGCAGTCTCGTCCGTGGCCGTGCGCTTCATGGACGACGAGAACGCCCGCGAGATCATCGCCGACCAGGTCGTCGCCCAGCTGCCCGCCGAAGGCGACTTGATCCGCCAGCTCGTCGAGCAGGACATCGCGCTGGTCAGCATCGGCGGCTTCGCCTCGCTGGTGTTCCTCCTCTTCAGCGGCAGCCGCGTGTTCTCGTCCATGGTCAACGCGATCTACGTCATGTGGCGACACGTCGAGCGAGCCAGCTTCGTCCGCCGCGAAGGCATGCGCTTCGTGCTGGCCGGGCTGGTCGGCAGCCTGCTGATCGGCAGCGTCATCGTGCAGGTCGCGGTGCTGGGCATGGACGAGCTCGGACCCGTGATGGGCATCCTGGTCAACTGGGTGCTGCCGTTCGTGATGGTCCTGCTCGGGTTGTTCGTGACGTACAAGCTCATTCCGCGCAATCGGGCCAGCTTCAAGACCGCTTTTGTTGGGGCGCTGCTGGCAGCCCTCGGGCTGCGCCTCGCCCAGCTCATCTTCACTCTGCTGCTGGGTACCGTGCTCGAGTTCGACGAGGGCTACGGGCCGTTGGCCGAAGTGGCCCTGCTGGCCACCTGGGCCTTCTTCGCCTGCGCAATCATCCTGCTCGGCGCCGAGCTGGTCGCCACGCTGGACCGCCACCGGTTGCCCCACCTACCCCTTCCTTCGTCCAAGGAGGGCGATGCCAACGGCGACGACGAGTACGAGGAACGGGCCGCCAGCCGCATGGGTTGACCGAGTCTCAGCCTATGGGCGTGGCTGACCGCTTCGGGCACCAGCCGGGCGGCGGCGCGGCGCTCGACCCTCGTCGGACCTAGCGGCCAAGGCGCCGGCGCAGGCCCTCGCTCAGGGCGCTGACGCGTCCTGCGACCTGCGGCACTTGCCCGCCCACCTGCGCGGCCAGGTCGGCGCCCACGCTTCGCGCGCGTTCGCCAGCGCGGCCCGTGGTATCGGCCGCCGTGCTGAGCAGCCGCCGCCCCGCGCGCGCTCCCTCGCGACCGAGCCAAACGACGGTCTGCCGCGTGGCCGCGATGTCGTCGGCCAGATCCTGCTCGGTCAAGCCGGCCTGGGCCAGACGCTGCGCACGAAACTCCGGCTTGAGCCCGTCGAGCGCGACGCGGATGACGCCGAGTGCGATGGCGATGTCGTCCAGCTGCCCCAGCACCGGGACGATGCCCGGGATCGCGTCGATCGGCGAGAGGACGTAGGCAGCGCCCGCGATCACCACGGCTCGGCGCGCTTTTGACAGGCGCGGGTCGCGCGCCAGCGCCCACGCCAGACGGGCGTACGCGGGCAGGTGGCGCACCAACCGGGCCATCTCCTCGCGCGGAAAGCCGGGCTGCTGGTCGAGGGAGCGGCCCCCCGAACCCGCTGGGGGCGTGCCGTCCTGGCTCAAGTTCTGGCCGCCCAGTAATGGAACGCGTCGATCATCCCGACACACCTTACGCCTCGGGCGCGGCCCGCGCCCACGGCGTGCAGTAGGTCTAGCATGTCGACGTGTCGAGCAGCCAGCCCTCCGATAACGCCGTGATCCTCGTCGTCGACGACGACGCGGGGGCCCTCGAGCTGACCCGCCGCTCGCTGGAGCGACGAATGGGCTGCGACTACCGGGTGATGGGCGAGGAGTCGCCGCAGCGGGCGCTGGACCTGCTCCGCCGGCTGGCCGAGGAGGAGGGCCAGGTGGCGCTCGTGCTGGCCGACGTGAACAGGGGTCGCTCAAGCGCATTGCCGCCGCTGTCGGCGAGGGCTCGTCGGTCGTCCGGATGTGCCACGAGTACTTCTCAGTGCTGCGCTCGCAGGCGGATCACCCGCCGCGACGCTAGCCGTATGCTCGCCGCCATGGACGCGCAGGCGGCACGCCTGAAGATGGTCGAGCAGCAGCTCCGCGGCCGGGGCGTGCGCGCAGAGGCCGTGCTGACTGCGATGGCCACGGTGCCGCGTGAACGCTTCGTGTCCCCTTCCCAGGCCCGAGCTGCGTACGACGACTCTCCCCTGCCGATCGGCGCCGGGCAGACGATCAGCCAGCCCTACGTGGTGGCCCTGATGGTCGAGGCGCTGGAGCTGGACCCGTCGCACCGGGCGCTGGAGGTGGGCTCAGGCTCGGGCTACGCCGCCGCGGTGATGTCGCGCATCTGCGCGCGGGTCTATGGCGTCGAGCGGCACGCCGAGCTGGTCGAAGCCGCGCGCGCGGCGCTGGACCGCCTGGGCTACGCGAACGTGACGCTGCGCCACGCCGACGGCACCCTTGGGTGGCCCGATGAGGCACCGTTCGACGCCATCCTCGTCTCCGCCGGCGGGCCGACCATCCCGCAGGCCCTGCGTGAGCAGATGGCGGTCGGGGGGAGGATGGTCATACCGGTTGGCACCGCCGCACGGGTCCAGCACCTCGTCCGCGTCACGCGCGAGGGAGAAGGCGATTGGTCCGAGACCGACCTCGGCGAGGTTGCGTTCGTGCCGCTGATCGGCGAGCAGGGCTGGGAGGATCGCCCGGGTCAGCGCGGACGCTGACCCGACTCGCGGTCAGGCAGCGTCTCCGGCGCGAGCTCGGTTACAGGCAGGCCGGGCTGGCGCAGCAACGGCCAGGCGAGCACCAGCCAGCCGACACCGGCGACGGCGATCAGCACGACCATCGACCACACCGCCGCGCTGGGCGACACGGCATCGGCGATCGTCCCGGCCAGGAGCGTGGAGATGGTGATGATCATCGTCACCAGGCCGTAGTCGAAGCTGAACAGGCGGCCCCGCAACGCATCCGGCGTAGCGCGCTGCAGACCCAGCGTTGACAGCATCCACTGCGCGCCGCCACCCATGTGCGCCAACAGCACGAGCAGCGCCGCTACGGCGATCATCGGCGCGATCGGGAACAAGGCGTACGAGACGCAGACGACGACCAGCGAGCCGAAGATGCCGATGAGCAGTCCCCGGTCATCGATGCCGAACAGCGCCCGGGCCAGGAAGGGCCCGATCAGGGCGCCCAAGCCCCGCGCGGCGAACAGGATGCCGATGCCCGCATCACCGCCGTCGAAGACCTCCGACCCGAAGACGGCCAGCAGGGCCACCACGCCGGTGCCCACGCCGAACGTCGTCTTGGACAGCACGAAGGCCGCCACCAGCCGGCGTGCGCGGGCGAAGCGGAAGGCGACCATGATCGAGGCCAGCGGGTTGCCGCTGACCGTGGCTGAGCCCGGCTCGCGGGGCTGCTGCATCGGTCGCCGTATGCCGAAGATGAGGATCGCCGACAGGCCGAAGGCAAGCGCGTTGATGACGAAGGCGGCATCTCGTCCGAGGACCACCGCCACAGCCCCGCCGATCGCTGCGCCGACGGCGAGCATCGTCCCCCACGCCGCACCGATCAGCACGTTTGCCTCGGGCAGCCGCCTGGGCTCTACCAGGTTGGGCAGCGCGGCAGCCGAGGTCGGCTCGAAGAAGGCCGCGCAAATCGCCAGCAGCGCTACACACGTAAAGGCGATCCAGAGTGACTCGGGGTCGCGAGCCAGGAGCAGGCCCAGGGCGAGCGGCACGCGCGCCAGGTTGGCCGCCACCAGCAACCGCCGTCGATCGAGTCGGTCGGCGAGCATGCCCGCCACTGGCGCGGCGACGGCGAAGCCCCCCGTCTGCAGAACCAATACGAGGGAGGCGACCGCTGCAGATCCGGTCAGCTCCAGGGCCAGCCCCAGCAGGGCGACGGTGGCGAACCACTCGCCGGCGAAGCTGATCAGCTGCGCCACGTAGAGGCGGGTGAATGCCGGGTTGTGACGGAGCAGGTGCAGGTAGGGCTGGACGCGCAATCGCATGGCTGTTCGGCTCGATCGGCTAGAGACCGACCGCCGGCTGGCTGTCCTGGCCGGCGACAGGCGCGTACTGCATCGAGGCGACGACCTTCGGCAGGTCGGGGACGGCGAAGAGGGCGCGGTATGGGCGCCGGTCCTGATCGTGCACGGGCGGCTAGATGCTATCCCCGCCGCGGGCAGCCTGCGCGCGCCCCCAGCTCGTGGTGAATCACTTACCCTCGCCTGGCGCATCTGTAGGGGTATGACGATGGTCGCGGCCAATGGGCAGGAGCATGTCGCCGGCATGGTCGACCGTGCGATCGCCGGTGACGAGGTGGCTTTCGCGCGCATCGTCGCGGCCCACCAGGACGACCTGTCCCGCGTGGCTTACGTGATCACGCGCGACGTCGACCTCGCCCAGGAGGCGGTTCAGGAAGCGTGGGCCGCGTGCTGGCGGCAGCTGCCAAAGCTGCGCGACAGGACGCGGCTGCGGCAGTGGCTGGTTGCCATCTGCGCCAACGAGGCACGCCAGGTCATGCGCCGCAACCGCCGCCACCGCGTCGTCGAGTACGACGTCGCCAGCTACGACCGACCCGCAGCCAGCCAGGACTGGGCTTCAGACCTCGACCTGCGTAACGCGCTCAACAGACTGAGCCCGGACGACCGTGCGCTCCTGGCTCTCCGTTACGTGGCCGGGCTGGACTCCAGCGAGCTGGCTCACGTCAGCGGCCTCACACCTTCCGGCACCCGCGCCCGCCTGGCCCGGTTGTTGGCCAGCCTGCGCAAGGAGCTCACGAATGACTGATCGCGACCTCGAGTTCGAGCATCACCTCGCTCTGCGCCTGCGCGCGGACGCGGACCATGGGATGCGCCCGTACGACGCGCTCGAGGTTGCCCGCGCGGCGATGTGGGCCGACGCCGCGCGCGGCCGGCAGACGCACCGCCGGGAAAGGCGCGGGCTGCCCGTCTGGTTCCGCTCGCTCGTCCTCGCCGGGCTGCTGGTCGTGCTGATGGTCGCCGCCGCCTTCGCCGGCGGATGGATCCGCCTGCCAACGGTGACCGTGCTGCCGACCCCGACGGCGACGGCAGGCGCTATCGAGTCGCCGCCGCTGCCGCTGCCCACGCCGCCAACCCCGCCGGCGACGCTGCGGCCAACCGAGCAGCCCACGGGCGCGCCAACGGAGCTGCCTACGGCGATGCCCGGAACTACGCCCTCTCCCCGGCCATCGCCCAGCCCCTCAGCGGAAACCTCGCCAACGCCCGAGCCATCGCCGACCGCGCAGCCCACACCGGTCAGCGGCTGGCGCCAGATCCAGGGCTTCCCGACCGGCGGACGGGTGAGCCTGACTGATGTCGCCCACGGGCAGGCCGGGTTCGTGATGATCGCCCGAGGCGGCAGCGGCGGCCGCTCGTGGGTTTCGCCCGATGGCGTCGCCTGGACACGGTCAAGCGACACGGCCTTCCCGGGCGGCGCCCACGCGGTGGCGATGGACGGCCAGTTCTACGCCATAGCCAGCACAGGCGTCTGGCAGTCGGCCAACGGCCTCGACTGGAGCGAGCTGACCAGCTCCCCCGGCCTGGGCTTCGTCTATGACGTGACCGTCGATAGCGGCGTGATGATCGCCGTTGGCACCGACGACGACTTTGAGCGGGCAATGATCTGGACCTCGGCGGACGGCGTCAGCTGGACCTCGCTCGGAGCGCCAGATGGTCCATCCGAGCTGACCAAGGTGGCTGCACGCGGCGGCGACATCGTCGTCATCGCCGATGGTGGATCCGAGGGACACGGCCGGCGGCTCTACTTCCGACCGACCCACTCCTCCGAGTGGCAGCGGATTGATGCCTTCGGCGAGGATCTTGATGGTCGCCTGCTGGATATCGCCACCAACGGCAGGCGCTTCGTGGCCGTCGGCTACGAAGATGACTGGAACACCGGTGTGCGGCGCGGTATCGCCCTGTCGTCCGTTGACGGCACCAGCTGGTCGCCAGTCAGGATCGGGGAGGAGCTCGTTTTCGACCAGATCGTCGCCCTCGCCGACGGCCGCTTCCTGGTCGTCGCCACCAGCCGGGGTTACTCGGTCGGAGACTGCCAGCCAGCCGCCTGCATCTTCCTCGACGAGACGGCCGTGGCCTACACCTCTCCCGATGGCATCGATTGGCGTGAGGGTTCGCACATATACCAGCGGAGCGAGCGCGTGCCGCCGGAGATCGGCGACATGGTCGAGCATCCGCGCGACATTGCCGCTGGCCCCCAGGGCGTCGTGCTGCTCGACGACGAGTGGGCCGATGGCCCGCGTGTGTTCTTCGGCTCGGGCGATCGCCTGCGCTAGGTGAGCCGCGCTTGCTGCGCTCGACCACCACGCGGGCGATCTTCAAGGCGACGTTGGCACTCGGCACGATCAGCTCGACGGTGTCCATGCCGATGTCGAACCATGCCTGCCGGTTGCCCACTCGGCTTGCTGTCAACCGCCCCGGGCAGCGCTTCCACCTATGCTGGTGCGATGCCGCTGATGACTGTCAACGAGAGCGCGGAGCTGGAGGGCGCCAGCGTCGTCGTGGCCATGGACGCCTGGGTCGACGCCGGCTCGGCGTCGACCGCCGTGGCGGCCCTGCTCGCCGACGGCCCGGTGGTGGCCACCTTCGAGGTGGACCTGCTCTACGACTACCGCGCCCGCCGGCCGACGCTGGAGATCTCGGATGGACGGCCGGACAACCTGACCTGGCCTGAGCTGACGATCCGTCGCGCCGAGGCCGGCGATCGCTCCCTGCTCGTGCTCACCGGCCCGGAGCCCGACTTTCGCTGGCGCGAGCTGGCCGCCGATCTGGCCCACTTCGCCAGGCGCTACCACGTGGCCGAATGGATCACCCTCGGCGCGATCCCGGCGGCCGTGCCACACACCCGGCCGGTGCCGGTCCTGGGCACCGAGTCGAGGCCGGGTTTGCTCCGCGGCGAGGTGGAAGCGGGGCCGGCTGGGCTCCTGCGCGTGCCGTCGGCGATGGTGTCCGTCTTGGACATGGCAGTGGCTGAGGCGGGCGTGCCGGCGCTTGGCTACTTCGCACAGGTGCCTCACTACGTCAGCGGCGCCTATCCAGGTGCTGCGCTGGCCCTGCTGGGAAAGCTCGAGCGCCATCTGGGCGCGCTGCTAAACCCCGGCGATCTGGCGGAGGAGGCGGAGCAGCTGCGGATCCGGCTCGACACCGCTACAGCCCTGGACGAGAAGACGCGCGACTACGTCAAGCGGCTGGAGGAGATCGTTGACGAGTCCCGCCTCCCCTCCGGCGAAGAGCTGATCGGGGAGATCGAGCGCTTCCTGCGCGAGCGGGGCATGGAGCCGGGCAGCGGCCAGATACACTGAGAGCGAGCCTGATGGGAGGCTCTGCTAATCTTCAGCAGGTTTGACCAGGTTTCGCGACTCCGACCCAGTCCCCGATTGGCTGAGCCTCGGCGAGGCGAGCCGTCTGCTGGGCATCGCGCCGGGAACGCTGCGGCGCTGGAGCGACAGTGGCCAGGTGCCGGCGTTCACCACCCCCGGTGGCCACCGCCGCTATCGTCGCTCGTCGCTCGAGCGATTGCTGCCGTCCGAACGCCAAGTACGTCCCTCCCTGGCCCGCGCCGGCTTGACGCCGTCGCGCCTGGCCCGCGCTTACCGCCGTGAGGCCCGCGCCACCTCCACTCCCGGCTGGATTGCTCAGCTCAGCTCGGAAGAGCGCGATTGGTTCCGCAACCACGGCCGGATGCTCGTCGAGGCGCTGACCGCGAATCTGGACTCGGACGACGACGCGGTGGCTGAGGCCAGCCTCCAGCAGGCTACAACCGGTGCCGCCGAGTACGGCCGCCGCGCCGCTCAGCTGGGCGTATCGCTGGCCGAGTCGGTCGAGGGCTTTCTGCGCTTTCGACTGCCATTCGTCCACCAGCTGCGGCTGATCGCCCATCAGCGCGGTTTCGATGCACGCGCCACCGGCGAGCTGATGGAGGACGCCGAGCGGCTGATGGACCGGCTGCTGGTCGCCGCCATGAACGCTCACAGCGTCGAGCGTGTGGCGGCAAGCCTCGGCAACGACGGGAGTCGCGAAGGGCTGCGGTGATAGGCGAGCTGCACGCGTGCCTGGTGCACGCGGACCGAGTCCCGGCCGAAACACGTGCCGCATTTGCAGCGCGCGTGGCGGCGAAGGTCCCGACTGGCGGCCTGCTGCTGCAAACCTGCCACCGGGCCGAGGTTTACACGGTCGGTGCGCATCCCTGCCCGGCCAGCGCTGCCCGGGCCCCCGAGGGGACGCGGTGCCTGGACGGCGTCGCCGTCGCCCGGCATCTGGTCCGGCTGGCCGTCGGCCTCGAGTCGGCGGTCGTTGCCGAGGACCAGGTGCTGCACCAGCTGCGGCGCATGTTGAGCGAGGCGCGGACCGGAGGCGCAGTCGCACCGGCGCTGGATCGACTCGTCGACATCGCCCTGCGCGGCGGGCGGCGAGCTCGCACCTGGCTGCCGCCGAGCAGCCGCGGGCTCGCCGAGCTTGCACTGCGCCGGGTGCTCGAGGGACAGGCGATTGACCGGCCGGTGCTGGTCGTGGGTGCCGGCGAGATGGGTCGGCGCGTGGTTTGTGGCCTGCGGCGCCGCGGCGCAGCGGTGCTCGTTGCCAGCCGCACCCCTGAGCGTGCGCTCACGCTGGCCGCCGAGCAAGGTGCCTCCGTCGCCCCGTTCGATCCCGGCACCGACACGCTGCGCGCCGTCAGCGGCGTCGTGGTCGCGCTGAGTGGCAAGTGGGCGCTATCAGCAGCAAGCCGGGACGCCCTGGCCGGGATCGCCTGGATCATCGACCTGTCGGCGCCGCCGGCCCTCGACGTCGACCAGCTGGATGGGTTCGCCGGGCGGTTGATCACCATCGATGACCTGGCCGGTCAGCGCGAGGCGCAGCTGTCGGCGCGTTTGCAGTCCCGCCTGGACCAGCTGGTCGAGGAGTGCGTCACCGAATACGCCAGCTGGATGGCCCGACAGCCACAGCGTGAGCTGGCCACGGCGCTGGCCGAGCGGGCCGGCGAAGCGCAGGCGACCGAGCTGGAGGCGCTTTGGCGGCGGCTGCCGGAGCTCGACCCCGGCCAGCGACTGCAGGTCGAGCAGATGGCGCGACACCTCTCGGAGCGGCTCCTGCGCGAGCCTCTCGAGCAGCTGGCGGGCGACACTGACGGTGAGCGCGCCCGCGCCGCCCGCGAGCTGTTCCGCCTGTGAGCCCAGGGGGCGATGGCCAACTCGTTCGCATCGGCACCCGCGGCAGCGCGCTGGCAATGGCGCAGGCGAGGCTGGCCAAAGCAGCGCTCGAGGCGGTCGGCATCCGCTGCCAGCTGGTGGAGATCGTCACCGAGGGGGACGTACGGTCGCCCGACACGCCCTGGGGCGAGGGCGCCTTCGTCGGCGCGATCGAGGCAGCCCTGCTCGAAGGCCGCATCGATGTCGCTGTGCACAGCGCCAAGGACATGCCGACCGCAGCCGACGCCGGCCTGGAAGTTGCTGCCTACCTGCAGCGGGCCGACCCGCGTGACGCGCTGGTCGTCGGCCGGGGGCTGCCCGCTGCATCGCTGCGGGACCTGCCGGCCGGTTCGATCGTCGGCACCGACAGCCCGCGGCGCGCCGGCTTCCTGCGCGCGAACAGGCCGGACATCGAGGTTCGCCCGCTGCACGGCAACGTCGATACGCGCCTGCGTCGGCTCGATTCGGGCGAGGTCGGCGCGCTGATCCTGGCTGTCGCCGGCCTGACCCGAATCGGGCGGGAGGATCGCATCAGCGAGCGGTTCGCCCCCGATGTGCTGCCACCGGCGGCGGGTCAGGGCGCCATCGCGCTGCAGATCCGATCAGGCGATCGACCGCTGGCGGACAGCCTGACCACCATCGATGACCCGGCCACCCGCGTGTGCGTTGAGGCAGAGCGGACGTTCCTGTCGGCGACCGGTGGCGGCTGCCGAGCCCCGGTCGGTGCCCTTGCCATGCTCGACGGCGATAGGTTGGAGCTGATCGGCGGCTTCGCCACGCTCGACGGAAGCGTGACCGAGATCGAGCGGTCAGTGTCGGACCGAGTCCAGGCCGAAGCCGCGGCTCGCCAGCTGGCCGCCCGGCTGGTGAGCCGCCGGTCCCAGCGCGCAGGTCGGGCGACGGTCCTCGTCACACGACCGGCTCACCAGGGCGCGCGCCTGTTGGCGCGACTGGCCGAACACGGCCTGCAGGGCCTTGCCGTGCCCGCCATCGAGATACGGCCGCCCGACGACGTCGGCCCGCTGGAGCAGGCGCTGCGCAACCTCGGCGGGTATACGTGGGCGGTGGCGACCAGTGCCAATGGCGCGCGCGCCGCGGTGGACGCCGCGCGGCATGCGCGCATCGACATCGCTCAGGGGCGGTGGGCGGCGGTCGGGCGCCACACCGCTGAGGTGCTGCGCGCCGCGGGCGTAGCCGACGTCTGGCAGCCGTCGTCGGCCAGCGCGGCTGCGCTGGGCGATGAGCTCCCGATCGGCCAGCGGACAAGCGTTCTGCTCATCCGCGGCGCGCTCGCCGAAGAAGAGCTCCCGCGCCAGTTGGAGGAGCGCGGAGCTGAGGTCCGCGCAGTGATCGCCTACCGCACAGTGGAAGCGCCCGATGGGTCGCGCGGCGCGCTTCAGGCGGCCTTCGCGGAAGGCTCACCTCGAGCGCTCATCCTGGCCAGCCCCTCAGCGGTTCGTGGCCTGCTCGCCCTCGCCGGACAGCAGCTGTCAGCCGAGCTGCGAGGCCTTCCGGCGCTCTGCGTCGGCCCGACAACGGCCGCAGCTGCGCGCGAGCACGGCTTCGCCGATGTGCGGCAGGCGGTCGAGCAGGACGCCTCGGTGCTGGCAGAGATGGCCGCCGAGCTCGTAAGTCGCGACACGGTGGTGGTGAAGCAATGACCGCGCCCGGGCCACTGGCTGCAAGGCCACGCCGGCTGCGTCGCACGCCGGCACTGCGGGCGCTGGTGCGGGAGACGCGCCTGCACCCCAGCATGCTGGTCGCACCGATGTTCATCCAGCCCGGCCTGGGCCTGCGCCAGCCGGTCGCCTCACTGCCCGGCGTTGACCGGGTGAGTGTCGACGAGGCCGTAAGAGACGCAGAACGCTACGCCGAGCTCGGCCTGGGTGGGGTGATCCTCTTCGGCCTGCCCGAGGCGAAGGAGGAGACCGGTCGTGAGGCCTGGCTCGAGCAGGGCATCGTCCAGCAGGCCCTGCGCCGGCTCAGCGAGGCCGACCTGCCGCTGGTGCTCATCGCCGATACGTGCCTTTGCGAATACACGAGCCACGGTCACTGCGGCCCACTCGACGACCAGGGGCAGGTCAACAACGACGCGACCGTGGAGTCGCTGGCGCGAACTGCCGTCGCGCAGGCGGCGGCCGGCGCGCAGATCGTCGCGCCCAGCGCAATGATGGACGGCCAGGTGGCGGCGATACGGCGTTCGCTCGACGACGCCGGGCTCATCACGGCCGGCATCCTCGCCTATGCGGCAAAGGCTGCGTCGGCGTTCTACGGACCCTTCCGAGATGCCGCCGACAGCGCGCCCTCGTTTGGCGACCGGCGCGGGTACCAGATGGACCCGGCCAACCCGCGCGAAGCGCTCCGCGAGATGTCCCTGGACGCTGCCGAGGGAGCGGACATGCTGATGGTCAAGCCGGCCCTCCCTCAGCTTGACCTGATCGCCGCCGCCCACCAGCGTTTCGAACTGCCCATCGCCGCCTACCAGGTCTCAGGCGAGCACGCGATGCTGGCGGCTGCCGCACAGAACGGCTGGATCGATGGCAGGCGGGCGACGCTGGAGGCGCTGACCGGCATCGTCAGGGCCGGCGCGCAGGTGGTCATCACCTACGCCGCGGCGCAGGTCGCTGGCTGGTTGGCCCAGGGCGTGGACGAATGAGCGCCTCATCGCTTGATCCCGGCGTGGAGCGCTTCGTTCACGCCTGGCTTCTGCGCCTGGATCCGGCGTGGCGGCGACTGCAACAATCCGAACGGGAACGCGATGCTGACGCCTGGCGGAACGCCGCCGGATCGCGCGATGGCCTGCGCCAGGTCGCGTACTCGACGATCGGCATCCGCGCCGAAGGCGAGCTGCTCTTGTGGCGCATGGCCGACCGCCTGGAAGACATCGAGGAGTCGGCGGCTCAGCTGCTGACCATTGGCCTTGGCCGCTGGCTGTCGCCGGCCGTCTCGATGATCGGCCTGACCCGCCCGTCGCAATACGTCAAGCGACCGACGCCGCAGGAGCAGAGCCTCTTCGAAGGCGAGCGGTCGCGCTACCTGGTGGTCTATCCCTTCGTCAAGTCGGTCGAGTGGTATCTGACGCCGGCCGAGCAGCGGCACGAGGTGATGCGCGGCCACATGCGCGTCGGGCACCGCTACCCGCAGGTGCGCCAGCTGCTGGCATACTCCTTCGGCCTCGACGACCAGGAGTTCATCGTCGCCTACGAGACCGATGACCTGATCGCTTTCCAGGACCTGGTGCGCGAGCTGCGCGAGACGGAGAGCCGTCGCTCGACCGTGCGCGACACGCCGCTCATAACCGCCATCCACCGCCCGCTGGACGAGATCCTCGCGATGCTGGCGGGCCGTCCATGAGCAGCTCCCTCGCCCGGACTGGTCTTCGGTCGGAACAGCTGATGGCGCGCGCCGCCCGGCTGTTCCCGGGCGGCGTCAACTCGCCTGTCCGGGCATATCGCTCCGTGGGTGGCACGCCACGCGTGATAGCGCGGGCCCAGGGCGCGCGATTGTGGGACGTCGACGGCATCGAGTACATCGATTACATCGGCTCCTGGGGACCGATGATCCTCGGCCACGCCCACCCGGCCGTCGTGGCTGCCGTCCAGCGTGCCGCTGAGCGGGGCACGTCCTATGGGGCGCCCAACGAGCTCGAGGTCGAATTGGCCGAGGAGATCGTCGCGGCGATGCCTTCCATGAGCCGGCTGCGCTTCGTCTCGTCCGGCACCGAGGCGGCGATGAGCGCGCTGCGCGTGGCGCGCGGCTTCACCGCTCGGCCAAAGGTGATCAAGCTGGCGGGCGGCTACCACGGTCACGCCGACGGCCTGCTTGTCCAGGCCGGCTCGGGCGCGGCCGGCATCGGCCAGCCGACCTCGGCAGGCGTCACACAGGCGACCGCGACGGACACGCTGGTCGCGCCGTACAACGACCTCGATGCTGTCGCGGAGCTGCTCCAGCGACACGACCGGGAGGTCGCGGCGTTGATCGTCGAGCCGGTGGCCGCCAACATGGGCGTGGTTCCGCCGGCCGATGGCTATCTGGCCGGGCTGCGCTCGCTGACCGAGCGAGCTGGAGCGCTGCTCATCTTCGACGAGGTGATCAGCGGCTTTCGAGTGGCGCGCGGCGGCGCCCAGGCGCTCTATGGCGTGACGCCGGACCTGACCGTGTTGGGCAAGATCATCGGCGGCGGACTGCCCGTGGGGGCCTATGGCGGCCGGGCTGATGTTATGGCGATGGTCGCACCGGAGGGGCCGGTCTACCAAGCTGGAACGTTGTCAGGCAACCCGCTGGCCATGGCCGCCGGACTGGCCACGCTGAGGGCGCTGGGAGGGGACCTCTACGACCGCCTCGAGGGGGCGGGGGCGACGCTGGAAGACGGCCTCGTCGAGATGGCGCGCAGCGCCGGGGCGGTGATCCGGATCGCTCGCGTCGCCTCTCTGCTGACCGTCTTCTTCGACGGGCAGGACCGCTTCGCGCGTTTCTTCCACGCGATGCTCGGGCGGGGCGTGATGCTCCCACCGTCGCAGCACGAAGCGTGGTTCATCTCAGCCGCCCACGACCAGGCTGTCCTCGGACAGACAATCGAGGCAGCGCGCGCATCCTTCCAGGACGCGTTCCGATGACCGTCGCCGTGCCTGCGATGACCGGCGAGCAGCGGTTCCTTGCCGCTGCCCGGGGCGAGCCGGTAGATGCAACGCCAGTCTGGTTCATGCGCCAGGCCGGCCGCTGCCTCGCCGACTACCGCGCGCTGCGCGAACGCCACGACATCCTGACCCTGGCCAAGACGCCCGATCTGTGCGCGCAGGTGACGCTGATGCCGATCGAGGCGTTCGGGGTCGACGCGGCGGTCATGTTCGCCGACATCATGCTGCCGCTCGAGCCGATGGGCGTCGAGCTCGAGATCCAGCCCGACATCGGGCCGATCATCCACAACCCCATCCGCTGGGCGAACGACGTCGACCGGCTGCGGCTGTTCGAGCCGGCCGAGCACGTCGGCTTCGTGATGGACGCCATCCGGCTGGTCGCCCACGAGCTGGCCGGCCGCCAGGGCGTGATCGGCTTCTCGGGTGCCCCGTTCACCCTGGCCTGCTACCTGATCGAGGGGCGGCCTTCGCGCGAGTACAGCCGCGCGAAGGCCTTCATGTACGCCGAACCGAGGGCCTGGCACGAGCTGATGGCCCGCCTATCCGAGGTCATCGTCCGCTACCTGCGCGCGCAGGTGGACGCCGGCGCACAGGTCGTCCAGCTCTTCGACTCGTGGGTCGGTGCGCTCTCCCCGGCCGACTATGCGGAGTACGTCCAGCCGCACGTCCGGCGCATCTTCGACGCTCTTGGCAACGCCCCTACGATCCACTTCGGGACCCACACCGCGGCCCTGCTCGAGCTGATGGCAGAGGCCGGCGGTGACCTGATCAGCATCGACGCCCGCCAGTCGCTCGACGTGGCCTGGCAACGGCTCCCCGCCGGCCGCGGCGTGCAGGGCAACCTCGACGCAACCCGCGTGCTGGCCGGATGGGGCCCGACGGAGGAGGGTGCCCGCGACGTGCTCGTCCGCGCCGGCGGGCGCAACGGCCACATCTTCAACCTGGGCCACGGCGTGCTGCCAGAGTCGGACCCCGGGCTGCTGCGCCAGCTGGTGGACTTCGTCCACGCCGAGTCAACCCGATGAGCGACTCCGCGGCGCCGGTCGGCGTCGTGCTGATGACCTACGGCTCGCCGGCCTCGCTGGAGGACGTGCCTCGCTATATCCGGGCGGTGCGCGGCGGTCGCGACGTGCCGGCAGAGGTCGTCGATGAGATGCGCCGTCGCTACCGGATCATCGGCGGGTCGCCGTTGATCGGCATAACTCGGGCGCAGGCCGACGCCCTGCAGCAGCGTCTGGGCGACGGATGGATGGTTCGCGCCGGCATGCGCTTCTCCGAGCCGTACATCGCCGAGGTCGTGAGCGAGATGGCCGATGCCGGCGTACGCCGGGTCGTCGGCGTGATCATGTCGCCGCAATTCTCGCCGCTGCTGATGGGCGGCTATCGCCGGGCGCTCGACGACGCCCACGGCCAACTCGGACCCGACGCTCCGCCGATCCAGCTTGCCGGGGCCTGGCACACGGATCCGTCGTTCATCGCGGCGCTGGCCGCGCGCATCGATGAGGCGCTGGGTCGCCTGCCCCCCGCCGAGCGCGAGCGGGCGCCGGTGCTGCTCACGGCGCACTCGCTGCCGCGGCGGGTGGCCGAGCAGGAGCCCGACTACCTTGCCCAGCTCGAGCAGACGGCCCGACTCGTGGCCGGACGGGCCGGTCTGGCCGATTCTCGGTGGACGTTCTGCTGGCAGAGCGCCGGCCATGAACCGGGCGAGTGGATGAAGCCGGACTTCGCCGACCTGATGCCCGAGCTCGCGGCAGCCGGCCACCGCTCGGTGGTCGTGGCGCCGATCCAGTTCCTGGCCGACCACCTCGAGATCCTCTATGACGTCGACGTAGGCGCGCGGGAGCAGGCCGAGGCCGCCGGCCTGCGCTTCGAGCGGATCGAGTCGCTCAACGTCGACAAGCGCTTCATCGACGCGCTGGCGGCGGTGGTCAGCCGGACGTCGAGCCAAGCGTCAGCCCGCGCTTGAGCTGCCTGACACGAGGCAGGCGCATCGACCGCCCGCGGCTCGTCCCCGGGGCGTGAGCCTCAGCTCCGCGCAGCTGGGTCCCCCGCCAGGCGTGCCGGTTGGCCGGGCTCGGCGGGCAGCACGACGGCGTTGGGCACGATCTCGTAGTGCTCGGCCATGCCCTCCAGCAGCAGCTCCCGATGACGCGTCGCGACCGGCTGGCGGATGTCGCCGCCGGTGGCCGCCTGGATCCGCTCCCAGCCGAGCCAGGTGGAGGCCGTGACGAAACGATCGTCATCGAGCATGCCAAGGAACAGCGCCGAGGGCCCGCGCCCTCCCTCCGCATCGGCAACGGTCCCGTCGCGCACGGCGCCGACGTAATCCGCTGCCCGTCCCTGCCTGGCTCGCCCGCGGAAGATACGCAGTATCCGGGCGTCAGCCGGCGACTCGAGCGACAGCACGAGCGAGGTGGGCAACACCTCGAGGTTTGAATCGGCCACCGCCCGGTCCCGTTCAGGGTCGAACGGCTTGCCGAGGTCGTCCGGCTCGACGCCCGCCCAGACCGAGAGCACCGCCCGACTGCCGACCTCGCCGATGATCCGACCGGCATACGCATGCTGTAGGCCGGGTCGCTCGACCAGCCCGGGCAACAGATGCTGGCGCAGGAACTGATCGGTCACCTCACCGGGCGCGCCGGGACGGAACGTGAGCAACCGCATCAGCATGACGGTCAATCCCTCAACACCGCAGCCCCTCGTACGAACGGCTCGAGACTCCGCTCCCATTTTTGCACCGCGCGCGGCCGTCGACAACGCAACAGACCTGCTTATCAGGAAGGGCGGGCTTCAACCCCGCAGGGGCATCGGCCGGGATGGCGTGCGGCTGGCGGAGCTCCCTTTCGCCCGCTGGTCGGCCGTGCTCAGGCGCCGGCCTGCCGGCTCTGCACGGCGCCCCGCCGCCGCAGCAGCAGGACGCCGTCGCGGATCGGGACCAGCACGCGCTCGACTCGTCTATCAGCGGCGACGTGTCCATTGAAGGCGCGAATTGCCGAGCCGTGCTCGCTGACGTCGGACGGGTCGATCACCCTTCCGCCGGCGAGCACGTTGTCCACCGCGATCAATCCCCGGTCTGACAGCAGCGGCAGCGATGCTTCGTAGTAGTCGATGTAGCCGGCCTTGTCCGCGTCGATGAAGACGAAGTCGAAGGGGCCCTCGAGCTGCCGCATGGTCTCGAGCGCGGGTCCCCGACGCAGCTCGATTCGGTCTCCCCACGGTGATCGCTGGAAGAAGCGCTCGGCAACGTCAGCGTGGCGATCGTCGAGCTCGCAGGTGATGAGCCGTCCGTCCTCGGGCAGCGCCTCGGCCATGGACAGCGCCGAGTACCCGGTGAAGGTGCCGATCTCCAGCACCCGCCGCGCGCCGACGGCAGCAACCAGCATGTTGAGGAAGCGGCCCTCGAGCCGGCCGACCATCATCCCGTGGCTCTGGGAGAAGTCGCGTGTGGCGGCGGCAAGCTCCTGCAGCAGGGGCGGCTCGGCTGACGATAGCTCGGTGGCGTACGCCTCGATGTCCGGATCGGTGATGGTGCGCATGACGGGATGGTGGCAGATGGCCCCGCGCCGGGCAACGAAAAACCCACGCCTGCCGGCGTGGGCTTCGCCTGTGGCCCGTGGTCGGAGGGGCGACTTTGAGGTCGGCTCACGCCCCCGACCACCCGGCTATGCCGGCCCGCATGTCAGAGCTGATGTTGCCGGCACGAGGCCGTGTTGCGAGGTTGCTCGATCCGCGCGATCCATCCGCCGTGATCGGCAGCACTCTCGAGACGCTCTGCCCGGGAATGCTCCGGTCGTTCCGTCTGCTCTTGCGGTTGCGGTCGTTCGTCACGGACGCACCTCTCTGCCGACAATCGTACTACCGGCATGCAAGCCCGGCAGCCTGCCGTCTGGCCTGAATGGCTCCACAATCGGCCCGTGGAAGCGGACGGTTCGGTGCGGATCGGCTGGGAGGCAGAGGGCTACGTGGCCATCCATGTCTATGCTCGGTTCTGGCCGCGCGGAGAGCTGGACCGGTTTGCCCAGGTCGTGGCCGATGTGGCTTTGACCAACCGCACGCTGGCCGACCTGCGTCGGCAGCTGCGCCGCGAGCTCGGAGGCAGCACCTTCGAGATCGAGGCGCCCGACGCTGACGCGCCGGACCGCCGGGTGCGAATCAACTTTCACCCGCCGCCGGGCAACCCGAACCCTGACGCGGACGTGCCCTTCTGAGTGGCGCCAGCCTAGCGGTTGCGGCGGATCGTCAGATACGACATGTCCAGGCCGCGGTGCAGGTCGATGTCGACGCAGCCCCGGATGCCCGGCACGCTGCCGCAGTCCGACACCTGCCAGATGGTCCAGCCGCGGCCGCCCCAGCTGCCCGCCGGCAGCCGGGGCTCGCTGACCTGCCAGTGCGCGACCCACAGCCGATAGCCGTTGGCGGCGAACCAGGTGCTGTTGCCCATCCGATCGGCCCAGAAGGATGGGCTGGTGTAGATCATCGGCTTCACGCCGAGTCGGCTTTCGACGCGCTGGAGCCAGGTCTTCGTCCAGCGAACCAGCGCCTTCGTGCCCAGGCCGTTGTGGACCTCGAGGTCCAGGACCGGGACGAGGTGGCCGGGCAGCAACTGCGCAGTCCGGACGAAGTGATCGGCTTCGCGGATGGCGTCGTTGTAAGTCCGATCGGGCTGGGCGAAGTGGTAGGCGCCGAAGAGGATGCCCCGCGCGACGGCCCGCTCACGGTTGCGCCCGTACTGTGGGTCAACCCACGACTGCGCTTCGGTGGCCTTGGCGATGGCGAAGTGAACGCCGCCCGCGCGGACCTCGCGCCAGTTGATCTGGCCCTGCCAGCGCGAGACGTCGATGCCCAACAGGTGCCCATCGCGCGCCTCGGCGATGCGTGCGGAGGCTGTCACCGGGCCGAGTCCAACCAGGACGATTGCAGTGAGCGCGATCAGCACGGCGCGCAACGGATGCATTGCGTGGCTCCCCTCCATCCCTCGGTGGGCACAGTCTGACCCACTGGGTGCCCCGCCGCAGGCCTGACCATCGTCGGTGCGTAGACTGGACTCTGGAGGTACTGACCTTGTTCCTGTTCAAGCAGCGCAGCTCAGAGTTGCCGACGCCCGAGAAGGCCCTGCCGGGCCGGTCCACGCCCCTGCGGGTCAGCGAGACTCACTTCGTCAAAGGCTCGCGTATCACGCCGCCCTACCCGGAAGGCAGCGAGCTGGCCCTGTTCGGTGCCGGCTGCTTCTGGGGTGTGGAAAAGACGTTCTGGCAGGTGCCCGGGGTGATCAGCACCGCCGTGGGGTATGCCGGCGGCCTGACGCCGAACCCAACCTACGAGGAGGTCTGCTCCGGCCAGACCGGCCACGCCGAGGTGGTGCGTGTCGTTTTTGACCCGGCGCAGGTGTCCTACGAGGAGCTGCTCCGCCACTTCTGGGAGGAGCACGATCCGACCCAGGGCATGCGCCAGGGTGCCGACGTGGGCACGCAGTACCGCTCTGCGATATACACCCACTCGGACGAGCAGAAAGCCGCCGCCGTGGCCTCGCGCGAGGCCTACCAGGAGGCCCTGTCGTCGGCCGGCTACGGGCAGATCACGACCGAGATCACCGACGCACCCGACTTCTACTTCGCCGAGGACTACCACCAGCAGTACCTGGCCAAGACGCCGGGCGGATACTGCCCCGACCACTCGACCGGCGTCGCCTGCCCGGTCGGGCTCGGCGTCAGGACGTCAGGGCAGTCCGGATCGGGGGCGCCCCCGAGAACTCTTACCCGCGCGGGTTGCTGAGTCGGGCCCGGCTCGCGCCGCCGCCTTGGCCGCACGTTTGCCGGCCTGGTAGCTCGCCAGCGTCTCCGGCGAGTCGACATCGCCGAGGGTCATCTGTCGGGGCACGACATCCTCCCAGCCCGGCGGGCGAACGCCGAAGCGCTTGCCCAGGATGGTGACGAGCGTGCCGGCTTTCATCGGTCCGATGGAAGGCAGCTCGAGCAGTCGGCGCTGCAGGTCAGGGCCGTCGCGAGCCTCCGTCCAGATCCGCTCCGCGCGGCCTCCGTATCGCTCGGCGACCACATGGCACAGCTCCTGGGTGCGGCGTGCCATGTTGCGCGGGAACCGGTGCAGGGCGGGACGGCGAGCGAAGGCCTCCTCCAGCTGGGCCGGGTCAAACGCGGCAATGTCGGCCGCCTGCAGCGTCCCGATGCGCCGCGACAGCTCGAGCGGCCCACTGAAGGCTTTCTGCAGGGTCACCTGCTGGTCGAGCACGAAACCGATGAGCAGGGCCAGCGGTTCGCGGGCCAGCAATCGGTCAGCTTCGTCGTCGCCGGTGAAGTGAAGGCGTTCCGGGGACCCGGGGGTGCTCGGGCTCATCCCGACATGCTATCGCCGCGAGGGGCGTCCTCAGGTACCAGTCGGCCTATCCCAATCAGGCCAGCCTCCCCTTCCGCCGGGTGCGCTATCATCGCCACGGCGAACGACGCAGGTCTGAGCATCGAACACTCGCTCCCGCGCTGGCGCCAACGCTCAAACCGCTCCGGTCCGCAGATGAAGGCCGTGGAGCACAGGAAGGTCCCCGCCATGACGATGCCGGCGGCAAGGGCCCAGTCACGAAAGAACAGGCACATGCAAACCCGTACCCACAGTCACCCGGCAGTCTTCAGCCAGCGAGCCACGGCCCAGCGCCGCCTCCGGCGCGCGAGCGCCTCTCGGCTGTTCTGCTCGACCAATGGCTGCGCCACCCTGATGAACCCGAATGAGGACGGCCGACTGGCCGTCTGCCCGATCTGCGGCGCGCGCCGCCGGCTGCACTAGACGCCCCGGCGCCCTCCCGGATCCAGCGAGCCCGCCTCAAGCGGGACGCCCGGCGTCGGTGTCCCGCGCAGATGACGATCCTGTGCCGTAGAGCGCGGCGCGCAGCCACTGCCGGACCTCCGGCCACTCGTCCACGATGACGCTGAAGTAGACCGAGTCACGCCGTCCGGCAAAGGTGAGCATGTGCCGGCGCAGTGTCCCCTCCTCCACCGCGCCGATGCCCCTCAGCGCCCGCCGCGACTGCTCGTTGCGCGCGTCGGTCTTGAACTCCACCCGCAGCACACCAAGGCGCTCGAAGGCATGCTCGAGCATGAGCAGCTTGGCCTCCCGGTTGATTGACGTCCGTTGCCATGGCGGGGCCAGCCACGTGTAGCCGATCTCGAGGCGGCGATGGGCCGGCTCGATCGAGAGGTAGCGCGTGCTGCCGACTGCCCGCCCGGACGCACGCTCGATCGTGGCGAAGGCGACCTGCCGGCCGGCTTCCACCTCGGCCAGGGCCTGCCCGATGTGCTCCCGCATAGCCGCCGCGGATCTGACCGGTACCGGCATCCAGCGCCAGACCTGCTCCTCGAGGCCGACCTCTGCCAGGTCCTTCCCGTGGGAGAGGTTGAGGGGCTCGAGGCGCACGAAGCGCCCCTCGAGCGCGACGGGCTGGACCCAGCGGTCCGGCCCGTCCAATCAGCGCTCCGCGCAGGCGCGCACGCGAATCGCGCGCGATAGCTCGTCGGCGGCTTCCGCCAGCTGGCGCGACAGCGTGGGCAGCCGGCCGTCCAGCGATGCCAGCATCTCGTTCGAGCGGTCGAGCACCTCGGGCTCGGAGCGATAGGCCGGGTACATCGTCAGCATGTAGGCACGCGCAAACGGATGGTCCCGCGTCTCGAAGACCTGGCGCACTTCCCCGAAGAAGCGGTCCCGGTAGGGCGTCAGGAGCTCGGCCTGATGGAACCACCAGAACCCCTGCATGGCGGCGCGCGTGAAGTGGAACGAGCCGTAGCCGTCACCGTGGATCCGGCGCCAGGCCTCCGCCTTGCCCTCGGCCGTCGGTCGCGCAGCGTTGGCCCTGATCACCGCGCGCCGGCCGCGATCGGAGGGATCACGACGCTCCTCTGCATCCAGTTGAGCCAGGGCGTCGGGGAGCCCATGGGCAACCGCTCTGACGGCGATCTCCCAGCGCATCTCCTGGTCGAAGTCAAAGCGGCCGATTGCGTCGGGCTCGTCGCGCAGCTCGACGAGCCGAGCCACATCGTCGCGACTGGCGGCCGCAGCGATCGCCGCGCGCGCCCAGATGATCCGTCCATCCGAGTTGCGCGCGTTACGCAGGCTGTCCAGCGCCGCGTCGAAAGTGGCGTGCGCCTCGCGCAGCCGAACGGCGTCCGGCACGTAGCGTGCCTGGGCCAAGGCGATTCGCTGGAGCATCGCGTCGACGATGTCCAGGTCCGGCTCGAGCTGCAGCTGGCGGCGGCAGATGGACAGGAAATCCAGCGACCCCAGCTGGCAGTCGCGCACCATCTCCCACAGCGACATCCAGAGCAGCTGGCGCAGCAGCGGGTCGTCAATTCGGCCCAGTCCTTCCCGGACGTAGCCCAGAGAGCGGGCGTCGAGCGCCACCTTGGCATAGGCGTGGTCGTTGTGGTTGGGAAAGACCAGCGCGGGCGCGGCGCGTCCGACCGCCTCGTGAACGACGGTCTCCGGGCTGTCGATCGATGCTCCGACGGCCTCCAGCACAAGCCGGCCACCCTCAACGCGGCCCAGCCCCACCTCGAGCGCATGCGGCCGCAGGGTTGGATAGTCGGCCGGGGCGGACTGGCGCAGCACCAGCTGCCGCAGGCGCTCGCCCTCCACCTGCCACTCGGCGGCCAGAGTGTTGACCGATGCCGTCTCGAGCCAGAGGCGCGACCATTCGCCGAGCGGCCGGCCGCTGGCCTCTTCGAGACAGGCCAGGAAGTCGGACAGCGTTGCATTCCCCCAGGCGTGACGTCGAAAGTAAAGGCGCATGCCGTCGCGGAAGCCGTCGCGCCCGACCGCCTGCACCAGCTGCTTGAGCACCGACGCGCCCTTGCCATACGTGATCCCATCAAAGATGAGGAACGCCTCCTCGGTGTCTGAAGCGGCTCCGGCGATGGGGTGGGTAGTGACCAGCTGGTCCTGCTGGTAGGCCCACCGCTTGATGTCGGCGTTAAAGACCCGCCAGGCGTTGGTGAAGCGGGTCGCCTCGACCATCGTCAGGTACGAGATGTACGTGGCAAAGCTTTCGTTGAGCCACAGGTCATCCCACCAGCGCATGGTGGTCAGGTTGCCGAACCACATGTGGGCCAATTCGTGCAGCAGCACCTCGGCTCGATCCAGACGCTGGTTCTCGGTGGGCGGGTCGCGGAAGAGGTATGCCTCGTTGTAGGTGACCGCACCGACGTTCTCCATTGCGCCGGAGTTGTACTCGGGCACGAAGATCTGGTCGTACTTGGCAAAGGGGTATGGCTGGTCGAACAGATCGGCGTAGAAGTCGAGTCCCTGGCCGGTGATCTCGAAGATCTCGGCGGCGTGCTCGTCCAGCTGACGCTCCATCGAGCGGCGAGCGTAGAGCCCGAGGGCGAGTCCCCTGTGCTGGGCGTGACGAACGACGTACTCGCCGCCGATGAGCGCGACCAGGTAGGTGCTGAAGAGCTCGGTTCGCGCGAATTGGTGGCGGCGGCGCCCATCTGATGTGTTGTCGGCAGCTTCGACTGGCGAGTTGGCAATGACCGCCCAGGACGCAGGGGCCGTGACGTCGAAGGTGTAGTGGCCCTTGATGTCGGGCTGGTCGAAGCATGGGAAGAGCCGGTGGGCTTCGTAGGGCTCGAAGTTCGTGTAGACGTACTCCGCACCGTCTTCCGGGTCGACGAACCGGTGGAAGCCATCGCCGCTCGTGTCGAAGTCGTTTTGATAGGCGATGCGCACCTCCATCTGGCGCGCGACGGCAGCGGCCGGCAGGGTCAGTCGGAAGCCGTTCCAATCAGGCGTGAGCTCGCTGCCATTGACGGTCAGGCGTTCGATCCGGCGCCCGCGAAAGTCCAGGAACAGCGGTCCCTCGCCTTCGACCTCGAACAGCAGGCGAGCCTGCCCGCTGTAGTCGGGACGCCCGCCGGCGAGATCAAGCGCGACGAGGTATTCCACCTGCCTGACGCGCGCGGCCCGCCCCGCAGCCTCTGCCTGAGTGAGAACGTCACGGGCGGCGGCAGCGTCGATCGCGGTGGTGGTTGAAGGCAATTGGACGGGCCTCTCTATTGGTAATGGATGACGAAGGGGACGTCTGCGGAGCGCGGGAAGTGTAACCCTGCGTGATGGTGTCTGCCGTCCAACTGCCCCTTGGCGTTGGGCCCGGCTCAGGCCATCGGCGCATTCGGATCGGCGATGACCGACAACGCCCGGGGCAGGACCGTGAACGTTGCCGGCAGGACCCCCAGCCGCTCCCCGTCACCGATCACGCCGAGAGGGCGATCGGCGCTGATGGTGACCCTCTGGCCGCGCAGCATGCGCACGCGGGAATGCGCGGTGTGGGTGCCGCGAAAGACGCTGGGGAAGGCGCGCATGAACTCCAGGCGCGAGAGTGCGCCGACGATGCAGATTTCCAGCGATCCGCTCTGCAGGTGGGCCGCCGGCGCCACCCGCATGCCGCCGCCGTAGGTGCTGCCGTTGGCCACCGCCACGAGCATGGCCGGCAGATCCGACCTGTCTCCGTCCACCTCGATGGTGAAATCGGCCGGGGCGTAGTGGGGCATCTCGGCGAGCACCGCGGCCACGTAGCGCGGAGCACCACGCAGCCGCGTGATCGCCATTGCCCGGCCGGCTACCTGGGCGTCGAACCCGGAGCCGCCAACCGTGAGCACATGACGTGTCCGACCGGCCGCCTCCGCGCGCATGACATCGACCGTCTGCGGCCTTGCTCTCGCAATGAGCCGGGCCAGCGAGCGCAGGCGGTGCTCGCGCAGGCCAAGCGCCCGGGCGTAGTCATTGGCGCTGCCGCCGGGCACGACGGCCAGCGTCACCCCCGTTCCTACCAGCGCGTCGGCAACTGCCGCCGCGTGGCCATCGCCGCCGACGGCAACGACCAGGTCAGCACCTTGGGCCACTGCCGCGTGGGTGACCCTCGATGGCTCGTCGCCGTCGGCGCAGACGTGCACGACTGATGGCTCGGCTCCTTCGGCGCGCAGGAGAGGCAGCAGGGCGCTGAGCACGCGAGCTCCGCGGCCTGCACCGGCGCGCGGGTTCACGACGAGCCAGATCGGCACCGTCAGCACCTCCGCTCGAAACTTGTGGCGGCGATGTTAGTCCGCCGGTCTCACCGCTGTCAGCCGTGCTGTGCCTCGTTGCTAGAGTCGTGCCATGGACAACAACCAGATCAGCTCACGAGCGGTCGAGGGCAAGCACCTCGAGCACAAGCACGGCCTCGACGAGTGGTCGCCGATGATGCCCGAGCGCAGCGGCCAGTCGGTCATCCTCGGCGAAGAGCCGCCCGACGAGCTCTATCGCTGCCAGCGCGTTGGCTGCGGCGAGGTCGTCCGACTCAAGGCGGACCACGGCGTCGGCTGACGGCGCCCTGCCGCGATGAGGGCGCCGTTGTCAGGCGGTTGAGCCGGCGCGCTCCGACTTCAACGCGGGCAGGACCTCGCGCTCGTAGAAGCGGATCATGCCTTCCTGGTCGTCGCCAACCTGGTGGATGAAGACGTGGTCGAATCCCGCGTCGATGTACTCGCGCACCTTCTCGAGGTGACGCTCGGGATCCGGCCCGCACACGACGGCCTCGCCGATTTCTTCCTCCGTCACGGTCTGTGCCGCCTGCTCGAAGTGGGATGGCAGCGCGAGCTCCTGGCTTAGCTGGCCCTTCAGGCCCGCGTTCGGCCAGCGGCTGTGGGCCGTGCGGCGAGCCTCGGCTTCGTCATCCGCCCAGCAGACCGTCATCTCGGCATAGCGCGGACCCTCGCCGCCCGCCTCGCGAAATGCCTTGATCACCTCTTCATTGGGCGAGGTCGACATCAGCCCGTCGCCGGATCTACCTGCCAGCTGGCCTGCCTTCTCGCCGGAGGCGGCGACGATGATCGGCGGGAGCTCGTCCGGCAACGTGTACAGGCGGGCGTTCTCGACGACGTAGTGCTCGCCATAGTGGGTCTGCAGGCCGCCCTGCCAGAGCAGCCGGATTACGTCGATTGCCTCCTCGAGCATGTCCAGCCGCATGTCCACCGGCGGCCAGCGATCGGCGAGGATGTGCTCGTTCAGGTTCTCGCCACTGCCCACCCCAAGGAAGAAGCGGCCCGGCATCATCTCGGCGACGGTCGCCGCGGCGTGAGCAATGATCGCCGGGTGAATGCGGATCGTCGGGCAGGTCACGCCGGTGCCGACGCGCAGCCGCTCAGTCGCCTGGGCGATGCCGCCCAATGTGGCCCAGACAAAGCCGCTCTCGCCCTGGGCATCGACCCACGGGTGGAAGTGATCGGAGATGACACCGAAGGTGAAGCCGGCTTCCTCGGCCCGGGCGGCCAGCCGCACCAACTCGCTCGGCGCCTGCTCCTCGCTGCAAAGCTTGTAGCCAAATTCAGTCATGGCTGCAGGGTGCTGCGGGGGGCGCTGCGGGGGCGCAGGCCTCGGGCGGGATTGGATTACGTGTGGGTGGCGAAGGTGGGCGGGCACGGCCCACCCGGGTCGCTAGCGCGGACCCTGCTCGGCTCCCTTCTCGGTCGAGGTGTGGCTGCCGAGCTTGCCCCGACCGGGGACCCGGCCGGCGCCGGCCGCGCCCCGCTGGCCCGACGGCTCGATACGATCTTCCTCGGGGGCGTCCTCGGCCCGCGGGCGCCCCAGGCTCGCTCCCACGTCGCTGCGCAGGGAGTCCTGGGCTGCCTCGCCGGCGCCCTCCTCATCTGGCCAATGATGGGGCGGACCCCCGCGCTCGTTGTCACTCATGGCTGTGATCCTCGCATCCACTCCGTTGCACGCTCCTTCCACCCGGGCCCGCTAACCTGCGAAGCGAGATGAAGATCCTGATCACCGGCGCCACCGGACGCATCGGCAAGATCCTGCGCGAGCGCCTGAGCGATCACCAGCTCAGGCTGCTCGGCCGCTCCGAGGTCGAAGATCCGGGGAACGCCGAGACCCACATCGCCGACATCACCGACTTGGACTCGCTGCGGCCGGCTTTCCGGAACATCGACGCGGTGATCCACCTGGCCGCCGCCTCGGCGGTGGACTCGAAGTGGGAGCAGGTGCTGCCGGCCAACATCGTCGGCGTGCGCAACGTCTATGAGGCAGCTCGGCTGGAAGGCGTCGGGCGGGTCGTCTACGCCTCGACGACGCACACGGTGGCCGGGCACGAGCGGGCCGCCGCGCCGGCGCTGTACGAGCTCGACGCGACGACGACCTTCCCTGTCGACGTGGAGCCCCGCCCTGACTCGCTGTACGGGGCATCAAAGGTGTTCGGTGAGGCGCTCGGCCGGTGGTATGTCGACGTCCATGGCCTGCGCGTGATCTGCCTGCGCATCGGCTACGTGTCGGGCGAGGATGACGAGGACTTCGAGTCGCCGTACGAGGGCGAGGAGCGGCTGGATCGGCGTGAGCTGGCCACGCGCAAGCGCATGCGCGCGATCTGGCTCAGCCATCGCGACTGCGTCGAGCTCTTCCGTCGCGCCCTGGTGGCCGATGTCGACTGGGCGATCGTCTACGGCACCTCCGCCAACCCGCGCCAGATCTGGGACCTGGCGCCTGCCCGCCGCCTGCTCGGCTACCAGCCGCGAGACAGCGCACCGGAGTAGCTGCTCAGGCGGCGCGGTCCGGCGTCGGCCGGGCAATCACCGAACGCCGCGGCTACGCAGCTCAGCGATCGCACGCAGCAGCTGGGCATCGTCGATCTGGTCGAGCTCGTCCGGCCTAAGCTGCTGCACCTCGTCGGGCTCCAGCGGGACCGCCTGGGCGTCGAGCTCGACGGCGATGTCCGGCTCGATGCCGCGGCCGAAGATCAGCTGACCGTCAGGCGTAAGCCAGCGCTCGATGGCAATGCGCACCGCTGACCCATCGGAGAGGGGATACGTGATCAGAACCGTGCCGGTGCCAAAGGTCGTATCGCCGATCAGCTGTGCCCGGCCGTTTGCCTGAATGCCGCCCGACACGATCTCTGCCGAGCTGGCCGAGCCCTCGTCGATCAGCACCACCATGGGAAGGTCGGTCGGCTGCGCGCCCTCATCGGTCTGTACCGGGATGCGCGAGCCATCGGCCAGCTCGCGGATGTAGATGGTGTCACCGGCGGGAAGGAAGAGGCTGGCCGCTGCAACGGCCTCGTGGACCAAACCGCCGGGATTGCTGCGCAGGTCCAGGATCAGTCCCTCGGCGCCCTGAGCGAGAGCCTCATCTCGCGCCCGTTCCAGCTCGGCGGCACTGCCCTGCGAGAACTGGACGAACCGAAGCAGGGCGATCTGGGTTCCCGGCACCATCGCCCAGGTAGCCGCCGGGAACCGGATCTCCTCGCGGACGATGTTGAAGTCGATCAGCTCGTCGGCCGCGGGCCGGTAGACGCGCAGCTCAACGGTCGTGCCGGCCTCACCCCTGACGATGGGCGCGATCTGCTCCGGCGCCAGCCGCTCTACGTTCTGGCCATCAACCTGGATCAGCTCGTCACCCGATCGAAGCCCCGCGCGCGAGGCAGGACCGCCGCTTACCACCGAAACGATGACCGGCCGCCCGTTGCGTTCTCCGAGGAGCACCCCGATGCCGACGATCGTTCCCTGCAGCGACTCCTGCTCTCGGCGCAGCTCCTCTGGCGTCAGGAAGATGCTGTGGCCCGTGTCGCCCAGCGCCTCGACGAGGCCGCGGATCGCGCCATAGGTCATGGGCACGTTGCCCAGCTGGTCGCGACCCACGTAGTGCTCGCGGATGATCTCGTAGGCCTCCCGGAACAGGTCGAAATCGGCCGGCTGGTCGGGCGGAGCTGTGTTGATCGGCCCGGGAGTGGGGATGGGTGCCCGCGTCTCGGCGGGGCCCGGCGTGACCCCCGGGCGTGCCGTCTCGCCCGGAGCCGGAGTGGTCCCCGGCTGCTGGCCGACGGGCGTGGGCCCCGGCTGCTGGCCGACAGGCGTGGGCCCCAACTGCTGGCCGATGGGCGTGCCAGCCGGAGGGGCCCCGTCACGCGGCGCGCCGAGCAGTCCGCTCTGGCCGACCAACAGTCCGGCCACGAAGACGAGGCCCAATACGATGGCCACCGCGGCGAGGCGCCCCCGTCCCCGGCTCGAAGGATGGGGTGGTTGCCCAGGGGGCCACGGCTGGTTCGATTGGTCCTTCATGCGAACCCCATGATCAGGCCTGCGGGCGGATCATGCCGAGGCCGCACTGTGGACAACGGTTTGGGGACCGAGCGTGGAAAAGCGCCGCAACGCACCGCTATTGGTGGACAAGTCCCATTGCCGCGCGGGTCGCCGGCCGATACATTGAGGTCGTCCCGAAGGGGCCACGGAAACGGAGCCGCCGCCGCTGGTTCGCCAGCGATGACGGTCACCGGGCCGGCCGGCTCCTTCGGGCGTTTTACTTTCCGCCCCTGCCAAGCAGAGTGGCGCAGGCTTCCCGTCGCGGCCTGCAGGCTTCCAGTCGCGGTCTGCAGGCCTTCAGTCGGCGGGCTGACGATCAATAGGCCGGCTGGACGTCGACGACCTCGGCGGCCCAGGGGCAGTAGCGCTCGGTCTGGAGCGTGCCGTCCTCTATATGCGATGGCAGCCCATCGCAAACCTCCGCCGTCATGTCCGCGAACTCGAGCGTTTCGGGATCGAGACTCCAGCTCCAGCCCTCGTTCACGCCCGTCTCGCCGCGGACGATCACCGCGTTGGGGATGGCGCCCTCCTCGCCGCCGGCCAGCAGGCCCCGGACGTGCTGGATGTGGTCAGGGTTCGTGAGCAACATGCGGAACTGCTCGTCGACCACCCTGAAGGTGACAATCACACCATTCGGGGTGACCACCGGTGTCGGCGGCGGCGTCACGAGTGGGCTGGGCGACGGAGTGATGCGCGGTGTTGGGTCCGGCGTGACGATCGGCGTCGGCGCCGGGGTCACGGGCGGGGGCTCGGGGGTGACGTTCGGGCTGGGCGAAGGAGCCGGGGTCGGCGCCACAGCGCCGCCGCAGGCGGCGACGATCAGGACGAGCAGCGCGCCGGAAACTGTGACGGAGCGGAACATCGGTCGGCGAAGACCCCCTGTGAGTGCTGAATCGTGGGACGGTGAGCGTGAGCCACCGCCCGCTGTGACGAACGTAGCGCGCGTCAGGTTCCGCCCACCACCCACCGAAGGTCCGGGCCTACGAAGGTCCGGGCCTAGAAGATCTGAGGACACCACGGCCTGATCGAGCTGGCGAAGAGACGATCGGCCATGACGGCCGCGCCGGCGCTCAGCTCCCTCGTGCGACCGGCTTGGGCGAGGTCAGCGAAGCTGAACGCGCCGAGGTAGAGCGCAGCCAGATCGTTGGTCTCGAGCTCGATATCGGCGGGGTCGTCAGTGGGCTCGGCAGCGGCCTTTCCGGCGCGCACGGACAGGCGCCAGCGCCCGGCCAGATCGGGCATGAACTCATCGCTGACGTTGATCACCAGCTGGCCGTCCTGCTCGTACCCCCTTCCAGCGAGCGCGCCGGGCACATCGAGGATGCGCAGCCACAGCCCGGCACTGAGGCGGGCGCCGAGCAGCTCCGGTTGAGCCAGTTGCAGCAGCAGAGCCGGCTGCGGCGGGCCGACCCAGCGCACAACCCGGTGAACGAGGTCGACGCCGAAGATGAACTCCCATAGCTGTCGCTCCGCCTCGACGTCAACGGCAACCAGCTCGTGCAGGCGCAGCTCGCTGCGCGGGCCGCGCTCGTTCCAGTCTTCCTTGATTCGGTAGATGGCATAGCCGGCGGGTTCGCCATCGCGCTCGTGTACGGCGAAGAACTTGCGGCTGGCGCCGTCACGCCAGTGCTCCGGGTCGGCCAGGCTACGAGTCTCCCACCAGTCGCGGTCGCGGCCGACGAAGCCCGGAATCGCGCGGGCTGCTCGGTCGTAGACCTGTGGCAGCAAGCCGATTGCAGCGTTCGCGTCAACCAGGCGCATGGTGCCCACGCGGCCCTGATCGGCGCGGAATGCCGCCTTGGCGCGCTCGATATCGATGGCACCGTTCAGCGAAGCAAGCCCATACCCGAAGCGCTGGTAAATCAAACCCTCCGACGCCCACAGGATCGCCACCGACTCGCCTTCGGCCCGGGCATCGGCCAGCTGGCGGGCCATCATCCGGCGCAGGATGCCCTGTCGGCGGTGAGTGGGCATGACCCCGACCATCGTTACGCCGGCTGCTCTGAGCTGGCGGCTCCCGGGCACGGTCAGGTCAAACGAGAAGGCGGCTGCGCCAGCCACGATGCGCTCGCCTTCGACCGCGGCCAGCACGCGTCGTGTCTCCGTCGTCCGGCGCCAGCGGTCGACGTCGCCTTCGTGTGTATCGGCGCCAAAGGCCGCCTCTACTGCCTCGATCCAGGACTGGTATTCGTCGTCCGTTATGGGTCTGATCTCGACGGTCACTGGGGCCCTCCTGTCTCGGCCACGGCGTCAGATGATGGCGTCTCCGCGCTGGGCGTGGGCCGGCGATCCTCGACGTGCCGGAACCACAGCCAATAAAGCGCAGTGGCCACGCTGTAGAGCACGATGATCGTGATGAAGTTGAGTGCATACCCCGCGTCGAAGCCCAGCGTCGCCTGGACGGCGCTGTAGTAAAGCCCCGCGAGCACCCAGCCGAATGACCACAGCAGGCTCATCGCCGCCGCCATCGTCGCTCGCTCGCGCGGGCTGACCCGCTCCATGACGAAGGCGTTCAGGATCGGGTTGCCGGCGTTCATCAGCGAATTGCGCACGGCCATGGCGATGATCACCAGCCAGACGAGTGGGGCGAAGCCCAGCACCACCAGGAACGGGATGCTGGCAGCCTGCACGATCACCACCGAGCCGATCTTGCCGTAGCGTCGGGCGAGCGCCGGCTGCAGCAGGATGGCGAGCATCGTACCGAAGGCGGTCACGGCAAAGACCGCGTTGACCTCGCTCAGCTCCAGCTGGAATCGGCCCTGCACGTACAGGTTCAGGAATGGAATCACCTGGCCGGCGCCGAGCGCGATCAGAAAGCCGGGCAGCAGCAGCTTGAAGGCGAGGCGCGGATCGCCGATGTGGATGCCCAGCCGGCCGAGCAGCCCCAGCGCGCTGCCGATCCGGCCGGGGGGCCGCGCGCCTGCCGAGTAGGCATCTCCAGCCGTCGGTGATGAGGCCGGTCGAAGGCGGCTCGGCCGGTCGTCGGCCAGGCGGAACATGCTCGCCAGCGCTGCCAGCATCAGCAGCAGCATCAGCCCGAGCAGAACCCGGTATGCCTCGGGGCTGGCGGCGCCGTGGCCGAAGGCCGCCGCCACCGCGGCGGCGATCGCGCCGCCGACCAGCGCCGCCACCACCTGGGTCCCGTTGGTGATTGCAAACTGGAGCGCGAACAGCTCGCTGCGGTGCTCGGCCCTGCTGCGCTCGGTGAGGAATGGGACAGCGACGACAAAGAGCGCCTGCATGCCCGCCCCGTGGGCGACCGCAAGCAGGAACAGCATGGGCAGGTCGTCGAATACGAGCAGCCCGGCAAGCGCGGTGGCGCTGAGCGCGGCGCCGAGCATCATCGCCAACCGGCGGCCATAGCGGTCCGAGAAGATGCTCGCCGGGATCGCAGCGAGGGTCGAGCTGAGCGCGCCGGTCGTAGCGATCAGGCCGATCGTCGAAGGCGAGAGTCCGAGCGCCGCAAGGTACAGGTTGAAGTTGATCCAGAAGAGACTGATTGCGCCGCTCGAGAGCAGCGTCGTGAACAGGAAGACGCGGGCGTCGCGGTCGAAGCCGCGAAAGCCGTCGATGTACTGCTGAACGCGCCTCAGCATCCCGGTCCGAGCTCCCCCGCGCTCGGCGACCTGAGGCCGATCGCTGTGCCTTCGGGGGAGCCGCCCTACTCGACCCGGATGCTCTCGCGCGACGATCGGTCGCTGCCCGACGCATCGTCGCTGGAGCGGTTGATCCAGTGATCAAGCAGGCTGCGCACGGCAAGCAGCTGCTCGCGCGCGGCAGCGCGCACGTGATGCCTTGTCTCTTCAGGGATGATCGCCTGCCCTGCTGCCCGCGATCGGTCGAGCGCCCGGTCCATCGATGATCCCCGCCGCTCCAGTTCCTCCAGCCGGCGCTCCAGCTCCTCGATCCGTCGGTCTCGATCGTCCATCATGTCCTCGCTTCCCTGCTGCCGGCAGTAGCTGTGCCCGCCGTCCGTGACGGCTCACCAAAGTTCACCGTCAGGACCTGCTGCTCCATCTTCGCACCGCGGGTGGGGGCGTTCAGAAGCAGGCGCGGGAGCACGATATTGCGCCTCCACGCGCCAACCTGCAGGACCAGCTCGTCGCCCTTGCGGGACAGGCTCACCTCCTCGCGCGAAGTGAACGGCAGCTCGACCAGCAGCCGGTAGCCCGACTCGGCGCGCTCTACGCGGTACGGCCGTCCGCGGTACAGGAACTCGGCTGGGTCGGTTGCTTCGAATAGCGCTTTGCCGAGCTCGCGCAGCCGTTCCAGGCCGACCAGCTCCTGCTCGAAGTAGGGCGCCGTACGAACAGGCACAGGCGCGAACTGTTCCTCGACCAGCGGCAGATAGCGTGCCTGCGCTTCGCGCCACGCGTCGAAGTACGGGCCCACGCCAGCGGGCAGCACCCGGTTGGCCACGATCAGGTCGGTCGGATATCCATACAGGTGGAAGTAGGTGAAGGAACGCTGCGCCTCCTGGATGGATACCCGCTCCAGGTTGAGCACGAGTCGGACGGTTGCCTTGTCGGGATCAGCGAGCAGGCCGTGGACGTAGCGCAGGCGGTCGAGCAGATGCTCGGCCGATTCGTAGACCTCGTCGCTCGGCATCGGTACGCCGACGATCCTGCGCAGAACCGGGCCGCCCAGCTTCTGGACCCGCCTCCCGATCGGCGCGATCTTCTCGATCCACCAGCGACTGGCCTCCGGCAGCGACAGCAGGCGCAACGTCTCACCGGTCGGGGCGGCGTCGACCACGATCAGGTCATAGCCGCCGTTGTCGACGTGATCGCCGATCCAGAGCAGGTTGCCCAGCTCGTCCATGCCGGGCAGGATGGTCATCTCCTCGGCCATCACCTCATCAAGCCCACCCCACGAGAAGAGGCTGGCGAAGTACGACTGGATGGTGCGCCAGTAGCGCGAGATGTTGAAGAACACATCCGGCTCGTGTGCCCACAGGTTGTCGGATACCTGCGTGGGCACCGGACCGATGGCAACGTCCAGCGCGTCGCCCAGGCTGTGCGCGATGTCAGTCGACACGACGAGCGTGCGCACGCCGCGATCGGCGCAGAGCAGCGCCGTCGCCGCCGCCACCGACGTCTTGCCCACTCCGCCTTTGCCGGTGTAGAGCAGGATCCTCGTCACGCAGCGTCTTCCTCCATCTCCACGACCGTGCCCTCGTCAACGAGCGGCCGGCGGCCGCTTGCCGACACCTGGCTGAGCTCGATCAGGACTGCGCCGGTGACGTTGACGAGCGTCGTCCCGCCCAGCTCACCGCGCCAGTGCGGAACAGCGGCGGTCGGCGTGTGGCCATGCAGCCAGAGCAGCGGCTGGAGTCGACGGCAGAGCCAGCGATACGCGACGAAGCCGGTGTGGTACGGGTCGCCTGCCACGTCGCCATGACCCGCGGGCGGTACATGGCTGAGCAGCAGCTGCGGGCGAGGCCTGGCCAGCATCGCCCGCAGGTAGGCAAAGGCGACCTGGCGCCAGGCGCCGAGATCCGTCCGCTGGGCCCGGCCTCTGGCCGGACCAGGCCAGGACAGCCCGAGCACGCTCAGCCCTGCGATCCGCTCGATGCGACCGTCGATCGGCACCGGGACACGGCCGTGGCCCTCCTCCCAGGCCCCGCCCCGGTCGTGGTTGCCGCGAACCAGCAGCAGCGGGGCCTGAAACGCATCAGCAAGAAAGGCCATGTAATCCGGCTCAAGGTCGCCACAGGCGAGAACGGCTTCGATCCGGCCGAGGCGGTCGCGGTTGACCTGGTGCTCGAGGCTGGCGTCACGCTCGTCGGACACGGCCAGCACGCGAACCGTCTCCCCATGGCGGCCCGACAGAACATCGCTCGGCACGCGGAGCGAAAGCCGCCTGATCATTCCTCTGCAGGTCGCCCGTGATCGTCAGGGCCGGAGGTTGCGTCCGGCTCGTCGCGGTGCTCATCAAGCGGGTGATCGGGCACCACTGTCGGCCTGACGCTGGTCCGGGTGAAGCGCCCTCGTCCGGCCTCGCGCAGGTCGAGGCTTGATTCGAGGAAGGAGGCGAGGTTGGCGGGCGCCGACTCGGAGGGCATGCCCGGCAGGCGCATCTCGACCACGTTGGCATCGACGGCAACCTGGCCCGTGTAGAGGGCCGCCCCGACCCTATTGTGGCCATCCACCACCCAGTACCGGTCGCCGAACTTGATCAGGTCGACTGGCGGCAGCGTGTCCATCCTGTCCATGGCGCCGAGGATGCGCTGCCAGCGGGATCGCCAGTCACGGCCGCGCAGCTGCCGCAGCGGCAGGAAGTCACCACCGCGCTGGGTGGGGCCCTCGACGGCCGTGCCGGCGATCTGATCGATCGAAACGGTGCGCAGGCCGAGCTCGCGCATCGCGGCGCGGCGGGCTTCAGGATGCGCCTCCCACAGGTTGACCAGGGGCTGTTGACCCTGGCGCCTTGCCCGCCTCGCCCGGCCCCCGCCGCGCTCATCGATCACCCGACGGGCGCCGGTGGTCAGGTCGCCGACGGGCCGCAGCGCAGCACTGATGACGGGACCGGCGGCACCGGCGATGTTGCCGGCGACCTCGCTCAGCCTGGAGCGCGAGTCGTCGGTGTTCGGCCGCGGGGCGCCAGGAGAAGGCATAGCCCGGCTCGCCGGTCCGAGCTGCCCGGCGTGCGCTGCCTGCCCGACCGAACCGCGCGGGTCGGCCGAGGCCGGTTGGTCGGCCGACCTCGGCCCTTCGCCGCCAGCGTCAGGATCGAGCTTGGCCCGCGCATCGCTCACCCGTCGAGCCTAACCCAAAGTTCCGCCCCGAGAGCGTGACAGCAAAGGTGTCACAGCGACCTCCCACGATCCCGGCAGGACGACCCGCCATGGTGGCGGCAATCGACCCCCCAACAGCGGGAGATGGAGATGACCAATCTGAGCTGTCCCTGGTGTGACGAGCTACTGCCGCACGAGCTGGTCGAGCCAGCAGACCAAGGCTCCTGCCCCGAATGCCTGACCAGCTGGACCTACGTCGAGGAGCCGCCCACCGGGATTGCGGCCGCGGCGTAGGCAGACTCGGCGAGCAGCCGCGCGTAGCCAGGCTTGATCACGCCATTGATCAGCCGCAGTCGCTCGTCGAAAGGCGCGAAGGCGCTTTTCATCGCGTTGAGGGTCAGCCACTGCATCTCGTCGAGGCCAAACCCGAAGACGCGCGACAGGAGCTCGAACTCGGACGACATGGTGACGCCGCTCATCAGCCGGTTGTCCGTGTTGACCGTCACGCGGAAGCGCAGGCGCCGTAACAGGTCAATCGGATGCTCCTGGATGCCAGCCACGGCGCCCGTGTGGACGTTCGAGGTAGGGCACATCTCGATGGGGATGCGCTGGTCGCGAACGTATGCGGCCAGGCGGCCGAGCCGGATCTCGCCTTCGCTGCCACGGCTGATGTCATCGACTATGCGCACGCCGTGCCCCAGGCGATGCGCGCCACACCACTGCAGGGCCTCCCAGATGGAGGGCAGGCCGAACGCCTCGCCGGCGTGAATGGTGAGGTGGAAATTGGCCTGGTGGATGAGGTTAAAGGCGTCCAGGTGGCGGGTCGGCGGAAAGCCCGCCTCGGGACCCGCCACATCAAAGCCGACGACACCGCCGTCACGGTGCCGCACTGCAAGCTCGGCCACTTCGACTGAGCGGGCGAACTGACGCATGGCGGTGACGATGAAGCCCAGCCTGATACCGGTTGCCGCCTCTCCCTGGCGGAATCCCTCCAGGATCGCCTCAACGACCGCGTCGAGCGACAGGCCGGCGCGGGTGGAGAGCTCGGGCGCGTAGCGGACCTCGGCGTAAACGACGCCGTCGGCAGCGAGATCCTCGGCGCATTCGTACGCGACCCGGGTGAGCGCCTCCCGTGTCTGCAACACGGCTACCGTGTGGTCGAAGCCTTCCAGGTACAGCTCGAGGCTCTTGCGGTCGGCGCCGGAGGTGAAGAACCGCGCCAGCTCCTGGGCGTCAGTGCTTGGGAGACCGTCGTAGCCCGCATCTCGAGCCAGCTCGATGACGGTGCTCGGGCGCAGACCACCGTCGAGGTGGTCGTGCAGCAATACCTTCGGGGCTTGGCGGATCAGGTCGGGATGGATCATCGAGAACAGGATATCGGCCTCGTCACGCGCCCCGTCAACAGTCGCGGGAACGATAGTCCCAGGACCAAAGACCTTTCAATTTCATTGTGCAACGCCCGATTCCCTGTCGCATACTGTCAACAGTCGTTCGAGCACGACACATAGGACAACCACATAGGTCTCCCGCGCAGACTGACGCACGGTCCCCCAGGACCGTCCGCCGACCGCCCCAGCGGTCACCGCCGTGTTCCGCGGGCGCCTGTTCGGTCCGTCGCCGCAACAGGGCACGTTCACACCGCCCGGCTATGCCGGGAAGCCGTCAGCTCGCATCCAGTCTCGAGGGTGGCCAGCACACCGTCATCACACGCCGTGTGTGATGTCCGGCAGAGGGGAGGCAAGCTCTTGCCATTGCATGACCCGGGCACCCAACGAGTGCCATCCAGCGCCCGCCAGTCCGCCCGCACCTTCATCCGGATGCGACTGATCAGCCTGGCCATCGCGCTGGCACTGACCGCCATCGCCGCGGCTCCGCTGGCCGATCCCGCTGCCGCGCCGGCGCAGGCCTCGTCCGCGCCCAAAGCAGTCGTGATCGTCGGGCCGACCGGCAGCAGCACCGCCTACTTCCTCGACGTCGGCAGCCGGATCGCCGATCAGGCGCAGGCAGCGGGCATGGACGTCCGCCGCATCTTCCACCCGCGAGCGACAGCCGAGCGCGTGCTGGCCAACATCCAGAACGCCAAGCTGGTCGTGTATCTCGGCCACGGTAACGGCTGGCCGAGCCCCTACGCGCCCTTCCAGGAGCGAACCAAGAACGGCTTTGGCCTCAATGCCGTCGAGGGCGGGTCAGCCAGCAAGCACACGTACTACGGCGCCGACTGGATCCGCGCCAACGTCACGCTCGGCAGGCATGCCGTCGTGATGCTGGTGGGAGCGTGCTATTCGGCGGGCAACGGCGAAAGCGGCATGCCGGTCCCGAGCGAGGACGTCGCCCGGCAGCGCGTTGACAACTACGCCGCGGGCTTCTTGCGGGCAGGCGCGAGCGCCGTCTACGCGTTCGGCTGGCAGCAGCGGCTCGACATCCCGCGCGAGCTGATGACCAGCGACCGAACCTTCGATGAGATCTTCATGGTGCGCAGCAACGGCAGCCCTTCCGGGTTCATCGGCTGGCGCAACCGCCATCACGCCTCGCAGCGCACCACGGGCGCGCAGAACCACCTTGACCCGCACTCCTCGCAGGGGTTCTACCGTGCCGCGTCGGGATACCTGGGTGTGCGCGCCAGCCAATGGCGGGGCGGCGGGGGCGAGGCAGAGCTGGCGCCAGCTCCGTCCGCCGACACGACGCCCCCGAGCGTACCCGCCGGCTTCTCCGCGACGGCCGGCAGCAGCATGCAGGTCAACCTCAAGTGGGAGCCGAGCACGGACGATCGCGGTGGCACCATCCGCTACCGCGTCGTGCGCAACGGCACACGGATCGCGACGACCGACAGCACTTACTTCGTCGACAAGCTTTCCCAGGGCGGCACCTACCGCTATAAGGTCCGGGCGGTTGATGCGGCGGGCAACCTGAGCGGCTTCAGCGCCGAGGTCAGCGTTACGCTGTTCGGCAGCAGTACTGCCTCGCACGGCGTCACCGCCCCGGCCGATCCCTCGGCCACGCCGCTCGGATACCGACGCGTGGAGCTGGCCTGGAAGGCAAGCACATCTTCGGTCGCCGGCACCATCCGCTATCGGATCTTCCGCAACGGAACCCGCATCGCCACGGTGACCACGCTGAGCTATGTTGACCGACCGGACACGCCAGGCACGTACAGCTACCGGGTGCGAGCCGTCGACGCGGCGGGCAACACGAGCCCGTTCTCCCCGACGTTCGAGGGGCAGGCGATCAGGGGAGCGATCTAGAGCCCACCAACGAAGCGGGCGATGTGGCCGACCGTCTCGCCGAGGCGCCGTCCTCCCACCCCGTGGCGAACATTGGGGTAGGTCACCAGCTCGCCCCGCGGCAGGAGTCGAGCCGCTTCGCGAAGCAGGTCGATCCGGGCGAACGGGTCGGATTCTCCCGAGACGAGTAGAACGGGGCAGTTCAGGCGCGACCAATGCTCAATGCGCAGGTCTTCCGGCCTGCCCGGCCGATGCAGCGGGTAGCTGAGCAGCACGAGCCCCGCTGGCGGCTGGGCGACTGCCAGCAGGCTCGCCACGCGACCGCCGTATGAGTGCCCGCCAATGACGCAGTCCGCCAGGTCGTCGGTCAGCTGATCCCGATACGCGCCTACCGCGTCCTCAGCCCGCCGGATCGGCAGGCTCACGGTTGAACCTCTAATGCCGTAGTGGGCGATGCCTTCAACGAACGGGCGCATAGATGAGGCATCGCCCGACGCGCCATGGGCCAGGAAAAGCTTCACCGGGCCAAGTCTAGTGACAGGCAAGCTGGCACGGCAGGCACCCACACTCCGACGCATGGAACCCGCCCGCATCGTCCCAATCCGGTCCGCCCCCGAGCGTGCCACCCACGTCCGTGTCGTCGGCGAGCGCATCGTCATCGAGCGAGTCGTGCTGGCCGATCCGGCGTTGGCCGCGTTCGTCGATCAGCGCGCAGAGGACGACCGCGCCGAGCTCGTCGAGCGGGCACTCCGGGTCGGCCTGCTGGCCCTGCAGGACGCCAGCGTCTCGCTGGACGTCGATCTGGTGCGGCGCGAGTTCGAATCGATGGTCGCGCGGACCCAGACGGCCAACGAGAAGGCGGCAGAGGCGCTCGACGCCGTCCTGCGCAGCAACTTCGGCGACCAGGACGGGCGACTGCCGCGAACGCTCGAGAAGTTTCTTGGCGACCGCGGTCAGCTGCGGCGGTTCGTCGACGAGCTGTTCGACGAAAAGCGCCGCGACAGCGCAATCGGACGAATGCGGGAGCTCCTGGGCAGCTACTTCGACGGCGACGCTTCCCAGCTCGCCCAGCTGCTCAACCCCACCCGCATGGGTTCGCCTCTCCACCAGTTTCGGGTCGAGGTCAACGAAGGCTTCGCGAAACTCAACGAAAGGCTGGCGGCGATGGAGGCAGCGGCCAGCGCCCGCGCGACCGAGCGCGCCCGCTCCGCCGCCAAGGGAACCGACTTCGAGTCCCTCCTGGAGGAGATGCTCGCGGACTTGCTGCGCGGGCGGGGGGACGTCCTCGAGCGCACGGCTGCGGAGCATGGCGACGTGATGCGCTCGCGCAAGGGGGACTTCATCGTCACCGTGGATCCCGAGATGTGCCGCGGTGCGGAATTGCGCCTCGTCATCGAGGCCAAGGACCGGGCCATGTCGGCCCGCGCCATGCGCGAGGAGCTGACCGAAGCGAAGCGCAACCGTGGTGCCGCAGTGGCGCTGGTGGTGATGACGCCGGCGCACGCCCCGGCGGGGGTTGCGCCGTTCGACATCCGCCACGGAGACGTTTACTGCGTGCTGGACCCCGAGGCGCCCGTGCCGGCGGTGCTCGATGCCGCCGTGCGCCTCGCTCGGTTGTTGGCCATCGCGACCCTGCGTGAAGCGCAGCAGGGCATCGATGGCAGCGCCGTGGCGGCCGGCCTGGCCCGCGTCGGGGCGGAGCTGGATGCCATCCGCGGACTGAAAGTCCAGCTGACGTCAATCGGCCGCGTGGCAGGCGAGGTCAATCAGGGACTGGACCGGCTCCGTGAGCAGGTCCTGGCGCGCCTGGGCGAGGTGGAAGCCGAGCTGCGCAGCGGCCGGCCCTGATCGGGCCAGTGAGCAGCAGCCCATCCCTGGCCTGTTAGCCGCGAGCGCGCCAGAGGAGCGCGTCAGGACATCTGGGTGAGCGCCGCGAGGATCTCCGGCCAGCGCCGATAGAGCAGGTGATGCCCCTCGTCGGCGTACATGGTCACCGTGCTCGACGGAATCCTGCTGGCCATGTGCTGGGCCATCGCTGCCGGCACGGTCTCGTCCTGCTCGCCGTGCCAGATCCAAACCGGCACCCTGATGTCACCCGGTTCGAAGCCCCACGGTCGGGCCAGGATCAAGGCCTCGTCGTACATCCCGCGGCCTCCCTGGCGATACAGCTCCGCCGAGTTGTCGATCATCTGCTGGCGGACCGACCGCTCCGAAAGCACCTGCTGGTCTGCCCGGCACATATCGGCAAACGACCTCTCGAAGAAGCGCTCGGCGTCGCGGCGCTGCGGTCTGCCCCAGTGCCAGAGCGCCAGCCGGATCGTCCACGGCGCCCGCCTGGCCGAAAGCGCCGCCGTCCGGTGGAAGCGGCGAAGGTAGTCCGCCCGTCCCACTCCCGAGATGGGAGCGGGGGCGCTGATGAGCCCGGCCACCCGAACGCGGTCAGGCAGCCGATATGCGCAGGCCGCGGCGTAAGGACCGCCGCCTGACCAGCCGACAACGGCGAAGTGCTCGAGGCTGAGCTGGTCGGCCAGCTCGGCGACGTCGCCGGGGAAGTCAAGCAGCCGCCTTCCCCTGTGCCGATCCGAGAGCCCAATGCCGGGCCGGTCGACGGCAATGGTGCGCACGTTGAGCCGATCTGCCAGCCCGTCGTCGATCGGACAGATGACGCGGCTCGTGCCGAGGCCATGAAAGAAGAGCAAGGGCGTGCCCGCAGCAGGGCCGTGCTCGCGATAGCCCAGCCGCCGACCATCTCGCAGGCGAATCACCTGGTCGCGGGCAGCGCCCGGCCCGGGCTGCAGTCGACCCGCGTCAACTGGCGCCGGCAGGCTACCGGCATTGGTGAGCGTCATGTGCCCTTAACTCGGCTCATCGGCCCCCGTAGTATGGCCAAGCACAGCAACCATGATCAGTTGTGGAGGGTCGGATGGAAAGGTTCCGCGTCGCGGCATGGTCGATGGCCGGCCTGCGCCTGGTCCTGGCCGAGGCGGGCGGCACGTTCCTGTTCTTCTTTGTCGGCATCGGGGCGGTGCTCAGCCTGGCTGGCAACGCAGATCCCTCCTCCTCGCTGGTCGTTGTCGCCCTGGCCCATGGGATCGTGCTGGCCGTGCTGGTCAGCGCCCTCGCCGCCGTCTCGGGTGCGCACTTCAACCCGGCCGTGACCGTCGGCGTCTGGATCGCTGGCCACATCCCCGGCCAGCGAGCTCTGGCCTACATCCTGGCCCAGCTGATCGGCGGCCTGCTCGCGGCGTGGAGTCTGGTGGCAGTCTTCCCCCAGGCGGCCGACACACTCGGGCGGCCAGCGCTTGCGGAGGGTATCGGTCCGGTGGCGGGCGGCTTCGTGGAGGCAGTCCTGACGGTCGTCCTGCTGATCGCCGTGTTCGGGACTGCCGTCGACCCACGCGGGCCAAAGGTGGGCGGTCTGGTCATCGGCTTCGCGGTGGCCGCCGACATCCTGATGGGCGGTCCGCTGACCGGGGCGGCGATGAACCCCGCGCGGTGGTTCGGGCCGGCGGCGGTGACCGGGGTCTGGGACAACGGCCTGGTCTGGATCGTCGGGCCGCTGGCCGGAGCAGCCATCGCTGCCCTCGCCTACCGGTTCATCTTCCTGCCGCAGGCAGCGCCCGAGCGGCGACCGGCAATGCCCGACGCCGAGACGCCTTCCAACCTGTAGGCCTTCGCCCCCGGTCGGGCAGCTGGGCTAGGGCCGCGACGCCTCGCCCGTCTCGGCGCGCATGCGCTGGATGGCGGTCAGGTGCTCGCGGTATTCACGCCGGATGACGTTGAGCTGCTCGCGGGTCAGGCCCAGCTCGGTCGCGATCTGGGTCAGCTCGGCGTATTCCTCGGCCGATATGACGTGATCCGCGGCCACCACCGCGAAGCACGCCTCGACCAGTGCGACTCGCTGGTCTTCGGTCGAGTTGCCGGCGAATTCACGGGTAACCAGGTAGTCCTCCGTGGCCCCGTAGAGGCTGCCCTGATGCTTGGCGATCTCGACCACGAGCACGGCCTGCGACTCGGGCAGGCCACCTATGCGCTGGACGACCTGCTCCATCAGCCGCGTCTCTGCCTCCGTCACGCGCAGATCGGCGTGGGCGGCGCGGGCCAGGACGTAGGCAAACCCGGCCAGGTAGCGCCGCTGCTCCGGGGCCAGCGCCTCGAGCTCGGCCACGATGCGCCTGACCGTGGCCGTCTCCTGGTCGTCGAGCGTTGGATCAGGACGGGGGACGCGAGGTTCGCCCATGCCAACGAGGCGCCGAAGGACCATCATTGGAGCATGCCACAGGTCGCCCGTCTCGCCGGCCGTCAGCGTCGGCTGCTGCCCGGCCTGGCGGCGGTGCTGGTGGTCCTCGCGCTGGTCGGCTGCGGCGCCGGGGCACCTCCCGGCCCGACGCCCGGACCGCGGACACCCGACAGCAGCCCCTCTGCAGGCACCACCGCCGACGCCACTCCGGCCGGTAGCCCGGCGCCCACGCTGCCGCTCGAGCCGACGGTGTCGCCCCCGATCGGCCCCACCACATGGCCCCAGCCAACTCCACCGTTGTCCGTTGAGTCGGCCGCGCAGGCCGCCGCGCTGGTGCTCGACTCGGACGAGATCTTTCTCGGCGTCGCCGCGCCGCAGCTTGAGCTGGCCGGCCAGTGCTGCTGGTACCAGGCCCACGAGGCAATCGGCCACCATCTCGTTACCGTCGAGGTCGGCTGGGGCGACTGTCGGGCCGGATGCGTCTGGACGCACCGCTGGCTGTACCAGGTGGACCCGGACGGCACGCTGACGTTGCGTGAGCAGGAGGGTGACGAGCCGGTCGAGCGTGTGGTGCCTCCCGCTTCGGGCACCGGCACGGTGACGATCGTGGCGCTGGCCGGGCCGGTCTGCCCGGTCGAGCCCTTCCCGCCCGATCCGGACTGCGCTCCCCAGCCGGTGGACGGCGCCCTGATGGCGGTCTTCGATGCGCGCGGCCAACAGGTTCAGCAGGCTGCCACGGGCTCCGACGGCCTGCTCGTGCTCGAGCTGCCGGCAGGCGCGTACTACGTGGTTCCTGCCCCCGTCGATGGACTCATGGGAACGCCCTCGGCGCAGGCCTTCAGTATCGGCGGGGGAGATCACCTGCCCGTCCGCTTCGACTACGACACCGGCATCCGGTGAAGGAGGATTCGATGAGCGATCGTGTGCAACGGCTGGTCCTCGGCGGCGGAGCCGTGTTCGACGGTCGGGGCGGCGACCCGGCACCGGCCGACATCGCCATTGAGAACGGTCGCATCGTCGACATCGGCAGTGAGCTCGATGGCGACGAGCGGGTTGACGTGTCCGATCGGACACTCCTGCCCGGGCTCTTCGACTGCCATGTCCACTTGATCTTCAGCCACATTGACCAGTGGCGGCTCGTGCAACAGCCGTTCTCCTACCAGTTCTACCAAGCGGCGCGCAACATGGCCGACACGCTGGCTGTCGGCATCACCTCCGTGCGCGACGCGGGGGGCGCGGACCTCGGCGTGAAGCAGGCGCAGCAGGATGGTCTGATCCACGGGCCACGGGTGCAGGTGTCGCTGACGATGATCAGCCAGACCGGAGGCCACGGAGACGACTGGTACCCCTCCGGCATCCGGGTGCCGCTGCTGGCTGAGCATCCCGGCATACCTCCGGCGATTGTCGATGGCCCTGGGCAGATGCGCCAGCGCGTGCGCCAGCTGGTCAACTACGGTGCTGACGTGATCAAGGTGGCGACCTCGGGCGGGGTGCTTTCGCCGCGCGACAAGCCAACCCATGCCCATTTCCGCGACGAGGAGCTGCGCGTCCTCGTCGAGGAGGCCGCCGCCGCCGGCATCTGGGTGATGGCCCATGCGCAGGCGGCGCCGGGCATCAAGGCGGCAGTTCGTGCTGGCATCCGCTCGATCGAGCATGGCATCTACCTCGACGACGAGGCGATTCAGCTGATGCTCGATCGCGGCACCTGGCTGGTGCCGACGCTGATCGCCCCGCGCGGCGTGATCGAGGCCGCGGAGGCAGGGGCAGCCTTCCCGGCTGCCGCGCTGGACAAGGCGCGCGAGGTGGTCGACATCCACCAGGCAGCATTCGCCAGGGCAGTGGCGGCCGGCGTGAAGGTTGCCATGGGCACCGATTCAGGAGTAACCCCGCACGGCAAGAACCTGCGCGAACTGGGCCTGATGGCCGAGGGTGGCATGTCCCCGCCGGCGGTCCTGGCCGCGACGACCTCGGCTGCTGCCGAGCTGATGGGCGTCGCCGACGAGCTGGGCACCCTGGAGGTAGGCAAGCGCGCCGACGTCGTCGTGGTCCGGGGCGACCCGTACGCGTTCGAAGATCTCGGCGCGCGCATAGAGGCCGTCTACCAGGACGGCGCCCGGGTGGTCGGCTAGCGATTCCCAGCTAGCGCGGCCGCCAAGCATCGGCCGGTCTCCGCGCGTACCCTATCTCCAGCATGACCGCCGAGGCCACCGTTCCAGCACCGACCGCGCAGACCAGGCCTTCTACCCCGAAGAGCCCGGCCAAGCACGATCTGGGCATGCGCGCGAAGCTGCTCTTTCCCACGCGCGAGATCGCGCAGCAGTATTACCTGCCGCTGATCTACACGGCCTGCCGCACGTGCTACTCGGAGCTCGAGCCGCAGGACATCTTCGACCGCGCCACGAGCGGCCAGGTGGCCACCGAGAAGCAGCAGGATCTGATCCGGCGGGTGATCGAATCGGGCCACGGGTCGACCATCGAGCACATCGTCTTCACGTTCGCCATAAGCGGCGTGACCCGAACTCTCAGCCACCAGCTGGTCCGGCACCGCGCCGGCGTCGCTTTTGACCAGCAGTCACAGCGCTACCTCAACTACAAGCGGCCGTCCTACATGGTCCCTGCCTCGTTGGCCGACGCGCCGGCCGCGATGAAGGAGCGGTACCAGGCGGAGATGGACGAGTCGCTGGCCTTCTACGGGGAGATGCTGGAAGCCGGCGTCCCGGGCGAGGACGCTCGGTTCGTGATGCCCAACGCAACCAGAACGAACTTGATCATGACCACTAACCTGCGCGCCTTGATCCACATGTCCGGCCTGCGACTGTGCACGATGGCCCAGTGGGAGATCCGCCGGCTGTTCCAGCTCATCCGCCACGAGGTCTTCTCGGTATCGCCGTTCATGGGCTCATTCCTGGCGCCCAAGTGCGTGCCCCTCGGCTATTGCGACGAGGACCGCAACCGCGACGAACACTGCCCCATCCGGCCGCACAAGGACAACGTCCTGGCTGCCTGGGCCGAGAAGCGCGCCGCAGCGAAGGCGAAGGGGCGGGAGCTGCAGACCATCTAAGTGGCTTCGCCCGTTGTCCGCAATGACTTCTCGGGCGATGGCACGGGCAGAGCTGGCCGCCGCTGCGCTACGTTGCACCGATGAGCCAACCTGAGCAACTTCGTCTGGGGATCCTGCTGTGGGGCCAGGCCACCGACTGGCCGGCGGTAGAGCAGGCCGCGGCGCGCGTCGACGAGCTGGGCTACGACCACCTCTGGGCATGGGACCACCTGCACGCTATCTTCGGTGAGCCCCAGCAGCCCATCTTCGAAGGCTGGCTGACCGTCACCGCCTGGGCCAAGGTGACTCGCCGGGCAAGGCTGGGCCTGCTGGTCGGCGCCAACACCTTCCGCAACCCGGGTCTGGTCGCCAAGCTGGCGACGACTCTCGACCACATCAGTGAGGGCCGGGCCATCCTCGGCCTCGGTGGCGCATGGTTCGAGTACGAGCACACCGCCCACGGCATCGACTTCGGCGCGAGCCCCGGCGAGCGACTGCGCTGGTTGGACGAAGCGGCCTCGGCGGTGCGCACGGTGCTCGACGGCGGCAGCGCGACGTCACCCGAAGGCGGTCGCTATCGCTTCAGCGATCTGCGCCAGGAGCCGCTGCCGGTGCAGCCGAAGTTGCCGCTGATGATCGGCGGCTCGGGCGAGCGCAAGACGCTGCGAACGGTCGCCCGCCTTGCCGACATGTGGAACGGCATGGGCACCTTCGAGACGATGCAGCGCAAGGTGACGGTGCTCGAGCAGCACTGCGCCGAGGTCGGACGTGACACGGCGGAGATCGAGCGCACGATCGGCTGCAAGCCGCTCATCCGCGACAGCGAGGCAGAAGCTCGCCGGGCACTGGAGCTCCAGCTCGAGCACAACCGCGAGGACGTGACTCGCCCCGACCGGGATCCCACCTTCTGGCCGGGCACGCCCGAGCAGATCGCCGAGCGCCTGCTCGAGATGGGCACGATCGGCTTCCACACCGCCATCGCGGAGCTGGCCGCACCGTACGACTACGAGACGATCGAGCGCCTGATCGGGCAGGTCAAGCCGATGGTCGATCGCGGCTGACCGTCAGCCCGCCGGCTCCTCGCCGAGGAGCCGCACGAAGCGCTTCACCAGGCGGACGAACTGTGGTCCGGCGGCCTCGCCGGCGGCCAGCACCTCCTCGTGCGAAAGGGGCTCCCCGGTCACGCCGGCCCCCGCGTTGGTCACCAGCGACACTCCGACCAGCTCGAGACCTGCCCACCGGGCGGCAATGGCCTCCAGCACCGTGGACATTCCAACCGCGTCGGCGCCCAGCGTGCGAAGAAGCTGGATCTCGGCCGGGGTCTCATAGGTCGGCCCGGTCAGCCCGATGTACACGCCTTCCTCGACCGGGATCCCCTCCTCCACCGCCGCTCGCCGCATCAGCGCGCGCAGGTCAGGGCTGTATGCCTTGACCATGTCCGGGAAGCGCTCACCGATCCGGTCGTCGTTGGGGCCGATGAGCGGGTTCTGTCCGGTTAGGTTGATCTGATCGTTGACCAGCATCAGCGTACCGGCCGGGAAGCGCACGTTGACCCCCCCGGCCGCGTTGGTCAGCAGCAAGCGCCTGGCCCCCAATCGGCCCATGAGCAGCACCGGCTCGACGATGAGGCGCGGCGAGTGGCCCTCGTAGAAGTGCAGGCGGCCCTGCTGACAGATCACCGGTACGCCCTCGAGATGACCCACAAGCAGGCGGCCGGCATGGCCCGGCGCAGTGGCCTGCGGCCAGCCCGGCAGATCGGCGAAGGCGATCGAGGTGGCATCTTCGACCTGCTCAGCCAGCTTGCCCAGGCCCGATCCCAGGACGATGCCCAGCGCGGGCTCGAGGTCGGTGCGCTGGCGAACGGCAGCTACCAGCTCGTCAAGCCGCTCGGCGGAGATGGGGGGATGTGCGTCAGTCATGGCCCGGCACGATAGCGCACAAACGAAGCGCCCGGAGAAGCCTGCCAAGCTCTCCTGAAGCGTTGATGTGATCTCTGCTTCCGAGTTTCTCGCGGCCCCTCCGGGCAAGACCAAAGTTAACGGCGCACGAGCCTAGGGTCAACGGCTTTATCCACGTCTTCTGCCGCGCCCCCGCGGAGCCTCCACGAATCCACCGTGGCTGTGGACAACCTGTGGATACGGGGGGGTTTGCGGCGGGCCTGACCAGAAATGAAACGGCCCCGCCAGCTGGCGGGGCCGTTCACCGATGAGCGCTACGCTCAGCCGCCGACTGCGCGGCCCGCCTTGACGACCATCGACTCCGAGTAGCGGTCGTGCAGCCCCTGCTTCGTGGGGCTCTGCGCCATGGTCACCAGGATCACCACCAGCCAGACGAAGCTGAGCAGGCCGAGTCCGGCCAGGGCCGGCACGAGTGCCCCCAGCAGGCCGATGACGATCTGGGGTCCAAAAAGGACCGCAAAGCGGATGGCCGATTGCTGGTAGGTGAGATTGCGGCCATCTGCCTGATGTCCGACCTGGAGGCCAAGCACCTTCATGCCGAGCGTGCCGCGCATCGTCGACCAGGTGTAGATGAAGTAGGCCGCCCATAGCGCGTAGGCGACAAGGTTGGCCACGATGAACATGGCGGTGAAGCCGCCAGTGAACATCGCGCCCCCGGCGAGGATGCCGACGAGCACCGCCTGGATGACGATGATGCCGATGACATCGATGACCATCGCGATCACTCGGTTCGGCACGTCGGCGTAGAAGAATCCGGCCGGCCCGGCGACGGGCCGCGTGTCAGTCAGGCTGCTCATCCACTCCGGCTGGCCGCTCGCTCCCGGTGCCTGCCCACTGCCGGGCGGCGGAGCAGAAGGCTGTTGCGGCTGCGACTGCCAGTTCTGCTGCGGGGGCGGCGTGGACGCGCCGCCACCCTGGTTATCCATGCTCACTCTTCCTCCTAGGCTCATTGCCCATGCGCCGACCGCCGGCGCTGATGGTGGCTGCGGCCCGGGCTGGCAGACGGCAGTGACGCGGGCCGTTGGCACCGCACAGGATATACACCGCGGCAAGGCGCAGGAGGGGCGAAACCGCAGCGCACAACGCCTCAGCCGCCGATGCGCGACATCTCCACGCGGGATGCGTCGACGACTGGCAACTGGCGCGTCCCGGTCGCCCGGCTGCGCAGCTCCGAGTAGCGATCGTCGCGCTCGGACCACACCTGCCTCAAGAGCTCGCGCAGCTGGTCATCGGTGGCGCCGGCGCGAAGCGCTCCGCGCAGGTCGTGACCCCGACTGCCGAACAGGCAGGTGAAAAGCTGGCCGTCAGCGGTCAGCCGCAGACGCGTACAGTCGCCGCAGAACGGCTGGCTGACCGAGGCAATGACCCCTACCTCGCCACCGCCGTCGCGGTATCGCCAACGAGCGGCGACCTCGCCGCGATAGCGCGGCGGCACCGGCTCGATCGGCATGTCCTCGTCAAGGCGCGCGAGGATGTCGGCGGCGGGAACCACGTCGTCCATTCGCCAGCCGTTCGTATGGCCCACGTCCATGTACTCGATGAAGCGCAACACGTAGCCCCGCGCCCGGCAGTGGCGTGCCATCGGCAGGATGCTGTGCTCGTTCAGGCCGCGGCGGACGACCATGTTGACGTTGATCGGCACCAGGCCGGCGCGTTCGGCGGCCGCGATGCCGTCGAGCACGCTCTGGAGCGAGACGTCGGCGTCGCTGAGCAGTCGGAAGGTGGTCTCGTCGAGCGCGTCCAGGCTGACCGTGATCCGACCCAGGCCAGCCTGCTTCAGCTGAAGCGCATGGCGCTCCAGCAGCGAGCCGTTGGTGGTCAGCGTCAGGTCATCGACGCCGGCGACGCCGGCCAGCATCCGGACCAGCCTGGGCAGCTGGGCGCGAAGGAGCGGCTCTCCGCCCGTCAGCCGGACCTTGCGCACCCCGAGCTGAGCCACCAGGGCGGTCACTCGGGCTATCTCCTCGAAGGTGAGCAGCTCCGCGCGGGGCAGGAAGCGGTAGCTCCGGCCGTACACCTCCCGCGGCATGCAGTAGCGGCAGCGGAAGTTGCAGCGGTCGGTGACAGAGATGCGGAGGTCGCGCAGCGGCCGGCCGATCCGGTCGGTCAAACCCGGCAGGCGTGGATCCATCCGCCACATATTGGGCCAAACGCCGGAGCCAGGCGCTCCGCCGGATATGCAAACAGGGAGAGCCCCGTCAGACGGGACCCTCCCTGCGGGATCGCGGTGTTGCCGTTCAGGCGGTCCGGCGGTCGTTCGCCTCGTTGTAGGCCCAGTAGCCGACCGCGATGGGGATCACGGCCAGGCCGAGATGCAGCACGTGGTCGGCCATGTTGACTTCGTACTCGAAGAGTCCGAACAGGTCAGGGCTGACGAATGTCAGCACCAGCACGAGCGCGTAGGCGGCACCGAACGCGATCAGCCCGTAGGCCCGTCGGAGACCGCTGAGGCCGAAGGCGATGAACAGGGCAGCTGCCCCGGTGACGATGTGGACCAGGTTATGGGGCAGACCGGCGACAAAGATCGGGTTCCAGTCGGGCTCACCGACGATCGGGTTCTCGATGAAACCGATCAGGCCGACCAGGACCAGCACCGCTCCAATGGCGGCAGCGGTCCACTTGGCTACTTCATGGCTGTTCACAGCCTCTCACCTCCAGGGCATTTCGAAAAAGTCGGGGACGACGACATGAGTGTCGGAGCAACGCGGTCCCGATGCGCATACGCGGGAAGGCATAGTGCTTTCAGCCTCGCCACAGCACGTCGGGCCGGCAGCCGCGGCCGTCGGCGACGTTACTCCTCGTCGCCAGCCGCCCCCGTCCGATCGCGAATGGTGTCCACCACACCGGCGTCGGCCAGCGTCGTGGTGTCGCCGAGAGGCCTTCCCTCGCCGATGTCACGGAGCAGGCGACGCATGATCTTGCCCGAGCGCGTCTTGGGCAGGTCCGGAGTGAAGAGCAGGTACCTCGGCTTGGCGATCGGGCCGATGACACGCGCCACGTGCTCGCGCAGCTCTGAGCCGAGCTCGTCGGAAGCCTCGAAGCCGGAGCGCAGGATGACGAACGCGAAGATGGCCTGGCCCGTGACGGGGTCGTTGCGCCCGACGACCGCCGCCTCGGCGACGGCCTTGTGGTCGACCAGCGCCGACTCGACCTCGATCGTCGAGATCCGATGGCCGGACACGTTCATCACGTCGTCGACTCGGCCGAGCAGCCAGAGGTAGCCGTCCTCGTCCCGCTTGGCGCCGTCACCGGCGAAGTACATGCCCGGAAAGCGTGACCAGTAGGTCGCCTTGTAGCGCTCGGGGTCGCCATAGATGCCGCGCAGCATCGACGGCCAGGGCCGGGTCAGGACCAAGTATCCGCCGCCCCCCAACGGCACCGACTTGCCATCGGCGTCGACCACGTCCACGCCGACGCCGGGGAAGGGAAACGTTGCTGAACCGGGCTTGGTCGTCGTCACCCCGGGCAGTGGCGTGATCATGATCGCGCCGGTCTCGGTCTGCCACCAGGTGTCGACGACGGGTGTCCGTCCACCGCCGATGTTCTGCTGGTACCACAGCCATGCCTCGGGGTTGATCGGCTCACCGACCGAGCCGAGCAGGCGGAGTGAAGTGAGGTCGTGCTTCTGCGGCCACTCAGCGCCCTGCTTCATGAACGCGCGAATGGCGGTCGGTGCGGTGTACAGGATGGTGACCCCGTAGTCCTCGACGATCTGCCACCAGCGATCCCAGGCAGGGGTATCGGGCGCACCCTCGTAGAGCACCGAGGTGGAGGCGTTGGCCAGCGGCCCGTAGACGATGTACGAGTGCCCGGTCACCCAGCCGATGTCCGCAGCGCACCAGTAGACGTCGTCCGGCTTGACGTCGAAGACCATCTCGTGGGTGTAGGACGCGCCGAGCAGATAGCCGGCGGTGGTGTGCATGATGCCCTTCGGCTTGGCCGTCGTGCCCGACGTGTAAAGCAGGTAGAGCATGTGCTCCGAGTCGACCCACACGGGCGAGCAGTCCTCTGACTGGCGCTCCACGATCTCGTGCCACCAGACGTCGCGCCCCTCGACCATCTGCGGCGACTCGTCGCCGGCGTCGCCCAGCCGGCGCACGACCAGGACGTGCTCGACGGTGTCGGTCATGCCGACCGCGTCGTCGGCAGCCTGCTTGAGGTTGACCGCCCTGCCTCGCCGCCAGCCACCGTCGGCGGTGATGACCAGCCGGGCCTGCGAATCGACGATCCGACCGGCCAGCGCCTCGGCCGAGAACCCGCCGAAGACGACGGTGTGCGGAGCGCCGATGCGCGCGCAGGCGAGCATCGCGACGGGTAGCTCGGGGATCATCGGCATGTAGATGGCCACCCGGTCGCCGGGTCGGATGCCAAGCTCCGTGAGCGCGTTGGCCGCCTTCGAGACCTCGCGCTGCAGGTCTGCATAGGTGATCGTGCGCGTGTCGCCCGGCTCTCCAATCCAGTGGTAGGCAACCTTCTCGCCGAGGCCGCGCTCGACGTGCCGGTCGACGCAGTTGTAGGCCACGTTCAACCGCCCGCCCAGGAACCACTTGGCAAACGGTGGCTCCCACTCCAACGGCTGATCGAAGGGGGTCTCCCAATCCAGCCGCTCGCGCGCCAGCCGGGCCCAGAAGGCAACGTAGTCGCGCTCTGCCTCCTCGTACAGCTCGGCGGTGGCATTGGCCTGGGCGGCAAAGGCCGGATCGGGTGGGAAAGTTCGCCTCTCCGCCAGCAGCGCCTCGATCTCGGGCCGGTCGTACTGCTCGGTCAAGCGTGCTGCTCCTCCTGCTGCTGGGTTCGCGGCGGCCGGTCGGTCGGGACCGGTCGCCAGCCGACGATCAAGCCCTCGCGCTCGAATGCGGCAAGTATCCGCCCACGCAGCTCGCCGGTAGCCTCGAACCGGTGCGTCGCGGCGACCTGCCCAAGGACCTTCAGCACGAGGCCCTGCTCGGCCAACCTCTCCACCCGTGCCACGCGCGCCGGCTTGAGCACGTAGCGCTTCCACGCGGGATCCGCGGCCATCTCGCGCCCTGCCGCGTCGATCGCAGCCCGGGCGGCGGGCAGATCCTCGTCGTATGGCAGGGGCAGGTCGACATTGATGCGTGACCACGAGCGGGTCAGGTTGCTGGTCACCTGGATCAGGCTGTGCGGGATGCTGTGCAACGTGCCGTCGAGATCGCGCACGGAGGTCCGCCGAAGGCTCACATCCTCGACGGTGCCGGTGATGCCGGCGATTTGGACGACATCGCCGCGGGCGTACTGGTTCTCGATCAACACGAACGCTCCGGCGAGGTAGTCGCGGACCAGGTTCTGACTGCCCAGGCTGATGGCCAGGCCGAGGATGCCAAGGCCGGCGATGGCCGGCGTGATATCGAGACCGAGGACCGCCAGCGCCATCACGAAGGCAATCACCAGCACGATCAGGCGCAGCGCGCGGTAGAGCAGGCCCTCGAGCGTCTGTCGTCTGCGCTCGACCTCGACTGCGCTCAGGTCCTGCGCGGTGCCCTCGTCCTTCTCCCTGTCGAACAGCCGGCCCAGCGCGATGCCGACGGTGACCTGGATGAAGCGCAGAGCCACCCATGCGAGGACGACGATGAGGCCGAGCTGGACCGCAACGGCCACCAGGCCGAGACGAATGAAGTCCTCGGCTAACACGCTCTGGTCGCCCATCGCCGAAGCCTATCCTTGTCTCAGGCCTGACGTGGGGCCACCCAGCCGGGCAGCTCGTGACGCAGTGTGGCCAACGGCAGAGACCCATGGCCGAGGACGGCGTCGTGGAAGGCGGACAGGTCGAACCGATCGCCGTCGCGCTCCTCGATCTGACGCCGCAGAGCGACGATCTCACGCATGCCCGTCATGTAGGCAAGCGCCTGCCCGGGCCAGGCGATGTAGCGGTCCGTCTCGGTCTCGGCCTCCAGCTGGCTCAAACCGATCCGCCGCAGCAGGGCGATCGACTGGTCGCGCGTCCAGCGCAGGTGGTGGAGGCCCGTGTCGACGACCAGCCGGGCGGCCCGCCACGCCTGCGCCTGGAGCATGCCGAGCCGCTCGCGAGGTCCGTCGTACAGGCCCATCTCGTCGGCCAGCCGCTCGGCGTACAGTCCCCAGCCCTCCGGGTAGGCCACGCCCACCAGTCTGCTCCCCAGTGTCCGGAAGGAGGGCAGCCCCTCGAGCTCCGTTTCGATCGCGATCTGGAAGTGATGGCCGGGGACCGCCTCGTGGAAGGTCGTCGCCGCCAACCGATGGACCGGCCGACTCTCAGGCTGGTAAGTGTTCACGTAGTACATGCCGCCGCGCGTGCCGTCCGGTGCCGGCGGCAAGTAAAAGGCCGGCGGCGCCTCGGCCTCCTGGAAGGCTTCCACCGCCCGAACCTCCAGGCTGGCCCGCGGCAGGCGGCTGAAGTAGCGCGGTGCGGCGGCCGAAGCGCGCTCGATCTGCGCGTTCGCCATCTCGACCATCTCCTCGCGCCGGCTGAATCCGTTGCGCGGATCGGTGTCGAGTGCGGCTCGCATCGCCGCTCCGTCGTCAAAGCCCAGCTCGTCGGCGATCCGTTCCTGCTCCGTCTCGATCAGCGCGATCTGCTCCATACCGTAGTCATGGAGCTCCTGCGGCTCCAGCTGGAGGGTGGTGTTGGCCAGGATGAGGGTGCGGTACAACTCCTCCCCACCGGGCATCGACCAGAGACCCGGATCCGGCCGTGCATCAGCGGCGTAGCGCTCGAGATAGCGCAGGTGGTCTGCCAGCGCCGGCTGGACGTGACGTTCGACCACCCGACGCAGCCTGCCGCGCGTCTCTTCATCCAGCTCGGGATGCATCAGCAGCAGCGGCGACTCATGGATCGGCGCCTGGACCATCCGCCTGGTCTGCTCTACCACCCGCTCGACCACGGCACCGGCAGCGGTTCGCCCGGCGGACCGACCTTCCTCGACGTTGGCCCGGTGGGCCTCCAGATGAGCCGGATATGACTCCAGGCGGCTCACGAGCCGATCGACACGTTCCGTGCTGTCGACGCGCTGGTAGCGGGCCAGCTCGCCGGGCAGTGACTGGGGCCCGTTCATCTGGTCGATGGGCTCGAGCTGGTAGAGCCGGTGCTCGTCCAGGCTGACCTGAATGCGGGCCACTACCGACAGCATGTCGGCGGTTATGCGCTCCTCCGTGTCAAGGTCCGACTGGGCGGCCAGATGCTCTGCCTCGACCTGGAAAGTTGCCAGCGCCGTGCGGTCTGCGGCCCGAGCCTCGGCCGACGGATCGAAGAGGCGATCGTCGTAACGATCGTCGCCCAGAAACGTCGCGTACAGCGGCTGTCGCTCCAGGAACCACTCCCAGAATCGATCGGCCAGCTCGTTGACGCGGCTTGGATGGATGTTGTCGGTCACTCCGCCTCCTGGCTGTCGCCGTCGAGACCGTCGTCCGCCGGTGACGCCTCACGCTCGCTCGCTGGCCCAGACCCGACCAGAGGGGCCGACAGGTCGAACATCTGCATCTGCTCGGGCTGCTTCTCCACCTCCGGATCGAGGCCGAGCATCGGGCCCATCGCCTCCAGCGAGGCCTCTTCCAAGGCGTGCAGGCGGCGGACGTTGCTCCACTTCAGGATGTGCCAGTTATCGTTGTCGAGAGCGCGCCTGAGCAGAGGCGAACGGTCCAGCTTCAGCCGTACCAGCTCGGCTCGCTCATCAGGGATCACGAGAAAGCGCACCAGCCGCTCATCCGTCTGGATCGAGGGCCCGCGTGCGAGCAGTGCCTCGCCGAGCATGCCCGTCCACTCCACCTCGAAGACGAAGTTGGCTCTGCCGCGCACGTACCACATGCAGTCGAGCGTCTCGAGCGTGCGCGCGTCGCCGGTCGCAATCAGCGGCAGGTATGCTCGCCGCTCCTCCTCGCTGAGCAGGTCGCCGACGGTGGCGTCGCGGTACGCGCGCCGCTGCTCGTGTTCCGAGACCCAGGCGCGCATTCCCAGGCGGTGACCGTACTCGACGAGCATGCCGATGATCCCACCGTGCTCGCGGTGGCGGGCAGCCAGCTCGTCGGCCGTGCGCAGCCGGCCGCCGGTGGCGGAGTGGTCGCGATAGGAGTCAAGGATGGAGCGAACCAGCTCCTCGTCAGGCGCATCGTGGCCGCGGTACATCCTCGCTATGCGCTCGAAGAACTGCTGCTCGTTCATGCCCTGCGACGTCGAAAGCAGGCCGAAGATGGCCCACTCGAGACGGTCCGACAGCGGCTGCCGGGCCTCGCTCACGTCTTGCGGGTCGCGCAGCCACCAGCGGCCGGGCTCCAGCTCGAGCAGCCGGCTGTTGTCGGCCCGGCGCAGCTCGCCCATCACGATCTCCATCAACAGCCGCACGTGGTCATGGGCTGATCGCGGGCTGAGCGCCCAGGCCGGCGGCTCGGCTGCTTCCGGCTCATCCGGCGAAGACTGGTCTTCGGTAGCCTGGGGATTGGCGCCGTCCGGGTCCTGTCGCTCGCCGTGGTCATGCGCGGCGGGTCGATCGCCATGGTCATGCGCGGCGGGTGGCTCGGCGTGATCTTCAGCGCCGCGTGGCTCGGCGTGATCTTCAGCGCCGCGTGGCTCGGCCTGATCTTCAGCGCTCTCTGGCTCCGCGCGCTCATCCGGCTCGGGAGGGGCCTCACCCGGCTCGACGACAGGGGCCAGCGGCAGGGGCTGCGCCTGCGCCTCGGACTCGGCGAAAGTGTCGGTGGCCGCCAGCCTGCGCAGGTGGCCGAGCCGATCCAGTCCGACGAGCACCTCGCCCAGCAGCCGCTCTCCGCGCGCCGGCTCGCCGCGCGCCTGCAGCACGGCGACGGCCACGTCGGTGACGGCCCGTTCCACGTCGGCCAGCTGGAAGGGAGCATCCGGCGGCGGCCCTGTCGCACCAGTCAGCGCACGCTGTCCGTCGTCGCCGATCTGCGCCTCGGGCGGTCGCGCCAGGCTGAACTCAAGCAGCCCGTCGATCTCATCGCCGATCTCGTTCAGCAGCGCGGAGGACAGCGTGAAGCCGGCTCCGACGCCGCCCAGCACGCCGGCGACCAGCCCGGCCGGCCCGCCCCTGTCGAGCATCAGCACGGCGCTCGCGTCGTCGGCCAGCACGGGCCGCACGGCCAGCAACGACCGGCGCAGGGTGGTCGCCTCGCGGCCCCATGCGCTGCGCGGAGGCGGGCCGAAGATGCCGCCCAGGGGGAGCGTCGCGGCGGCCGAGTAGCCGAGCACGAGCGACGTGGCCAGGTACGCGAAGGACAGGTTCTCCGTCGTCCAGCGTACCGGCGGCTGGCTGAGCACCAGCCGCACCCGGGAGCGTGGATCGAACCGAGGCGTGCGGCCGGGTCGCTGCCAGAAGCTCGGCATGTTGTCCGGGTCTTCCGCGCTGCCGGTGCGCAGCACGATGTTCGCCGTGCCCTCGACCAGCGCGTCGATATCGTCGCCGTGCCGCGGCTGGAACGTGCCGGTGGTGGCCTCGATCCGCTGCAGGAAGTGGCGAACGTGGCGGCTTGCCTCCTCGAAGACGAGCCAGGGATTGCGCTCGCGCCACTGCCGCTCACCGAGGGGCCGCATGCGTCCGTGCTGGATGCGCAGCGCCGCAACGCGGCCGGGGTACGAGTTCAGCTTGGACTGCGGCAGGAGCGAATGGACCAGGGCCAGCTGCAGCGCGGCCGCGATCGGTGCGGCACGCAGGTCCACCTCCAGCCGGTTGATCAGCGCTTCGAGAGCGACCAACGTGCGCGCGGTGTACAGGCCGAGCAGCTCGTCGGGCAGCGGGTGGCCGCGCTCGGGAATCGGGAAGCGCGCACGCAGGGTCATCTGCGCAGGCCTCGCACGCAGCTCCCGGGCACGGGCCACATCGTCACGGTCCAGCGGCAGACTGCGCTGCTCTTGCCCGCGCTGCTGCTCGCGGCAGAAGGTGCAGCGAAAGACCTTGCGCGACGGCACCTCAGCGCTGCCATCCCAGATGAACTCGTCGACGATCACCGGACGCCCGCAGGCGGGACAGCGCGAGCTGAACGGCTCGGTCAGCGCCTGCCGCAGATCCGTCTCGCCGCGCGGATGAGCGGCCAGGGTTGCGACTGCGGCGTCGTAGTGCTTGAGGTCCGGCGGTCGCAGCACCACCTCCGCCAGAAGACGGGTCAGTGGGCTCGATTCGAGATCGTAGACCCGGCGCAGCGCACCGATGCCGCTGCGGGCAACCCAGCCGCCGCGCCCGTGCAGGTCGATGACCACGTCGCCGGGCGACGTGCGAGCCGCGAGCTCGGCCGCCAGGACGTTCTCGGGTGGAGGAGGCGCCAGCTTCTCAAAGGCGGACAGCGACGGCGCAGCGCTGATCGTGTAGAGCGAGGAGAGCGGCTCCGCCATCGCGCCCGAGTCTAGCGGTGCGCGAGACCCGGCTCAGCCCTTCCTGACGATCAGAACGGGCACTGCCAGCTGACGCTGCCCGACCAGCCGGTTGAGGTGGGCTGCCCATCCTGCTGCTCGTACGGGACCAGTCCGCTGAACGCCAGGGTGCCGGCGTTCCTGCCGTAGGCAGGGTCGAGGTGCAGCGCGGCGCCGGACGAGCGGGCGTCATCTGCCTCGAGCTCACCGGCTCCGACCGACACGCGCGGCGTGCCGTCGGCGAGCACCCCGAGCTGGACCATCAGCCGTGTGCCGTCCGCCGCCTGCAGCGGCGTTGCTTCGGCCGTTCCAGCGTGGACGGCCAGGTTGCCGTCGTCCAGCGTGCAGCGGGCCTGGCCCTGGCCGCGCAGCTCGCCGATGCTGTCTCCCTGCAGCGAGACGCTGATCGTTCCCGCCCGCGTGATCGGTCGATTGGCCAGCTCGTCCATGCCAGAGGCGAAACCGACGGCGGCCACCCCGAGAACGACCACCGCCGGTGCGACCAGCCAGCTGTCGCGTGTGGCCCAGCGCGAGGAGTGGCGCACGCCCAGCCCGATGACCATCACCACCGACCCGACTGCCAGGTAGCCGGTGCCGATGAGGACGCCGAGGAGCAGGCCGAGCATCAACGCGCCTTCCGGTGTGGCGGTCGTGCCGAAAAAGAACGGCCGGCCGGCGGTCAACACGGTCGTCAGAGCGGTCACCACCGCAGCCAGCGCGAGCGCGATGAGGAATCCGTTGCGCAGTCCGCGAGCCAGCTCCGAGGGGCTGGCGTGTCCCGCCCGCAGGGCGGCCAGAGACAGCGCCACGACCACGGCCATCACGCCGGCCCCGGCGAGCAGCAGCAGGAACAGCGGATCGGCGGGCACCACGGGACCTGGGGTCAGCGCCTCGGGCGGGAGAAGATGCGCCCCGGCCGGTCTGGCCCGCGCAGAGAGCTAGGCGTCGTCCTCGTCGTTGTCGTCGCCGTCGCCCAGGTCATCGTCGGAGATGAAGGCTTCGTCGGCAGTCTCGTCGGCCGGAACGACGCGCCCGATGTCCTCGACCTCGTCGTCCTCCTCGTCGAGCTCCAGCTCGTCCTCGAGCTCCATCTCCTCGCGGATCAGGGTGCCCTTGGTGTATGGCCGGAGATCGGAGACCTTCGCCGCGGTGGGGAACGAGACCTTTCCGTAGTTCGACGGGTCCTGGTAGGTCTCGCGAACGATGATCCTGACGTCGCGCTCGCCAATGCTGGTAACGCCGGCCGAGTACTTGTTGCCGTCTGCGATCAGCTTCAGCAGCCGGGCTGCCACACGCGGCTCGACATAGCCGATGTGGACACCGTTCGAGTGGGCCGCCAGGCGCGGGCCGTCCGGCGTGAGCTCGACGGCGTCGCCGGGGTTGACGACGGCCAGCTTCTTCGGCTCCGCCAGGTCAACGAGGTGGGCGAACCCGGTCTTGCCCGTCTCTTCGATGAAGATCGCGACGGGTGCCTTGGATCCCTCGGGCGAAGGCGTCGTCTGCTTGCCTGCCTCGGCCTGGAGCATGCGCAGTCGGCCGATGTTGCGCTCGGCAATGCGATTGGTCGGGTCGATGGCCAGCGCGGTCTGATAGTGCTCCCGCGCCTCGGCCAGCTCGCCCATCTCCCAGAGGGCCTTGGCCAGGCGATTCTCGGCTTCCACAGAGCTGCCCAGCTCGAGCAGGCGCCGGTTCAAGTCGGCCGCCGACTGCCAGTCGCCCTTGGCCGCCGCGGCAATGGCCTGCTCGGTCAGCTGGCGCTTTAGGCGGGTGGTGTTTACGGCGGGCGGCTGGCTCGGCTGATCGGTCAGGGAAAAGCTCATCAGGGTCCTTCGCATGGGGCGCGCAACGTCGAGCGGCGCGCAGGGTGGGCGGCTGGCAGGTTACCAAATCGACGGCGCGGGCGCTGCTGGCCGTGCGTGCCCCTCGCGGCCGACTCGCATAAGATCGCGTTTGAGGGCTGCGCCGCCACCCCTTCGAGGACCATCCGACTTGACGCTGACTTTACCTGCCCATGATCGCTGAGGACGATCGGCCGCCCGCCGAGCGCGACGTCGAAGCGCTCAATGACTGGCTGCGCGAGGCAAGCATCGTTGAGATCGCCGAGGAGCTGGCGCGGCTGGACCCGGCTGACCGGGCCGTGGCCTTCCGGCTGCTGGCCAAGGATCGCGCCCTCGAGGTCTTCGAGACGCTCGACACGATCCACCAGCAGGAGCTGCTCGAGGGCCTGAGGGAACCGGCCGTCCGCCAGCTGTTCGAGGACATGGACCCGGACGACCGGGCCCGGCTGGTCGACGAGATGCCGGCAAAGGTCGCCAAGCGGCTGCTCGCTGGCCTGTCGCCCCACGAGCGCGCGCTGACGGCGCGGCTGCTGGGCTATCCCGAGAACTCCGCCGGGCGCGTGATGTCGCCGGAGATCGCCAACCTGCGCGCCAACCAGACGGTCGCCGAGGCCCTCGCCCGGCTGCGCCGGCTGGGCGCCAACGCCGAGACCATCTATGCGCTGCCGGTGACCGATCCGCAGCGGCGGCTGGTCGGCGCCCTCGGCCTGCGCGACCTGGTGCTGGCCGACCCGGACGCAACCGTCGGTGACCTGATGGATACCGACGTCTACAAGGCCTACGTGGACGACGACCAGGAGCAGGTGGCGAGGCTGATCCAGGAGGCCAACCTGCTCGCCCTGCCGATCGTCGATCGCGAGGACCGGCTGGTCGGGATGGTGACCGTCGATGACGCGATGCAGATCCTCGAAGAGGAGCAGACCGAGGACGTTGCCCGTGCTGGTGGCGCCGAGCCGCTGGCCCATCCGTACCTGTCGGTCTCGATCATGGGCATCGCCCGCAGCCGGATCCTGTGGCTGTTCATCCTGATCGGGGCGGCAACCCTGACCGTCACGGTGCTGGCCCGCTTCGAGGCGCGGCTGGAGGACGTGGTCGCGCTGGCGCTGTTCATCCCCCTGGTCATCGGCACCGGCGGCAACACCGGCGCCCAGGCGGCGACGACCGTCACCCGTGCGCTCGCCGTCGGCGAGGTGCGTGGCACCGACGTCGCGCTCGTCGTGCTGCGCGAGATGCGCGTCGGCCTGCTGCTGGGGGGGATGCTCGGCGTCGTTGCGTACGTGCCAGCCTTGCTGTTCGTGCGCTTCCTCAGCGCGCAGCCAGAGGTCGACCAGCAGGTTGCGCTGATCGTGTCGCTCACGCTGGTGGTTGTCTGCACGCTGGCGACGACGGTCGGCTCGCTGCTGCCGCTGCTGGCTCGCCGGCTGGGCTTCGACCCGGCGGTGATGAGCGCACCCTTCATCACCACGCTGGTCGATGCGACCGGCCTGCTGGTCTACTTCGTCATCGCCGGCCTGGTCCTCGGTCTCTAGCCGTTCCCTTTCGATAGGCCGGCAAGGAATTCGCCGAGCGGCCGGGTGTTGACCACGACCTCCGGAGTCAGCCACGCTCGTCGGGCCTGCCACACGCCGATCTCCAGGTTGCCGAACTCGCGCAGGTAATGCGCGTCCGAATCAATCGTGAAGCGGCAGCCGGCGTCGAGTGCCGCCCGAGCCCGCCGGTCATCGAGGTCCAGTCGCTCGTCCGATCCGTTGACCTCGAGCACGGTGCTCGTCTCCGCTGCCTCCCGGTAGAACGCCTCCCAGTCGAGATCGAGGTCGTCCCGGATACCGATCTTGCGTCCGGACGGGTGGGCGATGATGTCAACGTGGGGGCTGTTGAGCGCGACCCGGTAGCGGGCCATCAGCTTCTCGCGCGGCTGGCGCCGGCCGACGTGGAGCGAGGCCACGACCACGTCGAAGCGAGCAAGCAGGCGGTCCTCGTAGTCCAGCCGGCCGTCGGTGGTTATCTCCAGCTCGCAGCCGTGGAGCAGGCGGAAGTCCGATCCTTCGCGGGCGAACGCCTCGTTGAGCTCGGCGATGATCCGCCGCTGCTGGTCGACCCGGGCCGGGGTCAGGCCGTTGGCGATGGCGAGGCTCTGGCTGTGGTCGGTGAGCACCTGCCAGCGCATGCCTCGCCGCTGCCACTCGCGAGCCATCTGTTCGATCGTGTAGTGCCCGTCGGACCACTCGGAGTGCGTGTGGCAGTCGCCCTGCAGGTCCGACCGATCGACCAGCCGGGGCAGCCGACCTGCCAGGGCGGCCTCGATCTCGCCCCGGTCCTCGCGCAGCTCGACCGGGATGAAGGGCAGCCCCAGGAAGTCGTAGAGCTCCTCCTCGCTGCCAAAGGTCAGCCGCTCATGGCCGGGTTCGCCCGCTGGGATGGGCTCGCCCTCATCGCCCAGGCGGGTGAAGCCGTGCTCGGACAGGCTCCAGCCGCGGTCGCGCGCCCGCTCGCGCAGGCGAACGTTGTGCTCGGCTGAGCCGGGGAAGTGGACCAGATAGCTGCCGGCGGCGCCCGGCGGCATGGTCATCAGGTCCAGCTGCGGGCCGCGCATCAGCTGGACGGTGGTGCGCGTCGCGCCGCCGGTTCGGCCGCCATGGCCGCCCACCCGCTCGACCCACGGTGCGTCATGCAGGCGGGCTATGACCTCGCGCGGCTGGTCGGTCTCGACCAGGATGTCGAGGTCGGCGACGGTCTCGCGCCGGCGGCGATACGAGCCGGCCGGGGTGACCGATCGGACGCCCGATGCCGTGCCGAGGGTGCGACCGACTCGTTCGACGAGGTCGCCCGCCTCGCCCAGTCGCATCCGGCGGACCGGCCGCGCACGCATCGTACGGATGCCGTCGAGCAGCTTTTGCTCCGTCCGGGCGGTCATGCCGCGCAGCTCGCGCAAGCGGCCGTCCGCGGCGGCCCGTTCCAGCTCCTCGACGGTGCCGATGCCCGCCTGGCGCCACAGCTCGCCGGCGGTCCGCGGACCAAGACCGGGTACCTGCAGCAGCTCGACGACCGTTGGCGGAATGTCGCGACGCAGGCGCTCGTAGAAACGCAGGCGGCCGGTGTCGGCCAGCTCGGCGAGCTTGTCCGAGATGGCGCGACCGACGCCGGCGATGCGCAGCGGCCTGCCGGCACGGTACGTGGCCGCTACCTGGATTGGTGAGTGGGCTATCGATTCGGCCGCCCGTCGGTAAGCGCCGACCTTGAACGGCAGCTCACCGCGGATCTCGAGCATGTCACCGATCTCGTAGAAGATGCGCGCCAGCTCGTCGTTGCCGAGCAGCGGCACCTCGTCGCCCCGGGAATGACGCGGCCGCTCCTCGTATGGCGGCTCGTCCGGGTCGAGGGCAATCTCCTCGCGCCGGCTGGGCGCCAGCGTGTCTGCCTCGCTCACGCGTTTGGGCCTGGGCGGCTGCGATCGTCGGACCGGGCTCATCGGGCCCGACCGTACCACTCGGGCCGCGCTATGGATGCACGAGGAAGGCGTCGATGTCTACTCGCGCCCCGGAAGCGGAGGGGTTGCGCGTACCGGTGACGCGCAGCTCGAGCTGGTGGGCGCCAGATGCCAGGCTCGTCGCCCACACCACGTGCGCCTTCTGGACGCTGGCGGCGTACAGGTCGACCGTGGCCACGCGCGAGCCGTCCAGCCACAATTCGGCGATGCCCCGGTTGGGGCCGCGCGTCGAGACCAGGGCCACGCTGCGGCCGTTGAAGGACAGCCGCGCGGTGGAGCCGCCGCCCGAGGAATGCCTGACGTAGCCGCCCGATGCACCCGACAGGGCGGTCCTCGTCCACGAACCGGTGTAGGCCGCCGCGGCGGCGTTCTCTTCCGACAGGGCGACGCTGGCCCTGGTGGTCGTCGCCCAGGCGCCGACGTTGCCGGCGCTATCGGTCGCGCGGACGCGGAACCGATAGCCTGCGCCCGGCTGGACCGGGACATCGGCCGATGTGGCTGTGGCGGTGGGCAGCGGCACGCTGACCCAGGCGTTGGTGCCCTTTCTGCGCTGCAGCTCGTACCGCTGGATCGGGTGCGCGCTCTCCGCCGGCGCCCAGTCGACGCGCAGCGAGACGGTCGAGCCGAGCGCCTGCGGCGCGAACAGGGCACGGGCCGGTGTGCTCGCCACCGGGCTGCTGCCCGGGTCGGTCCCGGCGCCGGGCGAGGGTGACAGGAACTGATCCATGTAGCCGTTCAGGCCGGCCTTGTCGGAGGCGAAGCGCAGGAAGGCCTCGCGCGCGATCGGCGTGGTGACGATGCCGTAGCGGTTGTCGGCAGCAATCGCCTTCAGGGCGTTGAAGAAGGGCGTGTCCCCCATCCGCAAGCGCACGCCATTCAGGAACGCGGCTCCCTTGTGGTAGACGGTCTCAGCGTATGAGTCGCAGCCGTAGGTCAGCTTGTCGGGGAAGTCGTAGATCGAGCTGCTGACCGGCTTGCTCGAGCAGAAGGTCGGCATCGCGGCATCGCTGTACCAGCGGGAGGTGAATTCGGAGAACGCCTCGTCCAGCCAGGGGTCGCGCAGCTGGTCGTTGCCGACGATGCCGTACCACCACTGGTGGGCCACCTCGTGAGCGATGGTCAGCGCGTTGCCCATAACCGAACGGCCCATGAAGATCATTCCCGAGTACTCCAACGCGACGCTCGTCCGCGTGCCGTGCGCGATGACCAGCCGGCCGTAGGGGTAAGCCCCGAGCTGGTGGTGGCGCTCGAGTGCGCGCACGGCCGCACTGCGCGCCGTCGCCGCGCCGGAGGTGCCGGCAACGTAATAGACGATGACCTGCACGCCCTGCGCAGTTGTAGCCGCCGTGGTCACGAAGTCCGGGCTGGCGGCGAAGGCGTACTCGCGTGCGCTGGCCAGCGTGTAGACCTTGCTCGTTGAAGTGCTCGAGAGCCGCGTGCCGGGCGCCGCGACCTTGACCCCACTCGGATGGGTGAGCTCGAGGCGGTAGTCGGCAGCTGCGCTGAACTGGCCGTCGCCCGGCATCCGAACCGGGTGGCCGTCGGACAGGACCGGATGCCAGCTCGAAACCTGCATCACGCCGTCGGCCTTAGCCAGCCGGCTGTGCTGGTAGGTGCTGGTGTTGGCATTGGCCGTGGCCACGAACGCGATCCGCACCCGGGCTGATTCGCCGGGCCGGAGGTTGAAGCCCAGCGGCACGCGCATGTTGGCCTTGTTGGTATAGGCCGGCGTCGCCGATCGACCCTGGACCGAGACGCTGCTGATGGCGAGCTTGTCGTACTGGCGCGCGAAGACCGAGAAATCCAGCCAACCGATCACCTGGTCGGACTGGTTGACCAGGTCTACCGTCTGGTCGGCATCGATCGTGGCGCTCGAGTAGCTCAGGCTCGCCTTGATCAGGTAGCTGGCCTTGATTGCCATCGTGCTGCGCTGCGCCTGGCCGTACTGGATCGAGGCATTGGCCTCGGCGGTCAAACCAAGGCCATCGCGAAACTGGCCCACGACGGTGAGTGATCCCCACGGGTGCCGAACGGGGAGCGCCAGGTCGCGGCTGGCAGCAAAGGGCTGCCAGGACGTCCAGTTCGAGCCGGCATCGAGGCTGAAGCGCATCTCCACGCCGTTGCCGAAGCCTGCTGTGGAGACGGCCAGCTGCAGGTTCGGGTCGGTCGTCGAGCTGGCCCCGCCGTTGATCGTGATACTGGCGGTGGGCTCGCCCGCCGCCGAGTACGCCACTGCCGGCGCGTCCAGGTAAGGGTAGGGACCCATGTTGCCGGCCACGTCGCCCACCGCGTACTGCCGCAGCCTCAGGGTGACGGTGCCCGATGTCATGGTCGTCCGGCCGAGGGTGACCGTATAGCTGGCGTCTGCGCCGCTCACGCCGGTGACCTTCCATGGCTGGGCGCTGTTCTCGGGGAAAACGCGGAACGAAGCCGGCGACAGCCCCGTCACCGGCTCGCTGAAGGTCAGGCTGTACTCGATGACCGAGCCCGTGACGGGGGTGGCGGTGATGGCGCTGAAGGCCGTAACGGCCGGCCGGGTGCGATCGACCAGCCCGATCTCGCTGCTGGCCGCAGCGGCCGGCCCGGGCGTCGCTGGCGCAGCCGCAAGTGCCACCGAGTCGGCCGCCAGCACCAGCTGGACCGTGCCATCCGCACAGCCCGCGATGGTGACGCTGAACGTCGTCGGGCCTCCCGTCGGATCACCGATCGTGCAGCCGGCCGCCGGCGTCTCCCCGGTGGACAGGCTCAGGTCCGATCTGTCGAGCCCGGTCACCGCCGCTGAAAAGGTAAGGTTGAAGCTCAGCGATCCACTGCTCGAAGGGCCACCCGCCGGCCTGAAGTCGGTGACCGTCGGAGGCTCCGATGCGACCGCGTTGCCCGCCCCGATGGCGAGCGCGGCCAGCGCACCGAGCAGCGCGGGCAGCACGTGTCTGAGCAGGGGTCGTCCCTCCACGACCGGGCCGGCATCCCTCTCGTCCGGCGATGGAGGGCACTATCCGCGTCGCCCACCGGCCGTGTCAAACCGACGTCCGTACCACGGCCGACACGACCTCCTCGCTTCTGCTCCGGTACCTGTAGTCCCATCGCGTGGGCCGCCCGGGCAAAGTGGCTCGCTCAGCGATCCTCACGCGCATACCGACTCTCGTCGCCGAAGAGCCGGATCGACAGCTCGGCCACCGCATCCATCTTCAGTCGGGTCATGAACACCCGACCGACCTCGTCGCGCGGGATGACCTCGGCGAACTGGGGCGGCCGCAGGACGTAGGTCTCCGCTTCGGCCCGAGTGCTTGCCTGCAGGATGGAGACGATCTGCGGAAGGTGCTCGAGCGGCGCGTTGGTACGGACCATCTGCGATGCGGCCTCGACGATGGAGGGCAGGTTGGCCAGCACCAGCGGATCGTTGACCTGTTGACGTAGCGCCAGCAGGACCTGCTGCTGGCGGCGGGCTCGCTGGTAGTCGCTGTTGCCCGGTCCGTGCCGCGACCGAACATATGCCAGGGCCGTGGGCCCATCGAGGTGATGGTCGCCGGGCTCCATGAAGAACCCGCGCGGCTGGTCGGGGCCACGGGAGTAGCCGGCATCGGCGATGGGCCGATCCAGGGTCACCTTGACGCCGCCGACCGCGTCCACCAGCTTCCTGAAGCCGTCGAAGTTCACCACCGCGTAGTAGTCGATCGGGATGCCGACGATGTACTCGAGCTGCAGCTCGAGCGTCTGCGCGCCATCGGGAAACTCGTCCGGGTGGTTGGCGGCATAGGACGACAGCTCGTTGATCTTGCGCTCCCACGTCCGGCCGTCGTACATCGGCAGCTGGGCCGTGTCGCGCGGCACGCTGATCATCGCGATCTGGCCGGTCGTCGGGTCGAAGCTGGCAATCTGGATCGTGTCGGTGAGGTCACCTTCGGGCCCGCGCCCCAGGTCCGCGCCAAGGAAAAGCACCGTGATCCGCGCGTTGGGGTTCGGCGTCGGTGTTGGCTCGCTGGTCTGTCCTGGCGTTGGACCCTGCTGCCCCGGGCCGGGTGTCACGGCGGGCGCGGCCCGTGGCGTGGCGATCGGCTGGGCGACCTGCTGGCCGGCCTCGAAAAGCGACAGCACGACGCTTGCCGCCCAGGCTCCCACAAGGAGCAGCAGAGCAAGTGCGAACACGCTGACCGCCCGTGACCGCCCATCGTGCGGGCGCCCCGCGTCGAGGACGGCAACAACCCACCACCCGATGACGAGCGCGACCAGCAGTCCGGCCATCGCTGCATAGGCGGGGATCAGAAGGTGCGCCACGAACACCGGCGGGCCGACGAACAACGCCAGTGAGCCGGCTGCGATGAGCAACAGCAGCGGCGGAGCGGCCAGCGCCAGGCCTTTGAACCGGCGCCCTCGATAAACCTGTCCCAGGCCCGGCCACAGCAGCGAGAGCAGCGCGGCCCGCACCGGGCTTCGGCGCGTCGTGGAGTCCACCTCGTGGCCGAGTCTACGCGCCTACGAGACAGGCGTCGCGAGCAGCACCGGAGGAGCCGCGCCGTATCGCCTATCATCGGCGCCCGTGAGCCCATCTTCCAGCACTGCCACCCCGGGCGCCTGCGTCTGGTTCACCGGACTGTCGGGCTCGGGCAAGTCGACCACCGCTCGTGTCGTGCATCGTTTGCTGGAGGACCGCGGGCGCGTCGTGACGATGCTTGATGGAGATGTCGTGCGCACTCATCTTTCGCGCGGGCTCGGCTTCAGCCGCGAGGACCGGGACGAAAACGTTCGGCGGGTCGCCTTCGTCGCGGCAGAGATCGTTCGCCACGGCGGACTGGTCGTCTGCGCGCTCGTCTCCCCATACCGCGCGGCTCGTGCGGAGGCGCGTGCCATGGTCGGCGACGAGACCTTCGTTGAGGTCTTTGTCGACACTCCGCTGGAGGTCTGTGCCGAGCGCGACGTGAAAGGGCTCTACGCCGGCGCTGAGCGCGGCGAAGTGGCGGCATTGACCGGCGTGGCCGACCCGTACGAGCCGCCTGACCAACCCGAGCTGCGGCTGGAGACAGTCGGCGTGGAAGTGTCCGACAACGCCCGCCGCGTGCTCGATTACCTCGAGCGGCGCGGCCTGCTGGAGGCAGCCGCAGGGCAATGATCGGCCGACGGGGGGTGGCTGCCCTGGTCGGGCTGCTCACCTTTGCCGCCGCGTGCGCCGGACCGGCGCCGAGTCCCTCACCGGGCGCGGGCGTCGAGCCAACCGCCCTCCCCTCGCCGCCGCTCGCGAGCCCAGCGCCGTCCCCCCGGTTGACCGCGAGCCCGAGCACTCCTGGACCCACGTTGCCGACTC